>OLID01000003.1_pt1 | contig 392697 bp, 336 predicted proteins | sample 1609361 | NCBI WGS metagenome assembly OLID01 (sample SAMN05416778, study PRJEB24817) | seawater metagenome | isolation source: Sea water | place: Canada:Atlantic | collected 2013-07
AGCAGCGGTCTCCAAAACCGCAGGTTGGGGGTTCGATTCCCTCCTGGCCTGCCATACAGGCAGGCGCGGTTTGAGACAATAACCGCGATAATTTGACGATAAGAAGTTTGGCAGAAAATGGCAGAAAAGCTGGAAAGCGATAATACAAAACTGGATTGGCTGAAGTGGGTAGTCGTTGCCGCAATCGTGATTGCTGGTGTTTACGCTAACTCTTATTTCGCCGCTGAGTCTTTGTTGCTGCGTACAATTGGTTTATTGATTGCCGCTGGCGTGGCTGGATGGATTGCAGCTCAGACAGTGAAGGGTAGAGCCTTCGTAAACCTGTGTCTCGATGCCAGGGTAGAAATCAGAAAAGTCGTTTGGCCAACAAGGGAAGAAACGACGCAAACTACTATTGTGGTGCTGATTGTTATTTTTATAGTAGCGCTGATTTTATGGCTTCTGGATTGGGCTTTGAACGGCGTTATTTCATCGGTAATCACGTAAAGGACTAAAATGGCTAAGCGCTGGTATGTAGTCCATGCTTATTCGGGCTACGAAAAGAAAGTAATGCATGCACTGAGAGAGCGAATCACTCTTTCCAAGATGGACGATTACTTCGATGAAGTACTGGTTCCTACTGAGGAAGTGCTTGAAATGCGAGGCGGCCAAAAGCGGAAAAGCGAGCGCAAGTTTTTCCCCGGTTACGTGCTTGTGCATATGGAATTGAATGACGATACCTGGCATCTGGTAAAAGACACGCCACGCGTTATGGGCTTTATCGGTGGTACGGCAGAACGTCCGGCGCCTATTTCCGACAAGGAAGCCAACAAGATTCTCCAGCGCATGGAGGATAGTGAAGAAACGCCAACACATAAGACGATTTACGAGCCGGGTGAAATGGTTCGCGTTACTGACGGTCCTTTTAATGACTTCACCGGCACAGTCGAGGAAGTCAATTATGAAAAGAGCCGTCTACGCGTAGCAGTACTTATTTTTGGACGCTCCACACCAGTCGAACTGGAGTTCGGCCAGGTAGAGAAAAGCTAGAGAAGCCAGAAGCCCAAACTGCGCCGAAATCCGCAGGGATTTCTTCGTGGCGGGCTTCGCGGGACAGGTCAAAAGCGCATTCGCCAGCTTCAAGGTTGGCACCAAAGATCCGCGCTTTTGCCCTGTCCCCAGTTAAAAGTCTGTTAGATCTTGAAAAAGACTGAAGCGGGCTTCGCGGGACAGAACAAAAGCGCATTCGCCAGCTTCATGGCTGGCACTAAAGACCCGCGTTTTGCCCTGTCCCCAGTTAAAAGCCTGTTAAATCTTGAAAAAGACTGAAGCGGGCTTCGCGGGACAGAACAAAAACGCATTCGCCAGCTTCACGGCTGGCATTAAAGACCCGCGTTTTTGCTGTCCCCCAGTGAGAAACCTGTTCGATCAGGAACAGAGCAACAAGATTCGGAACTTTGCACTAATGCAAAGCGCCAAAAACGAGTGCAAATCAAGAGCCAGCCAGCTCTGATTAGCACACTAAAGTCGAATTTTTACCTTCATCGAAGGCCAAAAATACGCCGGGGAGTCTGAACAGCCGTTAGGCCCAGTAAGGCGCCAGAACCCAAGGAGATAATCATGGCTAAGAAAGTACTGGCTTATATCAAGCTGCAAGTTGGCGCAGGTGCTGCCAACCCAAGTCCACCTGTTGGTCCGGCTCTCGGTCAACATGGTGTGAACATCATGGAATTCTGTAAAGCATTTAACGCGCAAACACAGGGCGTTGAGCAGGGGCTGCCGATTCCGGTAGTTATCACTGTCTATGCTGATCGCAGTTTCACCTTTATTACCAAAACGCCTCCTGCCGCAGTACTGCTGCGTAAGGCTGCTGGTGTCAAAAAAGGCAGTGGTCGACCCAACACTGAAAAAGTTGGCAAGGTTACTCGTGCACAGTTGGAAGAAATCGCCAACCAGAAAATGCCTGACCTGACCGCCGCTGATATGGACGCTGCCGTGCGTACGCTAGCTGGTAGTGCTCGCAGTGCGGGACTGGAAGTAGAGGGAGTGGAATAACATGGCCAAGTTAACCAAACGACGTAAATCAATGCAGGAAAAGATCGAGCCTGGCAAGACCTATGCCATTGAAGAGGCCGTATCTTTGATTGCTGAGTTTTCTTCGCAAAAATTCAAAGAGTCTATCGATGTATCAGTCCGTCTGGGCGTCGATCCTCGCAAATCCGATCAAGTGGTTCGTGGTTCCACCACGTTGCCAAATGGTACGGGTAAAGACGTGCGCGTTGCTGTATTCGCCCAGGGCGAAAACGCTGAAAAAGCCAAGGCTGCAGGTGCCGACATCGTCGGTTTTGATGACCTGGCCGAATCGATTCAGGGTGGCAACATGGACTTTGACGTAGTCATTGCTACACCGGACGCTATGCGTGTGGTGGGCAAGCTGGGTCAGGTTCTTGGGCCGCGCGGCCTGATGCCAAACCCCAAGGTTGGCACAGTGACTCCTGATGTTGAGACTGCTGTTAAGAATGCCAAGGCTGGTCAGGTGCGTTACCGCACAGACAAGAACGGCATCGTACACGGCGGAATCGGCAAAGTTGGTTTTGATGGCGATGCTATCAAAGGCAACCTGGAAGCTCTGTTGTCAGATCTGAAGAAAGCCAAGCCTTCTTCATCCAAGGGCATCTATATCAGGAAGATTGTGTTGTCTTCGACTATGGGCCCAGGCCTGCAGATCGATCAGTCAAGCCTGACCATTTAACGAATTGAAGCAAGACCGAGAGTCGGCATGCCGGCGGCTCGGTCGACTTTGTGAGATTTTGCTCGCCAGACATTGCCAGAACAATCAGGCATTCGAGCGCTAGCAAGTCGCAACCGAATTTGAGGGTTTTGTGAATGCTTTGTCATTCGCGGAGCCGTCAAAGACCGTAGGTGACTCAGTAATGGGTCTTAATGTCCTACGCAGATGGTGAAACCCGATCCGGATTAAGTAACACCGGTTCTTATCACCTAATAAAACGGATGCAGTACTTTGTATTGTATTTAAAGCATGGCTGGCAACAGCCAAAACTAAAGGAGTCTGAATAGTGGCTATTCGATTGGAAGACAAGAAACAGATTGTTTCTGAAGTCAATCAGGCTGCTAGCAGTGCCCTGTCTGCGGTACTCGCCGATTATCGAGGCGTTTCCGTAGAAGACATGACAGCACTTCGCAAGACTGCACGAGAAAACAATGTTTATCTGCGCGTTGTTCGCAACACACTGCTGAAAAGAGCAGTGGCAGAGACAGAGTATGAGTGCATTCAAGATGTGTTGGTCGGTCCGACAATTTTGGCTTTTTCTCAGGAAGATCCCGGTGCCGCTGCGCGCGTACTGAAGGATTTTGCTAAGGGAAACGACAAATTCGAGATCAAGGCACTGTCGGTTGGAGGTGAGCTCCTGGATGCATCGCAGATTGATCGGTTGGCGAAATTGCCGACTCATGATGAAGCGTTGTCTCTGTTGATGAGCGTGATGTTGGCGCCTGTCACCAAGCTTGCCCGTACGATGAACGAGGTACCGACAAAAGCAACACGTGCGGTAGCCGCGGTTCGCGACCAGAAGCAGGAAGCAGCCTGATTCCTTTGCCATTTAATTTTTAATTTATTAGCAGGAGATAAGACAGATGTCTCTATCGACAGAAGATGTATTAAACGCAATTGCTGATATGTCAGTTATGGACGTTGTCCAGCTGGTTGAAGCTATGGAAGAAAAATTCGGCGTATCTGCCGCTGCTGCAGTTGCAGCCGCGCCAGCCGCTGCTGCCGGTGATGCGGCCCCAGCTGAAGAGAAGGACGAGTTCGACATCGTTCTGACTGGCGCTGGTGAGAAGAAAGTAAATGTTATTAAAGCAGTACGTGCCATCACCGGTCTTGGCCTGAAAGAAGCCAAAGAAATGGTAGACGGCGCTCCTTCTACATTGAAGGAAGCTGCTCCTAAAGCTGAAGCGGAAGAAGCCAAGAAAGCACTGGAAGAAGCTGGCGCTACCGTTGAGCTTAAGTAACAAGCGTCGACTTTCAGTCAAATGGCGTCAGGTGCACTTCGGTGCGCCTGACGCTTGCTTGTGCATTAAATAAGCAAAAGATATTTGCCCGGCAAAGTGTCAGGGCAGACGGATAATTACCGTCATTCGCTGCACATAGCGATGCGTTTCAGAATTTGCAGATCGACTCTGCCAGCAGTAACTACTTACAGTACATAAAGCTAGGAACTCACTAATGGCCTATTCTTATACAGAGAAAAAACGTATTCGTAAGAATTTCGGCAAACTGCCGAGCGCGATGGACATCCCTTACCTGTTGTCCATCCAGGTTGATTCTTACAGACAATTTACCCAGGCTGGTATCCCGGCAGAGGATCGCTTGGAGCAAGGCTTACATGCCGCGTTCAAATCTGTATTCCCAATCGTCAGCTATTCCGGCAAAGCTGTTCTGGAATATGTTAGCTACGCTTTGGGCAAACCCGCTTTTGACGTCAAGGAATGTCAGCTGCGTGGTTCCACCTATTCCGTTTCCTTACGCGTCAAGGTTCGGTTGATCCTGTACGATAAGGAATCAACGACACAAACCATCAAGGACATTAAAGAGCAGGAAGTCTACATGGGCGAGATCCCATTGATGACTGATTCCGGTACTTTTGTCATTAATGGTACAGAGCGTGTTGTTGTCTCTCAGTTGCACCGTTCACCGGGTGTCTTCTTCGACCACGACCGTGGCAAGACGCACAGCTCCGGTAAGCTGCTTTATTCTGCGCGTGTGATTCCTTACCGTGGTTCCTGGTTGGATTTTGAGTTCGATCCAAAGGACATGGTCTATGTGCGGATTGACCGTCGCCGCAAATTGCCGGCGACCGTACTGCTGCGTGCTCTGGGTTATAGCTCCCAGGAAATTCTGGAGATGTTCTATGAAAAGAACGACCTCAAGATTTCCAAAGGCAAAGAGCCTAAGATTTCATTGAAGTTGGTGCCATCGCGTCTGCGTGGTGACGTGCTTACCTTCCCGATCAATGACAAGAAAGGCAAATTGATCGTCGAAGAAGGCCGGCGTATTACTAGCCGCCATATTCGTCAGATGGAAGACGCCAAGCTGACCGAACTGGAAGTCTCACATGACTATCTGATCGGTGCTGCGTTGGCTTCCGACATTATCAACGAAGAAACCGGCGAAGTAACATTTGCCTGTAACACAGAAATCACTCAAGAAATAATTGAACAGTTTCTTGAAACTGGCGTGACTGATTTCCAGACCATTTACACCAATGATCTGGATTGCGGACCGTTTGTTTCCGACACGCTGCGAATCGACACCACTACTTCCAAGCTGGAAGCGATGGTCGAGATCTATCGCATGATGCGTCCAGGTGAGCCGCCGACGAAAGAGTCTGCGGAAAACCTGTTCTCGAATCTGTTCTTCTCGCCAGAACGCTACGACTTGTCTGCGGTTGGCCGCATGAAGTTCAACCGTCGTCTGGGTCGCCCGGAAACCGAAGGTTCGCCAGTGCTGGATATGAACGACATCGTTGACGTGTTGAAGACACTGGTTGGAATACGTAACGGTTTCGGTTCTGTCGATGACATCGACCACTTGGGTAACCGTCGCATCCGTTCTGTTGGTGAGATGGCCGAAAACCAGTTCCGCGTCGGTCTGGTTCGTGTTGAGCGCGCTGTTAAAGAGCGCTTGAGTATGGCTGATTCTGAAGGCCTGATGCCACAGGACATGATCAACGCCAAGCCGGTTGCTGCTGCTATCAAGGAATTCTTTGGTTCCAGCCAGCTGTCCCAGTTTATGGACCAGAACAACCCGCTGTCTGAGGTCACTCACAAGCGTCGTGTTTCTGCTCTTGGGCCAGGTGGTCTTACCCGTGAGCGTGCCGGTTTTGAAGTACGAGACGTGCACCCGACTCACTACGGTCGAGTTTGCCCGATTGAGACTCCTGAAGGTCCGAACATTGGTTTGATCAACTCATTGGCAACCTATGCGCGTACCAACAACTACGGCTTCCTCGAAAGCCCGTATCGTAAAGTAGTAGACAACAAAGTCACTGATGAGATCGATTACCTGTCAGCGATTGACGAAAGCGATTTCGTCATTGCCCAGGCCTCTGCGCCGTTGGACAAGAAGCTAGGCTTTGTCGATAACCTGGTCACTGTGCGTTACAAGGGTGAGACCACCCTCAAACCACGCGAAGAAGTGGACTACATGGACGTGGCGCCACAACAGATGGTATCTGTTGCTGCTGCTCTGATTCCATTCCTGGAGCACGATGATGCCAACCGGGCATTGATGGGTTCCAACATGCAACGTCAGGCTGTGCCGACACTGCGTACCGAAAAACCTCTGGTAGGTACTGGTATGGAGCGTAACGTAGCCAGTGACTCTGGTGTGTGTGTGGTTGCCTTCCGTGGTGGTGTTATTGAGAGTGTGGACGCGGGTCGAATTATTGTTCGTGTAAACGACGATGAAACAGACGCAGGCGAGGCGGGTGTAGATATCTACAACCTGACCAAGTACACCCGTTCCAACCAAAACACCTGTATTAGCCAGAAGCCTCTGGTGAAAGACGGCGATATTATCAGCCGTGGTGACATTCTTGCTGATGGTCCGTCCATTGATATGGGTGAGCTGGCGCTGGGTCAAAACATGCGCATCGCCTTTATGCCATGGAATGGTTATAACTTTGAGGACTCGATTCTTATTTCAGAGCGAGTGGTTAAGGAAGACCGTTTTACTTCCATCCACATTCAGGAACTGACCTGTGTTGCTCGTGATACCAAGCTGGGTTCTGAAGAAATTACAGCAGATATTCCCAATGTCGGTGAAGGCGCGCTGGGCAAGCTGGACGAGTCCGGTATTGTCTACATCGGTGCCGAAGTTAATGCTGGCGATATTCTGGTTGGCAAGGTAACTCCGAAAGGTGAAACCCAACTGACTCCGGAAGAAAAGCTGCTGCGTGCCATCTTTGGTGAGAAGGCCTCTGACGTGAAGGATACGTCACTGCGTGTTCCTACCAGCGTAAAAGGCACCGTAATTGACGTGCAGGTGTTCACTCGTGATGGTCTGGAAAAAGACCAACGTGCCATTGAGATTGAAGAATATCAATTGGCGCAGGTTCGCAAGGACATCAACGACGAATACCGCATTGTCGAAACAGCGACCTTTGAACGTCTGCAAGACGCCCTGTTGGGTAAAGTTGTTGCCGGCGGTCCGAAGATCAAGAAAGGTCAGAAGATCACCAAGGATTACCTGGAAGATCTGCCTCGCGAAGATTGGTTCAAACTGCGTATGTCCAATGAGGCCATGAATCAGCAACTCGAGCGTGCTGAAGCGCAATTGAAAGAGCGTCGCGAAGAACTGGACGAGCGTTTTGAAGACAAGAAGAACAAGCTGACTCAGGGCGATGATCTTGCTCCGGGTGTGCTGAAGATCGTCAAGGTCTATCTTGCTATCAAGCGCACCATCCAGCCAGGTGACAAGATGGCCGGTCGTCATGGTAACAAGGGTGTGATCTCTGTGATCATGCCTGTTGAAGACATGCCGTACGACGAAACTGGCGAGCCTGTTGATATCGTTCTTAACCCGCTGGGCGTACCGTCGCGAATGAACGTGGGTCAGATTCTTGAGACGCACCTGGGTGCGGCCGCCAAGGGGCTGGGGTTGCGAATTGGCAAGTTGCTTGATTCAAAAGCCAAGACCACGGAAACGCGCAAATTGCTGACTGACATCTACAACAAGGTCGGTAATCGCACTGAAGACATCAAAGGTCTGACTGATGATGAGGTGATGGAATTGGCTGGCAACTTGCGTGCCGGTGTGCCAATGGCAACGCCTGTTTTCGACGGTGCAGCAGAAGCTGAAATCAAGGACATGCTGGAACTGGCTGAAATGGATCGTAGTGGTCAGGTCACTCTCTTTGATGGACGAACTGGTGAGTCTTTTGATCGACAGGTCACTGTAGGCATCATGTACATGCTCAAGCTCAACCACCTGGTGGATGACAAGATGCATGCCCGTTCTACCGGCTCGTACAGCCTGGTTACCCAGCAGCCGCTGGGTGGTAAGGCGCAGTTCGGTGGTCAGCGCTTCGGAGAAATGGAAGTGTGGGCCCTGGAAGCTTACGGTGCAGCTTATACGCTGCAGGAAATGCTGACAGTCAAGTCAGACGACGTTGCTGGACGCACCAAGATGTATAAGAACATCGTTGATGGTGATCATCGAATGGAACCAGCGATGCCGGAATCGTTCAACGTGTTGGTCAAGGAGATTCGTTCCCTTGGCATCGACATGGAACTGGATGTGAGCAACGAATAAGCGTTGCTCGCGCACCAGTACGAATCCGCATAACGACTATCACTGCTTAAAAAAGTCTGGCCACGGTAAAGAGGCCAGACGGAGGAAACAGAATGAAAGACCTATTAGGGTTGTTGAAATCTCAATCACCGTCAGATGAGTTTGATTCCATTCGCATTGGCCTGGCATCGCCTGAGATGATCCGGGCGTGGTCCTTTGGTGAAGTGAAAAAGCCAGAGACCATCAACTATCGAACATTCAAGCCAGAGCGCGATGGTCTCTTCTGTGCCAAGATTTTTGGCCCGGTAAAAGACTATGAATGTCTGTGCGGCAAATACAAGCGACTGAAGCATCGCGGTGTCATCTGTGAGAAGTGTGGCGTTGAAGTCGCACTCTCCAAAGTTCGTCGTGACCGCATGGGCCATATCGAACTGGCCAGCCCGGTAGCTCATATCTGGTTCCTGAAATCGTTGCCGTCGCGTATCGGTTTGTTGCTGGACATGACGCTGCGTGACATCGAGCGCATCCTGTACTTCGAATCATTTGTTGTGACCGATCCTGGCATGACGACTCTGGAAAAAGGCCAGCTGCTGACTGACGAGCAGTACTACGAGGCCATGGAAGAGTGGAGTGACGAATTCGAAGCCAAGATGGGTGCCGAAGCTGTCCAGGCCCTGATGAAGGACATGGACGTTGATGCTGAAGTAGCACGCCTGCGAGAAGAAATTCCGGCAACGAATTCTGAAACCAAACTGAAGAAACTGTCCAAGCGCCTGAAGCTGCTTGAGGCCTTCGTCGACTCCGGCAACAAGCCTGAGTGGATGGTCATGTCTGTATTGCCAGTGCTGCCACCGGACCTGCGTCCACTGGTACCTCTGGATGGTGGTCGCTTTGCGACTTCCGATCTGAACGATCTGTATCGTCGGGTAATCAACCGTAACAACCGTCTCAAGCGTCTGCTGGATCTGAACGCGCCTGACATCATCGTGCGTAACGAAAAGCGTATGTTGCAGGAAGCGGTCGATGCATTGCTGGACAACGGTCGTCGCGGCCGCGCGATTACCGGTTCCAACAAGCGTCCATTGAAGTCGCTGGCCGACATGATCAAAGGTAAGCAAGGTCGCTTCCGTCAAAACCTGCTCGGTAAGCGAGTCGACTATTCCGGCCGTTCGGTTATCGTGGTTGGCCCGACCCTGAAGCTGCACCAGTGTGGTCTGCCCAAGAAGATGGCTCTGGAACTGTTCAAGCCGTTCATCTTCGGCAAACTCGAGCGCCGTGGTCTTGCCACTACTATTAAAGCTGCCAAGAAGATGGTGGAACGCGAAACAGCCGAGGTCTGGGATATTCTCGCCGAAGTTATTCGTGAACATCCGGTATTACTTAACCGAGCGCCAACTCTTCACCGTTTGGGCATTCAGGCATTCGAACCGGTCTTGATTGAAGGTAAGGCCATTCAATTGCACCCGCTGGTTTGTGCTGCCTACAACGCCGACTTTGACGGTGACCAAATGGCCGTTCACGTACCGCTGACACTGGAAGCCCAGTTGGAAGCACGTACGCTGATGATGTCTACCAACAACATCCTGGCTCCGGCCAACGGCGAACCTATCATCGTGCCCTCGCAGGACGTGGTATTGGGTCTGTACTACATGACGCGTGAGCGTGTGAACGCCAAAGGCGAAGGCATGATTTTTGCCGATACCAAGGAAGTTCAGCGCGCTTATGAGACTCGCAGCGTTGATCTGCAGGCGCGCGTTAAAGTGCGTATCACGCAGACCATCAATGATGATGAAGGCGGCAAGGAAACGACTACCTCAATTGAGGAGACGACTGTTGGTCGTGTCTTGCTGTTCAACATCGTGCCAGCAGGTCTGCCTTTTGCGATGGTCAATCAGAAGATGGGCAAGAAGCCGATCTCGCAGATTCTCAACGCGTGCTATCGCAACGTAGGTCTGAAAGAGACAGTAATTTTTGCTGACCAACTGATGTACACCGGTTACAAGTATTCCACGCGTTCCGGTTCGTCCATTGGTGTGAATGATTTCGTCATTCCGGATGAAAAAGCCAAGATCATTGATCAGGCCAACGCCGAAGTGGAAGAAATCGAATCCCAGTTTGCTTCCGGTCTGGTAACCCAGGGCGAGAAGTACAACAAAGTGATCGATATCTGGTCGCGGGCTAACGACATCGTGGCCAAGTCCATGATGGAAGGCCTGTCCACAGAGCCAGTGATCAATCGCGAAGGCGAGGAAGTACAGCAAGAGTCCTTTAACTCCGTGTACATCTATGCGGATTCCGGCGCTCGAGGCTCCCCCGCACAGATTCGTCAGTTGGCTGGTATGCGTGGCCTGATGGCCCGTCCGGATGGCTCTATTATTGAGACGCCGATTACTGCCAACTTCCGTGAAGGTCTGAACGTATCGCAATACTTCACCTCTACTCACGGTGCGCGTAAAGGTTTGGCCGATACGGCATTGAAGACGGCTAACTCAGGTTATCTGACGCGTCGTCTGGTGGACATCTCTCAGGATCTGGTGATCACTGAGCACGATTGTGGCACCACTGAAGGCCTGACCATGTCACCAATCATCGAAGGCGGTGACATCATCGCGCCACTGGGTGATCGTGTACTGGGTCGTGTGCTTAATGCGGACGCACTGGATGATGAAACTGGCGACGTGATTGTTGAAGCCGGCACCATGATCAACGAGAAAATGGTGGAGCGGCTGGAAACCCGTGGTGTTGACCAGGTGCTGGTACGTTCGCCAATTACCTGCGAAACCCGTTTCGGTATTTGTAGTATGTGTTACGGCCGTGATCTGGCGCGTGGTCATATCGCCAACGTCGGTGAGGCAGTGGGTGTTATCGCTGCTCAGTCCATCGGTGAGCCTGGTACTCAGCTGACGATGCGTACGTTCCACATCGGTGGTGCGGCCTCTCGAGCTACAGCGGCTGACAGCGTACAGGTGAAGAACACCGGTAAGATCCACCTGAACAACATGAAGACTGTGGAAAACATCAAAGGCGAGCTGGTTGTAGTATCGCGCTCCGGTGTGCTGATCGTGAACGACACCAATGGTCGTGAGCGTGAACTCTACAAGCTGCCATACGGCGCCACAATTACTACTGGTAAGAAGGTAGAAGTGGAAGCGGGCCAGTTGGTCGCCACATGGGATCCTCACACTCACCCAATCGTTTCAGAAGTGGCAGGTATTGTCGCGTTTGAAGCAATGGAAGAGGGCATTACCGTACGTGAGCAAACTGACGAAATCACTGGTCTGACAACCTGGTCGGTCATCGATCCGGCTGAACGTTCTTCGTCTGCGAAGGAACTGCGTCCAGCGATCCGCGTTATCGACAAGAAGGGCGAGGATATCTGTTTGCCAGGTACCAACGTACCAGCTCACTACTTCCTGCCTGCCGGCGCCATCATCAGTCTGAAAGACGGTGCTGACCTGAATATCGGTGACGTTGTTGCCCGTATCCCTCAGGAGAGTTCGAAGACTCGAGATATTACGGGTGGTCTGCCACGCGTTGCGGACTTGTTCGAAGCGCGCAAGCCGAAAGAACCAGCTATTCTGGCCGAGATCTCCGGTACCGTCAGCTTCGGTAAGGAAACCAAAGGCAAGCGTCGTCTGGTTATTACACCGAAAGATGGTGTTAACCCGATCGATGGATCAGATCACTACGAAACACTGATTCCAAAGTGGCGCACCATGACTGTGTTTGAGGGTGAATATATCGAGAAAGGTGAAGTGGTTTCTGAAGGGCCGCCCGCACCACACGATATCCTGCGACTCAAAGGTGTTGAAGCGCTGGCTCAGTACATCGTCAATGAAGTACAGGACGTGTATCGACTGCAGGGTGTGCGTATCAATGACAAGCACATCGAAGTCATCGTGCGGCAAATGCTGCGTAAGGTCGAAATCACGCAATCTGGTGATTCCAACCTGATCAAAGGCGAGCAGATGACTTTCACCGAGATTCTCGACATTAATGAGAAGCTGAAGTCTGAAGACAAGATCCTGGCGAAGTTCGACCGTATGTTGCTGGGTATCACCAAGGCATCGTTGGCGACGGAATCATTTATCTCCGCCGCCTCGTTCCAGGAAACCACGCGGGTACTGACCGAAGCTGCCGTTACTGGCAAGCGGGACTTCCTGCGCGGCTTGAAAGAAAACGTCGTAGTAGGCCGATTGATACCAGCGGGTACCGGTTTGGCTTATCACGAGGCACGTAAGAAAGCGGCCGCTGAAGTAGTGGCTGATGCAGAAGGAGTGAGCGCCAGTGATGTGGAAGCAGCTCTGACTGAAGCGCTGAGCGAAGGAAGCGACAGCTAAAAAGTCTCTGTCCAGGCTGCTGTTCGGGGGCAAACCCCCTGAATATCGGCCTTTGGGCAGTATGCTCAGTGTTGACTAAGGCAGGCGAGATCATTAAACTCTCGCCTCCTTTGCTTGACGGTCGGCCAAAATTGCTCAAAACACAGCTTTTTTGCCGGGATTAGCAGTTAAAAGCCAGACATTTGGCGTCAACCAGAGGATTTACGCGTCTCCTAAACGCCCCGAAAACCGGGCATCTGGTAGCTGACAAGTTGGTAAGACAGACATCTGAGACGCGCTAGACAACAAATACAGGAATTTATACAGAACGATGGCCACAATTAACCAGTTAGTGCGTAAACCTCGCAAGAGCAAGGTCACCAAAAGTGATGTACCGGCATTGCAGCGCTCCCCGCAAAAGCGTGGTGTGTGCACACGTGTGTATACCACTACTCCCAAGAAGCCGAATTCAGCGCTGCGTAAAGTGTGTCGTGTGCGTTTGGTCAACGGTTACGAAGTGAGCTCCTACATTGGTGGTGAAGGCCACAACTTGCAGGAACACTCGGTCGTATTGATCCGTGGTGGTCGAGTTAAAGACCTTCCCGGTGTTCGTTACCACACCGTGCGCGGTAGCCTTGATACTTCTGGTGTCAGCGATCGTCGTCAGGGCCGTTCCAAATACGGAGCCAAGCGTCCCAAGTAATCCGAACAGTCTCTACTGACTGTTCGGGGCACGCTGCTAGCCCAAAAAATTTCAGAGTCACCCAAACATGCGTATGGATGCGCACCGCTACGCGACTCTTTAAACAAGCGAGCGGGATGAGTAAGGCCGGGTAGTTGCTAGATTGCAGTAAATCCCGGATTAACCTGAATAAACACGAGGTCATCTATGCCTAGAAGAAGAGAAGTGGCAAAGCGCGAAGTTTTGCCTGATCCAAAGTACGGAAATAAAATCCTGGCGAAGTTCATGAATCACGTCATGGTTGACGGCAAGAAGTCCGTCGCCGAGAAGATCGTGTATGGCGCCCTGGATGTTGTCGCTGAGAAAACCGGCGGCGATCCTCTCGAAGCCTTCGAAAAAGCCCTGGAAGCTATTGCACCAATGGTCGAGGTTAAATCTCGCCGTGTTGGTGGTGCTACTTATCAGGTCCCCGTTGAAGTTCGCGCCGAACGGCGTAATGCGCTGGCCATGCGTTGGCTGGTAGAGCATTCGCGTGCCCGTGGTGAAAAATCCATGGCATTGCGATTGGCTGGTGAGATATCAGACGCTTCAGAAGGCCGCGGAAGTGCGGTTCGCAAGCGTGAAGATGTGCACCGTATGGCGGAAGCGAACCGGGCGTTCTCACACTACCGATTCTAAAACCCCAAATACACTGATTTATTCCGAGGTCCTAGCAAGTGGCCAGAAAACATCCATTAAGTCGATATCGCAATATTGGCATCGCCGCGCACGTTGATGCGGGTAAGACAACCACCACAGAGCGTGTGTTGTTTTATACCGGCATCTCGCACAAGATCGGTGAGGTTCACGATGGCGCTGCGGTCATGGACTGGATGGAACAGGAACAAGAGCGCGGTATCACGATTACGTCTGCTGCGACTACTTGTTTCTGGAACGGCATGGACAGCCAGTATCCAGAACACCGCATTAACATTATTGATACTCCCGGACACGTTGACTTCACGATTGAAGTAGAACGTTCTCTGCGCGTTCTCGATGGTGCTGTCGTTGTTCTGTGTGCTTCTTCAGGTGTACAGCCACAGACTGAAACGGTATGGCGTCAGGCCAACCGTTATCAGGTTCCGCGTATGGTCTTCGTCAACAAGATGGACCGTGCCGGTGCTGACTTTTTGAAAGTTGTACAGCAGATGAAAGATCGCCTGGGTGCAGCTGCTGTTCCTTTGCAGATTCCAATCGGTGCTGAAGACGAGTTCCGTGGGGTTATTGACCTCGTGAAGATGAAGTCGATCATCTGGAATGAAGAAGACAAGGGTACGACATTCGAATACAAGGAAATCCCGGAAGACCTGAAAGCCGTCTGTGAAGAGTGGCATGAGTACATGGTTGAATCAGCGGCTGAAGCCAATGAAGAAATTATGGAGAAATACCTCGGTGGTGAAGCTCTGAGTGAAGAAGAAATCATGAAGGCTCTTCGTCAGCGCACTCTTGCTAACGAAATCATTCCTGTACTTTGCGGCTCCGCGTTCAAGAACAAGGGCGTGCAGGCAGTACTGGATGCGGTCGTGGACTACATGCCATCGCCGACTGAAGTGAAGGCAATCGAAGGTATTCTGGAAGACGGTTCGCCAACACTGTGTGAAGCCGATGACGATGCGCCTTTTGCCTCGCTGGCTTTCAAGATCGCTACCGACCCATTCGTCGGTACGCTGACGTTCTTCCGTGTTTACTCGGGCAGATTGAATTCAGGCGACTCTGTTTACAATCCGATCAAGTCCAAGAAAGAGCGTGTTGGTCGTATGGTGCAAATGCACTCCAACTCCCGCGAAGAGATTAAAGAAGTGTTGGCTGGCGATATTGCTGCCGCTATTGGTCTGAAAGATGTTACGACAGGTGAAACGCTTTGTGATCCTGATCATATCGTTACGCTCGAGAAGATGGACTTCCCCGATCCGGTCATTTCGGTTGCGGTAGAGCCAAAATCGAAAGCTGACCAGGAAAAGATGAGTGTTGCACTGGGTAAGCTGGCACAGGAAGATCCGTCATTCCGTGTCGAGACTGACGAAGAATCAGGTCAGACAATTATCTCTGGTATGGGTGAGCTTCACCTGGACGTGCTGGTCGACCGTATGCGTCGCGAGTTCTCTGTTGAAGCCAACATTGGTAAGCCGCAAGTGGCCTATCGCGAAACGATCCGTAAGACGGTTGAAGTTGAAGGCAAGCACGTCAAGCAGTCTGGTGGCCGCGGTCAATACGGACATGTCTGGTTGCGTCTGGAGCCGCTGGACCCTGATTCCGAGTATGAATTTGTCAACGATATCGTCGGTGGTGTGGTTCCCCGCGAGTACATCCCGGCCGTTGATAAAGGTGCTCAGGAGCAGATGAAGAATGGCTGTTTGGCTGGCTACCCGTTATTGGCGATGCGAGTCACGCTGTACGATGGATCTTTCCACGATGTTGACTCCAGTGAAATGGCATTCAAGATCGCAGGCTCAATGGCGCTGAAAAAAGGTGCATTGATGGCCGATCCGGCGCTACTTGAGCCGACAATGAAAGTTGAAGTTGTTACACCTGAAGAATACATGGGTGATGTAATGGGTGACCTGAACCGTCGTCGTGGCTTGGTGCAAGGCATGGAAGATTCTGCCAGTGGCAAGATCATCAATGCAGAAGTACCTCTGTCGGAGATGTTTGGTTACGCTACAGACCTGCGTTCTGCTACTCAGGGTCGTGCAACCTACACCATGGAATTTTTGAAATACGCAGAAGTGCCTAGCAACATTGCTGAAGGCATTATCCAAAACAATTGAGCTTAAAGGGGTTTAATCGTGTCAAAGGAAAAATTTGAAAGAAATAAGGTACACGTCAACGTCGGTACAATTGGTCACGTTGACCATGGTAAGACGACGCTGACAGCGGCGCTGACCAAAGTCTGCCACGACGTGTGGGGCTCAGGTGAAGCTCGCAATTTTGATCAGATCGACAATGCGCCAGAAGAACGCGAGCGTGGTATCACGATTGCGACTTCCCACGTTGAGTACGACTCACCGAATCGCCACTACGCGCACGTTGACTGTCCAGGACACGCCGACTATGTGAAGAACATGATTACAGGTGCGGCGCAGATGGACGGCGCTATTCTGGTTTGTTCAGCAGCAGACGGCCCCATGCCACAGACGCGTGAGCACATTCTGCTGTCCCGTCAGGTAGGCGTACCTTACATCGTTGTGTTCATGAACAAAGCGGACATGGTTGATGATGAAGAACTGCTTGAGCTGGTTGAGATGGAAATCCGCGAGCTGTTGGACGCTTACGAATTCCCGGGTGACGACACACCGATCATCATTGGTTCTGCCCTGAAAGCACTGGAAGGTGATACATCAGACATCGGCGCACCGGCTGTACAGAAGCTGGTTGAGACTCTGGACGAGTACATTCCTGAGCCAACACGTGATGTTGAGAAGCCGTTCCTGATGCCAATCGAAGACGTATTCTCCATCTCTGGTCGTGGTACTGTTGTGACTGGTCGTGTTGAGCGTGGTGTGGTCAAGGTCGGTGAAGAGATCGAGATCGTTGGTATCAAAGACACTACCAAGACTACCTGTACAGGTGTTGAGATGTTCCGCAAGCTGCTTGACGAAGGTCGCGCTGGTGAGAACGTTGGTGTTCTGTTGCGTGGTACGAAGCGTGAAGACGTTGAGCGTGGTCAGGTACTGGCAGCGCCAGGCACGATTACGCCACACACGAAATTCGAAGCTGAGGTTTATATCCTGAGCAAAGACGAAGGTGGCCGTCACACGCCATTCTTCAAAGGCTACCGTCCACAGTTCTACTTCCGTACAACTGACGTGACTGGTAACTGTGAGCTGCCAGCTGATGTTGAGATGGTTATGCCAGGCGACAACATCAAGATGGTAGTGGAGTTAATCGCTCCTATCGCTATGGATGAAGGCTTGCGCTTTGCGATTCGCGAAGGCGGCCGAACAGTCGGTGCAGGTGTAGTAGCCAAAATCATCGAATAAGATTGGCGCACACCTTCTTAAAGCCAGGGATTGTCTTAGCAATCCCTGGCTTTTTGTTAGGGACGTAGTGGCTGCGAGACAGCGGCACTTCGTTAAAATCATTTTCCGACCGGGTCATTTACTACAGTAAACTCCCCGCCCGGAAAATAATTTTGCCTCGTTCCACAGTCTCTCGCTCACTACTCGAGTTGTCACCGGACTTATGGTTTGGTGGAAGTAGTTAGTTAGTGGGACGTAGCGGCTGCGGAAACGTGGCACTGCGTTAAAACCATTTTCCGACAGGGTCACTTACTTTAGTAAGCTCCCCAGCCGGAAAATAATTTTGCCTCGCTCCACTGTCTCTCGCTCACTACTCGAGTGGAGCCTTCGACAGAGCAGTCTAAGGTGGATAGATTTGGAGGCTACAAAGGATTGGCACTGACTTAGAAGATTTCTATTTTAAATTTTCCACAGTCAGAGCAGTGAGCGAAAAGCCTCGAGACGAGGCGGAGCAGATTTTTGGATGGGGAGTTTGCAAGTCGTAAATGACTCAGCCAAAAATCTGATCCAACGAAGTATCGGGGGTTTGCAGCCGCTGCGATTTCCTCTGGAGAGTGAAGGTATCCCGGAGGGGCGCCGACCAGCAGGCGGGCAAATTTGCGCCTACCGCTGGCCAGCTCTACTTATTGAAAGAACAAGGCAAACTGGTCAGATAACGAGTATTAACACTCACAATCTGATCGTTTTCTGACCCCGGTTGGCTTTTGTCCGGGGTGAGGAAGTTAAAACCAGCATTTCGGCCAAAACCGGCCATTTGCTGACTGGCCCGACAGCAATCTGGCTACAGAGCAGGCTGAATCGAGCATTAGTTCGATTGCCGCTGAATTTGTGGGGATAGTGTCCGTGCAGTGACAGCGGGATTATCGGCTACAGGCCAGAGAGTTTGAGGGTTTAGCGAGTAGATTTCCTTGACTTGGAAATTCCTCGCCATTACAATGCGCATCCTTTTTTGGCAATTCAAAAACAAGTGCTAAAAAAGTTTGCGGTAACTATTTAATATTTAAGATGTTTTTTGGAGATTTTGGTTGATGCAAAATCAGCGTATCAGAATTCGGCTCAAGGCCTTTGATCATCGGCTGATTGATCAATCTACACAAGAAATTGTAGATACCGCCAAGCGCACCGGTGCACAGGTCAGAGGACCTATCCCGCTGCCAACGAATAAAGAGAAGTTTACAGTCCTGATTTCACCGCACGTCAACAAAGACGCGCGCGATCAGTACGAAATCCGTACACACAAGCGATTGCTGGATATCGTCGAGCCAACTGAAAAAACAGTTGATGCCCTGATGAAGCTGGATCTGGCAGCGGGCGTGGAAGTACAGATTAGCCTGGGCTAGCCCCCGGCAAAAATATATCCAGGCAGAGAGCATTTCAGTCCTCTTTGCCCTTTTTTATAAAAGTTTTGGTGCACTGGAATATTCGCTTACCCATTTAGCGGTAACGTACATTAGTGTAACGCGTCAGCGGCCAGAGCGGGTTTTAGCCCCTTGCACGATGAGGTCTTAATACAATGTCGATAGGTTTAGTCGGTCGTAAGAGCGGGATGACCCGTATCTTCACTGAAGAGGGTGCTTCTGTGCCTGTAACGGTTGTCGAAGTTCAGCCGAACCGGGTCACGCAAATCAAAACTCAGGAATCTGATGGCTATAGTGCTATTCAGGTAACTACTGGTGCTCGCAAAGCTACTCGCGTAAGCAAAGCGCTTGCCGGTCATTTTGCCAAGGCAAAGACTGAAGCGGGTGAAGGCCTTTGGGAATTCCGTACTGAGGAATTGGACGGACTTGAGATTGGCGGCGAACTGAAAGTTGATCGTTTCGAAGCTGGTCAGAAAGTCGATGTCACAGGCACTTCTAAAGGTAAAGGTTTCCAGGGCGGCGTGAAGCGTCACAACTTCAGCATGCAGGATGCCACTCACGGTAACTCCTTGTCGCACCGTGCGCCTGGTTCCATTGGTCAGTGTCAAACACCTGGCCGTGTATGGAAAGGTAAGAAGATGGCCGGTCAGATGGGTAACGTGCGCAAGACTACACAAAGTCTCGAAGTTATCCGCGTCGATCTGGACAACAATTTACTTCTCATCAAGGGCGCGCTGCCTGGAGCCACAGGTTCCAGCGTTATTGTTCGTCCTGCAATCAAGGTTAAGAGGTAGCTAAGTCATGGAATTAGCACTTGCGCTGCCTGGTAAGAAAACCGGGAAAGAAACAGTTTCACTTTCTGACGACGCGTTCGCTCGTGAGTACAACGAGCCTCTGGTTCACCAGACTGTTGTTACTTATATGGCAGATGCCCGTCAGGGAACCGTACAACAAAAGACTCGTTCCGAAGTGCGTGGCGGTGGCCGCAAGCCTTGGCGCCAAAAAGGCACAGGCCGTGCCCGTGCCGGTACGATTCGTAGCCCAATCTGGCGTAGTGGTGGTGTGACATTTGCCGCTCGTCCACAGGACTACAGCAAAAAACTGAACAAGAAAATGTATCGCGGTGCTATGCGCTGCATACTTTCCGAGCTGATTCGTCAGGATCGCCTGATCGTAGTCAGTGATTTCTCTATTGATTCGCACAAGACCAAAGATTTGGTTGGCAAGCTCAAAGAGTTCGATCTTGAGAACGTGCTGATTGTGGCTGAATCTGTAGAGCAGAATCTGTACCTGGCTGCTCGCAACTTGCACAAAGTTGATGTGCTGGATGCATCCGGACTGGATCCAGTTAGCCTTATTGGTTTCGAGAACGTGCTGATCACTGTTCCGGCGCTTAAGAAGGTTGAGGAGATGCTGTCATGAATCCGGAACGTCTATATACAGTAATTCTGGGTCCGCATGTGTCTGAAAAGACAACCATGCTGGGCGAGAACAATAACCAGTACACATTCCGTGTGGCTGGCGATGCAACCAAGCCGGAAATCAAAGAAGCCGTTGAATCGTTATTCAATGTCGTTGTTGATGAACTGCAGGTTCTTAATGTTAAAGGCAAAACCAAACGTGGGCCGCGCGGCAAACTGCGCAAGCGCTCCGATTGGAAGAAAGCCTATGTGCGTCTGGAAGCGGGTCATCAAATTGATTTCGCGGACATGGGTTAAGGGGTAGAGGGGAAACATCATGCCAGTAGTAAAGTGTAAACCCACATCACCTGGTCGACGTTTTGTCGTCAAGGTCGTAAATCCCGATCTGTACAAGGGTGCCCCGTACGCGCCGTTGACTGCGCCGAAGTCGAAGTCTGGTGGTCGCAACAATCTGGGTCGCATTACCCGTCGTCACCAGGGTGGTGGTCACAAACAGAAATATCGCATTATCGATTTTCGTCGCAACAAGGACGGGATTGAAGCAACAGTTGAGCGTCTTGAATACGATCCTAACCGATCGGCCAACATTGCTTTGTTGAAGTACGCCGACGGTGAGCGTCGCTACATTATTGCGCCAGCAAAAGTAAAAGCCGGTGACGTGTTAATGTCAGGCGATGATGCAGCAATCAAGGTTGGTAATTGTCTGCCGCTGCGCAGCATCCCATTGGGTAGCACGCTGCACTGTGTAGAAATGAAGCCAGGCAAGGGTGCGCAGATCGCGCGCAGTGCCGGTACTTCATTGCAATTGGTTGCTCGTGAAGGCAGCTACGCGACTGTACGTCTGCGTTCAGGTGAGATGCGCAAGATTTTGAGCGAGTGTCGCGCAACACTGGGTGAAGTTTCGAATTCAGAGCATTCTCTGAGATCACTCGGTAAAGCCGGCGCCAAGCGCTGGCGTGGTGTCCGTCCTACTGTTCGTGGTGTTGCCATGAACCCGGTAGATCACCCGCACGGTGGTGGTGAAGGTCGTACGTCCGGTGGGCGTCATCCTGTATCACCATGGGGTACACCGACCAAAGGCTACAAGACTCGAACTAACAAGCGTACGAACAACATGATTGTTCGCCGCAGAAAATCAAGCCGCTAGCGGCAAGTGATAGAGGATTTTATTCGTGCCACGTTCACTTAAGAAAGGTCCGTTTGTCGACCTTCATTTAATGAAGAAAGTACAAACAGCCGTGGAAAGTAATGACAAGCGTCCCATCAAGACATGGTCGCGTCGTTCTATGATTTCCCCGGATATGATTGGATTGACCATTGCTGTCCATAACGGTCGTCAGCATATTCCTGTTTTCGTTAACGAAGACATGGTTGGTCACAAACTGGGTGAGTTTGCTCTGACACGCACATACCGCGGTCACCAAGCAGACAAGAAGGCACGCTAGGAGATTAGTGATGGAAGTGTCAGCAAGATTAAAAGGTGCACGTCTTTCAGCACAAAAAGCACGCCTGGTCGCTGATCAGGTACGTGGTAAAGGTGTTGAAGAAGCGCTGCAGCTGCTGAATTACAGCACTAAAAAAGGTGCTGATATCATCAAGAAGGTTTTGAACTCAGCTATCGCCAACGCCGAACACAATGAAGGCGCTGACGTGGATGAGCTGAAGGTCGCAACGATTTTCGTTGACGAAGGTATGACAATGAAACGCATTATGCCGAGAGCGAAGGGTCGCGCCGATCGTATTCTCAAGCGTTCATGTCACATAACAATTACGGTCGCGGATAACTAGGAGATTCGGATGGGTCAGAAAGTAAACCCAACAGGTATTCGCCTTGGCATCGTCAAGAAGCACACCTCGGTTTGGTATGCCGAAGGTGAAGAATACGCCAACAACCTGTTAGTTGATTTACAGGTGAGAGACTTCGTTAAGAAGAGATTGGCAAATGCTTCTGTAGCCAGAGTAGAGATTGAGCGACCAGCCAAGACTGCCAAGATCACTATTTACACCGCGCGACCGGGTATCGTGATTGGCAAGAAGGGTGAAGATGTTGAGAAGCTGCGTGGTGTCCTGACTGAAAAGATGGGTATTCCTGTACAGATCAATATTGAAGAAATTCGTAAGCCGGACCTGGACGCACAGCTAGTCGCTGACAGCGTTGCGTCACAGCTCGAGCGTCGAGTGATGTTCCGTCGTGCCATGAAGCGCGCGGTTCAAAATGCCATGCGTCAGGGTGCTGAAGGCATCAAGGTGCAGGTAGGTGGTCGTCTGGGTGGTGCCGAGATTGCACGTTCAGAGTGGTATCGTGAAGGCCGAGTGCCATTGCATACCCTGCGTGCGGATATCGACTATGCCACGTCAGAAGCCAGCACTACTTACGGCATCATCGGTGTGAAAGTCTGGATATTTAAAGGTGAGATTCTGGACCTGGATGAGGCGATTGTGCCCACTCAGGCCAAGGCCAGCTAGAGGTATACGACGTGTTACAACCAAAGCGAACAAAATTCCGCAAGCAGATGAAGGGCCGCAATCGTGGTCTGGCACTGCGCGGTAGCAACGTAGATTTCGGCGAATTTGGCCTGAAATCACTGTCACGTGGACGTCTGACGGCACGCCAGATTGAAGCAGCACGTCGTGCTATGACTCGTAAGATCAAGCGTGGCGGTAAGATCTGGATTCGTGTTTTTCCTGACAAGCCAATTACCCAAAAGCCTTTGGAAGTACGTCAGGGTAAAGGTAAGGGTAGTGTTGAATACTGGGTAGCCCAGATTCAGCCAGGTCGTGTCATGTTTGAAATTGAAGGTGTTGATGAAGAATTGGCGCGTGAAGCATTTACATTGGCTTCATCCAAGCTGCCTTTCGAAACCACTTTCGTTAAACGAACGGTGATGTAATGAAAGCGAGCGAGTTACGAGAAAAGTCTGTAGAAGAACTGCAATCACAATTGCAGGATCTCTATAAAGATCAGTTTAGCTACCGTATGCAGAAGAGCACTGGCCAATTGGCTCAAACTCATCTGGTTGGTGGAGTGAAGCGTGATATAGCGCGAGTAAAGACGCTGATCGCCGAAAAGCAGAGTACAGCTCAAGTCAAAAGTGAGTCATAAACATGTCTGAATCACAGGAAAAGTTAGCTCGCACAGCGACTGGCAAGGTAATCAGCAACAAGATGGACAAGTCCATCGTTGTATTGGTTGAGCGCCGCGTACGTCACCCGTTGTACGGCAAGATCATCAAGCGATCTACCAAGATCCATGCGCATGATGCCAACAATGAGTGTCTGCCAGGCGATGGCGTAACGATTAAGGAAGTTCGTCCGATTTCGAAAACCAAGTCCTGGACTCTGGTTTCAGTCGACAACCGGGCGGCGCAGGTTTAATTAGAAATTTGCTTAGCAGCAGAATTGGAAAATCTGTGTCTGGTTTACAGATACAAGATGGAGTGAATCGATGATTCAAGTGCAGTCATACTTAGATGTAGCCGATAACAGCGGCGCCCGACGCGTCATGTGTATCAAGGTGCTGGGTGGTTCGCATCGCCGTTACGCGCGCATTGGCGACATCATCAAGGTCACCGTCAAGGAAGCGATTCCACGCGGTAAAGTAAAGAAAGGTCAGGTTGTGACTGCTCTGGTAGTACGCACTAAGAAGGGCGTACGTCGGGGCGACGGATCACTCATTCGGTTTGATGACAATGCAGCAATCCTGCTTAACAGCCAGGATGCCCCAATTGGTACCCGTGTATTCGGTCCAGTGACCCGGGAGCTTCGCAACGAGAAATTCATGCGAATTATCTCCCTGGCACCTGAGGTGCTGTAAGCACACGCGCCGGTTGGATAGATAAGAGAGATAGTGACTAATGAATAAGTTAAAGCGTGATGATGAGGTGGTTGTAACCACCGGTAAAGACAAAGGTAAACGTGGAACTATCTCGCGCATAGTTGGCAAGGACCGCGTAATTGTGGCCGGCGTCAACATGGTGAAGCGCCACACCAAACCTAATCCTAATGCGGGTCAGCCCGGCGGGATTGTAGAGAAAGAAGCCTCGTTGCACATTTCGAATGTGGCGATCTTCAATGCTGAAACCAACAAGGCAGACCGTGTTGGTATCAAGGTTTCGGAAGATGGCGACAAGAAGCGAGTTTATAAGTCAAACGGTCAAGAAATAGATTAATTATTGGTAGGTTGCCAGATGGCTCAACTAAGAGAGTATTATCACAAAGAAGTCGTGCCGGCGTTGACCCAACAGTTTGGGTACGACAATCCAATGCGCGTGCCGAAAATCACCAAGGTCGTCCTTAATATGGGCTTGGGTGAGGCTGTTGCCGACAAGAAGATTCTTGAGAACGCGACAAATGATCTGGAAATGATTGCAGGCCAAAAAGTGGTTGTCACTATGGCGCGCAAATCTATTGCCGGTTTCAAAATTCGCGAAGGTTGGCCAGTAGGAGCCAAGGTGACATTGCGCGGTGAGCGCATGTACGAATTCCTTGAGCGTCTGGTTGGTATCGCAATTCCGCGTATCAGAGACTTCCGTGGCCTGAGCCCCAAGTCTTTTGATGGCCGTGGCAACTATGCGATGGGCGTAAATGAGCAAATCATTTTCCCGGAAATTGAATACGACAAGATTGATGTACTGCGCGGTCTGGATATCACTATCACGACTACCGCTCAGACAGATGATGAGGGCCGAGCGCTTCTAGCTGCTCTACGTTTCCCATTCCGTGGTCTTGCTCCAGCTGGAGCTGATGCACAGGAAAAAGAAGCCGCCCCTGCAGCCGAAAATAAAGAGGAGTCTTGATATGGCAAAGTCTTCGATGATTGCCAGAGAGAAAAAGCGAACGCTGACTGTTCAGAAGTTCGCTGCAAAGCGCGCTGAGCTGAAAGCGATCCTGAAAGACGTGAATGCTAGCGATGACGAAAAATGGGATGCCCAGGTCAAGCTGCAAAAAATGCCGCGTGATGCTAGCCCCGTTCGTCAACAGAACCGCTGTCGACTGACTGGTCGCCCTCATGGTGTTTATCGAAAATTTGGCTTGTGCCGTAATAAATTGCGTGAAGCAGCCATGCGCGGTGACGTGCCTGGGCTGACCAAGGCAAGCTGGTAGTCGGGAGAGACACTTATGAGCATGACAGATCCAATAGCAGATTTCCTGACGCGCATTCGCAACGCCCAAATGGCGCAAATGCCAGTAGTGAGCTGCCCTTCATCAAAATTGAAGGTTGCCCTGAGCGATGTGCTCCAGGCTGAAGGTTACATCGGTGGCTACGCTATCGACGAGAACGGCGGAAAGCCGGTTCTGAATGTGAACTTGAAATACTTTAAAGGTAAGCCCGTGATCGAAGAGATCAAGCGAGTGAGCCGACCTGGTCTTCGTTCTTACAAAGGTAAGGAAGACTTGCCGAAGAATCGACAAGGACTGGGAATTACAGTTTTATCAACCAGCAAAGGGTTGATGACTGACAAGCAAGCAGAAGCTGCCGGTATAGGTGGCGAGGTGCTTTGCAAAGTTTTCTAATGATTTTTGTGTAGGTCGAAGCGACATGTCCAGAGTAGCTAACAGCCCGATTCCATTACCGAAGGGCGTAGAAACAAAATTCACCGACACCGAGATTTCGGTGAAGGGTTCGAAGGGAACATTGCAGTTGGCCTTGCATCGGCTGGTGAGTGTTTCCCAAGACGGTGAAGTACTGCAGATTGCGGCCACCAGTGGTTCGCGTCAAGCCAATGCTATGGCGGGTACGTTCCGTTCTTTGATCAACAACATGGTTGTTGGTGTGAGTGAAGGTTTTGAAAAGAAGCTTGAACTGCAAGGCGTTGGTTATCGCGCCAAGGCTCAGGGTAAGACTCTGAACCTGACAGTTGGTTATTCACATCCGATCGACTACGCCTTGCCAGAAGGTGTAACCGCGGATACGCCAACGCAGACCGAGATTGTTATTACTGGTGCTGACAAGCAATTGGTTGGACAGGTAGCAGCGGAAATCCGCAAATTCCGTCCACCTGAGCCTTACAAGGGCAAGGGTATTCGCTACGCCAATGAGCGTGTGTTCAGAAAAGAAGCGAAGAAAAAGTAGGGTCTAAATTATGAGCGTTAAGAAAACTGCTCGCCTGCGTCGCGCACGTCGAGCCAGAGCAAAAATCAGTGAGCTGCGAGTACACCGTCTATGTGTGTATCGTTCGCCGCGTCACATCTATGCGCAGATCATTGCGCCTACCGGAAGTGAAGTACTAGTAAGCGCTTCAACTGTCGAGAAAGATTCAAAGACAGGTTCTACCGGTAACATCGAAGCGGCTGGCAAGATTGGCAAATTGATTGCCGAACGAGCCAAGGCTGCAGGAATTGAGAAGGTTGCGTTTGACCGTTCCGGTTATGCGTACCACGGCCGCGTTAAGGCGCTGGCCGAAGCCGCCCGTGAAGGCGGTTTGGACTTCTAACGAGTTTTGATTTTCGAATCGGGGCATTGACGCTCTGGTTATAGTTGAACAGGTTTATTGATATGGCATTTAAAGACGAGCCAGGCAAAAACGAAGAAGGTCTGCAAGAAAAGCTGATCCAGGTTAATCGTGTAGCCAAGGTGGTAAAAGGTGGTCGAATCTTTGGATTCACTGCATTGACAGCTGTTGGCGACGGTAACGGTCGAGTTGGCTTTGGTCGTGGTAAGGCGCGTGAAGTGCCTCTGGCGATCCAAAAGGCGATGGAATCTGCGCGCCGTAACATGATCTCCGTTAGCCTGGATGGCAATACTTTGCAGTATCCGGTTAAAGCTCGTCACGGTGCTTCGAAGGTTTACATGCAGCCAGCATCAGAAGGTACCGGTGTGATTGCCGGTGGTGCGATGCGCGCCATCCTTGAATTGGCTGGTGTACAGAACGTTCTTGCAAAGTGCTATGGCTCTACCAATCCGGTCAACGTAGTTAACGCGACCTTTAAAGGTCTGCGCGATATGCGTGCTCCGGAAGAAATTGCTGCCAAGCGCGGCAAGACAGTTGAGGAAATTGTCGGTTAGCCCTTAGGGCTAATCATCGAGGTTAATCCTTAGCGGCAGATATTTTCCGCAAGGCTTAACGAAAAGTTCTAGATTGGATTAGACAGCGATGGCCAAGAAGACAGTCAAAATTACATTAGTCCGCAGCCCAATCGGTTCATTACCGAAGCACAAACTGTGTCTGCAGGGGCTGGGGTTACGCAAGATGCATCAGTCTGTTGAAGTGGAAGACACTCCAGCGGTGCGTGGAATGATTAACAAGGTTAACTATTTGTTAGCCATTGAAGGCGAGGCCTGAGCATGCAACTGAATAACTTGAGCCCGGCACCGGGCAGCACCAAAGCACGCAAGCGCGTTGGCCGCGGCATCGGCAGTGGCTGGGGTAAAACCTGTGGCACGGGTCACAAGGGTCAGAAGTCACGCAGCGGCGGTAGTGTTAAACCAGGATTCGAAGGCGGTCAGATGCCTTTGCAAATGCGTCTGCCGAAATTCGGTTTTAGTTCCCGAATCGGTCGCGTATCGGCTGAAGTCCGCACTAGCGAATTGAACAAGATCGATGCTGATGTCATCAATCTGGAAGCCTTGCGCAAAGCCAACCTGATCACAGCTGACATCAAGCGAGCCAAGATCATGTTGTCTGGCGATGTGACTAAAGCAGTCACTATAGAAGGCGTTGGTGTGACTAAAGGCGCCCGCGCAGCGATTGAAGCAGCCGGCGGCAAGGTAGTTGATGCTGAAGCTCCTGCCAAGCCTGCTAAATTGGCCAAGAAGCCAAAGAAAGACGAAGCGGCTGGCGACAAGTAATAGAAGTAACTAGTTAGTAACTGTTAGTAACTAAGAGTACGTAGATTTAATAATGGCAAAACCAAACATTAATCCAGAAAACATAGGCGCCGGTCTCGGTGAACTGAAGTCACGCCTGTTGTTCCTGCTGTTTGCCATATTCGTCTACCGAATTGGTACGCATATTCCTGTACCTGGAATTGATCCCCTGCAGCTGCAGGCGTTCTTTACCCAGAACGAAGGCACGTTTGCGGATCTGTTCAATATGTTTTCCGGTGGTGCACTGGAGCGTATGAGTATTGTTGCCCTTGGCATCATGCCGTACATCTCAGCATCCATCATCATGCAGCTTCTGACTGCCGTTAGCCCACAGCTGGATCAGCTGAAGAAAGAGGGTGAGTCAGGTCGCCGCAAGATTACTCAGTACACGCGCTACGGTGCGTTGGTATTGGCAACAGTGCAGGGTACTGGTATGACCGTTGGTCTGCTGGCTCCCATGGCTTATAGCCCAGGTCTGGCCTTTAATCTGACCGCGATTATTTCGCTGGTAACCGGCGCCATGTTCCTGATGTGGCTGGGTGAGCAGATCACTGAGAAAGGTATCGGTAACGGTATTTCGATGCTGATTTTTGCCGGCATTGTGGCAGGTTTTCCAGCTGCGGTTGGCACAGCGTTGTCCCAGGCTTATGAAGGCCAGATCAGTGGCGTGCTGTTACTGGTTGTTGGTTTGATCGCTATCGGTGTCATCGCCTGTATTGTTTATGTGGAGCGTGCACAACGCCGCATTACAGTGAATTACGCAAAGCGTCAGCAAGGTCGCAAGATGTATCAGGCACAAGCCTCTCACTTGCCGCTGAAGATCAATATGGCGGGCGTGATTCCAGCGATTTTTGCCAGCAGTATTTTGTTGTTCCCCGCGTCACTGGGCCAATGGTTCGGTCAGGCGGACGGCTCTGAATGGCTACAGGATCTGGCTTTGTTAATTGGTCCAGGTCAACCGCTGTACATCATTATTTTCAGCGCCATGATTATTTTCTTCTGCTTCTTTTATACCGCATTGGTGTTTAACCCACGCGATGTTGCAGAGAACCTGAAGAGGTCAGGTGCGTTCATTCCGGGGATTCGTCCTGGTGAACATACCGCTCGTTATATCGATGGGGTAATTACTCGCCTGACTATGTTCGGTGCGGTTTACATTACCCTGGTTTGTTTGCTGCCGAATTTCATGCAGATGATGGCGAACGTGCCTTTCAATTTAGGCGGCACTGCCCTGCTGATTTCTGTAGTGGTGACCATGGATTTCTGGTCTCAGGTTCAGTCTCATCTGATGTCACATCAGTATGACTCCCTGATGAAGAAGTCCAAACTTGGCAATTATGGCCGCACTGGCATATAGCCGGGTGATGACGGAGAGTACCGATGAAAGTTAGAGCGTCAGTAAAGAAAATTTGCCGTAACTGTAAAGTCATCCGACGAAACGGTTCGGTACGAGTAATTTGTAGCGCAGAGCCTCGCCATAAGCAGCGGCAGGGTTAAGCGACTAATTGATAAGCGTCTTTAAGACGAAAGGGAAAACGGAGTAAATCTATGGCACGTATTGCCGGGGTTAACATACCAGATAACAAGCACATCGTAATTTCGTTACGTTATGTGTTCGGTGTCGGGCCAACTAAAGCCAGTGCGATCTGTGATGCAACTGGTATTGAGCCGACTACCAAGACAAGTGAATTGAGCCCAGAGCAACTTGATACGTTGCGTGCGGAAGTCGGCAAGTTGAGCACCGAGGGTGACCTGCGCCGCGAGATCTCAATGAACATAAAGCGTCTGATGGACCTGGGTTGTAACCGTGGTATTCGCCATCGTCGTTCTTTGCCGGTTCGTGGTCAGCGAACCAAGACAAATGCACGTACGCGCAAAGGCCCGCGTAAACCAATTAGGAAATAACCATGGCAAAGCCATCATCAAATAAATCGAGCAAGAAAAAAACGCGCACTGCGGTTATTGACGGCATTGCATTTATCCATGCGTCTTTTAACAACACGATTGTCACGATTACAGATCGTCAGGGCAATGCTCTGAGCTGGGCAACTGCTGGCGGTTCCGGTTTCCGTGGCTCTCGTAAGAGCACACCTTTTGCTGCGCAGGTTGCAGCCGAAAAGGCCGGTAAATCAGCCATCGAATTGTACGGTCTGAAAAATCTGGATGTGAAGGTGAATGGTCCAGGTCCAGGTCGTGAATCGGCTGTTCGAGCATTGAATAACTGTGGTTTGAAAGTTAGCAACATCACAGATGTGACCCCAATTCCGCACAATGGTTGCCGTCCGCCTAAGAAACGGCGCGTGTAAACAGGAGAATAGAATATGGCCCGCTATTTAGGCCCGAAATGTAAGCTGTCTCGCCGTGAAGGAACAGATCTGTTTCTGAAGAGTGGCGTGCGCCCGATCGACAGTAAGTGCAAGACCGAAGCAATTCCTGGTCAGCACGGACAACGTCGCGGCCGCCTGTCAGACTACGGTGTGCAATTGCGTGAGAAGCAAAAAGTTCGTCGAACTTACGGTGTTCTCGAAAAGCAGTTTCGCGGTTACTACAAGGAAGCTGCCCGTCTGAAGGGCGCAACCGGTGAGAACCTCCTGCAACTGTTGGAATGTCGTCTGGACAATGTTGTTTATCGTATGGGCTTCGGCTCCACACGTGCCGAGTCTCGTCAGCTGGTAAGTCACAAAGCCATCACTGTTAATGGTGAAGTGGTCAACGTGCCTTCTTACCAAATTGCTGCTGGTGATGTCGTGGCTATTCGCCAAAAAGCGAAAGAACAACTGCGAATCAAATCTGCTTTGGATCTGGCCTCACAGCGTAGCCCTATCGATTGGGTGTCTGTAGACCAGAGCAAGTTGGAAGGTCAATTTACTCGTATTCCTGAGCGCACCGATCTGGCGCAGGAAATCAACGAGAACCTGATCGTCGAGCTTTATTCCAAGTAGTGAACTAATCACACAAAGGGTGGATTACATGCAAATTTCTTTATCTGACTTTTTAACACCACAAGTGATACAGGTCGAAGAGTTCGACAAGTGTCATTCCAAGGTGGTGCTGGAGCCGCTGGAGCGCGGTTTTGGCCATACGCTGGGCAACGCACTGCGTCGTATTTTGCTGTCATCTATGCCTGGTTGTGCTGTGGAAGAAGTCGAAATTGATGGTGTTGTTCACGAATACAGCACTATTGAAGGCGTTCGCGAAGATGTTATTGAAATCCTGCTAAACCTGAAAGGTGTAGCAGTTGTTCTGAATAACAAAGACGAAGCCGTACTGACACTGTCAAAGAAAGGTTCTTCAACAGTCACTGCTGCAGACATCGAAACAGATCACGACATTGAGATCATTAACCCTGATCACGTGATTGCGCATCTGAATGGCAATGGTGAGTTGAACATGCGTCTGACTGTTCGTAAAGGTCGTGGTTACTCTCCTGCTGATTCCCGCACCGAAGAGGACGATGAGACTCGCGCAGTTGGTAAACTGATGTTGGATGCGTCTTACACGCCAGTGACTCGCGTTTCCTACTCTGTTGAGAATGCGCGTGTTGAGCAACGTACTGACCTGGACAAGCTGATTATTGATCTGGAAACCAACGGTACAATCGATCCTGAAGAGGCGATTCGCCGCGCTGCGACTATCCTGCAGCACCAGTTGAGCGTATTTGTTGACCTGCAAAGCGAAATCATCGCCGAACCAGAGCAGCAAGAAGATGAAATTGATCCGATCCTGCTGCGTCCGGTGGATGATCTGGAATTGACAGTTCGTTCTGCGAACTGCTTAAAAGCAGAAGATATCTACTACATCGGTGATTTGATTCAACGCACTGAAGTAGAACTGCTGAAAACACCTAACCTGGGCAAGAAGTCCCTGACTGAAATTAAGGATGTATTGGCGACTCGTGGACTGTCACTGGGTCTGCGCCTCGAAAATTGGCCGCCATCCAGCCTCAAGTCAGATGACCGCGCAGCCTGATAACGCTTAAGTTGCGAAAAAGCTGACTGGTCATGTGACTGGCAGCTAATTAGAAAGTAGCGAGAATTTTAAAGGTATAAAGTTATGCGTCATCGACACAGTGGCCGCCAGCTAAACAGAAACGCCTCTCATCGTTCGGCAATGTTTCGTAATATGACTACTTCGCTGGTAGAGCATGAAATTATCAAGACAACTCTGATCAAAGCCAAAGAGCTTCGGTCTGTTGCCGAGCCATTGATCACGTTGGCCAAAAAAGACAGCGTCGCCAATCGTCGCCTTGCCTTTGACCGCCTGCGTAACAAGGCAACAGTCGGCAAGTTATTTGCTGAATTAGGCCCGCGTTATGCTAATCGCCCGGGTGGATATATCCGTATCCTCAAGTGTGGTGAGCGAGCTGGAGACAAGGCGCCAATGGCCTATGTTGAGCTGGTTGATCGCCCGCAGGCGGTAGATTTTGAAGCCGAAGCAGAAACAACTGCAGAAGGCTAGCTCTCTGTCAGAGTGACAGATTCAGACCCGGCTACTTCACAGTAGTCGGGTTTTTTGTTTTCTGGGCCCAACAATTCGCTACAATAGTCGAGCAGTCCCTAAAATTTCCCGCCAATTTCAAAAAGTGATATGACTATGACTCAGAGCTTTCATCCGCCGCAAAGAACTCTGATGGGTCCTGGCCCATCGGATGTAAACCCGCGAATTCTCGAGGCATTGTCACGGCCCACCATCGGCCATTTGGACCCTGCATTCATCGCTATGATGGACGAGGTTAAAGGCCTTCTGCAGTTCGCCTTTCAGACCGAGAACGAGCTTACTTTCCCGGTTTCTGCACCGGGTTCGGCCGGCATGGAAACTGTCTTTGTGAATTTGTTGGAGCCAGGCGACAAGGTCGTTATCTGCCAAAATGGTGTATTTGGTGGCCGCATGAAGGAAAACGTTGAACGCTGTGGGGCTCAGGCCATCATGGTTGAAGACGAATGGGGTGCCACTGTCGATATCGACAAGGCTGAGCAGGCACTGGCAGATAATCCCGATGCCAAGGCCCTGGCTTTTGTACACGCTGAAACATCCACGGGTGCACGTAGTGATGCGCAGGCGCTATGTGCGCTGGCACAGAAATACGATTGTCTGAGTATTGTTGATGCGGTGACTTCGCTGGGTGGTATTGAACTGGATGTGGATGGCTGGGGGATCGATGCGATTTATTCAGGCACCCAAAAATGTTTATCCTGTGTCCCGGGTATCTCTCCGGTTAGTTTTTCAGACCGGGCTGCCAACGTGATTCGCTCACGCAAGCATAAGGTGCAAAGCTGGTTTCTGGATTTGAATCTGGTGATGGGCTATTGGGGTTCGGATAACAAGCGCTCTTATCACCATACCGCGCCAGTTAACTCGCTTTATGCCTTGCATGAATCTCTGGTGATACTGCAGGAAGAAGGCCTCGAAGCTGCCTGGCAGCGTCATGCATTAAATCATGCAGCCTTCGCAGCTGGTATTGAAGCGCTGGGCTTGTCTTTTGTAGTCGCTGAAGAGTTTCGTTTGCCACAGCTCAATGCTGTGCGTTTCCCAGATACCGTCGATGATGGCGCAGTACGCACGCGATTGCTGAATGACTACAATCTGGAAATCGGTGCCGGTCTCGGCGCACTTGCCGGAAAAGTCTGGCGCATAGGCTTGATGGGTTACGCCAGCAATCCGCAGAACGTTTACAACTGTCTCAGTGCGCTCGGCAATGTACTGAGCAGTATGGATGTGAAGGTCAATGTGTCTGCTGCGATAGCCGCCGCCGAAGGCGTTTATTCGAGTTAAAACTTGCAGCTGATACCGCTAAGGGATTGGCTGCAGCAACGAATCCTGGGCTCTTTCCAGAGTCGCTAACTTTTCACAGTCCTGCTGTGGCAAGGTGAATTTTTCGTGGTTTCTATTTCCCGGCGTGATCTGGTGATGCTGCTGTTGCTGTCTGCCATCTGGGGCTCATCGTTCCTGTTCATGCGGCTGGCAGCTCCAATCTTTGGGCCGCTATTCCTGATCGAACTGCGCGTCGCCAGCGCACTAATAGTTCTTCTTCCAGTTTATATGCTCAGACGTTCTACGGATGACATGCGAACTCACTGGAAGACTATCGGATTAATCGGTCTGGGCAATATGGCCATACCGTTTACGTTGATTGCCTTTGCTACTCTCAGTATTAGCGCCGGTCTGGCCTCGATACTTAACGCAACCGTCCCGTTCTTTACAGCGATTATCGCTATTGCCTTCTTTGGTCAGCGACTAGTGCTGATGACCATATTAGGGTTGTTGGTTGGCTTCGGTGGTGTTGTGCTACTGGTGCTGGACCCTGAGTCACTGGTAGCAGCCTCGGGTGCTTATTTATCGGTAGGAGCAGGGCTGTTGGCGTCAGCATTTTACGGCGCATCAATCAACCTTGTTGCCCAACGACTGCATGGCATCAGTGGTTTGACGATTACTGTAGGAGGCTTGGCATCCTCCACCTTGGTTCTGTTGCCATTGGCTATTTGGCAGCGGCCGGATAGTTGGCCGGGCCCGGCAATCTGGCTTAGCGTGTTGGCGTTAGGCGTACTGTGTACCGGCGTTGCCTACTTGCTGTTCTATAAGCTGGTCAGCAACATCGGACCGCAAAATGCAGTGATGACGACTTATCTGGTGCCGGTGTTCAGTATCGTCTGGGGCGTCACTTTTCTGGGTGAATCTATTACGCTGTTTATGGTGCTTGGTGGGGCTTTAGTTTTGCTGGGAGTTGGATTGACGACTGGCAAATTCTTGCAATTGATTCGGCGTAAGCATAGCTGAGTTTCTATTATCTTCAATCAAGATAGTCCGTTGTTGTGCAGGAATAGTTATAAGCTAAGCGCACGCCTTTAAATATTATTGTGGCCTCGAGTCGCGCTGCGGGCCATCTGCCCCAGCCACTGGCGCAGGCCCTCCAGGCTTCCCTCTCTTCGAAAAAAGCCCAAAGGACGGTCTTTTTTCTACGCTCGGCGTTGCGCCTTTGACGTGTCTGGCGCAGATAACCCGCAGCGCGACAGGCAAATGGGAAACCGATAGCGTTGTTGCTTCGACATTACAGGGTTTAGATAGGGAAAAAGTAAATAACATATGGCTTGCACTATGGTAAATCGGAACTGCGAGCGTTGGGGCAGGTAGTGGAGTTAGGTCGGCGGTCAAAGCGCAGCACCGACTGACCGAGGAAGACCGCCTTACAGGGCTTCCGACAGAGGGAGGGAAACCCGGAGGGGGCAAGCTGCCGAGCTAACTCCACTACCTGATCCTGCGCGTACTAGTAGGTTGCGCAACAGGGATAGCGAAGGAATCAATCTCATCTCTATTCTGATCCGTAAAGCAGTACAGTATCTGATAAATTTGCGCCCAAAGATTTTTAACTCTACAAATGGAAGACAATAAAAAACCCGGACACTGTCGCCAGTGGCCGGGTTTTTTCGTTCGGTGTACTAAATCACGTTAGTGCTTAGTGACCGCCGGCAGCAGAAGCAGCTGCGCCGGGCAGTGCCATGGCAGTCAGTTTTGAACCTGTCTGCAACATGACGTACTGGTGGCCGTCGTGCACCCAGGTGCTCATGCCATAACGGCTGCGAGCTGGTACTTCGATAGCGCCAACAGTTTCACCAGTGGCCTTGTCTACTGCGTACAGCATGGGCGTACCATCTGACTCAGTGTCAGAGTAGATCAACATGGTTGGTGTGATGGTCATTGGCACGAGGTTGCCAGAACCTGTGTTACCAATTTCAATGCCTTCCAGAGCCGGGTTGTTAGCAACGCGTTCTGGTGTATTACCTGTTGGAATCATCCAGGCATGTTCACCAGTGTTCATGTCGATTGCTGTGATGCGGCTATACGGTGGCTTGTACAGCGGGATACCAGCAGGGTGACGTGGTGCGCCGCCGCCAGGACCATTCGCGTACTGTGCGTATGTCGTACCGGTAGGCTCGGCATATTGCACGTCAGCTTCTTCACCTGGAACCAACTGAATTGCTGAACAGGCCGTCTGTGACGACACGTACAACATACCTGTTGTTGGATCCGCTACCGCTGGTGCCGTGATGTTGGCACCACCACCGCCGCCTGGGCAGAACATGGCAGATCGTTTGCCAAGGTCATTCGCACGGTGAATTGGTGGATTGAACAGTGGGCCCATCTGGTAATCAGCATAAGCATTGATTGCTTGCTGACGCAGCTCCGGTGTCCAGTCGACCAGATCGTCAATAGAGACGCCCTGAATATCAAATGGTGCCGGTTTGGTTGGGAATGGCTGAGTTGGAGACAGAACCTCACCCGGAACAATCGACTGCGGTACTTCGCGATCTTCGATTGGCCAGATTGGCTCGCCAGTCAGACGGTTGAATGCGTAGACAAAGCTTTGCTTGGTCACCTGCATAACAGCCGGAATCTGGCCTTGTCCTTCTACGTCCAGATCCAGCAGGATCGGCGCCATTGGATTGTCGTAGTTCCAGATATCATGCTTCACCATCTGGAAGTGCCAGGCGCGTTCGCCTGTCGTAGCATCCAGAGCGATAAGGCTGGTACCGAACAGATTGTCACCCGGACGGAAACCACCGTAGTAGTCGATAGTCGCGCCGTTAGTCGGGATGTAAACCAGATTGGCATCTACGTCTGCGGAAATCGGCGCCCAGGAAGAGACATCACCAGTCCACTGCCAGGCATCATTTTCCCAAGTCTCATGGCCATATTCACCCGGACGTGGAATAACGTTGAATTTCCATTTGAAGTCACCTGAACGAGCATCGTAAGCGAGAATATCGCCGGGGATGTTTTCGATACGCGACTGGTGATAGCCCTGCTCGGCAGAGTTACCGACGATCACAGTGTCGTTGACCACGATAGGTGGTGACGAAGCTGTGATGTAACCAGTCTCCAGTGGAACACCTTCATAAGGATCGTAAGGGTGGCCAAGGTCCGCCAGCAGATCGACAACACCGGTATCCGGGAAGCCGTCGATTGGTACGGGCTCACCAAAACCTTCCAAAGGTGCGCCAGTTTCGGCGTCAAGTGCAGTCAGGAAGAAGCCAGGTGTGATCATGTACACAACACCACGACCATCGATTTCTGCGTAGCCGATGCCTTTACCGTAATCGGCACGCATGGAGTATTCCCAGCGACCGGTATTGGGTAGACGATGCGTCCACAGAGTTTCCCCAGATTTTGGATCGATGGCGACAACATGGCGACGAGCGCCTGCCACTGTGTAGAGCTTGCCATTAATGTAACTGGGTGTTGACCGGCCGCTAACTGCGCCTAGACTCGCACCGTCCCATTCCCAGGCTACTTCCAGATCGCCGAAGTTATCGGTGGTGATCTCGTCTGCAGGAGAGAAGCGGGTGTGTGCAAAATCGTTGCCCAGAGTGGTCCATTCAACCGTGTCCTGGGCCAGCAAGCTTCCGGATGAGCTCAACAGCAAACCGGCCAGAGCCGTAGTTTTGAAGCTTTTCATCAGAGTTTCTTTTCTTATCATTTTTTGCCTCGCTGATAAAAAATGAGAGTCATTTATCATTTGTTCTGCCGGGGCTTGGCCCTGATAAATCAGCCCCCTAAAAAAGCCTTTAAATAACAATGGGTTATGCTAAATAAAGGCCGGCGCTACCCAGCCAGATACACCCATGAGGCTACCCCATGGGCTAGGCTTTGTCTATTCACAAAAAGTGACGATATTTGCCGAAAAATTGCGCAAAAAAGTGCCAAAAATCAGTGATCTGAGACAGGCAGACAGGGGATCAAACCGGTCGTATTTGCGTTGCTCAGAATGGCCTGGAGCTGCTCCTACACTATCGGCGGTCAGCCTGGATTTTGACTGTGACCGCTGCAAAATTGCCGGGAATTGGCGCGAGCGTTGACTGACCTTGTCGTTCCGCTATAGTCCGACTCTCAGTAAATTCACAAGCGGAACTTTGAGTCATGGCGTTGACGTTGGTCCTGGGCAACAAGAATTACTCTTCCTGGTCGATGCGACCCTGGATCTTAATGCATCACTTTGGACTGAAGTTCGAAGAGCTGGTCATTCCGCTTTATCAGGCAGACTCGGCAGAGATGCTGCGGCGTTACTCACCAAGTCTGAAAGTGCCTGTGTTGATCGATGATGAACTCTCAATATGGGAATCCATGGCTATCTGCGAATACGTCAATGACAATTACTTGCAGGACAAGGCTTTGCCTAATGGTCGTGAAGCCAGAGCATTGTGTCGTGCTTACTGCCATGAAATGCATGCCGGCTTTGGCGCAATTCGTAGCGCGATGCCGATGAATTGTCGCGCGCGACGGACGCTACCTGTCAGCGCAGCGGTGCAGCCGGAAGTCGAACGTATAGATGCTTTATGGCACAAGGCCCGGCGTCGTTATCGTGAGCATGGGGACTATTTGTTTGGCAGTTTTTCCATGGCCGATGCCTTGTTTGCACCGATCGTCATGCGTTTTCAAACCTATGATGTGCCTGTTTCGCAGACCAGTGCCGATTACATGACTACCATGTTGGCCAATGCGTCTGTGGTTAGCTGGTATGAAGATGCTTGCAAGGAAAGTGCTGAGATTGCCATCGCAGAAGTGGGCGAGCCGCGTTAGGAATTTGTCTGACTCTGCTTTTTCGGCGCAATGAAGAAGCTGTAGAACAGTAGTGGCCAAATACCGACATGAACCATGACATCGGCCGTGTTAAAGACATAGTTCCAGCCTGGAATATGTTGCACATCAATGAAGTCGATGACACTGCCGTGAATGAAGCGGTCCAGAATATTACTCGCGCCACCGCCAACAATAAATCCGAAACAAATGTATTCGATGCGGTCAATCTGTTTGCCAAACCACAAGTAAGCACTCACGCCAATTAACAGACCAACACTGATGAGCGCGAACAACCAACCCATGCCCTGTGCCATGCCAAAGACGCCACCATAGTTACGCACATGGGTGAAATGCACCAGGCTGCTGAATTCCACTGACTGCCCGATAGGAATCGCTCCGTCTACCCAAAAACCAATGGCCTGCGACAGCACCACGACGAGCAGGGCGATAGCCATATAGAGAGCGAATGCGAAGCTTCTGGACTGCAAGTTAAACCTCTGTGTGCTTAGGTGTTTTCATGGCGGGCAAGAATAGCATAAGCCGAGCTCGAGTTTACGCGGCAGTGAAAGCCTGATCGGCATAGATCAGGATACGGTAATTGCCTGCGGCGTCACGCTCGAGCAGACTGTGTGCGCAATTGTGCATGCTGGGCGGGGCCCATAGATCTTTTAGTTCTCGACCTGCGGCGTGGCACAAGACACTCTTGATCAGTGCGCCGTGGCTGACAACAGCGACATCCTGACCGCTGTGATCTCGGGCGAAGCCATCCAATGCGGTGAGTGCTCTGCTTTGCAACTCGGCAAAGGTCTCGGCGCCATCGACATTGAATAGATGCGGTTCGTGCCAGAAATGCCGAAAAGAATCTGGCGCGCGCGCTTCGATATCAGCATACAGCTCACCTTCCCATGCTCCCATTTGAATTTCGCGCAAAGTGTCGAGGTAGTGAATCGGTGTTGCACGATCGCCAAAAGCATGGTCTGCAGTTTCCCGGGTGCGTACGCTGCTGCTGCAGTAAATGACGTCAAAGTGTTGCTCGCGAATGCGTGCGGATAGTTCCTTGGCTTGCTGGATACCCAGTTCGTTAAGTTGCGACTCACTTTGGCCCTGGACCCGGCGCTCTGCGTTCCAGTTGGTCTGGCCGTGGCGAAATAGATGTATTCTCATAAATTTCCGAATGTCAGTATTGTTGCCAGTGGCTGGCAGTCAGGCTCGCAGCAACAGGCGCTGAATTGAGCAAGTGAACCCGGTGAGCAGGCTTTGAATATGTAATTAATAACCGCTACGTGTGCGCCGCACTGCCTCAAGCCAGCCTTGATAACAAGTTTCGCGCCAGGATTCCTGTTTCTCCGGCACGAAGTTTTTTTGCAATTGCCAATGCGTCGTAATGTTTTCCAGACTTGCAAATACCCCCGCCTGCAAGCCGGCGACATAAGCAGCACCCAGCGCGGTGGTCTCTGCAACGGTTGGCCGGTGAACCTCGCAATTGAGCAAGTCGGCCAAACGTTGGACCAGGAAATCGTTTTTCACCATGCCGCCATCCACGCGCAGGGTATCGAGTGTAATACCATCTGCGGCAATGGCTTCCACCAAATCGCGGGTTTGGTAGCACACAGACATGAGACCGGCAGTGACAATTTCTTTGGCACCAGTATCGCGCGTCATACCAAAGATGGCGCCGCGAGCGTCTGCATCCCAATAGGGCGCGCCAAGACCAGTAAAGGCGGGGACCAAATAGACTGGTGATGTATCGCTTGTTGCCCGCGCCATGGCTTCGGATTCGGCGGTAGTCTGCAGCAAGCGCATTTCGTCGCGCAGCCACTGCATCGTGGCGCCGGCCATAAAAATACTGCCCTCGGTGGCGTAGTGTGTTTCCCCTGCGAGGCGATAGGCGACGGTGCTTAACAAGCGTGAACCGGAAGGCGCAATGCTTGTGCCGGTATTCATAAGCAGAAAGCAGCCGGTGCCATAGGTGCTCTTGGCCATGCCTTTTTCAAAACAGCATTGTCCGAACGCCGCAGCCTGCTGGTCGCCTAAAATACCTGTGACAGGTAGTACCGCGCCCAGCAAGTCCTTGTCAGTTTCACCAAAATCAGCGGCGCAGTCCATGACTTCTGGCAAGATGTTGGCCGGGATTGCAAACAGCTCGAGAAGTTCTTCATCCCATTGCTGGGTGTTGATATTGAACAGCATGGTACGGCTGGCATTGGTGGCGTCAGTGCGATGCGAACGGCCACCGGTGAGTTTCCACAGCAAGAATGTGTCAACAGTTCCGAATGCCAGATCACCGCGCTCGGCTTTTTCCCGCGCGCCATCCACGTTATCCAGTATCCAGCGCAGCTTGGTGGCTGAAAAATAGGGGTCCAGCAACAGGCCGGTTTTTTCCTGAATGGTTTGCGCCATACCCTGTTCACGCAGTTCTGCGCAGTAGCTTGCAGTGCGGCGGTCTTGCCAGACGATCGCGCGATGAATGGCTTGCCCAGTGGTCTTGTCCCAGACAATGGTAGTCTCGCGCTGATTGGTAATGCCAATACAGGCGATGTCTTCGCTGTTCACGCCGGAAGTGCTGATTGCCTTGCGACAGCTATTGAGTGTGGTTTGCCAAATTTCATCAACATCGTGTTCGACCCAACCATCAGCAGGGAAATGTTGGCGAAATTCTTCCTGGCCCACGCCGAGTTGCTGGCCTTCCAGATCAAACAGCAAGGCGCGGCTGCTGGTGGTTCCCTGATCGATCGCAAGTAGAGTTTGTTTCATAACCTGTCTGATAAAAACTATTGTCTGTATTGGGGCCAGGTGCCCGACTCACTTTGGCGAAAGCGACACGAACGCTATTTGCAAACTGTAGGCCGGGCGCGGAATCCTGATTGGTCCATGTTACACTAATTCACGTAGTGCTAAACAAGGCTGCCGGCCGAATCGGCCTATAACCTTGCGCCAACCTTGTTTCAATGAACTGTCCAAGCATTCCCTAATCATTCCCGGATTATCACAGTGGCTACTTCAGAAAAGATTCACGATCTGCTCATTATCGGGGGCGGAATTAACGGCGCAGGTATTGCTGCAGATGCGGCAGGCCGGGGTCTTGATGTATTACTGTGTGAAAAAACCGATCTGGCTGGTGCCACTTCGTCGTGGTCAACAAAGCTGATTCATGGGGGGCTGCGCTATCTGGAGTTTTACGAATTTTCTCTGGTGCGCAAGGCGTTGATGGAGCGCGAAGTATTAACGCGGGCGGCGCCACATATTATCAAGCCTTTGGCATTTCAGATTCCTCAGCTCAATAATTCCCGTGGCGCGTTAATGCTGCGCGCGGGACTTTTCCTGTACGACAATCTCGCACGCCGTGAAATTTATAAGGGGTCGCGTGCAGTGAAGTATGATGCCTCAGGCCCGCTTAACCCGAGCATCAAGTCCGGCTTCGAATACTGGGATGCACAAGTGGATGATTCACGCCTGGTTTTGCTTAACGCCATGCAGGCGCGCAAGCATGGCGCGGATATACGCACGCGCTGTGCCTTTGTGGGTGCCACTGCCGATGCAGAGGGCTGGCTCGTGGAGTTACGCAATGAACAGGACGGCAGCCTTGCATCGGTGCGTAGTCGCGCTATCGTCAATGCTTCTGGCCCCTGGGTATCGAAGTTACTGGCCACGTTTGCTGACGCCGATCAGGTTAAACCCATCAAGCTGGTCAAGGGTAGCCATATTCTGGTGCCGCGCGTATCAGAAGATGACCATGCCTACATGCTGCAGCACCATGACGGCAGGATCGTGTTTGTTATTCCGTATTTGGACAAGTACTCACTCATTGGTACGACAGAAGAAGACTATGACGATGATCTCGACAAGATTTCTATTTCCGAAGCCGAGACAGACTATTTATTGTCCATAACTAACCTTTACTTCAAGAAAGCTACGCATCGCAGTGATATCGTCGCCAGCTATTCTGGCGTGCGTCCACTAGTTGAGGAAGAGGGCAAGTCGTCTACACGCACGTCTCGGGATTACCGTCTGGATCTGAGTGCTGAGCCGCAGCCATTGCTGTCGGTGTATGGTGGCAAGGTGACGACTTATCGTGTGCTTGCAGAATCGGTGCTCGACAAGTTGCGTGATGCCTTGCCGGGCATGGGACAGCCCTGGACCAAGACCGCAACACTACCGGGTGGCGATTTCGATTCTGTTGAGTCGTTGGCGGATTTGTGGGCGCAGTGCTGGCCATGGTTGCCAACCGAGATCACCCGGCGCTGGTTGCAAAGCTATGGCACGCTCGCGCACGATATTGTTGACGGTGCCGCCAGCATTGAAGACATGGGCATCCATTTTGGTGCAGGACTGTATCAGCGCGAGGTCGACTATCTGCGCAAGCAAGAGTGGGCGCTGAGCGCTGGTGATATACTCTGGCGCCGCAGTAAGTTGGGATATGCTTTTACCGAAGAGCAAACTAAGGCGCTTGAGAAATACCTGCACTACTCCAACAATAACCCGATTCAGTAATCTCACTGAATTGCGTTAACCCACTACCGGGGCCGCGCCAATTACGCTAGTCTCGTAGCGTTGCTTTGCGAACCGGAGTTTATCATGCGCGCGTTTTCCTTGCTGTCCAAAAAAGTGGTCAAACCCTCTTCGATAGTTTTCTCTTTGCTACTTCTGCTGGGCAATTCAACATTGCTCTGGGCACAAGCCTATCCGCACGCCAGAAGTGGCGGCAACTACATGCACAACTTCTATTTTCCGCCGTCACCCAACTCCACGCCCTGGGCACCCGATTGGGCTCCCGGTGGCGACTGGATTGCTTTTTCCATGCATGGCTCGATCTGGAAAGTGGCGCCAATTGACGGTGTCGCCGAAGAATTAACTTATTCTGACCAGGCCTATCACTCGTCACCTGATTGGTCGCCAGATGGCCGCTGGATAATCTATACCGCTGACTATGAGCATGAACGCATTCAATTGGAAATTCTTGATACGGTAACTGGAAATGTCAGTCGGCTGACCAATGATGATGCCGTGTATACCGACCCGGTTTTCTCGCCCGACGGCACTCGCGTGGCTTATGTCTCCACAAATCCGAACGGCTACTTCAATCTGTATATTCGCGCTATTGCCGATGGTGAGTGGGCCGGTGAACCAATTGCCGTATCCACTGACAATGATTACGGTAGCAGTCGCTTGTATTTCGGTAATTGGGATATGCATATTACACCGAGCTGGTTTCCCAATGGTGAAGAGCTGTTGCTAGTGTCCAATCGCGATGTGCCGCTTGGTTCAGGTAACGTCTTGCGCGTGCCGGCAATCGCCAATGGAATTACCCAGGCACAGCCGGTGCTGCGCGAGCAGACGCTGTATCGCGCCCGCCCGGATGTCTCTATCGACGGCAAGCGGTTTGTCTATGCATCGACCAGCGGCGCGGCGGATCAATATAACAATCTCTATGTGCAACCAACGATTGGTGGCGAACCCTACAAACTCACGTTTTTTGAGCATGATGCCTTTCACCCGCGCTGGTCACCGAATGGCGAATGGATTGCGTTTATCTCCAACGCCGAAGGCCTGTCGAAATTAATGTTGCTGGAAACCTACGGCGGCAAGCTTGTGCCAATAGATATCAAGGAATCTCACTACAAGCGACCCACCGGGACGTTACAGGTGCGCGTGGTAGATTCGTTTACCGGTGATCTGATACCGAATCGGGTTCATCTTGAAGCCAGTGACGGCAAATTCTATGTGCCAGACACTGCCTATGCCCGGCAGGCAGGCAGTGGCGACAACATTTTTCACAATGCCGGCGAGTTCAATATCATGTTGCCTGTTGGTGAGACTGATCTGACCGTTGTCAGAGGCTTTGAGTTTTATCCACAGACGCTCAGTGCTGACATTGCTGTTGATGAAGTGACCAGTCTGACAGTCAATCTGGAACGCATGACGGATATGGGGGCGCGTGGCTGGTTTAGCGCTTCGACCCACGTACACAGTAACTACGGCGGCAATCTACACAATACACTGGAAAACCTGATGCTCATGTCGCGGGCCGAAGATCAGGATCTGGTGTTGGAACAAGTGGCTAATAAGGACAACCGCATTCTCGACTATCACTACTTTGTGCCTGGCGGTGGTGTGCACCCGATATCCGAGCCCGATCAGCTGGTAGTTGTGGGTCAGGAATATCGGCCGCCATTTTATGGGCACGTGTTCATGTTCGGAATGCGTGAACATTTACTGTCGCCGTTTGTGACGGGCTATGAAGGCACAGCGATCGAGAGTCTGTATCCGAGCAACACCGACATGTTTCTTAAAGCCAAGGCGCAGGGCGCAGTTACGGGTTATGTTCACCCATTCAATGGTGAGAATGACCCCCTGCTTGGCAATCTTGGTGGCGGCAAGGGGTTTATTGTTGATGCGGCACTAGACACTACCGACGCGCTCGAATGGTCGGATGCCAACCGGGCCGGGTTCTATCCATTGTATGCAGTGTGGAACAACGGATTGAAAGTCACCGCTACCGGCGGTGAGGACTCCATCAGTTCCCTGCATCGCAGCAAGCTGGTCGGCTCGGTGCGAACTTATGTTTACACCGGTAATGCCGGCCTGGATATGCAGGCGTGGTTCGATGCCATGGTCAAGGGGCGGGCGTTTGTCAGCTCCGGGCCGCTGCTGGAGTTACGCATTGAAGGTGCGTTGCCGGGCGACACCGTGCCATTGCCGGCCGGTGGAGGGGAAGTCACCGTTCAGGGTCGACTGCGCTCGGTCGTCGCCTTGCCTTCGGTTGAATTGGTATGCAACGGTCAGCAAGTTAGAAGCTTTCCTGTGCGCGGCGATGGCATGACACTGGATATTGAAGCCACCATCGAAGTGGACAGGAGTGGCTGGTGCCATCTGCGTACCGAGGGTGAGGCTGATGATCGCTTTCCAATGGATATCGACTATGCGCAGGCATTTACCAACCCAGTGTGGCTGCAAGTGGGCGATGAAGAGATCAACAATCCGGAATCGGCCAGTTATGCACTGCGCTGGATTGATAAATTGCAGGAGCTGGCCGAAGCATGGCCGGGCTGGCGTTCAGAAGATGAAAAGCGCCATGTGTACTCTCAATTTGATGCGGCCAGGCAGGTCTATCAGGAAAAACTGCCTTAAGCCTTTTGTTTCGATCGGAGCAGGCCAATGCCGAGGCCTGCCATGATCACGGCGATCGGGCCATTGAGATAGTTGAAGAAGGCAAAAGGAAGATAATCCAGAACAGGGACGCCCAGAGTCGCCGCATAGAATGCGCCGGCTGTGGTCCACGGGATTAATGCGGTGGTCATGGTCGCGCCTTCTTCAACCGAGCGCGACAGCACTGCCTTGTCGAGTCCCTGCGCAGAAAACTTCTCTGCAAAAAGTTGGCAGTTGAGAATGATAGAAATATAAGCCTCACCCATCGCCATATTACCGATAAAACCAGATGCAATAGTTGCGGCAATCAATGCCGCAGTATGCTGTAGTTTGGCTATCAATCCATTTAACAGGCTGGCCAGAAAACCGGCGCCATGCAAAATGCCGCCCAGAGCCAGTGCCTGAATTGCCAGTAATAAAGTCCAGCTCATACTGGCTAACCCGCCGCGCCCAAGCAACGCATCGAGCTCAACGATGCCGGTATTTCCGGGCGTGTTCTGCCATAAGCTGTTTAGCACCGGAGCAAGGCCTTGTCCCTGATAGACGCAGGCAATCGCCACAGCTGTTAATACGCTCGCTGTCATGGTGATCTCAGCGGGGACTCGCCGTATGCTCAAAACAAACAGCACTGCGATGGGTAGCAAGGTGAGTATTGGCTGCAGGTGGTAATCAGCAGCCAGAGCGATGCGGATATCGCCTAATTGCGTTGCCGGTAAAATTCCAGCTCCAGCCTGCCAGCCCAGTACTGAAAAAATTATCAGCGTTAACACAAACGTTGGTGCTGTCGTGAACAGCATGGCGTAGATATGGCGGTACAGATCAGTGCCGGAGCTCATCGCAGCCAGGTTGGTGGTGTCCGAGACGGGCGACATCTTGTCGCCGAATGTGGCGCCGCACACTACCATGCCGGCAACCAGAGGCAGGGGCACAGAGAGTGCAGATCCAATGCCGATGAAGACGACGCCCAACGTGCCCGCCGTTCCCCACGAGGTGCCCGTTGCCAGTGACATCAACGCGCAAAGAATCAGCCCAACCGGTAGAAACAGCGCAGGGGATAACCAGTCGAGACCAAAGTACATCAGTGTTGCGATCGTGCCGCTCTGAATAAAACTGGCGATCACCAGGCCAATGAGCATGAAAATATAAATGGCAGGCAGTGCGCGGGAGATCGCCTTGCTCATGAGATGACGGATTTCCAGTGCCGGATAGCCAAGCAGGCCAGCATGTGCGCCGGCCCAAATCAGACAGAGAAAGAGCAGGCTGTGCAGGTCAATGGAAAAAGCAAACAGACCGCTGGAAATAATGGCGATGATACCGCCAAAGCAGAGCATGGATTGACCGAATCTGGCTGGTCGTGGTGCTTGAGGGTTAGGCTCGGTTCCTTGCTGCATGACTGGGAGTCCCTCGGATAGTTGTCGTCAGCGATGCAGAAGGGTGCATGATGATGGCAAGCCGATCAATATGGCCTAGTGTGATTTGAGTCGTTCGACAAGTGCATCGCACCGGCTTGACCATAATTCTTTGACGCTATCTTTCTCGTCTTTCATCGTCGCCGGTATTTTGATGGTGACCTTGAGACGCGTCTTGTCATCCTGCTCCGTGAATTCCACGTGCACATGGATTGGTTTCTCCGGCTCGCGACTATCAAGCCAGCTAAAAGCCAGCACATTGGGAATGCGCAGTGTGTCGTACTCCCCGCTGTGGATGACTTCCTGATTGCCTGAACGGGTCTTGAAAGTAAATTCGCCGCCGCGACGAACAGTATTTTGCAATTCGACAATTTCGTTCGTATTGGTGTGTTCGCCAAACATCCACTCACCGATAAACACTGGGATTAACCACTGATCGAAAACCTTTTGTGCATTGCCTTTGCACGTGCGGCTTAGAGAGAAAGAGACAGGTTTGCCTTGCGGGGCAGGCTCGCTACTTTCTCCAGAGAACATGGAAAGTTGTTTGTCCGACATGAGGCGTATGGTCTGCTTGTGATTAGTTATCCGTCGCGTAAGGGTTGGGTGGTAGAAATTCAGCTGGCAATGGCGGTCGGCGCCCCGATTCGCGTTGCCCGTAGTGGGTGCTGAGATAATCAATAATAGTGGCTTCCAGATCTGGTTCCAGCTCGCGCAAGCCCTGCGTACTTTGCATCCAGCGAATACGGGTTAACCAGACTGTATCGGTGCCTGAGTTTTGTGTAATGAGCTGCGCCGAATGACATTCAGTGCAAGTGGCGCGCACAGCTTCCCAACCTGAAGCCATGATAAGGCCAGTCTCGGAATCCTGTGCGAGGCCGTCTTGCTCCTGCGCAGACACCGAAAGCGTGGCAAGAACTGGCAAGAGAAAAATCAGTGCGAGTCGCATAGCTGGATTATACCGCCTGAACCGCAATGCGGTGACAGGCATTGTTAAGATAACCACGAGGATTCCATCCGGGCACTACCATGGGTTGTGAGCGGCCGCGTTCATCCATGGCACGCGCCCAGATTTCATAATAGCCCGGCTCTGGCAGATTGACCCAGGATTGCCAGCTTTGCCAGGAGAGTCTGTTGGCAGCGGGTTGCACGGATGTTGGCAGCCAGCTTGTTCCGAAATCAATGGAAATAAACACAGCGCTTATCTGGTTATCACCGGCCCAGGCGTGGCCGTTGACACTGAGTCGTTCTCGGAAGTCATGGGTGATTCCAGACTGCGGAAATGTCACCAGCGATTTAACTGGCATGGATTCAATGATGCGCATGTCTTCATTGGGCACTCTGGAACCCGGCGCCACCGGATTTGCCGGCACCGAATAGGAGGGCGGCGACATCTTCTCGCCGTCATGAACGCGGTCACGAATCACCAATCTGTTGAGCCATTTGCCGGAAACAGAACCCGGCCAACCAGCGCACACCAGGCGCAACGGGTAGCCATTCTGTAATGGAATGTCTTCGCCATTCATCGCCCAGGCAATCAGGCATTCGCGTTCCATGGCCTTGCCGATTGGCACGCCGCGTGAAATCGGGTCGAGGTCCGGGTCGCCACTGGTATGTGTGTCAGCACCGTAGTAGCCGACGTACACGGCGTCTTCGGCAACACCGCAGTAATTCAAAACGTCGCGCAGCCGCACGCCGGTGAAGGTTGGGCAGCCAATGGCGCCAGTGGTCCATTGATTGCCGCTGGCGGCCGGGACGAATTCGCTGCGGCCGTTGCCACCACATTCCAGTTGTAGTTGCAGGGTGACCGTTTCAAAGCGGGCACGCAGATCAGCGATTGAGAATGAAGTCGGACGAATACAGGATTCCCCGGCAATGCTTAGCTGCCAGTTGTCGGCATCAATATTAGTCGGTGGAACACCGTTGTTACGGACAAACATGCGGTTGTTTGGCGTCACGGCATCATTCAGCAAATGTGCGGGAGTCTCGGCATTCAGTGGGCGGTCATTCAATACAATGAGGCCGTCTTTACTAGGTATGACATCAGGGGCGTTGCTGGCAGCAAAGGCTGCCGGAATCATGCCGGCTGGCATCAGGGCAGCAAACGGAATGCGCATGCCCAGTGCTGTGCTCATTGCCATCAGGCCGCTTTTCTTCAGAAATCCGCGCCTGGTGTGTAGCGATGTTTCCCGGCCCCACAGTTCGCGATCAGCCGCGATGGGATCAGTCAGGTAACTGGCATTGAGTTTATTCTGGGGGCGCTTGTGCATTCGGCTTCTTCTCCGGGTTTGAACCAGCTTGTTGTTATATCAGGTTGCTCAACGCCGTAGTCGTTTTACACGGTCGTGACAGGCCGGCAAGGCAATTGAGATTAGCAAATATGGGTCACTGCGTCCAAAGCCGCGAACGCTCACGGTTTAATCAGTTTCAGCAAGAACCGGTCAGTATTCCGGTTCAGTCTCGGGTCGAATATCGCGCGGCGATGATCATCCCGGCGATTGCGTAGCAGGTCACTCTGCTCAACCATAAATCCTGCCGCCTCGGCCACGGCAATGGCTTGCTCAATTTGCATGCGATGCAAATCGCGATTGTCCATTCCGCTGCGGCCGACATGATCAGTGACGCCGACAATGCCGCCGGGTTTTAGCAGTCGAAACAGATGCTCCAGCAATGTCTGCGCGCGGGCCGGGTTCGGGTTGTAGTAATCATGCAAGACTTGGGCAAGCATGATCGCATCCAGAGATTCAGGCGGCAGGGGAAGGTCTTCGATACGCGCTATGAGTTGGGAAACATTCGTGAGATTGCCTGTTGCAATCTTGTTGGCCAGTGCTTCGCCCTGGGTAATATTCTGGCGATCCTCTTCATAGTTCAAACCACGGGGCGTATTTTGGGCATATACCAGACCTTGCGGCCCTACTGCTTTGGCAAGGATAAAGGTGTAGTAACCACCGGCGGCGTAGACATCCAGTACCTGCATGCCTGGCTCGACACCCAGGAATGTCAATACTTCCACTGGCCGGCGCACTTCGTCGCGAACGAAATCAGCCACGTCACGGTCCGGGCCAGACAGAGCCCTGCGCAACGCTTCAGGATCGAGGTTCTGTGCTAACAGCGAAGTTGATAAGCCAGCAGCCAGCACCAGCAGCAATAGAGACAATGCCGGCATTGTAGTCAGTAGCTTTCGCGCGGAGTTGCCAAGCCTGTAGTGAGAGCAGATATGCACGGGTAAGGAAATATCCTGATCAGGTTTTAGCTATGATTTAACCAAGGTTTGCTGCATTGATTCGCAGTCCAACAAATACGCCTAACTGCTGAGGCCGATACCACGCGCCATGAGAAAGGCCAGAACCGGTATGCAAAGCAGGACAATCAGCTCAATCCGCAATAACAATCGAACACTGCCCGGTACAGGAATGCTGTCGCTTTTATTGTGCTGCTGTTTGAAGAAAAACATCGCGGGCTTGATAGCCAGTATAGCCAATACAACAAACAGCCCCAGTTTGGCATGGAAGACGGGATTGGCAGAATAAAATTCAGCTGGCTTGCCGACGCTGAACCAAAGGATGAGCCCGATAATCAGCGTCAAGATGGCGGTCATGCCGCAGACCCGGTCTACCCGGGCCAGATTGCGAGCATCTTCGCTGGTAAGCTCCGGTTTGATAGCCATGTTCTCGATAACCAGCGCGCCGGCAAAGATCAACAGGACAATGAAATGCAGCAATCTGAAGAGTGAATAGAGCATGCCACATGATACTGGAAATGTTGGCCAGTTACCGAGTGCCATGCCGGGTCTCTGAACAAGGCTTGTGACAGTGCTGGGGCACAAATTTTGTGCACGGCGAAAAGTTTTGAATTAATTTGGTTCGTAAAATAGCCAGAATAGGCGCTTAACCAGCCGGATACGCCTGTTTTTACAGTTTTAAAAAGTTGGCACGCGTCATGCTATATATAAATCGACATACATGGAATCTAATGCGCTGTTGCTGGACGATACTCTCCCTCGAAAAGCAAACGCATTACAAACCAGATTTCTAATGTATATGGGCATTGATGCCCGCGCGGCTCCTTAACCGCGCGGGCTTTTTTTTGCTCAGCGATTTTGCATTGCAAGCGGAAGTGCAATGCTGGCAGGTGGTTAATCTGGGCTGGGTAGCGTTGCAGCTAGTTCTGGTTCACCGGCAGCTTGGGGATTGCAACACTTGCTGCGCGAGGCCTGTGGGCGCTTCATTGAGTCGAACGACTGCGAAATCGAAATCGCCACCAATTCCCAAATCGATGGCGCCCTCGCTGTTGCTGATCGTGATACCGCCATCAATCACTGCAAAGTGAACTGACTGATTGTCAGCATCAAGCGTGACGCGGAAATCTGTGCCTCGAACGGTCAATTCTGACGAACCGACTGCTAATCGAAATGCCGACCGATTCATTTCGGGAATCGTGCCGGTAACCATGCGAAGACTGCCAGATAATAACTGCAACCGTATGGTATCCGCGGCTGGATTGGCAGCAAAGCTATAGTCGTTGATGACGAGTTCGGAATTACAGGCTAAGGATAGCAGGGCATCATCGACCATCCGCATTTGCAATTGGGCATTGGGGCCGGTCGTCAGCGTTTCACTGATGAAAACATCGGCACCTCGGGCGAGAGTTCGCTCTGCATTCGTTGCGGCTTGGGGCGTAGTCTGAGCAGTGACGGCACCGATGCTCATAATTACTTTGCCGGACAACTGGTCTGACTGCCTTGTCTGGCCTAAAGCACCGCTGCCAGAAAGGACGAATGTACACACGATGACCGCGATGCGGGCAATGAGTCCTGTAGTCTTATCGGCATTTTTAGTTTGATTGCTGATCGCTGAATACTCTTGCTGCTGCCAGCGCGCTTCGTCGTCTGTTGGTAAGAATGACCCAGTGTAGATGAATTTCGTGGGATGCGTCTATCTGTCTGGACGAGTTTTGTGGGTCGCGCGGCCGCGCTTGCGCTACCGGGTAGTGGCTGGCAGGATTCCAGTCTCATTAAGAAGGGAATTGACTGCATGTTACTGGAAACGGCGCTGGAACTCGGCATTCTGTTGCTGCTCGCCATCTTGACCGGCGCCATGGTGTTTTTCTCGCTGGTTATGGCGCCGCTGATCTTCATCAAGCTCGATGCTCCTGTGGCCAGCCGTTTCATCCGAGCGGTATTTCCCTGGTATTACTTGTGCATCATCTTGCTCTCCGGTGCCGCCAGTGCCTTGCTGGCGCAGCTTGAGCTGCCGCTGGCGCTGCTGATGGCGCTTATCACCCTGACTGCCTTGTATAATCGCTTTTTACTACTGCGCCGCATTAATCGCCTGCGGGATGCAGCGAAAAAGGGTGACAAAGTAGCCGATGCGCAATTCAAGCAATCGCATCGCTTGTCGGTATGGATCAACGCTGCCCAGATGCTTACCGTGATTGTCGTGCTGTCCATGTACTACTTATAAAATCAGAGCATGCGCAGTATTTGCTTAGGCCAGAGTTCAGGGCGACAGCTGCGTTTTGACAGGCTTCCGTGTTGCGCCAATTCTGAGGCACCCGGAGTCGGCAGAGCCGCCGATTCCTGCTAATCTACACGCCCCTGACAACAATGCGGCGACCCGCCGCAGGAACAACCGATAGCCATGACCAATCCTACAGAATCTTCCCTGTCGCAAGCCTCGGCATTGACCGATGAGGCGCCTGTTACTCGCCAGTCCTTGTGGCCCAATTATGCGCCGCCACTGGATCTCGTTTTTAGTCATGGCAAGGGTAGTGAATTGTTCACCGAGCAGGGGGATGCCTATCTGGATTTCCTGTCCGGTATCGCGGTCACCAGTTTCGGTCATGCCCACCCGCATTTGGTATCGGTTCTCAAACAGCAGGCCGAGAAAGTGTGGCATGTGTCCAATCTCTTTCGCATCCCGTCTGCCGAACGTCTGGCGTCACGTTTAACCCAACACTGCTTTGCCGAGCGTGTATTTTTTGCCAACTCTGGTACCGAGGCAATTGAAGCGGGCATCAAGGCCGTCAGAGGCTACCAGGCTGCACACGGGCACACCGAGCGTTCGCGACTGATTGGCTTCAGCGACAGCTTTCATGGCCGCACACTGGCGGCACTGGCTGCCGCTGGTAACAAAAATCATACCCGCGGGTTTATCCCGACAGATTATGGTTTCGATCAAGTGCCGTGGGAGGACAGCAGTGCGCTGGAAGCAGCGATTAGCGACAAAACGGCGGGCATTATTCTGGAGCCGGTGCAGGGCGAAGGTGGAATCCGCCCTGCCAGTAAAGAGTTTATGCAGCATGTCAAAGCGTTGTGCGACGAGCACAAACTGGTATTGATGTTTGATGAAGTGCAGTGCGGTGTGGGGCGCACCGGCAAGTTGTTCGCGCATCAGCACTACGGCATTACGCCTGATGTCATGGCATTGGCGAAAGGCCTGGGTGGTGGTTTCCCGATTGGCGCTTGTGTGACTACAGCCGCAGTTGGCGATGCCATGGTGGTTGGCAGTCATGGCAGTACATTTGGTGGCAATCCTCTGGCGATGGCCGTTGGTAATGGTGTGATGGACTTGCTTCTGGAGCCATCTTTGCTGGACGAAGTCGTGGACAAGGGACAGCATTTGCAGCGCCGATTGCATGAGCTGGTAGAGAAGTTTCCTGACCAGCTTGCCTCAGTGCATGGCAAGGGCTTGATGGTTGGGGTCAAGTGTCACGCTAAAAACAGTGAGCTGGCGGATCGGCTGCGGGCCAATAAATTGCTGGTAGGCACAGCCGGGGGCAATATGTTGCGCTTGCTGCCACCTCTGAACGTATCGAATGAACATCTTGATCAGGGCGTGGATGTTCTTGAGCAAACGCTGGCAGCTACCTGACTGGTAGCGTGCCATTGCGCATTGCCAGTGTTGTTTTGCAAGCCCCTAGCGTGAGTCGAGCTGACCGGCTGCCATCATGACATGGAAAATCACATGTTGTTCCATCACGCCGCGAATCAAATCTGATCCCGCACCAATGGCATAGATGGCCACATCCTCACCACCATGAGTTTCACTGGACAGTGGCACCAGAGTCTCGGGGTGAAAACCTGCCAGAGTCGTATCCACATCGGTCAGATCGGCACGCCCTGCCAGATTAACTTCTTCATCGTAAACAGCATCGGCCGAATCACTGTCAGCAATGGCGTGATGTCCAGGGCCGTTAGCATATCCAAGTGTGGTGTAAGGTAAATCGTCAGCAGCCAGGGCTTCGGTATTGCGGCTGTTGCCCGATGCATCCAGACCAACTACCTTGCCGAGAATAGGATTGCCACGGGTCGGATAACCGGCAATAGTGAACACGTGGCTGTGGTCCGCGGTGACGATGATTAAAGTTTCATTCAAGTCGACCATTTCTACCGCAGTGCGCACCGCATCACTTAACGCGATGGTGTCCATCAATGCGCGCCGTGGATTGATGGCGTGGTGGGCATGATCGATGCGGCCGGCTTCCACATTGAGAAAATAGCCATTGTTATTGCGACCCAGAATCTCAATAGCCTTGCTGGTCATTTCGCTGAGACTGGGCTCCTCGGGAGAATCGGCGTCCCGGTCCAGTGAGTATTCCATATGGGAGGGTTCAAAGAGACCCAGTAAATGATCTGTCGCCGCCGGGTCGATTTCATCAAACTGTTCCTTGTTCCAGACATAGGCGCTGTTGCGGTAATTGGCCTGCCACTCCAGCGCCAGATTACGATTGTCCAAACGTTCACCCTGGCCGCCAGTTTCCGGGTCGATTCCCGCCGTGCGTGGCAGAAAGCTGCGCCGCCCGCCACCCAATGCCACTTCCAGGCCATTGCTGCCGCGCAGATTACTAGGGAACTCAATGAGCTGGCGCGCGATGTCTATACAATCGCCCGCATTCGCCAGATCGGCTGCGTCACGGTCATCTTCAAAGTCGCGGTCGATGCTGTGGGCATAGTTGGCAGCTGGCGTTGCGTGAGTCAGGCGCGCCGTGGTGACGACGCCAGTAGACATGCCCAGCAATTCAGCACGTTCCAGAAAGGTCATTACCTGATTGCCTTCCTGAGTGGCGCAATCACCGCGCCGGACATTTTGATTCACGCTGATAACGCCTGCGTCTGTCTTGATACCGGTGGACATGGCCGACATGGTGCCGGCGGAATCAGCAACTTGAGCATTGGTGTTGTAGGTTTTCGACAGGGCGACATTTGGAAAGGTCTCGAAATACAGCTCATTTTCTTCACCGGACTCACCACGCAGCTGGCCTTCCAGAATACGGGCTGCCGTAACAGTGGATACGCCCATGCCGTCACCGACGAACAGGATGATGTTTTTGGCCATGCCAGCGCTAGCCGCCGTGGCTCGCAAAGACAGATTTCGCTGCACAGTCTCCTGTCCTTGAGTAAACCAGGATTCCGGGGTTTCCTGTGCTGATGAGGATAGGGGGTTCAGAATCAGTCCGAGACTGGAAACAAGCGGTAATAGTCCGGGTTTGCGTCGCATCATGAAATCTTCCATTCAAAAAGGCTTAACATAGTGAGAGGCCAATGTTACAAGATAAAGACATTGAAAGGTGATGGTCAATGACAGGTAAACCTGACGATATCGCCTGAGCAGTGGGCTGATGGTAGATTGATAGTGGTTTGGTGGTTGGTAGCAGGTTGGGAGTGCGCTGCTTAGTGCACTAAAGGAGGAAGAAGATGCGCTTTGTGATTGTCTATTGCACGGCTTGAAACTATCGACCCGAGGCTGACCGTGTGTCGGCAGAGATCGAACAGTCCTGTGGTGAAAAACCCGAGCTGATTCCGGGGAGTGGGGGAATATTCGATGTCATCGAAAATGGAGACATGCTATTTTCCAAGTTCACGACCGGTCGCTTCCCTGAGCCGGGCGAGATCGCTAAACAGATTCAGAGTTAGAGCTCTGTTTCACCGGTGCCACTGGCTGGCACCTGTCAACTGAATTGAATTTAAGCTTGCAAAGAGAGTAGCCCTGAGCTGACTGGCGAATAACGTGGTGTCTTGTATTTTTGCTATTGCCGGCCCGTCCGGGTCCGGAAAGTCTGCTTTTGCGCGTCGCATTCAGCAGCATTTTCGTGAACAACGCCCCAATCTTATCGTGCAGATTATTGCCGAGGATGCGTACTACCATGATCAATCGCATCTCGAGTTCGAGCAGCGTCTGCAAACCAATTACGATCATCCCGACGCTTTTGAGCATACGTTGCTAAAACAGCAGCTCGACGCCTTGTGTCGCGGAGAATCTGTACAACTGCCAGAGTACGACTATGCCCAGCATACTCGCAGTAGCGAAAGCCGCATGTTGGAGCCAGCGAATCTGTTGCTGGTTGAAGGTATTATGACGCTGGTCAATCCACAGTTACGCCAGCTGTTCGACTGGCGCTTGTTTGTTGATACACCGATCGATGAATGCCTGCGTCGCCGCGTCGAGCGCGATTGCCGCGAACGCGGACGTAGTGAGGATTCCATCATCAAGCAATACGAAGCAACGGTCCTGCCCATGTATCATGAGTTCGTGGCGCCCAGCCGCGAATATGCAGATCTGGTTGTCGCTGGCAGTGGCACCCAGGAAGACGCGTTAGACGCCGTGCTGAAGCAATTCAGTCTCATGCAGGAACAGCCCGGTGCAGGGCATCATCTTAAAGTCAGGAAATCATGAACACATTATTAAGCATATTGGGCATCATCATTCTGTTTGGACTGGCCTACGGCTTTTCCGCCAAACGCAAGAGCGTGAATTGGCGTACGGTTGGCTTTGCCCTGCTGCTGCAAATTGTTTTAGGTGGCATCGCGCTTTATTTGCCACTTGGCATTGCCTTGCTGGAAAGAATTTCCCAGGCTGTTAGCGGAATTCTGGCCAACGCACAGGATGGCATTGAGTTTGTCTTTGGCAATATCGGGGCGTTTGAGCTTGGTTTTATCTTTGCCTTCCATGTATTGCCCGTCGTGGTGTTTTTCTCTTCATTTGTGTCCGTGCTCTATTATCTGGGCATCATGGGCTGGCTGATTCGTGTTATCGGTGGTGGTCTGCGCATCCTGCTGCAAACCAGCAAGGCCGAGTCGATGTCTGCTACCGCCAATATTTTTGTCGGTCAGACAGAAGCCCCTCTCGTTGTACGCCCCTATATTCCAACCATGACACGATCGGAGTTGTTTGCCGTCATGGTTGGTGGCATGTCCACGGTTGCCGGTTCTGTGCTGGCCGGTTACGTGCTGCTTGGTGTCGATATTCGTTATCTTCTGGCCGCCAGCTTCATGGCGGCGCCGGGCGGTTTTATGATGGCAAAACTCATGATGCCGGAAACCGAAGTCATTCAGAACGAGGAAGAAGAAGTCGAGCTGGAAGTCGAAAACTACGTCAATGTGATCGATGCGGCAGCGTCCGGTGCGAGCAACGGCATGACCCTGGCATTGAACATCGGTGCCATGGTATTGGCGTTCGTCGGATTGATTGCTGTGCTCAATGCCTTGTTGAGTTGGCTTGGTGGTTTCGTCGGTTTCGAGTCGCTGTCGCTGGATATGATTTTGGGCTTGTTATTCCAGCCGCTGGCGCTGGTGCTGGGTATTCCCTGGGAAGAGACGCAATTGGCTGGCAGTTTGATCGGCCAGAAGCTGGTGTTTAATGAGTTCGTCGCTTTCGTAGCGTTTACTGAACAGATGGAAATGTTGAGTGCGCACACGCAAGCAGTGGTGACTTTCGCACTCTGCGGCTTTGCCAATTTTTCGTCGATCGGCATTTTATTAGGCGGGTTGGGGGTGATGGCCCCCGGTCGGCGCAATGAAATTGCTGAACTGGGTTTGCGAGCGGTCCTGGCAGGTTTTATGGCCAACTTGATGAGTGCGGCAATCGCCGGTTTCTATCTGTCACTGCTGTGAGCTGTATAAGCTGTGTCAGTGATATGAGTTAGCTGGCGCCGGGTTCGTCGGCATCAATCAAGCCGAGTTCCACAAGACGCTGTTGCAGAAATTCGCCGGCGGTAATGGGCGGGTATTTGGGCCCTTCTGCGCCCACGCATTGCGGCAAGCAATCCAGATCGGCTCGACTGTGTGGATGCAGGAAAAACGGCATTGAATAGCGTGACTGGTCCTGTTTGTTGGGGTTCACCACGCGATGCACAGTGGCCGGTAACACATCATTGGTCAGACGCGACATCATGTCGCCAGTATCCAGAACAATATCGTCCGAGTCACTTTCCACTGCCATCCACTCACCGTTGGGATCCAGCAATTCCAGGCCTGAATCGGTCGCGCCGACCAGCAGAGTCAGTAAATTGATATCAGCGTGCGGCGCGGCGCGCATGGAGTTCTGGGTATCCAGATTTTTGACGGCTGGGTAGTGCAGCAAGCGACAAATTGAGTTGCCATCAGTCACCATGTCGCGGAAAAAAGCTTCTTCCAAACCCATTTCCTCACCTAGTGCTTCCAGCATGGTTTTACCCATGCGCTCGAGTTCCAGATAGAGTGATTTGAAACAATCGCGAAAGCCCTCAATCTCAGCCGGCCAGACATTCTTTGGATACTTGCCGTAGTACTGGCTGTCCGGGCCGACATCCGGCCCAATGTGCCAGAATTCCTTGAGATCGGAATGGACATTGCCTTTTGCGCTCTCGCGGCCAAATGCGGTGTAGCCACGCTCGGCACCACTGCCACTGTCGTATTGCAGTTTGACGTCAGCTGGCAAGTCAAAGAAGGCCTGCGCCAGTTGGTAGGCTTCATCCAGTCGGGCGCGTGAGATGTCGTGATCCTGAAGAATGACAAAACCATACTCTTTCAGCCCTTCGTACAAACGGCGACGGAAGATTTCCGGATTGTTGGTCAGATCCGGCAAACTCAGCCGGGTGATCTCATTACTCATGTTGACTTGCCTTGCTCAAACTGGAACGACTCAGGCAGCAGATCTGCAATCGACAACTCCAGCGTTTTTTCAGAATCACAGATCGATAGTATCAGAGCGGAGCCGGAAAATTCACGGATTACCTGTCGGCAGGCACCACAGGGCGCCGCCGGTTCTTGGGTGGGAGTATAGATCACGACTGCATCTATTTGCCTCACGCCAGCGCTGACGGCCGCTGTAATGGCAGCGCGTTCTGCGCATTGGGTTAGCCCATAGCTGGCGTTTTCAACGTTGACGCCAGTAAAGATTCGGCCATCCGCGGCTTTGATGGCGGCAGCGACCTTGAATTGGCTATAGGGGGAATAACTGTTGGCTATGACCGCTTTGGCCTGCGCAATAAGTTCCTGCATGACGAGTGCGAAAGTAAACTGAGACCGCCGAACCTTAGCATCACGTCAACGGAAAGCCCAGTAGCAAAGCGGGCGGAACACGGAGTACTTAAGCTATATCAAGCACGCGGTGCATGGCATAAAAAGCCAAGCAGGCGTGAGGTTGTGCAAGAGATCGCACATAGAGGTATTCCAAGAGCTTTTGATAAAAGAGTTTTACAAGAGGTTTTACAAGAGGCAGCACAAAGAGACAAAGCAAGCTCTCAGTGTTGCTGCCCCGGGCAAAACTCCACTACATATTCAGGTAGTCGCGGGCTTCCTGCACGGCAGGGAGGCCAGGATCGTCCCAGATAGTCAGTAACGTTGTGTAATGCTGCTCAGCCATACTGCCATGGCCGAGTGCGCGATGGGCGCGAGCGGCTCCCAACAGGGAGCGGGGGCGATTGGGTGTGCGCAGCAACGACGCTTCGAACAGTCCGGCGGCACGCGCGTTTTCGCCGACCAATAGCATAGCTTCACCAGCCAGTTCATGAGCCGGTTTTAATGGAATGGCAGCGCCTCTGGGCAAGGGCCCGGCATCGGCCAGCGCGGCGGCTTCGCTGAGCATGGTCAGGGCCTGTTCGAATTTGGCGTTGGCGGTCGTTTGCTGGCCGTTTGCTTGCTCTGCTTCGGCCTCCTTGAGCAAGGTCCAGCCAGCGACTTCGCGGAAACTGATTTGCAGGCTATCGTTACCTGGATTGTCTGTGGAGCGAGCTTCCAGTCGCTGCGCCACTGCGGTTGCCAGTTCCATGTCATTAAGATTGGCAGCGCTAAGGCCCAGAGCCAGCAGTTGATCATTGTTCAAGGAATTGTTCAGTTCCTGCACTTGCCAGTGTTCAGTCTCGACTATATGCCGCGCCTGCATGGTCTTGAGTGTGTCGGCAGAGCGCGGGTGATCAGGGTTGTCCTGTAAGGTTTTCTGTGCGCGTTCTATCCACAGCTGGGAGCGCTCAAGGTCCCAAAGTTGCAGATCGCCATACTGGCCCCAGTCTGAGGCATGATTTTGCGGGTCAGCCGGATCACCAGCACGCCATAAGTCACGGGCTACCACGTAAGCCGATTCATTCCACAGGGCAACTTGTTCCCACAAGCCTTGCTGAATAAAAATATGGGTAGGCATGTGCCGGGCATGGGACACGGCTGGGGCGATATCAGCGTATTTCCAGGCTGATTCCAGCGCAATAGGCGCATGCACCGGATCGTCAAACGCATGGATCACATAGTGTGCTGCGCCTGGGTGATTGTCGTTCTTCTTGAACAATTCCAGAGCTATCGCACCAGCCTGCATATTGATTCGCTCGCGCATGTCGTCAGAGGCGGTAGCGCCGGCCAGCATAGCGACGGCATTAAAGGCAGCGACTTCGTCGTTGTCGGGGTGGTTCTCATAGACCTCGGCCATCGCTTCCATCCAGGCAATGCGGCGTTGTGCCATGCTGCCTGGCGTCAATGCATAAGCTTCGGCCGCTCGTATAAAACCTTTCTCAAGGTCAGTCGGTGCCTTGGCAAGGCGGGCTTCGCTAGTGGTGCCAAGCCGGTTCAACGTGTCAGCGGGGCCGTCGCTGGGTCCACCAAAAAAGGGATGCTGATAGGTAAAGACTTCGCCCCAGTAGGCCATGGCGAAATCAGGGGCCAATTCCTGAGCTTTGCGAAACTCAGCCTGCGCCTGCTCAAAGCCAAAGCTGTGCAGATAGCCCACACCCAATAAAAAGTGTTCTTGAGCCTGTCCCGTTTGAGAGGTGGGAAAATCAAACACGCCAATCTGTTCAAACTCGGCAGCAAGGGAATGCCCGCTAAACAGAAGACTTGCAGTTAACAGGGAGTAGGTAGAAAGACGCTTGAGCATGGCTTGTCCTCGCAGTTTCATCAAATGGCATGGGGCGCGAAAATTTAGTGATTTAGCCGACTAGTATCTAGTGAGAGTGCCAAGAGCAAGGGCGCATTGCAATGAAATTCGCCCGGTGATTGCCATTGTTGGTGGCAGCAGTACACTGCCAAACAGGCAATTCTTGAACGCTGGAGAAGAATAATGACTAACCGACTCGCAGTTTGGGGTTTACTACTATTCCTGGCAACCGGATGGTCGACAGCGGCGCGCGCGCAGCAAAGCGGGTGCAGTGATCAGCCGGCATTTACTGATTTTGATTTTTGGGTCGGTGAATGGGAGGTTGTCAATTTTGCGACCGGCGCCAAAGTCGGTGAAAACAGCATTCGCAAACTGGAGCAAGGTTGTCTGCTTATGGAAACCTGGCAAGGCGAGCAGGGTAGTACCGGCACGAGTATGAACTATTTTAATCCGGTCACGCGGGAGTGACGTCAGGTCTGGGTATCATCCGGTGGCTACGCCATCGATATAGTTGGCGGACTGCAAGGCGCTGCTATGGTGCTGGAAGGGAGTATCTACAATTTTGCCGGCGCGGTGTGGGATTTCCGCGGTACGTGGACGCCATTGGACAACGGTGATGTGCGCCAGTTCTTTGAACAATACAATCACGACAGCGAAGTTTGGGAGCCGTGGTTCGATGGTCGCTATGTGCGTAAAGTTGCCGATTGACTGCGCCGTTGGCGGCTGTGACTTTAGTTACAGCCTCTGAATCGACTACAATGCCGCGCGGTTGTAGCACCGATCCCCATTTGCAATCGACTTGTGGGTCACACAAGTCCATCAGGAAGTCGCATGTCAGATTCAGCCCATATTGATGCATTGCGTGAATTCTTTGCTGTCCAACAATCTGAAGCGCGGCGGGTTTTTCATGGGCGTGGCCATAGCTATCCGGGATTGGAGCATTTGTGTGTGGATTGGTACGGGCCGGTATTGCTGGTCAGTAACTATGCCGAACAAGCTTTAGACGACACGCTGTTTGAGTCAATCCAGCAAGTGGATAGTGCCCGGCAAATTCGCTCGATCGTTGTGCAGCAACGCAATGTCATCGGCGCGCCCGCCGAGACTGTTTGGGGGGAGGCGGTAGAAGAAGTAATCGTGCTGGAAAATGGTCTGCGCTTTGAAGTCCACCCCGGACGGCGTCAGAACGCTGGACTGTTTCTTGATATGCGCCTGATGCGTCAGTGGTTAACAACGCAGTGCCGTGGCTGCAATGTGCTGAATCTGTTTGCCTATACCTGTTCGTTATCAGTTGCTGCCCTTGCCGGTGGCGCGAGTCAGGTCGTGAACGTGGATGTCAGCAAGCCCAGTATCGCCTGGGGTAGCAGGAATCACCGACTAAATGGGCAGGACGAACGGCAAGTCAAAACTGTGCCGCACAACCTCTTCACTTCGTGGCGGCGCATCCAGCAGTACGGGCGTTATGATCTGGTTATTATCGACCCGCCGACGCGGCAACGTGGCAGTTTTGATGCCAGCAAGGATTACGCCGCTGTATTAAAAAAGTTACCCAAACTGCTGAATCCGGGCGGGCGCTTTATTGCAGCGCTAAACAGCCCCTTTCTCGGCGCCGATTTTGTGCTGGAACAGGTACATCGCTTCTTGCCAGAAGCGGAACTGCTTGAGCGCTTGCCGATTGCTCCCGAGTTCCCTGAATCCGACCCTGAAAAAGGCTTAAAGATATTTTTGTTCTGCTTGTCTTAAGCGTATTGCGCTGGGTAAAGCATAGCGCTGTCATTGAACTGTCAACTGACTGCCACCTTCCCGCAATAATGAATACCTACAATTGCACCCATCTATTCAGGCGCACAGGCCTGACTCAATGTGGGTGCTACTGACTGATGTTTGCAGTCGTAATGGCTGTCTTAACATTCACGTAGCTTTTAATAGGCCCGGTTTTACCGGGCCTTTTTTTGCCTGTCATTTGCCTGTCTGGGACTGGGATTCAGTGCCTCAAGGTTCTAGCAGGGCGGCGACTTCACTGGCGCTAATGGGCTCCCCGGAATTGCTCCAGGCATTGCGCACATAATTGATAAGAGCAGCCATTTCAGTCTCGTCCAGCGCGCCTTTAAAGGATGGCATCTCGCCACGGCCGATAATTAATACGAAAGCCACATCTGCGCCACTGCCGCGTACAACTTCACTGCCGTCCAAAGCCGGATATACGTTTGCAATCCCACGGCCGTTGCTTTGATGGCACTCGGCGCAATTGGCAAGAAACAGGGCTTCGCCCCTCTCTTGTTGGGCTTGGCTGGGCAGGCTGAACAGCATGATGTTCGTAGCAACAATGCTGGCTATGAAACGTGCGGATTGGGAGCGTGGTACTGCCATGTAAGAGGTCAATCATTCTTGGTCATGAAATAAAAAAGACTATAGCACGATCCAAATCATGAGCGGATCATCTGCCGCGCACTCCTTGCGTGTAATGAGTTAGAATTCGGCTTTTACAGCACTATATAGCGCTATACCGTATTACACTTAACGCACTGCGCTTGGTGCGACTATTAAAAGTTCCACGGAGCCAAGCGGCCAGTTTCAGGCAAGGATTTCAGGTATGACAGAAGTATTAACGGCACAGCCAGGTGTGCTGAGTCAGGCGCAGATTGATGAATTCCATGAGCGAGGAATTCTGCAGGTCGATTTCAGCTTTGCACCCGGGTTGCTCGAGACGATCAAGACCAAGGTTTATCCGCATTACCCGGCTGATTTTCGCAACGGAAAAGCAGATAACACTCGCCTACAGGATGCCTGGAAATGCGTCGATGAAGCGCGACAATTGGCTGCTGACCCGCGTGTGCTTGCTGCGTTGGAACAACTCCTGGGCCGCAAAGCGCTACCTTTTCAGACATTGAACTTTCCGGTCGGCACACGACAACTGGCGCATTCCGATACGATTCATTTTAGTACCTTGCCAGCAGGCTATATGGTTGGCGTTTGGGTCGCGCTGGAGGACATCGATGCAGAAAATGGGCCGCTCATTTATTACCCGGGTTCGCAAAAATTGCCTTACTATGGAATGCATGATTTCGATCTGGAGCCTGGCTATCACAACTATCACATCTACGAACAGCGCATTCAGGAACTGATCGAGAAGGAAGGTTTCGAGCCAGAGTACGGTACGATCAGGAAGGGCCAGGCTATCATTTGGCATGCCAATGTACTGCATGGCGGTGCCCCTCAAAAAGACATGTCTCGTTCCCGGCACTCACAAGTCACGCACTACTACTTTGATGGTTGCAAGTACTACACGCCAATGGAAAGTACGGCCGATGAAAAGACTTACAGGCAACCTGAGTGGATCACGAATCAGCCTTATCAAATGCCAGAACAGCCTGGTTTTCTGCGGCGCGTATTGCGCAAGCTGGGTGTGGCGACCTGAAGCCGCGGGCTTGTAGGTGTGTGCTATAGATCAGTAGCCTGAAGGTTCGCTACGCACAACAAATGTCTGCAAAAATAAAGCACGAATAAAAAGGTCTCGTCATGGTGGCTTTGGCCCGCATTCAACAGGCACAGTGTCGCCTTGGTCGTTTTCACACATTAAAGATTGCCGATTTTAGTATTAGTGCTGGGGAGCACTGGTGTGTGTTCGGCGCCAATGGCGCAGGTAAATCTGTCCTCGCCGAACTGTTATCGGGCAAGCGCCGAGATAGTCACCACTATGTTGAGTACGCCGGGCAATTTGATCCTGGACTGGACGTCTTCGTCGTGTCTTTTGAAGAGCAGCAACGCCTGTGGCAACGAGACAATCGGCTTGATATCAGCGAATACAGTGCTGATGGACAGGATCTGGGCACGCAGGTCAGCGAACTGATCACTGCCGCTCGGCCACGCAGCGAACAGGAGCCGGACTTGCTGGCAGCGTTGATTACCTCGCTGGATCTGCAAGCGCTGTTAAGCAAAGGAATTCGTTATCTTTCGTCCGGACAATTGCGTCGGGCCATGATCGCGCGCGGTCTCTATGGTGTGCTGTTCAAACCGGAGCGCATGCTAATCCTCGATGAACCCATGGAAAGCATCGATCGGCATTCTCGGCAACGCATCCGTGATTGCATTGACCAGTATCGCTCGCACGGTTTTGCCAGCCTTGAACTGTGCCGGCGTGTTGCTGACATTCCTGCCGGGATTACGCATCTGGCACTACTACAGGAATTGCAATTGCTTGAGCAGGGTGAGCCTGACCACATTCGCTCGTCCAAAGTTTTCAAGGCTCTGGCGGACCCGCAGCCACAGATACCCCGGCAACTCCCTGCACTGCCGGTTGCAGAACCAGCATCTGATTCTGATGATGCAGCTCCACTGATTGAGCTTCGCAACGTGCAAGCCTCTTATGGCCAGACTAAAGTGCTGAGCGACGTGTGTTGGCGCATGACGACATCTGATCATGTGGTGATCGACGGACCCAACGGCTGTGGCAAATCGACTCTGCTCAGTTTAATTGATGGCGAGAATCATATGGCCTATGGTCAGGATGTATTCCTGTTCGGCAAAAGAAAGGGCAGTGGTGAGACAATCTGGGAAGTGAAAGCCAGGTTCGGCATCGTGTCGAACGATCTGCACAACAAATACATTAAAGGCTGGCGGGTTTTAGCTGTCGTCGTTTCAGGGTTTTTCGATACAGTTGGGCTCTATGATGACAGCGGCAGTCGCGAACAGATGCAGGCGCAGCAATGGTTGACTGCGTTGGGCCTGGCTGACTACGCATCACGTTACTATGATGAACTCTCTTATGGTCAGCAGAGGCTGGTATTGCTGGCACGTGCAATGGTCAAGCAGCCAGCCATTCTGATTCTTGATGAGCCTTGTGTCGGCCTCGACGATTTTCACCGTCGCATGGTGCTCGGTGTGCTGGATCGCATCGCCGCACAGTTACCGACACAGTTGATCTATGTCAGTCACGTCGCCGGCGAACAGCCGACCTGTATCAATTCCCGAATTACATTCAGGGAGCTCGATGGCGGCGGGCATACCATTGAGCAAACTCACTGTTAGCTGCGGATATAGTTTTCCAGATGTTCGATGGTCTCCTGCTGATCATCGATGACATCTTTGACCAGGTCTCCAATCGAAAGAATGCCAACGACATTTTCGCCTTCGAGTACCGGTAGATGGCGAATTCTGTGTCTGGACATCAGACCAAGTGAATCCCGGACCATGTCAGAAGGGCTTACCGTGATCAGATCGGTGCTCATGATCTGACCCACCAGGGTCTCACGCGAAGCGCGGCCTTTGAGAATTACTTCTCTCGCATAGTCTCGTTCCGACAATATGCCTGCAAGCCTGTCTCCGGAGAGGACCAGCAGAGCGCCGATATGTTTATCGGCCATGAGTTGAATTGCGGAAAATACGGTGTCGTCTGGCGCTACTGACCAGACAAGTGCGGACTGCTTTTGCTTCAGGATCTGTTGTACTGTGTGCATCATTCACTCCTTCTTGGGGAGTGACGGCAATCAGTTTACCCGTGACAGAGCAATATTGGCGTAACCAAGGTTATTGGAATAGAAGCCATATGTGTCGTTCACAAACAGGGTGAGTGTGCCGTCACAAGCTGCGACGAATTGATAATTACCACTGATTGAATCTTTGCTGAGGTCCGACACGCCTTGCAAACTGGCGCTACTGCAACGAGGTTGAAACAACATTAATTCGAACCACTGATGTTGGCGTGAGCGACGCGTTGTGCCTAAAAAGCTCAGCGGCATAAGATTGTTGGAGAAGCCAAATTCGTTAATCGCTTCGCCATTGTCGTTTTCTTCGATCCAGCCATCAATCCAGTTTGACAGCGTGACAACATCGAGCACATAGGTATTGCCTTCCTGGAGAATAATGCCTGTATCCAGGTTGGTAACAGAGGTGAAGAAATCCACGCTGATAGAATCACCCGGCGCCAAAACAGTGGCTGCGTCTCGATCACTCGAAGACTGAATGGCTGGAACCGAGCAGGCAGTCAAGAGCATCACTGTTGCACAGATAATCACTGCTGATTTCGAGAATCTGCTGGCCGTATGTAATGTCATTTTTCCGTCCTCGGTTCGACTTTCAGTCTGGGCTTGTCGTGTCGCCGGAGACCGCCTTCAGTCATTCCTGAAACTGCTCTCCAGCGCGATGGCTGCATGCCGGCCGCTGCTTCCTGGCTCAGGCATGCAGACAGTCTAACTTGAGTCCTCGCCAAGCTCAATTCCCATATGAGCTGGCCTAATTCGACGTCAGGTGCTGCACGGAAGGCGGGAGTACGCTAATGTTAGTGCCAGAACGACAGGCTGCTGGAAAAGGCATGCCTGGTGCGGTTAGATGAGGGGGATTGCATAGCGGCCATGAAGATTACTGTACTGGCTAACAGGGATTTGCCAGCCTGTCTGGCATTGAATTATCTGTGGTCACACCTGAAAGAGCATGACGTCACAGTGTTCTTGTCTTCCCACGTAGGAAAACCGCAGGGCCGCCCAGCGGCGCTTGAGCATTTGGCATTTTTTGAACAGACTTTATGTAATGAATTGCTGTTTCCGGCACTGGATTCAGCAAGTTCTTCAGCCGATGCGGGGTTGATGACATTCAATCAACTTGCCAGTCACTGCGTTAAGCCAATGCGGTTGCTCAGCCGGATTAACGAGGGGGAGGGTCTGGCGCTGTTTTCCAGTTCCGAACCGGATCTGGTGATTTCCATCCGCTTCGGGTTGATTCTCCGGGAACCGGTCCTGGCGATTCCGCCGGCTGGAGTTCTGAATCTGCATTCCGGTTTATTGCCAGATTACAAAGGTGTCATGGCGACATTCCGCGCAATGCTCAATGGTGACAATGAAATCGGTACGACTTTGCATTTTATCGACGATGCCGGTATCGATACGGGTCGCGTCGTCGGTATGACCAGGCTACCAGTTGATCGTAGCCATTCTTATTTCTGGCATGTGCTCGGCCTGTATGAACAGGGTTGTGAGTTGCTGGGGCAAACCATTACTAGAATAGCTTCCGGTGAGGCAATTGCTGGCACAGCTCAAGCGAGCACTGGCAATTATTACAGTTTTCCCGATGCGCACGAGTTGCGGGCATTCAGCGAGCAAGGTTTGCAGTTATGGAGCCCTGCAGATGTGGTTGCCATAGGGCGGCGGTTTTTAGGTTAGCCGGGGCTAACTGGCTTGTTGCGAGAGTTGCTCGCAGTATTCTGAAAAGCTCTTGCCAGCTACACAAGGGGTACTTGGATGCCCGGCTACAAAAATGACTTTACAATGTTAAGCAGGCGCTGATTGTGGGCGTGCACATCTTTCAACATACTCAGTCAAGGAGACAACATGAGTGATATTCATTTTTACACCAACCCCCAATCTCGAGGCCGTATCGTTCATTGGTTATTGGAGGAGCTGGGCGAACCTTACGAAACCCATTATCTGCAATACGGCGGCTCCATGAAGGAGCCCGAGTATCTGGCTATTAATCCCATGGGTAAGGTGCCAGCTATCACGCATAAGGGCGCTGTAGTTACAGAAGTGCCAGCCATTTGCGCCTATCTGGCTTCTGCCTATCCGCAGAGTGGGTTACTGCCACCCGCCGGGTCCCCTGCATCAGCAGCGTATTTCCGCTGGTTGTTTTTTGCTGCCGGACCAGTAGAGCAAGCTGTGACGACTAAGTCGATGGGCTGGCAGGCCACTGCAGAGCAGCAGCCAACCTTAGGTTTTGGCAGTTACGATGCGACGATCAATACACTAGAGTTGGCGTTGGCCAATGGCCTATATATCTGCGGGGAGCAGTTCACCGCTGCCGATGTCTATGTTGGGTCCCACTTGACTTGGGGGTTGATGTTCGAGACCATCGAAAAGCGTCCCAAGTTTGTTGAGTATGTCGAACGTCTGGCAACTCGACCCGCTGCAGTCAGGGCCAATACGATTAATGAGGAACAGTTGAAGAAGAGCCAATAAGTAAAACAGCTAATAATACTGTCTGCACTTAACGCAGAAGGAGAATAAAAACAATGTCATTTCTTGCACTCTCTCCTGCGCAACATTCGGCACATTTCATTACCTTGTCTTCTGTGTTTTTCCGGACAGCCTTGCTGGGCGCCCTTGTCTGTGTCGCTATCCCGGCGCTAGCGCAGCCAGCTGCGCAAGCGTACGAGCCACCACGGACAGTCTATGGGCGCCCCGATTTACAGGGAACCTGGTCTAATGCTTCTATTACTACACTAGAACGAAACGGACGTTATGAACGCCTAACCTTGAGTGATGATGAGATCGCCAGAGCAACTTCCCAACACCCACAAAATGTGCGACTTGCTACCGATGACAATATGGTAGCCGGTGAGCTGCCGGATGGAACTGACTTGTCGAGGGGGCGTGGCTACAATGCTTTCTGGATCGATCCGGGTACGCAGTTCGGAGTCATCGATGGCGAATACCGAACGTCATGGATTGTTGAACCAGCCGACGGCCGGATTCCCTATTCCGAGCAAGGCGAGCAGCTACGGTCCGCGTTACGCAACAAGAACGCCGGATCAGATGGGCCAGAAGCCCGCCCCTTGGCCGAGCGCTGTATTAGCACCAATATGCGAGTCGGCCCGCCGATGATTAACGGGCTTTATAACAATAATTATGAGATCATCCAGACCGAAGATTATGTGGTTATTCGCACTGAAATGGTGAGCCATGCACGCATAGTCAGATTAAATCAGGAGCACCAGATGGATACGATCAAACCAATGTTTGGTGAGTCCGTCGGGTATTGGGATGGCGATACACTGGTTGTGGAAACAACCAACTTTCACCCCCTGCAAGAAGAAGCTAGCATCAGCCTCTCGCCCCAGGGGCGTGTTCTGGAACAATTTACCCGCGTGTCGGCTGAGCAGATCCTTTATGAATTTACTGTAGAGGATCCACGCTACTATTCACAGCCCTGGCATGGCGAGGCGAGATTTCTGCCAGCAGCGGGCAATGTGTTTGAGTTTGCCTGTCATGAAGGCAACTATGCGCTTGGCGCCATTCTTGGCGGCGCCAGACGAGAAGAATTGCAACAAGAGCTGGAGCGATAGATAGTGCATTTTAAAGAGATATTTAAAAAGCCATAGAAAAAGCGTTAGATTACATAAGAGTCAGGGTAAAATCTGGTTCGCAACAATAATTTTAAAGTGGCAACCAGTTTGGCTGGAACGGCTCAACTGGCCGCGAGTGCCATGTGACCTATCATGGTGCATGTGGTGGTCGACGAAACTGGAGTGGGTGCAATGGTTCGCCACAAGCGAGTTGGGTTGGGTGTTGAAATCATACTTTAAGACTGATTGCAGAACGAAAAGGCTTGGCAGTTCCCATGTCAGTCTGTTTGACGGTGCGCTCTTCACTGTCAATCGCTCACGAATAATCCGGTAACCCGGATACAGCTACAAACTATCAATATCAAAATCAACAACAGGCTGTGTTGCATAGCCAGTGAGGACTGTTATGGATAGATTTACGTATTCAAAAACTATTGGAGCCTTTGTTCTGTGTGCTTTAATAAGTTTGCAAATTTCTGCACAAAGCGAACTGACTATCGAGCCAGTAAAGGACGGTCTTTATATGATTGTCGGGCCTGGTGGTAACGTTGGTGTGCGGGTGACGCCAGAAGGTGTCATTCTGATTGATGATAAATTCCCGCGCAATTTTGATGAAATTCAGTCGTTGGTTGCGAGTGTCAGCGACGAACCAGTGAAATACGTTATAAATTCACACCATCATGGCGATCATACTGGCAGTAATGCCGGGTATATTCAGATTGCCGAGATTATTGCCCACAAGAATGCGCGCGACAATATGCTGCGCGGCAATCAGGATGCACCGCCTCGATTGGTTTATAGTCAGGAAACGTCTGTCTTTCTTGGTGGCGCTGAAGTCAGGGCTTATTACATGGGCACCGGCCATACCAATGGTGATTCGGTGATCTACTTTCCAGATTTGAAAACCGTGCACGGAGGTGACCTGTTGCATGGCATCGCACCATTTATCGACTATGCGAATGGCGGTAGCAGCCGCGGGTGGGTCAGTACTATCAATGGCATGTTAGAGCTGGACTTTGATACCGCAATTCCGGGGCATGGCGCATTGATGGACAGACGCGATGTGTTGGCCTTTCGTAATCAGATGGAAGCTGTACGTGACCATATGAAGGCTTTAATTCGCGACGGCACGACAGCTGAGCAAGCTCCAGAAATGATCCAGAATCCCGATCTGAGTTGGACTCAGGCTGCAGATGGTTTATTTATGCAACGCAGTGTTCCGGGCTTCTATGCGGAGATTGCTCGTGAGCTTGAGTAACCAAAGTTCGTTGACCTTCGTCAAAGTCTGCAACGCCTATACATTCATAATAGTCATGCATGTACAGCCGGTGTGAAATTTAATAGGTATCTCCTGGAGGATCAGCCTGATGGTAGAAGAAATTGAGTTAGAGAAGCTGTTGACGCTGTTGCAGCCCACTCTGCTCGAAGATGAGTTCGTTTTCTGCACCATAGATCCGGTACCGTTCGGTGAGCTGGATGCATTGAATCCGCTTGCCTGTTATCACGAAAAGGAAGGGCTGAGTTTGTTGCTTAAACGCACTGCAGCGGATGAGGCAGGTATCAAATACCAATTCGTGTCGCGCTGTATCACGCTTTCTGTGCACTCGAGTTTGAGTGCGGTAGGCTTTACAGCGGCGGTTTCGTCCAAGCTGGCTGCACACGGCATCCCAGCCAACGTGATTGCTGCCTATTACCATGATCATGTCTTTGTACCTGCAGACAGGGCCGAAATAGCGCTTAAATTGCTTACCGAGTTTGAGCGCAGACGCTAGGTAGTCAATATTTCTATAAGGGATAGCAAGAGTTGACCCTGTGCTGTCAGACTACCGTTTGTTTCGCTTCATCCTCGACTGACTTGGCCTCCTGCACTCTTCCTGATACTACTGCATGGCAACGGCACTACTCATCAAAGCAATGCGCTCTTAAATCTAAATACTTAAATAGTGCTTCCAAGAGGTCTGTCATGGATAAAAGCGATAAAGACGGCATCCGCCTGCCCATCAAGATCGACAGCACATCCAACGGGGAATACGAGCCGATTCCCATCTCACCGATCAACGAAAAAGGTAATCGCCTGGCTTTGGAGCAGGCGACTGAGAACGCGCGTCGCACAGGTAAATCCCGGCGCGACTTTCTGGTATCCAGCTGCGGCGCCGCCAGCACCTTGCTGGCCTTTAATCAGGCCAATGCTTTTCACCAGCGCACTGGCGGCTACTTCGATCTCGTCGCTGAGGCGGCTCTGGATGGCGCTGCGGCCAAGGCTCAGGTAGAAGGCGGTGAATTCATTTTTGATGTGCAGGGACATTATGTGAATCCAGAAGGGGACTGGTTGAGCCAGATACCACCCGACTCACGCCCCTATGCGGGCATGGAGAAGGCGGCTTGCGAGATGGCCAATGACGGCGGTAATCGCGGCTATCTGGACTGCTTGTCCCAGAGTGAGTTCATCAAGGATATCTTCATGGACAGCGACACCGACATTATGGTGCTGTCATTCGTGCCATCGACTCGCGAAACTGAACCGGTCACTATTGAGGATGCTGATGAGACCCGCCGCATCGTGGCTGAGTTAGAGGGTAGCAAGCGCTTGATGATCCATGGTCGGGTCAATCCCAATCAGGAAGGCGATCTGGAAGGCATGGATGAACTGGCCGAAAACTGGAATATCTCCGCATTCAAGACCTATACTCAATACGGCCCCGGTGGCGTGGGGTTTTTCCTGCATGATGCGCCGGGTCGAGCCATGATCGAACGGGCGCGCCGCCTTGGTGTGCGTAATATTTGTGTGCACAAAGGGCTACCGTTCGGGCCGCAGTCTTACGAGCACAGCCAGTGCTCCGACATCGGTATCGTAGCTCGAGATTACCCGGACATGAACTTTTTAATCTACCATTCCGGTTTTGTGGCAGGCAATGAAGAGCAGCCATATGTGGATGGTGCCGGGCGTGATGGTATTGATACGCTGATTCAGTCCCTGATCGACAATGAGATCGCCCCCAATTCGAACGTCTATGCCGAACTAGGCAGCACCTGGCGCTTTTTGATGCGCGACCCGAACAATGCGGCGCATGCGCTGGGTAAACTGTTCCGCTATGTCGGAGAGGATAATGTGCTATGGGGGACGGACTCGATCTGGTACGGCTCACCTCAGGATCAGATTCAGGCCTTTCGCACGTTTCAGATATCCGAGGAATTTCAGGAGCGCTTTGGCTACCCGGCGATCACTCCTGAACTGCGTCGCAAGGTGTTTGGCCTGAATGCGTCCGTGCCCTACGGTATTGATGAGGCAGAGATTCGCCTGTTGACCGCGAACGATATGGTTAGCGCAGAAAAGCTGGCCTATCTGGAAAACCCGTCGCCCAGCTTTCTGACTTACGGGCCCAAGAACCGGCGCGAATTCCTCAATTTCCTGAAGTGGGGCGGTTAGTCACGCAGTACTGCAATGAGTGCGAGGGTGGCAGCTACTGCGACAGCCATGAAGAGCAGTGGCGCCGACTGCAGCCCGGACAGAGCGAGTTCGATACCAGTCGGCAATTGCTCACGGGCCAGTTCTGCGAACCATTCGCGATAGGCAGTAAGCCATTGCTGGATCTGCCGTGGTACGCCGGCGGCAATCGCCAACACTAGCCAGATGACTCCCACTAGTCCAAAAAGCCTCGGCTGACGCTGATTGTCGGACAGCGGCTTTTCGTGTTGCAAGTGCTGTGCTACCTCGTCAGTGAAGCCGCTGTCGGCTAGCATTGCAGAGCCTCCCAGCAAGCGATCCAGTTCCTTGTCAGTTATTTTCGGTTGCATTGTTTGCTTGCCATGGGTTTTGACGTGTCATGTGTGCTGTGGGTTTGTCCAAGGAGCTCACGCAGTTTTTTCTTGCCGCGCAAGATGCGCGATTTAACGGTGCCCACAGGCAGTTCGAGAATTGTGGCTGCCTCAGCATGGGAGAAGCCGTAACTATGACATAGCGAAATCGCTGCGCGTTCGCCGCTGTCCAACTTACCCATTGCCTGTTCCAGATCCAGCTGTTCAGTACTCGGCTGTTCATAGCGATCATGAAGCACAGCAAATTGCTGACTATAAGTGGTGACAACATCAGTGTAGCGGGTCGCGCTGCGGCGCTGTTGCAGGAATTCCCGATAAGCGATGCTGTACAGCCAGCTCTGGAACTGGCCGGCATTGCCGGTAAAGCTGGGCAGCTTGCGATAGGCCTGCAGAAAGGTATCCTGGGCCAAGTCGTCGGCCAGGGAATAGTGCTGGCAGAGCCTTACGAGAAACGCCCGTAATTGTCCCTGATGCAACCGCACGACAGTTGCGAACGCATCCGTATCTGACTGGAGGCGGGCGCGTTCGATCAGGCTCAATTCCTTGTTCAAGAAATGTCGTATCTTGGTAATCCTCGACTGAGGTTGATCATGGCTCGCGCAAGCGCAATTTGCCAGACAGGAGCAAGGCGCCACCAATGAATAAAGGAATCATGCCGATTATAGCGCCCTCCATGCCGTCACTTATATAGAATGTCACAGAGAGGGGTAGGCCGATGGCGATCCAGATAAGGCCTTTACGGTAATCGACTTTATGGGAATTGCCCATACCTTCGCCAATTAGCTTGAGTATCTCCGGGTCAGCATTGCCACCCAGTTCGACGATTCTGGCCAGCGTATCCAGCTTTTTGACGCGGGCTTTGTAGAGTAGCAGTACGACGCTAATAATTACTGCTGCGAGCATTATCGGCACGAATATGACCGCTAGCACTCCTTCGGCATTGTCACCCATGGGCATCTCTCTCCTGAATAAAAAACGTTACTACCCAGTAAGATGCTGCTCAGTCCCGCATTGGATTCATTTTTCTGTGTATTTGTGCACTTCGACTGTCACATGATCCACATCAGTTACATGGCGTAGCTGCTTTTTGTAGTGCTCCGGGGACTTGGGGACAGTGCTGACCACGGTCAGTGAGGCGGCCTGTATATTAGGACCGACGGTCCACAAATGCAGGTCTACGACGCGATTGCCTGCTTCTTCCTCGATAGTCTGACGAATGACTTCCTGTTGCTGATCTGATACCTGTTCATCCAACAGGATCGCACTGGTGCTCTTGAGCAGGCCCCAGCTCCAGCGAGCCACGAGAATCGCGCCGACGATGCCCATGATGGGGTCCATCCAAACCCAGCCCAGATACTTGCCGATGAGCAGGGCGAAAATCGCCAGCAGTGAGGTGAGGGCATCAGCCAGGACATGAAGGTAGGCTGATTTCAGGTTGTGGTCGTGATGGTGGTGATCATGGTGATGATGGTGGTCGTGCTCATGATCGTGAGAATGGCCGTGATGATGATCGTGGTCATGATGGTGATCCGCACCAAGTATAACCACCGACGCGCCATTGACGATCAGGCCAAGCACAGCGACGAAGATAGCTTGATTGAAGGCAATGCTGACTGGTGAAATCAGGCGTAGGATACTTTCCCAGGCCATCATCATGGCGAACAGGGCCAAGAGTATGGCGCCAGTGTAGCCACCCAGAGTATTGACCTTGCCGGTACCGAAGCTATAGCGCTCGTTATGGGCGTGGCGGCGGGCATAGACATAGGCAAAGAAATTGATACCGAGAGCCACGGCATGGGAGCCCATGTGCAAGCCATCTGCCAGCAGGGCCATAGAACCATAGGCGATGCCAGCAGCAATCTCCACTATCATCATGGCGAAGGTAATGGCGATGACTATCAGAGTGCGCGATTCACCCGGACGCTTCTGGTCCTGGCCAAAGCTGTGCGAGTGCCGCCAACGGTCGAGGATATCTTCTTTCATAATGGCGAGCCTTATAGCATGAGCATCACAGTGAAATCCAATCTTGGCCATTAGCCGTAAATGTTCTGAGAACTGGCGCGGAGGGGGCAGATTGCTCTCCTCAGCACCCTTTTTTGCGCTACACTTGAGTTAACGCTAGGCAAGGCACTGTTGCGGTTGCAATGCCAGCTAACCAGCATGCAATGGAATTTTAGAGGATTGGATATGAAAGCTTTGACATTAACACTGATGCTCGCAGGCCTGCTGCCAGCGTTCGCCCAGGCGGTGGAAGAACCACCCGCGCCGCTGGCTGAAATCACCAACTTTCGGCAGTACAGTGACCTGTTCTCCAGCGCCGGTCAACCGACTCGTGAACAGTTCCAGACTATTGCCGATCAGGGATTTGAGCGCGTGGTCTATATTGCGTTCACCAACAACCAGAACGCCTTGCCCGATGAAGATCTGGTGGTAACTGGTCTGGGCATGGAGTACATGCAGATACCGGTCGATTTCTCCAATCCGCAGCCTTATCACTTCTATGTATTTGCCGACGCGATGGAGCGCGCCGCCGACCAGAAAACATTGCTGCATTGCCAGGTTAACGCCCGCGCAACCGCGTTCAGCTTTTTGTATCGCGTGGTCAATGAGGGCGTACCGGTCGCTGAAGCCAAGGCAGATATGAATACTGTCTGGCAACCCAATGCAGTTTGGCGTGACTTTATCTTTGCTGTACTGGAAGAGAACAATATCGACCCGAACTGTGAGGGTTGTGACTGGACGATTCCGGATAGCCAATAGTAGGCAGGGTAAGAACAACGCGAGTGCAGCAATATTGCTACACTCGCACTAGTCTATACACGATAAGTTTCTTGGTGAGGCCAATCAAATAACAAAATAGCTGATCTGGCTAATTTGTTATTTCAATAGTATCTCCCTCAAGCACTCTGTTGATAGCTTCCTGAAGATTTTGCTGCGTAAACGGTTTTGGCAAGAAAGTTACGCCACTACGGTCAGCGAGTCGGGAAAGCGCATTGCTGGAATCATAGCCACTCATTAGCACTATAGGCAGCGCAGGATTAGTCTTGCGGATGTTCCCTATCACCTCAACGCCATCGCCATCACCCAGCGTTAAATCAACCAATGCGCAGTTTATGGAAGCATTGTTCAGAGTGGGTAGTGCTTCTTTCAATTCGTTGCAGCCACTGAATTGGAAAACCTGAAAATTGATTCTTTCTAAAAAGATTGTCGCCAGTTTCTGAACCTGGAGGTCATCTTCAACCAGAATGATGCCGCCGCCGTCAGCATGATCAGTGCTAGGCATGATTTCCGTTTTTGTTCGCTCTGGATATTGATCCGAGAGTGGCAAGTAAATTCGAAATAATGTGCCGCGATCCCGTGTAGAAAAAACATCCACTGAGCCGTTGTGAGCTCGAAGAATTCCGAGCACTGCAGCGAGCCCCAGACCGGTGCCTGCATCTTTGGAAGTGAAAAACGGATCGAATATTCGGTTGAGAGTTTTTGCATCCATGCCGCAACCGTTGTCTTCTACTTCAAACCAGGCATAGTGACCAGCCGACATTTCGGTGCTGGTGATATATGACGATTCCGCATCAGCTTTATCGGTTACTTGACCATTGGATAGCAACTCTATTTGCCCCGTTCTCAGCAAGGTTTGGCTCGCCCCTGCGTCTTTCGCGTTGGTCAGCATATTTAGTAGCACTTGGCGGATTTGTGTGGGGTCAACATTAATGGGCAAGTTGCCCCCGCTTGTTGCATCAACTATCCGCATATTCGATGACAAGTCCTGGCGGAGAAATTCGCCGAGCTCACGCACCAGTTCCGATAGATCAACAACACGCGTTATAAAACTGGCTCTCCCGGCGTAGCCTAGCATCTGGCTCGCAAGTTCGCGGGCTTTCGAGCTTGCCTCCAGGATTGCTCTAATGCTGCTCTTGGCTTCTCCTTGTGTTGGAAGCATTTCTTCGAGTAATTTGCCGTGACCGATGACCACTGTTAGCAGATTATTGAAGTCGTGCGCGACCCCGCCTGCCAATACACCCAGACTCTCCAGTCGTTCTGATTCCAGATTACGCTTGACCATTGCTGACCATTCCTGAGCCTGGATGGCGAAGGCAGTAACGTCAGCAATCGAGCCGGCGAATGTTTGGTCTTCTACAGACCAGTTACGGGATTCGCCAATGTGCTCATGGCAAACTACACCAACGATTTCACCGCGAATCCGGATCGGGGCATCCAGAAGGGCTCCGACACCGGTTGGTCGTAGGTAGCTGTCTGCCATCTCGCTAGTGCGCGGATCGGTTAGTGCGTTGTTGGCCGCCAAAGTGCGATTATCTTTGAGTGCAGAGAAATAAGCCGGGAAATCGGATTGTTTTAATGCAATCTGTTCACTGGTCGTGTCTGCATCCTGGGAATATAGATATGTGCACCGAATACTCTGCTGATCTTCACCGAAAAGCCAGATGCTGACCCTGTGGGCATTAAGTTCGTTGCTGGAGGTGCGGCAGATCTGTTTGCTCGCTGCTTCGAGATCCGCGTGTGCCAGTTCTGGAGACTGCGAGAGAGCCTGCAGTGCCTCTGTTCGATGCCGTAGTAAATTGATTCGTCGGGCTGAGGCTCGTGAGCTGTATAGCCTTTGTTCGTGCAGAATAATTGCGAAGACAGAAGCAAAGAAATAAATCGTGGCCCACTGGGTGATATCCTGAATATTGTGTAGTGCAACTGTCGCTATCCAGCTCGTTACAGAGATGGCTAAGTAGCAGTAGAACCAACGCCGGGAAGTCATTACCAAGCCGAGTATCAGGCTAAAGGCAACGAAGTTTCCTGTATGGCGAATTTCAGGCACAAGCGCCATATGCAAGACGGTATTGAACAGGCAAAGCCCCACAAGTATGCCAAGCATTAGAAAGGCGTGTGACAAAATTTCACGGTCGGTCTGTTTCCACAGTCGAAGCTGACTGTAAATTCCGGCGGCTACAAGCGCAGAGACTCCAGCCACTGCCAGCATTATCCAGCCATTGCGACCACCAATGGCAAATGGATGGGCTACCGCCAGTGCGGTATACGCGATCGTGGTCAACAATGACAATGGGCCGAGGCTGGCCGCTACTGTTTCACGCGATGCCCTGATTGCTTCGATTTGTTGTTGCGAGTCTGCCATGTTGGTGCTTTACACCATAACCACATAAAATCTGTGACAGATACATAATAGCCTGTTTCTGAGAATTTCATAGATATATTGACAGACAGGCGCCCGCCGCCTTTAATTAAAGGAATAAGCATTCCTGAATAAATCAGATTTATGACAGGAATTGATCAGTGAGCGACAATGATTACGGTCGTTTTCAGTAAACGCTTTAGTTTTGGGCGCTAATAAAATAGCGAAATTACTGATACCAGAAGATCAGCAAAATTGAATTTACGATTCTGGCTTTTCCTCATGTGGAATAGGATGGCTTCATAAATAACTAGATTGATCAAGAGTTGGCAGTTGCAAATCAAAAGATGATCAAACCTGGCGCTGGAGAACGCGCTGCCACCAATTCGTATCGGTGCCACTTGATACAGCGACGGGCATGCCGCTCTCATTCACAGATTGTTTCTATAAAGCTAAATCGCTTACATTGGTGCAGTTGTCAGTACTGTCCCTTCTCGGCGCGGATCAGCCGCGCCTTCCAGCTCATCCTCGTGCACAAGAATTACATGCAGCCCGGAATTCTCGCCTTCGCTTTCCTGTACGTTATAGCCAGCTTCACGTAATTGGCCGGCCAGTGCCTGGCCGGGCTCGCGGCCGATTTCCACACGCACAGTGTCTCCACGAGCAATGATATTGGGGAAATCGACTGCCTCTTGAACGCTCATTCCCCAGTCGACAATGCCAATAATGGTCTTGGCAGTATAGGCGGGGATAGAGTTGCCGCCGGGTGAGCCGGTAACCATATACAGTTCATTATCGCTGTCGAGCAAGATCGAGGGTGACATGGATGAGCGCGGACGGGCGCCAGGTCGCACTTGATTGGCGGCCTCTGGTGTATCGGGATTGTACTCGCGAGCGAAATCGGTCAGCTCGTTGTTGAGCAGAAAGCCGGCGGCCCAGCGTGATGAGCCAAAGGCGGACTCGACAGTCATCGTGATAGAAACAGCGTTGCCGGCATCGTCAACTATGGAAAAGTGAGTGGTGCCCGCAGGCTCTTGTGTGCTGTCGGGGCTGAACACGGCAGCAGTCTCGCCGCCCAGTACAGAAGCCGGATCGCCATGGGTTGGTGACTCGCCGGGAGCGATTGGGTTTGCTCCGCGGCTCTGCAGGTAAGCAGGGTCTAGTAAGAGTTCCAGCGGTACGTCGACACGGTCCGGATCACCGAAGTAATAGTCGCGGTCAGCATAGGCCAGACGCTGGGCATCAACAAACGCTTTGACGCGCTCAAACTCAGTCGGGTTTTCCGGGACGAGTGTGTCATACATATTGGCAACCATGATTTGCATGGCGCCTGACGAAGGGGGTGTTGCGGAGCATACTGTCAGGTCACGCCATGGGCCGCAGATTGCCTCGCGTTCAATCGCCTCGTAGCTGGCCATGTCTTCCATGGTCAAGCTGCCACCGTCGGGTTCTGCTTGCGTGGCCGCAACAATGGCCTCGGCGATCTCGCCGGTGTAAAAAGCCTCCGGGCCTTCGTCGACAATGCGTTGCAGGGTAGCGGCATATTCGGGGTTACGCACCAGAGCGCCGGGTTGAATGGCTTCGCCGTCAGGGAAGAAGTACTCGGCCGCACCGGGGTTCTCATCCAGTCGTGATACCTGGGCGATGCGAGGTAGCAAGCCGGCCATCTTTTCGGTGGCGACAAAACCTTCGCTGGCCAATTCGATGGCCGGTTCAAACAAGCTTGCCCACGGCAGTTTGCCGTAGTTGTCATGGGCCAGTTTATATAGGGCCACGGCGCCGGGCACGCCGACTGCCTTGCCACTCTGCCAGGCGTTCAAAAAACCCATGACCTCACCGTCCTGCATGAACATATCAGCTGCGGCGCCAGCCGGAGCAGCCTCGCGGCCATCATAGAAGCGTACGCGCTTGTTGTCCTGCTCAAAGACCACCATGAAGCCGCCGCCGCCCAGTCCTGAGCTTTCGGGCTCTACCAGACCGAGCACCGCGTGCGCCGCGATAGCGGCATCGACGGCGTGACCACCCTGGGCCAGCATTTCAGCGGCCGCGTCCGTGGCATAAGGGTTGGCCACTGCAGCCATGAAACCAAGATCCCATGCAGAGGCGGCGTTCGAAATTGCCGGTATAGCCGGAATAGGTGAAACGGGCTGCGCGCCTGCGCTGTTGTCATCAGTGTTGCTCGCACTTGGTGCCGGTGTCGACTGCGGCGCTTCGGAACAATAAGTTAGCAATGACAATAACAGCGTGATTACAACGGTTCTCATGGTGTGATTCTCGGATGTCAGAATGGGGAAATGATGAGTTGAGAGTGTTGGTTTCCGGTATTGCCTGCAGCACTCTCAAACCAGCTTCAAGCTTACCATAACAGCAGTTTACCGCCAGCGGTGGGACGGATGGATATCACGACGTTGCGCTGTGGTACGGTACTTGCGGCCAGACCAAGGCTGACTGCTCACAGGGTTTGTTGAAAAGCAGATATAAAAAAGGCGAGCCGAGGCTCGCCTTTTGCACAGTCTGTGAATGCGCCGGGGGAGAGTTAGTCCTCGCCACCATTTTGGTTCACTTCCTGCCATGTATAGAAACCCATGAACATCTCTTCCCAGCTCTGCTCGCCCCAGGTGACTTCCTGAGCCGGATCAGGGTTATACGGGTTCTGGGCAGAGTTATCAAAAGCGCCATGAGCCACAATTTGAGTGCCGGCGGGCACACGCAGTGGTTCGGCTAATTCATGCGCCAGCTGCCAGTTAAACGAATAGGCAGGTACGGACAAGAGCAATTCTTCGCTGCCATCAGGGTAGCGTGCAGTAAAGGCCATGCGCTTGCCGCGGAAATGCATGTGTGGCATCAGGCTATGAATTTCTGCTTCGTTAGGCACGTTGGTGACCAGCTCCATTTCATGATCCTTGGCTTGTGGCGGGATCTGAATTGTGAAGGCATTACCAACGCCGCCACCCATACGTTCTGCAGGCTCTTCGCCTTCTGGGTAGAAGTAGATGCCGATCTCTGTAGCATCTGTCGTTTCCTTGCCGGAGGTGGTGTAGTGCATTTGCAGACTCAGGCTGGAGCCGGCACGCAGCAGTCCGCCAACGCCTTCTGGATTCCAGCTTACACTGTTACCCGGCGCATAGCCGGCAATGGAAGCCTGGTTGGGATCGCCGCCACCGAGAATGAAGCCGATATCGATGTCGGGGTTTTCACGGAAGATACGGTCCATGTCCGGCTGCCCGCCAGCAGCGATGGCTGCGAACATCTGGCCGCGAATGGCTTGCGCGCGTTCAGGAGGCAGTTTGCCGATGGCTTCCATGAAGGCCTGTTGCGGATCCATGGCACCTTCTGGCGGAACAACAGTTGTGATGATGTGGTGCAAGACTTCGGCCTTGTCAGGAGCGACTTCACTGCCGCGTACCCAACGATCTTCGGTCAGGCCCAGATCAAGCGGAATGTCCATGTAGTCGACCACGCCTGTGGCTGGAATATTTTGCGGTGGCACCTTCACAATCAGGTCAGGCTCACCCATTTTCCACTTGGTGTCCGGCCATACCAGTGCAGTCAGCGGGTCATCATCGCCTTCCACATTGGCGCCAGCGTCAACCCAGCGAATCAACTTCTGGATTTCGGCATCGCTCAGGTTCATTTCATTGGCCATCTTGTAACCGACCTTGTTGTCGATTTGGCCTGGTGGCATGCGCTTGGTCATAACCACTTCGCGAATCATTGGCGACCAGCCCCGAACGGCTAGCTTGTTGTCCATGGCAAAAGGGGCAATACCGCCTTCACGGTGACATTCAGCGCAATTCTCAGCGATGATCGGGGCAATATCGTCGGCATACGACAGTGTGTGACCGTCCACACCCTGGCTGTAGTCAATAGCCATACCGTTAGCAGCGACTGTCGTCAGCGCAGGGCTATTGCCAGCAATAGCTTCGGTCAAAGCCTGTTCCAGTCCGGACTGGATCGGGCCGCGATAGAGAATTTCGAAAGTTTTGGGGCTGTATACGACAGCCTGATCCATATGCGTCAAACCCAGTGCTTCAGCGACAACCTGGGCATCATCCATCAGCACTGGCAAGTCACTGCCAGCGATGTCAGCGGCAACGGCTGCGCGATCGATTTGCAAGCCAGGGTTAAGCAGGAAAAATTGCACACCCTGGTCGGCGTATTGGTCTTGCAGAGTCTTTAGAGCGGCCAATGCTTGCTGGTCCGTCTGGCCAACAGCTTGCGGTAGAATAACCACAGCAGAGTGATCATCATACCAGGCCATATGATGTTGTGCGCCGGCATGATCGATCAGCGCAAAATCACCCACGCGTTCGCCAGCGATCAGGCTGGTGCCACTGAGTGTTAAAAGCAGGGTTAAAGCGAGTTGCAGAGAATATTTCACGAAGAACTCCCTCGGTTTGTTCTGGTTGCTAGCTAAGGAATTTGATCTTACTTGGCTTGCCAGTCTACGCCGATAGCAAGAGAATTCAGCTGATTTTCTGAATTTTTGTTACCAACCTACCCATCATGATTAGAGGGCCCAAACCACGGGGTCTGTAGCAATTTGTTACAAATTACTTGATTGCCGGGATCCTCGCTGGCGTCGTTGAAGCTAGTTACTAGAAATTACAAAGCCAATCTGAGTCCGATGCAAGTATACGTTTCCTGGTGATTTAGCCGCACGCGGGGCTAACTCTCCGGGCTCAGCTACTCCATAATGACATGCATGGAACCACCCCCGACATCGGGGCCTGATAATGGGATGTTTGCGCAAGCAAGGGGAAGGAATGTACACAGAAAGTCTGCTGGTTAATGCGCTGTACTATTTGACGGCAGCGGTCATCGCCGTGCCACTGTTCAAAGCCATCGGTCTGGGTTCAATTCTGGGCTATTTGTTCGCCGGTGTCGTGCTTGGACCCAGTGCACTGGGCCTGGTCCACGATCCTGAAGAGGTGCTGCACTTTGCTGAATACGGGGTGATTTTCCTTCTATTTGTTATTGGGCTGGAACTGGCACCGAACAAACTATGGACCATGCGCGGCCAGATTTCCGTCACTGGTGGCAGCCAGCTTTTACTTTCAGCCCTTGTCATTGGTGCTGTCTTTCTTCTGCTGACCGAAGGCGCCTCGCAAGCCACGGTGCTAGGCTTGACTCTGGCGCTGTCGTCAACTGCTTTTGCCATCCAGCTAATGAGTGAAGAACATATTTTGGCCTCACCATTGGGCCGGCAAGGGTTTTCTATCCTGTTGCTACAGGATCTGGCCGTTATTCCGATCTTGATTCTGGTTGGTCTGCTGGCGCAGGGGGGAGTCGCAACTGGCCCGCCTTGGTACTACGGTATACTGGCGGTGCTTGCAGTTATGCTCTTTGGACGCTTTGGGCTGAATCAAGTGTTGGCCATTGTCGCCAATACCCAAAACCGAGAAGTGATGACAGCAGCCAGCCTGCTCATCGTCATCGGTGTTGCCGTACTTATGAACGCGGTTGGCCTGTCCATGGGATTAGGGGCTTTTCTGGCTGGCATCATGCTGGCCAATTCAGACTATCGTCATCAGTTGGAATCGGATATCGAGCCGTTCAAGGGCATCTTGCTCGGCTTGTTCTTTATCGCAGTGGGGATGTCGATCAATCTAAGTCTGTTGCTCGATCATCCCCTGGCCATGATTGCCGCTGCCATCGCTCTGGTGGCGAGCAAGACATTAATAATCGTGCTGATCTTGCGCCTGCAAAAGGTAAGTTTCAGAGAAGGCTTTCAGCTGGGTTTGATGTTGTCACAAGGCGGTGAATTTGCCTTTGTTGTGCTGTCGCAGGCAACGCAGACTGGTTTGTTAGGCACCGAGATCGCTGAGCAGGTGACGTTGGTGGTAGGCCTGAGTATGGCGTTAACGTCGCCATTGGTGGCGATACAACGCAAATATTGGCACTGCCGCAGCGAAAAGCAGCCTGATCAGGATGCCCATTGGGATGACCATGAACCGGAAGTGATGATTGCCGGCTTTGGACGTTTCGGTCAGGTGATCGGGCGTATGTTGGCGGCGCGACACATTCCTTTTACGGCAATGGACAAAAACCCGACTCATGTGGAGTTCGTCAGGCAGTTCGGTAACCGATTATATTTTGGAGACATGAGTCGTCTTGATCTATTGCAATCTGCTGGCGTGAAACATGCAAAGATTCTGGTGGTGGCAGTGGATGAGATGGAGCAGTCGTTGGCAATCATCGATCTGGCCCGAGAGCAGAATCCCGATATTCATATTGTCGCGCGTGCGATTAATCGTTTTCATGCCTATGAGTTACACAAGCGCGAAATCAAGTCCGTCATTCGCGATACGTTTGCCAGTTCACTGGAGGCGGCGACAGAAACACTGGAGATTCTGGGCTACCCGGAAGGTCAGGCGCTGGAGATCGCTGATATGTTTCGCAAACATGACGAGGCACTACTGCAGCGATCGGTGGCGCACATGGACAATATGGACGAACTACTGGCAATCGCGGCAGAAGGGCGCAAAGAGTTGGAGCAACTCTTTGCCGAGGACAGTAAACGGCCTATTTCCCAGTGAGCACTGATATTCCGGGCTAATTGCGTAGCCAGGTAACTGCATCATCCAGTTCACGAGTCAGTTTGAATAGTGCGGCGACCTTGTCGGCGACCAGCAACAGAAACTGTCGAACTGAGCCGTAGGCAAGGTCATTGCTAACCAGAATGGCAATGCGACTGCAGCCAATTTTCGCATTGTTGTCGATGTAGGTATCGCACAACGACATCATGGCGTTCAGGTCGTTGCGACCAAAATCCGCCAGACGAAAATCCAAAAGGACCCCCAATCCATTCTGCCAGAGCGGCTGGGACAGTATGTCCTGAATCAGGTTGCGATGGCAGCCTACGTTGAAATTACCCGATGCAACCGCGTAAATAAAATTATTGCTGCTGGATAGAGTGTCCGAGTTGCCATTCGAAGAATTTTCTGAAGAATCTGCGGGATCGGATCGTGAAACTGCCTGATGAATGGCGGTAATACTGTATTGTGTGCTGTGTTGAAAGCGGAGTCTGGAGTTGGATTGCGGGTGTGAAACTGCGGAAAACTGTCCGTAACTGATCGACCATTCCATAAAGCTTAAATTGGGCTTGTGCGGTGAAGGGCGCAGTATACGAGCCGATTTCGGAATTGCAACCTAGAAAGGGAATCAGCAACGAATTAGGTATGAACTTTTGCGGGAAAGCTCCCTAATCTCAGTAAAATTACGTAGACTTGCAATCTCTTGCGGTCAGAATCATTATTCTTCACACTCGGAATTATCCGGCTTAGGTTGGCGGCTGACTGCTGAAGCGCGCTAACCACCTGACCCACAGGCATAAGCAATTACTCATCATCCACAATAATAACGAATCGAGCTCTGGCCATGATCCTATCTGTTGTTGCTTCCTTAATTCACAGATCTTGCCAGTCTGGCGCTGTTTTGGCTCACCGCGCTGGCGCAGTCTTCGCGGTACTGACACTGTTTACCGTTAGCGCACCTGTAGTCTGGGCTCAGGCTGAAGGGCCATGGTTTGGTATCACTCTGCCACCCCCGTTGATTCCGGGCGAAGCGCCTGTCGCCATTGGTGTCCGTGGCCCGGCGCCAGCAGTGGTGCCTGCCGGCGAAGAAGGGTTCAGCAATCTGGAAGGCGAACGTCTGGCGCAGGATCTCAATGCCATCGTGGCGGTTTCGCACGCTAGCCGTGCCAGTCAGGAATTGGGCGGCAATCAAATGTGGGGCCGCGTGGCTGGATTTCCTAGTGGCGAGGACATTACCAGCTGGTCGGCCGAGCAATTTCGCGCTGCAGGCATCAGCGATGTGCGAGTACAGCAGTTTTCACAAGATGCTGATGCAGTGCAGTGGTTACCCACTTCCTGGCAAGTGACTTTACTGGGGGATGCTGCCTTTGGAGCAGGTAGTGGTGATGTCGTGCTGGAGACGGCAATGGCGCTGGCACCTTCGGAAATTCCCGGTGGTGGACTCACAGCACCTATTATTTACGTCGGACGTGCCACAGCCGCCGAAATCATGCATATGGATGTGGCCGGCAAAATAGCGATTCAACATGTCACTCCTCAAGCACATCTGGTCTTTGAGCGGACACCGTCAGTGCCACGTGCCCAGGAGCTCATGGCGCGTGGTGCCGTGGCAGTGGTAACGATGGTTGACCAGCCTGGCAATGCCATGGTGCGCGACTTCAGCAATTGTGGTGGACCCTGTTTTAATCTGGGCGGTCAGGACAGTAATTTCCTGTCCGCAGTGATGGACGCAGCTGCCCTCGATGGATCATTCGACCAGTTACGGATGCGGCTGGAAGTTGCATCAGCAGAACATACCGGCTTGCGGGCGAGTAATGCGATCGCAGTGATTCCCGGCAGCAGTGACGAAACTATTGTTCTCAATGCCCATACGGATGCCTGGTTTGATGGCGCCGGTGATAATGGCGATGGACTGGCAGTGCTAATGGGGCTGGCGCGGCATTTCATGCAGCCCGGGCAACAATTGAATCGAACGCTGGTGTTGGTAGCCAGTGCCGGGCATCATACGCGTGGCCTGAATGGTCCACGCAATGCGGTGCGCATGAACCCCGACTTGTTCGATGAGGCATTGCTGATTTTCAATCTCGAGCACGTGGCACAGCGCAATATTGCCCCGGCCCGCTTTCTGTTTGAGGACGGCTATCGCCAGTTCACGGCAGATGTCGGCGAAGCGCCAATTGTCGTTGGCATCACCAATGAGTCGGCTGCCTTACAGAACTTGTTTACTGAAGGGGTGCAGCGTTACGGTACCAATTTCATGTCGACGGAATCCGATATGGCTAGCGGCGAGGGCGGCGGCTATCGTAGTGCCGGTGTGCCCATAGTCACAACCATGCAGGCGCCACCGCTGTACCATACCAGTGGCGAGGTTGAGGAAGTGATCTCGATCCCGGGCATGGAACGTATGGCAAGATTCATGGCGTTTTTCGTCAAGCAAGTCGATCAATTAGACATTCAGCAGATAGGCGGTCGATAAATTGCCGCGCTCTGCATTCAGTCAGTAGCTATTAGCCAGGACTTATAATCGTATGACCAAGGCAGTGTTGTTGCTCAATTTGGGCACTCCTTCATCACCCACACCTCATGGATTAAGAGAATTTTACAAATACTTTTTTTCTGATCCATTTGTATTTGATTTCAATCCGATTGGTCGCTGGTTACTACGTAATCTCATCATTTTGCCGTTTCGTGCCCCCCGAATCGCTAAAGATTACGAGCAAATCTGGATGGCGGAGGGCTCGCCGCTGAAGGTTTACGCAGATCGTATGCAAGTCAGCGTGCAGGCTGCCTTTGACGAATCCGGTGAGGACGTGCTTGTAGCTACTGGCATGGCTTACAGTCAGCCGTTTATTCATGACGTCATGGCGGATCTGGAAGCCCAAGGCATCCGCGATATTCTGTTGCTACCGATGTTCCCTCAGTATTCCACGGCTACCACTGCGTCTATATTTCACGGTGTTAAAGAAGCCGCGGCGCTCTGGAGCGAAGCGCCAAATCTGCATTTCGTAAACGATTTGTATCAAGAGCCAGCATTTATACGCGCCTGGAGTATTCTCATTACCAGTGATCTGGAAAATGATGATATTGATCACGTGATCTTCAGTTACCACGGTGTGCCGGAGAGTACGATCAAGAAAGCAGACGACGCTGGCGTATGTGAATTTGGCGAATGCTGTAAAAAAATTACCGACGCCAATCGGCTTTGCTACCGTGCGCAATGTGTACAAACTACCGAAAGCATTGTGCGCGCGCTGGGCTGGAAACCGGATCGCTATTCCATGGCTTTCCAGTCCCGCTTTGGCTCCCAGCCGTGGACCCAACCCTACCTGGACGACCATTTAAAAGAACTGGTCAACAAAGGCATTAAGCGCGTAGCTGTGGTAACACCGTCATTCGTTTCCGATTGTCTGGAGACTATTTTCGAGATTGGTATCGAATATCGTGAAGAGTTTACGGCTGCCGGTGGTGAAAATTTTGCTCTGGTGCCGAATTTGAATGATGATCCGGCGTGGTTCGCTGCTGTCTACGAGATAGCTAACAAGCATTTGCGAGCGATGCCCGATGTGGCAACACCTGCAGCACTGGCGGACCGCGCCTGAATCTGTCTTAAACAGATGTGATTAATGATCTGCATCAATACCGGCTAGCCGGTAATTGCCCATAATACTCTCCATAGTTAAACGACAGTTGGCCTATTGCCAACAAAAAGGAGAGCGAAATGAGCACACAGCTAACCACAGGCCAACAGCAACGCGAAAGTCTACTTCCAGTGGCAATCACCATTTTCGGCATGTACCTGATGATCATGTCTATCGGTTATTTCGTTGGCAATATGCTGTAGCTACGCGTCTGTATGCGAGCAAACAAAAGTTGCTCGCGCTGGCGTTAACCGTGGCTCAGGAATAGCCTAATGCTGGGACAGCAGAATAAGCGTGCATAAAAAGCGTATATAAAAAAAGGGTTACATCATTTGATGTAACCCTTTTTTATTTGCATTGCTGCAACTTTCAATAACGAAGCGTATAGCTATATATGCCCGTTACGACTTGCGCATGATCAAGCGGCAATTGCGCGCTTGACCAGGTTTTTCAACAAAGGCACTTTGAAGCCGTTGTGGGCCAGAACTCGGGCTCCATCGGCAGCCATCGGTGCAACAGACTCAGCAGTCTGCGCATTCTTGGCTTGGCCTCGTACTGCATTTTCCACATTGGTCAGTCGGCGTGGCGTGGTTTGCACGGCGCCGGCGACGATACGGGAATCCTCAATGGTTCCACCGTTAACGCGGAATACAGCGGCTACGTTCACAAGTGAGAAGTCCCAGACATTCCGGTCCGCTACTTTCTCCCAATAGTGAGTGGCGTTCGCCCAAGTGGCTGGAATTCGGACCGCAGTCAGAATCTCGCCAGGTCGCAGGATAGTCGTGTGTTCGATATCCAGTGCTGGCCCAACAAAGTAGTCTTCAGCCGAGACAGTGCGAACACCGTCAACGCTTTGGATCACCATTGTTGCATCCAGCGCAACCAGAGCTGGCGCCGTATCAGACGCACCGGCGGCAACGCAGCGGCTTTGTTCAAACAGCGCGTGCTCCCGGTTCATGCCTTGTGGCGTATCTGCATAACACAGGTTACCACCGGCACGATAGCAAGACAGGCCGCGACGGTAGTACCAGCAGCGCACGTCTTGTGAGACGTTGCCACCGAGGGTACCGATGTTACGGATCTGAGGGCTGGCAACTACGCCTGCCGCTTCGGACAGTACTGCATAACGTTGTTGAATCAGGCCGCTTTCAGCAACCTCGGTCAACGTTGTCAGCGCACCAATTTCGATACCGTCGGCCGTTTCGCGAATTCCGCGCAGGGCTTCGATACCACTTAAGTCGATCAGGGCGTCGGCACTCTTGGCTCGGTCTTTCAACCAACCGTAAGTGTCTTGACCACCTCCTACCAACCATCCTCGATCAGCGAGGCGGTCAGCAATTTGGACGGCATCTTCAACCTGTACCGGCTGATAGAGCTCCATGTTTGGCATTACGTCATGTGCTGGCATAAATCACCTCAGAATGTATTGGTTTTAAGAGTTTTGGAGCTGTAATCATTGCCAGCGAGGTGGTCAATAATCATGTCCGTCGTAATAGGTGCTGTATTGAACAGATGTCCGTCCAGTGCATCAGCAATCGCACTGGTCAGTGCAGCTGCAGCAGCACCTTGCGTAGGCTCACCAATACCGCGGCCACCGACCGGGTTCTGTGGGTCGGGAATATTCACGGCAGACATATTGGTCTGTACCGGAACATCCATATTTGTTGGCGGCTTGCTCTGGTAGATACCAGTGTTCGCCGGCAGGCCATTCTGAGGGTCATAGACATGACGCTCCAGATTGCTCAAGCCGATACCCCAGACCATTCCGCCACGCATGGCGTTCTGGAAATTCTTGGGATGTTGCACGGTACCGCAGTCTGCACACATGGCGTAATCGAGAATCTCGATCTTGCCTGTATCCTTGTCGAGCTCGATTTCCATCATGCCGACCTGCAGGCCCGGGGGTTGTCCCTGACCAGGGATGTTGTCTTTGGCGACGCCAACCAGACCAGTACCCGCCATACCTTGTACGGCGATCTGGGTTAGTGGGTTGATATCGTCAGGGTATTCTTCGCCACTGAACTTGCCACCAATTTCCATGGCGCGTTGCGCAGCTTCGGCATAAGTCAGGCCAATGCTGTCATCGCTGGTACGGAAGACACGCTCGCCACCGATGTCATAGTCATCGGGCGAACCGCCCAGATCCATGGCTGCAATTTCTTTCAGCTTGTTAACAGCATCTTCGGCAGCGACCCAGTTGGTGCGGGTGTGCGTGAAGATTGTGTTACTACCGCCCTGGCCTGAACTGTGTGGCAGGAAGCGGTCGCTACGACCGTTGACAATTTCGCAACGTTCCCATGGCACTTGCAGGCGCTCAGCGGCGGCGCGACATGTCGCTGCATAGGAATAAGTACCGAGGTTGCCAACACCACTGTGGATGTAGAGGCGACCGTCTGTACCAATGCGGATCAGGCCATCATAGCCACGACCACCGGCACCGTGGTAACCGATACCCACGCCGATACCGCGAACTTTGCTGCCGTTGACCTTCGGCTGGCCAATTTTTGCCTGATAGTCGAATTGACGCTCGACCTGTTCCAGTGCTTCGCGAGCGAAAGCGCTGGTAACCGGGCCTTGTGAGCCACCCTGGAAACCGCTGCTATTCACAACATTGCGCTTGCGGAATTCCACGCGGTCCAAATTGACTGCCTTGGCAACCTTGTCAGTGATCGGTGCCAATACGGCAGCCATCTCATTCTGGCCGGGACCACGTTGGGCGCCGCGAGGTGTTGTATTGGTGTATACAGAGATCATGCGAAAGCGCATATTCTCTGGCTGATACGCCACGGTGACATGTTGGGCAGAGGAGTTACCGCTACCGCCGCCAGTCATTCCGCCGTCATTGACGATGACCAGATCCACGGCAGAGACTTTACCGTCTTCCTTCACGCCGACCTTGATCCAACCCTGCATACCCGAGCGTGCAGAGCCGATGTAGAACTCCTGCTCACGAGTAATACGCAATTGCACCGGGCGATTCAGAACGCGGGCGAAGTTACCTGAGATGGCCATGTAAGGATAAGGGCCGATCTTGGAACCAAAACCGCCGCCTGTGGCTTCGTTAATGAACACCAGATCAGCAAGATCGATATTCAGCATACGGGCCAGACCAGCGTTGTTGGCGCTTTGTGACTGTGATGAACCATGGAAGTAGCACTTGCCATTTTCCCAGTAAGCCATACAGGTACGCGCTTCCAGTGAATGGTGTGGGTAACCCATGGTGACAAATGGTTCTTCGATAATGGCTGCCGCTTCGGCGAAGCCGGCATCGAGGTCGCCGAAAGCCCACTCGTTGGTGAACTCGGCACCGGCGGGTTCGCGACCGGCGCGCAAAGCGTCGATTGCCGACTGTGGCCATTTGATCGATTTGATCTGGGCACCAACAATAGGGGCGCCTTCCGGGCCTTCTTCCTGCGTGCGCACTAAGGCGTTGCCGTCAGGGTAGGCATCCGGACCGCCTGGCTTGAGGCTTTCCAGAGGATCGACGACGAAATCGCGACGCTCGTACTGGACGCGAATGCGATCCAGTGCCGACTCAGCAACTTCTTCAGTCGTCGCAGCGACGGCCAGAATTGGCTGCCCCACGTAAGTAATGTAGTCAGAAGCCAGTGCCGGATTGGCCGGCGGTGCAACGGGTGGCAAATCGTCGGCGGTGAAGACACCAACCACGCCATCCATACGCAGTGCTTCTGAAGCATCGATGCTGACGATGCGGCCGCTAGGCATCGGGCTCGTCAACAGTCGTGCGAAAACCATGCCTTCAGCTTTGTAGTCTTCGGCATATTTAATCTCACCAGTGACCTTACCGGGCACATCTGGTGGCGTAAAATCGCGTCCAATTAGAGTACTCATGCTAACTGCCCCGAGGCGCGTAACACGCCATTGATATAATGTTCATAGGCACCGCAACGGCATAGATTTCCTGACAATCCCTTGCGCACTTCTTCGCGGCTTGGGCTTGGGTTGCTGTTAAGCAACGCCACCGCCGACATGACCTGGCCTGGGGTGCAGAAACCGCACTGTGGTGAGTTCTCATCGATGAAAGCTTGCTGCACGGGGTGCAAAGTTCCATCAGCGGCTTTCAAGCCTTCGATGGACACCACGGATTTGCCTTTCATGTTGTGAGTAAGAACTGAACATGCGTAATTGGGAACACCATCGATCAACACCGTACAGGCACCACACTCACCCCGGTTGCAACCAATCTTGGTTCCGGTGAGGTCGAGTTTGTAGCGCAGGGTATAGGCGAGGGTTTCGGATGGCATGACGTCAACGGGGCGACTGCGGCCGTTGATATTGAGTGTTATCAAGCGTTCAGCAGAACCAGCTCCGGATTGAGCGTTGGCTGCAAGGTAAAAACCGGTGCCTGTTGTAGCGGCGGCGCCGGAGAATATTACCCCCTTGATAAAACGTCTGCGTGTTAGTTTGGAAGTCACTGACATAGCTCCGTTTATTGTTGTATAGAAACACCTGAAGAAAGGGGTTCGCCAGGTGCGTACTCGCTGCATATATAGCTACCCCCGAGGCTAGTCGCTTTAGCCCCAAAAAGCAACAAAGCCGGCCCTGCCAAAGGGCATGAAATCGAGTAAAAACGGGCACTTAACGTAAACCCCGACAGAAAAGTTACATACTGTCACAAACCCCGTTAGCAGGCTGAAAAAGCGATCAATTGCTCGCTGCAACTTGCTAATTCCCACATTGCTGCCTACCTTACTTTCTCATTGTGTTGACGCGGCGATTTTGTGCCGCCCCTACAGGATTTACCGACCATGAAACCACGCTATTGCCTGCGCCTTGCTGCATTCTGTTTGGGTTGTGCCAGTGCATCTGTGCAGGCGGCAGATGCACTGCTACCGGCGACCATGATGACCGCTGCCGAGCGCAGCGACTATGTGCGCACCTCAACCTTTGCTGAAGTTATCGCGGTGCTGGATGCTTTGCAGGCCCAGTCGGAGCTGTTGCACCGGGAGCGCTTGCTGCTCACTCGTGAAGGGCGGGATGTGCCCATTGTGGTGCTGGCCGATCCACCAGTGACCAGCCCAGAGCAGGCCCAAGCCTCTGAAAAACCAGTGATTTATATTCAGGGCAATATTCACGGCGGAGAGGTCGAAGGCAAGGAGGCGGCCTTGATTCTGATGCGGGATATTCTGTTCGGCGACAAACAGCATTTGCTGGCCAATCAGATTCTGGTGTTCGTGCCGATTTACAACGCCGATGGCAATGATGCCATGGCGGACGACAACCGGCCCAATCAGGAATACAGCCCACTGATGACCGGAGTGCGTACTGCCCACGGTCTTGATCTGAATCGTGACGGCATGATTATCGAGGCCGATGAAACCCGCGCCCTGATGCGCAACGTGATTCAGCGCTGGGACCCGGATTTGTTCGTTGACCTGCACACCACCAACGGCACCTGGCATGGTTATTCGTTGACCTATGCACCGTCCTATCACACCGCCGGCGACCCAACGACTTCTGAGTTCACCAGTGACGTCCTGTTGCCGACCATTGCACAGGCTGTGCAAGACAAGTTTGCTCTCGATTTTGGCTGGTACGGCGGTTTCGACTATCGCGACTGGCCGCCAACCGAACTGCGCACTTACCATCATGCGCCGCGCTACCTGACCAATCAGATGGCGCTACGCAATCGCATGGCGATTCTCAGCGAGACGTTCTCCCATGACCGTTTTTACAAACGCGTGCATGCGGCCAATGTGTTTATCGAAGAGATTCTGGAATTCACCCACGTGCATGGCCAGGAAATTCGCCGCCTGAATCGCGCCGCAGATGCGCGCACGGCGCAACAAACTGTTGGGGCCGAGAAAGGTGTGGCGTTCACGATGGTGCCCAGAGAGGAGCCGCTCGACCTACTGAGTTATCGGTATATTCCTTTTGCGGCGGAAGATGGCACGACTGACTTTGCGCGCAGCTCTGAATTGGTGGTCATTGAAGGTGTGGCGAACTATAACGCCTTCGAACCCATTCGCACCGCCGCCTTTCCCAGCGCCTATGTATTCAGCTCAGCGTTCGCAGGTTTGGCTGACAAACTGGCGCAACACGGTATTCATGTTGGGCAGTTGGAAGCGGATACGACTTTCACTGGTCAGGTATACGACGTGACAGGTATCGCCAAGCAGGACTATCAATTGAACGGTCACAGCAACAGTCTGTTGCAGGGCGAGTTTCGCTCAGTAAGCCGTACTTATTCGCGCGGGGACTATATCGTCGACATGAGTAATCGGCTGGCCAATTTGATTTTCTATTTACTGGAACCGGAAAGCGATGACGGGTTGGCGTTTTGGAACGCCTTCGATGAGATCCTGGAGCCGGCACTTGATGCGCGCGGCGATGCGGAATACCCCATATTTAAAGTGTTATAAAATCGCGTGTGACGGCCGTCAAGAAAAGACCGGTAATTACTGTCACGTGTCGGGATTGGAACCCGGACTGCACACTCAATGCGCAGTCCGGGCGGTCAGCGGTTAGAAATTGGCATTAATGCTTAGCCAAAAATTACGCGCCTTGTCCTTGTTGTTGTAGTCGTCAATGAAGTCCGGGGTGTAGCTGCCATCAGCTTCCTGCACGAACAAAGTCTGAAAGCCGGTAAAATCTTCATCCAGCAAGTTATTGACCCGTGCGCTGAGCGTGATGCGGTCATTGATATGATACTGGGCACCCAGATGCAGCACATCATAAGCGTTATAGTACAGATCGTTACCGTTGGCATCAGTACCCCGGAAGCGATCCGAACGTGATTCCATGGTCAGCTGTAAACTTGCTGCAGTAGTCACATACCAATCCAGTGTCGTATTAAACATGGTCTCGGCGGTGTTGGTGAGCGGTTGGCCAGCGTCTGGACCGGTCAGTTGCTCGCTGTCAGTCCACGTGTAGTTGGCACGTAGTGATAATTGTTCCAGTAACTGATAACGACCCGCGATTTCCAGACCCTGAATTTCAGCCTCATCGATATTGACCCGTTGCGAATAGCTGGTGTAATTCAACTCGCCGTAAGAACCGAGATTGGCACAAGGTCTGACGCCACCGGTTTGTTCACAACTAAGACTGGTTTCGCCGCGGGAGATCTTGTCCTTAAAATCATTGAGGAAGTAGGTGATATTGAAATTGTGACTGTTCTGAGTAGAGGTCCAGTACAACGCTATTTCTTTGTTCACGCTGGTTTCCGGTTTCAGGTCCGGATTGCCCACAAAGGGCGAAGTACCCTGGCCGCCAAAGCCAGTGACGCCGTCATATAAATCTGTTGTCTTGGGCGTCTTGTAGCCCGTACTAACACCACCTTTAACCGTCCAGGCATCGCTGAGTGTATACACAGCATAGGCGCGTGGACTCAGGTGCTGACCGAAGACCTGATGATCGTCATGGCGCAGACCAAAGGTGAGCGTCAGTGGGTCGACTGGTGTCCAATTGTCCTCGGCAAATAACGAGAACATTTCATGATTTTGGACAACGCCGGCGCCATCCAGTCCGCCTTCCATACCAAACACACCGTCATCGAGTTCGCCGTCAATCACCTGACCACCAACGACAAAATGATGCCGTCCACCAAAACCCTCAACCGGCTTCTCAAGGCGCACATCCAGTGTGTATTGCTTGCTGTCCAGATTACGTGCGGGACGCGGTAAGAAGGTCGCTTCGGCCAGAGAGCGGCGCTCGTCCTCAGACAGGCTGGCGTATTCGCCGGTACCGTCCCACATCTCCTGCAGATTCAATCGTTCGGCCACCGTTAGCGGCAAGGTGCGACCTGCATTGCTGGTATCGATATAGGCCAGAGAGACCAGACTTTTGGCGAAGCCCCAATCCGCATCATGTGTCAGTGCCCATTGATTGCGGTCAAACTGCTGATCAGCTGCGTAGCCGGCACGGGGATTCACTTGACCGCCGCGTTCTTGCCAGATGGAACTGATATTGTCGACAGTGCCGAGGGGGTAGGAAAGGGTGCCCAGATTATTCTCAAAGGGCGTGTTGTCATATTTCTGTTGCGAGACATCGTAGTCGAAGCTGACTCGCTGTTCCGCTGCAGGCGTCCAGTTGAGTGTGAACCCATAGGTCTTGTTGGTGTTGTCGACTGTTTTGCCGCCGCGGCCAAATCCCAGTGCGCGTTCGTGGGATTCACCGGCTGGATCATAAATGAGTTCGTATTCGGGCTCGGAAGCTTCGCGTTCATACCAGGAGCCACGCAGGGCAAGACTAAGAGTGTCATCGATCAGTGGGCCGAATATCGCCAGATCATAGGTTGTATCAGCGCCAAAGGCTTTGTTTTCCTGAAAGCTGTGGCCAGCAGTCACAGAGCCAGACCAGCTTTGCGCTGAAGATTTTGTAATGATGTTGATGACACCGCCAAGCGCATCGGCACCATACAGGGTAGAAGCAGGGCCGCGAATAACTTCGATGCGCTCGATCGCTTCCAGGGGTGGCACATGATTGAACTGGTTGCCGCCAAAGTTGTTTGGATAGATATCGCCATGATTGTTCTGGCGCTTGCCATCCACCAGCAGCAAGGTGTAATCCGAGCCCATGCCGCGCATGCTGATCGTGCGTTGGCCGGTTTTATCGGACGTCTCACCGACGTCAACACCTTCCAATTCACGCACGGCATCAATCAGCGTGATGTAAGGGCGTTTTTGCAATTCGGCGCTGCTGACGACTGAAATACTGGCTGGGGCATCGACCAAGCGCTGGCTGATGCCAGAGGCAGTCACAACAATTTCTTCGACGCCGTCACCAGACCCGGATTGCGCAGCGCTCATGCTGGCACTCAAGCCAAACAGGGCGATAGCAATACCCTGGCTGACTTTGTTGCTAAGAAAGTGGGAACCCGCTGGCCCGCGTGCGGCTTCTAGTGGCATGGTGTTGCTCCTGCTGTGAATGAAAACGCGAATGATAATGATTCTCAGTTGTTAATGCAACGTAAAGATGATGGCAAGCTCTAGTCATGGCTTTTCGAAGTTGGCAACTGCTGCTATCTGGCGGGAACTGCAGGAGGTGAGAATGGCTTGGTCGGAGCCGGGGAGTTGTTGGGGCAATCAGAGCGAGCCAAACGGCAGTTGAAAGATTGAGAATCCGGGAGTCCGATCAGAGGCTAATCGGATTACTGGCGACTAATACTCGGTGATATCCGCCATCTCAATTTCGCCAAGCCCAAACAAGACACTGCAGTCGGACGCATCCTGGAGGATATGCCCGGCGGTGGGAAACATGGCCATGCCGTCACCGGTAAAGCGCGGATCATCACACTCGCCGTCATTGGCATACTCGCCACTGTCGTCGCCGAAGTCGATATCGCTGTTCACCATGTTGTGCAGCAAGTTATCGAGTGAGGCATTGGCATTGAGATTGGCCCACATGGTGGCGCTGTATTCAGTGACCAGTATAGTCACCTCGTCGGAATTTCCTGAGCTGGCCTGCTTGCCGACCATGACCAGATAATCGCCACCGGGCGCGGGTGAGATTTCCACCCCGGGATTGCCATAGCGCAAGTGTGTTGAGTCCTCGTTACAGTAGAGCGTGCCGTCTGGTGCGCGCACTATTAGCGCTGTGTCATCCATTGCGTCGGCGAAAATACCAAGTCGGTCGCTGCCAGCATAATGAACAACAAGTGCTGCATCAGCCGGGTCAAAGTGACCGCTGCAATTACTGGTATTGAGGGGGTTGGTCAACAAGCTGGTGACCACTAGCGAGTGACTTGCAGGGTCAGGCGAGAAGCCTACTGGCAGAGTTATGGTTGCGCTGCTGCTAGTCATTGCCTTTGATTCCTGCGCGGTGACGGGTAGCGCTGCGGCAATACCAGCAACGGCTGTCAAAGCGGCTAGCCTGATACGAGTCTTACTTCTTGATAAATAGCTGAATAGAAAGCAGTCGAAGAAGGGGCGGTAAAAAGAGCTGGGCAGCACTGCTATCTAAATCCTGTAAGGGCAATGGAAAGTCGGGGCGCAGTGTAACGTATATTGAGCTGGCAGTGGGTAGTAAGCAGGCATAAAAAAACCCGGCCACCTTGCGGTAACCGGGCTTTTCGTTAGATCAGCTTGCTTAGAAGTCGATCTGCAGACCCATGCGGATCTGGTACAGAGTTGCTTGTTCACGCAGATCTGTAATCGTTCGGTTGTTGAACTGCTCGTAGACATAGCGTCCTTGATCGTCCAAAGACATATCGACCGCTACTTGCGCAAAGAACTCATTGTCATACTGCACGCCCCAGCTATCGTCGAGCAGATTCAGGACGTTGTAGATCTTCAGGTATGCCAATGCGTTACCACCGAAGAAAGGCAGGTCCTGGTCAATACGGAAATCCATACGTGACGACCAGGATGAGAAGCTTTCATTACGTGGTACGAAACCGCCAGCGAAGGCTGCATAGCCATTTTCCTCGATGAAAGAGGCAAATGCCGCAGTATCGAAGTTAGGACCTGCTACAACATTCGGATCGTTGGCAGTCGGGATGTAGAGCAAGTGACGGCCAAAGAAACCATCGCCTTCCAGGTCACTGGAGCTCATTACATAGCTCTGTGGCTGGCCTTGCTTACGGATAAACTGCGCAGTGAAACGTGTTTCGTGGCCCGGGATGAAATCGTGACCGTAAGTCACGCTACCCACGAAGCGCTTTGGCGTTACGTAGTCTGAAGTTGCTGCTGTTGGATCCAGCAGTGTGTAGGCTGACAATCCACTGAAGTTGGAGCCCGCGACAGATGAGTTCATCGGGCTGACGTCTGTGTTTTCCGTGTAGGCATAACCCAGCATCCAATCCAGACCGAAGTCATAGGATTGTTTGGCAACCAAAGACAGAGACAGGCCTTCACCTTCAGTTGTTGAGTTAGTCAGCATGAAGTTGTCTTCGCCACGAGTGTAGTCAAAGATTGGCTGACCAGCAGCTGTGCGACCAACCACTTCCTGAGAAATGTCCTCGTAGTAAACAGCGTCTTGCTGCTTGGAGTACAACACGTCGGCATCCACTGTCATGCCGCTGTCGAACGTGTAAGTAGCGCCCAGTGCATATTTCCACTCAGCTGGCTGCTCGTAGTTCGGGTCAATCAGCGACAATGCTTCAGTTGAGGCGTTAGCTGCGCTAGTGGCAGCAACCTGATCAACCAGAGTTTGTGGTACGTCATAGCCAGGTCGGCCAGCACCGCTTAATGGCACATCAGAGAAAATAGACTGAGAGCTATCGAAGTTGCGGAACTGGAGTTGGACGTTGCTAATACCATCGTTGCTCCAGGCGTTGGTCAGCCAAACGTTCGGATTGCCGCCGCCATACAGGCCAACACCACCGCGAACAGTCAGGTTGTAAGCCGCTTCCCAGGTGAAACCCAGTCGTGGCATCAACAGGTCTACACCATCAATGTTGGCATTGTTGGGAATGCCGAACAAGTCAGTGAAAGCCTGGTTGAATGTTGGACGGTCGTCCATGCTGAATTCTTCATAACGCAGACCACCGACCAGAGTCAGGTTGTACTGCGGGATGTAGAATTCGTCCTGAATGTAGAACGTGTTCAGCACATTATTAAAGGTTGCAGCGGCATCGTTTGCATTGTTGGTACCACCACCGCTTCCGTAGTAGACGCGGCTTGGGCGGCCCAGCTCAAATTTGTCGAGGCCGGACAGTGAGCAGCTTGGATCATCGAAGCGACCCTGGGCAGACAGTGCCGCACAGGAAGCCGGGTTGTTGCCGGAATCGTCGAAGTAATCCCACTCACCACCGTTAGAGTGCTGCACGAACTGGTTGAATACATTCAGCTCATCACGCTCATAACCAAAAGTCAGGATGTGATCGCCAGCCAGATATTGGCCGTTGAACTTGTACAGTGTGGAATCCCAGTTCAGGCGGTTGGCCTGACGTGAGTCATCGGCACCCAGATAAACCACGTTGTTGCCAAGGCTGATCTGGTGGTCACCGAAGTCTTTCGGGCCCACTGTGACCTGGGAGTCGATCATTTCGTTGGTGTTGTAGAACACCTCAGTTGAGAAAGCATCAGTCCACTGTGATTGCAGTTTGACCGTGAGCGTATCCAGCTCAGCGCCTTTGCGGTAGAAGTGATTGGCGAATTCGAATTCGTTGCTGTCACTGTCTGAGGCGCGATCTTCGAAACCATCGTAGTAGTTGTAGATCACAGCTACAGCGTGGTCAGCATTGATGTTCCAGTCAGCGCGCAACATGTAGTTTTCCGCTTCCTGGGCACCGTCACTTGGCTGGCCGCCAGCGTCGTAGTTATACAGATTCGAGGCAATCGAGCTAATGCGATTGTATTCGTCCTGGCTCAACCAGGGGCGCTCTTCACCGGAACCTGATCCTGCGAAACCTTGAGAGATGAATTCAGGCTGCTCGGCCATCTGGTAAGCACCGTAGATGAACAGGCTGTCTTCGATGATCGGACCACCGACGCTGAAACCGTAGGTTTTTTCGTCGTAGTCAGGCGTTGAGTAAGTATTCGTGCTGCCGTCGGCAAGGCGGATGGAATCGCCACGCAGGCCTTCGTTAGTGCCCTCATAAAAAGCAGTACCGGCCCACTCGTTAGTGCCAGACTTGGTGACCGCGTTGATGTTACAGCCAGAGAAGCCGCCGTAAGTCACGTCAAACGGGGCCAACTCAGCAGAAACCTGAGCCACTGACTCGTAAGGGAAAGGCATGCCGGTTGCAGTGGCGTAGCCGTTGCTGTTCAGACCAAAGCGGTCATTCTGGGCCACACCATCAAGGCTGACGGAGTTAAAGCGCGGGTGTTTGCCGACACAGTTGGTCTGTGAATCACGGGCATCACCGTCCAGATTGAAACGTGGATCCAGTGAGTACACATCGCGGATATCGCGGTTATAGGACACGGCAGTGTCCAGTTCGAAGGCGCCAAACGTGGCGGCGGGGCCAGCGGCGACGTCTACCAGGGTATTGGCTTGGCCAAGAACAATGATTTCTTCTAAGGAGGAAGTGCCCATGTCCACGGTCAGGTTGTAAATATCACCCAGATCGATTGAGTCGATAGTCACGGTTCTGGAATTGTTGATAGTTACTGTGTATGGACCACCTACAGACAGGTTGGTCGCATAGAACGTACCTGATGAGTTGGATTGCAGAGTACGAGTGTTGCCGGTACGAGAGTCTTCAACAACAACAGTGGCATTAGCTAGTGGGCTGCCGCTGGCATCGACGAGACGGCCGCGAATGCCGGACGACGTATCTTGGGCTGCCAGTTCACCGGAAAATCCGATAGCCAGCAGAATGGACGTGCAAAGTAATTTTCTAGCACCACGTGGACAGTGCATAGAGCTCCTCCTGATAGATGTATAAAAACGGGAATTGTGGGATTTGTATATCCGGTGCGTATTTTGTTTCGCTTTCGTGAAACCCTAATGACCGGAAAGTGACAGTTATATTAAAAAATTATTACAGTTTTGCGACAACGGAATGGTAGCGCGGCAAAATCTCTAAATCATCAACTAATGCGGGTAAATGTCCTTTTTTGCCCGTACTGATTTCAAAATTTTGCTACAGCATAGTGCATCCTTCACTTTTGCTTCTGGGCAAGTACTGGTTTCAGGTATTCGCCAGTATGTGAACCCTTCGCTTTGGCCACTTCTTCCGGAGTGCCCTCGGCGATAATCTGACCGCCGCCACTTCCGCCTTCCGGGCCCAGATCGACGATCCAGTCAGCAGTCTTGATGACGTCGAGGTTGTGTTCGATCACCACGATCGTATTGCCCTGATCGCGCAGGTGGTGCAGCACGCTTAATAATTGGCGGATATCCTGAAAGTGCAAGCCAGTAGTTGGCTCATCAAGGATGTACAGTGTTTTGCCAGTATCACGTTTGGAGAGTTCCCGACTGAGTTTCACGCGCTGGGCTTCACCGCCGGACAGCGTCGTCGCCGCCTGACCGAGGCAGATATAGGACAGGCCTACGTCGATCAGGGTCTGCAGCTTGCGGGCGATGACCGGGACGGCGTCGAAGAACTCGCGGGCATCCTCGATAGTCATATCCAGCACTTCGCAAATGTTCTTGCCTTTATATTGGACTTCCAGGGTCTCGCGGTTATAGCGCTTGCCCCGACATACATCACAGGCCACATAGACATCAGGCAGGAAGTGCATCTCGACCTTGACCACGCCATCGCCCTGACAGGCTTCGCAGCGTCCACCTTTGACATTAAAGCTGAAGCGGCCGGGCTTGTAGCCACGGCTCCGGGCTTCTTCAGTCCCGGCGAATAACTCGCGTACTGGCGTGAAGATGCCGGTATAGGTGGCAGGATTGGAACGCGGCGTCCGCCCGATCGGGCTCTGGTCGATATCGACCACCTTGTCCAGATGCTCCATGCCTTCAATGCTGTCATAGGGGGCTGGATTGAGTGTGGTGGCACCATTGAGCTTGCTGGCGGAAATCGGATACAGGGTATTGTTGATCAGGGTGGATTTGCCCGAGCCGGATACACCAGTGATGCAGGTAAACAGGCCAATCGGAATCTTCAGCGCGACTTTCTTGAGATTATTGCCCCGCGCACCCTTGATATGGAGCATCTTGTCCATGTCGCGCGGTATGCGCTCGGCCGGAATGGCGATGCATTCCTTGCCGCTGAGGAATTTGCCAGTCAGGGATTTTTTATTGCCGGTGATATCGGCCAGCTTACCCTCGGCGACGATTTCACCACCGTGCACGCCGGCACCGGGGCCAATATCGATAATGTGATCGGCGCTGCGAATGGCTTCCTCGTCATGCTCGACGACAATTACCGTGTTGCCAAGATCGCGCAGATGGAACAGAGTGTTGAGTAGACGACTGTTGTCGCGCTGATGCAGGCCAATAGAAGGCTCATCCAGAATATACATCACACCAACCAGTCCGGCGCCGATTTGGCTGGCCAACCGAATGCGCTGGGCTTCACCACCAGAGAGGGTGTCGGCACTGCGGCTCAGCGTAAGATAGTTGAGGCCGACATCGACCAGAAACTGCAGGCGGTCCTGCAACTCTTTCAAGACCTTTTCAGCAATCTTGGCGCGTTTGCCGGCCAGCTTGAGTTTATGGAAATACTCGGTGGCGTGGCTCACTGTCATGTTGGTGATGCTGGGCAGATTCTTGCCCTTGATCAGTACATGCCGGGCATCCTGTTTCAGGCGCGTGCCTTCGCAGTCCGGGCAGGACTGAGAGCTCAAATACTTGGCCAGTTCTTCCCGGACCATGCTCGATTCGGTTTCCCGATAACGCCGTTCCATATTGGGCAGGATGCCTTCGAATGGGTAGCTGCGGGTGACGCGGTCACCGCGATCATTGACGTAGTGGAAGTCCACCACTTCATCGCCGCTGCCATGCAGGATGACCTTGCGGTGTTTCTTGCTCAGTTTCTTGAATGGCGTATCGATGGAAAAGCCGAAATGCTCAGCCAGTGATGACAGCATGGAGAAATAATAGAAATTACGCCGATCCCAGCCGCGAATGGCGCCTTCAGACAAGGCCAGAGCCTCGTCGGTAATAATGCGGCTCTCGTCAAAATACTGTTTCAGGCCCAGACCGTCACAAGAGGAGCAGGCACCGGCAGGGTTATTGAAAGAGAACAGTCGTGGTTCCAGCTCGGAGATACTGTGGCCGCACATCGGGCAGGCAAACAGTGAGGAGAACACCATATCGTCTTCGGTGGTCTCGGTATCCATGATGCTCACCGTGGCCAGGCCATCGGCGAGCTGAATCGCGGTCTCAAAACTTTCGGCTAGTCGCTGTTCCAGCCCCGGCTTGATCTTGACCCGGTCAATGACGACGTCGATAGAGTGTTTCTTGTTCTTCTCCAGATCGGGCGGATACTCGATCTCGCACACCAGCCCGTCAACACGGGCCCGGATAAAGCCGCTGCTGCGCAGCTCATTGAAGACATGCAGATGTTCACCCTTGCGGTCACGAATAATTGGTGCCAGCACCATGACCCGGGTGTCTTCTGGCATGGCCATAACCTTGTCCACCATCTGGCTGACCGTCTGGGCCTCCAGCTTGATATTGTGCTCGGGACAATGCGGCTCACCGACACGGGCAAACAACAGGCGCAAATAGTCGTAGATCTCGGTAATCGTGCCCACAGTGGAGCGCGGATTATGCGAGGTCGATTTCTGCTCGATGGAAATCGCCGGTGACAGCCCTTCGATATGATCGATATCGGGTTTCTCCATCATGGAGAGAAACTGGCGCGCATAGGTCGACAGCGATTCAACATAGCGGCGCTGACCTTCGGCGTAGAGCGTATCAAAGGCCAGAGAGGATTTGCCTGAGCCTGACAAGCCGGTAATAACTACCAGTTTGTCGCGGGGAATTTCGATATTGATGTTCTTGAGATTGTGGGTGCGGGCACCGCGTACGACTATCTTGTCCATGAACAGCTCAGGTTAGGGTGGGGAAACCGACCATTATCGGAAATTTTGTTTGCCCGAGTAAAGGACGCAATTGACTGGATGTGATTACTTGCTGTTCAGTACGTGGATTAAGTGGGGTTGGATGCTTGATTTTATTGTCTATTTTGTTGGTCGGTGTTGATGTGGGTGTTTTTTAAAAGGTTGATGGTTATGAGCATCTGGCGCGCACTAGGGCGGGACTGCTGTGCTGGCGCCCTCCAATGGGCCATCCCTGGCCCGGTCCCGCGCCCGTCCCTGGCGCTAGTCGGGCGCCAGCACAGCAGTCCCACCCAAGCGCGAATCAGTGCCAGCGGATGATTCTGCGGTTCTTTTTTGGGCTGTGTGTTAGTGACTTTGCTAACTGCAATTCCTTTGCATGTGTTTTCGGTCGTGAAGATTTGGCTTGGCGGTAGTCCGCAGCTACTTTTGCGTGGCAATCTGGCACTGCATCCGCAGGCGTTGGAGCCCGGGGTGGTGCGGCTGTGAGTAGCGACAGGGACAGGCGCGGGACGGGGCCAGGGATGGGCCCACCGAACAGCCGCAGCAACCCGGGCTCCGGCGCCACTGCACAGACCCTCTATATTCAATCCAATTTCGCCATAAATTTTCAATTACCCGGAGCGTTGGTATAGACTTGCAGTGCTAAGCAGACAATCCAATCCAGGGAGAAAAACGTGGCAAGTCGAGGAATCAACAAGGTAATTTTGGTCGGAAATGTGGGCAATGATCCGGAAGTTCGTTATATGCCCAATGGCAATGCTGTTGCCAATGTCTCGATTGCGACCAGCGAGTCCTGGAAAGACAAGGGTACCGGTGAACAACAAGAGCGGACTGAATGGCACCGCGTGGTGTTCTTCAATCGCCTTGGTGAGATCGTTGAGCAATACGTGAAGAAGGGCAGCAAGCTGTACGTCGAAGGCCGTTTGCAGACGCGCTCCTGGGAACAGGACGGCGTCAAGCGTTACAGCACAGAGATCGTTGCCAACGAAATGCAAATGCTGGATTCCCGTGGTGGTCAGTCAGACAGTGACTATGGCCAGCAGCGTTCTGCACCGCCGCAGCAGTCTTCGGGTGGCGGTGGTGGAAGCCAGCAGCCGCAGCCGCAGGCGGGCAACTTCGACAACTTCGACGACGACATCCCATTTTAACGGAGCTACTGCGCGTCACGCTGGCTTCGTTGCCGCGAAATTCTGAATGCTCATGTATGTGCCGTATACACTGCGCTTCAGAATTTCCCGCCGCCTCGCCAGCGCGCCGCTCGTGACGCTCCTCGATATCTCGCCAAACTGGGTGTTTTTCGATTCCTTTCTCCTTTAGATTCCAGTGGAAATCTGGTTTTGGCGCTACTGATCGGTTAGCTCGCATTCCTTCTCCTATTCCGCAAACTCGTTAACTCGTGAAACTGTCCTTATTAGAATAACCGGGTTCGCAAGCTGTGCGGGAGAAACTCACGTGGCAGTAGTGCGCTAATCTCGGGCTATGTTATTGTTCTGCAAGGTGGTAATTGCAAAAGTTAGAGAAGTAATTGACAGGCATATAGATAGGAAGACAGTGAAGTTATTTGTGGTTGGGGCCAATAGCCCTACTGGAAAGCATTTTGTTGAGCAGCTGCGCAAGAAGCGGATTTCGTTTCTGGCGCCGGCGCGCACGCAATTCTTTCCGGAAAATGCCATGGGTATAGCCAAGCTGGTGACTGAATATGCGCCGACTCAGTTGGTTAATCTGACTGACTTTATCTCCGGCAATCACAGTGCCCTGCGTCGGGCTGAGACCGCTGAGGACCGCTGCCGCAGTGTGAACACGCTGTTGCCGGCGACACTGGCGGAGATCGCCAATCACCTCAATGTGCCCATGGTGCATTTGTCGAATGCCTACGTATTCGATGGTGAGAAGAAGTTGGGTTACAACGAAAACGACGCGGCCAACCCGATGGGTATCTATGGCGGTGCGACCTACGAAGGTGAACGCGCCGTTTCTGATCACAATGCACATATTATTATTCGATCGGGTTGGCTGTTCGGCCAGTGGAAGAAAGGGCTGATCAAATCCTGGATTCGTTCGTTCAAGCGCAATGAAGGCCATTTGCAATTGACGCGCCGTCGCTTTAGTCCAACGCACACTGGTGATCTCGCGAACGCCATTCTGGCCGTCTGTCAGCAGGTGGATTGTGATGCCAATGTGTGGGGGACTTATCACTTCAGTGGTTTGGAGACCAAACGCGAAAGCGAGTTTGTGCAACAGGTGCTGAAATACGCCGCTAATCACGACGAAGATATTTATCAGCTGCTTGACAGTAAGCGGCTGATAGAAAAAGAAGCCCGCGCTCCGGAAATTGCCAACGCGACGCTCTCCAGCAAAAAGATATTCGATACCTTTGGCATCAAGCAAAAATCCTGGCATGGGCATTTGCAGGACGTTATCAAGTTGCTCTACGAAGGTCGAACTCGCAAGTCGGCCAGCAGCCGGGTTGCCGATAATGCCACCACCGACGCCGCATGAGTGCAAACAGCAGATCCGACTCGCTAACACCTGTCGACGCAGCTCTCGCTGCATTGCTTGCGGCAATGCCATCCATCAAAGACACCGAATTTGTTGAGCTGCGCGCGGCACGCGGACGTATTCTTGCTGAAACAGCAACCGCCTCTTGCAATGTGCCGCCGCAGGATAACAGCGCGATGGACGGTTATGCCGTGCGCAGAGCTGATGTCAAGAACACGCCTACACAACTACGTGTTTCGCAGCGCATCATAGCGGGGGCGACAGGTGCACAGCTTGCCAGTGGCGAAGCGGCGCGTATTTTCACCGGTGCGCCGGTGCCGGCCGGTGCTGACGCTGTGGTCATGCAGGAAAATACCCAACTCGAAGGTGAGGTTGTCACTGTATTGCAGTCCGCTGCAGCCGGAGAAAATCTACGCCGACAAGGGGAGGATATTGCCGCCAACACGAAACTGTTTCCTGCCGGTCACCGCTTGTTGGCTCAAGACTTGGCAGTATTGGCGGCTACGGGCATTGAGCAAGTTCGTGTCACTCGACGTTTGCGAGTCGCGCTACTAACTACCGGTAACGAATTAGTGCAACCTGGCACCAATCTAAAGCCTGGTCAGATTTACAATTCCAATTTTTATGCATTGTCAGGTCTGCTCGATGCGCTCAATGTTGAAGTTATCGATTTGGGGATTGTGGCAGATAGTCTGGAAGGCACTCGCACGGCCCTTGAAGATGCGGCGGCGCAGGCCGATTGCGTAATTACTACTGGCGGAGTTTCAGTCGGAGAAGAAGATCACGTCAAGCCGGCGGTAGAAGCCCTGGGTGAGCTGCAACTATGGAAGCTGGCGATCAAACCGGGTAAGCCCTTCGCCTTTGGCACGATCGGCAAGAGTCAGTTTTTTGGGTTGCCGGGTAATCCGGTGTCTTCTTTTGTAACTTTCGTTCTGCTGGTGCGCCCTTGTTTGCTGCAAATGCAGGGCTGTCAAAACATCAAGCCGCTCGTTGTGGATTTGCCTGCTGCTTTCGAGCGTATTGAGCTGAGTGAGCGTCAGGAATACTTGCGGGTAGTGCTGGATACGACGAACGAGGGGCAAAGCTTGGTGCCCTATGTAAATCAGAGTTCTGGCGTGACAGCATCGCTAAGTGGCGCTGATGGCCTGGCGATCGTGCCTGCCCATACGAAAATTGCAAAAGGTGATAAACTCGGGTTTATCGCATTTTCTGAGTTGCTGTATTGATCTTATGTGTAAAAGAACACTTACAGGAAGGATTGCCGGAAGGTTTGCAGAAAGGTTTGTGAGAAAGTCTGCAGGAATTTTCTTAGTGCCGATTACTTGTCTGTTTCTGGCAGCCTGTGCAGCACTGCCGTCAAGCCGTGACAGCGAGCCTGTAGCAAGCAATGCAGAGTCTGGTCCGCAAGTGCGAGTCCTGTCTGGCGCCGAAGTCTACGCCGGGTCGCAACCTGCTGACCGTCAACGCCTTATTGCCGATCTGCTCTACGAAGGTTTGCAAGCGCTGGATGCTGATCGCCTTTTAACCCCGGTTGATAATAATGCCCACGCTCGTTTCCAGCGTGCTCTGGCCTATGATCCCGATAATGAAATTGCCTTGCAGGGCTTGCAGGATATTGTGCTGCGCTATGTGGAATTAGCCGAAGAGGCCATTTATCAGGGCTTGTTTGAAGAGGCGCGTTTAATGCTGGATCGCGCGGAGTTTGTTGATGCTGAGCATCCGGCGATTGCCAATATGGCCGGTCAGCTCGCCAACGAAATGCAATCAGGGGATTTATTCTTTGATTTTGAAGCCAATGGTATTGTGAATCAGAGTGATTCTGCACAGACCAAGCTTGCCAATATTGCCCAGACTGCACGCGACAATGAAGCCTTTTTCCTGATTACTGCACCCAATGACGCACACGCGCGCTGGATGTACTCTGTCATGCGCGAGGCAGTTGAAGGTTATCGTTTGCGCGGCAACATCGAATTGGCCAGTCGTTATAGTATCCGACTGCGAATGCCAGACGACAGAAGCTGATCGCGCTGCACACGCCCAAGCGCTCATTCTGGCGACATTGCCATCTCTGGCGTTTTTCGCCTGTCCGGTGTCCCTGCTAAGCTGAACTTATGAAGCTACCTTTTCTGTCAATGTTTGGAGCCTATGCGCGACTCGTGATTTTCGCGGCTGGCTTGCTACTTGGCATTCAAGTGCCGGCCTTTGTTGATCAGTACAAGAATCGTGTTGCTGCGCATTATCTTGAAGTCAGTGCCAATATTGCCGGCTTTCAGGCGACCGCTAACGAATTATTCGAAGGTAACCTCCAGGCTCTTGTTGCCTATTATCGAAATAGCACCGATCCGGTGTTTTCCCGTGATGCCAATAGTTTGCAAACTGTGGTCGCGCGCTACGAACGAATCTCCGCGGAACATGCGGCAATGCAGCAGCATCCGATTCGCGTAGCAGCGCATATTGCAATTGCTGCCGATCAGGAATTCCTGCGCGAAACTTTCGATGCCTATGGGTATACCGTGCCTCTGAATCTAGTGGCTGTTGGTTGGGGGATGGCTTTGGCTGTCCTGCTCATCGTGTTTATCGATTGTTGTTGGTTCGGTTGTAAACGTTGTGCGCAGTGGTTGGGAAAACCCAGACATCGGCATACTGAACAGGTCCGCTCTTGAGTAAGCGCTTCACTCTCAAACGTTATCTTCCCATTCTGGTTTGGGGGCCACGCTATACGCGTGAGCGGCTGCGTGATGACTTGATTGCGTCGGTGTTGGTGGCAGTGATGCTCATTCCTCAGGCTTTAGCCTACGCACTCATTGCCGGTGTCTCGCCTGAATTGGGTTTGTATGCAGCGATTCTCGGCTTGGCTGGCTACGCCTTTTTTGGATCCAGCAGTACGCTCTCGGTAGGACCGGTGGCGGTGCTGTCGCTTATGACAGCGGCCGCGTTAGGTAAGTTGTCGATTAACAGCGCCGCTGATTATGCCGCTGCAGCCACCGCGCTGGCATTAATGTCTGGTGGCTTGTTGTTGCTGCTGGGTCTGTTGCGTCTTGGTTTCATGGCCAATTTTATCTCTCATCCGGTGGTCAGCGCCTTCGTTACGGCGTCGGCGTTATTGATTGGCTTGAATCAGATGGAATATCTGCTCGATATTCGCATCAGCGGCGATGATGCCGTAAGCATGCTGCGCTCACTGATAGAAGGCATCAACAATATTAATTACGCCACCTTGAGTCTGGGCGTCATCGCCATGTTGCTCATCGTGTGGTGTAAGTCGGGTCTGCAGAATGGCTTGTTGCGCCTGGGCTGGTCCGAGTCCCGCGCCAGGCTGATTGGGCGGTCCGGGCCATTGCTGGTAGTGGTGTTATCCGCTGGCTGCGCCAGATTATTCAATCTGCAAGATTATGGCGTTGTTCTGCTTGGCACGGTGCCAGCGGGATTGCCAGAGATGCGCTTGCCATCAGTGTCGTTGGAATTGATACGTGCACTCTGGGGGTCGGCGATTCTGATCGCCATAATTGGCTATGTTGAATCACTGTCTGTTGGGCAAGTATTGGCGGCTCGGCGTCGAGAGAGACTGAATCTCGATCAGGAGCTAATCGGACTCGGCGCTGCCAACATTGCCAGTTCCGCCGGCGGCGGTTTCCCCGTCAGTGCGGGTTTCTCTCGCTCAATTGTCAATTTCAGTGCCGGGGCTGCCACACCTGCGGCGGGATTGTTCACGGCTATCTTCGTTGCGGGCGTTGCCCTTTTACTGACGCCGGTACTGTTCTGGTTACCGCGCTATGCACTGGCGGCCATTATCCTTGTGGCGATAGTGCCGCTTATTGATCTGGGCATGTTGATCAGGTCGTTCCGCTTTTCCAAGGCCGATTTCACGGCAGTGTTGTTCACTCTGTTGCTGACCTTGACTATTGGTGTCGAAGTAGGGGTGGCTGCGGGCGTGCTGGCTTCCATTGTGATGCATCTGTACAAGACCTCCAAACCGCATGTGGCAGTAGTAGGGCGAGTGCGAGACACCGAGCATTTCCGCAATGTGCAACGCCACAAAGTAGAAACCTTTGAGTCACTGCTGTCTATCCGGGTTGATGAAAGCCTGTATTTTGCTAACAGTCGATATTTGGAAGAAATGATTTTCAATATGGCTGCCAAGAAGAATAATCTCAAGCATGTCATTTTGATGTGCACTGCAGTCAATGAAATTGACCTTAGTGCTCTCGAGGCACTTGAAACAATCAACGACACTCTGGAAGAGTTGGATATCAAACTGCACTTGTCTGAAGTCAAAGGGCCGATCATGGACCGTCTTGGCTCGTCCGGATTTTTTACACGGCTAACAGGCAATAACTATCTCAGCCACAATCAGGCCGTAGAGGATTTACGCGTTGCGGCTAAGCCTGATAATGCAGAGTCTGATAGTCAAGACAAATCAAAAGACGATACCGCCAAAGGCGACTAGATTGACTGCCAACTGATCCAGCCAATATAGGCACAGTAACTTGCCAGTAGTAAGATGCCCTCGAACCGGGTCAGAGACAGGCCAGAACGTGCGAACGGCAAAAGCACAAGCGAGAAGCCGAGCATGACGATAAAGTCGACGATGGAAAACTGACTGGCTGAGACTGTCCCGGCAAGAGCCGAGATCCCGAGCACGCACAGAATATTGAAACAATTGGACCCAACAACATTGCCAATTGCGATATCAGATTCCCGGCGCATTGCCGCTGCTACCGATGTTGCCAGCTCAGGAATGCTGGTGCCGATCGCGACCAGAGTCAGACCGATAATTGCCTCGCTAACACCCACTACCCGGGCAATATCGACAGCGTTAGTCACAAAAAGTTGGCTGCCAGCTACCAGCAAGGCCAAACCAATAATAATAAATAACACTAAAAGCGCAGAATTCGTGCCGGCCTTTGTAGGTGGTTGGCCGATCAGCACTTCTATCTCGCCACTCGCGCGCGCGGTGCGCACGCTGAGAAAGAGGTAGACGGACAGCCCCAGTAGCAGTAGCAAGCCATCGAATACAGCCAGTTCGGCATCCAGTAATAGCAGGCCCAGAAGAAAAGCACTGCCTATCGCGATCGGGATTTGCAGGCGGACCAGATCGACTTTGATTTCGATGGGGTTGATGATGGCGGTAATGCCGAGAATGAGGCCAATATTGGCGATGTTGGAGCCAACAACATTACCCAGAGCAATGCCACTAAAGCCATCGATGGTGGATTCAACACTCACCGCCAACTCGGGGGCGCTGGTTCCGAAAGCCACGACAGTCAGACCGACGACCAACGGTGAAATGCCCAGCTTTAAAGCCAGTTGTGAACTGCCGCGGACCATGAATTCGGCGCCACCCGCCAGAATCAGGAAGCCTGCGACAAGCAACAACAGTGAGGTGAGCATTTATGTGCCTCGCGAAAATCTGTTAGACACAACCGGCGGTGCGCCTGACTCAATGCGTCAACGAAAAGTACAGGGATAGTGTGCCAGACCGGCTGTCAGACTTCAGTCTTTACTACGGTACAAACGATGGGTGTTGGTTCAATGAGGTGAAATCAGGAAGCGGCGGGAAGCGAGCGTCAGCTTGGCCCGGAACCGAGTGCTTCCTCTGCCAATGCGCGCTCTTTGGCCGCCATGCGATTCTGAACAACAATGACGCCAAACAGCAGCGCGGCTCCAGCCAGGTGATAGTAGATAGGCAGACCCGTCCACATGAGCAGTCCGGCACTGACCAGTAGTACTGCAGCAGTGAGGACGTTGATGCGCGTTTCCAGATGCCACTGTAATACGCCTGCCAGCGCATACAGCCCCATGCTTGCCCAGAGGAACACTTCAATGCGTTCTGGCCAGGTGCCAGAGATAAGTGGTGAATAGGCAAACAATACTGGTACGAGGTAAAGACCTTTGGCGACTTTCCAGCTGGTGAGTCCTGTCGCCATTGCTCGCGTACCAGCGATACCGGCGGCGGCGAAGGAGGCCAGACAAACAGGTGGTGTTACATTGCTATCCTGTGATAACCAAAATATAACCAGGTGGGCGCTAAGCAGCATACCGGTCAGTAATTCAGGAGGCAGCATTTCCTGACGGATGAGTTGTTTCATCTCCAGAGGCATTTCACGCAGTGCTACAACGGGGTCACCACCGAACAAATCCAAAGTGGCGGCGACATTGCTGGGTAGATCGCCAGCCTGTAAGGCGATTAACAATTGCGATTGGCTGATCAGGTCAAAGATCAGTGGTGCTGACAAAGTGGCAAGAACAATATAGGAAGCGGTCACGGGTAGACCCATTCCCAGCACCAATGACGCCAAGGCTACCAGCACAAGAGTAATCAACAAGCTGCCCTGGGCCCACTCGACGATCATCAATGAGAAAGCGTTACCGACTCCGGTGGTTGTGACCACATTGATAATTATGCCAACTGCTACCAGTAACAGGGCCGTTGAGACCATGGTCTGTACGCCATCCACGACAGCGTCAAAGATGTCGCGCAGGTTCATTGGGTTGCTTGATAAATACGAAGCAGCAATCACGCTGAGAATGGCAAAGGCGGCGGACGTGGTCGGCGTTCTGCCCATGACCAGAAAAGTCACCAGGACTGCCATCGGTATTATGAAGTGCCAGCCTTCTTTGAGGACTGTGGATACTTTCTCAGTGTCTTCGATGGTGGAAGCACGCAGACCAAGTCGTTTCGCTTCGATTCGCACAAAATAACAAACAGTCAGAAAATACAGCAAGGCTGGCAGGGTCGAGGCAGCAATAATCGTCAAATAGGAAATCTGGGTATAGCTGGCCAGGACGAAAGCACCGGCTCCCATCACAGGAGGCATAAGTGCGCCACCGGTGGACGCGGCGGCCACTACGCCAGCGGAAAACTGGCCTTCAAAGCCCGATTTTTTCATCATTGGAATGGTGATCACGCCAGTGGAGACTGTGTTGGCCACGGCCGAACCTGATACTGACCCCATGAGGCCAGAGCCAACGACTGCAACCAGCCCGGCACCTCCGGTAAAGCGGCCTGCCAGACATTGAGCCAGGCGCACAATGAAGTCGCCGGCGCCAGAACGCAGCAGGAAGGATCCAAAAATGATGAACATGAAGACGAAAGTAGACGAGATGTTGGCTGTCAGGCCAAACATGCCTTCGCTGGTAAAGAAGGAGCGATAAAGCACGGTTTCCAGGCTCAAACCGGGGAAAGCAAACACACCCGAGATATAGCGTCCGAGGAAAAGAATATAGGACAGACTGACCAGAATCAGGATAGGCATGAACCAGCCAGTCGTGCGGCGAGTAAACTCGATTGCCAGGCCGACCGCCATGATGGAGAAAATATAATCACTCAGTATGTACTCGGTTTCCCGGGCATACAGCGCATTCTCGAACAGTATCAGATAGGTCGAAGTGGCAACGGCGGCGACAGCCAGCGCAATGTTGACCCAGAAACCGAAAGAGCCTCGTCGCACATCTTTTGACTCGTTCGCCATGAGTGCGCAGATCGCGCAAAATCCGCCGAAGTGAATCGCAGAGAGCCACAGTTCGGAAATGCTGGCAAAGACGTTACAGTAAATATGAAACAGGGCGAACAGAAAGGCGGCCCAACGCAAGTAATTAGACTTCATGGACTACTTCCGTTCTCGGCATTGGGATTGACCAGTTCGCCGACGGGTTCTTCCAGAATCAGTCGGTCCGGCACATCCAGGCCAACTTCGCGGTAGTAGCGCAGGGCGCCGACATGCAACGGAGCACCCAGACCAGCGACGGCAATTTCCGGGCGCATGTCTTTGGTGGCGCCATGGATCTCTTGCAGAGTCGCCAGATTTTCCCAGATTACTTTGGTGATGTTGTATACCACATGCTCGGGAATATCATCGCGAGTCACCAATACATTGGGAGAAGCAACCGTGCGGATTAACTCGTCCTGATTCGGATACGTGCCAGGCGGGAAATCGTACCAATCCCACAACGGGTAGCGGGCATTGATCTTGTCCAATGATTCCTGAGTCCAGTTCAGGATCGTCATCCTGTCGCCCAGCAAGGCATAGGCCTGGGTGATCGAGCTGACCGGGGCGCCGGCAGGAATATTCATACCGACAATATTGTTGTCCTGAATGGCGCTGGTGGTAGGCCCATAGCCCATGTAAGCCAGATTGAATTTGCTTTCGTAGTCGATGCCTAGGGTTTCGAGGATAAAGCGGCCCGTTTGATCGGCGCCGGAGTTGCGCGCGCCCAGAACATAGCGCTCACCATCGATATTGTTCAGGTCGTCCATGGTGCCGGTTTCAGTCAAGCGCGTCAGCAGCACAAAATGTTCGACGTTATTCCACATGGCTGCGACGCTGCGCATATGTGTTTGCGGGCTACTAACCGGGCCTTCGCCAGTCCACGACCAGGCGCCAAATGGTCCTTGCAGAAGGGCAAACTGGGCTTGATTGTCACGCAGTAATTTGACGTTTTCGAGAGAGCCGGCGGAACTGATAGCGGTGAGCGAAATGCCTTCGCTTTGCGCCAGTTCGGCATGGGCAATAGTGGCCAGTGCCACACCCACGGGGTAATAAGTGCCGCCGGTAGTCGCTGTGGTCAGCACATAAGGGCGTGCACGATTCAGTTCATCACTGCAGGAAGCCAGCGTGAACACAAGGAGCACACTGAGAATTATTTGCCGAAAGGGCCATCCGCTATAGCTGGACATGAATTGAATGGGTCGTCGCGAGGTAATTATTATTGCATTCTTGTTAGTCTCCAGCCTATTTCTAAGTCACTGATTACAGTGGTAAAAAAATGGCCAAGAGCACTGATACGATGGTCAATGATGAAAGCATATTTCATTGCAAACCACAATCTGTCAAACGACGATTTTAGTGGCCTCAACGTGCCGGGTTGGACTGCCTGCAAGGGCCCGGTGAGGGATCAGGTTGGACTCCGGACGGCAGTTATCATGCTGGCAGGGGGGCAGCCAGATTATGGCTTTTTGCGATCTGCCCCGAGGGTGTCTTTGGCATTACCGGACAGAGAGCGTTCGTTGTCGAGCTTGCCGATAAGAATGCTGGCACCACCAAGTATTGAGGCCCCTATTGTTACACCAACAATGAGAGCGATACGCAGGAACTGATGAATCTCGATACCGGTAAAGTATGCGCCAACCTCGGCAATCACATTGACGAGCACAAGCGCGATACCAAAGGTAATCCACACAACTTTTCTCATGACGTCAGGCCCGGTGAAGAGTTCATTCCGAGATTAACAGCAATCCTCGAATGTGACTACCGTCGTACTCGGTAAATACTATGATGTCATCCACGCCATCGCCATTCAGATTGGCGGCGCTAATATCGCCACGCGATACGCTGCTGCTCAGATCTATGCTCTGATCAGCACTGACGTTGGCAACTCTGGTCAGCATCGGATCGACCTGAACATCCACGTTGTTAATAATCTCACGGATATCGATTTCGTAGTTGTCGCGCTCGCGGCTATATCCAAGTGCCCCGAGAAACTCGGTATTGCGCGATTCGGTAATGCTGTTCAGAAACAGTTGTACCTGACCGCCGCGTAACACAAGCAAGTCATTCATGGCTGCCTGGTCATCGATTGCCGCCTCTGTATAGGGTGGTCTGTCAGACAGCTCGAGTGAATCGGATTCGCTATTCAGGCTTTCATAGGCGCTGGCGAGACGGATGACAGAAGGGAAGCGCAAATCCACATTGACGCGGCGGGTGGGCCGCCGGGCAAAGCGATCGCCCTCGTTGGGGTAAATAAAAGCTTCGATGGCGATGCTGCCCGACAATGCCAGCCAGACAAACACATCACCGACCGAAATCGGCTCAACTCGCCACAACCAGAGGTCTTTCAGGCCATCCTCATTTTCATCGTTGAGAAACGTACTGAGTACATTGCCACCTGAGCGCAATACTTGCTGTGGTTGCTCCAAATTCATGCCCGTTACGGTGCCCATAAAGAGTGACACCTTGCCCCCTTCGCGCAACAACAGGTCATCGACGCCATCTCCATTCATGTCTTCGAGAATTTCTTCATGTGTCAGAGACAAAATGCCAGTGAGATTGGAAAAATCCACATTGTCGATGTCGAATTCGCCGAGCCTAGCTTCGATTTCGGCAATATCGACAGAGTACGTCGGTGAGGAGGGAAAGTAGGAGGCGCCAGTACTACTGGCCAGAAATACGTCCAGCCGTTCGTCATTACGCGACACCAGATCAGCAGCTTGATCATTGTTGACGTCGCGCAACTCAAGTGCAGGTATTCTAACGCTCTGTCCGGTCGAGCGATTCAGCCGGTTGATATTGAGCGCCGTGCGCATGCGAAAATCAGACTGAATGGCCAAGGGTGCTTGAAAATCTCCATTACCGACATTGATGTAAATATGTAGCAGACCCGCGCCAGGAATGATCAGATCTTCCAGTCCATCGTTGTTGATATCGCGAGAAAAATGCAATCGGTGCAAACCGCGATTGAGAAAGCCACCCAGGTTACTGGCAATGTTTTGACTAATAAAAGCGCCATTTTCCAGCGACCACCGCTGCACAAGATTGCCATCACTCAGGGTGATGATGTTGGTATTGCTCGAGTCGGAATGACCGCTGCTGAGGTCCCAGCCAGCGGCGCCGGCTGACAGGGAGATTTCAGTAAAACCGTCGTCAAAGTCGAAGCCGTTCGGACCATGTAAATAGACGCGAATATTGTCGTCTACTACCGTAATGAGTTCTTGCCGGCCATCACCGTCCAGATCGGCGATTAACAGCGATTCGGCCTGGGCAGGCAAATGGAATGCTTGCTGGGAATAGGAGTTTGCTGCCTGGGACAAAGGTGCCAGTGCCAGACATAACAATGCCAGGTAAAGCCGGCTAGCTGTTATCTGCATCGCGCACCGGGTCATGGTTGTGCCACCAGAAAAGTCGACGTTGACCCGTGGCGGAGAAACAGATCGGGATGCTCGTCATCGTTCAACTGCAAGACGCGAAATTCGAAGACAGAGCGTGGCGAGACATATTCCCAGAAAGGGTCGCTCGCAATCTGCAAGTCATTGCCTATGCGTTTGGCTGCCAGCGTCCCGTTGGCAGTAATGTAGAGGGCGTCCTTGCGACCATCGCCGTCTACGTCATAACTCAGCGACATCTGCTCAGCGAGGCCGCGCACATTGTCGGCTGAAAAACTCTCCTCGAGTCTTGATGCGGGGCGGTTACTGAATACGCGGCCATCGTTTGTTGCTGCCGGTGCATAAAGCAGCTGCACACGATTGATGCTGGCATTGCGAATCGCATCCACTACCGGAATCGTGTAGTAATTAACGCTAAGCACCGGATCGCTGTCGGCCTGCAGAGTAATCAGATCCAGTTGCACGTCGTAACCGGAAAAGCGCATGACCTGGTCGGGAGTAGTAAAGTCAAAAGTCCCGCCGCGGTTGATGAATAGTCTGGCCGTCCAATCATCACCGTTGCCGTCCAGTCGCAATAGATCGTCCAGCCCATCGTTGTTCATATCCAGCAAATCCAACTCGCCCCTTGAGTCAAAGGTCACAGACCAGTCCGGGGTGGCGGAATACTCGCCGTTCGGCCGCTGATAGTGGGCATTGAATTGACCTTGTCCGTTCTCGCCCGCATTGATATAGGAGATGTCGGGCAAGTCATCGGCGTCAAGTTTGCCAAGCTGGGCTGCCGGCATCCATTGCTCGCTATTGAGCAGGGACCTGCTGCTATCGTTTTCTGCCTGCCACTTTTCAACAAAACCATCGAAGGGCGTAGGTGTATCGACGGTCAGTTCAATAATAATGCCCTGTTCGGCATTGATGCCCAGCTCTGCGTCGAAATCGGTTTCGAAATTACGCCGCTGAATCGGCGTCATGCCTGGATTCAATGTGGAGAATGTGCCAGTGAGACTGAAGGCTTCGTTGCCTTCACCGAGAAATATGCCGTACTGATCATCGCCAGGTAGTAACAAGTCGACGGTGCCGTCCTGATTCAAGTCGGTCACCAGATTGGTGAATCTCACTGCTTCGGCATCAGGTACACCGGCGAGGAGTTCCCATTGTGCCAGTGGCTTGAGATTGCCGGCATAGCCCTCGGTGGCCGTCGACAGACTGAATACTCCCTGATTGGCGAACAAGACCAGTTCGCTGCCTGGGTCGCTGCGCAGATCGGCGGTGGCTATGGCAACGATTTCTGACTTGATCTCAATTCGTTGTGGCTCCGCACTGAAGTTGCCATCGCTCAGCTGATGGTAGATGTGCAGCTCGCGGCCAAGGGCAGGGTTGAGTGCTGGCACAAGAATATCTTGTCGCCCATCACCATTCATGTCTTCAAGTTGCATTGGCCCCCAATTATCTTCGCGCTGCAATTCAAAGCTGTTGTAATTGCTTTGCGCGCAGAGACTGGCCGGCAGACCTGCAAACAGGAGTCCGGCCAAGGTAGCATTCATCAGATTATTGTGCAGGGTGCTTTTCATTGCTCTTCGACTAGCTCGCCATAATCACTGCTGAAATTAAATAAACCCAGAATCGAATGACTTCGTTCACCTTCATTCTGTTGGTAACGGTACAGGGCGAATAACCATAAATCGATAATCGACAGTGATTGCGCTGCCGGATTGAGAGAAGATTCGTATTGTAAAAGCGGGCCAAGCGAGAGGCGTGACAAGCGACGCCCCGGGTTCCACAGAGTTACTTCTCGCTCGGTGACGGTTTGCCCATCATAGACCGAGAAACTCACCGAATCGCCAAGTTCATAACCGGTATTGAGACGGTTGACCAAATCCTGCGCTGAACTCAGTTGGCCGCCATCAATGGCAAGTATTAAATCGCCGACATTCAACCCGGCACCAGGCAAAGGGCTGTCAGGGTAAAACTGTCGAATTTCTGCCGCCACAATTTCAGGTGTGCCATTGACGCTAACCAGCTCACTGCGATATCCAGCGCGGCTGGCAATTGGGTCGACACGATAAAGCTCTACAGGTGAGCTTGCAGCGTTTGCCTGACGCGCGACAATATCCACTGCAAACACAGTGGTATCACGCCGCACGGTAAAGGAAAAATTTTCCTGTTCAGATTGTTGTTCCAGCGCGCGTAGTGCATCTGGCTGGTTCACCTCAACGTCGTCTATAGCCAGAATGATATCGCCAGCTTGCAAGCCACTCGTGGCCGCCGCACTTCCGGGTGCGACGCCGCGCACTCTGACGCCGGGTAATACTTCGATATTGAACAAGGAATCGCTTTCATTGCGCGTCACATCGAGCCCAAAACTGCGCTGCGCGCTACCCGGATTCGTGCTGCCAAACGTGACGGTCTCGGGTGACAAGGTCACTGCCGGAATCAATACGGCAGGTTCGTAGCTGGCACAGGCAGTCAATTGCAGGCAAGCCACAATGAATGGTAGTAAAGCGATTCTTAACATACGCGGCATGGTGTAGCGCTAACCAGAAGTGAATTTAGATTTTCTTGCGTCTGACCAACACCAGCCCTGCGACTAGCAACAGCAGCAGGCTGGGCAGAGGCACCCAATAATTGAACTGTATAAATCTTTCGTCAATCAACACATCAGAGTAACCGCGGACCAATCGCCCGACGTCAGACAAATAAGACTCATTGAGCAACGACGGCATGAAGCGGGCATAGATGTAATCGGCGCTATCGCCCATCATACCCTTAAACATATCCAGTGCCAGCGTAACACCCAGAGCCGCTATGACAGCCTGGGTGGCCGAGTTGGCCGCGATGGAAAAACACAATCCGAGTCCGATGGCAGCAGGTAGAGGCAGGATCGCCAGACGCAAACCGAGTAGCAATTCAGTCCGGATTTCCGCTTCACTGATGAGCTCGAAACCGTCTTCGACAACCGGGCCGTATTCCCATAGCATGCCTGACAGGAAGTAACTGGCCAGTAACAGCAAGCTAAGCGCGACGACAGCCATCAGCAACAGGTAAGCAAATTTTGCTAACACGACAGCGCTGCGACTACAGCGACGGATAATTAGGTGACGCAGTGCGCCGCTGTCGCGATCAGCGCTGAAGCTGAATGCCGATTGTGCGACCAGCAAAAGCCCGAGCAGAATGAGTCCGGTATTGAGTCCGTCGACAAGATTGCCATAAGCCGGTTCGGCGACCAAATCGTTGAAGCGATCACTACCCAGTAAATTGTCTCGGGCGGCGGCCGTTGATTCAGTCAGTTTGGCCAATACGAGTTGCACGGCAACCAACAGTACTGGCGTGAGAATAACAAACCGCGTGCCGAGACTGCGCAGGCCGACGAAAACCTCGTTGCGAAACGCCGCTACAAAGCCGTTCATGACGCAGCCTCCGCAGTTATCTGGCGGAACAGCTTATCAAGCGAAGGGCGTTGCAAGACTAATTCCTGTACGGCAATGCCTTCGCCAACGAGAGCGCTATTGAGAGAGGCCGAGTCTATCTCTTGCAGAGTGACTTTGAGATAGCCATTGTTATCTGCCTGTAACTGACAGCCGGATAGCGAAGTGATGAGCTGTCGTGCGTGTTCTGTTTGTGCCGTTTTCACCAGCACTTCGGTTCGGTGTTCACTCAATAATGCCGAGACGGTATCGGAAACCGCGATCTGGCCTTTGTGCAGAATGGCAATATGGCTACAGATATTCTCCAGATAAGGCAGTTGGTGCGACGACAGCAAAAAACTTGTCCCCAACTCTTTGTTCAGATTCTGAATGAGAGTCAACACTTCATCGACGCCGCCGGCATCCAGGCCATTAAAAGGTTCATCGAGGATGATAAGAGCCGGGTCGCCCAGCAAGGCCTGGGCAATTGAAGCGCGTCGCTTGTTGCCCAAAGATAATTGCCGAATGCGAAATTGGCTGAAGGGTTCAATGCCTAGCATGCGCTCTACTTGCTCAGGGTTACGCGTTGGAGTGTCACAAAGCAGACTGGCTTGTTGCAGACACTGACGCACGGTCAACTGTGGCGATAAACTTGGCGTATCGAAAATACCAACGATATTGCCTTTGGCTTCATTCAGGCGTGCAGGAGAGTGACCCAGTAAGTGGATCGAGCCGCTGTTGTAGGAAAGCAGGCCGAGCAGGCATTCGAGCGTTGTCGTCTTACCGGAACCATTCAGGCCAACCAGGCCATGTATGGCACCGGTTACGACATCGAGATTGAGATCCCGAAGCACCTTATGACTGCCATAAGATTTGTTAAGCCCGGCGATGGAAAGAATGGCATTCTCGGGGCTAGTACTCATGTGGTTGTATGCCGGGCTTGTCGTTGAAAATTAATAGTAACGTGTTGTTTGTCTGAGCTATTGGAGTTTTTGACATTACAGACAATGTAGAAAGGGCCGGCACCAGGCCGCCCCTGTTTTCTGCTTTCACTGTAGAATCTGTGAATACTGTTGCCACCGACGCTGACAGCAATTTTATTGCTACTGACAGTTGTCAGTCACCATGAATTCCGGATTTCTTATGCCCGGTTCATTATTCTACGAATAGCTGATCAACTTCCACCTGTTGGACTTCACCAAACTGTGTGAGTTCCTCAGTATCAATTATCGACAGGTCGCCGACAATCGAAATCAGTTTCGGTCTATTGGCGACATGTTCCTGTTGGAACTGCAGCATCTGATCAATAGTGGCTTCCTGAAGCTGCGCAAAACGCTCACGACGCGGATCACCTTCCAGGCCCAGCCGTTCCCAGCTGCGCACAGCACCAATCACTTCCCGAAAGCTGATCTGGTTAGTGCGGTAGCGGTTGATCAGTGAATTGGCTGATTCAGTAAAACGCTCTTCAGACACTGGCATATCATCGATCAGACCAATAAACGCCTGTAAGGCATCACTGGTTTTGTCAGTCTGGGTGCCAATCACGCCAAGCATCATGTTTTCCGCTTCTTCACGTTGCCCCTGGGCATAGGCGGCAGAGGCAGAGTAGGCCAGGGCTCGCGCTTCACGTAGTTCCTGAAAAACCACGCTGGACATGCCGCTGCCGAAATAGCTGGTATAAAGAGAAGAGGGAATACTGTCTGCTTCGTTGTAAACGCCATCACCGAATTCAATCCGCACTTGCGCCTGCGCTGTTTGCTGATCGACAACCATGATTTCAGTGCTGTCAATCTCGCGAGCTTTGCGCAGTCGCACCGGTGGTGTGTCGGCCAGCTCGTCTGTCAGTTCATACTGGCGACGCAATACTTCGACGACATCTTCCAATGGCAGTGAGCCGGTATAGGCCAGAGTCTGCTTGTAGTTAAGTAGTTCGGCTGGCATGGCGAGCAGTTCATCCAATTGCGCTGCCATGATCTCTTCGCCAGGCAAGGCTTCCAGCATGGGCGATTCTTCGCCATAGCGATTGTACAAATACAATGCGCGGGAAATGGCGGCCGGTGAGCTCTTTTGGTCCTGACGGTTCTTCAGCAGGATGCCTTTGAGTTGTTGCAGGGTTTGCTCGTCGGCAGTGGGGTTCTTGACCAGTTCCAAGGCCAGGGCAACCGAGTCTTCAAACTGCTCGTCCAACCCGGTGACTGAAATGGCAGAGCTGTTTTCGCCAGCGCCAAAGCGGAAATCACTGCCCATGCGGTACCATTCTTTCTGCAGATCCTGATTGCTCATTGTTTCAGTGCCTGCCACATCCATGAGTGCCGAGGCCAGGCCAAGTAACTCATTGGTTTCTGTGCCGACTTCAATATTGACCGAGAAGCTAAACAGGTCATTGAGTGGATTGGGGGCATAATACAGTTGCACACCATCAACAAATTCCACGACGCGGTAGTCTTCATCGGCGACCACGAAATTCGGCTCAATCGGCTCGAAGTCCATATTGAGAATGCGCGCGGCAAATTGCGACTGTCGCGTAGGATCGATTGTCACAGGATCGATGCGGGGTTTTTCAACTTCCGGAATTTCATGCTGGGCATCAACGCGATACACGGCCACATAATCGTTGCCGAAGTATTTGTTGGCTACATCAATCACATCTTGTTTGGTCAGCGCTTCCATTCGGGCAATTTCGCCAGAAGCATGCTCCCAGTCATCGCCTTCAATGAATGATTGACGCATCAATGCGACCCGCGCGGTATTGAATTCCAGGCTGGCTTTTTCGTTCTTTTTAAAATCATTGACGATAGCCGGCAGGATCCAGTCTTCAAATTCGCCTTGTTTTACTAGCTCGACCTGTTCCAGTAATAACTCCTCGACCTCTTCCAGCGTCTGGTCTTGCTTGGGGGCACCGTACAGACTTTGCGTGCCGTAGTCGTTGAGAAACAGTGGTGATGATCCGGCACTGGCAACGGCTTGATTCTGTGTGAGATTCAAATTGATCAAACCAGCTGTGCGGTTATCGAGGATCATGTCAAACATCATCAGGGCTTCTTTGTCCGGGCTGTCGTTAGGCGCAGTGCGGAAAGCTATGCGAACCTCTTCCTGCCCTGGGTACTGCACAGTCATACGCTCGGCACCTTGCAAAGGGGCTTCCTGCCACGGGCCAACTTCCGGAAGTGGTTTGGCTTCCCAATCGCCAAATTCTTCACTAATCAGGGCAATAGTCTCTTCGATGTCGATGTCGCCGCTGATAAAGATACCCATGTTATTGGGCACGTAATACGTGTCGAAATAATCACGGATATAAACCAGTGACGGATTCTTCAAATGGTCGACGGTGCCAATTGTTGGTTGCTGTCCGTAAGGGTGTTCCTTGAATAACAATTCATCGACGGCCGTGCCGATAATGCGGCTGCCATTGTCCAGCGTACGATTTTTCTCTTCGTAGACCGTCTCCAATTCAGTGTGAAACAAGCGAAAAACCGGGTTCACAAAGCGATCCGACTCAATGGCTGCCCACTGTTCAAGGCGATTGGATGGCAAACCGACTTTGTAAACTGTTTCTTCGTGCCAGGTATGCGCATTCAGTCCGCTGGCACCCATCCCGTTATAGAGTTTGTCGATTTCATTGGGTACGGCATATTCCGCAGCTTGCTGAGCCACTGTATTGATCTGCGCGTAGATCTCGGCGCGACGGGCCGGATCGGTGGTGTTGAAGTGTTCCTCGTAGAGTTCGACTATTTCTTCCAGATAAGGCCGTTCTGCCTCGTAATTCAATGTACCGAGGTTACGATTGCCCTTGAAGAGCAGGTGTTCGAGGTAGTGGGCCAGACCGGTGGCATCGGCCGGATCGTGTTTGCTGCCGGCGCGCACGGCTATTTCGGCGTAGAATCGGGGTTCTTCATGATTTTCAGTTAGATAAACACGCAGGCCGTTGTCCAGTTCATAGATCTGCGCCGCCAGGGGGTCGTCAGGATTGGCGTTATCAATACGCTGGTAGCCCGGTGCAACCGGTGCCTCGGGAGCAGACTCGGGAGTTGGTGTTGCGCCCACCTGTGGTTGTTCACTGCAGCTGGCCAGCGCCAGTAGCAAGGCAGCGGGGAACAACTTGCCCAGAAAATTCTTGGGGTGGCGGTTAACTGTCATAATGAGTCTCCTGACGGGTCTTGGACGGGTATTGATAGTTCGGCCCAATTGGCCTGTTGTGACAAAGTGTTGCTGGCGTGATTGTGTCTTGCGCCGTGCGGATGATACGAACAAACTCGCAGACTATCATGGCGGACACACATGGCGAACATATTGCAATCATGGGGTTGAATGGCGAGATTGCCAGTGCAATTGCCATCAGCGCCCTTGCAGAGCAGTCATGGTACGGAAAAAATTCAGGAAATCATATTGTTATCCCCCTTATGGAGATAACGCTTGGTCGCTCTCAAGCAACGAGTTCCAGCTCGATCAACGTATAATCCGCTAATTGTTTTCAGGCTGTACCCACGGATACCTTGGATGTTGTTTCGAACTATCAAAACCAGCTTCAATCTGCTACTTGCCGTCCTTGCACTAGTGGGCTGCTCGGCAAGTGAAAATCGCGACAATGCCGATCGCGAGACTTATGCAGCGATCAGCGACAAAGCAACGCTGGTGCCGGGTATGTCGGAAGCCATCAATATTGATAGTCAGGTCGAAATCGACCTGTCTGAGTTTGCCGTCAGTGAAGATTCCTATGAGTTTCTGGCTGAAGAGGCCGCCAGCGAAGTCGGGGCGCGCATCATTAGTCTCAATGCTGCCCTGAATCTGGCCTTCAAGCACAGTCGGGAATATCAGAATCAAAAGGAAAGCCTCTACCTTGAAGCGCTTTCCCTGACTTTTGATCGCTACCGCTATACGCCGATATTCTCCGCTACTGGTGGTGCTGACTATATCTGGGATAACGAAGATCAGTTTGTGACTGACATGCAGACACTGACTGGTATGCGTGAAGTGTCCACCGCAGAGAGTGTGCAAGCAGGTACCAGTCTTGGGGCGCGCTACTTGCTCCGGGGTGGCGGCGCCATCGCGTTGAATCTGACCAATAACCTGACGCGCTTTCTTACCGGTGATATCAGTGAAGTCAGCAGCAGCGCGCTGATTGGTTCCTTTACGCAACCTTTGCTCAGAGATTTTGGTACAGCTGTAGAGACTGAGACACTCCTGCAGGCAGAGCGAGATCTGCTGTATCAGTTGCGTGATTTCACCCGCTTTCGTAAGGAACTGGCGGTGCAAATAGCCTCGCAGTATTACTCGGTATTGTTGAACAGGGAAGTGGCGCGCAACAACTTTGACGGTCTGAATGCCAACAATCTGTCGCTGGAACGCGAACAGGCTTTTCAGGCTGAAGGCTTACGGACATTGTTACAGGTTGGTCGACTCGAACAATCCGCACTGCAAGCGGATCTGCGCTGGACCGCGTCGATTACCCGCTATAAACGCAGTCTGGATAATTTCAAGATACTGCTGGGTTTGAATGCCGACAACAATATTATTCTCGATGAAAACGAGATGGCTCTTATTAGCGAAACTGGAATGGCCAGACCGGACATCGGTTTGGATGCGGCATTGGATCTGGCACTCAGTACTCGCCTGGATTTGTACACGTCATTGGATCAGGTTCAGGATACGGCACGCCGCATCGATGTGGCTGCCAACGCACTACAACCAGCGCTCGATTTTAGTTTCGTTGCTTCGGTGCCGGATTCAACGAGCAACACGCTGGGTGAGCTTGACTTCGAAAACGCCGTGTATTCAGCCGGCCTGAATTTTGAATTACCGTTAGACAACAAGTTAAACCGCAATAATTACCGCCGTGCGCTTATCGATTATGAAGTCGCTACGCGTGCTTACATTATCAATCAGAACAATATCAAGCTCGATGTCATCGATGCTTATCGCCGCATGAATCAGGCGCGCAAGAGTTACGATATTAACGTCACCAGTGTGCAGATTAACGAGCGACGAGTGGAGGAAGCCGAATTACGGGCTGAACTGGGTTTGGGTGACATTCAGGATACTGTAGATTCACAGAACGATTTAACGGCGGCGCGGACCGAACTGATCAGTTCAATTGTCGACCACAATATAGCCAAATTGGAATTCTGGCGCGATGTCGGCCTTTTATATGTCGACGATTCCGGCCAATGGGAGGAAGGAATAGATGAGCCTCAATAAACAAAATCTGGGCGAAGCGCTCTGGCAGAAGCTGCCAGAATCTGCCCAGCAGAAATTGTTGGCGATCAAGGCGCGCTTTTTGGCACTGAATAAAGGTGCGCAAGCTGCAGTAGCCGGTGCTGGCGTTCTCGTGCTGGTGCTGCTGATCTCACTGGGTAGTTCCGGTGATGCGGGCAATGAGAGCCTGACCTTTACAGCTCGCCGTGGCGATCTGGATATTACTGTTTTGGAAGGTGGTGCATTGGAAGCCTTGCAGTCTCAGGAAATCCGTTCGCTGGTTAAAGGCCGGGAAGGCGTCAAGATCCTCAGTATTGTCGAGGAAGGCTATCGCGTCACTGACGAAGACGTAGAACAGGGCAAGATATTGGTTGAGTTGGATACGTCGGCACTCATCGATGAGAAACTGAATCAGGAAATCGCCGTCGAGACTGCCGAGGCGAGTTATATCGAGCAGAAAGCAGAATACGAAATTCAGCTGAATCAGAACACAACCGAGCTCAATGATGCGCGTCAGGCCATGCGCTTTGCGCGCCTTGATTTCGAGAAATTTCTCGGCGCCAATATAGTCGCGGACATTATTGAATCGCTGGATATTGAAGAGCGTTTAGCGCGTGCTGAAGAGGCACAAGCCAGACAGCAACAAACCGGGTCGGCACCTGTTGTCGTGCCAGAGACCACCAATACGTCAGCTGCAATTGATATCGATTCGTTGCCAGCTCCCGTGCAGGAACGTGTGCGGCAGATGATGGCGGACAACAACGGCGAGATACCGCCGGAAATGGCGCAGCGCATGCAACGCTTTGCACAAGGTGGTTTTACACCGGGGCAGGGTAGGCCGCGGCCGGGTGATGAATTGCCAACCACTGAACTGGCAGATGTCAGTAGCGAACCGGAAACCCTGACTCTGGAACCATTGGCTGACAGTGCCGATTCGGCGCCGCCGGTGTCGACATTGTTAATGGATGATTCCTATATGCAAATCCGCAGTTCACTGGATTTTACCCAGTATGCGGACGTGCAAAAACTGGAAGACGGCGAAGCCAAACAGCAACTGCGTGCCTTGATGGATGAATTGCAGGTTGCTCAGGAAGAATATCTGTTGGCCCAGGATCGTATTGAAGGACAGCGCCGGTTGGAAGATCGTGGTTTTATCACGCCGACTGAACTCGAAGCGGAAGAATTGAATCTCAACAAGGCCTTCAACAAGCAGCAGGAAAAAGAAACTTCCATGCGGCTTTATATTCAGTACACGTTTCCCAAGGAAGCCGAGCAAAAGCTGTCGGACTATGAGAACGCAGTGATGGGCTTTCAGCGGCAGTTGATTGATAACGTCGCCGAAGAAGCCCAGCAACGTGCTCGCTTTCGCTCAGCCGAACGCAAGTTCAACCTCGAGCGTGTCAAACTGGCTGACGTCAACGAGCAAATCGAATTGGCCACCATTCATGCCCAACGCCCCGGCCTGGTGGTGTATGGTGCGTCAGATCAAAATTCCAACCGCTTCCGCCGTAACAATGAAGAAGCGATTCAGGAAGGCGCAACGGTGCGTGAGAGACAGGCTATTTTGACTATTCCTGACATGCGTGAAATGGCAGTGAAAGTGAATATCCATGAATCGGCGGTGCAGCGTGTTGCTGTAGGTCAACAGGCTTCGGTGGCCATCGATGCGTTCCCGGATGAACGTCTCACTGGCGTCGTGACCAAAGTGGCTGTCGTGGCGGATTCAGGTAATTCCTTTATGAACCCGGATTTGAAAGTGTATCCCACTACGATCAAGATCGATGGCATTCATGATTGGCTGCGTCCCGGCATGAGCGCCGAAGTGGAAATACTGGTTAACAGTCTTGAAGATGTCGTCTATGTACCTTTGCAATCGGTTACCTATGCGGGCAATGAGCGCGTTGTCTATGTCAATAATGGTGGCCGCACCGAGCGCCGGGAAGTGGAAGTAGGTACTTTTTCCGAATCGTTTATTCAGATTCGCGAGGGCCTGACCGAGGGCGAGGAAGTTCTGTTGCTCCCACCACAGCAGCAGTCTGGCACCATGGGGATCAACTAGCCATTGGTAACAGCAGCCACTTGAAACCAGCAAGTGGCTTTCTTCCTGTTGACTGTGCCCCAGATCAAGCGATGGACAATTTGCGATTATGACTTCAACTTCTTCCTCAGGTATTGGCTCGACTGCCGGGGCTCGTACAACCAGTGCGCGGCCGCCCCAGACCGTCGTCGCGCGTCTCGAAGATATTCGCAAGACCTATAACATGGGGGCATTGGCAGTACAGGTGTTGCATGGCATCTCCATTGACTTCTACGGTGGAGACTACATCTCCATCATGGGGCCGTCCGGTTGCGGCAAGTCCACATTGATGAATATTCTTGGTTGTCTGGATCAGCCAACCTCAGGAAAGTATTTTCTCGGTGATGAAGATACCTCGCAGATGCCCGATGATGAATTGTCCACCATCCGCGGCGCGCGACTTGGTTTTATTTTTCAGTCCTACAATCTGATTCAGCAACTTAACGTGCTGGAAAACATCGAAATGCCGCTGTTTTATCAAGGCTATTCTGAAGCTGAAAGTCAGGAGATAGCCATGGCGCTGGCAGAGCGCGTCGGCCTTGGTGATCGTGTGCATCATAAGCCGTTTGAATTGTCCGGTGGTCAGCAGCAACGTGTCGCAATCGCCCGGGCGTTGTCGGTAGATCCGTTGATTATTCTGGCTGACGAACCTACCGGCAATCTTGACTCCAAGTCCGGGGCAGAAATCCTCAATTTGTTCGATGAACTTCACAGTCAGGGCAAGACACTGATCATGGTGACTCACTCTGATGAGCTGGCCGAACGTTCTGATCGCCAGATTCGCTTGCTCGACGGCAGGGTTGAGAGTGATGAACGATGAGTGATTTAACGCTCGGTTCGGCGTCCGCCTCGCCACCGACCCGCTCCCGGCCAGTGAGTACGTTCAATCTTGTTCGCTTCAAGAAAATCACCCAGGTAGGCTTGAAGAGCATTTACAGCCACGGGCTCCGCTCCTTGTTGACCATGCTGGGTATTGTCATTGGTGTTGCCGCCGTAATTGCCATGTTGGCGGTTAGCGAGGGCGCCAGTTATGAGGCGCAGCAACAATTCCGAGACCTCGGTGCCAGCAATATTCTTCTCAAGAGTGTGAAACCGGCAGAAGTGGAAGAGACGTCGCGCAGCGGGTTCGGCCCTCCGCAGGCGATCATTTACGGACTGACTTTTGCAGATATTCGCACTATCCAGGACAGTATCCCCGGTGTAACCAATGTCATCGCGTCGCGCATTGTGAAGAAGAATGTCTGGAATCTGGGTAACAGCATGAATACCGATATCGTTGGCACATCGGTGGACTACCCAACCTCACGAAACTACAACTTGCGGGCCGGGCGTTTCTTTACCGAGTCTGAAGTACGTGATCACGCCAATATCGTTGTGCTTAGCGATGAAGTGGCGAGCGTGCTGTTTCCTATTGATAATCCAATTGGCAAGTCCGTGCGCATCGATGGTGACTATTACAATGTGGTCGGCATCATGGAATCTGAGGGTTTTTCCAATCTTGGTCAGAATCAGGCCGGGAGCTCCAATGCTGCACCGAGTCGTATTTTTCTGCCTATTACTTCTTCTCGTACCCGCTTTGGCGAGACCACGACTCGGCAGACAGCCGGCGGGCAGGAATCGGAAACAGTGGAGCTGCACGAAGCGATTATTCAGGTCGCCGATCAAGAGACTGTGATTCAGGTCGGCGAGGTAATAGAACAGATTTTGCAGCGCCGTCATGACGACGTGGACTATGCCGTGGAGATTCCTCTGGCCTTGCTTCGCCAGGCTGAAGAAAGCGCCTTGCGGGATCAGATTGTCGCGGGCGCGATCGCCGGCATCTCATTGCTGGTCGGTGGTATCGGGATCATGAATATCATGCTCGCCTCGGTCACAGAGCGTACTCGCGAAATAGGCATCAGGCGAGCGCTTGGTGCCAAGAAGCGCGATATCGTTATGCAATTCCTCATCGAGGCAGTCATTTTGTCAGGGGTGGGAGGATTGATTGGTGTAGTGCTCGGGGTATCCATTCCTATTCTGATCTCTTTTTTCTGGGGTATGACGACAATCGTGACGCCACTGGCACCAATATTGGCGTTTTCGATCTCGGCCATAATCGGAGTGGTTTTTGGTATTTATCCGTCCATGCGCGCGGCTGACATGGATCCGGTGGAAGCGCTGCGCCACGAATAATCCCTCCCGGGTTACCACGCCGCGCTGTTCCGATTTGTCTAACTGACGTCAGCGGTCTATGCTTCCTCCTTATTGAAATCACTATCCCGCATATTCATAGATGCAATGAGCCCCCGGATCGGCCATGTCCGATAGCCAAGGCAGACTAAAAAGCAGTTTCCAACGCTTCCGTTCCCAGTTGGCGTTCCACGATGCCACACCGCAATTGGTAGTGCTGGGTATAATCGTGGGCTTGTTTGCTTCGCTGCTGATCGTAGCCTTTCGTTTGTCGTTCGAAACACCGCTCATAATCGCCTTCGATGGGGAGTTCGGTAATTTCGAATCCCTGTCCTTGCAGTGGCGTTTTCTGCTGCCTTTAATTGGTGCGCTGATCATTGGGTTGTTGTTGCACTGCATTGATAAACGTCATCGTCAGATGAGTATTACCCACGTGTTGGATCGACTGCATCGCCATCAAGGGCGGCTCCCGTTCGCCAATATGTTGTTGCAGTTTGTCGGTGGCATCATCGCCTTTCTTACTGGTCAGAGTGTAGGGCGTGAAGGCCCCAGCGTGCATTTGGGGGCAGGAGTGGGCTCACTGACAGGGCAAGCTTTGCACTTGCCCAACAATAGCTTGCGTACCCTCATTGCCTGCGGAGCCGCTGCGGGGATAGCTGCCTCGTTCAACACCCCGATGGCTGGTGTGGTGTTTGCCATGGAAGTGATTCTGATGGAATACACAATTAGCAGTTTCATCCCGATCATTATCGCCTCGGTGATGGGCTCCGCGATCACACAATTGTTCTTCGGTGCTGATATCAACGTTCTGCCTTTGAGCGGAGATAACATCAGCCTGCAGGAGTTACCCTATCTGATACTGGTGGGTGTGTTGGTGTCGGTAGCGGCGGCTACGTTTATCAAAGTGCACATGACTTGTATGCGCTGGCAATCCAGCCCGGTGCTTTTACGTTTTCTCTTTATGGGCTTGTTAACCGGCAGCGTAGCTATGTTTGTGCCGCAGATCATGGGTATGGGCTATGACACTATCAATAGTGCTATTGCAGGCAACCTCGATGTACAGCTGCTGCTCCTGATTTTCTTTGCGAAGTTGTTGGTAACAGCTGTGGTCACCGGTCTGGGTATGATCGGTGGACTGATTGGTCCGACCCTGGTTATTGGTGCCTGTCTGGGCGGAGTGCTGGGCGCGGTGGGTAGTGCGTTGGTACCCGGGGCCTCCAGCGCTGAATTCTATGTGCTGCTGGGCATGGCGGCGATGATGGGCGCAGTGCTCAATGCGCCCCTGGCCGCCCTGGTCGCAATTCTTGAGTTGAGTTATAGCCCGGAAATTATATTTCCCTCCATGCTGATAGTGGTTGTCGCCTGTCTCGGTGTGCAGTTGGGTTTTCGGTATCACGGTATTTTTAATGAACAACTTCGGCATCACGGTCTGGATTTGTTTTCCGGACCCGGTAAAGGCTTTCTGAGTCGCGTTGGTGTCACGAGTGTAATGAATCGCTCATTTGTCGTTCATGAGAAGCCATTAAACCAACAAGACGTTAATAGAATATTGGCAGGCGAAACACTTTGGTTGGTGTTTCCTCACAACGGCCAGTGGCGCTTGCTTGCTAGCGCCGATCTGGCGCGCCTTGAATCACAACGCGTTGAATCTCACGACCTTGAACCCCGTGGCCTTAAACCGCAAGGGCTTGAACAAGAGCATCATGCAGAATCTGCTGACACGTATGGACATAAGACCAAAGCTGCGCAAGCTCGAGCAGTAGAGCAAGCAGACGCGTCAAATAGCACACAATCACCGGTAGATGTCTCGTTGCAAGAACCGGTGTACTCTTTCGCTGAGCTCAGCGAAGCAGCCATTGAGATTAGCTACGTTGACGTCCGGGCAACGTTGCATGAAGCGAGTGAAAAAATTCGTGACAGCGATGCCAATGCCTTACTGGTTTTGGAAAGCATGAGAAATTCGGCCTATTCAGGATTTTCACTATCCGCGAGCTCGAACTCGGTCAGCGATAGTGGTCAGTTGGAAAGTTCTGTAGAGGCGAAAGCGGCGGGCGTGGTGACGCGGGAAACGATTGTAAACTTTTACGGGATGTAGCCAGATTCTGCAGCCCGACTATCAGGCAAATCTTTAGTGAGTGCAACCATAATGAGAACCACAATCCGCTACACGTGTTATGCGATCTGCTCATGCTTGCTGAGTCTCACGCTACCGGCTGCGGCGCAACAGGGCGTGCTGGAATGGTCTGCCTACGATCAAAGCGCCGATCTCGCGCAACTGGCGCAGCACCCTGATGAGGGCATGCATTATCAACTGCTTAACTCGCAAGTGTTGGATAAAAATGAGTTATGGGCGCCGTTCAACGCGGCGCTGGCCGATTGGACGCAGGAAGATTATGCACGTTTACGACCATTGATTCTCGAGCGCACCGTGCCGCAATTGCAACAGGCAGTAGCACAGGGGCAACTCAGTTATGAAGACTTGCTCCTGTTTTATGTGTATCGCTTGCGTGAGGTCGAAATGGACAACACGCGTTATCTCAACGCTGTTATTGCGCTAAATCCTGCGGCCCTGACTCTTGCCAGAGAACTGGACATGAGGCGTGCACAGGGTGAGGCAGTGGCGCTCGATGGCATTCGGGGCATGCCAGTGTTATTGAAAGACAATATTGGGCTGGCCGATTTGCCAACTACAGCGGGCGCGTTGGCACTGCAAGAGAATCAGACAACTGATGCGTTCATCACGCAGCAATTAAAAGCACAGGATGCCATTATACTTGGCAAGGCCAATCTCAGTGAGTGGGCTTATTTTTTCTGCACGGGCTGTCCTTCAGGCTACAGCGCTATGGGTGGCCAGACTTTAAACCCGTACGGTCGATTCAGGTTTGGCACGGGAGGTTCCAGCTCTGGTAGTGGCGTGGCCACAGCGGCTAATCTGGCTGCCTTGACTGTTGGATCCGAGACCTCGGGCTCTATTCTTTCACCTGCCAGTGCCAATTCAGCGGTTGGACTGAAACCCACCACCGGTGCTCTAAGCCGCAGTGGCATCGTGCCTATATCCGCCACGCTGGATACTGCCGGGCCGATTACGAAGTCAGTGCAAGATGCTGTAATACTGTTCAACGCCATGGCGGGCTTTGATGCCAATGATCCAGCAATGCCATTGCTCAGTGAAGACTTGCAACTTGACTACCGATTGGTGTCAATGTCTGGCATGCGCCTTGGCGCGTTAGCGCGTTTTCTGGATGAATCGCATTACACGCAGGCCTTGAGCCTGCTGTCTGGAGAAGGCGCATTGATGGTCGACCTGGTGTTACCGGAATTCGATTCCACAGGTTTTAGTCAATTCCTCGGGGCGGAAATGGTACGCGACCTGGCCCTGTATCTGGATGCCTATGCTGCAGAATCGGTGGCGATTGATTCGGTGGCCGCCTTGCAAAGTTTTAATAATCAGTCGATCGACTTGCGCGCGCCTTATGGCCAGGCCTTGGTGGATATGATGGCAGAGCTGCAGTTGGATGCGCAGGCGCTGGCTGATCTGCGCGAAGATTTGCAAACTCGCGCTCAGCAATTATTGGATCAGTTGTTTTCGGACAACAACCTAGACGCGTTACTATCCATTAATAATCGCAATGCCGGTCTGGCAGCCTTGGCCAACTACCCGGCCCTGACTATACCGATGGGCTATGAAGAAGATGGTCGACCTATCGGCTTGACACTTATCGCGCCAGGTTTTGCCGAACAAACCCTGATTGATGTCGGTGCGCAATTTGAGCGCGTCAGCCAGGCGCGCAGAATGCCGGCTGGCTATGCTGACTGACTTGGCATTGCTGCGCACAATATTCAGGCTTACCAGTAATTTTCGGCAGTGATGTGTCCGGGTGTGCGCCGCCGGTTTTTCCGAAAGCCTCTGGCTTTGAGCAATTCGGTAACCTCGGACACCATGTCCGGATTGCCACACAGCATAAAGTGCGAGCGTTCAGTATCCAGCTCCAGACCCACGTTTGCTTCCAGTTTGCCACTTTCCAGCGCAGCCGGAATTCGGCCAGGCAAGGCATTGGTTGCAGCTTCGCGACTGACAAATGACTGGAATAAAAATTGATCGCCTCGATCGATCTTGAATTGTTCGATCATCGTTTGATAGCGCCGGTCTTGCGCTGTGCGGGTGGCGTAGACCAGTACCACTTTCTTGAAACGTTGCCAGGGTTCTTCGGTGGCGAGCATGGACAGGAAAGGCGCGATACCAGTACCGGTTCCGATCATCCACATTTCTTCACACTCGGGTATTTCTTGCAGTGTGAAAAATCCATTGGCCTGATTCTTGACATACACACTGTCACCGGGTGTCAGGGCTACCAATTCATTGGACAGGACGCCATCAGTGGCTGTGTAAAAAAAGAACTCAAGTGGTTGTGAGCCTGGAGCACTTAAAAAAGAATAGGGGCGAGCAATGCGTTCACCATCAATATCCAGTGCCAGAGAAGTAAATTGACCAGCATTGAAACTTGCAACGCCAGCGTCGATTTTTAATGTGAAGAGATTGTCAGTCCAGTGGATGTTGTCAACGACGATCCCTTCGATCCACTCTGCCATAATTAAACCTTGTTGTTGGGAAATTGCGAACCCTAAAACGGGCAGCTGCTGAGCTGCATTGGTCCACTCTGGAATCGATATGCTAAATGCTGGAACTATGTTATGAATTTCTATAGTCTCCTAGCAAGTGGTATCCGCATGACGCAACGTCTGAGGTCACTGAATTACCAATAGTTAGAGGGACTTGGGGATGGCTGTCTGGTTTCAAATTGCTTTATGGAAACGCATTCTCGGCGCGCTGATTGCCGGTGTCATCGTGGGTATGCTCTGGGGCGAAGGAGCAGAAAGCATTCTCTGGCTTGGCGAGCTCTTCATTCGCCTCATCCGCATGGTGGTAGTGCCACTGGTTTTCGTCACATTGGTAGCTGGCATTGTGTCAATGGGCGACCCGGCCAAGCTCGGGTCACTCGGTGTCAAGACTCTGGGCATCTACATGCTTACGACGCTGGCTGCGATCACCATCGGCTTGGTGCTGGCGGCGATTCTTGGTCCGGGTGTGGGCGTCGATTTGTCTACCGCGGTACCGGGGGAAGTTCAGGAAGCCATCCCGCTTGGCGAAAGACTGATTTCCATTGTGCCGGAAAACCCCATTGCGGCACTTGCTGAAGGCAATATTCTCGCGATTATTTTCTTCGCATTGCTTTTGGGGATCAGCTTGTTGCACATCGGTGATGAAGGCAAACCGATTGCTGATTTGATGGCTGCCGGTTCCGAGACGATGCTCAAGATCACGCACTGGGTCATGGAAGTTGCGCCGTTTGGTGTCTTTGCCTTGATCGCCTGGGTATCTGGTACCCAGGGCGTATCAGCATTGTTGGATGTGGTGACGTTGGCCTTATGTGTCGTGCTGGCCTGTTTCGCGCATCTTGTTATTGTGCATGGCTTTTTAATCATAAAGCTCATGCTCAAACTCTCGCCTGTGCAGTTTTTCAAAGGTGCCAGAGATGCCATGCTGGTAGCATTTTCCACGTCTTCCAGTTCTGCAACTTTGCCCGTGTCCATGTCGGTGGCTGAGGAAAATCTCGGAATCAAACCGCTGGTTGCCTCGACAGTATTGCCGCTCGGCGCGACGATCAATATGGATGGCACCGCGTTGTATGTGGGTATTGTGTCGGTATTTGCAGCTCAGGCATTTGGTATCGATTTGAGTCTGGCTGATTATATCCTGATCGCTGGCTCGACGACTTTGGTTTCTGTCGGTACTGCGGCAGTACCGGGGGCATCTTTGTTTCTGATGGCAGCTGTTATGGAAACAATTGGAATTTCGCCAGAACAAATCGCTGTGGTGATCGGCTTTATTCTGCCTTTTGATCGTCCGCTGGATATGCTGCGGACCGCAGTCAATATTGGAGGGGATCTATCGGTCTCAACTGCCGTGGCGAACTGGGAAGATGAGTTCGACGCGGATATCTTTTATCAGAAGCATAAGTTCTGAGACTGAATCCAGAGCGTTTTCTATAGGCCAGTAGTCACTACTGGCTAGAATGGCAAGCACTCTATCGCGTGTTCAGCAAAAATGAAGCTATTGAGTGCTACGAGATTTTTATCTGCTCGTATAGATCTCTGGTCCATACAATAGACTGCAAATAACATTCGCTGATTTTCTTTGCATTAAAGGCGCTTTTGACAACGAATTCCCACTCGCCCCGCTCGAAAGCCTTGATAGCCCCCAGCATACTGCCAGCTTGGCCGCTTGAGGTGAGTAGCGCTTCAGTGATCTCCGTGGAAAGGGGAAGCTCTGTCAGTATTGTTTCCATGGGCTGATCGAGTATGGCATCAATCGACGACAGCAGACCAATTGTGAAACAGGAGTCCGGGCTTAGTTTGTAGTCGGTTGCCAGCAATTGCATTGTTTTAGCCCTTTGCAAACACAAAGCAATGAGTTCGGAAGGTTTATCGTCAATGTCAGTCAACATAATGATAACCATCCAGTCGCGCACAGTATCCAGACCCAATACAACTACCGCCTGTTTTACCGATTCTATTTCCCGTTTCATGTTGTAAAAGGCAGAGTTGACGATGCGCAGCATCTTGTAGCTCAGACTAACGTCCTGGCTGATTCGATCTTCAATCACTTCGATGGAACAGGATGGATCTTCCAGTGTCGCGAGAACGCGCAGCAATGACATTCGATTGGGTTTTATAGCCTGACCGGAAATCAACGTGGGCTTACTAAAATAGTACCCCTGAAACAGTTCGAATCCGGCTTCGATACATTGATTGTATTCCTCCCTGGTTTCGACTTTCTCCGCCAATAACTTGACGCCGGCTGCTTTCAGTTCTGCCGCTTGCCTGGCCAATTGCGAGAGATCGCATTCACGTATATCAACTTTGATGATATCGATATGTTCAAACAAGGCTGCTTTGTCAGCTCCGAACACGTAGTCGTCCAAGGCAATTGTATAGCCACGCTCGGAAAGTTTCTTAACGCCTTGTAGTACCTCATCGTCGATTACAACATCTTCGAGTATTTCGACTACCAACACATTTGGTGGTAGTGGTAAAGGTAACTTGCCAGTAAGAAAGTCGCGCGTCAGATTGACAAACACCAGTTTGTTTTCGGTGATAGCGTCGATCTCCATATCGACGAAAGAGTTGACGATGACTTGTCCACTGGCCACGTTACCATCGATAAACATGGCGTGATTGTCCAGATTGCTTCGGAACAAAAGTTCGTAGGCGTCGACGTTTTCCTGCGCATTGAAAATAGGTTGTCTGGCAATGAATATTTCGTTCTGGCATGCAGATTGTGATGGGTCATTCTTGGTTATTAGAACTGGTGCTGTATCCGCGGACATTGCTATAGCCTACTTGTTATGAAACTGAGCCTAATACCGACTTGGTAGAATTACGGATGATTACGACTGCGTACGGCAAAAACTTGAGGCGGCCTGCTGTCCAAGACGAATTACACGCAAGGCAATGTGCTGTTGGGTGACTGCGGGAAGTAGTCCGCGCTCCGAAACTCGCTCAAACAGCCCCCCGAAGCCCCCTGCGACACTATGTCGCACATATAAAAAACCACATAAATACAGATAGTTATGAGTATTTTTCAGGCTAAAGCAGCAATGCGACATCTTGTCACATAGCGCCCCCCTTGCCACACACTACAATGCCTGCATCCGAACAACGAAAATCAGGCCGATATCCATGAATAACCAGTTCAAAGTTGCAGCTAAAACTTTATTACTTGGCTCAGCAATCGCTGCCGCCAGCTCCAGCGTGTCCGCTCAGGAACAACAAGTAGAGCAGATAGTCATATGGGGTAGCGAGAGCGATCAACGCGCTAACAGCGTCAGCCCGATCAGTGTTTTGAATCAGGAAGATTTCCGTGCCATCAACGTGGCCACCACAGAAGATGTGGTGAAATTTGAACCGAGTGTCGTCATTCGTCGCCGTTTTATTGGTGATTCCAATGGTGTGCTGGGGATGCGCGGCTCCAATATGTTTCAAACCTCTCGATCTATGGTATTTGCCGACGGCGTGCCTCTGCACTACTTGCTTCAATCACGCTGGAATGGCGCACCGCGCTGGACCATGGTGTCGTCCAGCGAGATTGCCCAGGTCGAAGTGATATATGGTCCGTTTTCCGCTGAATACAGCGGCAATGCCATGGGCGGTGTTGTGGAGATCGAAACCGCGATCCCCCAACAGCGCGAATTCCATTTTGACAGTTCTGTATTTACCCAGGATTTCAATGCCTACGGTTTTGACGGCAGCGTTCAGGGCTATAAGAGCTTCTTTTCCTACGGCGACAAAATTGGTGATACCTCAGTCTATTTTTCAGTGAACCGTCTCGACAATGAAGCACAACCACAGACTTTCCGCGCCGGCAGCAGTAGCAGTGCTGCTAACCCGCAGGTGGTGACCGGATCAATTGTCGGCAATGATGATCGCAGCCAATCTATGAACTGGTTCATGGATACCGGCATTGTTGATACCAAAACCAACAACTACAAATTCAAGCTTGGTCACGATTTTGGTAATTGGAGCACATTGCTTAATCTGGCTTATGAAGACCGACGTTCAGTTAACGATTCAGCCAATTCCTATCTACGTGACACGGCTGGCAACACTGTATACAGCGGACATGTGATTGATAACGGCGAGCAGTTCTTTGTGCCAGCCAGTCGTTTTGCAAGCAATGATCTGCAACGCGACAGCCTCAATGTCGGTTTGCGTCTGCGTGGTGATTTGACCGAGAGCATTGAGCTTGAAGCCAATGTCAGCCGTTTTGCAGTACTGCGTGATGAATCGCGTAGCTCAAGCACCCATCCGAATGATCCTGCACACACATTGACAGGGCAGGTAAGTGATTTCGGTGATACCGGCTGGGATACCGCCGAGGTCAAACTGTATTTCAATGACTTGACTGTGCCGGGATTGGCATTGACCACTGGTTTGCGTCACGAAGCTTACGAGTTGAATCTCGATGTTTATGACTCAGCAAATTATCAAGCTGGTGAAAAAACTGCCTATACATCGCGCAGTGGTGGTGAGACGCAAATTTTTGCCGCCTTCGCGCAATTGGACTGGGAGATTAATCGGTACTGGAACACGGCTTTCGGCGTGCGCTATGAGGATTTCGAGAGTAGCAATGGTTACTACAGTGACGACGATCCTGCTACCTCGGCTTTTGAGGTCGTCAATGTACCAACTCGCTCCAGCGACAAGGTTTCACCCAAATTTTCAATAGGTTATCAGCCAAACAGTGACTGGGCATTGCGCTACTCTTTTGCAAGGGCCTATCGCTTCCCGATTGTTGAGGAACTGTTCAGCCAGTACGAGGCTTATAACTCAATCAGTGTGGCCAATCCCGGTTTGGCGCCTGAGTCGGGCTTGCATCACAACGTCTCAGTGGAGCGCACTATCGATAGCGGATTGGTTCGAGTGAACTATTTTCAGGAAACTATTGAAGACGTTATCGAGGCGCAGGCAACGATTCTCGATGGTGGTACTTCGCTGCGCACCTTTATTCCAGTCGGCGAAATTGAAACCAGCGGTGTTGAATTTATCACCAATGCGGATGACCTGTTCATCAACAATCTGGATATTCGCTTCAATGTTGTGTTCACCGATTCCTTGATCGTCAAGAACGCCCCAGACCCCAGCATTGAGGGTAACGTATACCCGCGTATGCCGGAATGGCGCGGAAACTTACTGGCCACCTATAATTTCACTAATGACTGGAACATGGGTATGAATTTTCAGTATGCTTCTGATAGTTTTGGGCGTACAGACAATACAGATACCGAAGACAATGTCTACGGTGCCCAGGATGGTTATGAGCGAATTGGTTTGCGTACCTCGTATCGTTTCGCTAACGGCCTGTCGCTTGGTGCTGGTATCGACAATCTGACCGATGAGGTTGCCTATGTGGCGCATCCATGGCCGGGAAGAACTTTTTACGCTAACTTTTCTTACGATTTCTAGTGAGGGATTACATGCTCAACAAGCGTAAGACTTACGTGACTCAATTATTCAATGCCCTGTTTATCGGGGCATTGTTGTTGACAGGATCTGCTACTCAGGCAGCTGCTTGCGAGGATGCCAGCACGGTTTCTGTGCATTGCGGAAATGCTCCTTCGGCGGCTGTCGATGATCAGGGTCGACTCTGGGTAGCCTTTGTACAAGACAAACATGTCTATGTTAGCCATTCGGATGATTATGGCAGCCAGTATTCAACTCCTGTAAAAGTGAATCCAGTGGCCGAAGACGCTGAATTCAATGGCGAGAATCGGCCCAAGATATTAGTGGATAACAATGAAGTCTATGTGTCCTGGACCAAGAAAACATCACCGCGCTTTACTGGCGAGATTCGTTTTAGCCGCTCCGTCGATGGCGGAGCAACGTTCAGCGAGCCGCGAACTATCAATGATGATGGCCTGTTTACTGGTCACCGCTTTGAATCCCTGTATCAGACTGAATCCGGTTTGCTCTATATGACCTGGATCGACAAGCGCGATCTTGAAGCCAGTATAGAAGCAGGCGATGACTACAGTGGTGCCGCTGTTTACTATGCCGTCTCTCGCGACGGAGGTGCCACGTTTTCTGAAAACTATCGGGTCGCCAATCACAGCTGTGAATGCTGTCGTATCGCCATCGCCCCGCGTGGTCCAGACAATATCGCTATTATGTGGCGCCAGATATTCGGTGTAACCACGCGTGATCATGCGATTGCAGTATTAACGCCGGAAGGCGAGATGACCGAGATGCACCGGGCCAGTTATGATGAATGGCAAATCAATGCCTGCCCTCATCATGGCCCAACCATGATTCAAGGCGATAATAGTGATGATTACCACATGGCCTGGTTTAGCAACGGCGATGCCCATCAGGGCATTTACTATGGCCGCTTCTCTTTCGCCGACCAGCAGCCCCATGATGTTTATCAGGTCGATGGCGGCGCCGGTGCTGGACATCCCTATTTGGCAAGCAAGGACGGAACGCTGTTTTTGGTGTGGAAGGGGTTCAATGGTATGCAGACTGATGTGCAGTTGATCACCTCCGACGACGAGGGTCGCAATTGGTCGACTCCCCAGGTACTGGCCAGCACTGTTGAGGGTTCTGACCATCCGCTGATAGTAGAGTCCGATAGTGAATCAGATAATGAGCTTTATCTTAGCTGGAAAACCGAAGAGTCCGGTTATGTGTTCACCCCAATTCGCAAACAAGTGACAGGTGAATTCAGTGATTAAGAGTTCAGTGATTAAACAAATCCCGAATACTCTGCTCTCGGTTATTGTCAGCTGCTGGCTGGTAGCATCGGCAAGCGCGCAGGAAGATAACTTCTTGCCATTCACGAACGACAGCTTTGCCAAAATAAAGGCTGACTTTGCTGGTCAAGAATTTCTTGTTGGCTTGTGGTCGGTCGATTGTCCGCCCTGTCTGGTGGAGCTGGATATGATGGGCGAGCTCCTCAAGGCCAACCCGGACTTGCCATTTGTATTGATCTCTACAGATCCGCTTGAAGAGCGTGTCGAAGCGTCCGAGTTTCTAGAAGACTTTGAATTGGCGGGTCGAGAGTCTTGGATGTTCGCCGACAGTTTTACCGAACGCCTGCGCTACACCATCGACCCTAACTGGTTTGGCGAATTACCACGCAGTTACTTCTTTGATGCCAATCATGAGATGCAATCCCATAGCGGCATCATGACGCGAGAATTGTTAGAATCCTGGTTCTCGCGAGCGCTAAACTAAGCTCTATCGAAACGACACTGATTTACCGCTACTGGCCTCGTTCGCAAGACTGCAACGGGGCCTTTTGCATTTTTGCGTATTTGAATTTACTAAGGAGTTACGCCAATGAATTGGCAGGTTTTTTTTACTATCTTCGCAACAGTTTTTTTAGCTGAGCTTGGTGACAAGACACAGCTCGCCACCATGTTGTTCGCCACCGACCGTGAAGTCAGTAAAACAATGGTGTTCGCGGCAGCCTCTGCAGCCTTGATTGTGGCCAGCGCCATCGGCGTGCTCGCGGGCTCGATGCTGTCGGCCTATATCAACCCACGCATCCTGCAATCCATTGCCGGGGTGAGTTTTGTTGTAATTGGTGTATTGACGTTGGTATCAAGCTGGCGTGCGGTATAAGTGCAGCCAGCGTCTAACTGCTGGCTAGTCAAAAAGCATAGGCTAGTGTCAGGCCAAGGCGGAGATCGTCAGCGAACAGAAGCAAAGGTGAATCGTCACTGGCGGCAATGGCGATAATCTGCGCATTCACAGACCAATTGTCATTGAGTGTGTAATCAGCGCCAAACATGGCCAGTAGCGAATTTGCGTCAAGATCTCCCTGCAGGGTTGATGACAGCACCAGATCGCCATTGCGCAAATTGTTGCTGTAGCGCAGTAGCCAACTACCTAAAACCTCATCACTGCTCACGCTTGCCGGGTTGTTATCGGAGTCCACGAATTTCTGTGCCTGAACGCCCAGACTGACGCTTTGCTCATTGTTAATCGCGTACTCAAAACCAAACGAAGTGCCGAGCTGATCCCGACGTACACTCGATGGTTGCGACAAGCCGCTGGTGCCCGGAAACGCAAAGCTGTCAGCCAGTACATTGTGGCTATAGGCCAGATCAAAGTTCAGTAGCCAATTGCCGATGGCGCGATTGGCGCTAAACCCCAACAACAGAAAATCATTGATGTCCGGAGTGGCATCGGCTTCGCCGGGCAGTGGTGGCTCGTAGCGTAACTGGTTCTCATACAGATAGGCCGCCATCAACGCGATGTCGCTACCTGCAAATGAGCGTCGCCACTGCGTACCAATTTCCAGTATGACGTCATTGTCCCGATCATAATCGGGCAGGTTATAGCCGGGGTCGAAAAACAAAGGGCTGCCGCGTACTGGCGCGGGGTTGAATTCAGGATAGAGATTGAGGAATGTGGAAAAACGGCTGCTGTTATCGTCGCCAAAATAATCCCAGACCAGCATCCACTGGTTTAACCGGGCATCTTCGATATCAATAATCGTGAAATCTCGAAACTCCACATGATTGATAACATCAAGTACGGAGTTGCCAACTGTCTCTCCCCACACCACCGTCTGACGACCAAACTTCAGGCTTTGAGTTGCGAAACTGCGTTGCACGAATAATTCATTAACCCGGGATTCGGTTTCAATGTGATCATTATTGGCCTTGTACTCATAGTCTTCGGGCCAATAGATGCGGCTCTGGGCGCTCCCTTGCAGCAACCAGCCGGGCGCAAATGGGTTTTGATAGCGCACGTTAATGCCAAGGCGATTGGTTTCCAGCTCAGACTCGCGTGGCAGGGTAATACCCGGTGCCAGGTCGATACTGTGATTGTTAATCTGCCCCGAGAGCTGCTGCGTGAGACGAAAAGTGAAGTCATCCCACCAGTTTGCTTCCTGATCCGCGCTTTCCTCAAATGGTGCGGCGAACAGGTCATCTTCAAAACCGAAGTCAGTACCCAGCGTGACATCATCACTCAGTATGGTTGCATCTCTGTCCTGGGCCAAGGTGGGCTGACTCAGTACAAAGACAGCCGAGCAGAGCAGTAGTCGGGGGAGGCGGGGCATGGCGAAGATCAGTCGACCTGGGCGCGCAGTTCTTGCAGCTCAGCCTCACGGAAAGCGACGTCGGTCAATGTTCGTTGTGTAAGAAACTCATCTTCGACATCAATGTCGGTATGAATTTCCAGAATAGCCATATTGGATAGCCGGTTGGTGACCAGGTTCATCATGGTCAACGAACGCGCCATCCAGGCAGCGTTAATCTGCTCAACCCGACTGGCAACCAAACGTTTAATCTCGGTATCGTACTGGTCATACATCTCGACCTTGAGCGGCACCAGGCGTTCCTGATCGATGTAATTCACCGTGCGCGAATAGCGGGATTTACGTGCGCGTTCTGCGTTGGGAATCAGTTCCACTTTCCAGACATCACGGCCGGCTTCTGTGGTTTCTTCGAGCAGATTAATCTCATATTCGTCGAGCTTGCCGGTATCAGTATCTTCTGTAGTGAACTCGGAACCGAACAGGGATGCGGGTTCGGAATCATCGTCAGAGTTGCCGCTGGCAATACGCTTCACGCGACCCAGCGCCGACAGATACAGCCAGGTTTCATTGTCTCGAGCGGAGTCGTCATAGGTGTAGGTCAGCATGCCAATGCCGCGTTCGGCGGGTGGCTCCAGAACGATAGTGACGCCTTTGGTGTCCTTGTTGTTCTCGCCGTAATTCTTGCTGACGGATTCCAGTGCCTTGACGCGTGGACGTTCGGCACAAGTAATACGACTGTCACTAATGCCAAACCGGCAGGTAGACAGTTGCATACGGTTAAAAGCGGAATCGGAAGTGGCCAGTTGATTGTCTTCTACTCGCTCCATAATTTCACGTCCAGAGATGTCTTGCGCGCTGACAACGCTCGGCAACAGTAACAGGCAGGCGAGCAGTGTGCGTGTGAAAATCATGCTGGATTCTCCTGGTAGACAAGTCGGGTATCGGCATTTTTAACGCCGAATGTGGGTTTGAAAATCATGATCATCGCAGGTATCAGGAACAGATCGCAGAGCAGGGCAACAAAGATGGCGGCAGAACCGAAGAAGCCCATCTTGGCCATACCGAGATAGTCGGAAAAACTCAGCAGGGCAAAACCCAGGCCCAGTACCATAGTGGTGAACATAACGGCCTGCCCAACATCATGGATAGTTGATTCCAGCGCCTTGCTGATACTGCCAGTCTTTATGAGTTCAACGCGATAGTGGGTCATAAAGTGGATCGTATCATCCACAGCAATACCGATGATCAGCGGTGCGATGAGTAGCGTGTCAGTATCCAGAGAAATGCCCATCAAGCCCATCAACCCGAAACCCAACAAGGCCGGGATAACGTTTGGCACCATGGCCAGCAAACCGCCCTGCAGCGAACCCAGAGTGAAAATCATGATCAGGCTGATCACGCCAATTGCAAAGGCGAAGCTGGAGAATTGCGAGCGTGCCACTTCATCGGTCATGCGCATGAGTAGCGCCAGTGAGCCCGTCAGATAGACATCCAGTTCCGGGAACTGGCTCTCCAGCGGCCCAAACGTCACCTCAATATCTTCGGAGATTTCATCAAAGAATCGTTGGTATTGATAAGAGCCTGCGTTGTAAATGTTCAGGGTGATGTGAGACCGACTATAGTCATCCGATACCAGGCTGCGACGATCTTCCGGATTGGCGCTGTTAAACAAGTAAAGCAGTTGGGAAATCATCTGTTCAGAATCAGGAACGCGATAAAAACCCGGATCATCGTCATTCATGATCTGATAGGTATCTTTGACAATATTGGCCAACGAATTGGTGCGCGTGACCTGATCGGCATAGCGTGTCTCGATGCGGGTTTGCAAAGCGTCGATGGCTTGCAGCAACTCCGGATTATAAAGACCGTCTATTTCGCCGGTGTCGACCATAACAACCATGGACTGGGCGCCGGCCATGTTTTCATCGACTACTTCATAGGCCACACGAATCGAGCTGCCTTCCCGTGTCAGTTCGGTCATATTGCTGTCGATCCGCACCTGGCTGGTACCGTAGGCGCACAATAAGAAAACACTGGCGAAGATCAGGCAAATGGTCACCGGGCGTCTGGCCACTATGAAAGGTACGTGATGGAGAATCTGTTGTTGCCAGTTCACGACAATATAGGTGAGTACGGTGATGCCGACGATGTAGCCACCAACGGCGAGGCCGAGCAGACTGAAAGCGGCAATAATGTACAGACCAGCCACCGCCGCTTGCAGGCGACCGCCCAGCTTGTGCCAGCGCTTGCCGAGGCGATCAGCGAGGCTGGCGTCATTGGCATCGGGGGCGCCGGGGTGCCACAGGTCTAGCAAGATCGGCAGCAAGACAATAGTAAAAAAGAAGGCCATGAAGACGCCGGCCGCCGACATGAAGCCGAAGACCTTGATCGGCACAAGATCCGACGTAGTTAGTGCCAGCACGCCAGCCATGGTGGTCACCGTGGTGATCAGGATCGCCAGGCCAGTCTTGCCGTAAGACAGTTCCAGTGCTTCGTGATGGGCTTTGCCATCCCGGCGAAAACTGAAATAGGCGCTCATGACATGAACACAGTCAGCAATACCCACGGCAAACACCAGCAAAACAGTTAGAGAGATCATTTGTGAAATCGTCACGCCCAGCCAGACGGTAATACCCCAGGTCCAGACCATGCTGGCGGCGATAGTCAGCATGGGCCACAGCACGGCGCTGAACGAGCGAAACAGTATCCATAGCAAGATAGTGAAGATGAGCACCATCAGCAGGCCAAGTACCTGCATTTCAGTCAGCGTCTCCATCATGTATTCCATCATGGGGGGATTGCCGACGGGAAAGTATTCGAACTGATCGGCGTATTTTTCGTAGATGGCTTTGGAGGCAATATGGAAGTTGGTGTAGCCGAGCATGTTGACTGGCTCAAAGGTGACTTCCTGAATAGCAGCGGATTCATCGAATTCCAGGTCGAAAGTAGCTTCATCAAATCCGGTGCTGAAATCTGAAAAGCTGTCATCCAGCGAAACATCGCTCGCATCGACCGCAGGCACGTAATCATCCACTGGTTGGGCGCCAAAATCCGTCTGAATCATGACCGCGGCATAGCGCGCATCGGCCGAGTAGAAGCCGAGCAGGTAATCTTCCTGTTCCAGTGCTCGCTGTTTGATCTGTGCCAGTTCAGCTGCCGAGTCAGGTAATGGTTCCGGCACCAGGCGATTGGAGAGCAAGGTGTCGCCCGTATTCTCCTGATAGCGGAGGTTGGCGATGGATTGCACGCGGCGGATATGGTTCAGCTCGGTCAGATCGACGGGGATGCCATTGATGCTGTCCGGGTAGTCGGCTGGATTCAATTGCTGCCAGTAGCGCAGGTCATCGGTGAGCTGTTGTACGGCCTGCAAAGATTCGCGTGAGAACACATCACCGTCTTTGGCGCGATAGACCAGGAATACTGAATCATCGCTGCCGAACTGGCGACGATACTCATTGAGCGCGTACATCGCCGGGTCATCCTGATCGAGGAAGCTGTCGGCGGTCATATCCAGTTCAGTGCGGGTAAAAATGCCCCAGATCAATAGTGCGGATATCAGAACCAATCCAGTGAGAACAGCAAGTCTGAAGCGCAGCATGCTGGTTGGCGCCCGTGCAAAGGCGGCGCTCAGCTTGAGTAGGAGGCTATCCATTATTATTATCCACTCGGCGACTAGGGAGGGTCGGCTCGCTTACCGACCGCCCATTATAGAACAAATGCTCGGTACCGCCATAACAGCGGGGCAAGTATTTACTGTTTTTTTAAAGGTCGCAGGCTGGGGCGATTGGGTTCATCGCCGCTAGCGGGGTTACATGAAAATTATATTGCTTGCTCTGGACCTATGGACATTGGTAGACAATAAAAGCCTGAACGCCATCGCGGATGACGGTTTCCGGGACTATGGTATTGCCACCCATGGCACCGGCATCATTGCGAGCCAGTACCAGGAGTTCTTCCTGCAGACGGTTACCACTGCGGTCTACAGTCGCCACATCATCCATCGTGCGTGCGGTCGTGCGACCCAGGCGCGTGCACTGCGTCACCGCGGCCGCCACAGCAACCTCAACAGTTTCGCCTTCAGCGGTGAGTTGCACCCAGGTACAGCTACTCAACAGTACAGCAAGGCTTATCAATGGCAGGCTACGGGTCATGGCTAACTCCTCAGAAGAGATGGCAAATGCGGGGCATCAGAGCGTGATATGGTAGCATCCTCGCAGGATCAGATAACTAGCTAAATTGGCTCCGGCCAGCATTTATTTCGGTCGAACTATCTACAGCATTGAAAACAACAAAACCCCAATGGGAATAACAACTTAGTCAAGGAGAGCAGCATGACAGCAGCAACACTCGCCGGTAAAAACGTCGTCATCATCGGAGGCACTGCCGGCATTGGTTTAGCCACAGCTATTGCCGCGGCGGAACAAGGCGCCAAAGTTTGGGCAGCAGGGCGTAGCGAAGCCAATTTGGAAAAAGCCCGAACGGTAGCCAACGGCAAATTCGAGGTGCGTCAGGCCGACACACATGATGCCGAAGCGTTGCAAAAGATATTTGAGGAAGTCGGTACGATTGACCATCTGGTTTCTGCCGCTGTGGGTGGTGAGCGCACGCTGAAACCCTTTCTGGAGCAGACGGATGAGCAATTCAAAGCGGCATATGACAAGTTGTGGGGTTATTGCAAAGTAGTACGTACTGGCGCACCGTATCTGGCCGCTGATGGCGCTGTAACTCTGGTGAGCGGCTCACCGGCACGCAAGATCAAACCAGCCCAGTCGCCACTGAGCTGTGTAGGTGCTTCGGTTGAAAACCTGGTGCGCTGCCTGGCAGTTGAGATGGCACCGATTCGCGTGAATGTGGTGTCACCTGGAACGGTAGACACAGCCATGTTCGATTTTATGGGTGATGAGAAAGAAGCCAATCTGAATGCCATGACCACAACCCATTTGATCAAGCGACCGGGCACTTCCGGTGAAGTGGCGCAAGGCTTGCTCTTCGTTATGAATAACAACTTTGTTACCGGCACTACTGTCGACGTCGATGGCGGCCGTATTCTTAGCTAATGCGTAGCCTTGGATTACGAAGCACAGTTAAAGCAGTACACCGACAACACAGCAGGGGGAGCCGTGACTGACAGTTCTATGAAGAGCAAGAATGATCCGGCCATGCCGCTTGTAGACGCGATCTATGAGCGGCGTTCTGTGCGTGGCTTTCTGCAAAAAGAAGTGCCGCCGGAAATGCTCGAGCGTATCTTTACTATTGCCGCTCAGGCACCGTCCAACTGCAATGTGCAGCCCTGGAAAGTGTACGTCGCTTCAGGCGCACTCAAAGACCAATTGAGTGAGCAAATGGTAGCTAAAATGAAGGCTGGCGAGACGCCCAACCCGGACTACGAGTATCGCGGTGATTTTGCGGATGAATATCGCCAGCGTCAGGTGGATTGTGCTGTAGCCTTGTATACCAAGATGGGTATCGAGCGGCATGATCGGGAAGGGCGTATGCGCGCGGTTCTGCGCAATTTTGAATTCTTCGATGCGCCGCATATCGCCTTCATTGGTATGAATCCCAATTTTGGCACCACGGTCGCGCTGGATGTGGGCATGTGGGCACAGAATCTGATGCTGACACTGGTAGCATTCGGGCTACATAGCTGCCCTATGGGTACCATGCGCAATTTCCCTGAGTTGGTGCGTGATGCGTTCGATATTCAAGATGGCACGAAGATATTATTCGGGATAAGCTTTGGCTTTGAAGATACGGCAGTCCCGGCGAATGAAACGCGAACGACGCGTGACCCGATCACCAGCAATGTGATCTTCAAATCAGCTGCTGACTGAGCAGGGTGCTTGTAGGAGATCCATGTGGGAAGCCATCGTGGAAAGCACTTTGACAAGTGGCAGTGACTGACCACAATACATTGGTTGTAACTGACAAAAATAAAATCCAATAGGCCGAAATGGACTGCATTGCACCTCGCTGTGAAGTCTATAAAGTCTTAAGCCTCCAGAGTCTCGGATCACAGCGGCTTGGGCAAGAGCGAACCTACAGATACTAACTATGAGTTTTAAACCTGTTGTACTACTTTACGATCTGAACAATGAAATGGTGGATGAATGCGCCAGACTAATTGGTCAGACTGGCCTTTATACAGCCATCAATACTTACAATGAGACCAACGCAATAGAAGCGTTGCATCAGTATGATCGCGGCTTTGGTTTTCTGACCAACCGTCTGTCTTGCATTGTTACGGGTTGGAATAATTACAAGCGCCCTCGTGACCAGTTCCTGTATCGCTTGCGTCAGGAAGAACGCAGAAGCCCGATGCGGACGCCAACTCCGGTTATCATCATTACTGAAGATCATCGACTGGACTTAAAGCAGCGTGCGCTTGATCCAACAGATGGCTTCGTTGCTGCCTATCTGGACACTGAAAGTTTTCAGGAAGAGATCGCTGACACTCTCCACAAAATAGTGTTTGGCAAGCGCGCTCAGGAAATGAATTCTGTAGCGTTTGCCCGATTGCAGCGTGAATTGGAAGAGGACGAATAACCAGAGGAAAACAGCTATGTCAGAGGCACTTGAACTCTTTGCTGTGATGATGGCCGTGATGTTGCCGGTCAGTTTGATTGTTTTTATTAATCAATATTTTAAATACAAGAGCAGCGTACACAAGAAGTTGGGTGCACTGCATGATGAGATAAGCCAGCAGTCTACTGCTGAATTGGAATTAGAAGTCGCAGCACTGAAAGAACGTATCGTCGTGCTGGAACGCATTGTGACGGATCGTGGGTTCGAACTGGATAGTAAAATCAGCAACCTGTAGTGGTGAGTAGAAATCAGACCGACGCCTCCAAATCGAAGCGCCAGTCCTTTTCTTTCAGCAAGTTAGCCTACCGGCTGAGTAATGCCCTTGGCCAGAAAACAATCAGGGCATGCAGAAAAAGTTTAACTTGTTGCCATCCAGGTCACGAAAATAACCGCCATAAAAATTGTCTCCACGTGGGCCGGCCGGGCCTTCATCTGTAGCACCCAGTTCGATGGCCTTGTTATACATGGCATCTACTTTTTCTTTGCTGTCGACTTGCAAGGCAATCATTACGCCATTGCCGACAGTAGCGGCTTGTCCATCAAATGGTTTGGTGATGGAGAAGCCTGGTTGATCCGGTGCGATAGACCAGGCGATGAAGGTTTCCGTTTCCATGAAGCGCTTGGCGCCAAGCTCTCCCAGTAAAGCATCATAAAAAGCCGCTGATTTTTGCAAATCATTTGTGCCCAGCGTGATGTATCCAATCATTTTCCATTTCTCCCAAGGTTAGTGCCAGCATGAGTTGCTATTGGCATTTTTTGACTTCTCGATAGCGAAAACAATTACTTGTGTGATCATTGACAAGCCCGGCAGCCTGCATATGCGCATAACAGATGGTGCTACCAACAAATTTAAAACCGCGCTTTTTCAAATCTTTGGACAGCGCATCGCTTTCCGGTGTTGTTGCTGGCACGTCGCCACGCTGCTTGCGCTTGCCGTCGAGTGGTTTGCCGCCGACGAACGACCATATGTAATCTGTAAAGCTACCGCGCTCTTGCTGGAGCTCGAGAAAGAGTTTGGCGTTATTGCGTACAGCAAATATTTTGGCACGATTGCGGATCAGGCCGGTGTCGGTGAGTAATTTCTCCAGTGTGCTGTCACGCATGCGGGCGACTTTGACCGGATCAAAATCTTTGAAAGCGCGCCGGTAATTCTCTCGTTTACGTAAAACCGTTATCCAGCTGAGCCCTGCCTGTTGGCCTTCAAGGCACAAGAATTCGAAATGTTTTTGATCGTCCCATACCGGGACGCCCCATTCTTCATCATGGTAAGCCACGTACAGCGGATCATCGCCGGGCCACCAGCAACGTTTGTCGCGCTCTTGAGGAGTGGGGGACTGTTTCGCGTTAGCAGGCATAGTGGGCATAGGGAGAACCCTCAATCTGTGTTTTATTTGTTAGTCGATAACTGTATGGATATACAGTATAGTCTGCTTGTTTTTGTTTTGCCAAGTATTAGAGGCTATTTAATGGCGGTAGGTCGGGGATGGCAAGCCTATGGGTCGATTGATTGTGATTTTGTAGTTATTGGCGGTGTCGTGATGGCTTTGTTTTCGAGTCAGAGATACAGACCGCTCGAGCCCACCTGTCCAGCCCCCGTCCCGGGTGCCCTCTCTCCGCAAAGAAGCCGCTGGCTGCGCCACCGTCTTTTTGCTGCGCTCGGTGCTGGCCTTTGACGGTGGGCTCGCGCAGCCCGCATCCCTGACTCTGGCTCCGAGTCGGCTGAAGACTTGTAAGTGGTTGTATATATGCGAAATGAAGAGGTATTCCTCTGTCTGAAAATGGAAACGCTAATTAATTGGCGGATAAGCGCGAGCTTATGGCGACATGTTGCTGCACTCAGAAACCGCCAAATTGCAAAAGGACAATGAACTCGCCGGCTGGTGAGCATGGGGTGTGTTTGTCTGCTCCTGCGTAAGAGCGCCAGCGCCGAACGCAGCAAACAGACTCGGCGTTAGCCGTGGCTGCTTTGTGTAGAGAGGGAACCCGGGACGGGCGCGGCGAGCAGGAGCGGACAAATACGCCTCATGCGCACTCACTCTAAAAAAGACGATCAACCAATAAAAAAGCCCAACACTCTACAGTGTCGGGCTTTGAATTTATTCAATAAGCCAGCGTTAGCGCTAACTCAGAACAAGACAGTAGTTACGGCAATGCCAACGCCACGATCCTGGCCGGGTTACGAAAGTCACTGACTGCCATGACGATGTACTGCTTGCCGTCCAGCATGTAAGTCATCGGTACACCGGTGGCCGAGGCTGGCAGCGCAATATTGGCGACAGTGTCGCCAGTGGCTTTATCAACGGCATGCAGTACTGGATCACCGCCTGGACCTTCACCAAAGAACAACAGGCTCTTGGTAGCAATCAGGCCGGACCGGGTTGGCTTGCCAGTGGGAGGCAGATCAACGCCTTCCAGCAGTGGATGGTTCTTGATCTCTTCCGGGGTGTCGCCATTGACGATTTGCCAGACGTGTTCGCCGCTGGTCAGATCGATCGCCGTAACGCGACCCCACGGTGGCTTGACCAGTGGAATACCATCGATAGATGGTGTGCGGCCGCCGCCCTGAATATAGCGCACGCTGGATGCTTCCGGATCATTGACCAGTGACAGCACGCTGGTTGCTGTGCGCGAGGGGACATAGATGATGCCGGTTTCCGGATCGTAGGCCGAGCCTTCCCAGTTGGAACCGCCGGTCGACGAGGGCAGGTGCAAGGTTCCTAATGTGCCGTCTTGCGGGTCCTGATACAGCGACGGTGGCGAGAACAATTCACTGAAGCGATAGTCCGCAGCGATTTTCTCAGCACGACGCTTGATCTCAGGAGTCAGGTCGATCAGGTCATCTTTCTGGAAACCCTGACGATCATAGGGCGCCGGTAACAATGGAAATGGTTGTGTTGCTGCTGTGCGCTCACCCGGGACGTCACTGCTTGGCACCGGGCGCTCTTCCACCGGGAACAGGGGCTCGCCGGTTTCCGGATCAAACATGAACAGATGCGACTGCTTCAAGGTCTGTACGACGGCAGGAGTGCCATCAGGCAAGTTGATGACCAGCGGTGCAGAAGGTGTATCCCAGTCCCAGATGTCATGGTGGGTGGTCTGGAAATACCATTGCATTTCGCCAGTCTTGTAATCGATCGCCACAGTAGAGCTGGCAAACAGATTGTCGCCAGGACGATCGCCGCCGTAACGGTCGCCGGTGGCTGATTCTACCGGCAGAAAAGCCAGGCCCAAATCAGGGTCGGCCGACATGGGTGCCCAAACTCCGGCATTGCCTGTGTACGAGGCTGAATCTTCCAGCCAGGTTTCATAGCCAAGTTGCCCCGGCTCCGGAATCGTCTTGTAGGTCCACAATAGTTCGCCGGTGTTGGCATTGAAGCCGCGAATATCGCCTTTGACGTTACTGGCTGAAACAGGACGCATGCCAACGAGGTGTGCAGCACCGGCGATGACCACGTCATCGACAACCAGTGGTGGAAAAGAGATACCGATGTCCAGCTCTTCGCGGCCTGGTCCAAGGCGCAGTCCCTGTTGCAAGTCGACATAGCCGCCGGCGCCAAACGACTCTACCGGATCACCGGTTACCGCATTCAGGGCCACAAGATAGTAGCCCGGGGTCATAGTGAAGATGATTTCCTGACCACCATTGTTGTAATAGGCAATGCCTTTTCCAGAACCCTTGCGCGGCGCGTCATCGAAGCGTTCGCCTTCTTCCGGACGCCACATCCACAGTAGTTGGCCGGTTGCGGCATCCAGCGAAATGACGTTGCGGGTCGCGCCAGCAGTAGCAAACAGACGGCCGTTTACCATGAGTGGCGTAGTGACATTGAAAGTTTCAGCTTGCGGACCGAATGGTGCGGTATCCAGTGTCCAGGCGATTTCCAGATCGGCAACGTTGTCGGCGTTGATCTGATCCAGCGGCATGTAGCGCGTGGATTTTACGTTGCCGTTGAAATGCGTCCAGGGCTGGCTGCTGGCATCGCTGGTCACGGCGGCAACTTCGCGGGGATCGATCTCAAGATTGGCGAATTCAGCGTGCGCCAAAGTGCCACCTTCGATTGCGACGTTGCCAGACTCCAGAATATAGGCAGTCAGGTCATAGTATTCTTCGTCGCTAAGCGACCCAGGTGTTTCCGCGGGCATGGTCATGCGAATTTGTTCGAAGAGTTCCTGACCCGTGCGGCCCATCCAGCGGGCACGCAGGCGAGCATCCATCTCGACTGGCACGTGACAGCGGGAACATTCGTTGGTGAACAGTACCTGGCCGCGTTCGCTATCGGCTTCCTGGGCACTGGCGGCAAGGGTTAGTGTTCCCGACAACAGGAACAGTAAGGCTCTAAGCACAGTCGCTCTCCTCAATATAAGTAACTTTTCAGACTCATCTCAATGTACTGCGGCGCACCGGGCGCCGGATATTACAGTGTTTGCCGTAGTCGTTAAAGTTTTCCGTACACTGCGGAAGATCGCTTTTGGCAAGGTCTCTTAATGTAAGAGTACGTCTACGCGATTTGCGTAGTTCAAAAAGATCGCTCAAATAGATAGCTCAAATAGCTGGTGCAACAGGCGCAAGGCCTATTGCAGCTGTCTCGGATGTCTGGCAATTGGTTTTTTTATTGTCTGTCTATTGTTTCACAGGCGGGGCAATCCGAGGGCGCTGAACACACTACGTTGGCAACCTCTTGGCGTATTTTGCCACGTTCCGGTGCGAGGCTCCGAAGGCCGTTACAAAGTATTACATTCAGACCCTTCAGATTATCGCTAAGCGGTTGATATTGCTGGATGTTTGGGATAATTTACCGGCCCACTTGCGACCGCTCGGAAAGCGGACTCGCATTGCCCCCCAGGAGAGATAAAAGCAATGAACAAGTAACTACGTCTGCCGCGTCTGGCAGTGCTGGCTACCGCTGTGTCTACAGTTCTTGGCTGGTCAGGTATTCAGGCGCAGGAATTGACAGAGACGCGTGTGGCCCCCACAGCCGCAGCGAGCGAACTGACACAAATCCCGGTCATTGACGGTGATGTGCTGGGTGATAGTGCCTGGGCGAATCTGACACCGATTACCGGGTTTACCCAGGTGCAGCCGAACGAAGGCCAGGCCGCGTCTCAGCGCACCGAAGTCTTTGTAGGCTTTCGCGGTGACTCCCTGTACATCGGCGTGGTCGCTTATGACGATAATCCGAACGGCATTATCGTCTCTGACAGCCGCCGAGATGCATCATTGAGCGAGACCGACAGTTTTCAGGTCATCATCGATGGCTTGCTGGATCGGCAAAACGGGTTCGTCTTTGGCACTAACCCGGCCGGTATTGAATTTGACGCCCAGGTCACCAACGAAGGTTCCGGTGGCGGCTTTGGTGGTGGTGGCGGTGGTTTTAATCTGAACTGGGATACCAGTTGGGAAGTAGAGGCCCAGATCAGCGATATTGGCTGGACCGCTGAGATGGAGATACCCTTCTCTTCACTGCGTTATGGTGCTGGCGATGAGCAAACCTGGGGTATAAATTTCCAGCGCAACATCCGCCGCTTGAATGAGACGTCCTATTGGGCGCCATTGAATCGTCAGTACAGCCTGCAGCGCGTCTCCGATGCGGGCAGGATCTCGGGCATTCGCCCACCGGCGCAGCGCAACTTACAATTTAGCCCTTACGCGTTAGCCGCAACCAAAAGCGGCGGTAACCTGACAACTACGCAGGACAACACTGAAGTCGGTTTTGACTTGAAGTGGGGTGTAACGCCAAGCCTGACTCTGGACGGCACCTACAACACTGACTTCGCCCAAGTGGAAGTGGACGATCAGCAAGTGAATCTCGATCGCTTCAGCCTGTTCTTCCCGGAAAAACGACCATTCTTTTTGGAAAATGCCGGTCTGTTCTCGGTCGGTAATCCGCGTGAAGCCGAGTTGTTCTTCTCTCGCCGTATTGGTGTCGGCGCAGGCGGCGCAGCAATTCCGATTAATGGTGGTGCTCGATTGACCGGTAAAGTTGGCAACAATACCAACATCGGTCTGTTGCGTATGCGGACTGAAATGGAGCCCGGTGTAGCCTCGCAAAATGATTTCTCTGTTGCTCGAGTTAATCAAGAGCTGCCTAACCGCTCGTCCGTGGGTGTCATGTTTGTCGAGCGCGATGGTGATGGCTCTGTGACCAACACAGCCGGCGAAGACTACAACCGGTCTTATTCTGTTGACGGCCGTTTCGGTATTGGCCCAGACGGGTTGATTTCCGGTTGGGCCGCCCAGACAGACACGCCCGGCATCAATGACGATGATCAGGCATTTGGTGTTCGCGGCTTATACTCCAATCAGGGTTGGGATTTCAGTGCTGGTTTTACCGAAGTGCAGGGCAACTTCAATCCGGAAGTTGGTTTCTTGTCGCGTCGTGAATATCGCAAGTACGACTGGCGCGTGTTCCGCCGTTACCGTCCGGACGACTTGTGGAATTTGTTTGAAATTCGTCCGCATGCCAACTGGTACGGGTTCTACGATTTCGATGGCTATCTGGAAACCGGATACCTGCACCTCGACAGCCACTGGCAGTGGGAGAACACCTGGGAGATTCATACCGGCGTAAACTTTACGCACGAAGGCGTGAAAGAGCCTTTCGAAATCGTCGACGGAGTCACTGTGCCGGTCGGTGAATACGAGCATGCCGAATCACAGTTTGTCTTTCAGACCAATCAGGGTGCGCCACTGGCGTTTTACATTCAGAGCCGCATTGGTGGCTTCTTCGGTGGTGACCGGATGCAATTGAGCCCGCGGATTAATTACCGTATTGGCGAGCAATTCACGACGGAGTTGTCCTGGAGTCACAGCGAGATTGAACTGCCGGTTGCTAACGGCGACTTCACCGTGGATGTAGCCCAGTTCCGTGCGACTTACTCGTTCACGCCGCGCATGTCCTTGCAGACGCTGGTGCAATACAACAACCAGTCAGACGTGATCGCGACTAACGTGCGTTTTGCCTGGTTGCAATCGGCCAATGCCGGTTTGTATCTGGTTTACAACGAAGTGGATGAGATGGGCTTTAACCTGCGTGACAACGGCCGCGAGTTCATCATCAAGTACAGTCATATTATCGATATCTTTAATTAGGCAGTACGATTGCTTGCTGGCCAAACTGGCGGTCAGTTGTGCAATGATTTATCACTAGCATCATTTCGACAAGGCGCTCTGAGCAATCAGGGCGCCTTTTTTATTGTCTGAAATTCGGGTCGGATACTACGATTGCCAAGTATTGGGTGACAAGTGTAAGCGCCAGTTACGTTTCATCATCGTCGCTGGCGAGTATTTCGACAATGCCCTCGCGGATGCGCCGCGTGGAGATGCTCACTTCAAACAAGAACAGTATCAGGCCGAGGATCAAGAGGCACATGGCCCCTATGAACAGAGCGGCAATGGTTACCGATAAATTGAGGCCAGTCATTTCGCCAAGGAATAATGTCATGATGACCATGCAGACGAGCAGGGCGCCGCTGACAAACATGCGTACCGACCAGTTGACCAGGCGAATCCGTTTCCACAGGGCTTCGGTTTCTGATTGCAGCACTTCGCGATGGTCCTGACGACGTTCGCCAGCCAGATGGGCTTCGACAACGCGCGCACGGTCCACAACGCGCCCCAGTCGCACAGACAGGACATTGAGCATGCCCGCGATACCCGCTAGCAGGAATACCGGTGCAACGGAGAGTTGGATAACTCCGGCAATAGTTTCTACGGCGTTGATTGGTTCCATGGCAGCTGGCGATCTGTTCGAATAGCGCCCCTTATACAACTGTGGCGCTGTATCGTCCAGTGCAGACGACAATTTACCCGAGCATCAAGCCACTTTGGCATTGCGCCGCAGTGAGTTGTGAATGGCCTCGGATAATTCGGTTGACCGCACGGGTTTGTTGAGGATCTGGCAATTGGAAATCTCGTTGGCGTCCAGAGAATCCATATATCCGGTGCATAGAATCACCGGCATTAGCGGGCGGACCTGACGGACTTTGTTAATCAGCCGCACACCGTCCATTTCTGGCATAGACAGATCCGTAAATACCAGATCGTATTCGTTGGGGTGATTTTCGAAGTGTTGGGAAGCTGCGATGGAGCTGGTAAAGGCATTGACCGAATACCCCAGCGACTCAAAGATGCGGTTGATGACATCCAAAACCATTTCATCATCATCCACCAGCAATATGCGTTCACTGGTGCCTTGAATCATTGCGTCCTTGTGCAGCGGCTCGATAGGCTGAATGTCTTGTGATTCTGCCTTGAAATAAAGCGAGAATGTTGTGCCCAGGCCGACCTCGGATTGCAGGTCAATATAGCCGCCATGATTCTTCACAATTTGATAGACCAGCGCCAGCCCCAGCCCGGTACCCTTGCCGCGTGGCTTGGTGGTATAGAACGGTTCGAAGATATGATTCATGGTGTCATGGCTCATGCCCGTGCCGGAATCAGTGATATTCATCATCACGTAGTTACCGCGGGGAATGATCTGGTTGTGCAAGGTTTTCGCCTGTTCCAGTTTCATGCTCACCGCGCTAATCGCAATAACGCCTTCATTTTCCACAGCGTGCTGGGCATTGACACAGATGTTGAGAATGAGTTGATGCAGTTGCGTCGGATTAATGCGAACCGCTGGCAGGTTGGTTTCACAATCGATGGATATCTTGCAGGATGGTGGCGCGAAGGCGCGAAGCTGTTCGATGGTCTCTTTGATATGGGCGCAGACATCAAGTGGTGAGGTTTCACTGTCACCGGCTGGGCGAGAAAACATGAGAATCTGGCGCACCAGATTTTTGGCGCGTTCGCTAGCAGAGAGAATATTGCCGAGTCGCCCTTTGAGTTCGCCACTAGTGGCTTCATCCCCAGCCAGTTCGGCATTGGCGATAATCGACATCAGGATATTATTGAAATCATGGGCGATGCCCCCGGCGAGATTACCCAGCGCTTCGAGTTTCTGAGTTTGGCGTAATTCTTTTTCGGCGCGCCGTCTTCTGCGGATGGCTTGCAGCAACAAGGCAATGAGGGCCAGTTGAATTGCTATGACGATTACGCCGGCAATGATAAATGTGCCGTATTGCCGCCACAGGTTCGGTTGGTCAAACACAATCTGGCTGCCAACAGGCAGGCTGTCTCGATTGACCGCGAAGCGATCAAGGGCCTGACCATTAAATTTGAATTGAGTTCTCGCTGTGACAGGGTCATCCGGGAAGAGGCCACGCAGAATATTCTCCACCAGACTGGCCGCGGTAAGCGCATAGCCGGCGACTGTGGAGACATTACCACCTAACGCCCCCGTACTTAGCAGATTGTCAGACATTACCAATACCGGCCTGTCTACTTCCGTGGCCACGGTTTCAGTAATCTGCAAAGTGCGTAGCAAGTTGCCCTGATCGTCGCGGTCGTAAGTAGTCATGACGATCGCGTTGTCTGGGGGCAAGGCTTTAAGTGCATTAATCAGCTCATCGCTAGTGAGTCCGGACATATAGCTGAACTCATAAGGTAGCGCCATTGATTCAAACACTTGCCGAAAACGTGCCATGTAGCTACGGTCGCCGGCGCCGCCGCCACCGATCACGGTCAATCCGGTCAAGTCTGGCATTAGCGTTGGCAGTATGCGCATGGTTTCGGCTATCGCCTGATTGGCAGAGCTTTCGAGAACGCTGATAGTAATCGAGTCATCGTAATCGGTAGTGATATTGTCGGCAGGCAGTATGTGCAGGACATCGGCATTGGGAGCGAAGACGTGGCGATACTCCCGTACAAAAGTATTGGCTTCGGGTAGCAAGGCGACCACCAGGGCGAGCTCTTGCTGTTCGTATTTCAGTGCCAACGAACGAGCGATGATGTCTTTTTCGGAGTCATCGGCATTGACCAGAGACAAGAACTCCGGGGTGACATAAACACCGAACTCCGCGCTCAGTTCGTCACGGAACACTTGATTGAAAGTCTGCTCCCAGGTGGCCAGACCGCCGGTTCCATAAATGATAAGCACATTCTGGCCAGTATCCGTTTGCGCTGTGGCGGAAGTGGGGGCCAGGGCAGTGCCCAGCAGTAAACAGGCAGCCACAGTCCACCGCTGGAGAACTCTGAACAGCATTGCGAAGGTGAGGTTTGGAAGTGAGAAGAATTGGCGCATTAACACTGTCTTTTTATCAGGCCTCTCCAGTCTCACTACGGCCGAATCGGTAGCGATTATGGGGTAATCTCTGAGCGATCACCAGCGCACTGTAATCCCGTAAGGTGTTGAAAATTCTGTTAAAGTTATGCCGATTTCGAATAACTGCGAGAGCTTAACGCATCAAGCAGAACAAGCCTATGCGTATATTCCCGTAAATTTCACTGTATTGATAGTTCTTCGACAGCGCCGCGGGTCGGCAGCAGGCTATGCTGGTGTGGGCGTATCACTCACAGTGCATTGTGGGTCAACTCTGGGCCTGATCAGGGCTCAGAGTTGGCCAGCACAGTCCACGCTACCGAATCAGCAACGCTGGCACCGTTGGACAGGGTTAGAGTCATGGTAAAGACATAGTCGCCGGCATCCAGTACCGACAAGGGAATGCTTGGGCAGCGCAGCGTCAGGCCGCCCTCGGACAGCGAGCCATTGACCGCACACTCTGAAAATATCTCACTGACATCCACGCCATTGAGCTGGGTAGTGATGTTGCTGATGGATACGCCGGTTGTGCGCAGCGCGGCGGACAAGTCGATAAACTGCGACTGAAAATACACCCCGGAACCCGGGCTAACACTTAACGGTGCGACCAGCCTGGACACTTGCCCGGAGATACTCGCGACATAGAGCTCGCCGGCTTCGTCTTCACCAAAACTGCTGATCTGCAAGTTGGTGTCTTGCAGAATCTCTTGTGACCAGCTGCTGCCGGACTGAGACGCCATGAAGATCTCGCCACTGCAAAAATCGCCGTAGATATAATTGCCTTGCAGCCCGCTCAACGCCGATCCGCGATAGACATAGCCGCCAGTAATAGAGCAGCGCCCCTGACCGTGACTGTATTGAAGGGCTGGCAAGGTCAATGAGCCGTCATTGCAATTGCTTGCCGGGTTGAAGCAGTTGTCGCCTTCCATCAGGCGCCAGCCATAGTTCTCACCGCCTGTGCTTGACGCCGTTTGCCGATTCACTTCCTCAATCGCGTCTTGCCCTACATCAGCAATGTAGAGGTCGCCGGTCAGGCGGTCGAAGCTGTAGCGATAAGGATTACGCAGGCCCAATGCTCAGATCTCATCGTGGGTGAAATCGTCGGCGGCGAAAGGATTGCTGGCTGGAATCGAATAGGGGGATCCAGAATCAACATCGAGTCGCAGCATCTTGCCGAGTAACGCCTGTCTGTCCTGGGCATTGTTCTGCGGATCGCCGCCGCCACCGCCATCACCCAGCCCGATATAGAGGTAGCCATCGGGGCCAAAAGCGAGTTGGCCACCATTGTGATTGCTAAAGGGCTGGGCAATAGTGAGCAAGACGGATTCTGAACCGGGCAGGGCACTATTGACATCAGCTGACACCTGCCAGCGCGAGATCACCGTCGCGCCAGAATTGTTCGAATAATTCAGATAAAACAGCCCGTTACTGGCATATTGCGGATGAAAGGCAATGCCCAACAGGCCGCGTTCACCGCAACAACCTACCTGCGCAGAGATATCCAGAAACGGCGCAGCCAAGAGCTGCCCATTGGCAAAAATCCGCACCCGCCCCGCCTGCTCCAACACAAACAAACGCCCGGACCCATCGCCGGCATGAGTAATGGTTGTTGGCCGCTCCAGCCCACTGATCACGGGCACCACAGCAATTTCTTGCGCACTAACTTGAGCCGGCAAAATCGGTAAGACAGCGACAACTACACCCACGAACAACAACAAAGCTCGCATGACATTCCCTCCATGAATTGCCACCAGTCTAGCGGAAGGGCAGCCCGCAGTACGCTAATTTGCTTCACATTGTTGGCATTCGGGGATGAGTGAACGGCTTCGGTTAGTCTTGGAATAAGCTTATTCTGGACAGGACATTGGTCAGTGACCCTGTAAATTCAAACGTATATAATCCACCCACCACGCGCCCCTAGCTCAGCTGGGTGAGGGCAAGTGGTTTGGAAGCGTAGCTTCCAGCGCAGACCGAACGACCTCAATCTATGATTGAGGGCTGGGGAGAGTAACAGGGCGATAGCCCCTACTTGCAGCCGGCAAGGTCATGATAGTTTTTACCAAGTCACGCGCCCGTAGCTCAGCTGGATAGAGTAACTGGCTTCGAACCAGTTGGTCGGGAGTTCGAATCTCTCCGGGCGCGCCACATACAAAAATGCCCTCCTTGTGAGGGCATTTTTGTATGTGCTGCCCGGAGGACTTGGTTCGAACTCCTCAGTTCGAAAGCTGCGAAGCAGCGCAGACAGCGCAAAGCGCTGCCCGAAGGGTGAAGTTTTTGGCTAAGCCAAAAACTGAATCAATCTCTCCGGAACCTACGCAAAAATTCGACTATATTTTATGCCCTCATTGCGAGGGCATTTTCGTGCTTGCTGCCAGCTAAACCCAGCTCGATCCCGTCGGTTCGAAAGTCGCAGGGCTCCGTAGATAGCGGAAACTTATGCCATTTTTTAGATTGTGTTCAATACTAAGATGCTCTTGTTGGGGCATTTAGTAAGTCTATAGCTGACCCAATAGTTTCCTGTTCTCAGCTTCATTTGCTACCATCAAAAAGACGGAATTGAATTAATATCAAGAGCTGGAAAACTGGGATGAGATTACATGACAGCTGAAGTCCTTCTGATGAATCACTCAGCAATAGCGCTGGCAGCTGATAGCGCCGTTTCTATAGGTGAGAACGCTAGTAAAATTTATACTTCTGCGGAAAAGCTATTCCAACTTTCCAGCGCTGCACCTATAGGGATAATGATTTACGGGAATGCTAATTTCACTGGTGTACCTTGGGAAACGATTATCAAATCATATCGAAGTAAATTGGGTGATAAGACTTTTAAGACTTTAGATGAGTACGTTTCCCATTTTATAGAATACTTATCTTCTAACAAGAAAATGATTTCGCCAGATTTAGCCGATAACTCAGTATATGATCTAACCGTTTCCCTGTTTTGTGAAATTCTAGAATTCACAAGAGCATTCTTAACTGAAATTGCCGAACACCAAGATGGGTTAACTGAACCTGATGTGCAAAATATTTTTGATGCTGTCACTACTTCGTATCTTGAGTCGATTCGTTCGAATGAGAAATTAGACAACTACCGCCGAGACTGGTCAAAGAGAGTTCGGAAAAAATACTCTGGTCACATCAGTGAAATTCGAGATTCACTGTTCGGAAACTTACCGCTTACAGTTGCCACTAAACGCAGATTAATCACTATAATGATCGAATATCTGTGTAGATCAGACTTCGGCGATTACCGAAGTGGCGTTGTTTTTGCGGGCTATGGAGATGATGAATATCTGCCATCGTCAAGAAGCTATTTTTTTGAAGGTATGTTACTTGGAGCGCCGCGCATTAAATGTGAACAGAAAATAGTTTTAAATTCATCTGAGAAAAGCACTGTACGGCCATTCGCTCAGCTCGATATGGTTTACTCGTTTATGCAAGGCATAAGCATGACTCTGAATAAGCATATTCAAGAATCAACACTGAATGGTTTTGAGGAATTAATTCAACTGATATTGCCAGAAATTGAGAAAGTTGATGCTAAAGTATATAAAAAAATGAAACAGCGGATTGACTCTGAAGTGCCAAATATTCTCAATAATTTGTTCTCAAGCTGGGCTCAAGAGCAAGAGTCGTATTGGCGGCCCGTGGTGCAAATTGTTTCTGTTCTGCCTAAGGATGAGCTGGCGATTATGGCGGAAAATTTAGTTAATTTAACAAAATTTCGTAGACGAGTTACGACTGATAGTGAGACTGTAGGAGGGCCAATTGATATAGCAATTATTACGAAAGGGGATGGTTTTGTTTGGTTTAGAAGGAAACACTACTTCGATTCAAAATTAAATCCAAGAGCGATAACTAGAATGCAGGGGGTATAAAAAATGACTAATCTTAAGAAAGGAAAGACGTTTCAAACTGGTTCAGAAGTTTATGAGTACTACATACCGAAATATAAAAAGAAAGATGTTGACGAATCTATCCCAGATATTCTTAGAGAAGGGGTGGGCACGGCAGTTAACGCAAATTTAGTGACTGAATTCAGACGGAAGCTTGAGTTTAATAGGCACTAATATTAGAGAGACGTTGCTGAGGTAAGAACTATTCAATGATCAAGAGTGCTTAGTAGGGTAAATGAAATTCAATCGTTGATTCAGTCATCTTCATCCGGGCTATGAGAGTGCCGGTCTAAGTCAGCTAATAATTCCGTTAGTTCTTCATCCGACATGTCCACAAACAGCTCACTTATGTTCTCTGATTCACTGGTTTTCTTTACTACGCCCCATTGAGAAATATTGATATTCATGATGTCTTTAGCAAAAAAGAACATATGACTACCAGGTATTGGGTGCTGGACTATAGTCCCTAGGCTTTTATCGGCCTTTGTTATTCGTACGGTGTTTGTTAGCACTAAGGACTCTAAATTACCTGATTTATTGCACTTGAATGATGCTAGTTTGCCGCTGTATAAATTGTTGTAAGTATCCACTAGGTCTATATTTAAGATGGGTTCTTCGGGTTTTAGTAAACTAGTGGCAACTTGTATAAGTAATGGGAAGTGTTCAAGAGTAGCTGCCTCGGAAGGCTTATCCTCTAAGAATTGCTCGATTACCAACTTGGGGAAAACGTAAAGGAAATAGATAAACGCTATGGCAATGACTAGTGCAAGATAGATTAAGTAGATTTTGAAATTTATATTTAGAAAAGCAATAACATTCTCTGGGCTATTTTCGAATTCAGAACTGAAGTCGAGTAGAAGTTTCAAAGTATATTTTTCGTTGACAGTATACCCACACGCCGAGAGTAGGATGTAGGTAGCTGAAGCGGCTATAATAGGAAAGAGGCTATACTTTTTAATTTCCTCAACCACTCCAAGATTTCCTATATGGATAGGAGTGACAGTCCTGGCGAGAATTCTAGTAAGTATTACTGGAAGTAAGTATGTGAGAAAAACGACCGATGTCAATAAAGTAAAAGACATCGGAATTCGTTACTACCCTTGTGAGATCACAGAAGCTTTGTTATTTTGGTTTAAATAAATAGTCCGAGGGGAGCCATTAACGGTTACTTGTACTTTTCTTCCAGATTTTATTGACCTGAGAATAATAGCCGCTGTGCTGGCTTTAGCGCTCTTAGATTTCTCGCCTTTCAGCGTAACTTTGTCTAAAAACTTCTGCTTTAAAGCATCGTGACTTTTCAGAGAAATAGCCATATACAACCCTCCTTATTCACTTATCATATCAAATGTCATCCCGCTTAGCTATTCTATTGAGTTTCGGCAGTAACTTACAGAAATAATATCTTTAATAAAATCAAAGGTATAGCGGGGGCTTAAGGCGCCCTGCAAATTTCGTGAGTATCCATGCGCCTAATTATCAAGCAAATTCATTCTCAAGTTGTAGTTGGAGCACCGTATGATTGCAACCTCATTGAGAGTGGGGTTCGGGATATTGATCAAATCGAGGTTCTCTGAAGGAGAGTGTTAATTGCTTGTGTTCTCCATATCGACTTATGACGTTAAGCCACTCTCCTCAACCGCCTCCTACCCCTACCAACACCCACCGGCACCTCCGGCAAATCCACCCCCAACAAATACTCCAAAATCGCCTTCCGCAAACACTCATCCCCACCCGGAATTCCCACATTCCCAAACAACCGATTAAACTCAATCAAATAAGGATGCCCATTCACCACCGCCACATCAAACCCGGCGTGATCAATGCCCAACGCATCGGCCACTTTCTCCACCAACGCGATCGCCGCTTCAGGCACCGGGCTGTAATCCACATCGCCACCACGACTGACATTGTTATGAAAGGTATAAGGCGATTGCACGCGCCAGTACGCCGTCAGTATTTGCTTGCCAACTCTGACGATACGTATGTCACGATCGATAGGCAGATGCTCTTGTACATACAAGACATCGGTTGCCGCCAGATAGTTTTTCCAGTCAGTTAATGACTCGATTAGCCAGACACCTTGCCCTTGTGAGCTGCGCGGTATTTTGGCGACGAAGGGCAACAGCATGCGCGACCACAACTCGGCAGCCTGTTCAGGGGTATTGGCGGCGATGTGAGTTTCGGGCACGTGCTCGGGCGCCACGGCCATGAAGGCGCGGGTCATCTCTATCTTGTTGTGCCCCAACAGGTAGCTGGCCTGACTTGGGAAGATGCGTCGCTGATAGCCATAGACCAGGGCGCCGATCTGCCAGTACTCGGGGAATAAAATCCAGTCGGCAGCGCTGAGCAATTCGCGCTGGGCAAAGAGTTCATCTGGTTTCAGAAACCGGGTGTCGGGGAAGCTGAAGGTGCGGAGCGGATCGAACGATATCCAACCCATGGACGTGACTGCAAAGCCGAAGATGGCGGATTATAGCGGAATAGTTTTTAAACAGAATAGAAAAAAGTAGTGGCCAATAGCCGGTTTGCGAGAGTTCCCGCAGCCAATCCAGTCGTCAGACGGTGTTCCTAGACATTTACCCGGCGCGGCGATATTGTCAAAGCCAGTGTCTCCCCACAATGACAATAATAACGAGGTGTACTATGAAGACCCACTCCGCACATGCAATGGGCAAGTTCCTCCTGATTCTGATTATGCTATCCGCCGGGGCCGTCCGTGCCCAGACCCTGAATGAAGTGAAAACCGGTTTTGTTGGCTATTATGAGCTCGTCAGTTTTATCAGCTTTCCGGCCGATGGTGAGCCTGTTAACAACAACTACTCAGGCCGCATCATTTACGATGCCCACGACAACATGTCAGCTATCGGTATGCCGCTGGATGCACCCGAGGCAGCTCGCCAGCAGGGTGAATCCGGGTCGCAGGGCTTTGCTTATTGGGGCAAGGTGAGCTGGGATACCGAGCGCGGCATCGTGACGCATCATGTCGAAGGCTCGCCGACTCGCAATACCTGGGCAGGGGAAGACAATGTTCGCTATTACGAGCTGGACGGCGATATCTTGCGCCTGTCTTTGCGCGATGCAACTGGTCGCACGACCGGGACGCTCACCTGGCGCAAGATAACTTCGGATTGAACTCAGAATTTTTAAAGCGCTGATGCGTTCAACAAACAGTTAAACATCAGGAATTATGGAAGCAAAAGTATGAAAGTTTATTCACTGCTCAGCAAAGTTGTTGGTTGCGCAATCTTGGTACTGGCATCGACCCTTGCGTTAGCGCAGGAAGAGGTGCGCATATTCAACACCGTCAAATTGAAACTGGCCAATGGCGAGCCTGTTGTTGGCGGCACTGTGTCCTCGGCCGAGCCGGACACGTACTGTGCCATGGCCAATTCGGGTTTCGATTTTATGTGGATCGAAATGCAGCATAGCGCACTGACCTATTCGCAGGCCGCGGAAATGATCTGGGCGTGTCGCGATGCGCCGGCGATTCCCTTCATCCGCATTCCAGCAGCCACCGAAGGTGATATTCAGAAGGCGACCGACATCGGCGCGCTGGGCATCATCGTGCCGATGGTGGATGCCATCGAAGAAATTGAAACCGCGATTACCTATGCCAAGTATCCGCCTATCGGCAAGCGTAGCCTGGGCGGCGGCCAGCACTTTGGTATTTGGGGGCGTGACTATCGTGAGGCTGCCAATGACAACATCATGATTGTCGCCATGATCGAGCAGCCTGAAGGCGTGGATATTATTGAGCAAGTGGCTAACACCGACGGTGTCGATGTGGTTTTTGTCGCCAGCTCGGATTTAAGTAGCTTCACTGGTTTGCGTCAGGGCGATCCCGACTACGAAGCGCTGGTCACCCGTGTGCGCGATACTACCAGTGCAGCCGGCAAGTACGTCGGTGGGCCAATGAGCTGGCTGGAATCCCGCGAAGGGCAAGGCTACAGCTTCTTCCAGGGGCCAGGCGCCAGTGCGCTGATTCGGGTGGGTACCAGCGTGACGCTGGAAACAGCTGATCCCTGTCGCTTCTTGCCTTCCGGGGCAACGCCAGTGGCGGGTGAGGACGCCTGTCCTTAATGGCTTGAGTGTGAATTGTTGTGAGTGTGAATTGTTGTGAGTGTGCGGATGGCCAAGGGCTCTGTGGATGTAAATTAGCCATCAAGAGTTATTGATGATTCGCTCGCTCATTCAATTACGACAATCTCCACTTGAACGACACCGACACTGGTGTCAGCTATTTCACTAAACGCACTACGCGTCAAATCAATAACCCGCCCTTCCACAAACGGCCCCCGGTCATTGATCTTCACCACCACTGACTCGCCATTGGCGATATTGGTCACACGCACCATCGTGCCGAACGGCAGTTCTTTGTGCGCAGCGGTACTGGCCATTTGATTCAGGCGTTCTCCGCTAGCGGTGGCTTGGAATTGATAGCGCATTGCGTAGAAAGAAGCGCCTCCGGTTTCAGTAAAGCCGATCCATTCAGGCGAGCTTCGTTGAGGAATAGTCGTACAGCTGGAGATTAGGGCGGCGCTGCAGAGGAGAAGGCAGAACAGAGAGGCTGGCTTTGGCATGGTGACTCTTTGATGCTTGTCGAAATGGTCACTAGAGGCTAGCAATAAACTGACAGAAAAAGCGAGCCAAGTGCCCCTCTTTTTGACCAGACTGCAAATACCCTCGATTACTCCAGTTCATTCTGCCAACGCTCTATCGCCGAGCGCAGGGCTGTGTGTTTGTATTCAGAGCCATAATGAATGGCCAATTCGTATTGCTCGATTGCCTGTTCTTTAAGCCCTTGCTGGTAGTACGATGCGCCCAGCTGCTGCCGGAGGTCACTGTTCTCTGGCTCAAGTGCCACGGCCTTTAGTAGCGAGTTCAGGCTCTCATCAGAATCATTCGCAACCAACATCGAATACGTGGCATAAATCTGAGCAGACTCAATATCTCGTGCGATTATCGATTCGCGCACCAGAGGGGCTAATTGCGATCGAATTGAATCTGATTCGTCAACGTACACAATCATCTGAGTGGGCTGAAGCCGCTCACGTATGGCAGTCATGACAGCATTGGCATAGGCAACTGCTTCTTCAGCAGGCAATTCTGAAATCGCAGACAGCGTTTGTTCCAGTGCTTGATCGCAATTCTGATTGCCGAGCATCTTGCGCGTATGTCTCAGGCAAAGAGTTTGCAGACTTCGTTGCACTCTTTGTTGCACTCCTTGTTGCGCGTTCTTGTCAGTTAGTCTTTCAAGGTTACGCAATGCTGCCAACCGTTGATCCGCAGCAAGATCTCTTTCGACTGCGGCGAGGAAACGGTTTTTGCGCAGAGTCTGCCCGGCGCGTTCCAAGTGGTCGATCGCTTTGCTTGCGGCGTTCCAATTTACGCGTGGCGGTTCGGAATCGCGATAGCTGGTCATATAGCAGCCGGCCGCTTCTGAATCTGCGCGGGTGCGATCTTCGTCAGTGCTGGCAACCTGATACAAAGCCCCGTGCAATAATCTGCAAGTCAACGTGCTGGGCGACTCAGTGGCAACGATTTGCCGATTCCACGCCAGTTTCTCTCTGTCATCGTCTGCGGTCAGCGCAAGTATGCGCATGGCTTCAGTATTGCCTGGCTCCGCATCGTGAACCATCTGACCGATGGCTTTTACGCTTTGCAGATACTGCTCAGCACTGAGTAGTACGCCACCCTGATCAACCAGGTCATCGAAGTTTGGATTTTCTGTGCGATTGCGAAGTTCAGACAAGCGATAATAGGTGCTTGCCCTTATTAATTCGATTTGGGTGTGCCGTGGTTCAGGCAGGGTTTCCAGTTCGGCGAGCCAGTCTAAACAGGAGGCGATGACACCGCTGGCATTCGGGTCGCATTCGATGTAGAACTTGTTTTCCAGACATTGGGCATCAGACGTCAAGCACGCCTCTGGAGTCCCTACGCCTTGCAAGACATATGAGGTGGAGGCTCCTAAGTCTTCATCACTAACATCTTGAGAGTTGAGGCAGGCAGTCAGGCCTAGTGCGCTGGCCGCGATGATTGTTAGCGGGCGACATTGCGAAATTTTCATTACAGCAGGTTTCCTGCAGCAGGAAGTCCGGAGTGGCAATTACTCTATCAGTGAATATTGGTAATTGCCAAATGAAGAATGGGCGGCATTGTGAGGAAATTGCAGCTTGAAGATTGCTAGCCCTGCGACAATCAGGGTAGCGGCATCTCTTCGCTGTCATTAGCACGGGCGGCCTGAAATGCTGCTACTGGCTCACTGGTACGCACTTGTTCAAGCCAAATGACGCCATCAAAAGGCGCGCTGTTGCCGCGGGTTGTAAGAAAATCCAGATCGCCATCCTGATCGACATCGCGGGCAATAAATTTGTCGTACATGCCGCGCTTGCGTCTTGAGATGTCATGTCGGGTCCATGTGCTTATAGCATCGCCCGGGTTTTCGAACCAGCCTATTCTGCCCAGGGCATCGTCGACCGTGACATCCTCTTCGCTGGTGCGCGAGCCGCGGCTGTAACCGCCGGCCATGATATCGGTATCGCCATCACCATCGATGTCGGCGACTTCCAGGCCGATCATCGCGTCAGGCAAAAAATCACCAATGCGGTAGGCGTTCCAGGCATCGTCAATGTCGGCCGGTTGTGCGAGCCAGTACAATACATTGTCGGAGCGACTCATGATGTCGAGTCGGCCGTCACCGTTAAGGTCGGCGTACTCGAGATTAAAACCATCTGGCTGCGCGCCATTGACACCAATAGCATGTTCGGTAAAAGCCAATTCGGTGGTGCCAGTATTGGCAAAAAAGACGAGGCGCTTTTCTCCACGAGTACCTGCCACGATGTCCATATCACCATCGCCGTCCAGATCAATCGGTTCGGCATTTTGCGGCACCGAGTAACGCCCCAGTACAGTCTCCTGCCAGCTATCGCCCTGCAAGGGATCGCCGTTGACAGAGAAGACCGAGACATCGGTTGAGCGGGCGAAATCGTCGGGGCCCGGTGTTTGCGCGCCTTTGTTGGCAGTGCTTACTTCGGGGTGGCCGTCGCCATCGAGATCAGCCATGAAGACACGAATATATGATCCCTTATCTCGCGTAGACGGAACTATGAGTCGCTGCCAATACTGGCTGCGGCTGGCTGCGCCCGGGTTTTGCAGGTAGATAAGATGTGAGCGTTCGGTGGCGACAATGACATCGAGAAAGCCGTCGCCATTGAGATCACCCAATGCCGCGTCTTCGGGTGCCGGTGTATCGGTGCCTTCGGCAATGGTGATATTGAGCCATTGATCGGGATCATCAGAGCCAAAGGCGATACGCACATGGCCTTCGGGTTTGGGGACGAAGTCTGGCAGGAAGCTGGCTGAATCATAGGTCGCGTCAGCTTCGTGAACCGAGACGATGTCTTCGAAGCCATCATTGTCGATATCGCCCATTACCAGTCCGTCGCTACCGGTTAGCGAAAACCCGGCTGTTTCAGAGTCATCGATAATATGTTCGCGCCAGCTGATATAAAGGCCGTTTTCAGTGGTTGCTGAAGTCGGTGTGTCGCCAACAGGAATTTGGGCGTGCACAATAGCACTGTAGAAGAAGGCAATTGCGGGAGGCAGCAGGCGGAGAATGGTCATGAGGGTCTCTTGTTATTGATAGCGCACAAGTGCTTAACAATACTGCCGCAGTCAGTGTAATTCAAACTTCAATTGTGTGGTGTTTGGCCAGTCCCGCCTTTAAAAAGCGGCCGCTAAGAACTGACCATAGAACTCGGGTACAAAGAGAGAGCATTAAAAAGTCATGAAAAGGCAAGTAAAAAAGGCAAGCATAAAAAAGGGGGCACGTAGCCCCCTTTTGTTTTCTTGTATTTCCACAGGCAATGGTTCCGCTGTTACGGATCCACTGCATAGGCAACCAGCTTGGCAGGATTGCCACCGCCACCAACAAACATGGCCAGATACTGAGTGCCATTGTGTTCATAGGTAAATGGCAGGCCAGTAGCGCGATCAGGCAGTTCCAGTGTGCTGAGAATCTCACCAGTGGCTTTGTCGACAGCGCGCATATAAGGTCCGGCATCTGCAGCACCGTTGCCTTCGGCAACCAACAGCAAAGAGCCTGTGACCAGAATATTTGACCGCGTGGGTACGCCAGTACGAGGAATGTCGATACCTTCCAATAACGGATGGTTGGCGATACGGTCCGGCGTGTCGGCATTGGCAATCCACCATAAGTGATCACCGGAGTTCATGTCGATAGCTGTGATGCGACCATAAGGTGGTTTAACCACTTCCAGGCCTTGTACGCGAGGCAGTCGTACGCCATAGCTTTGACTGAAGTCGATATCTGACTCCGGGTTCTTGGCCAGAGACAACACTTGCAGTTGGGTGCGAGAAGGGACATAGAGAATGCCAGTCTCGGGATCGATTGCCGAGCCTTCCCAGTTTGCGCCGCCCGTTGAAGAAGGCAGGTGCAGCAAGCCGCGTGTGCCATCAGGGGCTTCGGACGTGGAGGGCGGTGTATACAGCGTACGGCCGAGTCGGAAGCCGTCAATGGCTTCGAGAGCCAGTGCGCGAACTTCTGGTGTCCAGTCGATCAGAGCATCTTCGGTAAAACCCTGACGATCAAATGGAGCCGGGCGCGTCGGGAAAGGCTGTGTTGGAGAATACCATTCGCCGGGCACATCGCCTGCTGGTACCGGTTCTTCCACGATTGGCCAGATTGGCTCACCAGTGGCGCGATCGTAGGTATAGACGAAAGCCTGTTTGGTGACAGACATGAGAATCTTTTCACCGTTGGGTAGGTCCGCCAGTACTGGCGCGGCAGGTACATCCCAGTCCCAGATGTCATGGTGAATCTGCTGGAAATGCCAGGCGCGTTCGCCGGTTTGGATGTCCAGCGCCACAATGCCACTGGAGAACAGGTTGTCACCCGGGCGGTCACCGCCGTAGTAGTCACCTGTCGGGTCTTCGATTGGCAGGTAAACGTGGCCCAGTTCCGGATCACCGGAAATAGGCGCCCAGACACCGGAGTTACCGGTGAAGTCCACGCCTTCATCCAGCCAGGTCTCATAACCCACTTCGCCGCGCATGGGGATAGTGTGGAAGGTCCACAGCAACTCGCCGGTATGCACATCGAAGCCACGGATATCACCTACCACATTGGCCTTGGCGCGAGGCCGGCCGCCGGTAGAGTGTGCGGCACCAACGACAATGACGTCGTTCATGACAAAAGGTGGCGCGGACAGGCCGATATCGATGCTGTCGAAACGCGGGTCCTCGGTATTACGGAGGCCAACCATCAAATCGACTGTGCCGTTGTTGCCGAAGTTGGGGTCAGGAATACCGGTTTCGGCATCCAGAGATACCATATGGTAACCGGGGGAAACATCGATGACGCGTGATTCATCGCCATCAGTCCAGAACGACACACCGCGACCGGCGCCTTTTCGTGGTGCATTGGTGTAGCGGTCACCTTCCTGATAGCGGTACATCCACAGCACTTGGCCGTTGCTTGCGTCAAGAGCGACGACGTTACGCGTAGCCCCGATGTTGGCGTACAGGACACCGTCGATTTCAATTGGAGTAGAAGGGTTGCTGTAGTCAGTCAGCGGGCCAAAATTGGCAGTTGAAAATTCCCAGGCAATTTCCAGCTCGTCGAAATTGTCGGCATTGATCTGGTCCAGTGGGGAATAGCGCTGGGATGACTCTCCGCCATGATAAAAGGGCCAATCGCCCTCGTAGACGCTGGTGCCCGATTGGCTAAAAGCCGCCGTGGCGCATGTCAGTGCGCTCAGGGTCAGGATAAATGATGGAACTACCTTCTTTCTTGTTGTCATTAAGGACTCTCCTCCTACCAAAGTTTCTTGTTGTTATAACTTGTACTGCAATGGAGCAGATCAAGCGGAATTGCGCTAAGTATCCCTTGTTTCTCGAAGCAGGGAAAGTTGCCTGTGCAATGGCCAATCTGGCCGTACTTTGCCAGTTTGGCGGCATTGTGCGAGCCGCGTTATATATGTTAAATGATTTAACATATATGTTAAAGCAATATCTAGCGCCAAACTTATTAAAATCAATCAGTTAGATTGAAATCTGTGGGTTGGGCTGGCATCGCTGCCTGTGATTTGCTGTTGACAGCGCTCGCCAATCGCCATGCGGCGGCAAACCAGGGCTTTCAAGTTGCCGGATAGTGTTTTACCAGTAGGGCAAGTAGTGGGAAATATCCGACAAACCGAAGTCGGATGGCGGTCGCTCACAGTCCTGTTGATGGCGTTAAATGGGGCTGCTTGCGCCAGAAGCTGCGGCGTGAGTCTCTGGAGAGAATGCTCGGGCTATTGCTGGAACATTTGCCAGTGATAAACGGCAGGAATGGGAAGGGTACTGCAAGGCAGTCACCTTCGCATTCTGCATTCCCGGAACAGCAACGTATTGTGTCGCCTGCAGTTCTCATTCCTGAGAGGTGGGGTGCTTACGCATGTGCGTGTGCAGCATATTTGCGGTCGATGCCACAGATATGCGACTTCAACCAGAAGCGCAAGAAAGAAAAGACCTGATCGTTCAAGGTCATGGATTGTTTGAAATCGGCATAGTGCTCATCCAGGCTATTTAACAGGCGCGCATGGATTTGCTTGTGAGATTTGAGTTGCTCAAATTCAATTGCCTCCATATAGGCTTCCTCATCACTGAAATGTTTGCGCGTGAAATCCACTAGCTGCCTGAACGCCCGATCGACCTGTCCAAACGGTGCGTCAGCACTGTGTACGCGATCCAATTCATTCATCAGCGCGATGATCTTCTGATGATCTTTGTCCATCGGTTCAATGCCGATACTCAATTGGGTAGTCCACTCAAACCCTGACATGATTGCTCCTCAATGTGGTGATAGAAAAAGCGGAATACGACAGCATTCGGGGCACGCTTTACGGATTTAGCGACTATTCTGAGCAGTGCTGATCTGGATCAACTTTTTGGAACAGGGAGGTCACTCTGGCAGCTACGACGGTAGAAGGCTGGCCGTTAAAGATAGGGTGAAAATAGCCAGGCCAGAGCATTGCGGATCCTTTCCCAGGCAGGCATCGACAAAAGCTGCTCCTCATCGAGGCGAATAGCGTTGGCCAGATTCTGCTCGAAGTAGTCGCCGAGTTCTTGTGCGAAGGGCTTGTTAAAGACTTCCACGACTATTTCGAAATTAAGGCGCAGGCTACGTGGATCGAGATTCGCCGAGCCAACAAGGGAATAATAGTCATCGATGAGAATGGCCTTGGTGTGTACAAAGGGCGCAGGTTGCAGGTAAACCTTAAGATCGCGATCGAGAATATGCCGCAGGTTGTGCATAGCGGCCCAGTGGGCCAAGTGGATATTGGTTTTCTCGGGCAATAGTATCTTTACGTCTACGCCGCGCAGTTCTGCGGCAATCATGGCGCCGACCAGATCGAAACTGGGCAGGAAATAGGGAGTCATGATCCAGAGGCGTTTTTTGGCTGTGGACATTACGCCAACCAGTAATTCGGTCAGCTTGTCGAGATCGTCATTTGGGCCATCGGGAATCAGGCGCGTCCAGATTGTCGCGTCCGGGTTGTGCTTGTGGACGGGTGTGAATGGTTCCTGGCGTTCGATACCTGCCGCGTGGTTCCAGTCTTTTAAAAACGAGCGTTCAAAGTCATCGACAATCTTGCCGGTCAGGCGAAAATGCAGGTCGCGAGTACGGTTGTGATTCCTGGTGTCGTTGACCAGATGACGGTCACTGATATTCTGGCCGCCGGTAAAAGCCACTTCGCCATCGACCACCAACACCTTGCGGTGATTTCGCATATTGAGATGCAGAGACGGCGGTAACAGCGTGATGGGGTTGAATTCCTCATACGGCAGGCGTGCCCGGCGCAACCGGCTGATCACGGACGGTGGATAGGCAATGCCGCCGAGGCCATCCAGCAGTATGCGCACGTCAACACCACGTTCTTTGGCAGCCTTGAAGGCGCGAATGAATTGGTCGCCGCTGCGGTCATTCTGGAAAATATAAGTGGAGCAATAAATCCGCGATTTGGCCTTTTTGATGTCGGCCAACATGGCCGGGTAGCTGGCTTCGCCATTGACCAGCATGCGGATATCGTCACAGGAGCGCAGACCTTTATTGGTTACCGATTCGCCGACCATTGAAAGTGGCCGAAAGTCAGTGCCTTCCGGCTCAGATATCCCGATAGAGGCATCTTCTGGCACGGTGGATTGGTAAATTCTTTGTGCGGCCTTGCTGACTCGATTGATTCCGAACATGAGGTACACGGTCGGTCCAATGATTGGCAGAATCACACAGAAAGCCACCCAGGCCAGTGCTGATCTGGAGTCGCGTTTCGTCATCAGCACATGATAGGAGGCTGTCACGGCAGCTGCGCCGGCGAGCAGTGTCAATAACAGGCTGATAATGATGTAGATATTCATTGTTATCTTGGCATCAGGGTCACATTGGCAACGATAGCACAATGATCAGAATGTTGACGCCAGGCGGAATTATTCATCACCTGCGTGGAGTGTATTTGAAAGCCACGCAGATAAATTCTGTCCATGGGCAGCATTGGCACCAGCGCCGGGTAAGTGGCTGGTAGCTGCCCCCGACAATGTTCAGAGGCCTCGATCAAATTGCAGGAAGCTTTCAGCTTGCGGTGAATGGTGCGCCGCCAATCATTGAAATCACCAGCCAGTATCAATGGCTCTGTGTCAGGGATATAGCTGTCGATGTAGGTGATCAGTTTATCGACTTGCTGACGGCGTTCGCGTTCGATCAGGCCCAGATGCGCACACAGTAAATGGATGCCATTATCAAGAATGCCGTGCAGAATGCCGCGTTGTGAAAAGCGATAGGTAGTAATGTTGAGATTGGAAAACTCGGCAAACGGGTACTCACTGAGAATGGCATTGCCGTGATGACCATGCTGGTAGATAGCATTTTTGCCGTAGGCGAAATGATCCCAGACCGTATCAGCCAGGTATTCCATTTGATTATTTTCGGGCCAGTCAGAAATCGTTTTGCGGTGGCGTTCATTCTCTCCTGTCACTTCTTGCAGAAACACCAGATTACTGCCACTCTCGCGAAGATTGTCGCGAATTGTCTCCAATGTGAAACGCCGATTACCCATAGAAAACCCCTTGTGCATATTCAGGGTGAGTATCTTGAATTCTTGCATTACTGGCGTTCCATTCTCATATTGGCGGTGAGGGCATTATTTCAGCCATTCGAATCAATATCTACGTAGGCTGAGGGCGTATTGCTAACAGAGCTACCAGAAAACTTGCAGCTATCACGTTGATGAGATGGCGTGGATATTGTGTGAAACATTGGATGGAGCGCCCTGCAAGCAATACAATGAACTCACAGTATGGGCTGGCGGGACGATATAGACGATATATAGGGTACTGGCAAGCGGTAAGTCAAAAAAGCTGCTCAATATCCCTGGTCAGTGCTAAAACCTTTTCCGAATGAGTAATGAGTAATGGCTTTGTTTGGCGAGTGGAAGCCATACGGCGGCGTTGATCCACAAGAGCTTAACTCTCTGGCTAACAAGTTGTTGGTGGCGAGTGTAGTATTGCTCGTGCTGCCATTGTTGGCCTCTGTCTCGAGAGCCGCTACCACTGGCTGGGTGCCTATATACACCTACCATGTAATTGCCTACCTACTAGTTTTGCTCGCTGCTATTTTCCGCCAGCGACTGGATGGTCGGCTAAAAGTTCTGATCATTATTGTTGGTTGTTTTCTTGTAGTTGCCAGTGGGCACTATTCCTACGGATTGTATAAGGGCGGGGCTTATTTCTTGCCTATCTCGCTCATACTCATCGTTTTCTTCTTTGGCCCAGCACAAATGGTGGCGCTATTTGCTGTCACCGCCATTGGATACAGTTTTGTCGCCTCGCAATTTCTGAATGGTAATCTCCAGGCAGACTTAACTTTGGCGGAAGTGAATTTTGAGGCCCGTTACTGGCTCAGTACCGGTTTTTCGCTCGTCGCCTTTTTCACTATTTCCGGTCTGATAATGTTTGGCTATCGCAAGCTATTGGCAGAAAAAGTACGACTAGTATCTGCCCAGCGCGATGAAATCGAAAGGCTGACAAAATATTGTTCTGTTACGGGGGCGGCGACTCTCTTCACGGCGACAGAAAAGCTTGACATGTTGTTGGCTGAAGCCAAAGAAGAGCATTCTCAGGGAGCATTGCTATTAGTGGTAATAGAAAACCTGGCAAAAGTGAATAACGAGCAAGGCTATGATGTTGGCGAAATGGCTTTACGACAAACGGGAGAACGGTTGCGAAGCCTCATGCGGCCTGATGATTTTCTGGCTCGTGTTGGAGGTACTCGGTTCTTGATGATACTCCCCCGGGTGAAGAATGATAACCGGGCAGAATTCATGGCGGAGCAGATTAGGACGAATATGAAAACACCGGTTCGGAGCTCACAGAAAACATTCGAAATTCAATGCAGCATCGGAATTGCGCATTACCCTGTAGAAGAGTTGGATGCCAAACAATTGATTTTATTGGTCAATGAGGCTGCACTAGCGGCCAGACGAGATGGCGTAGAGATTTTTCAATTGCTTTAGGCTGGTTGTCTTGCAGGCAATAAAAAACCCCGACTAACACAGGCTAGCCGGGGTTTTTTGTGTCTTGCTTACGAGCTGGTATTAATCAGCGTCCTGGAATTCAACGTGAATTTCCAGTTCGATGTCGTCACCAACACCGAAGGACACCATGTTATCCAGGCCATGATTGGAGCGTTGGAAAGTGGTGTTGGCCGAGAAGCCCAGTGTGTAGCGGCGGGTCAAGAAGTTGCGACCACCACCGTGGAAGTTTACTTCCAGCGTTAACGGAGAAGTTTCGCCCAAGAGGGTCAAGTCGCCTTCAAAGATGAATGTGTCTTCGTCGACTGCTTCAACAAAGTTTGTTGTGCGGAAGACCGCTTGTGGGTAGTTCTCCACATCAAACCAGCTATCGCCGCGCAGATCTTCTTCGAACTCATCCAGATTGACGTCGATCGATGCAGTATTGACGATGACTTCAACGCTGGAGTTTTCGATATTCTCAGGATCGAATTCCAATGAAGCATCGAAATCACCGAAGCGGCCGATGAACGTAGAGAAGCCCAGATGATTGATCTTGAAGATCAAAGCCGCGTGGTCCTTATCCAGTGTGTAACCACCACCACGAAGTTCTGTCACTTCAGTTTCAAAGTTAGGCGAAACGAGACGATCGCAACCAACAAGCAATGTAGCACTGCCTAGAACGAGCGCCAATGTACGGCATTGAGACTGTATATTTTTAATCATGAATTTACCTATTCAGGAACAAACCTGTCCTGTTACTGCGGAGCCGCGTAGACGTCGATTTCGATTTCTACGTCGTTCGGGATGGCGGCTGTGTTAGCCCAGTAGCCCTGACCAACGCCAAATTCCAGTCGCTGGATAGTAACGCTGCTTGTCAGGTGAAAACGTGGCTGACCATCGGCCATTTCAACTTCAAACTCAAAAGGAAACTGCATGGGCTTGGTGACATCGCGAATAGTCAGTGTGCCGTCAGCAACAAAAGAGTTCATGGATTCGAGTGTGCAGTTTTCTGCCGCGAATGTCGCAGTTGGAAACTGGTCAACGTCGAACAGTTCGATGTCCAGAAGGTAGTCAAGAACCTCTGGTGAATCGACACTTATATCTGCAATCGGAATGGTTACTGCAAAGTTGCAAGAACCGGGACGCTCTGAATCGATGTCGAAAGTCGCATCGATGTTCTGGAACTGCCCTTCATAAGGTGTGCCTTCGTAAGAATACTTGAAGACGACTCGTGATTCAGCAGGAACCAGAGACCATTCGGCTGCTTGTGTTGGCAGACCGATGAACAGCAGAAGCGACGACAGGGCCGCTCGAGAAATTAAAGTACGCATAGTTATATTACTCCTGATTGTAATTTACGGTAATGCCAATACGACTAATTCAGTGGCTGAACCGCTGCCGCTGACGAACATGGCGATGTATTGATCACCGTCGTGCTCGTAAGTCATGGGCTGTCCAGACTGGACATTAGGCAAGTCGATTTCAGCGACGATTTCGCCAGTTTGTTTGTCATAGGCGCGAAAGATCGGGCTCGCCCCCGGGCCGCCACCACCTTCACCGGCGAACAACAACGTTTTGGTCAGTACCAGACCAGCGCGTGTTGGTACGCCCGTACGCGGAATATCGAGACCTTCCAGCGCTGGGTGATTGGCTATGTTGTCCGGCGTGTCCGCATTGGCGACTTGCCAAACGTGATCACCAGAGTTCATATCGATTGCAGTAATTCGACCATAGGGTGGCTTGACGATATCCAGACCCTGTACTCGAGGAACACGGACACCGAAGGCCTGGCTGAATGCGACATCCGAGTTGGCATCGTTGGCCACAGACAGTGCTGACAGCGCAGTGCGAGACGGGATGTAGATAAGCCCGGTTTCCGGATCCAGTGCTGCACCTTCCCAGTTAGCTCCGCCAGTTGCAGAAGGCAGGCTCAAGGTACCAATAGTGCCATCCGGAGCTTCTGCCAATGACGGTGGCGCGTAGACATTCTCACTGAGGCGGAACTCGGAAATAGCTTCCAGAGCTTCAGCGCGTAGTTCCGGTGTGAAGTCGATCAAGTCGTCTTCAGTAAAGCCCTGACGGTCAAACGGCGCCGGGCGAGTCGGAAAAGGTTGTGTTGGTGAGTACCATTCACCCGGCACATCACCGGCAGGAACCGGACGTTCCTCGATAGGCCAGATTGGCTCACCAGTTTCGCGGTCAAAGGTATAGACCCAGGACTGCTTGGTCACTTGCATGACAACTTTGCGGCCATTGGGCAAGTCGGCGACCACAGGTGCTGAGGGGTTATCCCAGTCCCAGATGTCGTGATGGATCAATTGATAGTGCCATGCGCGTTCACCAGTTTCGATATCGACGGCTACCAGAGCGTTGGCAAACAGATTGTCACCAGGACGGTCACCACCGAAGCGGTCACCTGTGGCGGATTCAACCGGCAGGTAAACGTGGCCCAGCTCAGGGTCACCAGACATTTGCGCCCAAACACCGGCATTACCAGTGAAGTTCACGCCTTCGTCCAACCAGGACTCAAAACCGACTTCGCCGCGTTCGGGAATCGTGTGGAAAGTCCACAAGTGCTCTCCAGTACGGGCGCTGTAGCCGCGCACGTCACCAACCACGTTGGTCTTGGAGCGGGGGCGCATGCCGACACGGTGAGCGGGGCCGACAACAACAACGTCATTCATGACGAAGGGCGGCATGGATGAACCGATGTCGATGTCGTCATAGCCGTCATCGTAAGCGTTGCGCAGACCTTCGAACATGTCGATAGCGCCGCCGTTACCAAAATTGGGGTCAGGGATGCCGGTTTCTGCGTCCAGAGACACCAGATAAAAGCCCGGCGTAATAGTCAGGATTCGGGTTTCATCGCCATCGCGGTAAAAAGAGACACCGCGGCCAGCGCCTTTGCGTGGGGCGTCGCTATAGCGCTCGCCTTCCTGCGGGCGCCACATCCACAGCATTTGGCCATTGGTGGCGTCCAGAGCTACGACGTTACGGGTCGCACCAGCAGTTATATATAGAACACCGTCTACTTCCAGAGGCGTAGAAGGGTTGTTGAATTCGGGGGATGGGCCGAACTTTTCTGTGTTAAAGCGCCAGGCGATCTCCAGATCTGCCGCATTGTCAGCGTTGATCTGATCGAGTGGCGAGTAGCGCTGCGCTTCGAAGTTGCCGTGGTGTGTCGGCCAATCGCCTTCATAGACACTCGTGCCCATCTGGCTCCAAGCCGCCGAGGCACTAAAGACACCGACACCCACTAAAATAGAGGAAATCAGTCGTTTTCTTCTTGTCATCTGGAACTCTCCCGATATTTGGTCTCAAAATCTTGTGGCCCCCACATTTTTCGCTGAATACAGACGCGTTTGCCGAGTCGATATGACTGCTGGGCCAACGAGGCAACAAAATGGGAATTTCGGACTACTACTGACTGTTTTATAAATAAGAATAGTAGCCGGGGCCGGGCCGCATGAAGGATAAGCAATCTGCTTTTCACAAGCAAGTTGATCAAGGCTGATACCCCCGGTAACAGCGGTCATTGGCGGTCTTGTTACAAATTGTTTGAGATTGCATGGGGTAGATTTTCGATGATTTTTGCTGAATCGGTGCTGAATTGTTCTGTTGTATGCTGAAAATTATTTCGAGCACTAAGAAAAATTCATGTATTACAATGGCTTAAATGCTCTTCATAGACAGGAAATGCCAGTAACTGTGCGTGAGCCGGCAGAAGTGATGCTTTAGAAGCTGGTTGCATGACATGGCGCTTAATAGCAGCGAGTATTGAACGCGTGTAACTAACCAGTATCGTGGGAGGGGAAGGCCGGTTAGCACCGGCGCTTACCAGGCCAATCGACGATATAGATAGGACGATATAGATAGAAGGAAGATGTATTTGCTACAGAGGTAGTAGCAATGTTTGCAGATCATCACTGATACGTTTGTCGATACTGAACTTTTCCACCTGCGAATGGGTAAGCGGTCGCGATACATAAGCTCCCTGCGCTGCCGTGCAGCCACAGCCGCAGATGAACAGGAAGCTGTTTTTGTTGTAGACGCCGTCGGCACAAGTGGATAACCCTAATTTGTTTGCTAGCGACACGAGAGTGCTCACGTTGAATTCCGCTTCTATATCGTAATCTAGACTCGCTATGATGTCGGGCTCGAGTTTGAATTCATTGATAGGCAGATGTACTAGCCTGTCAAGTTCAACGCTATCGGCCCCACTTGTTTCAACTGACAGATTGAAGCCCTTAATCCGTAAACGGGTAAACAAATCCAATACTTCGGGATTGCCAGTCATGGCAATTTCTTTACTGACGTTTATGGTCACGTGAGCTGGTGAGATTCCCCATTTGTTTGCCGCGCTTATCAAATGTCCCGGTAATGTATGATCCAGAGTGATTTCTTTTTCCAGGTTGATAACTATTCCGATATATAGTCCTTTATCGAGCCATGATTTACAGGTCTCCAAGGCTTTATCGATAAGTTGGCGACTGAAAGTAGTAAGTAAATTAGCTTCCAGAAGTTTCGGTTTTATGGTCGCAAGTGGTTGTTCGAGATTTTTAGCAGAAATCCAGTGAACTTTCACTTCAACTGCAGAAAGGGCTGCCGGAGAGGGAGCTTCGGTAGAGATGCGGGGCATGTATGTTAATTGGAATTCACCTTCACCCAGCACGGCTTGGAAATCAGGTGACGTAAACCTGGAGAGGTAAGTTTGTTCATTACCCAAGGCTTGTTCAATATCTTCAATTAATACCGGTTTGGATACGACACCGGCGATATTGAGATTGTGTTGTTTGCCTACTTCACTAGCTGAGTTCAGGGTCATTCTGTCGATGCCGCTTATGAGAAATATTTTTGCCTGGCAGCCAATCTCCGCCAATAAATGTAAAACCTCAATCCCATCATAACCAGAGAGGCGCAAATCCAAAAAAATAGTATCAGGGCTGAATGCTTTAAGTGTAGCGATGACAGACTCGTAATCGTTGACACAATCAACCAAGAAATTCATTTCTTTAGCAACGTCTTTAATAAAGTCGGTCACCATTTCGTCATCGTCGATTATTAATAGCTTAGGAGGAGACTCGCTCTTCAGGGTATTCCTCATGATGCGACCTTTTCGATAAGAGTGCTGACAACCTTGGGTAACTTGTTTGTGTCATAGGGTTTTGAAACACAGACAATATTTTTTTGTTTGGAGATACTTTCCTTCAGAGAATACTCAGTGTAGCCGGTCGCTAGCAAGATTGGCGCGTCTGGCCTTTTCCAGAGAATGCGTTTCGCCATCTCTATACCGTTCATACCGCCAGGCATAATGATGTCGGAAAACACCAAGTCAATTTCAGGGTGATTAAAGAATAGTTGAAGTCCGATTTTGGCATTTCTGGCTGTTACTACTTCGAAACCTGCATCCAGCAACATGTGGGCAGCGGTACTTCTTACATTGTCGTCATCTTCTACTACTAAAATTGTGCCGTGGAATTTTTCATTGCTGACTAACTCGATTTTATTTGTGGTCTGGGTAGTTGTGCCGGAATCCGCTAGTGGTATGTACAAATTGAAGATAGAGCCTTTGTCTTGCAGGCTCTCTACAGTAACGTTTCCTCCAGATTGCTTTATGAACCCGTATACCATGCTCAGGCCAAGGCCTGAGCCCTTGTTTTTTTCCTTGGTGGTAAAAAATGGTTCAAAGATTTGTTTTTCAACATCGGCAGACATGCCGGTTCCGTTGTCTTTCACTTGCAGAAGAATAAATTCTTTTGATCTCGAATTGAGAGAATCTTCAACCCAGTCCGGAAAGGTGCGCCGCACAGAGATTTCAAGTTTGCCACCATTAGGCATTGCATCTCTGGCGTTTACGCACAGATTGATAATTGCATTTTGTAGCTGAATGCGATCGGTCATGCCTATGCAAGGCTCATCACAAGCATTAATAATGAGCGACACATCTTCGCCAAGAAGTCGCGTTAAAAAGCTCTCTACATCGATAAGCAATTCATTGATATCGGTAGGACTAGGCTCCAGTGCCTGTTCCTTGGAAAAGGTAAGAAGCTGGTTCACCAATTCGGCACCACTCTTCGCGGCCGACATAATTCTATTAATCAAATCATGTTGTTGACTTTCGTCTTTAATTTTTCTTTTAAGGAACTGTGAATTACCAATAATGACAGTTAGTAAATTATTAAAGTCGTGAGAAAGCCCGCCGGTGATCCGACCAATCGCTTCCATCTTCTGAGACTGGACGAGGAGCTGTTCCATCTCTTTCTGAGTGGATATGTCTGAAAAACTGATTACTGCGCCAATGGTTTTGGCGTCTTTGGTGATCGGCCAGCAGGAAAACCGGACTGGTAGATTTGCTCTGTTCTTGCTCGAAAATTCACCTTGAATGCCAGTAGTTGCTTTCCCATTTTTGTAGCCGTCAGTAATGGCTTGCTGGCACTTGTTGAAAGTGTCGGTATCAGAATTTCTTCTTATTAGCCGGGTAGCGTTTTCGCCAACCATTTCTTCCTCGTCAATCTTCAACAGATTAAGAGCAGAAGAATTGATAAAAGTAATTTTCCCTATACTGTTGATTCCGAAAATTCCTTCCTCAATGGATTCAAGCAGTAACAATCGCTCCTCAGCTGAAGCCTGCAACTTTCTATCAGAATATAACTTTTCCTCGGCAAGATTTTTGAGTTCCGTTTCTTTTTCTTGCAACCTGAGTTCGTCAATCTGTAAATCAGATTCCAATTTAAGGTTCCTGATCTTTAATGTCAGACCAAGGTTCAGATTTCTACCGATGTGTAGCCCTAATGGCAAGATAAACGCGACAAAAGACAAAAAGGTTCCACCCAATACCATTGTTGTCTGATCCGGAAAATAGAAAAGATGCGCTGTAGTAATGAAAATGGGCGGCAGGGAAAAAGCGAAGAAAATTTTGGGCAGTATTGTCAACGATGCTGCAGCACCAGCAAGCACTACACATTGCCATAAGGTAATTATACCCAATTGGATGAAGTGGGCATCCTCATCCAATATGAACCATGCGCAACCCCAGACGATTCCAGATGCCAGGCAGCCATAGAGCAGGAAATGCCATTTTGATTCTCTGCTCTCAAGGAATTGAGGGTTGATGCTATGTATAGCAACAAATCCGGCACGAATCAGCGTTGTGCCTGCTAAAAATCCATACCAGATAGCCTGCGACCAGCCTTCGGTGGAGAACCAAAGGATAAGGAACAGGTAGGTCCCAACCACCATGTCCGAAAATAAAATGAGTGGCATGTATCGCAGAACTGAGATCAGTTGCTCGTCCTGCATGATGGATTTATCTACTGGTATTGTTCTTTCTATATCATTGAGCGGGAAGAGAATATTGCGTAATACTTGTGTGCTCATGGCGTTCTATCTCTCGGTTCTGCATTTCAACAATTGTATCTATTGTTAGTGCAAGAGATTAAAAGCTCCCAGTCTAGATAGCCATAGATATCTTGTGGAAATATGAGTGCACAGCTCCATGAATAAGTTATATTCGTTAACCGATGAATTGTTTAGCTGCGAATTAAATAAAGTAAAATCTGAGACGCATTAGCAGGATGCTATGGCCGTCCAGGCTTACGCAAGTTCCTACACAATACAGCAGTTATGCGCATCATTATCCCTCACTATTATCGTGCATATTCTAGCGGTGAAAGTGTCAAGCTGAAAGCTGACAAAGCGCAGTTTAAGATATTCCCATTATTGTCACGTATCCAGGTGACATGCATCTCGGTAATTTTCCAGAATTTCTAGGCGACATGCACATGAGCTACATAGGCACTTATCTTGATCAACTGATCCTGAAGAAAAGCATCAAGTCAGATAGTAGTCTGGCAGATTACCTTCAAATTTCGAGACAGCACCTGAGCCGTATACGAATCGAGGGGAATCTAAGCGAAGAGAAGTGCCTTCTGATAGCGCGGGAGCTGGATATCGACCCATTGGAACTGTTCTCGTACATGCGTGCGCGAAAGGCCGCCAACCCGGAAGTTAAAAAAGTCTGGATGGATTTGCACAGAAATATAAAGCGCGTAAAGGCATCAATACTGCTCAATAGTAATAGCTAATACGTGTCACGTAGTGATGGAACAAGTCGGCAGGATAATTTGGTTGGAGCTTGTTTTTCTTTGGAACTGCGTTGTCACTAAATTTTTCTCTTCAGGTTTCTCGACATGCATAATCTCCAGTACTTGCCGTCTAGTATAAGTGAGAAAATTATTACATTGCGAACCATTGTTCGTTCATTGTTTGTATCGTCAATCATTTATTCCTTTCCGAGTAACGCGGTAGCAGACACGCTAACAGTTGGTCTGTCAGATGGCAGCGATTTTCAAACAATACAAGAAGCTGTGTCCGCTGCAGCCGAAGGCGATACTGTCTATGTCAATGCAGGAATTTATAATGAAGCGATAACCCTGACCCGAGCCATTACTCTCCAGGGCGCCAATGCCGGAATTGACCCGAACACAGATTCGCGAGGGGAAGAGTCGGTTATCACGGGTTCAGGCTCTATCAGGATAATTGCAAGTGCGCAGAATATTGTGATTGATGGGTTTGAAATCACCAACACTGAAGGTGCGCTGTCCTATGAACACGGCGCGATCCTGATTCCACCTCGCAATGATGGTAGTACTGTAGGTGGAGCCGACTTTAATCAGGTCGGAAATATTACCATTCGCAACAATTGGTTCCATGATTTGAACGCCAGGCCGGTGCTCAAAGATTGTTTTGCTGCTTTTACCAATCTCACGATTGCCAATAACCGAATTGAAGCAGTGGGAAATGACGAGAATACGCGCTCAGGTATAAAGCTTCAGTCGCGATGCCAGGCAGGTACCCAGAGCAGTGGATTGGTGATTCGCGCAAATGTCATCAGAAATACGACGTATGCTGGCATCATAGTGGATAGTATCGATGGCATTACTATCAGTGATAACACTATAAGTAATACACCCGAGCATGGAATTAACCTCGGTGCATCCTATGGGAATAACAATGTGCTTATATCCGACAATCATGTCAGTGAGGCAGCACTGCCCAATGGCAGTGCGGCGCTACGGATTAAAGGAGGAACTTACTCTGGCACCATTGCAGTGGAAAGGAATAGTTTTACGGATTCGCGAATTGGACTAAAAATTGAAAGCGGAGTCACTGCGTCCAGTAATTTTGTAGTCCAAAAGAATATATTTACTGGTAACACAACCGTTGCCTCGCTGGTGAATGAATCAAGTTTTACTCTTGAGGCGAGTCGGAACTGGTGGGGGGACGCTACCGGACCCTCTGGGGAAGGGGAGGGAAGTGGTGATGCAATTGGTAGCAAAATTGATTTTTCCGAATGGTGTCTTGCTGAAGATTGTCTGACATACAAGCCTGTTCCCCCTGTCACAGTGTGCAGTGAGGACTGTGACTTCACTATTATTCAGGATGCAATTGACTCCGCCGATGCAGGAAGCACGATACGAGTAGGTGACGGAATCTACAACCGAGTTGTGATTGACAAGCCGCTTACCCTGTTGTCCGAAAATGGCGCCGATAGCACAGTTATCAATGGGGCTGGTGTTGGTCAAGGTTGGGGTATCAGGATTTCCAGTGATGTAGACAACGTGACTATCGGTGCGGTTGGGCATGGATTTACTGTCAATGGGGTCAGCAATGATCTGGCCGCGCTGTATTTGGTTCAGGACAATGACACGATCAATATTATCGGTAACACACTTAACGGCGGTACTGGCAGTGCACTTATTACCGGAGGCCTGATCACATCAACAACTTTTGAAGCCAATACTTTCAATGGGAATGGGCCGCGGGCCATCGCCTACGTCAACGGTGCGACAAGTCTTGGTGCGGCCAGAGCTTCTGATGATGTCAGTTTTGTCGATAATCAGTTTAATGGATCAGTCAATGCAGGCTTGATACTTGGCATTGAGGCAAGCAACTCTACCGTTTCCGATAATACTTTTTCTGGTCTCTATTCCTATGCTTCGCTTGAATTATGGGCAGCCGGCACTAGCGTAAGTGACAACAGTTTTTTAGCAGTCGGAGATATAGTAATTATTGATGCCGCATCGAACTATTCGATTGCCACGCTACTCGGTGGCAATGGGTTTTCCAAAGCTGTATCAATTAGCGGTGTAAGCAAGTTGTTTACTTCGATACAGTCAGCCATCAATGCGGCTGCTGCAGGTGATATTGTCACTGTTTCCAAAGGCACCTATGCAGAGGCACTACAGATTGACAAATCATTGACGCTGGTTGGTGCTGGTGATTCGGATGTAGAGGGTACGGTGATCAGTATCCCGGGTGCCGATACAGGAATCACTGTGACTTCCAGCGCAGTTACCTTGAAGGATTTGCGTATTGTCAAAGGCGATGCCACCGACATGGATGATGGAAAGGGTTTGGAGATCATTGGTAGCGAAATTAGTGATCTGGAATTGAATGGTGTGACAATCACGGGTGCTACGAATGGGCTGCGTATTGGCAGCGGAACTTCAGTGGATGGTTTTATCGTTATCGACAGTCATTTCGATAACAATGATATAGGTTGGTATATCGCCAAAGAATCTTCCAGTTCGAGTTCGGCTGTTGTTGTCAATGTCGAGGTGTCAGATTCAAGCTTCAACAATAACCTGAGAAAAGGGCTTTATACGGAAAAACTTGGGCAGGCTATGTTCGACAATATCGAAGTCCACAATAGCGGCATTGCGGCGGGCTATTTATTTAATAACGGGATAGATATTAATCTTAAATGGTCAGACTACAGCGACATCAGTATTACCAACTCTTCCTTTTTGAACGCCGGCCGTTTTGTGCAACTGCACAATGATGAGGATTTCTCTGGTGCCTTGGTCATCAAGGCGAGAGATGATGGAGCCTATGCCAGCCCAGCGGCAAGTTTGAGTGGTGTCACTCTCAGCGGAAATAAATTCACCTCCAACAGTGATAACTATCGAAACGCGCTTCGGCTCGGAGAGCCGGCAGCAGACAACAGCAGTCCGATTAATGTCACTCTGACATCGAATACCTTTAGTGGTTTCAGTAAGGCATTCACCAATGCATCACTGAACGAGTTAGAAAATTCCCTGGCAATCTATTCTCAGCCCGAGGATGCAGTAAATGGGCTGGCAATTCCAGGCTCGCCCGGGATACGAGTAGTCAACATTGTTGGTGAGCCGGTGAGTGGCGCGGCGGTAACTGTGTCAGTTGTCGAAGGAGCTTCGTTGAGTAGTGGTGCTGTGACTGTGATTTCAGACAATAGTGGCCTGGCCCTGTTTGATGACCTTGTAATCAATGCGGTCGGTAGTTTTCGTTTGCATTTCAGTGTTTCTGGGACTTCTCTTGAAATAACTTCAGCTTCGTTCGAAGTGATCGTCGATAGTACCGAAGACCCGATCATAGCGCCTTCGCCAACCGAGGAAACTGACGATCTGGTTGAAAATATTGTTATTTCTGATGATGACGAGGAGGTTTCAGAAGAAGTCATCGAAGCGATCAATACTGCGGCGGAGTCTGCCGCAAACCTCGCAGAAGAAGTGATCAATACGATTGATGAAGTCAATGAAGACACTGCTATCGACGCTCTTGAAACATTGAGTAACGTTGCCGAGGTTAGTGGCAAGGCAGCAGCCAAATCGAACACCAGTGGCAATAGTGGCGGCGCGGATTCTGCTGGGGCGAGTGGGTTGTCTACCATAGATGGTTTTTCCAGAATTCTTTCCGCGCTTGACAATAAAGTGTCGGCATCAGCAGTTGCTCCCGAATTGTCTGTGACGCAAAAAGCTGCTGTACAGGCCGCGACGGTTAAAGCAGTTGCTTCAGCCACGCAAGTTCTGGCCGCGCCAGGGCTTGGTAGTGCAAAAAATACAATGCTAAAAAACCTGGGGGCCATCATTTCCAGCAGCGCCAATCTCGGGGTCACAATTACTGACAGTGAGTCTGAGGCTTTATTTGCAGCTGCTGAGCAGCAAGACGAGAGTGCTGACCTGGAGAGTCAGTTGGACGCCTCGATTCCTATACGGCCAAAGAATAAAGCATTGGTCTCGAAGACAACCCTGGCAAGCGCTTTCGAAGGAGCTGGAGTGTCGGATGAGGAACTCGACGAATTTCTTATTGAACTCGCGAACTCGATTAATCCTGCTGATGTGAATATAGGTTCTATCAACGGTCAGCAATCCCTTGGTACTGGTTTTTCAGAGGCACTGGATAATAGCGAAGGTACAGTGGAATTTGATCCAGATACGGGCATCATATTCTTTTCTTTTGCGGCTGCAACACAACCTGCTCTGCAGCGACAAGGGAATATTGACTTTGTCGCTCTGAGTGAAGTACCGAAACGAATTCCAGCTCGGGTTGTCTCTGCCAATATCGTTTCATCAAACTTTCCAGATGGTATTAGCGTCAAGGCTGATGGAGCTGTGGTTATAACGAATTCCCGAATCGCTTCCATTACCGTGCCCGCTTCTTATGACCCAATTAACCTATATGCAGACACAAGAAAACTGGGGTTTGATGTAAATGTCAGTACTGATGGCAATCTTGTCATTCGCGGCGGCGGCGCGACGTTTTCCGCCACGTTTGACTTTGTGGGCGCGACAGCGACGGGAGAAAGCCAACCCTCTACTTCCTTCACGGTGCCGACAGCAAAAGACGAGTCAGACCCTGCCTTTATCTATGGCGTAAGCTATCGTGATGGGACTCGGCAGGCGTTGCAACCGTTCGTGCTGGAAGACAATTTCATTGCTTCGATAAAAGCGGCAGGAATCACTGTCAGCACGGACCGGAATAGCGGAATTATTACAGGCGATGGCTTCCAGTTCAGGCCTTCCTACTTTGTTGAGGAGCCGGATGAGGCCGCAACTGATTATTGGGTGGAGAACCAGGATGATTTGGGTATCGCGTATCGTCCGATCGATGGCAATGGCGATGGTTTACTGGATTTTCAAGTGATAACGGCGACTACTGTGCAACTTGTGTACGGTGTGATAGGTCAGCAGTGAATTAATTGCGCCGTGCTTACGACTGATCAGACTTCTCTGAGACGTGGCTTGATGTAATTAACACACATGGCGTTTTATGAATTTTTCTGAAACGTCGATTTGTCAGTCTGTTGCTTCCTGGACAAAACTTACTTCGGCATCGCTGTAGTCTTTATTGCGAATTTCGGCGCGCAGCGAACGTACCGTTTCAAAGGGGGTGTCGACTAGCAGCATATTACTGATCCAGGCTGGCAGGGAGGAGCCCGGGTCGATATGGGCTTCATTGATGACCTGAACCTGATGATTGCCCTGCGGTGTGAAGACCCAGTTCACATCGGCATGGGTCAAGCGCAGTCGACCGCGTTGTTCGGCAACTACGCCGCTTACTGCATGAGACTCCATGGTGACCGCCAGAGTCTCAGGATTTTGTTGCCAGTGGATCTGTGAAACCACATCTCTGTCTTTTACCGGAAAGGGCAAGTCGTTGTGGGTGTAGACCAGTGCTCTAGTAGGGCTCTGATCTTCCACCACATAAGATTCGGCGCAGCGGTCGGCCCAGTCGGGGCAGGATTCAGCGTCGGAGATCAGTGCGACGAGCGCGGAGAGGCTGGTGTCCTCGATGACGGTCACGGTCCGCACTGCCTTGTAAGGCGAGCCCTCAATATTGCCGCTGTACACCTGAATGCCATCACGGTCACGACGTAATTGCCAATCGTCTACCGGGATGGTTGTTTGAGCGTTTGCGATTGTGCCCAGCAACAGGCTGGTGGACAACAGCGTGGCAATAAAGGCGCGTTCCATAGGTTGGATAGTGGACCGTTCGGCCACAAGATTTATTGCAGGGGCTTCACTCTATCTCATTGCGACAGCAACTGATACTCGCAATCCAGCTCACCATACTGACTTTCGAATTGCAGCACATATTCGAACAATACGGCGATGGCAAAGCACAGGCTTTCCGGAAACTCGTCGCCTTTTCCCAACGCGCTGAGTTGTTGGCTCAATGCAAAGTCTTTGAGAACAGGGATTTCATTGCGCTTCGCTGCCTGTTCGATTTGCTTGGCTAGCTCACCATATCCCTGGGCCACTACCCGCGGTCTGGATTCATGTTTGACCTTGATCGCCGAGGCGAATGGCCGGTTCAGCTTGTTATTGTCCGTCATAATGAATCCTTAGACCGGGTTGGGCTCAAGCGCTTGGCTGCTGAAGTGTTGTAATTCCAAAGACCCTTCAGCAAGGCGCTGGCGCAGCCAATGCTGATTTAGTGCCAGAGCATCCGCCGCCTCAGGATTGCTGCAGCTCAACTCAATGCTTAACGACTCGCCATCCAATGCTATATGCGCACTCAGCTGGCCTGCAGTTGGCAAATCGATATTGAATCGGGCATTCCACGCTGGTTGGTCAGAGTTCTTGCTGTTTTTTCTCGAGCCATCGCGTTCTATCTGCAAGTGCAATGCTTGTGGTGGCTGCTGGCTGTTCAGAGGTAAATCAATGGCAAAGCGTTGCAGGCTCTCGTTGGACTCATTCAGCGACTTGTACTGATTGGCCTGAATCTTCTGTAGCGCATCTTCCGAAGCGAAGCGCAGTTGCCTCGGAAGATCAGGCAACTCTGCACTGGCCAGTTGGTATTGGGAAAGACCTGACTGGCTCAATAAATTTTGTAATGTGCGGTGTCGAGCCTGATTTTCCTGGGTTGGCAGACTACCGAGCAAGCGCAGTAACAGGGCTTTTAAATCCATGCGGACATTGCCGTCTACTGCCTTTTCAGAAGCCAGATCAGCCTCCAAAAACAGGCCGGATAGCAGCAGCGCCTGTTTGAGTTTACCGGCATTGCCCAACTCAGCCGGCTTCAATAAAGTCTTTTTCAATTGTGCCAATAGCGCGGTGGTATCCGCGGGCAGACGCTGTTGTTCACCGCCTCCGGACTGCTGGGCCAGTCGCAATAGATTATGTATGCCGGTTTCCTGACTACGCCGGGATTGTTTCAGTAGCTGTTCGGAGACCACCGTAGCAGGGAGCCCTTCGCCATTCTTTGCACTCGCAGGCGTATCGACGATCATGAGTCGCGGTTGCGGATCGAGTGCCATGACCTTGAACGTCAATGTGCTACCAGCCGGCAAAGCTGTGTTGGCTGGCGAATTGTAGAGCCCGGAATCAATGCGCACGAGTGTGCCGCCTTTGGCCGACTGACTAATGACCTGACCACGCAGCTCTTGATGCAATTGCCACTGTGCAGTCTTGGCAGGCGTCACCGGCATTACCGACAAACTACTGCCGATGCGTGTGACGTTGAATACTGTGTCAGTCATGACTACCCCTAAAAGCGCGATCGCGCAAACAAGCCATCCATTACAGCTCGTTACCAGTCAGTACGACCTTCTCCTGATACTTCTTGAGTGGCGATTTCACTGTTGCTTATTCCTATGGCATAGAAATTGCTCCCTATGCTATGTAGCGCAAAACCTTGCAAGTGGAAATTAAATAATAAGCAGTTAAATCAGTAGCTTATATATTTTAGACAAGTAATTTTGGCGACAGTGTCAAGAAATTTATCGACGGGAAAACTGACGTTGTCAATTGTTTGACTGGATCTGAAACCTCGTACCAGCCAGAACTGAAGCAGACATTATGGATACCAAAGCCAGACGCAAAGAAGCTCGCCGCTCAGGCTCAGCCAAGGCTGCGCAACTGCTCCTTGTATTGGGAGAAGAAGGCGCAGCTGGCGTAATGCAGCACTTGTCCTCTGATGAAGTGCAGAAGATCGGTGTGGAAATGACCCGTATGAACGAGATGACCACCGCAGAGGTGAATGAAATCCTCTCGGGCTTTCTCGAAGACTGTCAGTCAGACGGCGCCATTAACGTTGTCGCAGACGAGTACACGCGCAAAGTACTAACCGCAGCATTAGGTGCTGAGGCTGCCGCGGAAATCATTGAAAAGATCATGATGGGCGGTAATACCAAGGGCCTTGATTCCCTGAAATGGATGGAACCGCAGTTGGTAGCGGGCATCATCCAGAACGAACACCCACAGATTCAGGCCATTGTGATTTCCTATCTTGGTCCTGAGCTGTCCGGTGAAGTGCTCGCCCACATGCCAGAAAGTTCAGTTGTCGAATTGATCATCCGCATGGCGGAGATGGAATCAGTCGATCCGAAGGCCTTGCATGAGCTCAATTATTCGCTGGAGAAACAGGTCGAAGGTGTGGTCAGCAAGCAAAGCTCTGCCATGGGCGGTGTAAAGAATGTGGCCAATATTCTCAATACGTTGGACAAGTCCTTCGAAGACAGCGTGATGGAGAAAATCAGCGGTATTAGCGCAGATCTGGCGCAATCGATTCAGGATCAGATGTTTGTCTTCAATGATCTGGCAAAGATTCCTGACAAAGACTTTCAGCGTGTTCTGCGTGAAGTGGCGACAGATCGTCTGGCGCTGGCATTGAAAGGTGCAGAAGAAGGCATCGAAGAGAAGGTATTGCAAAACATGTCTTCCCGTGCGGCCGAAATATTCCGCGAAGATATGGAAGAGCTGGGTCCAGTCAAAGTCTCCGATGTTGAGCTGGCGCAAAAAGAAATCCTCGCCGTGGTCAAGAAACTGGCCGACGCAGGCGAAATCGAGCTGCAGGAAGATGAAGCAGCGATGATTGGTTAACGGAAGAGCAGACTCATGAGTGATTTGTTAACACAAAACGAAATTGATGCCCTTTTACACGGTGTCGAAGAGCCTGATAGTTCGGCGCCTGCCGCCGGTGGTGATCAGGACTTCATGCTGTATGACCTGACCAGCGGTATGCATCGTGTGCAGGGTTGGGCTAATGAAATAAAGATTGTTGATGAGCGCATTCAGACCTCACTGGCAGCCCGATTGCTCGGCCTGTTGCACAAGAGTGTTGAGGTGAAGCGTCAGGAAATTCTGATTCAGAAATATGGTGAATATGTAAAGTCATTGTACGTACCAACCAGTATGAACACGTTTTTACTGTCCGGCATGGTCGGCTTCTCCGCGATTGTATTGGATGCCAAGTTGGTTTTCGCTCTGGTAAACGCGTTCTTTGGTGGTGGTAATCGACCCACTCAGGTCGAAGGCCGTGAATTTACCCATACCGAACAACGAGTCATCAATCTCATTCTGAAAACCATTGTTGAAGCGCTCAAGGATAGCTGGAAGGAAATTTGCGAACACGAGTTCAGTTTCACCGAGTCCGCCATGAACCCAGCGCACTTGTCAGTTTATTCCGACGCCGATGTATTGATGATTCGTCCATTCCGGGTCGAGTTTTCTGGTGGTGGCGGCGAAATTCAGTTGCTCATGCCGGGCACCATTGTTGATTCACTATTTCGCAACAAGCGCTCGCGGCTGGTCGAACTTGGCGTGACGAGCCGTGAAGTAATGTCCTCCATGGCGCGCGATTTTATGCTGGATGTGAGTGGTGAACTGACCGGTGCCAACTTGACCATCGGAGAGGTATTTCGGCTCAGCAAGGGCGACATCATTCCAGTGGATTCTCCCGAGCAAGTGGATGTCAAGATTAACGGTGTGGAGAAGTACAGAGCGCGCATGGGCAATTTGAATGGCCGTGTAGGTCTTGAAGTTCTCGGCAGCGAATAACAGAGGCAATACAGATGGGTAACGTGAATCCAGGAACAGCACAAACAAATATGGGTCAGACGCCAATCGACACGATGACTGATGCGAACTCACAGGCAGGCCAGCAGCAGATGTCGTCCATGGCCATGCAGCCTCTTAAGGTTGCGCCAACGACGGCCAACGTGCCAGCGCCTCTCAATCACACTCGCCCCGGTGTGGAGTTGTTCTCGAATGTGCCAATAGAGCTGATTTTCGAAGTAGGCAGAACCAACATCACTATCAAGCAGCTCATGGAATTGTGCGAAGGTGCTTTTGTCGAATTACGTCATGTCTCGGTGGATTCCATCGATGTTCGAGTGAACGAAAATATTATCGCTAAAGGCGAAGCAATCGCCATGCAGCAATGGTATGGCATTCGTTTTGGTGAGGTAGAAATTCCACCAGGGCTGGAGATCAAGCAATGACAACGCGCTGCATCAATTTAGCTGCTGTGCTCAGGTTTTTTCCGATAGCGCTACTGCTGTTGGCCAGCGCCAGCGCCAGTGCGCGAGCTGCTGCGGAGACGACTGCAGCTGCGCCAGTGAGCCTGTCTGGTTCCAGTAGCGTTCTGCAAATGTTACTCGGTCTGTTCATGGTGATCGCTATCATCATCGGACTGTCATTGGCCGTGAAGAAACTCAATATGTTTCCGACCGGTGCGCCGGGTGCTATCAAGATTATTAGCGGTCTGGCATTGAGCAACAAGGATCGCATCTTGCTGTTGCAAGTGGGTGATGAACAGATTCTGGTGAGTGCCAGCCCCGGACAAGTCCACAAAGTACACGAGCTTCGCACTCCAGTAGTTGTCGAAACCAATCAAGCGAGTGATGAGGCGAAAAATTTCGCTAACATCTTTAATGCCGTGAAGCAGCGGGTGAAATCATGAAGCAGTTAGGTTTTGTGATATTGCTCCTCAGTGTCTGCTTTCCCGGTGTGACTTTTGCGGCAGCTTCTGACCTGACGCTGGTAACTTCGCAGGCCAACAGCGCCGGTGGTACTGACTATAGCGTCAGTTTGCAGATTCTAATGCTGATGACAGTGCTTACGCTGTTGCCGGCAGCGCTAATGGCCATGACCTCGTTTACGCGCATCATTGTCGTGCTGGCTATTCTGCGTCAGGCCTTGGGGCTTATGCAGACACCTTCCAACCAGATCATTCTCGGCCTGTCTCTGTTTATCACACTGTTCATTATGAGTCCGGTGTTCGAAGCGGCTTATCAAAATGGTGTAGAGCCCTACATGAACGAAGCCATTGGTTTCGATGCGGCGCTTGGTGAAGCGGGCGTGCCATTCCACAAATTTATGGTCGATCAGACGCGCGAATCGGATCTTGCCTTGTTCTCGGAAATGGCTGGCTACACAGCTTTCGACACACTCAACGACATTCCCTTTCGCGTGCTCGTGCCTGCCTATATCACCAGCGAATTAAAGACAGCTTTCCAAATTGGCTTCCTGATCTTTATTCCTTTCCTGGTGATTGATCTGGTGGTGGCGAGCATATTGATGTCCATGGGCATGATGATGCTCTCGCCCATGCTTATTTCATTGCCGTTCAAGATCATGCTGTTTGTGATGGTCGACGGTTGGACATTGGTCGTCGGTACTCTGGCGTCCAGTTTTTCAGTGATCTAGTTCACTCAGGAATCTGACAATGGATGAAGATGTTGTTTTACAAGTAGGCCGCGAAGCACTGTTCCTGATTGTTTCGCTGGCAGGCCCATTGTTGCTGGCAGCGTTATTCGTTGGCTTGTTGGTGGGCGTGTTGCAAGCCGCTACTCAGATTCAGGAACAGACATTGAGCTTTATCCCCAAGCTACTTGCTCTCGTTGTTGCTCTGATCTTTATGGGCCCCTGGTTGTTGAGTATGTGGGTGGCTTACACGGAACAACTTTTTTTCCGCATCCCTGATTTGATTGGCTAACGCGATAGTCAAAAATTAAAGCAAAGAGACATTACGTGGAATTTTCATTAGACAGCATTTTGGCACTGACAGGGGATTTCTTCTGGCCCTTCTTGCGCATTGGTGCACTGTTTATGGCAGCCCCGGTATTTGGTGCGCGAACAGTGCCTGTGCGCGTGCGCATCTTGCTCGCTGTGTTGATGACTTTTCTCCTGCAACCTTCGTTGCCCTTTGTCGACACCATGGAGCCGTTTAGCCCACAAGGCATCCTGACCATCATGCAGCAGATCGGCATTGGTGTAGTGATGGGCCTGATCCTGCAGATTATTTTTGGTGCCCTGATCATGGCAGGCCAAACCATGGCGACGACCATGGGCCTGGGCTTCGCCAGCGCTGTTGATCCACAAAACGGTGTGCAGGTCACCATGATCGGTCAGCTCTATCTCATTTTTGGCACGCTCTATTTCCTGGCCATGGATGGGCACCTGGTGATGCTGGAAGTGATGGCTGACAGTTTCACCTACATCCCTATAGGTACTTTGCCCAGTGGCATGGAGCTATTCAGCGATATCGCCCTCTATGCCGCTGAGCTGTTTTTGGCGGCTGTACTCATTTCCCTGCCGGTGATGGTAGGCGTGTTGCTGGTCAATCTGGCTTTCGGTGTGGTGACAAGAGCTGCGCCGCAACTGAATATTTTTGCGGTGGGTTTCCCTACTACGATGTTGGCAGGTTTTATTCTGATGTTTTTCAGTATTCCGGTTCTGACGCCTCTTCTTGAGGATCTGTTTCTGGCCGGCTTCGAATTCATGCGCACAATGGTGAACTAGGAAGAGTGAATCATGGCAGAGAATAGCGCACAAGAACGCACCGAAGCGGCGACCCCCAAAAAGAAACAGGACACCAGGAAAAAGGGTCAGGTCCCCCGCTCGAAAGAATTGAATACCTTCACGTCGCTGATCGCGGCGGGTGTGGGCATGCTGATGTTTGGTCAGCAAATTATTACTGATATCGCCCAGCAAATTGTGAGCGGATTGAGTTTTGGTCGCGATGCAGCGTTTAGCGATACTGTCATCTTCTCCCGTTTGGGAGAAGCCACCCGCGATTCCTTGTGGATGTTGTTGCCTTTGCTGTTGCTAATGACTGTTGTGACAGTGGCGAGCCCCTTGTCGCTTGGCGGTTTTACGATTAGCGGCAATCAGATTGCTCCCAAGCTTGAACGAATCAGCATTATCAAGGGGCTGGGCAGAATGTTCTCGCCCAAGTCGTTAATGGAATTGGTTAAGGCGCTGGGTAAATTCCTATTGGTATCGGCAACAGCCTGTGCCGTCCTGTACAGCGTTGTCGACGATATTATTTTGCTGCCGATGATGCCTCTGAGCGAAGCCTATTCGCAGACAGGTTCATTGTTTATCTGGTGTTTGCTGGGCTTCAGTTCGGTGTTGGTTGTCGTGGCATTAATGGATGTGCCTTTCCAGATTTGGGAATTCAACAAACAGATCCGTATGACCAAGCAGGAAATCAAGGACGAGATGAAGGAGACCGAGGGTAATCCTGAGCTCAAGGGTGAGATCAAGAACCGTCAGCAAGAGATGGCCCGACAGAGAATGATGTCAGAAGTGCCAACGGCCGACGTGGTGATTACCAACCCGACGCATTATGCCGTGGCACTTAAATATAACCAATTCGGTAGCGGCGCCCCCCGCGTTGTCGCCAAAGGCCGTGATCTGGTTGCGGCCCGTATCCGCGAGCTAGCCAGTGAAAATCGCGTTGCCATCTTCTCGGCACCGCCACTGGCGCGAGCCTTGTACGCGTCTACCGATTTAAACCAGGAAATTCCAGGCAACCTGTTTGTCGCTGTGGCACAGGTGCTGGCCTATATCTTCCAACTGCGCAATGTCCGCGGTCGCCCGGGCATGCGCCCAGCCAGACCTCGGGATCTGCCGGTTCCGGATGAATATGACGAAATGCTGAAATCGCGAGGTAAGCGTTAATGAGTACTGCTGCAACTGGTAGTTCCGCTATGACAATTGGTGGAGTCGATATCCGTATGCTGGGCCTCGGTGCGCCTATCATGATCGTCATGCTGTTAGCCATGATGATCCTGCCGCTGCCGCCTTTCATGCTGGATTTTCTGTTCACCTTTAATATTGCCTTGTCACTGATCATCCTGTTGGTTGCTGTGTACATCAGTAAACCCCTTGAGTTCGGCGTTTTCCCCAGTGTCTTGCTGGTAGTTACCTTGATGCGCCTGGCGCTGAATATCGCGTCGACTCGTGTCGTCTTAATCGAAGGCCACAACGGCACGGGAGCCGCCGGTCGAGTCATTGAGGCGTTCGGCGACTTCGTTGTTGGCGGTAACTACGCCGTGGGTCTGGTTGTCTTTGCCATTCTGGTCATTATCAACTTTGTTGTTGTTACCAAGGGTGCGGGCCGGGTTTCGGAGGTCACGGCACGTTTTACCTTGGACGCCATGCCTGGCAAACAAATGGCGATCGATGCTGATCTCAATTCCGGCCTGATCGATCAGGAGCAAGCGCGCACACGCCGTGAAGAAGTATCGCGGGAGTCGAGCTTTTATGGAGCCATGGACGGTGCCAGCAAATTCGTTCGTGGTGACGCCATCGCTGGCATCCTGATTTTATTTATCAATATCGTTGGCGGTTTCGCAATCGGTGTATTGCAGCACAATCTGTCGGCAGGTCAGGCTGCAACCAACTATGTCTTGCTCACTATCGGTGACGGACTGGTTGCCCAGATACCGTCTCTATTGATCTCCATCGCTGCCGCGTTGATTGTCACTCGCGTCGGCGCCTCGACCGACATGGGTCGTCAGGTCATCGATCAGGTCTTCGAGAGCCCGAAAGTATTCATTATTACCGGTGCTGTAATTGGCGCGTTGGGTCTGGTGCCGGGCATGCCAAACCTGATTTTCCTGTTCATCGCCGCCAGTCTTGTCGGCATAGGCTACATGCTGAATCGCCGTAATCTGGCGCCGGAAATTGATACCACTGATGAAGCTGAACAAGAACAAGTCGCAGAAGTAAATAAAGATCTGGGTTGGGATGATGTATTGGGTGTCGACATCATCGGACTGGAAGTTGGCTATCGTCTGATTTCACTGGTAGACCGCAATCAGGGTGGCGAATTGCTGGATCGCATCAAGGCGGTTCGCAAAAAGATTTCCCAGGACCTGGGCTTTCTAGTCCACTCGGTTCATATCCATGACAACCTGAGTTTGCCGCCGAATGCTTATCGCATCACGCTGCTGGATGTGCCAGTAAGTGAAGGTACCATCCACCCAGGTATGGAGATGGCGATCAATCCCGGTCAGGTGTTTGGTGATCTGGATGGTATTGCTGGCAAAGACCCGGCTTTTAACCTCGATACCATCTGGATTGAAACGAGTCAGAAAGAAGAGGCGCAGTCCAAGGGCTACACAGTAGTCGACAGTGCCACTGTTATAGCGACGCATTTGAGCCACACGCTGAAAACTCATTCCCATGAACTGCTGGGCCATGACGAAGTTCAGAAGTTACTGGACTCTCTGGCCAAGTCTGCGCCCAAGCTGGTGGAGAATCTGGTTCCGGATGTGGTCTCGCTTGGCACGATTCTCAAGGTCATGCAGAACCTGCTGGAAGAGGGCGTACCGGTACGTGATTTGCGCAGCATCATTGAAGCCATTGCCGAGCATGCCGGCAAAGGCTGGTCCCCTGATGAGCTCACAGCGGGTGTGCGCATGGCGCTTGGCCGAACTATCTGCCAGGGCATCGTGGGTATGGAACGCGAAATGAAAGTAATTACCTTGAGCTCGGCGATGGAACGCTTATTGCAAGAATCAGTAGCCAGCGGCAAGGGCAATGCACTTGCCGGATTGGAACCCGGATTGGCTGAGACATTAATGCGAGAAATTCAGATGCGCACACAGGAATTGGAAGCAACCGGACAGATCCCGGTTTTACTGGTCTCCGACCAGATTCGCCTGTGGTTATCGCGCTTTTTGAAGTCTACCAACCCGCGTTTGAAGGTGTTGGCGTACAACGAAATTGCCAATAACAAGCAGATCAAAGTGATCTCATCAGTCGGCCAATTGGAGTCTCACGCAGCCTGATTTCAGACACCCGACGTAAATTTATTGACACTGATTGATTAGAAACAAGACAGATTATCTGTGGAGAACAAAGTGAGAGTAGAACGTTTCCAGGAAGAAAATATGCAGCAGGCCATGGCGAAAGTGCGGGCTGAACTGGGAAAAGATGCTGTCCTGATTTCCAGTCGTCGCGTCCCCGGTGGTATCGAGGTCATGGCAGCTAATGACTGCGACCCGGCGCAACTGGCCGCAGAAATCAAAAAGTATTCTCCCCGCAGCCAAACTGCCGAGAAGCCAAAGAAACAGGACTTTCTGTTCGAGATTCTCAGTGAAAAGCAAGAAGCCGCAGAAGGCGCGCCTTCTCTGCAGGACATGCAAGATGAACTGGGGCGCTTGCGTAAATTGTTCGAAGCCGAACTGGCACAACTGGCCTGGCGTGATGCCGGTAGCAAGCAACCAAATCGCATGGCACTGCTGTCCCGACTCGAGTCGGTTGGGGTCACTCGCGATTTGAGTATGCGCATTGTCGATCGCATTTTGCCCTGCGCAGATTTGGAATTGGCCTGGAAGCGCACCCTGCGAATTCTGGCCAAAGTCGTCAAGACGCCTGTGCATGATGTTATGCAAGACGGCGGCGTGATTTCACTGGTTGGTCCAACTGGCGTCGGCAAGACTACTACAGCGGCAAAAATTGCCGCGCAGTTTGCCGAGCGGCATGGCCGCAATCAGGTCGCGTTGATCACTACTGATGATTTTCGCATTGGTGGACGTGATCAATTGATTTCATTGGGTATTTCGTTAGGGATTCCGGTACAGGTTGTGACAAATGCAACGGATATGCGCAAGACGCTGGATAGTTTTGCGCAACGCCGGCTGGTGATTATCGACACCGCTGGAGTAAATCAGCGCAACGAGGATTTACTCAAGCAGTACGAAGAAGTAGTTGGTAACCGTGAGCTGATCAAACCTTATCTGGTGCTGTCAGCTACAGTACAGGAGTCACTGATTAACGAAACGATCAGCGCTTATTCCGGTCTGGGGCTGTCAGGCGCCATTGTGACGAAAACAGATGAAAACGTCTCTATCGGTGCCGCATTGTCCGGACTCGTTCGCAACCGCCTGGCGGTTGCCTATCTGGGTACGGGGCAAAGTATCCCTGAAGATCTGGAAGTGGCCGATGGCAAATTCTTCGCTGACAAGCTCGTTGCGACTTATGACGATTCCCGGCGCCAGGCCATTTTGCGCAAGACAGCAGCAATGCAGCGGCGCTTGGCCACGGCCTGATTCGCGACCAAGGATTTAGGAACGATGATGAAATTTAACAATAAGCGCAGTGCCAGGCACTGTCGATACCTACGGCGGTTCAATTCATGAATACTCAGCCAGTAAGAACAATCGCAGTAACAGGTGGTAAAGGTGGCGTCGGCAAGACCAATGTCTCCGTCAATCTGGCCCTGTCACTGGTCAAGTCCGGTAAGTCTGTGTTGTTGATGGATGCAGATCTGGGCATGGCGAATGTCGACGTCATGCTGAATCTCAAGCACAAGCTGGATCTTTCCAATGTCATCAATGGCGACTGCGAGCTTAAAGATATTATTATCGAAGGACCCGGTGGTCTGGGCATCGTGCCGGCATCATCAGGCATTGGCAAAATGGCCGAATTGAGCGCAGGGGAACAGGCGGGACTGGTGCATGCGTTCAGCGACCTCAGCCGCATGGTTGATGTGCTGGTTATCGACACTGCAGCGGGTGTGCCGCCCAGTGTCATTACGTTCAGTAAAGCGTGTCAGGAGATCGTGGTAGTGATCTGTGATGAGCCGGCGTCCATTACCGACGCCTATGCTTTGATCAAGGTACTCAACAAAGAACACGGCGTCAGACGGTTCCAAATTCTTGCCAACATGGTGACGAGTCCAGAACAGGGCCGTGCGTTGTATGCCAAGTTGGTCAATGTGGCCGACATGTATCTGGACGCATCTATCGGCTATCTCGGCATAGTGCCGCAGGACGAGCGTCTGCGCGACGCAGTCCGTGCCCAAATGCCAGTTACCGAGAAATTTCCAAACAGTGCAGCAAGCATTGCCTTTCAACGCCTGGCCAAGACGGTCAATGAGCTTCCTTTTCATCCCCCGACGAACGGCTATCTGGAGTTTTACGTAGAGCGCGTAGCGGGTCAGAACAATACGATTGCAGGTACAGTATGATGAGTCATCCAGCTACTCAGTACGATTTGGGCGAGTACTTGTCACGCGACAAGTTATTCGAAGACAACGTGCCATTGGTGAAAATTATTGCTCACCATATCAGTGTGCGGTTGCCACCAGACAAGTGCGTGGACGACCTTATTCAGGTTGGCATGATTGGCTTGTTGGAAGCGGCACGTACTTACGAGCCCAACCAAGGCGCCGAATTCAAGTCCTACGCTAGTATCCGTATTCGTGGTGCGATTCTCGATGAACTACGCCGGGAAACCTGGGTGCCACGGTCAGTGCAACAGAAATCCCGCCGTCTGTCGCAGGCTATTCAGGCAGCGGAGAACCGCCTCGGGCGCACCGCTACCGACAAGGAGATCGCCGCAGAACTGGATGTCTCCATGGATGAGTACAATGAAATCATCGAATCTGTAGCCGGATGTACTGTCTTTAGTCTGGATGATGAGAACACGTTCTCCGAGCCTTCAACTGAGGAAGACGAGACCTTCGATCTGCTGCAAAGTGAAGACGTGAAAGCCTCATTGGCTGAGGCAATAGGCGATCTTCCTGAGCAAGAAAAGATGGTGGTTGTGTTGTATTACGACTACGGACTGAATCTACGCGAAATTGGCGAAGTGCTGAATGTCAGCGAATCGCGAGTTTGCCAAATCCACTCTCTGGCAACCAGCCGCCTGCGCACGAAAATGCGTGCCCGAATGGACCAAGAAGACCTTTAGTTTTTTCGTCCAGCATCCGTAATGGTCTTAGAGAACGCCTAACCTGCCTTTGCAGGTGGTGGGCGCGATCTCGCAAATCAGACTATGGATTCTTGTTCGCCAAGATCGGGAACTTACGGGTAACTGCATGGATATCATGACAATTTTAGGCCTTGGTATGGGCCTGACAGCAATTGTCGGTGGCAACCTTCTTGAGGGTGGCCATACCGAGTCGTTAATGATTTTCACTGCTTTCTTCATCGTTTTCGGCGGTACGCTGGGCGCGGTGATGGTGCAGACTCCACTCAATATCTTCCTGCTCAGCTTGAAGCGCATCATGTGGATGATTATGCCGCCCAAGGTCAACAGCAAAGCCATGATTGAGAAGATCGTGGAATGGAGTCAATTGGCGCGCAAGGAAGGCTTGCTCAGCCTGCAGGAGATCGCTGAAGAAGAAACTGACGGTTTCTCCAAGAGTGGTCTGCAAATGCTGGCCGACGGCAATGAGCCTGAGACTGTGCGCAGTATACTCGAGGTCGAGCTGGAAATGACCGAAAGCAAGGACCTGCAAGCGGCGAAAGTGTTTGAAGGTTTTGGTGGCTATTCACCGACTATCGGCATCATCGGTGCTGTCATGGGATTGATTCACGTAATGGAGAATCTGTCTGAACCGGAAAAACTCGGTCCTGGTATCGCCGTGGCATTCGTTGCCACGATCTACGGTGTCGGCCTGGCCAATCTGGTGTTCTTGCCCATGGCCAACAAATTGAAAACCGTCATCGGCAATCAGGTGCTGTATAGGGAAATGATTATCGATGGCCTCGTATCTATCGCCGAAGGCGAAAACCCCCGCAATATCGATAGCAAGTTGCGCGGTTACCTGTAAGCAAGCAACCGAAGTGAGCCTCCCGGCCCGGACTGAACAGACATGGCCAGAAAGAAAAAGCATGAGGAACATGAAAACCATGAGCGCTGGTTGGTCTCCTATGCCGACTTCATAACGCTGCTGTTTGCGTTCTTTGTCGTCATGTATTCCATGTCGTCGGTGAACGAGGGCAAGTACCGAGTGCTGTCCGAATCCATGGAAGCGGCATTCCGTCCGATCACACGCTCCATGGCGCCGGTGCAGCTGGGCGATCCGGTGCGTTCGCTCGCCATTCGTCAGTTTCCCGTGGTCATGGATCGCCCCGTACCGGCCAGTATTATTCCGCTGATTCCTGGGCGCTTCACCGAAAACGTTCAAGTCGAGCCAGCTGTTGCCAGTGGTACTGCAGAAGAGCGCCCGGAACCAATCGATGGCGCACCAGCTGAAGAACAAGAACCTCAGGACGAATCCTCGGCCGTCAGTTCGCAGCTCTCGCCACAGATGCAATATATGGGCAGCGAAATTGAAGAATACTTTGAAGAATTGATCGAAGAAGAGCAGATCGAGTTGCGTCGCAACCCCTTGTGGCTGGAAATCGAAATCAAGAGCAACATCCTGTTTCCTAGCGGCAGCGCTGATCTGGCAGAAAACGCCGAATCTATCATGGCTGGAATGGGGCAGTTGTTGGCGCGCTATCCAAACCCGCTGACAGTCGAAGGCTTTACCGACAACCTGCCGATCCAGAATTCCATATTTCCCTCTAACTGGGAGTTGTCTTCAGCGCGCGCTGCCTCGGTAGTGCGTTTGTTTGAACAGCAGGGCGTGGAACCGATTCGTATGTCGTCGGTGGGCTATGGAGAATTCCGCCCACGTGATGAAAATGATACGCCGCAAGGCCGGGCGAGCAATCGGCGTGTCGTAGTGGTGATTATGGCGGAACCAGGGGCGGGTGTGTCGGCAGACTCACCCTTTTCCGATTTGGAAAAAGTTCGCCAGCGAAACACTTACATGCGTGAAACTCAGGGCTGGTGGTAAGCCAGTGCTCGTAGCGGCGTATCAACCACGGCGCCGTTCAGCAGCTTTCCGGCTTCAGCTCCTTTTTACTGCTCGCAGGGGCAGTGTCTTTTCGGCAAGGGCATAAGAGCCGCTTCTGAGTCAGGCTGACTGATAATTCTGCAACTTGGTCTGGGAATCCAGAGCATTCATCAAGTGAATTGTCAGAGAGCCCAACGCACGTTCTATGATGATCATCTCTTCTTCGCGAAAAGGCACCTGGCGAGTCAGCGTGATTTCGCCCAAATCCAGTCCTTGATCCTTTACATGATAATGACATGTGTGAGTACTGTGGTCACCGCGATTGAAATAAATGTCACGACTGTCATGGGCATATTCAAAACTGTCATACTCGACAAATTCTTCAATTTCATTGGCAAACAGACTGATCAGTTCACCTAGCGGTAACGTCGTATGCAGCTGAGCCAGATCATGGTCGGCTGTCATCGTTGCCTCCTGAGCATAGTTCTGAACTGTGGCTTCATTGTTCTTCATGATAGAAATTCCCATCAAAAGCTTGATTGTCTTGCTGGCGGTAAATTGCCAGTGAGCGTTCCTTTTCGGACCCCTGTATAGAAGTATTATGCAACCAGTGTGCCAATCTGCAATTGCTGGCGGAAGTGCCTGTTTCAGGGGCTTGTGGGGGAGGGAGTGTCAGTGCAAAAGAGAAATAACGTGCTAATTGCCAAAAACCGGACGCCGGCAGAGTCAGATATTCGACAGTACCGTATTGGCTGCTTCTCAGGCGGTTTCGCGGTGAATATTCAGGCGTTCCATCTGCACAATGGCGGCCCGCAGAGCGTTGAGTTGGGCAGGATCAGGATCAATGAAATGCAGTCCCAGCCGCAGACCGTGTTTGCCGGTTTGTTCCGCGTGGCAAATCTTTGCCGGCAGGCTGATTTGCAACAGATTGTTGATCCGAATGTCCACTGCGTCGATATCAACGATATTGATGTCGACTTTGTTGACGTCGTCACCAGTAGTGATGTTGCTGTTGCAGCGGGGTAAGAAGATCATGGCGCCACCCTGAGAGATGTCTTTACAAGCTCCGACCTCGATAGTGGTCTCGTCGTCGCTGCCCAGATGCAAGGTAACCTGAGACTGGAACTGTACAGCAGACACACGAAATGAAGTGCGCTGCTGACGACGACTCATTTCCGATGGCATGCTGAGATGGCAGTACATGGTACTTTCGTCTTCATCCAGCGGTTGGAGTGTGCCTTCGAAATTAATCGTGCCGTTGTCAGTGCGACAAGTGATATCGACTCCTTCAGAGGGCTTGATGTGGCTTTGCCAGTCGGAAGGTGTAGGCTGGTGAATAATGATTTTCTGCGCCTTGTTGTCGAGGCGTGCGATATGAGTGCTGAACGTACGCGGGTTTTCTTTGTCCCGCGTGCCAATGCTGATAGCCGCCTGTTGGTCGGCCATTCCGCGCAGATAGCGATGAATAGATTCTTCTTTTGTTATTGTTTTTACTAAATCATTGGCTGGCATTTCACGAGCACCTGAAAGTCATTCTAAATATCGGTGAGATAGAACATGGATTTCTTCTGTTCGCCGCTGGCACTGCCGTTTTCTTCATAAGTAAGACCATACAGGTTGGCAGAAGGTGACAGGCCCCTCAGGATCTGGCTGATGAAATGCGAGCGTCGGTTGATCAACTGACCGATGATGCGGTTTTCGTCGAAGCACAGCTGCGCCAGATTAGCCAGTTCAATGAATAGCTCATCCACCCGGTTACTGTGCGCATCACCGCTGGCCTGGGCATGAGCGCGAATTTCTGCAGCACTCGTCGCGAGGTTGTTTTGAGCCATAAACTCGATACGCTCATCACTGGCGTTTTGCAGAGTGTCGATGAGCTTGCGCTTATTGGCACTGTTAATCGTGATGAGTTTATGATCCCTGCTCGATAGCGCTGCGCTCTCTACTTTCAGAGATTGCAGCAACGCGCGAGCGGCAGTTGCCTCAGCTTCAAGCAAGCGTTCCAGTTCGACTTTGATGGCCTCGTTGTTTCTATCCATGGTGGTAATCGCACTACTTCTTCGTATTGTCGGAGGCGGGCACACCTGATTCCATTTCGATCAGGCGCGATGCCGTGCGATTGAGATCCATTTCCAGCGTACCATTAGCAATCATAGTGCTGATTTCACTAACCAGCGCATTGTTAACCGGTGGAATGGAACCCAGCATATTTTCGATCTCCTGCAGTCGTGACACATCCGCAGTGATAGACACCGTATCACCAGTTACCGGCTGTTCTGGCTTTTTGGCAGCCTGTTCCGCGCCTTGGCTCGAAAGTTTGGACTGCTTGGTACTAGTGTGACTGGTTAAATTAACAGGTAATTTGCCAGTGTGAATTTCGTTACTCATTTGATTAACTCCCATGCTGCTTGCAGCGATCTGGTCCAGCTATTGGTTCGACTTACGACCAGTTTTAACAAAACCTTTAGTAATTAACAGTAAAATTACATATTGACTTGAACGGTGCTGTCGTCTATGACAGCGGCCTGCACAATTCGTCCTGAATTGCTGTTACGAACCGGGATTAACTCACCGGAAGCACCATTTTTCAGGGCTGTACCGGCCATTTTCACCTGAATACCGCGGCCCGATGCCCGAATAACCACTTGTTGCCCCTGTTTGATCAGTTGTCGTGCTTTTAGAGTGTTCAGGCTCAGGGCAGTACCAGCTGACAAGGCTCGCGATGCTTCCAGGCCAGCTAGTTCATCCATGCTGCGTATAGCATTTAACGGCAGATCCTGTAGCGGGACTTGACGTACTTCGATCGAATTTGTGACGAGGGCCTCACCGCGCAAAACGGGTCGCGCTGTGTAGAGGGCTTCCGCCATGGCTTCGACACTGACCGGGACATACAGGGTCCACGGCTTTTGTCCGTTGCAACGCACGCCAACGGTCAGGCGTGATGCATTGGGTATAGATGAAGTAGCAAACGTTTCCAGTGCTTGCTCGCAGCGCTTTAGAGTGAGCCGTGAGTCCATGGCATTGGCTGTAGCCCGGACGTCAGTCAGACCAGTAGTGTCGATCTGGGCCATGGCGAATCGCTCGGCAACACGCTGGATATCCTCATGCGGATGGTTATCCTGTTGTGCCGCAGCAGGCCCAGCGGCAATGCTTGCCACTAGCAGACCAAAACCTGACATTGATGTTGTCAAAAACTTGACCATAATTTTCTCGATGACTGGGTAGATCCCCATGAAATGCGGCCTCCAGTCGATTAATTGCCCGTTAATAAATGCTGTGACAGCAAACGATGCAATCCATATGCCACTCTTTCCTGATGGCAGCAGATAAATAAAAAAAACCAATCGCAGATGTGGCAAAAAAAAATCACACGGATTTTTTTTTGCGAAATGGCTCAAGTGTTTTTCCTTTGTTGTCGTAGTAAAAAACCGTAAGCCACAAAAGCGGCAAAAAGCGGCAAGGTTTGCCGCTCGCACTGACCAGCCATTGCCGGTTAGCCGCCCGATTCCCCCTCTCTGATTCTCCAACCTATTGAAAAATCGCTAAAACTTCGCTTTGGCATGGGCGTTGCAATTGAGCTGTGCAAGAAAAGAATCACAGCGACAATCGCAAGAGGCTCAACCATGAATTGGATCGACAAAGCGTTAGGGATGCACCCACAAGCGCTCTCATTCCGTTCACAACGTTCAAGTGTGCTGGCAGCTAATATCGCCAACGCTGATACACCTGGTTTCAAAGCACAGGACTATGACTTTAAAACGGCATTGACTGGTGCCAGTGGCGGCAACGTAAAAATGCTGACTACCCAGTCTGGCCATAGCTCAGGCCTGCGTGATGATTCATTTGGCGGCCTGATGTATCGCCTGCCCACCAAGCCGATCAGCAATGGCAACACGGTGGAACCGGAAGTAGAGCAGGCACAGTTTTCGCAAAACGCCGTGCAGTATCAAGCCACAGTACAATTTCTGGATGGCGCGATTTCGGGTTTACGCCTGGCAATTAGAGGACAACGTTAATGGGTATTACAGACACTTTTGGAATTACTGGTTCGGCATTGAGCGCGCAAAGCGTTCATATCGACATGATCGCCCGCAACATGGCCAATGCCCAGGTGGTAAGTGGTTCTGCGCAAGGTGCGTATCGCGCACAGCGACCTGAGTTCTCCGCCATTCTCAACTCCCAGTTTGGCCAAGGTATGGCTAACAACAGCATTTTTAACGGCAAGCAGACTGATGGCGTGATGGTTAGCGCCTTCAATGAGAGCCAGGCGCCAATTGAGCGCCAGCGCATGCCAGAAAGCCCAATGGCTGACGCCGATGGTTTTGTCTATCTCTCCAACGTCAACATGGTTGAAGAGATGGCATTCATGATGGAGGCCTCGCGCAGCTATCAGTCCAATGTTGAGGTGATGAACACAGCCAAACAACTCATGCTCAGTACGTTGAGCATCGGCAAATAAATTAGTGCGACTGTGTCTATAAAGGGCAGCGAGGAAATAACATGAATACGATCGAACAAGTCTTTGGCTCAACCGCCGCAACCAATGCCAGCAACAAGTCGCGCGAGGAATTGGGGCAGGAAGACTTTATGAAATTGATGGTTGCGCAACTGAAGAATCAGGACCCGAGCAATCCGGCGGATAACACAGAGTTTTTGGGCCAGATTGCACAGTTCAGTATGGTTTCAGGCATCGATGATCTGGGCCTGTCTTTTGATAGCGTAGCGAGCAATCTTTACGCCACCCAGGCTATGCAGGCATCACAGCTGGTTGGCAAGAATGTTCTGGTAGACACCGAAACTGCCAGCCTTGTCGAAGGCGGCAAAATCGAAGGCGCAATTTATACCGAATCCCCCGTAGCCAATGCTCGCCTGATTATTCAGGACCTGAATGGTACGCAAGTGAGTTATCAGGATATTGGCTCGCTGCAAGAAGGCGGTGCCCAGTTTAGTTGGGATGGTTTGCTCGAAGATGGATCAGCAGCCAACCCCGGACAATATGTCGTTAGCGCAGAAGGGTTGGTAAATGGCGAGCTGGTAGCTCTGCCGGTGCAACATTTCAGCAAGGTCGAAAGTGTGTCTGTCGACCGCAATAACAGCAATGTTCAACTTCGCCTGCAAAGCGGCAATAACGTCAGCATCTCGCAGGTCAGCGAATTTAAGTAATTAGCATTTCTCACTCAGGAGTGAACCATGTCATTTGAAACAGCAGTCTCAGGAATCAAGGCTTCAGCCACCAATCTCGGCATTATCGGCAACAATATCGCTAATGCTGGTACAACCGGTTTTAAATCGTCCCGTGGTGAATTCACGGATGTGTTCTCCAGCAGCTTGCTTGGCGCCTCTGGCAATGCGGTCGGCCGTGGTGTTGCCGTCAACGGGGTCAAACAGTCTTTCACGCAAGGCAATATCACGTTCACCGATAACGTTCTCGACATGGCCATAAATGGCAGTGGTTTTTTTGTCTTGAATGATGCGGGTACCAATGTCTATAGCCGCGCAGGTAGTTTCCAGGTAGACCGTTCCGGTACTGTGGTGAACTCGGCTGGTCATGAGTTAATGACTTTTAATACCACAGAAACGGGTTCGCCTACTGGTGGTATGTCGCCATTGAAGATAGATACCTCGCTGATTCAGCCTGAAGCGACGACTGCTGTTGATATGTCAGCCAATCTTGACTCGCGGGCATTGCCACCATCGGTCGCCTGGCCTGCAGCGGGTTTTGATGCCTTTGGTTCCCCAGCGACAGCGCCTGATCCAGACATGTTCAACTCATCTACGTCCGTTACCATCTATGACAGCCTAGGTAACTCCCATACACAAAGCTTGTACTTCGTTAAGACAGCCACTGAAAATGAGTGGGAAGTGCATTCTTTGATCGATGGTGTGACACAAGGTTCTGCTAGCACGCTGACTTTTGATTCAACTGGTCAGATACCAACCGCTGATTTACCGCTGGAAGTTGATATTTCCGGTTGGACGCCGCTGGATTCAGCCGGCAACACTAATGGTGCAGCAGCACAGGATTTTACCCTGGACCTTTCAACGCTGACTCAGTTCGGCAATGAATTTAGCGTATCAGCAATCGACCAGGATGGATTCACAACTGGTCAGCTGCGTGGTGTTGAAGTCGGTGACGGCGGTGTTGTCTTCGCACGTTTCACCAACGGTCAATCACGTGCTCTGGGTCAGGTCGCTCTGGCTGATTTCTCCAACACAGCAGGCTTACAACCATTAGGCGGCAGTATTTGGGCCGAAACTTTCACCTCCGGTCAACCTGCTTTGAGCGTCCCGGGTACAGGTGGAGTGGGTAGCGTGCAATCTGGTGCCCTGGAAGATTCTAATGTGGAAGTCACTCAGGAGTTGGTTGACATGATTGTTGCCCAGCGCAACTTCCAGGCCAATGCCAAAGTTATTCAGACCGAAGACACCATCACGCAAGCTGTGATTAATCTTCGCTAAGTATTAGTCAGAAAAAGTTAATCAGGGAATAATCATGAGTCAGTTGTATCTCTCCGCCGTCGCGAACGCCCGCCAGATCATGCAGGCGCAAGCGGTCAATGCCAACAACCTGGCTAATGCCAGTACCGATGGTTTCCGAGCTGAGATTGCTTACATCAGTGATGCACAAAACGGCGGTCAGGCACTAAGTTCGCCTGACCTGTCCGAAGGTGTGATCCGTACTACCGGCCGCAATCTCGATGTGGCAGTCAACGGTAGAGGCTGGATTGCCGTGCAGGCACCCGATGGTACTGAAGCTTATTCCCGACGTGGTGACTTGCATGTCGATCCGCTTGGACAAATGGTCGACGGCCTGGGTCGTCAGATCATGGGTAATCAGGGGCCGATCGCGATTCCTCCCTTTTCCAATATAGAGATTGCCAACGACGGTACGATCTCTATTCAGCCGCTGGGCCAGCCAGCCAATACCATGGCGGTCTTGGACCGAATTAAACTGGTGGACTTGCCAGACGAAAATACGTTGCGTGGTGAAGACGGACTGATGCGACTGCCCGATAACAACATTGCCGACGCAAGCGCGGCGGTACAAGTCACTTCCCGTAGTTTGGAAGGCAGCAACGTCAACACTGTCGGCGAGATGGTCAAAATGATCGAGCTGGCGCGTCGCTTCGAGGGCCAGGTGAAGCTGATGCGTTCAGCACAGGAAAATCACGCTGCCCTGAACAAAATCATGGGTATGAATTAAGAATTTAACTTGAAGAATTCAGGAGCTAAATCATGACACAGGCACTTTGGATCGCAAAAACCGGTCTTGATGCTCAGCAAACCAAGATGTCGGTTATATCCAACAATCTGGCCAATGCGAGCACGTCCGGTTACAAGCGAAGCCGCGCAATTTTTGAAGATTTGCTGTACCAGAATCAACGTCAACCTGGCGCGCAGTCTTCCCAGGATACAACGTATTCAACCGGATTGATGTTGGGTACTGGGGTGCGCACAGTCGCTACCGAGAAACTGTTCTCGCAGGGCGCTGCCGCACAGACTGATAATCCACTCGATGTCTCGATCGAAGGTAAGGGCTTTTTGCAGGTTTTGATGCCTGATGGCTCATTAGGCTATACCCGCGATGGTTCGCTGCAAGTTGACTCACAGGGCCAGTTGGTTACCGCGAACGGCAATCCAATCCAGCCCGCCGTGAATCTACCTCTTGATGCCCAATCTGTGACGATCGGCATCGATGGAACGATTTCGGTCAGTTTGCAAGGCATCGCCCAGACTTCGCAGGTCGGCACAATTCAGTTGGCTGACTTTATGAATTCGGCGGGCCTGCAGCCAGTAGGTAGCAACCTCTTTGTGGAATCTACTTCCAGTGGTGCGCCGCAAGTAGGTACGCCTGGCATCAATGGTTTGGGTAGTCTCCGCCAGGGTTATATCGAAGGTTCCAACGTCAATGTTGTTGAAGAGCTCGTCAGCATGATCGAAACCCAGCGTGCTTATGAAATGAATAGCCGGGCTATTTCCACTGCAGACCAAATGCTGCAATACGTCAGCAACAACCTTTAAAGGCTAAAGTCATGATCAAATTGTTTTCCCAGACGAAATTCATATTGTTGATTCCCGGTATGGCCTTGTTGGCTGCCTGTGCGTCTGCGCCACAACAAGCGGTAGAAATGGGCACGCCCAGCTACCAACGCCTGCAATTTCCGGTGGCGCACTTTGAAGATGGCGCAATCTATGAGGCAGGAACAGAATTGGTTCTCTATGAGGATTACAAAGCGCGCCGCGTTGGCGACATCCTGACAGTTTTTCTGGTTGAAGAAACATCCGGTCAAAATAGTTTTGACAACAATATCAACCAATCAACAGACATGAGCATTGGTACGCCGACATTCGGTGGGACGGCGCGGCCAAATTTTGGCGTGGAGCTGGGATCAGAGAACAGCTTTGTCGGTCAGAGTGGCACTAGCCAGAGCAATAGTCTCAACGGCAGCATCACAGTCACCGTGCACGGCATCATGCCGAATGGCAATTTGATTGTCGAAGGTGAGAAGTGGGTCAACATCAACCAGGCGCATGAATACGTAAAACTGCAAGGCGTAGTGCGTCCTCGGGATATTGGCGCCTATAACACGATTTACTCCACGCAAGTAGCAGATGCGCGTATTTCCTATGGTGGTCGCGGCACTAACGCACAGTCCAATTCGCCAGGCTGGGCAGCCCGTATATTACTCAACCCGATTTGGCCGTTCTAAACACAGGATACTTTGATGATAATTTCCCGGATTTCCATAGCTGCACTTTGTACGCTCTCATTGCTTTTTTTGAGCGAGGCTCAGGCCGACCGGATCAAGGATCTGGCTGCTATTGATGGTGTGCGCTCCAATCAGCTGATTGGCTATGGTCTCGTGGTTGGATTACCTGGTACCGGTGACCAGACTAGCCAAACCCAATTTACCGTACAGAGCCTGAAGACTACGTTGTCGCAGTTGGGTGTGGTTATTCCCGAGAATATCAACCCACAGCTGAAAAACGTGGCGGCGGTACTGGTGCACGCTGAGTTGCCAGCGTTTGTGAAGTCTGGGCAAACCATCGATGTGACCGTCTCCTCGGTAGGCAACGCGGTTAGTTTACGAGGCGGCTCACTGTTGATGACGCCAATGAAAGGTGCTGACGGCAATGTCTACGCGTTGGCGCAGGGTAACCTCGTTGTCGGTGGCTTTGGCGCTCAGGGCGCTGATGGTTCATCCGTCACAGTTAATATCCCAAGCAGTGGTCGTATTCCCAACGGGGCAATTGTCGAACGGGAAGTTCTGAGTCCTTTTACCAATGGTGATACCAATCTGACGTTGAATCTGAATCAATCGGATTTCACGACAGCCAATAACCTGGTCAAGACTGTGAATGAATTTTTTGGCCCGGATACAGCTGTGGCTATTGATAGCTCTTCAGTACGCGTGCGCGGTCCGGTGGATATCACTCAAAAAGTAGCCTTCGTATCAGTCCTGGAGAATCTGGAGATCGAGCACGGCAGGGCGGCTGCGAAAGTCATTATCAACTCACGTACCGGAACCGTAGTGATCGGTTCAGAAGTACGCGTTGACGAGGCAGCAGTTTCCCACGGTAGTTTGATTGTTACCATCGATGAAGATACGGCGGTCAGTCAGCCTGGGCCTTTTGCTCAGGGTGAAACAACGGCTGTACCGAGTTCTGGAGTGAATATCGATGAAGAAGATAACCGTATGTTCCTTTTTGCGCCAGGCGTCACATTGGATGAGCTGGTGCGTGCCGTAAACGAAGTTGGCGCAGCGCCCAGTGACCTGGTGGCTATTCTTGAAGCGCTCCAGCAAGTCGGCGCTTTGCGGGCTCAATTGGTTGTAATCTGAATAGTTGGTTTTAGCCAGATTTTAATTAATATCGAACGACCGACTTTAAAGTTGGAGGAAAAATGGATTCAAATGTAGCGGGTGTCTATAGCGACTTTTCCGGACTGGCAAACCTGAAGCGTCAGGCATCGTCTGATCCCAAGGAAGCAGCGCGCCAGGTCGCACAGCAATTCGAATCTATCTTCGTGGGCATGATGGTGCAGTCGATGCGCGATGCTGTGCCCAAAGACAGTTTATTTGGCTCTGATCAGATGGAAGCTTACCAGGATATGTTCGACAAGCAGTTGGCGCTTGATTTGGCTAACGGCGGTGGTCTTGGGCTGGCGGATGTTATTGAGCGTCAGATTACACAGGGCGCTGCTTACAAACTTGAAGATGTAGTTGACGAGGCGGGTAGCTAACCATGGTTGATATGCTACGCTTGGGGTCCAATACCCTGTCGAATCTTCAGCAAGCGCTCAGTACGACTGGGAACAATATTGCCAACGTTAATACTGAGGGATTTAGCCGTCAGACTGTCCAGTTCGAGACAAATGATTCGCAGCAATTCGGCTTCGGATTTGTAGGGCAGGGCTCGCGAGTGCAAGGAGTCAACCGATCCTACAATGACTTCTTGACTTCGCAGGTACAAAATTTCACTTCCAATCAGAGTCAGCAGTCTGCATTCGTTGAGTTTAGCTCCCGCGTGGACAATATTTTGGCTAATTCAGATGCTAGCCTGAGTGCGTCTATTCAAAAATTCTTTACGTCGGTAAACGATGTGGCAGCGAGCCCTTCTACTTTACCAGAGCGGCAAACCATGATTGGTGAAGCGACCAATCTGGTGAGTTCACAGCAAAACTTTCAACAAATGCTGCAAGACCTGAATTCCGAGGTGAACGCTGAAATTCGACTCGCTGTGAAAGAAGTGAACAGTTTGGCCGAAAGCATCAGTGCCCTGAACAAGCAGATTACGGCGTCTATTGGTTCAGGCGTACAGTCAGCTCCCAATGATCTGCTGGATCAGCGTGACAAGCTAATCAAGCAGTTGTCGGAAAAGATTTCGGTAACCACGATTGAGCAGCCCGATGCGTCACTCAGTGTGTTTATTGGCAAGGGACAACCGCTGGTTATTGGTGGGCAAATTACCCGTTTGCAGACCGAGGTCAATGGGCATGACGCAACGCGATTGGAAGTCGGTGTAGAAGGGCAGGCGACCATTAATGGTACCAGTCAGTTCGTCAGTGGGGGTCACTTGCAGGGCTTGCTGGATTTTCGTTCCCGCGTCCTCTATCCATCGCAGTCCCAGTTGGGTCTGGTCGCATTGGGTGTTAGTGAAACGGTGAATGCGCAACATAGTCTGGGCCTGGATCTGAACGGTAATTTGGGGCAAGACCTGTTTGCCAGCGCGGAAATTCCAGTGACTCCGAAAACCACGAACGCAGGCACAGTTGTCCCGGTTGCTTCGTTAACAGATGTTTCGCAAGTCCGTGCCAGTGATTATCAAGTCACTTACGATGGCAGCCAGTGGCATATGACCCGATTGCTTGACAACACCAGCATCGCCGGTGCCGGACCACTGAGTCTGGATGGTATCGAGGTGGATGTGAGTAGCGGAGTGCCCTCTGCAGGTGACAGTTTTATTCTGAATCCGGCACGCAGTGCGTCGGCAAATTTTGCGTTGCAGATTACTGATCCCCGAAAAATCGCAGCAGCGTCTGCGGTAACCAGCTCTGTGAGTTCCGGTAATGCCGGCGATGGCAAGATTGATGCGGTTGCAGTCGCGGCTACAAACACTTTGCCACTAGCCTCGCCAGTGACTCTTACATTCAACCCGGATGCACTGGGTGTTGGCGTGCCAGGATTTGACGTAACCGGTGGTCCTGGCGGAATAGGGCCGCTGCCTTACGATCCAGCGACGGAATCGGCAGGCAAGTCTTTGGCGCTGGGTGCGACCGGACTGTCAGTGACTGTGAGTGCGGTGCCGGAGGCAGGTGATGCCCTGACAATCAGTAACAACACCGGTGCAACAGGCGATAATCGCAATGCGCTGAAATTGGGTGAGCTACAAACCAGTGCCACGCTCAATGGCGGTGTGGATACATTCCAGGAAGCCTATGGCTCGATGGTTGCTCAGGTGGGTGTCACGAACAGCCAGGGCATGTCGAATCTTGAATTGGAGACTTCCTTGCTACAGCAAGCCGAACAATACAAAGACAGCGTGGTTGGTGTGAATCTCGATGAAGAGGCGGCTAACCTCATGCGTTTTCAGCAGTCCTATCAAGCAGCTGCACAGTTGATCAAGGTGTCTGAAGACATGTTCCAGACCTTAATGGCTTCTCTGCGCTAAGCCGCGGATTATCCTGGAGTAAACAGTACAATGCGCGTTTCAACTCTTAGTCTTTACCGCAGTGGCATTACAGCCATGCAGGACCAGCAGTCAAAATTGCAGCAAACTCAGTTGCAGATCACCAGTGGCTTGAAAATCAACAAGCCATCGGATGATCCGTCGGCGGCGGTAAAAGTACTGGATTTGAAATCCAATATGGCGCAGCTCGACCAGTATTCGCGTAATAGCGCAACGGCTATCTCGTCGCTGTCATTTGAAGAAAGCGTGATGAGCAGTGTGCGTAATAACCTGCAGCGCATCCGCGAACTGACCGTGCAAGGCAACAACTCCACTAATTCGGATGCCGACCGCAACAGTATTGCCCAGGAAATTTACCAGCGTCTGGACGAGCTAGTCGCGCTGGGTAATACCCGCGATGCCCAGGGTGAATACATCTTTGGCGGATTTAAAGTGGATTCGCCGCCTTTTGTAGCGCTCAATGGGGAAATCACTTATCAAGGCGATGATGGTCAGCGCGAGTTACAAATTGGCGATGGTTCAAAAGTGGTTACTCGGGATTCCGGGCAATCGGTTTTTCAGGACATTCCATCAGGTGATGGCCATATCTCGGTACGAGCTGGTGAGGACAATGTAGGCGGTGTCTTGCTCGGTGACTTCGGCCTTATTGGCGATTTTGAGCCGGACGATTACACGGTCACTTTTGCTCTATCCACAGCGCCGGGTAGCCCGGCTGGTGAAATGGTTTACGAAGTCACCGACAGTAATGCTACGGTCATCAGTAGCGGCACTTATAAGGAAGATACAGCCATTACGTTTGGCGGCGCCCAGATCAGTGTTAGTGGTACGCCCGCTGCGGGCGATACGATTACCCTGTCGCCATCGCAGAATCGTGATCTGTTCACAACCGTCAGAGAGATTGCCGATGCATTGGCGCGACCGGCAGACAACACTGCCAGCCGTGCGCGCTACCACAATGAGGTTGGTCAGGGTTTGGCGAACCTCGATCAGGCGCTGGACAATATAACTGCGGTACGCGCCAACATCGGCGCACGCTTGAACAATATCGAAACCATCGATGAAATCAATCAGGATTTTAAACTGCATATGGAGACTGTGTTGTCTGATACGCAGGATCTTGACTATGCCGAAGCAATCTCCCGTCTCAATCTCCAGCTCACTTCACTGCAAGCTGCGCAACAAACGTATGTAAAGACGACTGGTCTATCACTCTTCCAGTTCCTCTAGCGCTTGGTGCCGCGGAGGAACGGAAGTTCAACCTGATTGACTGTGATTGTCTGGCACGCTGATAACTCTCAATCCAACTCTTGATCTGGCTGTCTGTTAACTCGCACTTGCTGCTGCGGAAGTAGATTTATTCGAACTTCCTTCCTTCCTTCCTTCCTTCCTTCCTTCATTCTTTTTTGTTGTCTGTTCACCGTGGTTGTTGCATGCCTATCAATAGCCGTGCCAGTTATCATCTGTTGTACAGCGCAAAATAGTTGTAATGGGTGCCTCAGTTTTTGGCTTAACACGTCGTTATTAGATGCGCGTAGCACATTCCAGGCTATGTCTGCTAGTCGCTCAATGTGAATAGCACCTTATTTAGCAAGTTTTAGGGTCATCTAAGTTGTTGATACTAAAGGCTAAATAAAAGTCAAAAATTAATTGAAAAAAATTTATTAAGGTATTTTGTGTAATGTCGTAGTGGTCTCTGAACAGCAACTATGTTGCTACGTAATTTAAACATGACGATCTCTGCAGTTTGGTGCTACCACCACTGAAGGGATGAAAGAGGACACTAAAATGCCACAAGTCATTAATACCAATATCGCGTCTTTGAACGCTCAGAGAAATCTGAATCGATCTCAGGGTATGCTTAGTACTTCGTTGCAGCGTCTTTCATCTGGTATGCGTATTAACAGCGCCAAAGATGATGCAGCAGGTCTTGCTATCTCTGAACGTTTTACTGCTCAGATCCGCGGCCTGAATCAGGCTGTACGTAACTCAAACGATGGTATCTCCCTGGCCCAGACAGCTGAAGGCGCTTTGGGTGAGGTGACCAACAACCTGCAGCGTATTCGTGAGCTGGCTGTTCAATCAGCTAATGCCACCAACAGCGCATCTGACCGTGCTGCCATGCAGCAGGAAGTTTCTCAGCTGACTGCGGAAATCGACCGTGTTGCCAGCACTTCCAACTTTAACGGCGTCAAGCTGTTGGACGGTTCTTTCACTAGCCAGACTTTCCAGGTTGGTGCCAACGTTGGTGAAACAATTTCTGTTACCAGCATTGTTGACTCTACCAAAGCTGGTCTGGGTCTGGATAACGGCACAGCCACTTCATCTACAGGTACTGCTGTAGCGGGTGCCCTGACTGCTGGTGATCTGTCTATCAATGGTATCGAAGTTGGCGCAGCTACTCGTGACGCTGCTGAAATTGCCACTGCGATCACTGCCACAGCCACTAATGTGACTGCGACTGCATCGAACTCTGTCTCTATGGGTGCGTACACCATCTCTTCTGGTGCCATCTCTGACACGACTACATTGACAGTCAACGGTGTTGCTATCACTGGTACTGCCGCTGCGACTGGTGGTGTAACTGCTGCTGAAATGGACACAGCACTGACTGCTGCGACAGCGACTCTGACAGCTGCTGGCGTGTCATTCACCGGTTCATTTGCTGACGACGACGTAGTGTTCTCTACCGATGACGGTTCAAACCTGGTGATCTCTGCAGCTAATACTGGTGGTGCCGATGGTGCATTCGCCGCTGGTACTGGTACTACTTACGGAACGGTTGCTATCGAATCTACGGGTGAAGACCTGGTGATCGCAGGTGCTACTGGCGCGACTGCTGCTGGTCTGACAGTCGAGACACAAACAGCTTCTGGCAACACTCTGTCCGTAGCGACAGTTGCAGGCTCTAACTTACTGATCGCCGCGGTTGATACAGCACTGGATACAGTGAACAGCTCTCGAGCAACACTGGGTGCGGTACAAAACCGATTCGAGTCTGTCGTAACCTCTCTGCAGACTTCTTCTGAGAGTATGTCAGCTGCCCGTTCACGAATTCAGGACACTGACTTCGCGGCCGAAACTGCACAACTGACCAAGTCTCAGATTCTGCAGCAAGCTGGTATGGCAATGATGGCCCAGGCCAACTCACTGCCACAGAACGTGTTGTCACTGCTCCAGTAATATCGGGGATGCAGTAAGCACAAACCAAGCCGCTACAGCCCCATTGGGGCTGTAGCTGTTGGGAAAAGGAAAAAGTTTGCGGGAGAGACTATGGGGTATCCCAATCAAGATATAGGTTTTATCGAATGAGGGTAATCTGATGACAATCTTGGATAAGTCCGCCACAGTTGGCAATTTAGTGCGTAATACCAGTAAGGTCGAAATCGCCAATACTGTCCAGACCCGGCAGAACATTGCCACAGGCGGCAATAATGTCCCTGTTGCCAAGCCAGTGCTGGCGTCGGATGAGACGGCAGGTAAAAAGGCCCTGGACAAGGCCATGAAGAGTGTTTCCGGTTATGTGCAAAATATTACCCGGGAACTGAATTTCACCGTCGATGAAGAGCTCAATCGCTCTCTGGTGACTGTCAAAGATCAGGAGACTGGCGAGGTTATTCGCCAGATTCCATCGGAAGAGATGCTGGCCCTGGCCAGATACCTGTCCGAGTCTATAGAAGCTGGTGAGAACGAGGCTTCCAAAGGTATTTTGTTTCAGGGTGACGCCTGATTTTCGGCAATTCATTCTACTTGGTACAGATGTTGCACTTTATGCTGGTGTTGACGGTTAGCCGCCTTGAGTTACCAGACGGCTACAGTCGCTGAAGCTTGACGACCCAGCACCCGCGGGTGTTTAACAAGTCGTCGAGTCATTTCTGATGAAAGTAGGTGTGACATGATTACAGCAACAGGTCTTGGATCTGGATTGGATATAACTGGTCTGGTCGATCAGCTGGTTTCTGGTGAACGGGCCGGGCCCGATTTACAACTCAATCGACAGTCTTCTCGTTATTCGGCCAAATTCTCTGCGCTGGGTTCGTTAAAAGGTGCGCTCTCGTCATTTCAATCGTCGTTGACCAATCTCAACTCCGTCAACAATTTCGGCAAGAACACAGCCACGTCTTCAGACTCAGCTAAAGTCTCTGCTACTGCCTCGGCGTCTGCCATACCGAATCAATATTCAATTGAAGTCTCGCAACTGGCGACTTCACATAGTCTGGCTAGCGCTGCTGTTGCTGATGCGGATACGACGACTTTGGGCACTGGCTCAATAACCTTCAGTTTTGGTACTACGGACTATGTCGAAGGGACTGATACCTACAACAGTTTTGATCTCAATGCGGGCAAGAGTTCGGTAACCATTGATATCACCAGTGGCAACAACACGCTGGAAGGTATCATGGCCGCTATCAATGCTGAAGACTTCGGTGTCAGTGCATCCATTGTTAATGACGGCACCGGCTTTCGCTTGTTGCTGCGCTCCGAAGACACTGGTGGCGAGAACAGCATGGCGATCAGCGTGACTGACGACGATCTGGATAACACTGATGTAAGTGGTTTGTCCTTGTTTGCTTTTAACAGTTCAGCGACCAATATGGGCCAGACTGCAGCAGCCAGTGATGCCCAGTTTACGATAAATGGTTTAAGTGTTAGCTCGGCAACCAATAGCACGACAACGGCCATTCCGGGCGTCAATTTGACGCTTAAAGAAGAGACCACCAGCCCACTGAACATTACTGTTGCCCAAGACACAAATGCGGTTGTGAACGCGATGAACTCGTTCATTTCCGGTTACAACGGCTTCGTGACCACTGCCAACAATCTTTCCGCCTATGACGCGGAGAACAATATCCCCTCGGCTTTGGTCGGTGACTTTACTCTGCGTTCGGTAGAGGGGCAGGTTGATAATATTCTGCGTAGTGCGGTAAGTGGTTTGAGCGGTTCAGTGACGACACTGTCGGAGTTGGGTGTCACCACTTCAGCTACTGGAACTCTGTCACTGGACAGCGCCAAATTCCTGGAAGTTCTTAAAGAATATCCGGAAGATGTGAAACACATGTTCACAGCTTTTGCGACTTCCGGCGACGAAGATGTCAGTTTTAAAAGTGCATCCAGCGCAACGGTAGTTGGCTCTTATGCCGTGGAGATTTCCACTCTGGCCAGTTCCGGCGCATTTACAGGTTCTGGTGTGTTACCTGATTTTGCGATGGGTGGCAGCGTCACTATTGATAGCGACAATGACGATTTTACCATTGAAGTTGATGGTGTTGATGCAGGTGAAATCACGCTTGCAGCGGGAACTTATAGCAGTGGTGCGGCACTGGCCGAAGAAATTCAGGCCAAGATCAATGGCAGCGAAGCATTGCGAGAGGTTGGCAAGACTGTATCGGTTAGCTACGACAGTGGCAGTGATTCGTTTACGATCACATCCGATACTATCGGCAGCACCTCTGCTGTGAACATGCTGGCCGTTGATACCAACTCGGCAGCACAGCTCGGATTCAGTGCCGTCTCTGGCGTTGATGGTGTGGATGTTGCCGGTACCATTGGCGGAATTGCTGCAACCGGCGCAGGCAATGTGCTGGCTGCGGCCGCAGAGACTGATGCCGAAGGTCTGAATCTGATTATAGACGGTGGCGCTTTGGGCAGTCGCGGTGATGTCAACTTCACGCGCGGCATAGCCAGTCAATTTGATGAGCTATTAGAAGCAATACTTGCTGAAGAAAGTGCGCTGAACAGTCGTATAGATTCATACCAGGATCGCATTGATGACGTTGCAGATCGACGCGAGGAGCTGGAGCTGCGCTGGGAAGCTGTCAGAGAACGCTACACAGCACAGTTTAACGCGCTGGATACTCTTTTGGGGCAGCTGGAAAGTACCAGCTCCTATTTGCAGAGCCAGCTGGACAACTTGCTAAAACCTAATACAGGCCAATCGTCATAACCCCTCGTTATGAACAATCGGCAATTACGAATATAGATTCTAAATCAGGACTCCAAGATGTATAACCAAACCGGATTGTCGCAGTACCAAAGTATCGGCGTTGAAACCAAAGTAGGCGCTTCATCCCCTCATAGCCTGGTCGCCATGTTGCTGGATGGCTTGTTGGAAAAGCTGGCCCGTGCCGCTGGTGCTGTCGAACGCAATGATGTCAGTGCCAAAGGCAACAACCTGAGTTCCGGTATTCGCATTATTGATGGCCTGCGCGCCAGCATCGATTTTGATCAGGGTGGAGATATCGCCGCCAATCTGGCAGCCATGTATGACTATATGGAGCGCCGTCTGGTGGAGGCAAATGCTAAATCTGATCTGGCCATTATCAGTGAAGTGACATCCCTGGTTAATCAGATCAAAGCTGGCTGGGACGCAATCCCTGTCGACATGCGTGGTGCCTAGATTGTTGGAACTAGTAGCCAGCAACCTGCCTGATGTGAAGCAGCGACGTGAGGATGTACTGAATCAAAAGCGATTCATGTTGGCTCAGCTATTGCGTCGTACCGAGGATATTCTCCAGCATGCACAGCGAAGTGACTGGGAATCGGTTGAGGTTCTCGAGCAAGCAAGACAAGCAGAAATTGCTGCCTGTTTTGCCAATGCCAATGAGGAAGACTCACCACTCGTTGCCGAGGCATTGGCGACCCTGATTCACATGAATGATCAGATTAGCCAGCTTGTCCGGGCAGCAAAGGCTGAAGTTGTGCATTCGCAGCGTAGCAGAGAAGCACAAAAATCAGTGGCCCATCAGTATCGGGACGGTTTCTAGACTTCTGCTGAAAGCGGCGCGGAGTGCAGTTTATGGTCGATGCGATGTCAGAAGACATTAACGAAGGTCTGGTATTTGCTGGCAGCATTCCGCTCACCTCGCGACTCATTGAAGAGCTGCCGGGCGATACGGAGATGGCGTTCGTTAATGAGAAGAATGAGCACACGCTCCGGGCCAGCCTGCTTTCAACAGAAACTGTCGAAGGCGATGAGCACGATGAAGTGCTCATGCATCTCAAGCGTCAGGAACTGAAAATCGATTTGCTCATGGATATGATGGGTGAAGTATTGGCGCAGCACAGTGATATTCCCAAAGAACATTGGGTGCGCTTGCGGACTGCCGGTGTGCAATGGCAAGAGACAGGCAAATCGCTGTCAATACATGACAAGCTTGAGATTAACCTTTTTGTAACACCGCCTATCCCGCGTCCGTTGACTTTTTTTGCCGTCGTAGAAAGCATTGACAATAGTCTGGTGAGCGCTTCTTTCCAGGGCGTTAGTCAGACGGTGCAGGACTCACTCGACAAGATTATTTTTCGCCACCACCGCCGTACCATTGCCCAGTCTCGATTGCAGGACTGAGGCAATCAGACGGCGTTGTACCTCTTGTTATTTTAATATCGTAATAACCAGGCAGATTCACCATAGCGCTGGCGTAGTTGCGGTAATGCGTTCTGTGCCGCTGATAAGGTAGGGAATGATGCAATAGCCACTCGGTAGGCATTGGCGGGCGAATAGGGCGCCAGAATAACCGGTGTGTTCTCGGCAATATCTAGGTTGCTTAGAAAACCGCGAGCGGCTTGCTCAGAAGCCAGGCTGGCGACGATGACATAGACAGCATTGCTGGGCGTCGTGATCAGTTCGATGGCAGGCTGTGGTGGGTAGCGCAGCGGCCAGATACCCTCACCGAACTGACTACGCAGTCCAGGAATCGCCTCACGCGCTGCTGTCATGGTCTGGAAACCAGCCACCGCGATGCGAAAATTACTACTACTGCCGAAGGGTGGAATGACGTAAGCCTGTATATTATTGGTGGACAGGCGTTCTGCTTCAGCATCAGCATCTTCCCGCGTCGGCAGGCTGCCGGCAATTACATGATAGAAATTATTACCGGCGGTCGCTGGCAAGGTGTTTTCTGCAGCAACGATCTCAGTCTCCGGAGTTGACGGCGCCGTGATCTCCGTGACTTCAGATTCGGCGATTGTATCTTCTTCATCCGAATTTTCAGCGCTGGCAACTTCCTGACTGCCTGCGGTTTCAGCTTCATTTTCATTAACTGTATCAGTATCAGTGGTAGCAGTATCAGTATCAGTAGTAGCAGTTTCCGCGTTGGCGATGGATTCCGCTTCTTGCTCAGGTTCGGTTTCGATTACGTAGTCAGACAGATCACTCGTAGCCGGGTCTTGCTGTGCCAACAATGGCGCAGCCGCTTCGGCGTCAGCGTTAATGCTGGTGTCAATTTCACTAGAGGCGTCAGGTGTTTCTCTATCTGTTGCACTATTTGTGTCACTAGCGGGCTCAGAATCAGGCATTGCCTCGGCGTCGGCCTGGGCGAGAAGGTTGGCACCTGACTCAAGCGGATCGCTTTGTGCCGGTAGCGATGCTGAAGAGTTGGCGCTTGGTTGTGTTTCTCCGCTTGTTGCGGATACTGTAGTCTGATTAGCCTCACTAGCTTTACTTGGCAAAGTGTTATTGCTATTTTCTTCCGAGGTCGTGCTGAATAAACGCTCTTCCCGGGGTGGGTCGAGAAATACGGCACTATCAGAATTGGCCGACTCCAGGCGCTCGGCATCGGAATCAGAGGCAAGAAAAAACCAGGCCACTGCAATCGGTAGCAAGACGGCTGGCACGGCGGCCAGGATCAGGCGCGGTGATTGTTGATAAAATGCCGAAGCTTTGGCGAGCAGGTCACCGCCCATTGCTGGCTTGCTGGGTTTGCCAGTTTTTGCTTTGGCGGGTTTGGCAGCCAGTTCCGGTAGTTCATTCGGATCGACTTGCCCAAGTGCGTCATTCGGGTCGCCGTCCTCAATATCGAAATCGCCGATTCCGGGTGTGGCAGAGGTGTCGCTGAGACCGAATTCTTCACGCTCAAGTGCAGCGATTTCTTCTTTGACGTCCTCGTCGCTCAGATCGAGAATATCAGGATCAAGATCTGAAAAGCTGTCTTCCTGCTCATCACTGAACAGATCGAATTCGGGCTCTTCAGCACCAGTCAAATCCTCATCAGCATCGTGGTCGCGGTTATCTGCCATGACATTGCCTCAGTGAGTTCGCGCGGCGTAACAAGGCGATTATCTCATATTGCTCGAAGAGATTCACAATCGCTCAAGGCCGCGTTAATCCTGGCCTGTATGGGCAGGCCGAGGGTTACCAACTACAATTTTCAATTTATCTGGCCGGTTACTACCGGCAGTCTATTGTAGTTATCGGAATGTCTTGCAAATACAACAGCTTTTAGTGGTTTTTTGAAAGCGACTTTTACAGGCTACGAGCACGCTCTTCCAGGCTGATGATGTCGGTAATCTGGATACCAAACCGCTCATTGGCCAGCACCACAACACCGTGTGCGATTAGTGCGCCGTTGACAAGAATATCCAATGGTTCCTCGAGTAAGCGCTCCAGTTCGATGACCGAGCCTTCTTGCGTATCCAGCAGCTGATCAAGAGGCATTTTCGTGCGACCTACTTCAATGGAAAGCGACACTGGTACCTTTAGCAAGGCCTCAATGTTGACATTGCTGCCGCTAACTGTGCGAGCAATTTCCTCGGCACTGGTCGCCTGGATTGCCGCCGGTGCATCAGGACCGGGTTCAGCAGTGGATTCTTGCTGTTGAATATCGGCCATAGCGGCAGCCATTTCTGCCATATGATCGACAGGTTCAGCTTGTTGTTCAGTGCTGTTGGTTGAGGTTTCGGCAGCAGGTTCGCTATTGTTTTCTTCGTTAATGTCCTGATCGTTGGGTGTATCTGACACGATACTCTCCTATCGCTCCGGCGATGTATTGGGTGGCTAATTAAAATGTGTTTACTGCATAACAAAATTGGTAATGAAGATATCACCATGCGGTGGGGCCGCTTGTTCATCTTCAACGATAAGATCGTTGATGGCAGCAATCATCTCGCCGCGCAATTCCTGCTTGCCTGCATAACTGGCCAGCTTTTCATATTTTTGATCACTCAGTAGCAAAATCAGTTGATTGCGAATCGCAGGCATTTCCTGCTCAACGCGATCGATAAATTGCTGATCTTCATACATCACTTCTAATGAAATTTGCAGATAGCGCAATGTGCCAAGATGAGAAAAATTCACCACGAAAGGTGGGTTGAGAGGAAAATAAAGCGCTTCTCCGGTTTCATCGGATTCTTCGGCAATGGGGTCGCCATGATCGTCCAGCATTTGCGAGCCGTCTTCTTCACCTTCGGTAACGACTTCCGCCTCGGCGCCACTAATGTCTACAATGCCGAGAAAATACAACGCTGCAGGGACACCGAGCCCGATAACTGCCAGCACTATAATGAGCATTTTTTTCACGTTCGTGTTCCTCTGTTTGTTACTTGATCAGCGGAGTCTTCGCTGTAGTATTAATTCAATTTATCGCAGTTAGGTTCAGACGAAGTAATCCACTTGCTTGTCGTTGGCCGGGCGCAAGCTGATCTGGGTTTCCTGCACATCGGTGTCAGCTCCGGATTCTTCACGCCCACCAGCCAATTCGTCCTGACCATTTTTGTTCGCATGTTCACTGTGTGAGACGTCACCCTGTTCCAATTGCAATCCACTACCGCCGAGCATTTCTCGCAAGCGGGGCATCGTGCTTTCTATGATCTCCCGCGTATTCGGATTAGAGGTCACAAAGTTGACGCGGGTCTGATCATCTTCTGTCGAAATAGTGATATCAATGGCACCGAGTTCTGCCGGATGTAATTTGAGCTCGGCACTGGAAATATTCATTGTCCCCATCCAGCGAATACGATTGCTTACCTGGTTGGACCAGTCTGGATGATTGGGATGAACATCGACGGAGAAGCTTGCTGCCTTCTCCAATCCGGTTGGCATGACGCCGCGCAATAGTGCTGACTTGTCAGCCTTGACGGCGCTGGCTGCGAGCACATTGCTTGATTCTGTAGTTGCCGGTGTGGAATTGCTTTCAGCAGAGCCTTCGGCGGGTAGCGCAGTTGCCGCCTGACGGCTTGCCAATTGCTCACCAAAATTCAGGCCATTCAACAGGGACTTGTCAGCTTTAGTGGCGCTCGTCATGGCAGCATCATCAATTGGGATGCTACGCGAGCGGCGGTCACCCATGGGTAATTCGCTCTGTTCGTCAGCATTGAGCAGTTCACCCGGCAAGCTATTGCCGCTTTGTGGCAAGCCCTTGCCGTCGCCCGATTCGGTTTTCAGCCCGTTCAACAAAGCAGTGCGGGCATCTTTGGCTTCCGCTGCCTGAGGTGTCAGGCTCAGTGTTGTGTTGCCTGCGTTGGCCTGGCTGCCGGTAGCAGCCAGGTTTTGCAGATCAAGTGGCAATTGCTGTGCGGGGTCATCTGTAGCTGCCGTGCCGGCTACATTCTCACCAACAGTTGGCGCACCATCAGTTGTGCCTAAGGCGGCAACTGCCTGACGTACGTGGGCAGTCAGGGCTTTGAGTTTCTCGCCTTGTGGCTGATCAATTAATGCCGACAGAGCTGTAAATTCGGGCGCTGTAACGCTAGCCTCTGAAATTTGCTCGGGGGCTTCATCAGCGGCCTCCAGAGCAAGAATGAACTGATTGCCATCTTCGTCTGCCAAGGCTTCTGTATCAGACGCCTGAGTGATCTCGGACGCTTTCACAGCCTCGGCTTCAGATTCAGCCGCTGTGTCTTGCGCCGCCGCATGCTGTTTGGCAGCAGGTTTGCTGCTGTCTTCCTGCAGACGCGACAGAGCCGCAGAGAAGCTCTCTCCGGGTGGCTCGGTATCGCCGGTCTGACCGGCGCCACGGCGAGCTGAAGCCGCATCGTCATGGCCATGTAGCATGGCCGGCGCTTCAACCGGGCTTGGGCTTAGATTGAGTAAAGAGTTCATAGTGTTGTTCCTGCAAGCAATTGCACTATCAGGCTAAAATGCAAGTAGCGGGCCAATTGTTGATCGAGCGGTTCGGGTTGTTTTAACAAACCTTCCTGGCGTAGCGATTGCAGCTGATTTCGTCGAGTTCTTTCTGTTCAGCCCGGTTTGCGGCGGCCGCAATTTTCGCATTGATATTGCCTGCTGCCTTTTCCAGCTTGCGCGTTTCCTGACGGCGCATCAGCCATTGTCTTTCGACGACTTCCAGTGCAGCTGCGGCGCGTTCCACTTCAGCAGTTTGCTGTTCGATTGCCGAGCTCAAGGAGGAAAAAAAGTACTGAAAATCCCGCAAGGAGCTGGCGCTCGTCGACCCGGTCAGTTTTTCCTCGAGTTGCCGCTGATATTCGTCGCGGTAATCGAGCAACTGCTTCAATTGATCTTCCTGTTTCTGAAAGGCCGTACGCGCTTCGATGAGTGGCGCTACTGCCAGATTCTCAAAGCCCTGATTCAGCTCCACCAGTTTGTCCAGTCGATTGCCCTGTTTCATTTACCTCTCCTGTGGTCGAAAAAGTGACAGCAGTTCATGCAAGCTGTTCTGGTAATCTGATTCTTCAGCACGAGCTTGTTGAATATAGGCCAGTAATTTCGGCATAGTCTCCATCGCCCGGTCTATCTGCGGATCGCTACCAGCCCGATAGGCACCGACGCTGATAAGATCCTTGTTCTGCTCATACAAGCTATACAGTTTCTTGAATTCGATTGCCGCAGCTGACTGGTCAGGTACAACAATGCTATTCATGACGCGACTGATTGACGCCTCGATATTAATTGCCGGATAGACGCCCGCTTCGGCCAACTGCCTGGACAGTACGATGTGGCCATCCAGAATGGCGCGCGTAGCATCAACCACCGGATCGTTCTGGTCATCGCCTTCGGCGAGTACGGTATAGATTGCTGTAATCGAACCGCCGGTCTCATCCACACCATTGCCAGCCCGTTCTACCAGATTCGGCAGCTGCGCGAACACCGAGGGCGGGTAACCCTTGGTAACGGGTGGCTCGCCGATTGCCAGGGCCAACTCACGTTGAGCTTGCGCAAAACGGGTCAGAGAATCCATCAGTAGTAATACGTGCAATCCCTGATCGCGAAAATATTCCGCAATAGCCGTGGCGCGCCAGGCACCATGTAAACGCATCAGCGGTGGGTCATCAGCTGGGGTAGCCACCACAACAGCTTTCTCCAATGATTTGGGGCCAAGAATATTGTCTACAAACTCGCGGACTTCGCGGCCGCGTTCGCCGATGAGTCCGACCACTACCACGTCGGCTTCGGTGTTTTTGGTCATTTGCCCTAATAGAACACTCTTGCCTACGCCGCTACCGGCAAACAACCCCATACGTTGACCACGACCGACAGTGAGCAAGCCATTGATGGCACGAATGCCTACATCCAGCGGACGATCTATTGGGACTCTTGAAAAAGGGTTGATTGGTGGTCCTAACAGATCCACATGCCGTGAGTACTTTGGTACTGGCTTGTTGTCGATCGGGTTGCCTTCACCATCGATGATTCGGCCGAGCAGGGCATCGCCGACGCCGACTTCGGGATAGCGGGGTAAAGGGACGACACGCGCGCTGGGTTTCAGGCCGTGAATGCGGCCGATTGGCATTAGATAAAGATTGCCTTCGGCAAACCCGACAACTTCCGCCTCTATATTTTCCTGTGGCGACACGGTGATGCGGCAACGGCTGCCGATAATCGCCTGGCACCCGGCAGCGACCAGAGTCAGTCCGGTCATCTGAATCAATCGGCCTTCCACGGGTAGATCGGGTAGCGTCACGTTTTCTGTGAATGCGGTCAGCTTGTCAGTGAGAAACTCGGCGCGGCATTGATAGGCAAGATTGGGAGAAGCCATGTTCATTCGCGTGGGTTGTTCCTTTCGTCACCCAAAAACTGGGTAATGATGAGATTGATTCGGGTATCCAGATCAGCATCGATGACTGAGTCCAGGCTGCTGACCTTACAGTCATTTACGGATACCATCGGATCTTCAATAATTTTCCAGCTTTGTTCCTGACCATTGTCAGCCACGATTTCGCGAATCACCTGTGCCGTTTTCGGGTTAAGGTGGACAGTGATTTCGTGGCGCGTTGAATTCAAGGCGGCCACTGTGTCCCGCACCAGTGCCATCAGCGCTTCCGGTTCTGTGCGTAGTTCTCGGCGGACCAGCGATTTGGCGATCTTGCCAGCCAACTGTGAGAGTTGTTCTGCCAGCGTATGGTTCTGATCATCGAATGGCCTTTGCAAGGCATTGATGAACTGTTCCAATACGGCAATGCGCTCAAGCATCTCCTGATGCCCTTGATGCTTGCCGGCTTCATAACCTTTCTCATAGGCTTTCTGAAAGGCTTCCTGGATTTTTTGCTCATCTGTCTTTTCGGGCGGCTCATTACTTGCCCCCGCGCTCGAAAGCTGGGGAGTCTGCCATTGCGAAATTTTGGATGCGGTATAACGCTGATTACTCATTGGCTAACCAGTTCTGGATCATGCGCGCAGCGCGGGTTGGTTCCTGTAAGACCATTTGCTGAGCGCGCGTCAGATTTTGATCGTATTCGGAACGCGCAGCCGGTGGTGCTGCAGCTATTTGCTGGACGCCGGTGTTTCCGGATAACTGCACAGTGTCGTCGCTCAGCTCATCAGTCTCGCCGGCGGGCAACGCGGCGGTACGACGTGCTCCACCTGGATTTGTTACAACAGATTTCAAGGCCGGTCGCAACACGCCAAAGATCAACAAAATAACGACCAGAGCAGCCCCCAGTTGCTTTAACAAGCTGGCAAACCAGGCTTGTTCCCACAAGGGAATAGAAATGTCTTCTATTGGCTGTTCGGCCAGAAAACGTTCGCTGATCACACTGACGCTGTCGCCACGACCGGCATTGAAGCCAATCGCATCGCGCACCAGTTGTGTCAGGCGCTCAATTCTTGCTGCTTCCGCTACTGGGTCCAGTGCCGCAGTATCAGTATCACCGTCGACTCCGGCAAGGCCTGCTTGCAGATCTACCAGTACGGCTACTGATAATTGCTGAATAGCGCCGGGCACGGTGCGAATGCGGCTCACACTGCGATCAATTTCGAAATTGCGAGTTGAGCTAACGCGGCTCTGGCGACCGCCGTCCGTCAAGGCCTGGACTTCTTCAACAGCTTGCTGGGTGCCTCCCAAACCATCGGGCGGAGTTGCTGCCAAAGTGCCCGGTGTTGCGCCTGCTGCAGTGGTATTGGCGGAACCGGCGCCAAGCTCTTCCTGAATTTGTTCGCTACGTACTACAGAGTTATCCGGGTTATAGCTTTCTTCTGTGGTTTCCATCGCCGTGAAATCAACGTTGGCTGACACCTCGGCACGCACGTTTCCAGCGCCGACGATAGGCGTGAGAATGTCGATAATGCGATTGTTGTATTCCTCTTCGATGCTGCGTGTGAAACGTATGGTTTCAGAAGAACTGCCCAACTCTGAATTATTGCGATTCGAGAGCAGGTTGCCACGCTGGTCAACAATCGACACGCTACCTGCTTCCATACCAGCTACGCTGGATGCGACCAGATGGACAATGCCTGACAGTTGCGCATCTCCTGGTTGTTGTACGCTGGCAATGTCGATCATTACAGACGCGCTTGGTTTGCGTGAGTTGCGAATAAACGAGGTTTGTTTGGGCACGCTTAAATGTACGCGCGCATCGCGCACACCCTGAATCTGTTTAATTGTTTGAACCAATTCCTGCTCGAGGGCGCGTTGATACCGCGCTTGTTCGATAAAGTTACTGGTCCCCAGACTCTGATCGTCTTCGAGTATGTCGAAGCCGCGGCTATTGGTGCGAGGCAAGCCCTGATTCGCCATTTGCATGCGAATTTCCCGGACCCGATCGCTGGGCACAAGAATTTGTCCGGTGTTATTGTCGATAGTGAAATTCACTGAAGCTTGCTCCAGTGCTGCTACCACATCGGAGGAATCCTGGCTCGTCAATCCCGTGTAAAGCACTGTATCGCCTGCATTCTGTGACCACAGAACCGTCGCGATACCCAGTGCGATACTGGCCGCCAGAATGAGCATAAAGCCAAACTGGCGAACAATGTTGAGCTGGCTCAGTGAATTAAACTGAGCCAGTGCTGAATTTGCTGTAGGTGAATTAGCCATAGTGGTTGTTTTCTAATAAATCCAAATGCGTTGGGAAATGCCTAGACTTGCATGTTCATGACTTCCTGATACGCAGACAGTAATTTGTTGCGTACTTCGGTCATCGCTTCGAATGACACGGATGCTTTTTGAGCGGCGACCATGACTTCAGGTAGATCAACGCCGCTGGCTCCTTGTTCGAAAGCCACCTTCATTGCTGATGCTTCCTTCTGCAAATCATTCACCTGGTTGATGGACTCATTGAGAAGCTTGGAAAAGTCTGGTCGCTCAGCAGCGCCTTGCTCGGGAATCACATTGTTCTGTGACAGCACCCGCATTTGATTAAGGACTTGATCGATACTCATGTTGTTCATTGGTTAATCCTCAGGATGCTTGCGCTTCAGGTTGTAGGCAGGGAATGGATAACCCTTCCTTGCGAAATTGCGCCAGTTTGTAGCGAAGTGTGCGTGGGCTGATGCCGAGTGTTTCTGCAGCGGCTTTGCGACTGCGATGATTGGCCACGGCATCAATAATCAGTTCTTTTTCCCGGGTCTTCAGGTCTGATTCCAGAGCCTGAGAGGCTTTCGGTTGCAAGGTAGTGACTTCAGGTTGATAAACCTGCGTCGGGTTTTCAAAGATGATGTCAGTGCCAGTAATGATCTGGCCGGATTTGAGAATCAAAGCTCGCTGAATGACGTTTTCAAGTTCGCGTACATTGCCTGCCCAGTTGTGTTGCAACAGCGCCTGACGAGCGGCGTCGTTGAGCTGATTGGCAACACCTGGCTGATACGCTTCGATAAAACGTTTGGCCAGCGGCAAAATGTCATCACGACGCTCTCGTAACGGCGACAGATGCAGAGGAAATACATTCAGGCGGTAGAACAAATCTTCGCGGAAACGGCCAGCAGCGACTTCTTCTTTGAGATTACGGTTGCTGGTGGCAATGATGCGCACATCTAACGGGATCGTCTTGCTACTGCCCAGGCGCTCAACTTCACGTTCCTGAAGTACACGCAATAACTTGGCCTGCAGACCGATATCAATCTCAGAGATTTCATCCAGTAACAGCGTGCCACCGTTCGCTTGCTCGAACTTGCCGGCGCGGGCAGTATAGGCACCAGTAAAGGCGCCTTTTTCGTAACCAAATAGCATGGATTCCAGCATTGGCTCCGGAATCGCCGCGCAGTTGATGGCATGAAAGGGCTGATTGGCGCGTGCTGAATTTTCATGAATAAAACGTGAGAAAACTTCCTTGCCGGTTCCGGATTCGCCGCTGATCATGACGGTAGCATCGGTAGCGGCAACGCGGCGGCCAAGCTCAGCCAGTTTCTTGCTACGCTCATCTTCGACCATCATGGCAGTGCTGGGAGCGGGTTCCAGCGCAAGACGATCTACCATCTCGATAAGCACTTCGGCTTCAAATGGTTTGACGATGTAGTCAGCAGCGCCCATGTGAATGGCTTCTACCGCATTACTGATCTTGCCGTAGGCAGTGATCAGAACGAATGGAATCTCTGGATAGCGACGTTTCACGTCACGTAATAACTCATCACCATTTTTACCAGGCATCTGGACATCGCTCACGATTAGTTGCACATCGACTGACGCCAGCGTAGTCATTGCGCTATCGGCATCGGCGGCTTCCGCGACGTCGTAACCTGCCAGCCTGAGTGTCTCGCTCAGTGCATCACGCAGATCCGGATCATCTTCTACTACCAGGATGTTTTTCTTGCTCATGATCTGTTTCCTAATTCGCAAAATGGTTAGATGAAATTTGATTAATGGCTTGCTTGCCTTTCTGCAAGTCGCTGGCCCACATGCCGGCTTCGCCAGTTAGTGAGTCAGATTCACGTGGGAACGTGAGGGTAAAAGTGGTTCCGTGACCGCGGTAACTCTCCACAGAAATGGTGCCCCGATGTGCCTTGACTGCCGATTGCACGACGGCCAATCCAAGTCCAGTACCGCCTTCGCGCGAAGAGAAGAAGGGGTCAAAAATTTGTTCTTTCAATTCGTCAGCAATGCCCTGACCGTTGTCCGCGACATGGATCAAGTAGTCGTCACCGATTTGTTCCAGCGCGATGTCAATGCGGGGTGCGCTTTCAGAGGCTTGTAAGGAGTTGTCGATGAGATTCAAAATAGCGTTGAACAAGGCTACTTTGTTGCCAATGATGTTGCATTCACGGGACGGCAGAGTCAGTTGCAATTCGCCGTGTGCATTGCGGATTTGCAGAATACTGGCATCACGCACTTCCTTGAGTATTTCATTCAGTGAAACTTGCTGGTTCGCTTCGATGTCGCCACGAATATAAGACAGCATGCCATCGACCAGTTTTTCAATCTGGCGCAAGCGGCTGTGCACATTGCCAACAATGCCGGAGGCTTTTTCAGGCGAGCGTCCGGCAATCGATGACAGATGTGATAAATAAAGAATGGCAGAACTCAAGGGGGTTCTGACTTGATGCGCCAGACGCGCTGCCATTTCGCCCAATGCTGACAAGCGCTTGTCGCGATTAATCAGATTGTTCAGGCGATAGTTTTCCGATATGTCGGTTAGCAAAATGATGGCTGCGCCGTCTTCGCCGAAACTGTTGCGACTGATTGAGACGCGCTTGCCGTTTTTCAGTGAGACTTCACCATAAGAGGCAGAGTCGGGTTTGGCCGCCGTGCGAAGCGCCAGACGCCAATTTGTATCAACGTAGTCGTCACCAAGCAATGCGGTCGCGACGGGGTTGGCTTCTTGAATGTGATCATTGGCATCAAGTACGAGAACACCACCGGGCAGTGCGTCCATAAGAGCGGACAACTTGGCGGCGAGTTCTTCCTTGGCTGTCAGTTCTTTTATGCGTGCTGAATTACTTGCAGCCAACTCGCGTTGCAAGCCTGCTACACGCGTTTCAAGTACGCGGAAATTTGAACCCAGATCTGCAGACACCTGATTGAAAATATCAAAGGCTTGCTCGAGTTGAGTGCGGGCCATTTCAGGTTGTTCGACAGTAGTTGCTTTCATGATCAAAGCTGCCAGATAGTTAACGTTACTAAAGAATTAGCAATCTTTGTGCCAATAAAAATAACTATATAAAACAGTAGGATAGGGGGTGATGGTCAATAAACTGTGTGGCGGAAATCAGACGCCGTCGAAATTCTTACACCTGCTTTTGTCAGGAAAATCATGTGCAGCACCAGCTCGACGCTGGGATCGCTTGCAAGACAAGCGTCACAGAAAAGTGAGAGGGCATGAATTGCAGATTGGATAGAGTGCGCCGCGAGGCTAAAAGGTTGGCTATCTAACGCCAGATTCAGAGCGCGCCGCCAGGTGCATCGTCGCCTGGCTGTTTGATTTCCAGCTTGCGGATTTTTTCGATCAAGGTGGTACGTTGTAGCGACAGAATCTTGGCAGCTTGGGAGACCACCCAGTCAGATTTTTCCAGCGCCTGACAGATTAGTTGTCGCTCAATGCCAGACAGATGGTTCTTCAAGTTGATGCTGTCTTGGGAATCCAGAGGGGAGCCAGCATTGTTCGCTGTCTCTGAGTTGTTCATGAGCATTGCCCGATCGTCATCGCTCTCACCGCTGCCACGGTAGCGTTGCGGCAGTTTGCTACGGGTGATGGTCTCGCCTGGATACAGAATTGCCAGCCGTTCCACCAGATTTTCCAATTCGCGAACATTGCCTGGAAGCGGATGCTTGACCAGTGCGTTAATAGCCGATTCGTCAAAGCTGATCGGACTACGCTTGTCCAATTCCATACGGTAGGCAAATTCCTTGATCAGAACGGGTATATCATCGGGTCGATTGCGTAGTGCCGGTAGCTCGATGGGGAAGACATTGAGGCGATAGAATAAATCCATGCGGAATTTGCCTTCACCAATACGCTTTTCCAGATCCTGATGCGTCGCTGCAATCAAGCGCACGTCACTTGTGAGGGTCTTGTTGCCGCCTACACGTTCGAAAGTGCGTTCCTGGATGACACGAAGTAGTTTGACCTGCATCGGCATTGGCATGTCGCCAATTTCGTCCAGGAACAGGGTGCCACCTTCGGCAAGTTCGAAGCGTCCGGCGCGACTATTGATAGCGCCGGTGAATGAGCCTTTCTCATGGCCGAATAGTTCAGACTCCAAAAGATCCGGAGGGATCGCGCCACAATTGACAGCAACAAAGGGCTTGTCGGTACGTAAAGACAAATTATGGATTGAGCGAGCTACGACTTCTTTACCAGTTCCGGACTCTCCGGACAGCAAGACATTGGCGTCGGTCATGGCGACATGGCGGATCAGGCCCTCGATAGCCTTGATTTGCGGGCTTTGGCCAGTTAGTGAAACGGAAGAGCCGGAGCGACGCGAATTTTTATTTTCCTGCTCGGCTTGATGGATGCGCCCCAGAATATCGCGATACTGAACAGGATAACTGACTGTGCCGGCGATACGCTTGTTCAGGCGAGCTTTGTCGATCTCGACATCGGCATTGAGCAAATAGATGGTGAGCGACGGCGCATCATTGTTGATTTGCGCAATCACCGCTGCTTCCTGATCGCGGTCGGCCAGATCCACCAGAGCAATCAGGTGCCGCGCTTGTCCCAGGCTGGAATGCACTGAATCTACATCTGTCACCAGAGTGACAGGATGGTCAATGAACTCAAGGATAGTAGTTGTCTTGCTGGCTTTTTCAGAATCGTCTGTTACCAGCAGCACCGCACTTGCCATAGTTTTTCCGTTATTCTTAAGGCTATTTAAAAGCCAAGACTGGACAGTAGATCGTCTACTTGGTCCTGGTTCAAGTGTTCGGGTTCGCTCAATCCCTTGAACTGACCAATGTTAGTCTTCAGGTTTTCACTGTCCTCACTGCCGACATCGGATACTTCTTTGTTGGAAAACTGTGCCAGTTTGCTAAGCAAGTTGGCATATTGAGTTAGAGAAATCAGTGAGCTTTCTACTTCCTTGATGATATTCAGAGACTTGGTCAGTGACTGGCTGGCAATGTCCTGGAAATTCTGTGCGACGACAATATCGCTGATATCACTATTGATCGTGTGAATCTGCTTCACACTATTTTCACTCAGGGTAACCAGCTGACGCATCAGTTTGCTCGTAGTCTCGTCGACCTGATTTTCGGACAAGTGCGATTCGATCAAATTGACTTGCGCCTGGGAATTTTCCAAAGTGCGCTGTGTTTGCATTTTGGCGCGTTCGCTTATGTCCAGCGTTTTTTGTGCGGCCTCATCGGTAAGTGAGATGACATAATTGAGATCGACGCGCGTACGATCGTTTAGCAGTTGGTTTTCACTTGAAGGAATGCTCAGATCCGACACCGCGTTGTGCAAGCCACGTGTCAGTTTGCCAATAATACTGTAGAAATTGCGACTATTGAGATCATTCAATTCATTAATACTTTTCAGCGCGTTCTCGATGTCATTGCTCTCGAGATCAGCCAGTAGTTGGTCTGTCTTCTCTTTAAAACCGTCGAGTTTGATGCTTTCCATTATCTGATGAATGGCTCTTGTGTTGTCGTCAGTATTCAAGGTTCTGTCCTCTGTTTTTATTCAATTCAATAGGCTCGCATTACCCGGTTAGGGAAAGATTCGCGAGATCTTTGCAGACAGAATTTCTGCATTGAATGGCTTGACCACGTAGTCGTTGACACCCGCCTGGGCAGCTTCGACGATTTTTTCTTTCTTGGATTCGGCAGTCACCAATAGTACTGGCGTCTTGCCAATCCGCGCATCGGCGCGAATTTTTTTCAGCAGATCGATGCCTTCCATTTGTGGCATGTTCCAGTCGCTGATAACGAAGTCATAAGTACTCTTCTGTAACAAGTCCCATGCGGTCGTCCCGTCATCGGCCATGTCGACGTTCTTATAGCCAAGGTCATTGAGGATTTGCTTTTCGATCTTGCGCATACTCTCGTGATCGTCGACCACGAGAATTTTCATGTCTAGTGATGCTGGCATTGTGCTCTCCGGCGGTATTCTGAATTCTCTTTCGAGGATTGCAAGGCTAAAAGCAATAACTGAGCCAATTCTTACAAGTCACTATTTACAGGGCTTCACGGCACCTTTTGTTTTTTTGTCAAAAAAACGACAGCGATCGGAACTCAGGTTATGTCCATAATTTGACACGGTCAAGATAATTGACAGGGAATAATTGCTACGTGTCACTGTCACGTCGTCTGCTCGTCGTAAGCATTGCAGCTATTCCTTGGTAGTGCTGGCAGCGGGTCAGAAACTCGTTGTGGGTTGTAGCCCTATTAGAACGAGGGGAAATAGTACTAAAGGAAAAATCGCAGTAATCCGTAATCACCCTCAGGCTATTAGCAGGTCCCCGGTTCAGTCTCGTGTGGCAGCAGGAATCGACCATCTTGTTTCGGGATTCGCCTAGAAAATCAATCAGGAAATTAATGGAGCCAGAACGATGTCTGAAGTCTTGATAGTAGATGACTCGCACTCTATTCGAGAACTGCTTTCCAGCGTACTGCAGCGTGCAGGACACAGCGTGACTAGTGCTGACAATGGTAAAGCGGGTCTGCAAGTTGCCCAATCATCGATTTACGATTTGGTAATCACTGATATCAATATGCCGGAAATGGATGGCCTGGAGTTGCTGGGCAAATTGCGCTCACTCCCCGAATACAGTTTCAAACCCATTTTGATCCTTACTACTGAGTTCTCACAGGAAATGAAAGCCAAAGGCAAAAGCGCCGGAGCAACTGGTTGGCTGGTCAAACCTTTTGATCCTGAGAAGTTGATTGGCGTGGTATCGAGAATCCTGAACTAAAGCAAGTACAAGCACGAACTGAGAGTGAGAGGCTAATTGACAATGACTGATGTCAGCATGAATTCCGGAGCAATGGACGAAATCCGCCAGATCTTTGAGGCGGAATGCTATGACGGATTGAATGTTATCGAGACCGGATTACTGGCTTTGAAGGCTGGTGACAACAATCTGGAAACGGTTAATGACATTTTCCGGGGTGCGCATTCTATTAAAGGTGGAGCGGCAACATTTGGGTATACCGATATTGCTGATTTCACCCATGTGATTGAAACACTGCTGGACAAAGTACGCTCTGACGAACTCTCAGTCTCTCCGGATCTGGTCAAGTGTTTCCTCGAATCCGTGGATTGCCTGCGTTCCATGGTGGAATGCATGGGCGGCGGTGAATACGACGAAATCGAAACTCAGCGCGTCAAGAAAGAATTGGAAGCCTGGATGAGTGAAGGTCCTGCCGCTGAAGCAGCAGCCGAAGTCGTGAGTGCGGCTGAACAAACTTCAGTCAGTGATACGCAGGTCTGGGATATTAGTTTTATTCCCAATAAGGACTATCTGCAAACTGGTAACCAGCCACAGCATATTTTCCGCGCTTTGGCAGAACTCGGCGAAGTCTCATTGACTCCTGATTTTGCTAGCTTTCCGGACTTCTGCAATATCAACCCGGAAGAATTGCACATAAGCTGGCAGATTGAACTCAAGGCCAATGTAACTCAGGAAGAAATCATCAATGAATTCGACTGGGTTGAGAATGAATGCAAGATCGAAGTTACCGCGCGTGGTGCTACTGAAGAACAGGATGAAACAGTGGCCCCTGTTGCGGCCACGGTGGAGCCGACTCGTCAAGTCGCTATGGCCGATAACAAACCTGCAGTGCGTAAAGAAGCCAATTCTATTCGCGTCGAGATTGAGAAAATTGACAAGCTGTTGAATCTTGTCGGTGAGATGGTGATCAACCAGTCCATGCTTAATCAATTCAGTAGTAGCAACCGCAATGATCGTGCAACAGGTGTCAGCACTGAGCTGGATAACGGCTTGGCGATACTGGAGCGCACCACACGGGAATTGCAGGAAGCGGTGATGAATATTCGCATGCTGCCTGTAAGCACCACTTTCAATCGATTCCCACGTCTTGTGTACGACTTGAGTTCGAAGTTGGGCAAGAGCGTAGAATTGACAATTGCTGGTGAGTCTACCGAATTGGACAAGACAGTGTTGGAGACGATTGCCGATCCGTTATCGCACCTGATTCGTAACTCGCTCGACCATGGCATAGAAAGCCCGGAAAGGCGACTGGCTGTAGGCAAGCCTGAGACTGGCACTATCAGTCTGAGTGCATCTCATGAAGGTGGCAGCGTCATCATTCGAGTGTCGGACGACGGTGGTGGTCTCAACTCTGAGCGTATCCTGTCCAAGGCCATTGAGCGCGGGCTGGTGAGCAACTCAGACAGACTTAGCAAGCAACAAATCGACAATTTGATCTTCCAGCCAGGGTTTTCTACCGCCGAAGTGGTCACCGAAGTCTCTGGACGTGGTGTAGGAATGGATGTTGTGCGTCGTAATATCGAAGAGATCGGTGGCCGGGTTGAGGTGCATTCCGAGCAAGGCAAGGGCAGCACCTTCCAGATCACTTTGCCACTTACGCTGGCGGTTCTCGATGGACAATTGGTACAGGTAGGGGAGCAGATTTTCGTGGTGCCATTGTTGTCTATCGTTGAAACAGTCCAGGTCGACAAAGCAAAACTCAATGTCATCTCGGGTAACGAGGTTGTCTATCGTTTACGCGGTGATGTTCTGCCTGTGGTAGATATGCGTTCAGTATTCAATATCAAAGGCGAGAAAGCCCTTGAGAGTTTTGAGAACAAGCAGTTGGTGATTGTCGATATCGATCGCAATCAGATTGGTTTGATCGTTGATGGTCTGCTCGATCAGCATCAAGTGGTCATCAAGAGCCTGGAAACCAACTACGTGAAAATGCCTGGCGTACTCGGTGCGACGATTTTGGGTGATGGCACAGTATCCCTGATCCTCGACGTAACAACATTTGGTGGCCCATTGTTAATGGGTAAAGAGAACCGGGTCGAACATTAATCAACTTAAATGCTTGTCCGCGTAGGCAAGGAGCGAATCATGAGCGAAGAGAAGAATACAACTGGTGAATTGAAGCAATACCTGACCTTTGTGTTGGATGATGAAGAGTATGGCGTGCCGATTTTGTCAGTACGTGGCATTCAGGGCTGGCAAAAAACTACACCGATCCCCAATTCTCCTGACTACGTCATGGGTATTATCAACCTGCGCGGTGAAGTTGTTCCGATCATTGATCTGCGCAAGCGTTTCAAGTTGGAGACGATTCCCTACAGCACTAACACGGTAGTTATTGTCGTTAAACTTGAACAGGGTAGTGAAGAGAAGACAGTGGGTCTTGTTGTCGACGCCGTCGCAGATGTTCATGACATTAACTCTGATGAGATGCGCGAGACACCAGAGTTCGGTTCGGACATCAGTAACGAATTTGTCAAAAGCCTTGGTTTGATTGACGAGAAGATGGTGATCATTCTCGATATCAACCAACTCATTGATTGGCGTCGTTTGAGTGACGGTGAGCATGAAGATATGGACGCGGCAATGTCCGTTTCAGAAGAATCTGCTGAGCCTGAAGCACCGGCGGCAGCCTAACTAACCTCGTAATTAATACGGAACTAAAACGGTACAGAACCGGAGTACTAGTAAATGGGCATTTTTAAGGATTTTAGCAAGGATCTTGGTAGCCGCCGTAGTCGGGAGATCACACCAGCGAGCAACGTTGAAGATGTACGTAATGCCTCTACTCTGGAAGCGGTGAACTCCTGCGTCATGGTGGCCGATGAAAACAACATTATCGTTAGTGTGAACCCTGCTGCCATGCAGATGTTTGTCAACGCAGAAGAGGATATTCAGCGCGATTTCCCGGCCTTTTCTGTAACTGCATTGATCGGTAGCAGTATTGATGCCTTTCATAAAAATCCCGCGCATCAACAAAGCATGATGGCGGAACTGAAACAGACTCACAAAGCGCAGATTAGTGTGGGTGGCCGTGCCTTCGCATTGACTGCCAATCCAATCTATGACGCATTCAGCACGCGCCTGGGTACGGTTGTGGAGTGGGAAGACTTGACCGATAAGCTGGAGCAAGAACGTTTGCTTGAAGAGAAAAACGCCAAGGAAAAAGTACTTGCCGCGTCCAATTCGCGGATCAAGTCCGCGCTGGATGTGGTTAGTTCCAAGGTTATGATGGCCGATGAAAACAATCAGATTATCTACGCCAATGATGCAGTATTGGATATGTTGCGTGATGCGGAATCAGATCTGCGCGAGCAGCTACCGAATTTTTCAGCTGACAAGATTGTCGGCAGCAACATCGATGTATTCCACAAGAATCCTCATCATCAGGCCAGTTTGCTGGCTTCGTTGCGCGGACGTTTCGAATCCCAAATCAAGATCGGTCGCCGCAGCTATTTGTTGATTGCTAATCCCGTACACGATGAGAACGGAATGCGTCTTGGCACAGTCGTGGAATGGAATGATCGCCTGACTGAAGTAGCCTTCGAAGAAGCGGTTGACGGCGTAATTACTGCCGCAGCTGAAGGTGACCTGAGCGGCCGAATTGAATTGGATAATACAGCTGGTGAATTCATTCACAAGATTTCCAACGGTATCAATCGCCTTCTCGAGACCTTCGAAAACGTCATTGAGGATGCAGAAGAATCACTTGGAGCGTTGGCTGAAGGTCGATTGACGCGCAAGATTGAATCGAACTATGGAGGTAGCTTTGGCCGCTTAAAGATAGATATCAATACCAGCATTGAACGACTGTTGACTGTGGTTAATGACATCGCTGAGTCCAGCTCCAGCGTTAAAGAAGCAGCGGTGGAAATCTCCAAAGGCAATACCAACCTGAGTGAGCGCACTGAAGAGCAGGCTGCCAGCCTCGAAGAAACTTCATCTGCCATGGATCAGATCACCAGCACTGTTCAACAAAATGCGGAGAACTCGGTCCAGGCTAATACGCTGGCTCGGGGTGCTCGCGAGGCCGCCGAAAATGGCGGTTCAGTAGTTGGGCGTGCAATCGATGCCATGGAAGCAATAAGTTCTTCCAGTGCCAAGATCACCGACATTATCGGCGTGATTGATGAAATTGCTTTCCAGACCAATTTGTTGGCCTTGAATGCTGCTGTTGAGGCAGCGCGGGCTGGCGATCAGGGGCGTGGTTTTGCGGTAGTCGCAGACGAGGTGCGTAACCTGGCTGGTCGTAGTGCCAAAGCGGCGAAGGAGATCAAGGAGCTTATCAAAGACAGTAGTGCCAAGGTAAACGAAGGTGCCGATCTGGTAAATCGCTCTGGCGAGACATTGGAAGAAATAGTCACTGCCGTCAAGAAAGTCAATGACATCGTTGCCGAGATTGCCACGGCTAGTGATGAGCAATCTACAGGTCTGGATGAAATCAACAAGTCAATTGGCGAGATGGATCAGATGACTCAGCAGAATGCGGCGCTCGTAGAAGAAGCAGCGGCGGCTAGTGAATCCATGAGTGATCAGGCCGACAATCTGGACCGACTTATCTCTTTCTTTGATACCGGCACGCCACGGCAGCAAGCATTGGCACCCGTGCAGCAGCAAAGCAAGCCAGTGGTACCAAGCCGTCAAGAGACGCGACCTGCCAAGCCGCTCGTAGCCAGATCAGTCAGTAGTACTTCGTCAGCTGTGCCAAAGCCAGAGATTATCTCGGAAGATGAAGGTGACGAATGGGAGACTTTTTAGTCTCCTGTTAGCCGGACCACTTAAACAACGCGAAACAAACTGAACAGGTATTTGAAATGGCCAAGGAATCAACAAGCAAGGAACTCGAAGCGGTGTACGCTCTGCCGAGAGTGATGGAGATTTCAGAGGTAGAGAAGGTTTATCAGGACATTCTGCAATTCACTCAGAAGACCTATGAAAAATTCACTATTGATGCCGGAGAAGTCGCATTGATTGATGCTGCTGGCATGCAATTAATCGTTCAGTTCTTGATATTTCTGCGTTCAACAGGTTGTCAGGTCAGCTGGATCAATGATTCGGTGCAAATCTTCCAGATCGCCGCTGAACTGGGTTTGGAAGGGCAGCTCGAGTGCTAGCGCTCAATACAGTATCCATACAGGACACTTCCATGAAAGAGTCTGAAAATACCAGCATGAGTGACAAGCTCTTTGATCTTTGCGAGCTGCAGTTGCTGTCGATTATTAAAGATGCGGAAGTTTCTATAGCGAAAATCACTAGTAGTACTACTGACGCGGTCAAGAATAGTGCTGAGTTGCGCGAGCTTATTAAGTCCGGTAACGGCGATCGAGAGAAAGATGTTGTCGTGAGCGCCGAGCTTGAGGAGCGTGTGAATGAGGTGCTGGTAAATATGCAGTTCTTTGATGAATTCTCGCAGCGGATACAACATATCATGGAAATTGTTGAGCTGATCAAGCAAGAATCCAATAAAGAAGGATTCCTGAGTGATCCCAAAAACTCTGATGAGCTTTTCAAGAATATCTATCCAATTTTTTCCATGCGCTCAGAGTTCGAGGTTTTACGAAAAATATTTCCAGACTCTGGAAAAGTCGATAAGAGTGAGCTGATCGAGCTATTTTGACAGCTCAGATTCCCCTCAGTTTGTTTGTTCTTACAGGTGTCGTCCAATGAATGCGATTGTGCAATTGGAGCTCAGTGACTCTGAGTTTTCCGATATAAAAGAACTCGTCTTCTCAACAACTGGCATTACACTTAGTGATGCCAAGCGCGAGCTTGTTAAACGTCGCTTTGCTCCTAGAGTCAGAGAGCTCGGGCTGCCCAGCTTCAAAGACTATGTCAGATTGGTGCAGACCGATAAAGGCGATGAGGTAAACCATTTCTGCAACGCAATCACTACAAACCTCACCTCGTTCTTTCGTGAGAATCATCACTTTGATCTTCTCAAGTCAGAAATCCTGCCGGCAATTTATCAGCGCAATCTCGATTCAGAGCGACGCATCCGCATTTGGTCTGCGGGCTGCTCGACGGGCCAAGAAGCCTATTGTTTGGCCATTATTCTCCGTAGTGCCATTCCAGGGCTGGAAAACTGGGATGCCAGGATTCTTGCAACGGATCTTGATGAAAAATGCTTAAGCACAGCACGTCAGGGGATTTATAGAGAGGACGCGTTCGAAAAAACTCCCAGCAAGATTGTGAGTGAGAATTTTTCGAAAGTCGATCAGCTCGTAAAAGGGCAGGCAACGCCTTCATTGCAAGCCAAGTTAGAAATCCGAAAATTGATTACGTTCAACAAACTTAACCTAATGCATTCGCCGTGGCCAATGAAAGGTAAATTTGACGTCATTTTTTGTCGTAATGTTTTTATCTACTTCAATAAGGCGACACAAGCAGAACTTGTTTCTCGTTATGCAAGAATGCAAGACCCCGGCAGCTTTCTCTGCCTGGGGCATTCGGAAGTGATTCAGGATCCCGAGAAAGTTGGCTACAAATTGATCGGAAAAACTGCCTATCAGAGGGTATAAGGCACAGACATGGATATGACTATCCAACCCTGTCCTGAGATATTCGCACATATTAATCGGTACAGAGACAGAACCAATAACTGCATTGCCGCCAAATTGATGCCGGGTGAGTTCTACATTTCCAAAAATAGAGAAATGATCACTACTGTATTGGGCTCCTGCGTGTCAGCGTGTATCTACGACCCCACGATGAGAATCGGAGGTATGAACCATTTTATGTTGCCGGCCTGCACTAGCGCCAGGAACAATGAGGAATCAGCGCGGTATGGATTGTTTGCCATGGAGAGCCTGATTAACGAATTGCTAAAGAACGGCTGCCGTAAAAGTAATCTAAGAGTGAAGCTCTTCGGTGGTGGCCAGATTATTCAGAATATGTCGGATATCGGTAAGAAAAATATTCAATTTGCTCGAACATTTCTACATGCCGAAGGCTTAGTGCTTGAAGCATCGGATTTGGGGCTGATCTATCCGCGCAAAGTAAATTTTTATCCACATACGGGTAAAGCTATGGTGAAGCGACTGAAGACTCTTCACAACTCTGTGATTCAGGATCGTGAAAAGCAATACTTCGCTTCACTCAACAAGGAGGAGCTGGCTGGCGAAATCGAACTCTTCTAGAAAGTTGGTTCGGTCTGCTGGTAGGTCTAGATCATGCATAGTGAAAAAATCAAAGTGCTTATTGTTGATGATTCTGCCGTGGTCAGGAAAATGTTGTCGGAAATTCTGAATTCGGACCATGACCTGGAAGTTGTCGGTACGGCAATCGATGCCTATGCAGCACGTGAAAAGATCAAACAGCTTCATCCGGATGTCATCACGCTGGACATAGAAATGCCAAAAATGGACGGCATTACTTTTCTTCGTAACCTCATGCGATTAAACCCTTTGCCGGTGATTATGGTATCCACGCTGACTGAAAAGGGCGCTGAAGTAACACTCGACGCACTTAGTGCAGGAGCGATCGATTTTATCTCCAAACCCAAGATCGATCTGTCCAATACTCTGCTGGACTACAGTGAAGAAATTATTGCCAAGGTAAAAGCAGCTGCCAATGTGCGAGTGCAGCGTCTTGAGGCTCGTGGTGGGAGTTTGAGAGCGCGGGACGGCGATGCGGCCAAGAGCACTGGCAAACCACTGCAATTTCGTACTACCGATAAGCTTCTCGCAATCGGTGCATCGACCGGCGGGACAGAAGCTGTCCGGCAAGTACTTGAAGAGTTGCCACTGACTGCGCCAGGTATCGTCGTTACGCAACACATACCGGAGTACTTCTCCAGTGCATTTGCTGAGCGTCTGAATCAGGTATGTGCCATTACGGTATCCGAAGCGGTTGATGGCGAGATTATTGTACCGGGCCATGCCTATGTTGCGCCGGGTAATCGACATTTGCTGGTTCAGAAAGATGGTGCTCGCTGGCGCTGTCGGCTCAGTGATGGTGATCCTGTTAATCGCCACAAGCCAAGCGTGGACGTGTTGTTTGAGTCGGTGGCGGCCAGTGCCGGTCAAAACGCCACTGGCGTAATTCTGACTGGCATGGGGAAAGATGGTGCTCGCGGATTGCTCAAGATGAAAGAGTTTGGTGCCCATACCATCGCGCAGGACGAGGCGAGTAGTGTGGTCTGGGGGATGCCCGGCTCGGCAGTCGAGCTGGGAGCCGCCACATCCATATTGCCGCTGAACAAGATCGCTGCAGAATTGATTTCAAGTTTTGTAGAACATTAGGAGCTGCCATGAAGTCAGTTATATCCAGTTGTTGTACGCCATTTAACCATCGGGGAGGCATAGTGACCCGCCTGGCCGGTTACTCATTTCTGTTTTTTCTGGCCAAGGGGCTGGTATGGCTGGGGCTTTTTGGGCTGGTAGCGCTAGGAGTGACGCCGCTGTGACTCGAGCTTACCTTTCTGTGATAAAGCGAAAATACAACTCAAGGTTTGCTGGCGTTTTGCCGTAGTGTCCGAATATCCGCGAGAAAAACGCAGCGGCAATTGCAATGTCGGTAGTACTTTAAAGAACTGGTGGGTCCTAACGGGCGAACTGGTCCTGCAATCAAAGTTTGATGAGAATATAGTTAATGAATCCTGAAGCGCAGCTAAAAAACAGTGATACATCGCAGTTGACCGCACAACGGTCAATGCCAATTGCTGATTCTCAGTCTAATAGCGCTGGGCACGGCTGTTCGTCTATCCTGATCGTGGATGACGACCAATTCTGTCTGGAGCTGACTCGAGAGCTGCTAGCCGCCATGGGCTATAATCGGATCAGCATAGCGTCCGATGGTCACAAGGCTCTGGAGTTGCTGGACGGGTCAGAAACAGATTTTTATATCATCGTCTGCGATTTGAACATGCCGCGTATGAACGGCGTGGAGTTTATACGGCAGACACGTGACAAAGGTTTCTCGGGCGGCATAATTCTGTTGAGCGGTGAGAACCCACGCATGCTGGAAACAGCTTATGGTGTAGCCAATGCTCATGCGGTCAATCTTTTGGGTGCGCTACCCAAGCCAGTAGATCCACAAAAGCTGAAGAGTCTTATCGAAGGCTTCAAGCCTGCCAGTGAACAGAAAACTGGCTATACACCCCAGGAACCAATCACTGAAACCCAATTGCGAGAAGGTATCGAGGGCTCAAAGACAGATCAGGTGCTTCTCGTTTTTCAACCCAAGGTTGAAGTCAAAAGTGGCAACATTATCGGTGTAGAAACACTGGCGCGTTGGTGGAATAAGGATCGCGGGATACTGGGCCCGGCAGCATTCATCCCTCTGGCCGAAGAGAAAGGCTTGATCGATGCTTTGACAAACACCATTTTCACAAAGGCGGTTCTGCAAGCCTCTGCCTGGGAGGCGCAGAAAATTGATCTTCGTGCAGCCATCAATTTCTCTGTTAATTCGTTTTCCAGTCTTAAATTTTGCGATTTTCTGAACGCGACTGTGCGTCAATTCAATGTTGACCCGCAGCGCTTGATTCTGGAGATCACTGAAACACAAGCAATGTCGATCCCGGTTGATTGTCTGTCATCAATAATCGGTGTGCGACTGAATGGCTTCGGGCTGTCAATTGATGACTTTGGTACTGGTAATTCTTCGCTCGCACAATTGAAGAATATTCCCTTTACCGAGCTCAAAGTTGATCGGGCTTTTGTCAATGGCGCCGCTCAGAACGCCAGTTCGCGGGCGATTCTGGAAGCCAGTATCTCATTGGCTCGAAAACTGGATATGCAAGTTGTCGCAGAGGGTGTTGAAACTCGCGATGACTGGGATTTGGCAGAGGAGCTGGGTGTGGATTATGTGCAGGGATTTTACTGCGCACGGCCAATGAGCAATGGCGATTTGCTTGATCTGTTGCAGCAATGGCAAGGACCGCATCACGGAGCGGGCGACTAGGACTACGGTCGGGAAAACTGACCACTACACGGCTACTGCGAGTCTAAGGATTGGCAGGGTATCAGGGAGATCAGGTTTGAGTGCAGTACTAGAGAACGACAAATTTCAAATTCTTTATATCGAAGACAATTCGGCTAACCTGAGCCTGGTTGAAACAGCGCTGCAACATCGTGAAAACGTGGAATTGCTGAAAGCCAAGACAGCCGAGCTTGGTCTGGAACTGGCGCGTGAATATCAGCCCGGTTTGATACTACTCGATATCAATCTCCCGGGAATGGATGGTTATGAGGCACTCGAACATCTCAAAGCCAGCTCTCTGACAGAGGACATTCCGGTCATCGCCTTGTCTGCACATTCGATGAGCGCAGACGTAGAACGTGCTCGTGAAGCGGGTGCGCAAGACTACCTGGTCAAGCCGTACAGCATTGCCGAATTCTTTATGCTAATCGATCGCTGGACGAACGTGACTCACTAACTCGAAGCAACCACAATTCGGCTGTAATGCGAATCTGAGTAAAGAACTGTAATTATGAGAACGGGCGAATCAATAGAAAAATCTGGTAGCGGAATGCAAGTTCCGGTGCTGGACTTTGCCCTTTTTTCGCAGGTTGTCAGCATGTCTCCGAATGCGATCATCATCTTTGATCGCGTTACCTATGCAATCAATTTCGCCAACGATCAGGCTGCCAAGCTACTGGATCGGCCCGTTTCAGAACTACAGTCAAATACTGTTGATACGTTGTTTACTGAAGGCTCTATGGCCGAGATCGGTGCTCGCTTGCCAGACTCCACCGAGGCGGGTGATCAGATCAATAATCTGCCTGTTCGTATTTATGTCCGCGGTGCTGATGAAGGCGGCCGGCCGTTGGCTGTTGACCTGCGTATAGGTGATGAGCGCTACGTCATTGCCTACATTTCATTGCGTCAGGGTGATCAGCAACTTCCCGAGCGCACGGCATCGGACATGGATGCAGATTTTGATATCCAGTCTTTGTCCAAGGCGGGTTATTGGCATATGCATGTTCCAACTGGGAAGATCAGCTGGTCCCGTGGTGTGTATGCGAATCTGGGGCTGGACCCTAAAACAAGCGAAAGCAGTCTGAAGGAATACTTCCGGCATGTGCATCCAGAGGACCTTAAAAAGTTTCGTGATTTCTATGAAAAGGTATTAGCCGGCAAGGGCGGATCCAGTATTCAGTATCGGATTATCTCGCAAAGTGGCGAGATCAAGAACTGTCGGGATCGTTGTAAAATTGCCCGAGACGAGAACGGCGATATAGTTCGCATGGTAGGTGTCAGTCAGGACATCACGGATTTTCTCAATCAGGAAAATCAACTACTGCAGTTAAATGAAATCGTGGATGCCTTGCCAAGCCCTGTGTTGGTGATGGATCCAAAAACACTGGAAGTGTGCTTTGCGAATTCGGCGTTCGCACGTAAGTGCGGTTACTCCATCCAGGAAGTCCTGAGTATGGACTACAAGAGCATTGTTGGGCCAAAGCGTTTCAAACGCATTCGAAAATCAGTCGCCGACTACGTCAAATCTGATGAAAGTATTTTCTCTCTTGAAGTAGATCTCACCGAACCGGGCGGTAAGACTGAATGGGAGAGATTCACTATCCGCAAATACAACTCGGATGGTCGAACGTTACTCATTTCCATCTCGACTGACATCTCGGCACGCAAGCATTCCGAAATAGAGCTTCGGAAGGCCTACGCCCAAGTTGAGCAGCTGTGCCAGCAACGAACCCATCAACTGGATCATGAGATCCGTCAAGGCGAAGAGTTTGAAAAGGATCTTAAGCTCAGTGAGGCGCGGTTCTTTGATATCGCTTCTTCTTTGGCAGATGGAATATGGGAAACTGACGCGGATCTGCAGTTCACTTATCTCGACCAGAGTATCGTTGAGATCATAGGTTTGGATACCCAGCGTTTCAGTAAACTGATTTGTGATTCCATACGTGAAAATGTCGCGACTTCCATGGAATGGAATAGCTTTAAGGAGAACTTGCAGAGCCGCCGCCCGTTCCGGGAGCTTCGGTTCAAATATGAACATCCCGTAGATGGGCAGGGCTATTTCTCCATGAATGGCGTTCCTGTTTTCAGTGCGTCAGGAGAATTTCGCGGCTATCGAGGAACCGGTATTGATGTTACGACTTCTGTTCAGAATGAACAGCGCGCCTGGAAAATACAGCAGGAAATCTTTCAGGCCAAAGAAGAGGCTGAGCGCGCCAATCGTGCCAAATCAGAATTTCTATCATCCATGAGCCATGAGTTGCGCACTCCGCTGAATTCAATACTAGGGTTCGCCCAGCTACTGGAAATGAATCAGGGCGAGATGGACTCAAAACAAACTGAATACGTCAATCATATTCTGTTGGCCGGGCAAGAACTGCTCAATCTGATTTCTCAGGTACTTGAGCTTAGCACTCTGGAGAAAGGCCGCATTTCCCTGCGATTGGCAAATGTGTCGCCGAACGATGTGATAAACGATTGCCTGAAAGATATTCACTTTCTGGCCAAGCAGCGCAATATTCACATTGTTGATCAGCGCGATTCGCGCCATGTGTGGCCAAATATCTGGGCGGATTACAATCGCCTGAAACAAGTGATTATGAATCTGCTAAGTAATGCCATCAAATATAATTTAGAGGGTGGGTCCGCGTTTATCAACTGCAGTCTGGGGCCGTCAGACAAATTGCGTTTTACTATTGAAGATACAGGCATAGGTATTCCTGAAGGGCGAGATTCGGAACTGTTTATACCGTTTGAGAGACTAGGTAGAGAAACTGGCGATATTGCTGGCTCAGGCGTCGGTTTGAGTATCGCCAAACGTATTGTGGACCTCCTGGATGGTGAGATTGGCTATGAAAGCGAGCCTGGCCAAGGCACTACTTTCTGGGTCGATATCCCGTTTTCTGACCAGCGTAAGAATCAAGCTGGGCCGGCTGCCCGGCATGTTGCCAAAGAACGCGCACAGGTTGCCGGTAGCTTAGTGAGTAATAATGCGACATCCGCTCTGCATCAGGAGTTGAGTGCTGCGGGTGTGCTTTATATTGAAGACGATCCGAGTAGCCAGGATCTAATGACCCACATAGCCGGCTCTATGCAGGATGTGAAGGTGAATATTATTCGCGCTCACAATGCTGAGCTCGGTATTGCACTAGCCGAGGAGTGTTTGCCTGAGCTTATCCTGATGGATATCAACTTGCCCGGCATGGATGGCATTGAAGCTGCACGACGATTACGTCGCAAGGAGATCACACGCGACATTCCGTTGATTGCGATTACGGGCGATGCGGATCTTTTAGACTTTGAAACTGCCAAGCAACATGGTTTTGACGCCTTTATCGCCAAGCCATTACGCGTCCAGCAGGTGCACAGCACGCTGGGTCTGTTTCTGAATCCCAACAACCACTGAGGTGATTATGGCTGTGGTTGACAAGTCAGTATCAAGCCGCGTGGTTAATCAACATTCCTCCGGTTCTGTTGTAACAAGTAAAGTTGCCGGAATCATGAATGCGGTCAATCATGGCATGGCAGTAATCGGCGCACAGCAACAGCTGCTGTTCAGGAATGCTGCCTTCGTCGATTTATTGCCTGCTATCTCCAGTAACAATCAGTCCGAGACATTGGCACTGCGACAGTATGCAGAATTGACTAGTCACTTGCAGGGCATGCAGTCAGGTGAGTGCCTGCCACACGAAGCCCGGTTTCATGACACAAATGGGCTCCACTTCAAGTTAACACAATTGCATGACGCCGAGAGCGATTATCCAGATTTTCCAGGTGCCGAAATACTTGTTCAGGTTTATCCACCTGAAGCTAGTCAGCGGGGCAAGAAAACTATTGCTCAGGCAATCACTATAGGCCAGGAAACAGAGCGTGAAAAGCGGGAACTGCTAGCAGCTTTCAGTCATGAGTTTCGTACCCCGCTGAACGCAGTATTGGGGTTCGGGCGCCTGTTGGAGACGGAAGAGAATCAGACCCAGGAACAAAAAGAGTATATAGAAGGAATTCTCAATGCAGGCGGACATTTGCTCAAGCTCGTCAATGAGATTCTGACTCTCGCGAAAGCCGACCACGAATGTGCTGAGATAAAACTCAAAGCTGAGAATGTTGATGTTTCGGCGCTGGCCGCTGAATGCCTGGCGCTTGCCAAACCTCTGGCCGTGTCAGCGGATCTGAAAGTAATCGGGCAGATGCCGGCCGCAGGTTTGATATGCGATCGCACTCGCCTGAAACAGGTGATTCTGAATCTGTTGTCTAACGCGATAAAGTACAATCGCCCTGGTGGTCGTGTGATTGTCAACGTGCGCGCCAGTGCTTCTCGTTGTCTGGGCATAGAGGTTCAGGACACTGGCCGCGGTATTGAAGCCGAACTGCAAGATACGATTTTCAAGCCGTTTGAACGTCTGAGTGCCAATAACCAAAGCGAAGGCAGTGGTATTGGTTTGATGATAACCCGTCGTTTGATCAATATGATGGGGGGGCAAATTCGATTGGTGAGTGCGCCTGGTCGCGGTAGCGTATTCTCTGTTGATCTGAATCTGGATGAGCAGCTTTCTGGCGCCAGTGTCCAGTCCAGGCAATCGATTCTCTGGGTCGGTGAGGCGCAAGCGGACTTCAAATTCGCGCGGCAACTTGTTTCTTTGCGAGGCGGGCTTACTTTGCACAGGGCAAATAGTCTACAAGAAGTGAATGCCCTGATGGCGGAGAACTCCTATCGTCTGATTATATTGGACGAATCACTCCTTGAAACTATGGACTTGCAGCATGGTACGTACGGCAATAGTTCTGCTGAGAGTGCCGCAAGTGAAAGCGGTTCGAAAATTGGTCTGGTCCATCCCGATTCAAACCGCAAGCAACTATTGCTGGAGTCCCCACAGCTGATTCCGTTTACTGTGGTCGATTTCTTGCAATCTCTGGATAGTGTACAGAACAAGTAACCAGGCCAGTTAATGGCTACATTATGACAAACATGCGCTTAAGCTCATGTTCGCAACGGTCGTAATAACCCCAACAAGTCAGCTTTCTGTCACCGACAACTGTGACAGCACAAAAACCTATTGAAACCGGAAACCACTAAATCCGGCCATACAGGATCATTGCCGTGCAGTTAACACCTTCTGCTATTGCCTTCTTTAGTCTCATTCCACTGTCAGTCTTCGCGTGGGCTATCTGGAAATGGCATGCTCTGAATCATCAACTACGTCAGGCGCGACAGGCGCTGAGTGCCAATGGCCAAAGCAGCCATGAACCTTCCTATGAGTTTCTGAATCTGTCACCGGATGCGTTAATCGTGATAGAGCAGGATGGCGTCATTTTTCGTGCCAATCGGCGAGCAATGGAAGTATTGCAATGGCCCGAGAATGAATTGTGCGGTAATCGTATTGATGCATTGTTCGGCGGCAATAACAGCTTCAATGCTCAGGATTTGATTACTAATTCTCCTGGTTCAAGTCAGCTACAATTGGCCAATGATGGCTTGAGTGGGCCGTTGAAGGCACAGCGCTATGACGGGACCGTCTTTGCTGCTGAGATCTCAGTTCAAAATGTTGAGCTTGCTGGTCACAAGGTCTGTATTCTGGGGCTGCGTGATATATCTGAGCGCATGCAAGTTGCGGTAGAAATTCTTGATTCGACTGTCGACGCGATCTTTGCCTATCACCCGAGACCCAGCGCATTATCTATGCCAACAACGGCGCAGAATCGCAGCTGGGTTATTCGCGGCAAGAATTATTACAGTTCTCACCGAGACAGTTATTGAGTGAAGACAGCCGGCAAGCATTTGCTGAACAATTCAACAAGACTTGCCAGCAAAATTCAGCAAGCGATGCGCAAACATTCATATATGTGTGTCAGGACGGACAACACATTTCAACTGAAGTCACCATGCGTTACGTCAGTCACAGGGACAACGCCTATCTGGTATCAGTAGGGCGCAATGTTTCGGACCGTATAGCTACGCTAAATGAACTGGAAATAAACTCGATCGAACTGAAACAGCTTAATGCGCAACTACAGGCAGAGCGAGAGAATCTCGAAGAAGAGGTAAAAGAACGTACTCGGCTATTGGAAACAGCCTGGCAAAAAGCAGAAGGCGCCAACCACGCAAAATCTACATTTCTTGCGGCCATGAGCCATGAAATCCGCACCCCGATGAACGGGGTGATTGGCATGGTCGAATTGCTTATGGCAAGCAAACTTGATGAATCGCAGCGCAACAAAGCCAAGACAATTCAGGATTCCGCTGAAAGTCTGCTATCGATTGTCGATGCAATTTTGGATTTTTCCAAAATCGAGGCTGGCAAGATTGAGTTGGCAGAAGACAGTATAGACCTGCATGAGCTGATGGGAAATATTTTCAGCTCGCTAATGGCCATTGCGCAGAATAAAGGAGTCATACTCAAGTATTTTATGGATCCGGCTGTACCCAGAGGCATCATTGCTGATGGCGTCAGACTACGTCAGGTAATTGTGAATCTGGTCGGGAATGCCATCAAATTTAGTAGTGAGTTGAACCGTCAAGGTCTTGTCACGCTTAGGATTGAGTCCAATCGCAGTATCGGATTGCGCATCACTGTAGAAGATAACGGTATAGGTATCGCGCCAAGTGCTTTCAAGAATATTTTTGAGCCTTTTGAGCAAGAAGATAGTTCTACAGTACAGCGCTTTGGCGGTACCGGTCTTGGCTTACCTATTACCAAGGCCTTGGTGGAAAAAATGCAAGGCTGTATCGAAGTAGCAAGTGAGCAAGATTGCTTCACCCGATTCACAGTAAATCTGCCGGTAATTCTCTCAGAAGATTGCAAATACAAGGAAGCGGAGCAGGCGCTCGAAGGTAAAGTATGCGTGCTCTTTGCTACCCAGGAACAGCTTTACAAGGATTGGGCGCAGTTATTGGGATGTGCCGGCGCAGAGATACATATGGCTACCAGTCATGCTGAGCTCGTGAGTTCGCTGGATCGAGAGGCTGCTTCCGGGCATGATGTTATTGGCATTGTCATTGACACAAGCTACAGCAGGGAACATTTTCAGAATCTGCTCGGTGAGCATGTCGCGCGCTTTGGTAGTCAGTGTTTTGTCGTCACGAGTGGTATTGAGAACACTCTGACCAAGGCAGCTGAATTGTATCTGGTACGAGACTGCGCCAATCAGAATAAAACATGTCAGTATATTATTGACTTTATACTCGGCAATTCGCTGTTAACCGAGCAGCCACAGACTTCTGAAGTGAGCGAGGCGATTATCAGCGCAGAGGAGACAGCTGCGCCGATCAGGATTCTGGTCGCTGAAGACAATCCAATTAATCAGGTCGTAATCGGTAACCAGCTTGAATCATTAGGCTATACGCCGACTCTTGCGGGAAATGGCGAAGAAGCCTTGGAAATCTGGAAGCGCAAAGAGCACGACCTGCTATTGACTGATCTGCACATGCCCAAACTGGACGGTTACAGTCTCACCCGAGAGATTCGCTCTTTGGAAGCCAATGGCGAACACCTGCCCATTATTGCCTACACGGCGAATGCGCTGAAAGGTGAAAAAGAGCGTTGCCTGGACAACGGTATGGACGACTATATGTCCAAGCCAATTGCCTTGAAAGAACTTGAAGAGAAAATCGCCGAATGGACCCGGCAAGCCCTGGCCCTTAAAGCGCAAGCGGAAACCCACGCCGGCAAACTCGCCGAAGGCACTGCAGTCAGCGCAGAATCTGGATTGCTACACATTCCTGTGGAAGAGCCTGATCTTGAAGACGAATTTTCTACGTTGGCGATTCTCGACGTGGCCGTGCTGCGTAAACTGGTTGGTGAGAATGTAGTTCTTATCCAACGATTGTTAGGTAGTTACCAGACTTCCCTGGATCAGGCATATGAGCATTTTGGCAAGGCCATGGACAATCAGCAGTGGGAAGATGTCAAAGCTGTTGCGCATACCTTAAAGTCCTCCTCACGCAGTGTCGGTGCAATGCGCCTCGGGGCGATCTGTGAGCAGCTTGAGAAACTGGTTGCGGAAAATGATGTTGTAGGTATTTCCATGTTGGCGAGTAAGCTCGACGATGCCGTCGCTGATGTGCGCATTGGCCTTGCTCATCATGTTGATACTTCCAATAGCGAAAGTATAGCTGTCTGAGCGCAATGGTCATGAGTAAGAATCAGTCTTTTGATATGCAGCGCGCCGACGGAGTTAATACAGCTGCCACCTCAGATAGTGAAGGAGATTCCACCAAGTCACAGTTTTTGGCGAATATGAGCCATGAGCTGCGCACGCCGCTTAACGGCGTCATGGGGATGCTGGAGCTGTTACGCACAACCAAGCTTGATGCCAGGCAGTGTGAATATATAGATACTGCCTACGACTCCGCAGCGTCATTGCTGACGATCATCAGTTCCATTCTCGATTACACGAAAATCGATTCTGAAAGGTCGGTGCATCTTCCTGTTACCTACAATATGCGCAATGTCTTTACTGCCTGCGTACAACAAGCGACTAGTGATGCATTGGAGAAAGGCATCGATTTTCGCTGCCATATCAGTGATCAGTTGCCCTGTTTTGTGCAAGGCGACCCGACTGCGTTCCGCCAGATTCTCGACCATTTAGTTGCCAATGCCATTAAATTTACCAATGAAGGTGGAGTTGCTGTCAATCTGGATGTAAGCAAGATTGACAATGACGCTGAGCCTCCCAAAGTAGATTTGGTCTTGCAAGTAGATGATACAGGGATTGGCTTGCCTGGTGACAATGTTGAAGAGTTGTTCGCCGCTTTTAATCAGCACGACAATTCCACAACGCGTCACTATGGCGGATCCGGTATCGGTCTGAGTATCGTCAAGCGCTTGGTGGATTTGTTTCACGGCGAGATCACCGCGGCGAACAACACAGAGGCAGGTGCCAGCTTTACTGTGCGATTCACACTCGCACTGCCTGCTCAGGAGATCATTGCTGCGTTGCAACTCGCTCCAAATGCATTGGAAATTGTCGTCGTTTCTCAGGATTCAGAGTTACAAAATCAATTGGCATTCGTGGCTCGTAGTTGGGCCGTACGATTGCATGCTTTTCGCAATGTCCCACATGCCTTGTCTGAATGGCCTGAGCTACGCTCACAAAATAGCGGTGCAAGGCAGCGACTGTATTTGGTTGATGATTTGCTGTCGGTGGAGGATCGCAATACGTTGAGTGAGCTGTGGCAGCACGATGCAAAATCCGATGATGCGCGATATGTTTTGCTGGCCAGCGATTGCATGGCTCCCGTCCAGCCGTCGCAATTGGCTGCTACTGCCATGTGGAATAAAAGTGACTTTGTTGGCGAGCTCTATGGAGCATTACTCGAGCCTGCCAGGCAACTTGCGGAATGTCGTGACAAACTAATCGAGCAAGAAGCCGAAAAGACAGAATATAAAGAAAGCACTGCCAGCTCTATTTTGGTAGTTGACGATGTTGAAACGAATCGAAAAGTGGCCGTAGCCATGTTACGCAAGCTAGGCGTACAGGCGGATGTTGCGAGAGATGGTCGCGAAGCACTGCAGAAACTGCAAGAAACTGCCTATGATCTGGTGTTGCTGGATTGCCAAATGCCAGTCATGGATGGCTTTGATACAGCTCGGCAAATTAGAGCCAATGAGGCCGATCAAGACAGCAGCAATCACCTGCCCATTATTGCTATGACTGCTCATGCGCTGGACAAAGATCGAACTGCTGCAATGGCAGTTGGCATGGATGGCTTCATCACCAAGCCGTATTCAATGGAAGTATTGCAAGCCGTCATTCAGCGTTGGTTGGTAAACACTGAAAGTTCGGCCGCCTGACTCACTTCTGCTGCACTCTACTCCAGTAATAAACCAAAACCACACGAGAACGACCTGGCCAGGCAGCTGCACGCAGACGTGACTATGAGGGGCATCTATTGGTAGTTCGGCTGGAACCAGTGAAAAACAAGCAAGACGAGTAGACAGGAGAGTCAGGTACGCCACTAATCTGGCGCACTGACTCTGATTGTATCAGTCTGATAGTTAGCTGAGATGCTCGATAGCGGTAAGCAATTCACTAATCGTGAATGGCTTGTTGATGACCTTGTCAACGCCCCAGCTGGCACACGCCGATTTACTGATCTTGTCACTAAAGCCCGTACTCAGGATGATAGGCACATTGGGATTGACCTCGGTAATGGCTGAAGCCAATTCTGACCCGGAATAAGTAGGCATGATCAGGTCAGTGATGATCAAATCGAATTGATACGGCTGATTCTTGAAATGGCTGAGCGCTTCCTGGCCATCCATAAAGCTGGTGACAGAGTAGCCATGCTTTTCGAGAATCTGTGTTGCCATCCCGATGATCGAGGCTTCGTCATCAATGAGAAGAATGTGTTTGCTGCGGGTGCCACTGTCTGTATCACCAGAAGTCTTGATGTCTTCCTGAACCTCTGTGCGCACCAATGGTAAGAACAACTCAAACGTTGTGCCTGCTCCTAGCTCACTGTCGACATAAATCATGCCGCCCTGATTAGTGACGATATTGTGTACGGTAGTCAGTCCAAGCCCCGCAAGCTTCTTCGACGACTCGCTTTCTTCTGACGTCGTATAGAAAGGCAGGTACATTTTTTCCACTGTGTCGATACTCATACCTTCGCCGTCATCTTTGACTGTGATTTTTACATAGTCGCGCTCAGATAATCCGGGATATTTCATCGAGTAATTTGTATCACAACGCACGTAATCTACAGAAACGGAAATTTCGCCACCCGTAGCTGGCATCGCCTGAATGCTGTTTCGGCAAAGATTGTTGATCACATTGTAGATTTCGGCATTGTTGCCCAATACAGTTCGACCTTTACTGCCTTCAATTTTCGAAGTGAGGGTCACGCTGGCCGGCATGCGTGTCTGTAAGTAGGTAAGGGCATCAGCAACTGGTTTGTCTATACTGATCGCTTGCTGCTTGAGTCGAGTGTTGCTGCTGAAGGTCCGAATACGCGCGACAAGCTCTGTTGCGCGATCGGTAGCCGCGAGAACGTGTTCAAGGTCAGAGCGTGCGCGTTCGCCTTCCGGAATCTCACTCAAGGCCATTTCAACATAGCCGGAAATCAAAGACAGAATGTTATTAAAATCGTGCGCGATCTCGCCGACCACGATGCCCAAACTTTCGAGGGCTTTATCATCCTGAGTCTGATCCTTGAGGGTTTTTGACTCGGCAGTTTCATTAACTGACGACATACGACTGGACTCCAAAATAAACGTTCACCGCAATGATGTTTGCGAAAAGACCGCCAATGTTCTCAATATTGTTCTTCGCTGGCAAGAAAACAGAGCGTCAGATCTGAATTGATTGCCCCTACCTAAAATAAACGGGGAAGCTGTACTTGGCAATTGTCAGAAAAACGTCAGAATGAACAATAAAGTAGCTGAATTCGGACAATCTGTGAATTGTTGCTGGTCAGCTTATTGACGCCTTGTTTGTTCTCAGTGTCAGTTAGCAGAGAATTCTGATAAACGGGCTGCGATTTACCCCGATTTCAGGACTGCAACGCTGTACATCCTGACAGAAGTTGCGAAGGCACGTACAAAAAGATACAAGCTGCAGAGTGTCAATTGTGTTGCCAGATTGAAAGGTTATGCGAGCCAGGCGTTCACCGAAACCAATTTCAGTTCACGAAACTGGAGTGTGGCGATCAGGATCAGACCTGTCATGACCAAAGGCACAGCCAATGCATAGTGTAGCCAAACGAGGCCGCTACCAGTGGTAAACGCGACAAAGGCTGGCGCACCGAGAATACTGTTGGTGGAACATTGAGTGGCCATAGTGGAATTTACCAAGGCCCACGAGCTCGTGTGACGCCCGCCTTTGCTGCAAGCTTCCCGGCTATTGATGCCGGGAGAGCCGCCAGGCAAAGCCAATAAGCAAGGTCAGATAGATGAAAATTACAAGCCAGTCGAGAGCCTGAAGGGAGGTGCTCATTCCAGCCCTTTGATTTTCAGGCTGCCGAGATAGTCAGCGACTTGCTGGTCAACCTCGTCTTCGCGGATGTCGAGTAGTTGCAACATTTGCCGCGTGATTATCAGACTGGACTCGAGCACTTCGGGTATGACGCGGTTTGCACCCAGGGAAATCAACTCTTCATAGTGGCTGTGTTCCTGGCAACGGACAATAATCGGGATGTCTTTGTGAAAGCTGCGAATACGGTTGATTGCCCGTTTGCCCTCGCTCAGCGATTTGAAGGTCAGAACGATCAGTCGAGCCTCGGCCAAGTGGCAATGTTGTAGCAGATCCAAATCGTTGTTGTCGCCATAGACGACTGGTTTGCCTTGCTTGCGAGCAGAGTGGACCAGATCAATATTAAAATCGATGGCGACATAACTAATGCCATTGCTTTCCAAAAATTCTGCCAACAGCGAACCCAGACGACCATAGCCTGCGATAATAACGTGATTATTCATCTTAGCTGGTAGCCCCGGTACTTCGGTTTCTGACCCATTACCGGGTAGTAAGCGTTGTCCCAATGCAGTGCCGTGGCGAATCAGTACCGGGCTGAGCATCATACTGAATATAGCAATGAGCGTAATAAAAGAGGCTTGGTCTGCTGGTACAACGCCATTGCTCAAGGCAAGCGCGAGTAGCGCCAGGCCAAACTCACCCGCCTGTGCCAGATCAAACCCGACGGTGAGCGCATCGCGCCCGGAATGCCCGAGAATTTTAACGACAGCACTTACCGCCAGAAATTTCACCAGAATCAGAATTGCCGTGAACATGAGCAGTCGCGGCCAGAATTCCAGCAGCAATTCGAGATTGATGCTCATACCAATGGTGACGAAGAACAAGCCGAGAAGGATGTCGCGAAAGGGCCTAATATCACTTTCAATCTGATATTTCATCGGCCCCTCGCCCAGCATCATGCCGATGACAAAGGCCCCCAGTGTCATGGAGAGATGGAAAGCGTGGGTCAGCCAGGCCGCGAGCATGACTATCACCAGTGTGGTCAACAAGAAGATCTCACTAGATTGACTCTTGGCAACCTCTTTATAGATGTGTGGCAAGAGCCAGTAGCCGACGGCGAGCAGTATACTGACTACGATGGCAGCGTTGATGCCAGCCTCTGCGAGTGCCGGCCCTATAGCAGTGTCCTCACCACTGCCCAACACCGGCACCAGCACCAGAAAGACGACCGCAACAAGATCCTGGAACAGCAATACGCCAATCGATAGTTGTCCGTGTACGCTATGAATCTGGCCATTGTTGCCTAGCTCACGAGTGACGATCGCTGTTGATGACAATGCCAAGGCGCCGGCAATCATTAACGCTTCTGCGGGAGAGGCTCCCCAGAGCGACACCGACAAGTAGAACAATGCCGTGCAGCTGAGGACCTGAAAGCCGCCGACGTAGAATACCGCGAAGCGCATGCCCAGCATTTTACGAGGATTGAATTCCAGACCGAGAGCGAAGAGCAGAAAGACTACGCCGAACTCGGCCAGAAAGCTGAACTGCTCCGGTTCGTTAATCCAGCCTATGGCGCTGGGACCAATAATGGCCCCAACAACCATGTAGGCGACAATTGAGGCTGTCCGCAATCGGCGCAGGACTAACACGCCGAGCAATGAGAACGACAGAATGATGACAAATTGTTGGAAGAGGGATTCAGACACAAACGGGCTGCTGGATTACTGGCTTAGCGGACAAGCATAGGAAGTCGAGCGCAGTATTTCCAGTGCTATTGCTGCAAATAGTGGCGCTAACGCGGATTAATTGCAGATAGTGGATGATTTTGTTGCGGAGTTTTCGGTGAGAGAGTGCACGGCTTGAATCAGTTCCTGCTGTTTGAATGGCTTTTGCAAGCAATGGACATCTGATTTTTTGATAAAATCGTTATTGATGAGTTCGCGGTCATAGCCGGTAACGAACAGTACCGGGATAGTGGGGTTCATTTCGCGTAGCTTAATGCTCACCTCGCTACCATGCATTTTCGGCATAACGACATCAAGAATGACGAGATCGATAGCAGAATGTTCGGCTTTGAAGATGTCGATAGCTTCATGACCGCCGCCGGCCATTAGCACTGCATAGCCTGCTAATTCCAGCATGCGCCCAGTGACATTACGGACCATTTCGTCATCATCGACGACGAGTACCGTGCCGGTGCCGTTCAGTGCTGGCGCTGGCCTTGGCTTGGTTTCACTATCAGATTCTTGTGTCGTGGCTGGCAAATAGACGGAAAAGACTGTGCCTTGACCCGGTTTACTGGCTACGGCAACAAAGCCTTGATGCTGTTGCATGATGCCGAAGACCGATGACAATCCCAGACCAGTACCTTTATCGGCATCTTTGGTAGTGAAAAACGGCTCGAAGATGCGTTCCTGCACTTCCGGTGGCATTCCCGTGCCAGTATCGGTGACGGCCAGCCGGACGAAGTCGCCGGGTTTAGCCCATGGGTGCTGCAGGCAATACTCACTGGTGATACTCACTTCTTCGATTAGCAGATGAATCTCACCATGTGTTTTGATCGCATCGCGCGCATTGATACACAGATTCAATAGTATTTGTTCGATTTGATTACGATCACCAAGAATATTGCTGTTGTTAGCCTTATCTTCCAGTTCTACTCTGATGTGTTCACCAGCAATACTGCGCAACAAGTGTAATGATTCGCTCAGCGTCTCGCCAAGATTGAGTGGCTTTATTTGCAAATGTTGGCGACGACTGAAGGCGAGTAATTGGCTGACGAGAGATTGGGCCCGCTGACCGGATTCGTGAATCTTGTCAAGATCGGTGGCAACCTCTTCATCGTCCAGCTTTAATTTGGCCAGTTCGCTGAAACCGATGATGACTTGCAAAGAATTGTTAAAGTCATGGGCAATGCCTCCCGCGAGTTGGCCAATCGCTTCCATCTTCTGGGAGTGATGAATCTGCTGCTCAAGATGTTTGCGCTTGGTGAGGTCGCGAAAAATAAGGAAGCACATACCGTCACCAATAGTAGTCACTGTCACTTCGGTAGTTCGCTGATTTTTCTCTGCGCCAGTTATCCTGAATTCTTCAGGGATAGCTGCGGTATCTGGGGAATTAGCTTTATTGAGCAATTGCGTGGCGATTTCAGGTGTCAGTTCAGACAAACTAGTGCGTTGAATATGGCTTTGCGGGAGTCCGAACAGAACTTCGGCGGCCTCGTTGGCGAGCACGATCGCACCAGAATCCTGCTTCATAAACACAACGGCGTCGCGCGAGTCTTCGAAGAGATGATTGAACTGACTCTCGCTGAGCTTCAAGGCATTTTGAGCAATTTCCCGATGTGATATCTCATGGCGCAGCTCGGCAACCAGTTGTTCTTTCTCTTGGACATTATCGACCAGATATCGAAACATGATCGAGATAGCAGCTATGGACATTGCAACGCATGCCAGATAACCGATCAATGGTGAAATCCACTCTGCCAGAGGGGCGATGTAGTTTGGCGTCGGGCCGGAAATGGCTGCCTGACTGGCAGAGTCGAGCCAATAGACCAGAGAAATAATGCAGGCACCAAATACCAGGGCGATCGAAGCATGACGTATACCGAAGAGAAGGGCGGCAAAGATAGTCAGGGTATATAAGATGGCATAGGACAGACCGGTAATGCCGAAGTAGTAGAACTCAGTCAACAGCGTTGTGAATAGTAGTAGCAGCGGCGCCGATGCGCGTAGCCTGAAAGACAATCGTTTGTCGATTGCCACGTACAGCACGCTGCCATAGAACACGAAATAAAAGAAAGCCAGTAAATAATTGCCTTGCACAATCTGACTCACGCTGCTTGTCATTAGCGCAATGCCAGCGATTATTGCAAATAATTTGATAAGGCTATGAAGCAGCCTAATCCTGATCGGGCGGAGAACAGATTGACGAGGTGGAAGCATAGTGTGGTTGGCGCTGACCCGATTTAGTCCGATAGCAAAATTGCTTGATGAGTTCCATTCAACAATGGCTTTTGGGGATCCAGTTTGCAACCACGATACTCGTGACTTCGCTCTGAAAATTCGCAGTGTATCATTCCATAACTCGACTTATATGCCAACGGCAGAATTGTCTTAAGTATCGTGATATACCACTGTTCTTGCGGGTCACAAGCTAAGACTGTGCATTTCTGTCGTTCTGCTCGTGTAAGAGTGTGTGTATCTGTTCCATCTGTGCTTGCATGTTGGCAAGTTGTTCGGCCATTTCGTGTCGCTCTTTGTGTGCCTGCTCGGCGGTTTCCCGGCCTTGTTCTTCTGTCATTACATCGAGAATGGTGCCCACCATCATATTCAGAAAGACAAAAGCTGTAAGGAAAATGAAGGAAAGGTAAAAAATCCAGCTCAAGGGGTGCTCTGCCATCGTGGCGTACATTACATCAGTCCAGTCTTCAAAAGTGGCTACCCTGAACAGCGTTAACATGGCGACTGAAACATCACCCCAAAGAGTCTCGTCAATACTGGCAAAGAACAACGAGCCGATAGCGCCATAGATATAAAAAATAATGAACATGAGCAAGCCGATGTAGCCCATGCGCGGGATTGCTTTAAGTAGTGCGTTGATCAGTGAGCGCAGCTCAGGAACAACGGAAACCAGACGTAATACGCGAAATACCCTCAGTAGTCTGCCGATCAGTACCGCTTCAGCATTTTGCAGTGGAATCAGGCTGCCGATTACAATAATTGTGTCGAAGAGATTCCAGCCATCGGCGAAAAAGCGTTTTTTGTTTTCACAAGCGGAAAAGCGCAGCAAGATCTCAGCGAGGAAGAAGTAGGTAACTGTTGTGTCGAGTGCGCTCAGAATGCGTTCAATAAACGGAGCGATGTCATAAGTCTTGGCACCGATGGAAATGGCTGACAAGACAATGATAAAAATGACAGCTGACTGAAAGATCCGGCTGCGTTCAATCGTCTGGAGAGTCGCCGCTGCACGCGAGCTTGGATTGGTCGGGGATGGCATTGGCGAGTGTGGCTCCGTCGGTGAGTGAGCGGCGATTATAGCTGCGCCCCTTATGCGCCTCAATGTATCGATCCGGACTGGGCTTTATAGCGTTACATCTTCTGTAAAGCTCCGAAAATGGTAAAGTAAGAGCCATGATCGACAGACTGGTCCGAAGCTACCCCTTGTATGTGCCGGTAGCTGGTTGCAAGTATTGATCATCCATTGTGACAAACACTGAACAGGTAACCGTTATGCAAACTCTAATCGTCCTCGCCCTGATATGGCTCTTTGCCTATAACCGGGCCCATATGTACACGATCCTGTTTAGCCTGGTGGTGGCATTGGCGGTCATGACCTTTTTCTGGGGAATGGCGGTTTTCCCCTGGTTGGCTCTGGCGGTGGTTTCTTTCTTCTATTTTGCCAGTTCCTTGCGCATCAAGTGGCTGACAACACCTGTTTATGACTTCTTCCAGAAAGTTCTGCCGCCCATGAACCGCACCGAGATGGAGGCTCTCGAGGCTGGCGATATCTGGTGGGAGGCGGAATTGTTTCAGGGTGATCCTGACTGGCAGGAGTTCTTTGGCTATCCCAAGCCCACACTTACTGAGAAAGAGCAAAGTTTCCTCGACAATGAGACCGAACAGCTCTGCGATCTACTCAATGACTGGCAGATCGTCAATCAGGATCGGGATTTAACTCCCGAGGCCTGGCAATACCTCAAGAAGGCCGGCTTTCTGGGTATGATTATTCCCAAGGAATTCGGCGGCAAGGGCTTCTCGGCGCTGGCCCATTCTGCGGTGGTCACCAAGCTGGCCAGCAAGAGCTCCAGCGCGGCCGTGACCTGCATGGTTCCCAATTCACTCGGGCCAGCCGAATTGCTGATGAAATACGGCACTGATGAGCAGCGCCAACGTTATCTGCCGGGTCTGGCCGCGGGAGACGAGATTCCCTGTTTCGGTCTGACTTCGCCAGAAGCCGGTAGCGATGCCGGTGCCATTATCGACCAGGGTATCGTATGCAGGGGCGAATACAACGGCGAAGAATGCCTGGGACTATCGCTGACCTGGAACAAGCGTTATATCACTCTGGCACCAGTGGCCACCGTGCTGGGTCTGGCCTTCAAGATGTCAGATCCGGATCATCTGCTTGGTGAAGAGGAAGATCTGGGCATAACAGTCGCCTTGATACCAACCAGTCACCCGGGGGTTGTTCACGGCAACCGCCACAATCCTATGTACATGGCTTTCATGAACGGTCCGACACAAGGTACCGATGTGTTCATTCCGCTGGACTGGATCATCGGTGGCGTGGAGTATGCCGGCAAGGGGTGGCAGATGCTGGTGGAGTGTCTGTCAGAAGGGCGCGCCATTTCCTTGCCTGCACTGAGTACGGCGATTGGCAAGACCAGTTATCGACTCACGGGTGCTTATTCGCTACTGCGCGAACAATTCAATCTGCCCATTGGCAAATTTGAGGGCGTGGAGGAATCTCTGTCGCGTATCGCCGGTTATGGCTATCAGCTGGAAGCAGCACGACTCATGACGGCTGGCGCTGTGGATCAACATATCCGGCCCTCGGTTGTCTCTGCTATCGCCAAGTACCACATGACTGAAAACTCCCGCGCTGTGATTCGCGATGCCATGGATATTCACGGCGGTCGTGGACTTATCCTCGGTGACAAGAACTATCTGGCCTTTGCCTATATGAGTATGCCGATTGCCATTACTGTGGAAGGTGCCAATATTCTTACTCGCAATCTGATTATTTTTGGCCAGGGCGCGATTCGCTGCCATCCTTTCATCTTCAGAGAAATGCAGGCCGCCAAGGACGCGGACCGCGAAGCGGGTCTGGAGACTTTCGACAGCCTGTTCTTCCGGCATGCGGGTTACACGATTAGCAATTTCGTGCGCACTCTGTCACTGAGCCTTAGTGGCGGCTGGTCAACGCGTTCGCCCGAGACTGGCCCGACTGCCAAGTACTATCGTCAGCTCACACGGATGAGTTCGGCGCTGGCGCTGGTCTCTGATATCTCCATGATGCTGCTGGGTGGTGCGCTCAAACGCAAGGAACGCCTGTCTTCGCGCCTCGGCGATGTGCTCAGCAATCTCTATCTGGCCTGCGCGGTCCTGAAGTTCTATCGCGATAGCGGCCGCAAGAAGGCGGACCTGCCATCAGTGCACTGGAATCTGCAGTTGGCTTTGTACAATTGTCAGGTGGCTTTTAAAGAGTTCTTTGAGAACTTGCCCAATCGACCCATCGCCTGGCTATTGAAGCTGATCGTGTTCCCGTTCGGCAGCGCCTATCGCTTGCCTGACGATGATCTCGAGCATGAGCTGGTCCAGGCCATGTTTACCGATAACGAGCTGCGCCAGCGTATTACCAAAGATATGTATATCGGCAAGGACGATTCCGATCCCGCCTTCATCATCGAAAACGCCTTCATGCAAGCGCTGGCGACAGAAACCACACGTGACGCTATTTTGACTGCGGTCAAAGCCGGTGATATCGACGCAGCGCTGGACGTGTCCGCCCGCGCCAAGGCAGCCGTAAAACTCGAGCTGTGCGATAAACAGGAAGCCAGCGCCTATGTCACGGCCGAAGCGGCGCGTCAGGCAGCGATGCAAGTGGACGATTTTCCGCAGGATTCTGACAATGCCAGTAAAGGCAAGCGCAAGCGTGCGACAAAAAAGCCTGCTGCCAAAGCCAAGTCCCGAGCGCCAGGCAAGGCAAAAGCTGATGCAGTTGCCGATGACTCTGATGTATCTAATGGTCAGGCCACTGATTAGTCGGGCGTGCTGCAAGAAAGTGCTTCTTGCTGGCCATTAACTCATGAGTTGTCTATCCAGGAGTCGCAAGACGCCTTGCTCTGACAGTACTCGCATACCCAGGCGCTGGCTCGAGACTCCCGCATGCACCTGATAGTCGAAGTGCAGCGTGCCTGCGCTTTCGTCGGCTTCAAAGTAGGCCTTTTTGATTTTCATGCCGGTTTCGAACTCATCCTCCAACTCGATCAGATGCGACGAAAACAGGAACAGGCAATCAGGTTTGCTTACCAGGCGCCGAATGATTGCTGATGATGCTTCCAGTGCGTCTTTGACGTTGGTGCCTTTGAAGGGCTCGTCCATGACCGCAATCACTTTCTGATGCCCGGCGACCGCTTCCGCGATAGCTTTGATGCGCAGTACTTCGGCCAGGAAATAACTGGTGCCTGAATGGAGATTGTCAGTGATGGAAATCGAGCTGAAGAGACTTTCCACAGGCGTGAATGAAAATTCTCTGGCGGGTACTCCCATGCCCAGATGCGCCAGATAGGTCGCCGTCGCAATAGCTTTCAAGTAGGTTGTCTTGCCGGCCATATTGGGTCCGGTCAAAAACAGCAGCCGTGACTCCTGATCAAGACTGATATCGTTGGGAATCGCATTCGGCAACAGTGGGTGGGTCAGGCCGCGCGCGGCTAATTGAGTTTGACCATCGATGATATTTGGAATGACGTACCTGTTCACATAGGTGGCATTGGCTAGCGCCAGCAGTGCGTCCAATTCATACGTCACATGCAGAAGCCTCTGAACACTTTCTTTGCTATAGATTCTGAAAGACTGATCCAGTCGTAATACACGAAAGAAGTTTTTGCCGTGCAATTCTTTCTTTGGCACAACGGTAAATTCGGGGTTATTGAGAATCAAGGAGATCTCTTCGATGAGCGGCGCTAGTTCTCCAGAAATCTCCAGATCGGCGACTTGTTGCAAAAACTTTCTTAGTGACTGGACGAGCAGGCAAGTTAGCTGGACACCGCGGAAAATTCGAATGTAGTGGCGATTATCGACCAGCTTCATGGTCAGTGCGCCGATAGCAAAAGACCAGATGCCTCTGGGAACGATGAACATCAATGGATCGCGCTGATAGCGCTCAACGCGACCGGTGATCCAGAAGCCAATTTTCGCGAAGATATTCTCGTGCGTGGCAATAAACCTAATCGCTTGTTGAGCGGCAAGAATGCTCCGGGCGTCGGCAAAAGGAAAATCCATGCGCTGCCTGAGGATTTGTCCGCCGCCTTGCGTCCGTGTGCTGTTGTACAGCTCAAACAGGGATTGACTGTCTCCTTCGGAGGCGAATATTTCCAGATCTTTCTTGGTCTGGGCATCGAGCATCAACGGCCGGGATTGCGGTTTGTGTGCTTTGACTGCCTTGATCGTATAGCGTGACGTCGTCTGTCCTTGCCGTATTGAGGATTTCTTGAGAAGGGCAGATATGCTTGGTAAGTAGCCAATTTTCATCAGTTTCAAGCCTGGTTAACCGAATTTGAATGGAACAGGTGAAGCTGACTGCGATTCGACCTGCTTTGCAGGGCGAACGAAAGCTATTCACGTAATTCCTGTGGTATGCTATATATATCACATGGTGTTATATATATAACACTTAGCTATCCAATTGCAAAGAGTTGTCAATATGGTCCCTATTAGCCGCAGAGAAAGCGAGATACTCGATTGTGTCTATAAGCTGGGTAAACCTACCGCGAAGGAAGTGATGCGTGAGTTCAAGGATGACTTGAGTTATTCCACGATCCGCACGCTACTGAAGAATTTGGTCGACAAGGGTTGGCTCGACAGGGAAGAGAAGGGGCTCAAATACATTTATCTGCCCAAGATCGACAGGGCGACGGCAGCCAAAAAAGATCTCAAACGGGTGATCTCAACCTACTACTCAAATTCACTCGTTATGGCGGTTAATTCGTTTCTGGATCTGAACAAAGATGATTTTTCCGATGCCGAGTTACAGCAGCTAGAGAAGCTGGTCAAAAACAAGCGTAAAGAAATAAACAAGAAATAAGGAAGAAAAAGGCAACGCAGCAGACAGAGCAAGCCAAAAATAAAAGCAGGCGCGACGATGGACTCTCTTTTTTCTGGAATCTATACACTGACACTGACTGAGGTGCAGCCACTCGTGCTGCTCTTTGACGTGTTATTTCGCTCGATGCTCGCGGTTCTTGCCTTCCGCTGGTGGGCAGACAGTAGACGGCCCGCACTTCCAGCAGCGTCGACCTGTCGCGGATTGCTGTTGCTACTGATCTGTGTGGCGGCATTGCCTTTTCTGCCAGCACTTACTGAATTGTTTCCAGTGTTAATTCCAGCACAGTTTGCCATGACGTCGCTGGTTACCGTGCTCATACCGGCCAGTCTTGTGGAGCCGATTGTTGCCGAGCATGATCAGCCCCAGTTGATGGCGCTACTACTGAGAACCTATGCCATTGGTGTCTTGTTAGGTGTCTGCTTTATTGCACACTCAATCTTGCGCCTGTCGACATTGAAGGCGAACGCTTGCCTGGATGTCCAAAACCAGGACAGTGCTCTACTGGATGCAGCCAAAGAATCGCTAGGCTACCGCGGTCAGGTTACTCTGGGTCTTTCTTCCTCTGTGGGCTCGCCAGTGTCCTTTGGTTGTCGTCAGCCAACAATTCTCGTGCCAGTGGCTTGGTTGGAATGGCAACAGACAATACGTTTCAGCGTGCTCAAACATGAGCTTGCTCATATTCAAAGGCGTGATTGGCTGACGGCAATATTGGCCAATATTGTCGTCTGCTTCAGTTGGTATAACCCGTTTGTCTGGCATTTGCGCGGCCGTATCATTATTGAGACTGAATACGCCAGCGATGCAGCTGTGTTGAGCCAGAGCACCTGCAAGTATGCGTATGCTGAGCATCTTCTATGGGTTGCGAAAAATATTAAGCAGGCGGCTGGTAAGGGAATACACACAGCCAACCCGATGGTCGCAGTCACCAATCTTACTGAGCGTGTTAACAGGGTGCTTGCTGATCGGGAGGCAGGTCAGCAAGCAGCAATACCGTTCAGGTTAAATACAGTGCTTATTGCAGCCGCATTGTTGCTATTGACTTGCACCAGAGTGTTCTCGGCTCAAGACGCCGCGCTGTATCAAAGCCCCAAGTTAATTGTGGCGCCCAGCCCTTTGAATTCAACGTTTTATTTATGGCAGGGCATGAGCGGATACGCCCACGTCAGATTTGACGTGGATGAGCGAGGTGCAGTCAACGCAGACAGTATTCGTATTCTCAATCCGACCCGCTCAGAGTTATTCTCAGAAGCCGTGGTGGAGACTGTAAAACAATTCAAATACCAGCCGCGTTTGGTCAATGGCATTGCCATGCCGAGCAAAGACATGGAATGGATGTTTCGCATCAAGGGCTTTATGGCTTCGCTGGAAAGTAAGTGACTATTTCTGATTAAGCAATAGTTTGGCGAGCGGGCGAATTGCCGTGTTGATTGGACTACAAGTTGACGCTGTGTTGGTTCGTCAGAAACGACGACGCCCACGGAGAGCGGGCGTCGAGAGTTCGGGGAGGCATGCAAGGAAAGCTGTCACAAGCGCCGATTCTGGATCGGCGCTTAGGTGGCTGTGAATACACTTAGAAGGTAGAGCGAACCTTGAAGGCCAACTCCATACCGCCGCCGTTACAGTAATCTTCGATCTCTTCGACCATGCCATTGGCGGTGGCGCCCACATAGCGGGTGCGAACCCGGCACCATTCCTTGTCGCTCATGTTATTGGATTCCAGTCGGAAGGTTACATTGCCGAAGGCTTTTTTCTCGACAAAGGCTTTCATGAAAGGCTGCTCAACACGGGTTTCAGTATCGATAATATCGATTACGGTACGGCCACTACCACCGTTGGATTGAGTGTTGTAATCCATGCCATAGGTCAGGCCGAGTCTGGTAATGTCGTGCCGAAAACCGATTGAAGTCTCCCAGCGACCATTGCTGTCCATGCGTCGTTCCTGATTCAGAAACGGGTCCACAGCTTCTGAATCGCGCAGGCGTAACCCCGTCGTGAGCAGTGCGTTGGGCAGGCCAATCATGCTCAGCTGCGTGCTCAGATCGAGATTCATGCCGTAGCGAATGCCTTCGCCAATATTACCGCGGGCTGACTGAAGATTATCTTCGTCGGGAGAGACATCGACGCGCCCGATAATATCTTCCAGATCGCGGTACCAAAACTGCGAATTGACTACACCCAGATCATCAGGCAGGCGCATCTCAAGGTTTAACTCATAACGCCAGTATTGCTCTTGACGAATATCGGGGTTACCGGCTTGCGTATTCTGGTCGTCGTCGCTGCTATCTACGGTGGCGGCAAAGTCGGAAAAGCTTAATTGATCGACACCCTTGCGCACGTTGGCACGCAGCTGCAGGCTGTTGGTAATATCAAAACGGTAATCGATCGTTGGTTTTACAAACTGGAAGTCGCGCTTGTTAAGCACATCACCAGTTTGTTCGATGGTCGATTTTTCAACAATCACCGAGCTTTCCAGGCTCATGCGATCATTGATGCGCCAGTTGTGTACAGCGAAAGGTTCGAAGCGGATTTCTTCGACCGTCGATGTGGAATTGCTGACGTTTTGCGGTACCAGTCCGCCATGATCGGCCGAGGGCGTGCCCGCTGTGTTCTCGCCCAAACGCAAATTCGAGTCGCGGATAGTTTGTGCGCCTTCGATGCCGACTTCCATGCCCTGGGTGCTGCCCAGATTCCAGATGTATGAAGTACGGCCAATGCGTTCGCGGTTGCGTTCCTGATTCAGCAGATACAGGTTCTTTTGATAGTCGCCATCAATCACATCAAAGCGACTGCGTGATGATTCCTGATCCTGATCGTTGACGATAAACAGAGCGCGGTACTTGCTGCCATTGTCGAAGCTGTGTTCAAAGTCGCCACCCACTTCCCAGCTGTCGTCCATGCGATGGTTGTCTTCAAACTCGCGTCTTTGCGAGAAGTCCTCTACCTGATTGATCTCGCGATTAATCGTAGAAGGCGTGTCACCCTGAGTTTCGTACAGCACATTGAACTGCGCAGCACTGTCGCCGAACAGATAGCTAACGCTGCTGGAAGCCTGAATTTTCCTTTCTTCGCGGATCTGCGTTTCGTAACGAGTTTCTTGCAGCTCACGCAAGGCATTGTAAGAGTATTCGCGTCCTTCCATCGCCCGGTAATTCGGATCGATTTGCAGAGCTACCAGATAACTGAGATCACCGGCTTGGGCGTTATAGGAAAACTGGCCGCCGTGATCGAGATTGCCGTCTTGCGATTGGTCAGTGCGGAGTTCGATAGTAGTGCTGGATAGCGAAGGCATATCAAGCAACACCACGTTGACGATCTGGCCACCACCGCGCACGCCCAATTCTTCAGAGGTGCCGCGAATAATTTCAATGTAGTCAACCTGATCAGCGGAGATGCGACCCAGTTGGCTGCGGCCTTCGTTACTCTTGCCCGGCATGCGCTGGCCATTGATGAGTACTTCACCAGCGCCAGACCCCAGGCCGCGGCCACCGCCACCACCACTGCCGCGCAGGGCAAGGCCGATACCGGGGATGCGATCCAGCATGTCATTGGCTGATACGGGGTTGTATTGAGTGAAATAGTCCGCCTCATAGGTGACCGTAGAATCATCACTCTGAGCAATGTCTTGATCGACCGCTATGATCTCTTCAGCGACTGATATCGTGGACAAAATGCTAACGCTCAGGCAAAGGGCGCTTGTCTGAAATTTTTTCAATGTAGTGTCTCGAGGAATTTAAGGTGCGCAGATTACAAGAATTCTGGCAGCAGTTTCGTGAATTAAGTCAAAAGTATAGCTTTTACTCATCGGCCATTCTGTGACATTTTGTAGAGAAATCATGTCCATAGCGCCACAATTGCCATAATTCTCGTATCTGGAGCCGGCTTGCAATAAACTAGTGCACCGTGACTCAAGCAACGGCGCCAGTTCTCCTCTTTCCTACTCATTACTTGGGTAATTTCGTGCTTGGCATCCCCTGGATCGCCCAAATAGTGCGGTCGGACCCCAATTCGCTCGTTGTGCTGGATAGTTGTTTTCAGCCGCTGGCAGAGATGATTTTGCCGCCTGAAACCCAGATTTTGTATTATCCGCGGGCACAATTAGCCAGTTCCCAGCCATTTTTCAGTCGCTTGAAACATTATGTGACTTTTCTGAAAGCGTTGCGTTCGCGCAAAAAAAGTACCTTGCTTGATCTTGAAGGCGAGCGTTTTACCGGCGTGCTGTCATTGTTAAGTGGCTGTCACCAGCGGGTCGGTCCCACAGGCAAGCGTGCCGAACGTTTCTATACCCGGGTGTTGGATCTGGATTACTACCGGCATCGCTATAATGCCTTTGGGGAGGTCTGCGCCGAGTTTACCGGTGGTGTGACGCCTTCGAGTAATTTGCAGTACGCAGTCGACAAGGCGTTGCGGGAAAGCGTCGCTGACAAAATAGCAATCGACCTCAAGGCGCGACCTTGTGTGGCAATCCATCCGGGTGCCAGCGTGGAATACAAACTATGGTCACGCGACTATTTCATTCGTCTGCAGGCACTACTTGAAGAAGCCGGTCTGCAGGTATTGTGGGTAGGTGCTGGCGCTATGGATACGGCCATTATCGCCGACATTCAGGAACGTAGCCCACACGCTCGCAGTGTCAGTCTGTGTGGGCAATTGAATTTTGCTGAATTGGTGGCGCTGTTTCATGAGTGCCATTGTTTTATTGGCAGTGATAGTGGTCCAATGCATCTGGCTGCGTCTACAGGCACGCCGGTATTTGCCTTGTTTGGTCCGAGCAAAGAAGCGATCTGGGCACCATTGGGCGATAATTCCCAGGTGCTGCGCGGCAGCAAACCCTGTGGCGAGCAATGTGACGCATTTGCTTGTGACTATAATTACCAGTGTCTTGAATCCTTGCTGCCTGAGCAAGTGATACAAGCAATGACGGCGCGATCATTGCTGCCGGCTAGCGATAAGGTGGTCAGTTGAGTAAAGCCATTCCAGTCAGTGCCTACATTATTACTCTCAACGAAGAAGAGAATATTGGCTTTTGTCTTGATCGCCTGGTCGAGTTCGATGAGGTTATTCTGGTCGACAGTGGCAGTACTGATGCCACACTGGCTATAGCCGAAGCCTATCCCAACGTGACCGCCAGTTTTAATGCCTGGCCAGGCTTCAGTGCGCAAAAGGCGCATGCGCTTGAGCTGTGTCGCAATGAATGGGTATTGAATGTCGATGCTGACGAATTGATTACTGATGAATATCTGGACGAGCTGCGCCGGGTAGTGAGCGACAATAAGGTTGATGGGCTGGAATCCAATCGAACCCTGTATCGTTGGGGCCGCCGGCCGCGGCACTTTGGACGCGATGATCGCTTGATTCGATTGTTCCGCAAGTCAGCCGGTCACTATGAAGACCGCCGTGTGCACGAGAGTATTAGTGTGACCGGAGAGATTGCCCAGACCGACGCCACGATTATCCACAATGAAAATCTGACCTTCTCGCAGCGCATTGGCAAATCAAACAGCTACAGCGAAGCCAAGGCCAGAGACAAATTTGATAAAGGCCAGAATGCCTCAGTGCTTACCATTGGCCTGATTTTCCCCCTGACCTTTATACAGATCTATGTCTTCAAGGGGCATTTTCTGGATGGCGTCGATGGCTTCATGACCAGCATGAATGCGGCGTTTTACAACTTCATGAAGTACAGCAAGCTGCGGGAGATGAATCGCCTGCGGCGTCAGCGCGCCCAGCAAGCGCATATCAAGCACCCGCCGAACGCGTCTGATCAATAATCGCAATGCGGCTTACAGATTGGCCTCATAATTACTGAATTTATCGGCGTAGTCTGCAGCTGGAGTGCTGAGAAACTCACGCATCGCTGCCTTGTCATCCAAATGCAGTTTCAAAAAAGCCAGCGCAAAGTGGCCAATCGTGCTCAGGTCTGGCCCACCGTTGGCCACGAACATGTGGTCGCCCTCGCTAAACTCCATGTACACGTTGTTCGACCCGTCGCCGACAGCATCAAACACCGCGCGAGCATGTCCGGCTGGTGGTGCTACCTCGTCGACGGCGCTGGCAATGACTAGCGTCGGCGTGGCGAGGCCGCTGTAGTCCGCAGAGAACGAGCCGCCGAGCTGGCAACAGTAAAGCGCAAGCGGAATGACTGCCTTGATCTGGTCACCTAATTCCAGCGCTGCGGCCACTGAGGCGCCACCCCCCAGAGAATGCCCCATGATGGCCATACGCTCGCCATCCAGTTTGCCCTGCAGTGGACTGTCCGCATTGCTGTTCAGGGACTTCAGGAAATCCACACCGGCGACCAGCGCGTTCTTGCGCGCATCGAAACTATCCTCGGGTGAGTTGGTGTCGACGATCATCACCGCGTAACCCAGCGAGGCCAGGGCAGGACCCCACCAATCATAGGTGGACTGCGTGCCACGATATCCGGGCATGAATACCACGCCGCCCATGGGAGCATCGAAACTGAGGGTAAGCGGATAAAAAATGGTGGCGGCTGCGAATTCATCGACAGTCACCTCGGCCTCATAGGTGCGCACTTCAAATAGACGTTCGCCGAATTGCTGGGCAGCGGCGCGGCCAATTTCACGGCCTTCCGGACGGTAGCGGCCTTCGCTATTGTCCTGAGCATGGCTGTTGACGCCAAAGCCAAGGATGAGCAGCGCTGCCAAAGTGCAGAGCAGGGAATGCATTTTTTGAGCATGGGGCAGGGTCATTACGGCATACCTCTTTTGTTTTCAGTTTTATAGGCAAACTCGTGGCGCGAACGCCAATTGACTCCAGCAATATAGCAAAGCGTCATGGAAAGCGAAAATGCCGCCGCAGCAGCAAGCTGCACCGTGCCGGGGCGCTGCTTGAGCAGTGTGGCACTAGCGCGGCAGCCGGCCTGTTAAATCGGCGATTTGTCTAGGAATTGCTGCTAAAAACTGGATAATCTGGGAGTTGGGTTATCGCTATCCGGTATTCGGGTAGGCCCGCAAGAACAGTACCGGCGTGTGTCTACGAGCGACCACGAAAGTCCTGACTCTTGCTATCCAAGAAAAGAGGAGAAGTAAATGCAATTTCTTGATTTAAGGAGAGTTATTACAACTGTCCTGGTCAGTTTGATGTCTGTGTCGGCATTTGCCCAAGACGCGACCGAGTGGTACACACTGGGTAACGACTATGGCCACACTCGCTACACACCGGCTGACGAAATCGATGCGAACAATTTCACCGATCTGGAAGTCGCCTGGGAATGGGACGGCGCCAGCTTTGGTGCAGTCAGTGGACGCTCTACGCCGTCTCTGATTGACGGCAAACTGTTCACCGTTGCCGGCTACAATCGCTATGTTGTCGCGATTGACCCCAAGACAGGTGAAACACTCTGGTCTTACCGTGAACCGCATACACCACGCAGCAATTACTCTATGCGTGCCGATTACGGCAAGGGCGTGGCTTATGACTATATCGATGGCAAAGGCGTCGTATTCAATGTATCACCAGGCTTTTTCCTGACAGCACTGGATGCTGAAACGGGTATTCCGCTGGAAAACTGGGGTTCTGAAGTGCCAATCGATGGTTTTCCTGATAGCGGTGTCGTCGACTTGATCGCCGATCTTGGCCATCCCTACGATCCCTATGAAGGCATTCCGCTGGAAACGGGTTACATCACTTCTTCCTCGCCACCCATTGTTGTCAACGACACCATTGTGGTGGGCAACTCTGCAGAGCAAGGCTACCATCAGGCGCGCATTGAAAACGTGCCAGGTGACATTCTTGCTTATGACAAGAATACCGGCGCCTTCAAGTGGAAGTTCAATGTCATTCCAAAACCGGGTGAGTACGGTCACGAAACCTGGGAAAACGACGCCTGGCAATATACCGGTGACGTATCTTCCTGGGCACCGCTGACGGCAGACCCGGAAAACAATCTGGTGTTTGTACCGACCAATCCACCGACAATCGATTACTACGGCGGTTTCCGTCCTGGTGATAATCTGTTCGGCACCAGTTTGATTGCCCTGGATACGCGCACTGGCGATCGTCAGTGGCACTTCCAGATGGTCAAGCATGACGTTTGGAACTTCGATAACCCGACAGCACCTATCCTCATGGATGTGAATGTGGATGGCCGCGAAATTCCGGCTGTCATGCAGGTTACCAAGCAAGCCTGGGTCTACGCCTTCAATCGCCTGACTGGCGAGCCAATCTGGCCGATCGTTGATCGTCCTGTGCCAGCTTCTATTGTGCCAGGCGAAGTGTTGTCGCCAACTCAGCCACACGTGACCAGGCCTGCGCCTTACGACATGCAGGGTATTACTGAAGATGATCTGGTTGACTTCACTCCAGAGCTTCGTGCTGAAGCCTTGGAAGTGATGGAAGACTATGTCATGGGCCCGCTGTTTAATCCCCCCATTCACGACACGAATGCCGCAGGTAAATACGCGGCGATGAACTGTCCTGGTGGTTCCGGTGGGGCGAACATCAATGCGCCACCCGTTGCCGATCCGGAAACTGGCATGTTGTATGTGTCTTCCCACAAGGCTTGTTTCGCATTGCGTGTCATGCCGGGTGAAGAAGCTGACCTGTTGTTCCCGAATTCAACTGGTGTAACGACAGCGCAATACGCGAATTCGGCACGTGGCGCTACTTCACGCCCACCGCGTATGAGTTCAGGCATCCCCATCTGGAAGCCACCGTATAGCCGCATTACTGCGATCAATATGAACGATGGTGAGCACGAGTGGATGGTGCCAACTGGTGAAACGCCAGACCGCATCAAGAACTCGCCAGCGCTGGAAGGCGTGGAAATTGGCAATACCGGTACCGGTGCACTGGTACCAATGGTTGTGACCAAGAACATGCTGGTCTATACCGATAACGCCAGCGACGGCACGCCGATGATTTGGGCGCTGGACAAGCAAACTGGTGAAATTCTGGCGGAAATCGAAGCCCCTTCAGCCAGCCGTTACGGCATGAGCTCCTGGGTTCACGATGGTCATCAGTACATCATGCTGCAGACAGGTCCAACCCTGACTGCATTGGCGCTGCCGGCAGCGCAAGCAGCAGCCGGTGGTCACTAAGCGTTGATCATCCGGGGTTTGTAGTGCGCGATTGACTGCAAGCCAAAGGCTTTAACAAAAAAGGCGAATCCGCGAAGGGTTCGCTTTTTTTGTGCCTGTCTCTTTTTAATGTCCGGCGCTATTTTGCCCAGATCTCGACAGTTGCCTGAGCGGTCAGATTTGATCGGCATCGATGGCAAGTTGCTGCTGAGCGAAGCAAGCCGCGCCTTGCAATCCGGGTTGTGCGACAGTGACCTGTCGGACAGCAAGCATGGCACAGAAGTCACGGTAGCCCTGTTTATCGTTGAATGCTGTCAGAAAATCCGCAACCGGAAACACGTCTTGCATGGCGTGCAGCAAGTTACCCGAGAGAGTCACGCCACCGGTGGCTCCCATTCCCAGAGCCAGATCGCCGCAAACGCTGCCAAACCAACTAGCAAATTCATTGATAGTCTGCTGGCATTGCTGGTCGCCTGCATGGGCATTGCTGATGAGTGTTGCCGGGGCATAGTCATCAACTGCAAGCAAGTGGCCATCATGCAAGGCGGCATGCACGCGGCTGAGGCCAGGTCCGGAGAGCACGGTTTCGTTGAGAATTCTGGGGTATTCGCAGCGCAGTATTGCCAGCAGTCTGTCCTGGTTCGGGCTATTGGCCGCCAATGCCATCTGACCAGCTTCTGATTCAATCACGGTTTGCTGGTTGATCAGACCAGCGACGCCGAGGCCGGTGCCGGGTCCTATAATTAATTCTGTAGCGGCAGTGGGCATTGCTGTGGTCGGTGGCCCAGCACGCCAGATTCGAACGTCCGAATCTTTCAGGTGGGGCAGCAAGTGCGCTTGCGCTGAAAAATCATTCAGTGCCCACACTGGAAATTTCAGTTCGCTGCGCAGCGTAGCCAGGGACACGCTAGCCCAGGGATTGTTAATGAGCGGAACGGGTTCGAGATGCACCGGGCCCGGTAACGCCAGACACAGGCCAGCGCACTGGCCAGTCAACTCATTGCAGTATTCAAGCAGTGCAGTGGTGAAATCCGGATACTGGCGACACTGCTGTTGTTGGACCTGCTGCACCTGACCGCGAGCCTGGCCGAGTGTCGCGAATCGACAATGTGTGCCACCGATGTCGGCAACGATAACAAAATGCGGATCAAGTCTGGTGGACATAATGATGAGACCAGAAGCAGAGCCCATGACGAGTCATACGACCAGGAAAACAGTGTGATGAGGGGAGCAAGTGAGACGCCTAGCGTGCCTGACGTCGGCCTTCACTGATAGCGACCACAACAGTGCTATCACCTGTATTGTGCACTGCAAAGGCGGAACCGGCATCGCGCCATGCCCAGGCGCCGGCTTTGGCCAACTCGTGAGTGATGCCATCACTGCGGGTGACATGGAGTACACCCGGTGTGCCTTGAATAATTACTGTCGGGTTCTTGTGGGTCTGAAGTGCAGTGGATTCTCCCGGGGACAGCTCGATTCGGTAGGCGCGAAACCAGGAGTTTTCCAGAACTGGCTCTGCAGTCACTCCTTCAGGCGTGTCGTTGGTATCCCGCGTAACCCCATTACTGTCATTGATCAGTAACACATTGTGAATGATGGCCACGCCATCGTTATGCAAGGTATGAGTAAATGGATCGCGAACATAGCTGGTGTCAGATGTCACATCGCCCCTGAGCGGGCCATTTTCATCACTGATGCGGACACGCAGGATGGCTTGGTTATGTGTATGAGCATAAGTGGTGTCGCCCGGATTGATCTGTAAATCAATCAAGAACAAGTCATCCTGTTTATACACCGTGCGATGCCGGGGTTCCTGCAGCAAGTGTAAGACCTTGGCATCATCACGCCCCACGCCTTGCGCCGTTGCCAATGAACTGAAAGTCAGTAAAGACGCGAATGCGGCCATGCCGGGCATCCTCATACGCTTACGAACCGCAATTGCTGGTCGCAAGCACCGGGAATTTGCAAATCGCATTGGACTTTCCATAACAAAGTTCATCATAAAAAACTCTTAAATAATCAAGCTTTCACTATCCTGGCGATACCGGGTGTGGAAAAAAATCGTTACCCGGCATACGTCATTCAATGCTGTCTTGCGCAGTTGCGCAGACCGGCAGCAATATTAGTGGCAGGGCTCGTAGTGAATTCAATAGGTTTGCTGATTATCCCGGTAAAGGTTTGTTCATCTTGTTGCTCCCTTATTTTAGATAGCTGCAGGCGTTATGTTGTCGCTACAGGCGTCTCGTTGTGGTATCCCGAAGCGCTGCAGTAGTCGCTTGTTATTTCTAGGGTATTTCGGGAAAAAGCTGAGCATATCACGGTTATTTACCGCTCTGAATCAGGTATAAGACCGGGCAATCCTGATTTTTAGCTACTTTGACACAAGTATCATTGCAAATGCGCATTGAGCAGTCTGTGACAAGTCGTTACACGCCGTGTTGGCGGGCCCCTATGCGTATACTCAATGCGGCTAATCTGCTTAAATACGCCTCGATTCGTACGACTCCTGAAGATCAACAAAAACAAGCAGGTTCCCGGCAGTATGATCGACCTACCCACGAAATATCTCGGCAGCCTCCTGTGTGGCCGAGATTTACTCAAGCAATGGCTGCTGATTATCAGCCTGTTAGGCCTGACCTCAGCGCAGGCTCAGATTGGTGATCTAAGTACCGAAAATCCCGAGTTGCTAGCCAAGGTTTTTCCTGACGCGAGTGAATTTTCTGCCAAAGAAGGTTCGCCTCCTGTTTACCGCGCCTATCAGAACGATGCGAATGGCGAATCGCAACTGGTCGGTTACTTGTTTGAGACGCCGGATTTGCCACCAGAAGAAGTCGGCTACAGCGCACCCATTGAAGTGCTCGTGGGTATGGATCTACAGGGCAACCTGACAGGAATTGATTTCCTTTTTTATCGTGAATCCTACAAGAGCATTCGCGGTGACTTTTTGAATACCGAACGTTTCCCGAACCAATTCGAGAATAAAAATATTGCAGAGGGCTTTCGTGTTGGCCGCGATGTTGATGGCGTATCCCGCGCCACTATAACCAGCTGGGCTGTGTCACGCGGTGTTCGAAATGCATCGCGTCAGGTGGCACGGGCGTATTTGGCCGACTCGGAGTTTATTGCCGAACGAAATACTGACGCCATCGCTGTCGAAGTCCTGCAGCAGCAATCGTGGGAAGACATGAAAGCCAATGGTCTGGTCAAGGAACTGGATGTTACCTACCCAGACGGGACGGCTTTACAGCTTGATCTTGCCTTCATGGCGCACGAAGGTTTGGGTGAAGTCTTGATTGGCACTGATGATTTTTCTACAGCTGAACGGGAGGCTAGCAACCGGGTCAGTGATGGTTATCTCATGCTGGTGGGAATCGATGGTGATGCCTCACAACCTTTCCGGCAGGAACGCCTGGCAATACAACAGGGCGACACCACGCTTGGTATTACGCGTAGCCGGTTTGTGTATGCAGGCAGTGCCGAGACAGGCAAGATAGCAGGTCAGGCACGTTTCGCCGGTGCCATGGTGCTGGATCCAGCGATTGATCTGCACCAATCATTCACGGTCATGTATGACAATAGCAGTGACATGGGGAGTCTGGATTCTGTAACGGCAGTAGATTATCAGGTTCCCGCATTGCCGTTGGCGTTGGCACTGGATACTGAATTGCCGGCGGAATATTTGCCAGCCAGCGATGCCGATTACATGGACTATGCAGATGAGGGAACGTTTGCGTCGCTAGTCAACAATGCCCCCTGGGGTGGTGTGGCTGCTTTGTTACTGCTGCTGGCCATGGTCATGACTTCATTCCTGCGCAAGAGCACAACATTGCGCTGGATTACGCTTGCCTACACCCTGATCTATCTGGGTTGGATCGACGGCGGATTTGTCTCCGTATCCCATATCACTAATGCGATCAAGCAGGGCCCCGGTATGTTCTTGCAAGATTTGCCCATGCTCCTGATTATTGTGTTTACAGTTGTGACGACATTGTTCTGGGGGCGGGTATTTTGCTCTTCGCTCTGCCCATTTGGTGCATTGCAGGATTTCATCACTCGCTTCGTACCCAGGCGCCTGCAATTGAAAGTTCCCCAGCGCTTGCATGATATCGGTCTCTACATCAAGTACGGTATTTTGGCATTTTTGATTGTCATGGCGCTGGCTTATAGCGAATTGAGTTTGTTTCAATATTTCGAACCATTCGGTACAGCATTCTATTTCAGTCAATCCCTATGGCTTTGGGTGATACTCATTGCGTTTCTTGTCGCCGCCGCATTGGTGCCGCGCTTTTATTGCCGCTATGCCTGTCCGCTAGGAGCGGCGCTCGGGCTCACGGCGTTGATTTCACCCTGGCGCATCAAGCGTGTTGAGCAGTGTCAGGTCTGCAAGGTGTGTGAGCATGCGTGTCCAACTGGCGCTATCCGTGGCCATGAGATTGACTTCAAAGAGTGTGTGCGCTGCGATGCCTGTGAAATTAAACTCATCGACAAGGCAGGTGTGTGTAAACACAGCGTCGAGGATGTGCGCTCACGCATGAAAAACTGGACACCCATTCCCGTGCAGCAAGTGGGCTAGCCGACTTTCAGCTAACTGCCGGCTCGCATACGGTCAGTGAATACGACAAGCAAATATGACAAAAGAGTTCGGCTAGCTAGAAAGTACGACAAATAAAAAAGCCCCGGGCATCGCTGCTACGGGGCTTTTTATTCACAGTTTGTTACTAGCGGCTGGTTATTGCGCTTCTTCACCCAGCCAGCTGAAATCATCCTCAGACAAATCCAGCAGATCGGCGCGCTCGCGGCGCTCCTGTTCTGCCGCTCTTGCCGATTCCAGCACATCAGCTGGCAAGTCACGCCCGACCACGATGCCGCGTTTGGTTGTTGGAGCGTAATAGATCCGAGCGTTGGCCATTTCGTCGGTGGTTGCCGGGCCATACTCCACGGCAGCCTGGGGGTCGGGATTGAACCGGTTGCGCTCGGAATTGTCGAACCACCAGCTCATGTGCAGTGTGGAGCCAGCAGGAATAAATTTCGGTTCCTCGTACTCGTAAAGAAACTGCCAATTGAAGTCATAGTCGGGCACCCAGAGCAGGGTTTCCCTCTCGCCATCAGGATATTCCAACTCATAGCGCATGGCCTTGCCGCGATAGTGCATGTGCGGACCCATGGAAAGCAGAAAAATATCCTCGGTGATCTCGTGCGTATTGTTCACTTCGTAATTAGGATCGCCCGGCGGGATGGTCCAGCCACTGTGGGGCAGTAAATTGGTTTCAACCACATGGTCGATGACATCGCCGTCTTCGTAGAACACAAAGCCGGCCTGCGTGTTGTCGACTACGCCGGTGCCCGCGCCTGGATCCTTGTGGTAATGCATGTTAACGGTAATGAAAGGGTCTTCCGGCATTAACACGCCCCAACCCTCGGGGTAGGTGAAGGGGCCGCGTCCGGGCACGCCAACTCCCATATGACTGGAGACAATGTGATGCACCCAGGCACCACCTGGCGCCAGCTCAGCCATAGAGATCCAGCGTGGCTTGGTGTGGGCGCCCTCAGGAACGGGCATGGCAATGGTAGGCTGCCAGTCTTCAACTTCATCGGCAACCCGGACCGGGCGTTCAAAACCCACCACCAGGTCAGGCTCGCCAATCCACCAGCCTGATTCCGGCATTTGCGTGCCGACGCTGTTGGAGACAATACCCGCGGCGTCTGCTGCAGCATCCGGATTGCCTTCCAGTGCGCCGCCATCAACCCAGGCGATTAACAGCGCCTTGTCTTTGTCATCGATATAGCGCTCACCTTTGAACTCCCCGCGGTGCCGTTCGTGGGCTCCCCATGGCGGCATGTAGCCGGTAACCAAGGCATTCTTGATCAGGGGTGCCCAGATTTTGGCTTGCTCATAATCCAGCAAGGACATGGGTGCTGTAATACCGCCTACTTTGGGCCCTTCGGGCTGATGGCAGGCAGCGCAGTTGTCTTGAAAAACAGGTAAAGCGTCACCATAAAAGGTAGGAGCCGAGTCTTGTGCTGTCAGCAGGGTTGAGCAGGCAGTCAAGGCGAGGAAAAGCACGGGGCGCGTGGCGTGTCGGACAAGCATGAGGACTGATCCTTGTTATTGTTTTATTCGATTTAGAGTAGAGACAATTGTCGGCGCTGTCCAGTCCCGAGAGGTGAGCCGCAGGCTTGACAGCTGATCGGTTTAAGCGATCAACCCTATCGAATTAAATCGTTTTACCGATTAGAAGACAGTCCGTAACATGTACTCATAGCCTTACATTCACATTCAAATTTAGAAGTTAATTCTTAAAACAGAGGACAACCATGACTCAGACAGTACCTGACGTAGTATTCAAAACCCGAGTTCGCGATGAATCCATTGGCGGCGACAACCCATTTCGTTGGCAGGATGTGTCAAGTGGCGACATCTTCAAGGGTAAGAAAGTCGTCGTGTTCGCATTGCCAGGCGCATTTACGCCAACTTGTAGCAGCACGCACCTGCCGGGTTATGAAGCCAAGTATGATGAGCTGAAAGAAGCTGGAGTCGATGAGGTTTACTGCTTGAGTGTTAACGATGCCTTTTCCATGTTTCAGTGGGGCAAGCAGCTGGGCGTGAAAAACGTGAAGCTGTTACCTGATGGCAACGCAGAGTTTACTCGCGGCATGGACATGCTGGTCAAGAAAGAGAACCTGGGTTTCGGTGACCGCTCATGGCGTTATTCGATGCTGGTCGATGATGGCCGCGTCGTCAAGGTCTTCGCTGAAGACGGCAAGGTGGATAACTGCGAATCTGACCCGTTCGAATGTAGCGATTGCGACACTATGCTGGCTTTCATCAAATCAGATGAGACTCAAGCAGCTTAATCGCTATGTAGAAATAGATTGAACTTATACAGAGGCAGGCGAGTTACCACTCGTCTGTCTCAGTCGGAAGCTCTGAATGCATTGGCATAATCCCAAGCTAGTGCATTATTCTGGCGGCGGTAAGCACTTTCCCCTGTGCTCGTCGCCTTTTTTTATTCTGGTTCACTTTGCCCACGGGTCGTCCATCGTTGCAAAAAAAGCACGATGACCATCGATGATGCGCCTTGTTGCCACGGGGTCGGGAGTTAAAGACCACTCGTTTCTTTCAAAAGTCCCGCCAAGCAAAATGCCATCGCTGCGCGGGAACATATATAGACCCCGGTTACCCAGAATGATGTAGTCGACTTCTCGTTGCGGCAGAATAAAACTAAGCTGGCCTTTAATAGGCATCAGTTCACGATCGGCAAATAATTCGCGTGCACCCAAACCGGTACAATTGAAAATAACTGGTTCGTCCATGCTTAGTAGTTCGTTCTGATGATGGAATTCCCGTACATTAATGGTTCCCCCGGCAGTATAGAAATCTTCCATCATAGCGGGCAGATACACGGCGGGCTCAATTAACATGGTGCTGTAGTGACGCACGTACTGCGCATCGAAAGGGTGCTCGTTCGGCTTCAAGTCGCGATGCTGCGGATACATGGCAACATACTCATCCGTGAATGCCTGGCCATCGGGTGCTTGCGGTTGAATTGTATAGTTGCTGATCCAGCGCACACCATAACGGGGCCCAACCAGATTCTGATAGTAGCGATAAGCGTGACGCATGGCCGATTCGAATTGTGCCTTGAAGGCCGGTGTCAATTCCTCATCATCGTAGACCGAAGTCGGTGACCATTGCCCGCCAGCAATATTGGAGGTGGTATTGGGCGGCAAATCTTTGGCGTAAATCGTAACGTCCCAGCCCCGATCTTGCATGAGTCTGGCGGTGGCGAGCCCGACCGCTCCACAGCCCAATACGGCGCAGCGTTTGTGCCGGCTTTCCATAGCCAATTCCATGGCCAGATGCGCGGTTCCCCAGGACAACGTAATACCACCGCCACCGTGACCGTAGTTATGGATAACAAGTTTGTCGCCAAACGGTTGTGCTTTGACTACGAACCCTTTGGGTCTGAATGGGCGTAGTCCGGCTACAGTGCGTATTACGCGTTCATCAGCAACCATTACGCGCCGTAAGGGTAGTCCTGATGGCGAGTAGTTGCGTGCCGAAGCAGCGGCACTGGGCATGGTTGCGCAACGCGACAACAAGGGCAGCGCGGCAGCGGACTGCAAAAAAGCACGGCGGCTAGGCATGAAGAACTCCGGATCAGCTGGTTACAGTCAGGATAGCGCAGCTGCAGGGGCAAGTTAATCAGCAATTAGTGGTCAGGCTGCCTATTTTGCAAGGCCTTTGTTTTCCTGTGAATTGCTGATCTGAATCTGCCGGCACATTGGCGCTCTTAGCCTGTATTTGAGGGTAAATTACGCTATGATCGGCGCTGATTATTGACAATGCTCACGCCCTCAGGAGTCACGACGTGAAGAAACATTTATTGATATTTGCTGGCTTATTGACCTGTTTATGTGCGCCTGTCTTGCAGGCTCAGGAAGAAACGGTTCGTTACGAATGGGATCTGACTGACATCTACCCAACTGTTGCCGAATGGGAAGCGGCTATGGCGGATATTGCCGAGCGCATCGCTGACTTACCGCAGTTACAGGGAACCCTGGGCAACAGTGCCGACTCTTTGCTGGCTGCGCTTCGCGAGATTTCCAACACCAATAAAGAAACCGCTCGGGCGTATGTGTATACAAGTCTTGAGCGTGATGCTGATCAGCGTCAGCCCGAGACCCAAGCGCGCTTCGGTCGGGCTCGGCAATTGTTCAGCGAGTTGGGTGAAGCCACGTCGTGGATAAGTCCGGAGATACTTGAGGTAGGTGCCGATACGATCGAGCAATATCTCGCCGAGGAACCTGGTCTGGCAGATTTCGAATTCATGCTGGAAGATATTCTGCGCAATGCGCCGCACACTCTGGATCAGCAAACCGAGGCCATTCTGGCTCAGGCCAGCCTGGTGCTGTCATCGCCTGAGCAAATTTACGAAAACTATGCCAACGCCGACATTCCATGGCCGACTATCACCTTGAGCGAGGGTAATGAAGTTACGTTGAGTCAGGCAGGTTATTCGCGCTGGCGTGGTGCTCCCAATCGGGATGACCGCAAGGCGGTGTTCGACGCTTTCTGGGGTACCTGGAACCAGTTCGCCGACGGCATGGGGGCAACTTTGGCCAGCGAAGTCCAGGCCAATGTTTTTCAGGCCCGTGTTCGCAGTCACGACGGTGTTCTGGATGCTAATTTGTTCAATGACGGTTTGCCGCCGGGTGTCTACACTCAGCTGGTAACCCAGGTGAACGAGGCATTGCCGGTCTTTCACCGTTATCTGGAATTACGTGGTCGTATGCTTGGCGTTGATGATCTGCGTTATTACGACATCTACCCGTCACTGGTCGAAGTAGATACCGGAACATTCGATCTCGAACGTTCCAAGCAGATTACGTTTGAGGCACTACAGCCCTTTGGTGAGCGCTATTTAGAGTTGTTGGATTACGGTCTGTCGCAAGAGTGGATGCATAGCCATCCGCAACCCGGCAAACGTTCTGGTGCTTACATGAATGGCTCGGTCTATGACGTACATCCCTATGTGCTGCTGAATCACAATGATGACTACGAATCACTATCCACATTTGCACATGAATGGGGGCATGCCGTGCACTCGCTTCTGGCCAATGAGAATAATCCGTTCGAGAATGCTGGCTACTCGACATTCATTGCGGAAATGGCATCCACGATTAATGAGATTCTGCTTGAGGAATACATGATTGCGAATGCGCGTACAGACGAAGAGAGATTGTTCTATCTGGGTGGCGCGCTGGAAAGTATACGTGGCACTTTCTTTCGGCAAACCATGTTTGCCGAGTTCGAACTGGAGATCCACGAGGCCGCTGAAAATGGCGAGCCCTTGACTGGGCCAAGACTCACAGAGATGTACGGCGAATTGCTCAAGCGCTACCACGGTCACGATGAAGGCGTGCTGACCATTGATGATGAGTACACTGTCGAGTGGGCCTATATTCCGCACTTCTACTACGACTTTTATGTCTTTCAGTATGCGACATCGATTAGTGGTGCTGCCTGGTTCGCTGAACAGTTCCTGGCTGGTGATACAGATGTGCGCGATGCGTTCATACGTGTCCTGAGTGCAGGTGGTTCGGACTACCCGCACGATATTTTGCTGAATGAAGCCGGGCTGGATATGACGCAAGCTGAAGCATTCGAACCGGTCTTGCGCCGCATGAATTCTTTGATGGACCGTATTGACGCGCTGCTATAGTCGCAGCGCATACAGCGTCGTCTCAATCAGGCGCTCCTGACTCGCCAGCTGCAAAGCCTGATTAAAATACCAATAAGAAGACCAATAAGAAGACCAAAAAGTAAGACAAACAAAAAAGGGTTGCCTTGATATAAGGCAACCCTTTTTATTTGCTCATTGTTTGTAGCGATAAACTATTTGCGCTTTGACAGAAGCCACTCAACTACTTGTTGAGCGAAAGTGTCAGATAATACGGGTACGTGGGCGCCGGCACTGATCGTCCACAGCTCTGCCGAACCGCCTTTATTGCAGCCCGCACGAAATACCATCGTGCCTGATTCATATCCAGGCAGGCTGGCATCCAGGTCACGCTGTTCACGACCACGACCTGCTGTGCTGCAACCGTTGTAACTGGCCCAGCGACTTACGGTCTGTATGGCGCTAGGGTAGCGCGTGCCTTGAATATCGCCACCAGTGTAGCTAATGGTGCCATCGGCCGTGCCATGAATTTGCAGAACATGAATCGGGCTGGCAGGTGCCGGCCGCTCTTCCATGTGGCTAGCCCCGGCCAGACTGGCGATGGCTGTAAATCTGTCAGAATGTTCATAGGCCATGCGGTAGGACATAAATCCGCCATTGGAATGGCCGATCAAGTAAACGCGCTCGCTGTCGATTGCATAGTCGGCCATCAGGGCATCGATAATGCTGTTGATATACGCCACGTCGTCGACACTGGATTCGTAGAAATTGCAGCAGGCATCGCTGGCATTCCAGAAACGGTTATTGTCACCGGCAGATTCCAACGTGCCGTCCGGGGCGACGAATATAAAACCGTAATCATCAGCAAGATCACTCACGCCCATGTAAGCATCGTTGCGCATCCCGCTAGAAGTGTAGCCGTGTAACAACATGATTAATGGTGCAGGTGAAGCTTCATCATAATTGGCAGGAACAGTGACCGGCAGCTCGCCGCGTCCGAGATTGATGCTCTGCGCGGACAGTGTCGCACTTAATAGTGAGGTTAACAGCGCCGCTGCGAGAATTACTGCTTTGTTCATAGTGTATACCTGTTTTTGTGCGGCGCCTCGGAATGACACGCAGCGCGTTAGATTGATTGTTAGAAAATTGTTCACGGCGTCAGAATGACTTTGCCGGTTGTTTTGCGACCTTCCAGAGCTTCATGGGCTTGTTGCGCCTGGGCCAGTGGGAAGAAGTGTTCCAATCGCAGTTTGATTTTACCTTCGGTAATCCACTGCAGAACTTCACCGCTGCGCCACTCCAGATCTTCGCGCGTAGCCACGTAGTCAAATAGCGTTGGTCGCGTGAGAAAGAGCGAGCCCTTGGGGCCTAAAGTAGCCGGGTTGAATTCAGTGACAGGACCGCTGGCGTTGCCATAGAGCACCATGTAGCCAAATTTCGCCAAACAGTCGATGCTCTTTTCAAATGTGGCTTTACCTACTGAATCGTAAGCCACATTGACGCCGGCGCCATCAGTAATACGATCGACTTCGCTTTGAAAGTCTTGCTCGGTATAGAGAATGACATCATCCGCTCCGGCTTGTCTGGCCAGTTCCGCTTTCTCTTCGGTTGAAACAGTACCAATCACAGTGGCGCCAAGCATTTTCACCATCTGTATCAAGATCAGGCCGACACCTCCGGCAGCGGCATGAATGAGGCAGCGATCGCCAACATTGACCGGGTAGGTAGAGCGGCATAAGTAGTGTGCAGTACAGCCTTGCAGCATTGCCGCCGCACCTTCATTGAAGGAGACGCCGTCAGGCAAATTGATCAGCATGTTTGCCGGTACTGCTGCATATTCAGCATAGGCGCCGGCAACATTGGTATAGGCGACCCGATCACCCACTTTAAACTGACTGACTCCGGCTCCTGTTTCGGCGACTGTCCCAGCGGCCTCCAATCCCAGAGTCGAAGGCAGGGGAATCTGATAAAGGCCGGAGCGTTGATAGGTATCAATGTAGTTAATGCCAGCCGCTGCCACTTTGACCAGCACTTCACCAGCGCCAGGACTGGGCTGCTCGATGTCTTCGCAGCTCAATACTTCAGGTCCACCGTTTTCATTGACGCGTATCGCTTTCATACTGTGCATACCTTGTAAGGGTAGTGGCTTGAGCGCTAGTTATCGCAAATATTGCCGTGGCTGACAACGTGTACGGTGAGCCAATCTGATAGGTGTAACTCTGTGGCTCAGGGCTTCGTTCGTGCCAGTTAGAGTGTTGGACACTGCCAGAGGGATTGTGGTTGTTCAGAAACTCCCGCCACGCAACAAGACGTTGGTCCTTGAGACTTCGCGCAAGCTGTTGTTGCTGCTTCTGAGTTGTTCCGGGGTGTCGCAAACCCGGCGCACTACACGGCTGGCGGGGGTTCTGCGCTCGGAACACACAACCCATTCAGCCGGTGGTTTGTCCAGATTATAGGTTAACAGCTCTTCTTCACTCATTTGGTGAAAGCGTGGCGTGGTTGGCACGCAAGCAGATAATAGGACGGACACTGTTAGAAGTAACACTAATTTCATGGGGCATCCTCGCTTCTGGGGCAAGATTATCCTCAAGTTAATCAAGCGCCCATTCGAAAAGCCAGCGATTTTACACTGCCTAAAAGTCGGGCATAAAAAAACGGGGTGACTTGCGTCACCCCGTTTTCGGTTTCTTGCGACCTGTTAAGGCAGGAGTTGAGCTTAGAACTCGGCAGTCAGACGGCCGAAATAGTAAGCACCTTGCCAGTCAACTGCAGTACCTGAAGAGTAGATGCGGCCACAGCAGTAATCACTGATGGAGTCGACGTTGGGGTATTCATCAAAGATGTTACGACCGCCGACGGAGATGCGGAACATTTCGTTGATCTGGTACTGAGCTTCCAGATCGGTGAACAGAATGTCATCGAAAGTCTGGAAACGCAGCGGATTACCACCTGAGTTGGCATTGGTCGCCTCACCGTACCAGCTCATACGACCAACCAGAGTCAGATCACCGATACCGTGACGGGCTGTGAATACGCCGCGGAAATTCGGATCGAAGTTCTCGAAATCGAATTGCTCTTCGGCGTTGAGTACCGCACTCGGATCAGTAGCGAATTCTTCCTTGTTGTAGTTCAAAGAAGCTGTGAACGTTGTCGTACCAGCATCACCCCAATCAACCGGCAATGTGGCAACAACGTCTACACCGCTGGTCTCAGTATCGAAAGCGTTGGTGAAGTAGAACACACCACCGATTGACTCGGCACCGGCAACACCAGCTGCAGCCAGAGCTAAATAGTTAGTGTAGGCATCGCCCGAGGTTGGATCGGTTGACACGTCACGAGTCGACACAGCACGGGTGCGATCTTCGATATCGATACGGTACATATCCACCGTCAGATCCAGCTCACCCAATGTTGCGGTGAAGCCCAATGTGTAGTTAGTAGACAGTTCAGGTTTCAGAGCAGTGGCACCCAGTGCCTGGGCCACAGGACCGCCAGCAGGGAACAGGCCAGTGGCTACCGGGAAACCATCAGGCAGACGCGTGGAGACGTTAATTGTGCCTTGCTGACCCGGGGTCGGTGCTCTGAAACCGGTACCGAAGGAGGCGCGAATACCGAATGTGTCAGTCACATCCAGCTTACCAGCCAACTTACCGACGATCTCGGAATCAAAGTCATCGTAGTCTTCGTAACGGATGGCGCCTTGCAGGAACAGGTTGTCAGTCACGTCAGCACTGGCATCAGCATACAGTGCGAATGAACTGCGCTCGTACAGCTCGGAGAACTGTGGCGAGTATCCAGGAAAACCATTGGAACCAACGCCGACAACCTGAAACACGGGGTCACTGGAGTCGGAACAGTCAAGTGTTGAGCCATTGGCAATCGCTGTGGCGCCAGCAGTAGTAGGAGCGCCGGCATCGGTACACAAGTTCCAGGGATCGGGAGTCGCATAGGGGCCGTCGATATAGGAGGCAGTTTCACCTTCAACGACTTCATAGGACTCGTCCATGTAACTGGCACCAAAGGCGAATAACACCGGGCTGGCCAGGCTCGTGTCAACTTCATAAGTGAAGTCAGCCTGAAACTGGGTTTCCGTGTTGATCAGGTCACCAGGGTGGAACGAAGTCGGGCTGTCCGGACCCATGGATGGGTTCACGGTGTTTTTTAGCTCGTATTTAATTTCGTTCTTACCGGTACGGCCGCTGAAATCATATGACAGGCCGTTCTCCAGCAAGCCGCGCATGCCGCCAGCCAGTGAGAAGTCATAAATCTCACCAAAGAAGCGAGGCGTAAAGCCGCCCGGGAATTTTTCCAGTGGCCAGTACAGAGAGCCGTCAGGCTCGCGCAGATATTCGATCGTGCCGTTTTCCGGGTAACGATAGAAGAAGCCGCCGTCTGTGCTGCTCTCGGAATAGCTACCGAAGGCATACGCTTCTGTGTCAGCGTCGAGATCATAGCCAGAGTTGAAGAACACACGACCGGCTTCCTGATTTGGCGCACCCCATGGGTTAACCACGTCACCAGGCCCGATGTTGGCCGCAGGTACGCCAGCCTGGAAAGCAGGGTCTTCGGTGTATTGTGTGTATGAAGCTGTTGGGTCGTAACCTGGCAGAGAGGGGTCAACACAGAACCAGGATTCACAGTACTGCTCGGCGCGTGTTGTGGCGTCCATCTCTTCAAGCTGACCTGATAAACTAAAGAAGCCGCTGTCGCCCAGTGCGAAGCCGATGTTGCCTGACACAGTCATCGCTGCGCCGTCGCCTTCAGCGTATTCACCGCCATCAATGCTGATGCTGCCGCCTGAAGTATTCTCTTTCAGAATAAAATTGATAACACCTGCAATGGCGTCTGAACCGTATTGTGCCGCGGCGCCATCACGCAGAACTTCGACGTTCTGCAGGGCTGCGGCAGGGATTGTGGCAACGTCTGGGCCCTGTGTGCCAGAACCACCGATAGAGACCAGTGCGGCGCGGTGACGACGCTTGGAGTTGACCAGAACAAGAGTCTTGTCGGTCGGCAAGCCGCGCAGGGTAGGTGAACGGACGAAAGTGCCGCCGTCGGAAATAGGAGCCCGGTCGACATTGTATGAAGGAACCAGAGTTTGCAGAATGTTCGCAGTATCAGTGTAGGAAACTGCTTCAATCGCTGAAGCGTCAAACACATCAACTGGCACCGGTGAATCGGACACCGTGCGAGGGCGACCGCGCGCACCAGTAATAATAATTTCTTCCAGCGAAGAAGCAGCGGGATCATCCTGTGCCAACGCAGTGCCTGAGAAGCTACCTGCCGCAATGACGGCTGCCGTTATCAGGCTTGTGGGTTTTTTACGGAACTTCATAAATTGACTCCTGTGGGTGAAGTTTTTCGTGTCAGAACCGTGGGTGCAATTGCCGTGCCATCAGGTACAAGTGTAAGAATAGGCCGGAAATACTGGGACTCGGGGCAACTACGTATTACACTCAGAACCGAACGCGTGCTCTATTTCGGAGATTTTTTCGCACCACGCTGAATCTTGCGCACCGGCAAATTGCATTTTTAAATGCCTGCAAGTAAAAAAGCGTCAAAATGCAGCAGTGGCTTTGCTGGCGGCTGGGGTTATCCAATGCGGATGTCCCGCGAAATGGGCACAACATTGAATTTCAAACGCCCCCTTTTGGGCGACATTGGCAGGGCTTGCACCAACATGGGCAATAGATTTGCACTCAGAGCCAGCGTCCAGCGACTCTGGGTGCTGAATTTGTCGTTCTGTAACGAAGTGTTATAGATGGCATAAGTCCTGCTTGATAAACTGGCCCAGGTTCCATTTGGGTGCGAACAATTTTCTCGCTGAGCAGGTATCGAGCAAATGAATAAACGAGTGACACGACGCGAACTTCTGACATTACTGGCAGCAACCGGTACCAGTGCGACTGTGCTAAACGCCAGTGCAGCGCTGGGTATGATTCCAGATACGCGCCTTAATTTACCCGAGATTCCCCGGGCAGATCCCGCTAACAGACCTAGTGTGGTAATTCTTGGTGCTGGTATTTCCGGGCTTACCGCTGCCTATGAACTGGACAAAGCCGGTTATGATTGCGTAGTGCTGGAAGCCAATTCCCGTGCTGGTGGTCGTTGTTACACTGTACGCTCCGGCGACGTGATTGATGAAGTGGGTAACCCGCAAGTCTGCGAGTTCGATGACGAACCTCATATGTATTTCAATGCCGGCCCCGCGCGCATTCCCAGCTCACACCGCAACCTGATGCATTACTGCAAGGAATTGGGTGTCGAGCTTGAGATATTCATTAACGAAAACAAAGAGACTTATTTTCAGGATGACGCCATGTTTGGCGGCAAACCTGTGAAGAACAATATCCTGACTACCAATGCGCGTGGCTTTATGGCCGAGATCATGGCCAAAAGTTTTACCACTGCCGAATTGGACGAGTCATTTAGCGAATACGAAGCCGAGGCATTGATGAGCGCGGTGCGGTCGTTCGGTGATCTTAATGACGATGACCTTTATACCGGTAGTTTTCGTGCCGGTTACAAAGCCGGCGGTTTTATCGATCACGGCGTACAGAAAGAAGTGGTCGCCTTCAAAGAGTTGTTAAAGACGCGTTTTCTGAACATGGCATTGAGCCAGAACGAAGGCGAAACTGGTCCGGTGTTGTTCCAACCTGTTGGCGGCATGGACATGATCGTCAAGGGTTTTGAGCGCGCGCTACCTGACAAGATTTATTACGACATTCTGGTCACCAGCGTGCAGTTGAATGGCGATGGCGTGGATGTGCAATACGAACACAACGGCATGAAGTACGCGATCTCTGCGGACTATTGCTTTAATTGTATCCCTACCCACTTGATGACCGGTATACCGAACAACTTCCCATCTGAATACGTGCAGGCAATGCAGTACGTCAAACGTGGTGAGGCTTACAAATCAGCGTTCCAGGCCAAGCGACGTTTTTGGGAAGACGACGACATCTACGGCGGTATCACCTGGACCAATCAGCCGATTCGCCAAATCTGGTATCCACCGCATGGTGTGCATAAAGCCAAAGGTGTCATTCTCTCTGCTTATGACTTCGGTGGCGGCATGCACTTCACGCGATTATCTCAGGAAGAACGTCTGGAAACTGCGATCAAGCAAGGAGAAAAAGTGCATCCGGATTACCGTCAGCTGACGGAGAAGGGTATTACCATCGCCTGGCATCGCATGAATCATATGTTAGGTTGTGCGGCGCGTTGGTCGAGCAGTTTTGGTGGCATGACTGAAGAAGAAGAGCGCATGTACCACACCTTGCAAGCACCGGCTGGTGGTCGTCACTATACGATTGGTGACCAGATTTCCATGCACACTGCCTGGCAAGAGAGCGCGATTCTATCCGCATTCTGGGCCATTAATGACATGGTTGAGCGCCGTGGCGGTACGGGCAGGATGCCTGGTCAACAAGTCGTCTGAACCGAATCAATCACCTAGTTGAGTAGAGTAGTAAATGAAATCTAGAAATTATTTGGCACTGTTGCTGTTGGCAGGCGCTGCGTTGACGCAAACTGTTAGCGCACAACAATATGAAGCTTTTCATCTGGCTGGGCTCAACCTGGCCGAACGCGTCTGTGCTACTTGCCATGGTCCGAACGGCAAAGGCAATCCGATCGTCGGTGGTCCGCGCTTGGCGGATATTGAACCCTGGTATTTGCGTAATCAATTAATCGGCTTTCGTTCCGAATTTCGCGGCACACAAAAAGACTATATTCCTGGCTATGAAATGCAGGATTCCGTAGCCCGTATGTCGGATGCGGAAATTGAAGAAGTCGTTGCCTATATTTCGAGCTGGTCGGCGTCGCCCAATGCACCCACCATTACCGGCAATACCAATCGCGGTTCAGAATTGTATGTGAGCTGCGCTGCCTGCCATGGTATCGAAGGTCAGGGTAATGAAGCACTGGCAGCGCCGGGGCTGACTGAAAAAGATGACTGGTATTTGTTTCGCCAGCTCAACTTGTTCAAGTCGGGTTATCGCGGGAGCCATCCCGAAGACCAATGGGGTCAGCAGATGCGAGCATCAGTAGGTGTATTGGAAACATCGCAAGACATCAATGATGTGCTTGCCTATATCAACACTCTCGGTAGCTAGTGATATCGGGTCGAGAGAAACTACGCTGGTGACACCAGCATTTGATTAAGCGTGATGAGGAAGTAAATATGACTAAGCCCAAGAAGACCGAAGAGCCGAACGTAATCGACAATGAGGCTGAAGAGGTCGAAACTGAGGAAGAAACCGGATCGGATTCTTTTATGCCTCAGGTGAGTAATTTCAGTATGGTGTTAATTACCGGGTTTGGTCTGGCACTGCTTGTGATCATTGTCATGTTGGCCAGCGGCACCAGCCCAGATTCAGAAATTGCTGCGCAAAGCGAAAGTACTTCCAGTACTCCAGCTACGGCAGCCCCACAGCCTGCAGCAACGCCTGCGCCAGTCGCAGCGCCACAAACAGGTGATATCGTCGGCGATGGCGTAATAGAGCGCAAAGGCGAAGGCCGGCATTTCTACACCACAATCAAGATACCAGCCGGTGCAGAGACCCTCTACCTGAGTGGTTCGGGTGCGCGTCAGCAGGAAAACGGCACCTGGGGTGACATGGAGCAACAGACTGTGGATACCTTTAATCGCTTCAAGGAAAATTTAGAGGCTGAAGGTTGGTCAATGTCAGACATCGTTCAGGTGCGAGCGTTTGCTGTAGCTGGCGAATACGGACTGCTGGATTTTGATGGCTTCAACCGCGGCTATCGCCAGTTCTTCGGTACTGAAGAGAATCCCATGAAGCCCGTGCGCTCGTTCGTGCAGATCGCTGGTCTGGTGGTGCCAGGCTGGTTGGTTGAGATTGAGATTCGTGCCGCGCGAATGCCCTGAGCGTTCGCTACATGTGAATAGACCTGAACTGAAAAGAGAGGCTTCGGCCTCTCTTTTTTGTTCTGAAGTATCCAATAGTGAATTAACTACTGAGCTTTATTGGGCGGGGGATTAACACCGGGGTTTGTTTGACATACTGTTGATACTCCGCATCATCCCCCCAACGCGCTTGCGCATCTTTTTCAAGCATCGGAATACCGCTAACCCGCGTCAGTAGAAAAATAACGAACACCGGGGAAATCAGCGTCATCAATTGCCAGCCGTCAAGCACCGGCAAGGCGATGAGCGCTACACCGATCCAGAGCACTATCTCGCCAAAGTAATTTGGATGCCTCGAATATTTCCATAAACCTGTTGTGATGAATTTGTTGCTGTTATTGGAATCAGTGCGAAATTGCGTCTTCTGGTAATCGGCGATCACCTCGAAAGCAAAACCCGCACACCAAAGCGCAATACCAGTCATAGCCAAGCCATCGATAGCCACAACAGAGCCGGCGGTGATGGCGGCTACGGCGGCGGAGAGTGTGATAAACACCCAGGCTCCTCCGAGCGTCCAGGTAAACAGAAAGCGCCAGAAATAAGGTTTCAGTTTTTCAAAGCGTCGGTCACTGCCTGCCTTGCGTACGCGACGAAACAGGAAGTAGCCCAGGCGAGCAGCCCAAAGGCAGACGAACATTGCCAGCAGTGTGCTGCGTAGATCCAGATGATCGCTGGCAGCAACCGCTACAGCAATAGTGGCGAGATAGGATAGTGAGCCGATCAGGTCAAAGTAGTGTTCGGTTTGCCAGATATAGGCGGGTATGAAGGCCAGCCAGTGCATGACAAAGCCTGTGGCTGCGCAAAACCAGAACAAAGGCGCGCCATTGAATTGTTCCCCAGACTGACCACCTGCCCAGGCTAGTCCGGCACTGATAACAATAACAACAAGAATTCCTGCAATAGGTTTGAGTGCTGACATGCCTGGACCGATTCAATGACTATTCTGCAGCTTACGTCAGCATAGCGTGAATTGGTTCAGCATGGTGCTGTAAATCGAGAGAGCGATATGCTCGCGGCGGAAGGGTTGAGCTATCGGGCTTGCGGGGAAAGCAGGTCGAGGCGGAGAGCAAATTGGCATGGGAGCCTGAGTTGAGCAGACTCCCGTGCGTAGTCGATTACTGGCGCTGGATCGAATTGGGTTCCAGCTGTGGATACTCGATACCCAGTTGTTCCAGGTAGGAATCGTAACGTGAGGCGTCGTAGTAGAGCGCTTCAAGCTGTTCCTTGTACAAAGCCATGATTTCGGCATTCTTCTCAATCGCCGGCTCATCATCCGGACCGATGAAAGGAATGTATTCCTCCTCGGCGGTTTGTACATTGTCGAAATAATCGTGGGCATCGCTGACCAGATTTTCATCCATGAGCAAATCGAGCATGGTGGTTGCCATTACTTTGGCGCCAGCGACTGCGCCCTTGTGGGCAATTGGTGTGGCCATCGCCATGGCGCTAGACCAATGGTGGCCTTGCAAGCCGCCGACGTTGGATGGAAAACGCAACGTGATAGTCGGGACGTTCCAGGACACATCGCCAATATCATCTGAACCACCTGAGCGCGGAGTCTCGGCTGGTTCTCCGATCGGGCGTAAATCAGTTGCCAGACCTTCCGGTTCGTCGGCACCCATTAGCGTTTGTAGCGCTTTGGCAAAGCGCTGGTCGTCTTCTGACCAGGTTGGCAGGCCCACAGAGCGAATATTGGCATCCATAGCCAACGCTATCGGGCGATTGAAGTGACGGGGATAAGCTGCACCGACGATGCGCCGGCTCATTGTGGTGTCGGTCATCATGGCCGCACCTTCGGCGATCCGTTGCAAGGTATCAAAATTTTCCCGAATACCGTCGGCAGTAATCTCGCGAATGAAGTACCAGACACTGGCGTAGGAAGGGACAACGTTAGGTTGGTCACCGCCATTGCTGATGACATAGTGTGAGCGCTGCAGTGGGTGCAAATGCTCGCGGCGGAAGTTCCAGGCCACGTTCATCAGTTCCACGGCGTCCAGCGCGCTGCGGCCTTCCCAGGGATCGCCGGCGCCATGTGCGGCGATACCATCAAACATATACTCCACAGAGACCAGACCAGTACCGGTCGAGGCGCCCCAGCTGACTCCCAAATTACTTGAAACGTGAGTGAACAGGACGGCATCAACACCATCGAACATGCCATCGCGCGCATACCAAGCCTTGGTTGCCAATAGTTCTTCGGCGATGCCCGGCCACAAGACGATCGTACCGGGCATGTTTTCGCGTTCCATGATTTCTTTGACTGCCAACGCTGCGACAATATTGACCGCCTGGCCGGAGTTGTGACCCTCACCGTGCCCGGGAGCTCCTTCGATCATGGGCTGGCGATAAGCCACCCCGGGCATCTGTGAAGCGCGGGGGATACCATCCACATCTGAGCCGAGAGCGATAACTGGCTCACCGCTGCCCCAGCTTGCCCACCACGCAGAAGGAATACCGGATACACCTTGCTCAACAGTAAAGCCATTGGTTTCCAGTAGGTCGGTAATGTAACGCTGGGTTTCAAATTCCTGAAAACCCAGTTCGGAAAAAGAAAACAGGCTGTCGACAATTTCCTGAGTAAGTTTTTCCATGCCGTCGACAGAGCTTATGGCATCGGCTTTTAAACCAGAAAAACCAGCCTGCCCAAAGGCGACAGAGTTGATGAGAAGGGAACTGGCGAGTCCCAGAAGTAGTTTGCGTAACGCTGGCATGACATTCCTCGATAAGTAGAGATGCAAAGGGGAATAATGCTGCAAGTGCTATGCCACTGGCTATAGGCGCAGGAACGGTAAGGTCATGGTTCGATTGCTGCGCTGGAATAGCTCGTAAAGAAACTGCGCGCAGACCTGAGGGCAGATCAGGGCTTCACTACAAGGCGCTAGCAATGGCGCGCCCTGCAGCGTATTTGGCGAGACTACATGCCGCCCGGTGGACCCATCTGCGAATTACCGCTACCGACAGACTTGTTGAACGACGTATTCGGGGTTCCCTTGAAACAAGCGAGTACCCAGGGATACTGGTTGACGATGTAGTAGCCATACGCACCGTTTCGCATCATGCCGTTGCACTCATCAAGGTCGCCGCTGCCAGCGACATAGTGATAGTCGTCAACAAAAGTCCCGTCATAGGTGCCGCCGGGGTCATTGGCGCTTTGCGGTCGGCTGCCCGTTTTTAATTGGTAGCTACTGGTCACCGCGCGGATCGCGCCGTTGTCGTTGATATAACTGCCAAAGATCGGAAAGCCATCGGCGGCGAATCCTATCAATGGCGACTCAGAAGCGCCTTGCTGATCAAACAACGCCAACGGGTTGCCGTGGTAGTGATAGGTGCCATCGGGTTGTGTGTGGGCGTTGTGACTGTCAGTGCCGAACTGGGTAAGCGGGCTCATGGGGTCAAAGCGCCAGGGCTGATCCATATCATTGCAACCAATGCGTTCATCACCCACGTTGTAGCAAGCCGCCGCGAGCAAATCGATCTTCACACCGTTTAGCAAGATGCCAGTATCAGTCGTCAGCGAAATTGCGGTAGGGCTACTTGCGAATGCAGGATTTAACGGGATGCGAAACTCAGCATCCACAGCACTGACATTGGTAGCAAACGCGGCACTGGCATCATTAAAGTCATGGTTGGGAATACTGTTGGCAGTGATGACGCATTCGCTGCTGTCAGCAGCGACGCTAATCGCTACATTGCCAGTAAAGGAGAGGCCGCGCTTGAGATCGCTAACTGCCGAAGTCAGATTCTCGGCATAGTAACTACATTCCGGGCGTCGATTGCTGAGCAGAGCATCAGATATGTCGACCGCATCGGGCGTGCTACCCATGACTGCGGCGAGTTTGCCGACGTAGATCAGATCGGGTCCGAGTTGTTCGCCCAATGCCCAGACATTGTCGCCCTGCACGCCGAGGTGGATTTGTGTCTCGGTATAGTGCCGCACATAGAAACCCTGAAGCACTTGTGTTTCGGGATTGGCCGGCTGCAGCAAGTCGCTAAAATTGGTTTCAGCGTAGGCAAACAGGGCGTTGGCATTGGCCAATGTGTCAGCTTGCAAAGCGCCAGATAACAGGGTCAGTGAGGTAGTGAGCCAGAGCGCAGTACGCTGCACGAGACCCCTGCGTAATGGTTTGCCTGGTGTGTCTGGGTAGCCTCGAGGGTTAGGCAGGTTTTGCGGGGTTGGTGGTTCCAGAGTGCGTTCAGTAGAGAGTTCTGTAGAGAGTTCACTAGAGAGTTCAGTGCGCCACGGATTCAATTGCGCTGGCAGATAGGTCAAATGCTTCATGAATAGCAGGCCCGTGTGTATTCAATAGTTAGACACTTATACGGCCAGTATCAGGAAATCCGTCGCTGTTTGCGAGGTTTTTCTCGTCATCTCTCGCTACCTCTCGTTACCTCTCGTTATCTCTGATCATCTATAAAAGTACTTGCAGGGCGGATGGTAGCTCTTCGTGTCTCGGCGCAAAGCCTATCTCAGAGTATCGTTTGCTGTGCACTCTTGAACTCGACAACAACGTCGCTTCGCCCATCTCACCGAACAGTAGCTTGACGGCTGCGGCAGGCAGTGGCGGCACCCGCGGGCGCCCCAAAGCCTTGCTGATCTGACTCGTAAATTCCTTATTGGTCAATTCGTGATTGGACACCAGATTGATGGGGCCGCTGAAAGTCTTGTCGCTGAGTAACAGCATGATGGTCTGCAATGCATCTGGCAGGCTGATCCACGACAGGTACTGTTGGCCGTCACCGATTCTGCCGACCGCTGCCAAACGGCCCGGGAGAATGAAATTCGGTAGTACTCCGCCGTTCATACTCAGCACCAGCCCAAAGCGCAGAAAAACCGTGCGAATACCTGCTTGCTGGGCAGTACCGGTAGCTGCTTCCCAGTCGTGGGCAATGCTGGCCAGAAAATCCGTACCGACCGGGCTGTCCTCATCGACTATTTGCGCGCCGGTTTGCCCGTAATAGCCCATGGCTGAAGCGGAGAGCAGGACGGCAGGGGGGCTGGGCAAGGCTGCTAACCGGTCACACAGATGCTGGGTTGTGAGAATGCGGCTGTCATAGATCTGCTTTTTGCGCTGAGCATTCCAACGCCCCGAAGCCAAACTGGCGCCAGCCAGATTAATGACTGCCTCAAGAGGAATGTTCTCGGAGAAAGTCATGATTCCGCGCGTCTGATTGTAATAAAACGGCGCAGTGTGGTCATAGCGGTCCAGCCCGTAGACTGTGTAACCATGCTCGCTTAAACACTGTCGCAAAGCGCTTCCGACGAGGCCAGATATGCCAGTAATCAAGATGTTCTGACTTGTCATGCGATGCTCCCAGTAGTTTTCTTATTATCCCGGTATTCCCTGCTATGCCTGACACTCCCAGAGTACAGACTGCCACCATCATGCAGCAAAAGCGACGGGTAAATATCTATTAGTCTATAACGAGAGTTGGCTGGATCTGGATTAGTGAGCGCCAGACAAAAATACCCTGCAGGGCTGAGCAGCCGTGCCAAGTGAAAATAATTGCTCTATTGGTGATCCGGAAAAATGACAGCTGCGTATAAACCTGCATAGACCAGCAAGATCGGGTCTACCCAACAATCAGTTTGATGGCACTAACCGTCCTGAAGTTGTTGATTGTCCTGCCTGGCTGAATGCGGATTCAGCCAGTTCCCTAGAGGCTTAAGGCTGACTTTGTCAGCCTTTTTTTTTGCCTTTTTTCCGTGCTTGCTTTGCGTCTGGCCCGGATTAGTCAACATTGCCTAAAACGCCCCGAGAATCGCACCCATCAATGTCAATGCGACAACGCAGTAGCCGGCGTTGATGGTGAACGCCTTCATGGAGCGGCCTTCGAACAAATAGAGAATGCCCAGAAACATGGCAACCCAGCCGAAACCGGCAGCAAAGCCGGCCATGGTGCCGAATGCCAGGGTCCCCTCTGGGCCGATGAACATCTCAAGATTGATAGCTGCTACAAAGGTGAGCAGAAAGGCGATGCCGAAAACCTTGCCCATATTGCGACCGGCAAGACTCTCATCGGTGAAGCCGAATGCGTCCATCCAGGCTTTGCCGAACAATGGGCCGTACCAGATTCCGCCCACGGCAAATGCCGACACGCTGGCGCCAAGAATGGCAATCCAGTTGATGACCATTGGTGTTGCTTCAATGACTGATGATTCCATAGTTAAGTTACCTCGTTCGCAATGCGCTGACGTTCCTTTTCTACCAAAACCCGGCGCAGGATTTTGCCTGCCGCTGACTTGGGAATCTCATCGACCAATTCCACTTTGCGTATCTTTTTGTGCGGCGCGACGTTCTCGGCGACAAAAGCCATGATGTCGGCTTCGTTCATGGCATCTTTCAAAACAACGAAAGCCATTGGTATCTCGCCAGCTTCTTCATCCGGTGAGGGAATGACAGCAGCATCGGCAATGGCAGGGTGGCTGACAAGCAGCGCTTCAAGCTCGGCTGGTGCGACTTGATAACCTTTGTACTTGATCAGCTCCTTGACCCGGTCGACGATGAAGAAATAGCCGTCGGCGTCGGCATAACCAATATCACCGGTGTGAAACCAGCCATCGGTTGCTTCGACATTGTTGAGATAACCGCTCATAACGTGCGGACCACGAATAAGCACTTCGCCGCGTTCATCAGCGCCTAGCAGGGCGCCGGTTTCTGTATCGATGACACAGGATTCGGTGTTAGGCAAGACCTGCCCTACAGACCCTATTTTCTCCACGGGCACCGGAGCAGTATTAACATGGGAGGCGCCGGACACCTCGGTGAGTCCATAACCCTGATAGACATCGCAATGCAGGCGTGCAGCGCAGGCCTTTTCGAGATCGCTGCCGAGTGGTGCGGCTCCGGATCCCACAATGCGGACGCTGGATAGATCGTAGTCGTCAACTAACGGGTGTTTGGCCAGGGCCAACAATAGCGGTGGCACAAGGTTGAGACTGGTGATTTTATAGGTCTGCACGATTTGCAGGAATTGATCGAGTTCAAAGCGCGGCACAGTGACCAGAGGAATGCCGCGATAGATGGCGAGATTCAGAATCAATACCATGCCGTAAATATGGAAAAATGGCAGGACGCCAATCATACGGTCGCCATCTTGCATGGTGTTCATCTCGCAAGACAGCACCATGTTGGCAATCAAGTTCTTGTGCGTCAGCATCACGCCCTTGGCCAAGCCTGTTGTACCGCTAGAGTAGGGCAGTGCAACGAGATCCTTGTCCGGATCGATAACGACTTCTGGAACGTTACCGTCGTTATTCAGCAAGTCAGCGAATGCGATCGTATCTTCGGCTTCGCCAAGCACGATGATGTGCTCGATACCGCATTGCTCTGCCGCTGGTCGTGCGCGGTCGAGGAATTGCGGAATCGTCACCAGGCAGCGGGCCCCGGAATCAGTGAATTGATGCAGCAGATCTGTCGTGGAATATAGAGAATTGGCTGTTGTATTGATGCCGCCAAGCTTGGCAACGCCCAGAAAAACCGTGGCGTATTCCGGGCAGTTGGGACAGAAGACGGCACAGACATCGCCTTTGCTAAAGCCCAACCCGGCAAGGCCGCAGGCAAAATGATTGATTTGGGTATTGAGTTGCGAGTAGGTAACTTCGCGACCGGTAGTGCCGTCAATCAGGGCTGGTTCATCAGCTTTCTCTTCGGCATAACGCAGGACTACAGAGGCAAGATCGGCGTGTGGCAGTGTGACGTCGGCTTTTGGGCTGGTAAAAATCAAGACAGTTCCCCCAGTCTCTTCTATTTTTTTGTCAGTGCTTGAAATTTACTAGACCGTTGCTGACAAGGGAACTTAAAAATGCATTTTCGATAATGCTGTTCAGTCTCCCTCGCTGCCAAGACTGGTAATAGCGAAGTGATGGCTATTTATCGAAAAGTGCTCGCGTAAATAGAATCGGTGAGCCTGATATCGGGTAACACCTGAATCCAGATGCAATTGCTTGCAGTCATTGTCCAAGCCGTATTGTTTTAGCCAGTCAATGAGCAATGCGCCTGCACCACGAGAGCGATATCGGGTACTGCTCACCAGATCATCGACATAGATGTGTTTCTCCCAGGCCAGCTTGTTGCCGATTACGAAACCAGCGACACACAGCACTTCACCATCAGCTTCAACATAGGCAAGTTGATAGCCTTCACTGCGCTGTTGCTTGATCTGCGCGATCAGGCTGTCGGTGGTGTATTGTGGACGCAGCTGCAGCAATACCGGACACAGTACGTCGATCTCACTATCTGATTGGAGTAGCTTGACTTGCATGAGTTGGCTCCGAGCAAATTGGTGCGAGGTTATCTGATGAGCATCAACAGGTCGGTCACGCCCACATCGATACCTGCCTGGTTGAGCAGAGTGGTTATTTGACCACGGTGATGAGTCTGATGATTGAAAAAATGCAGCAAGGGTTGGTGCAGCGGGCTGGAAAATTGCAGCCCCTTCATGTTCTGGTAATTAAAGGCTTGCTTGAGCCCAGCCTCATCCAGTTCAGTGGCAAAGGCGATAATCATCGCATCGATTCTCTCACGCTCGGTCTTCAGGTCCGCAAATTGCTCGTAAACAATGTCGTCCAAAGCCGCTGGCGATGCAGTGTCTTGCAGGGGTGCGAGTGCTTGCCATTGCCGCGGGTGATTGGCGAAACGTTTCAGCCAGATGATGTCTGCAACCAGCAAATGATTCAGCGTACCGTGTATGGAGCCAAAGAAAGCCTGACGATCCGCCTTACGTGCCGCGTCGCTCAGTTTTGCGGCGGCAGTGTATAGCTTGCCATTCATCAATTGGTTGTATTCTGCCAGTAGTTGAAAATCTTCGCTTGTCATTAGTGAGTCACTCAAGCAGTGCCAGAAAGTAGCCCGCTGGCAGCAATCCCGTCGAAGATAAACTGTACAGCCAATGCCGCCAATAAGACCCCCATGATGCGAGTGATGACGTGCATGCCAGTGACGCCAAACAAGCGATCTATTTGCCCGGATAGCATCATCATGGCTAGTGTGAAAGCAATCATGGCAATCAGTGAGCCGACAACGACGGCTTGCAAGGCAAGATTGCCTTCAGTATTCGCCATAAGCAGGACCACTGCACCCATAGCGCCAGGTCCAGCGATGAGGGGAGTGGCTAGTGGAAAGACGGAAATATCCTGTTTGGCTCTGGCCTCTTCAGTCTCCTCTTCGGTTGTGCTGGTGCTACCGGATGTGCGCGCAAAAACCATGTCGATACCGATCAGGAGTAACAAAATACCACCGGCAGTGCGCAGTGCAGGCAGTGAGATACCCAGCAGGTTCAGTAGCATTTCGCCGGTGAATGCAAACAGCAACAGCACGCCGCTGGCAATGAGCGAGCCGCGTACGGCCATTTGCCGCCGTCGGGCGGGCGAAATATTGGCGGTCAATGCCGCAAACACAGCAGCTACATCCAAAGGGCCTATGGTGGCAAAGAACGTCGCCAGTGCAACGGTGGCAGTTTCAAGCATCATTGGCAATACCAGAGTGTGATCGGGGGTTTTTGCGGCTGTCAGTCAGGCCAGACAGCGCTCGATAGCGGCCTGACAATGAATGGCAGTAGTATCATACAGCGGCGTGTCAGTCATTTCCTGTTTGACCAGCATCGCTATTTCAGTACAACCAAGGATCACGCCCTCGGCGCCTTGGTCAGCCAATATCTCAATTTCCTGTAAAAAAAGTTCGCGCGACTTTTCAGTGATGATGCCCTGGCATAATTCTTCATAAATGATGCGATGAATTGCCGCTCTGGCATCCTCTTCAGGAATGCATGTGACGATGCCAAATTTTTCCTCGATGCGTGCTTTGTAGAAATCCTGCTCCATTGTGAAGCGAGTGCCGAGTAAACCTACCTTGCTGACCTGGTTGGCGCGCAGTTGTTCGCCAGTTGCGTCAGCAATGTGCAGCAGCGGAATATCAATAGCTTCTTCGACGGCATCGGCGACCCGGTGCATAGTGTTTGTGCAGATCAGGAGAAAATCGGCCCCGCCGTGCTGAACCTGTCGGGCAACCTGAGCTAACTCTTCGCCGGCACCTTGCCAGTTATTGGCATGCTGCAAGGCTTCCAATGGCGCAAAATCAATACTGAAAAGACATAGCCGGGCCGAATGCAAGCCACCCAGCTTTTGCTTGACGCCTTCATTGATGAGGCGATAGTAAGTGGCCGTTGACTCCCAACTCATGCCGCCTAACAGGCCAATGGTTTGCATGTGGATTCCTTGCAATGACTGTCTGCTATTACTGTTGGGGATTGGTTCAAGCGAGCAATGCGCTCGCCATGTAAGCTTGGGGTTATCGAAAGCCAAGATACCACGATTCTCTACTGCCAGATAGATTGTCCTTCAGGGGCTCGCCATGCATCATGAATTCAATATGGGAATGGATTAAACTGACAGCACGCTCATGCTGAATCAGAAAGCTGGGCATGGTTAATGACTGACGGATGTACAACTTATGTTCAAATATCTATCTGATCATGACGCGCAGTTGCGGCCATCGGCAGCGCTCGTCAAATTCAGTTCGCAGCTTGTTGCTGTTGGCCTGTTAGGCGTGCTTGGTTCACTTTCTTTGGCCGCGGATTCGACGTCTTCAGAGGGTTTTGTCAATGTTCAGGAGGTAATCCCCGATATTCGTACCGAGGTGCGTTATTTTACGGCAGACAATTTTGTCGGTGCGCCAATCGCTGGCTATCAGGCAGCGGTCATTTTAATATCAGTCGAAGCAGCCGCGGCATTGCGGGACATTCAAGCTGATCTGGCCCCGTTCAATCTGGGCTTGAAAATATTCGACGCCTACCGTCCACAACAAGCAGTTGACCATTTTATCCGCTGGGCGGAAGATTTGCAGGATCAACGTATGAAGCCGCAATTCTATCCGCAGGTTGAAAAGAGGAATCTGTTCAGAGATGGTTATATTGCTTCACGTTCGGGGCATTCACGCGGATCTGCGGTCGATTTGACGCTGGTTGATAGTCACACCGGTGCCGAACTGGATATGGGCACGCCCTGGGATTACTTCGACACCTCATCCTGGCCAGACAGTTCTGCAGTGACTGCACAACAACGCGCGAATAGACTATTATTGCGTAGTGTGATGACGCGACATGGCTTTCGGCCGCTGGCCGAAGAGTGGTGGCATTTCACATTGAATGACGAACCTTATCCCGATACCTATTTCAATTTCCCGGTTGAATAGCATCGCACAATCTCTGGTTCTGGCAGTTTGCCAACAGGACAACCCCGGCATAATGCGGTCAACTCAGTAGACGCGCAATGCCGGGGCGTGCTGCAGAATGCTGCAGAGTGCAAACAAAAAACAATCAACAATCAACAATCAACAATTAACAATAAGAATAGCGACTAGCGCGACAATCTGCGTTATCAAAAGGCCCATTATGAATTTTTCCTTCCAGAAACACGCCTATTTCTATCTGTCACTTTTTCTGATTTTTGCCGGCGGTGCATTGGCCGCGTTCGTGCAAACCAATGCTGGGTCTATTGCAATCAGAGATGTGCGCTTCACCAGTGCCAGTGGTGCAATCATGAGCGGCTTGCTTTATGTGCCGGAAGCAGTGAGTGCGCAACAGCCCGGGCCAGGTGTGCTGGCCGTACATGGCTACATTAATTCTCGTGAAACCCAATCTCCCTATGCCATTGAGTTATCGCGGCGGGGGTATGTGGTGCTGGCGATGGATCAGCGTGGCCATGGCTATTCGGCACCACCGGCTTTTGCGGAAGGTTTCGGTGGACCGGCCGGGTTACAGTATTTGCGTGGTCTCGACATTGTTGATCCCGACCAGGTTGTTCTGGCAGGTCATTCGATGGGCGGCTGGACGGTGCTCAGTGCGGCAGTGCAAATGCCCGATGCCTATCAGTCGATTGTTGTCTCAGGTTCTTCCACCGGCACCTTCGGTGTGCCTGCCGGGGACAGTCGTTTCCCGCGCAATTTCGGTTTGGTGTTTGGCCAGTATGATGAATTCTCTGGCAGCATGTGGGCATCGCCCACCGGTGTTGGTATCGTTGACACCGAAAAGCTGCAAACCCAATTTGGTGTTACATCGCCAGTGCAGGCTGATCGTCTCTATGGCTCAATCGCGGCAGGCACTGCTCGACAACTCTACCAGCCAGCGCAAACTCATCCGGCCAATCATATAAGTCGCAGTGGTATCGCTGCCGCAGTGGATTGGGTGCAGAAGACCAGTAATACACCGAGCGCGATTGAACCGCGAGATCAAGTCTGGCAGTGGAAAGAATTCGGTACGCTGATCTCGTTATGCGGCGCCATTTTATTTTTGTTAACTGCCGGTCGCATGCTGTTGGAGATTCCACTGTTTGCCGATTTGCGCAACAAGCCTGCAACTGCGGCAGGTATCCGCGATCAAAGCTGGTGGCTGGCTGCATTGTTACTGCTGGCTATACCAGCGCTGACTTATTTCCCCTTGCAGGGCCTTGCCGCAAGTATTACTACCAGCGCGATATGGGCGCAAAACCTGACCAATGGCTTTGTGCTCTGGGCGGTGGGTAATGCACTGATATCAGGACTGTTGCTTTTGCTTTGGCATTACCTGCTCGGCGGTAAGGCCAAGGGTGGAAATCGCAGTGCCTATGGTATTACCACGCTCGGTGGCTTTTCGGCGCGGCAAATCTATCTGTCTTTGTTGTTTGGCGCAGCGGTGGTAACCGGGTTGTATGTAGCGCTGGCGATTAACCATTGGTTGTTTACTGCTGATTTTCGTTTCTGGGTGATCGCAATAAAAATGATGAGCCCATTGCAGCTCAGGCTCTTTCTGTCCTACGTATTGCCGTTCACATTTTTCTTTTATGTGTTTGCTATTGTGCTGCACGGTCAGATGCGGGACAGCAACACCCGGCCTGAGTGGAAGTCCGCAATGATTAATGCCGGTCTCGCAGGTGGTGGTATTGCATTACTATTACTGTATCAATATGGCAGCCTGTTTTTGACTGGTTCTCTGGCAATACCTGCGCAGGCATTGTTAACGATTGTTGCTATACAATTCGTCGTGGTGCTGCCAATCGCCGGACTGATTTCCACGCGCTATTTCTCTACCACCGGATTGATCTTGCCTGGTGCGATTGTCAATGGCTGTTTTGTCACGTGGCTGATTGTAGCGGGGCAAGCAACGCATTTTGCATTCATTGGCTAGACTCTGGCGCTCGTCGCAAACCTTGCGTGTGTCATAGCCAAGCCCGTTTATCATGGGATATGCTAGAGGCCAATCAATAATAAGTCAGGGTGAGTAGTTTGCGAAAACCTGCGATGTCAATCCTCCTCGGCGCGCTGCTGACGGCATGGTCAGCCGCTCAGGCAGCCGAGATCAGCTTCCCGAAAACGATAGCCTGGTCGGCTTACCCCACTGGAACCGGTGGTTATAGCCAGGCCGTTGCAATCGGCAATATTCTACAGCGTCAATACAGTACTAACTTGCGTGTAATTCCCGGGCGCAATGATGTTTCCCGGCTTGCGACACTGCGTGCCGGCCGTGTGCATTTCTCTGCGGGTGGTTCCGAAGCGGTATATGCCCAGGAAGGCATTCTCAATTTTGCATCACGCATCTGGGGGCCACAGCCTGTTCGGGTATTACTCTCCAACTATTCTGATTCCTGCTCCTTTACTTTTGCCACAGCAAGTGATGCCAATATCAATAGTGTTGCGGATTTGCGTGGCAAGCGTGTCACCTTCGTGCAAGGTGCGCCGTCATTGAACAACGCTACAGCGGCACTGCTCTCCTATGCCAATCTCACCTGGGACGATGTCACTGCAGTTGAGGTCGGGGGCTACAATGCTTCCATTGATGCCATTCTGAATAACCGAGCCGATGCTGCAGGAGGGGCGTGTAACTCTCCGCCATTTTTGCGTGTGGAAGCCTCGCCGCGCGGGCTGACATTCCCGGAATTGCCGCATGAGAATACCGAGGGTGTGGAACGCGTGCGTTCACGCTTGCCCTGGTATGTGCCGCACATTGCCGTCGAGGGGCCAACGATTCCCGAGTCAGGCATTGAAGTGTTCACTTCGGCTTATCCCTTGCTGGTCGGCATGGAATATTCTGATGAGACTATCGTCTACAGCATGGTCAAAGTGATGACGGAACATTTTGATCAGTACAAAAACAATGCACCTGGCGCCAATGGCTGGGAGATGGGCAGGCAGAAATTAGATCAGGCGTTTGTCCCTTATCATCCTGGCGCAATTCGCTACTTCAAGGAAATCGGCGTGTGGACAGAAGAGGCTGAAGCGCTCAATCAGCAAAATCTGTTCAGACAGGAAGTGCTGAAGAATGCCTGGGATGCCTTTATGCCGACAGCTCCAGAAGATTATCAAGCCTTTCAGCAGGCCTGGCTTGTCGCCAGGGAATCAGCATTGGCCGCTGAAGGCCTGATTACCCTTGGTGTGGGTTTGTAGCGCAGATGACAGATAAACACTCACAAGCGACCGTAAAAGTAGAAGTCGAAGATCTGGACAGTTCGGTGCAGCAGTTTCGTTATCGGGAGCTGCCACCACACTGGCAAAAAACAATGGCATTGATGACGGCAGTTGCGATTGTTCTCGCCATCAATCAGATTTTCAATCTTGGTTTTCTGGTCGGCTACGTCATGCTCGACAGCCGCTACATGTATCTCGTCACTGGCGTGATGTTGTGCATGGTCTTTATTACGTTCCCTGCCAATCGCAATAGTCCAAACCATGTTCCCTGGTACGACGTGGCGATTATGGTGCTTATCGCCATTATCTTTTCCTATTTCGCATATTTCGCTGAGCGCATTGTGCTGGAAGCGTGGGAGTTTGCTGCGCCGACGGTGGGGGTCGTATTGGCATTGCTGACCTGGGCAGTAGTCATGGAGGCGGGGCGCCGAGCGGGTGGCTGGCCTGTGTTTGTTATTGTCGCCGTGTTTTCTTTCTACCCTACTTTTGCCGATCAATTACCAAACGTCATCGCGGCCCTGAGCATTCCGGTGCAAGACGTGGCGATCTTTCATGTCATGGGTGAAGAGAGTCTTTTCGGCATTCCCATGCAAGTGTTCGCGCAGCTCGTGTTCGGCTTTTTGGTGTTCGGAATCTGTTTGCAATACACCGGGGGTGGGCCGTTTTTCATCAATCTGGCATTTGCACTGCTGGGCAATTTGCGCGGCGGGCCAGCCAAGGTCTCAATTTTCTCCAGTGGTTTGATGGGCTCGATGAGTGGTGGTCCGATTTCCAATGTGCTGACTACCGGGCCGCTGTCTATTCCTGCCATGCGTCGAATCGGATTTAGTAAGGAATATGCCGCAGGCGTAGAAGCTTGCGCCTCCACCGGTGGCGTGTTTATGCCGCCGATTATGGGTGCCACCGCTTTCGTCATGGCGAGTTTTCTTAATGTCAGTTATGTCACCGTGGCTATCGCGGCCATCGTGCCTTCGTTGTTGTACTTCTTCGGTCTGTTTATGCAAATCGATGCTTACGCCGCAAAACATGATTTGCAGGGATTGCCTGAAGAGGAGTTGCCAAGCCTTGGGTCAGTTTTCAAGGAAGGCTGGTATTTCATAGTAGTCTTTATGGCGCTGATCTGGATGTTGGTGTTCCTGCAGCGTGAGGCAGTAGCGCCGTTCTATGCAACTGGGCTGCTATTGGTTATCAATCAATTCACGTCCCATCGTCTGTCAATTGAACGCTTCATGCAGTTAGTTGCAACCATGGGCAAATTGCTGGCCGAGTTAGCCGGTATTCTTGCGGCCATCGGCTTGATTATTGGCGGCCTGGCAGTGACAGGCATTGCTGGCACTATCGCCAATGACCTTGTCTATCTGGCTGGTGAGAATGTACTTGTGTTGCTGGTAATGGGTGCGCTGACCAGTTTCATACTGGGTATTGGTATGACCGTCACCGCCGCGTATATTTTTCTGGCGATTGTACTAGTGCCAGCTCTGACCAATTCCGGTCTGGATCCACTGGCGAGCCATATGTTTGTCATGTACTGGGGAATGTTGAGTTTTATCACACCGCCGGTGGCACTGGCAGCATTTGCCGCAGCTTCAGTCGCAAATGTTTCGCCCATGCGAGCCGGGTTTGAAGCCATGCGACTGGGCGCGATTATTTACTTTGTGCCTTTCTTTTTCGTTTTTAACCCGGCGTTATTACTGCAAGGTAGTTTTATGGCCAATACGTTGGCGATCTCTACCGCGTTGGTTGGTGTGGCGCTAGTCTCAGGCGCTCTGCAGGGCTACCTGCTGGGTATCGGCAATCTGGGGCAGCGCTGGGCAGGGATGTTAGTGCGCTGTCTGGTTGGCCTGTCCGGTTTGACTCTGGCACTGCCGGCTGGTGGATTATTTGGCTTCAGTCAGTGGCTATTATCAGGAGTTGCGCTGTGTTTGCTAGCCGGAGGCTTGCTGCTACGCACGACTGTTGTTACCACGACTGAAAGCGGCAGTGTGGATTTACCGCCCGCCACCTAGCGGGTTTGCCAAGCCGAGATTGTGCAATGACGCTGCCCGTGATCGGGGCTGGCAGGGCCAGGCCGTCTAGACTCTGGATTTGGCGTTCACATACCGAGTGATTGCTTCTGGGTCACTATGGATATGACGCTCTATCACTGCGACGAGATCTTTTTTCGATACCATGCCGAAGTTGGCGATCAAGTCCGAATTGAGTACAAGAGCAATCAAGAGCAGGACGAAGAGTGCCAGATAGAGGAACGGCAGCTCGAAGCCTAACAGACGCAAGCAGGCAGTGAAGCAAACGCCAAATATCAGGAATGAACGAAGTTTGGCTTCTCTGTGAATCTGCCGTTTGGCTCTGACGAGCAAATGAAAATCGCGTTCATCCATGCGGGCCTCCAGGATTGATTGAATACGGGGTGTCCGGCAAGTGACTACGTTGCTCGCCGGGCGTACCGCGAATGGCTGCATTTGAATCAGCCTAGCAGCTTTGACAGGCCACTTCCCGTTGTTTTCAACAGAACGTGAACTGGCTTCGGATCAAGGGTTGTGGACGTCCCGGCGTAAAGCTGGCTATCATGCTGGCGAGTTTTCCAGCAGGAACGACAATGACAAAAAAATCTGCCCGGCAATTAGTTTCCCCAACCCGCCGCCGTCTTCTGCAGGCCTTGCCATTACTAGGCTTGCCAGGATTGCTAAGGGCCCAGCCTGGCGCTGGTATTGCCCTTCGCAAGCTGCATTCCTTTGATCTCCAGGTGTCAGATGTAGCGCGCTCACTGGCTTTCTACCAGCAGCTCTTTGCCGCACCAGTGCAAGCCAGACAGGGTGAGCGGGTGTGTCTGCGTATTGGCACAGGGCCGCACTATTTTTCCTTGTCACCACAAAGCGAGGGGAATACTCCCCATATCAGTCAGATCGGTCTCAGCGTGGCCAATTTTGATATAGAGCGAGTCCGCGAACAGTTGCTGGCCTTTGGTATCAGTCGCGCACCTGTGCCCGAACCGGGTCAGCCAGCTTTGCATAAAGCCTTGCAAAGTTGGGTCGAAGTCCGTGAGCCGTCGTCTGGTGGAGCAGCTACCGGAACGCCAGAGTTGTATTTTGCTGATATTGAAGGTCTGGTGTTTCATCTTACCGCTACAGATTACTGTGGCGGGTCTGGTGTTACGGGCAATGTTTGCAATTCCATTGAAACGGCTGAGACTGCCGGTCTTATGGAGTTGGTGGATATCAGTCACTTCACCAATTTTGTCAGCAATCGTGAGCGGGCCAACACGTTTTACACCACCACGTTCAATAAGGACTATCAGGTCTATCAAGGGCCGAATGCGCCAGTCATAGGAATTGGCGACGGTATTCAGTTTCTCATGTTTATTGGCGGCGCTCAGTCCGGGCCGCCGGAAGCCCCGGCGACTATTCATCACGCCTGTTTCAGCGTCAATGATTTCAATGTTGCTGAATTGCGTGCACGGCTGACATCGGTCGGGTTGAGTCCACTCGCCGATGGCGAGGAAATCGGCCCGATGAAGCATTGGGTAAGTATGCGTATGCCAGATAGGGGCGGGGCACCTGGCGGAACGCCCGAATTGTATTTTACAGATCCGGATGGCATCCGAATTCAACTGCAGGACCCGGGCTACTGCGGTGGTACGGGCTATCTTGGTGACAGTTGTCCCGCATTGTAAAATGGCCAAATCAGTAAGCACGCTGATTTGGAATAGATTAATACACTGAAAATGAACAAGGCTTGAAATCAGTCTGCAGGGAGAAGTATGGAATATCGATATATTGGCAAAAGTGGTCTACGGGTATCCCCGATTTGCATGGGTACAATGAGTTTCGGAACCTGGAGCGATAAACCAGAAGCTTTCCGTATTCTTGATAAAGCCTATGAGCGCGGTATTAACTTTTACGATACTGCCGAGGTCTATCCGGTGCCACCCACAGCGGAATTGGCTGGTTTGACCGAAGAAATATTCGGCAAGTGGATCAAGACCAGGCCGCGAGATGGTCTCATTATTGCCACCAAGGTGGCAGGAGCTGCCTCGGGCTGGTTTGTGCCGCCAATCAGGGAAGGCATGACCGCTATCGACCGTCATCATGTTGAGCGCGCCGTCGAGGGTAGCTTGCGCCGGTTGGGCATCGATTATATCGACTTGTATCAAGTGCATTGGCCCGACATGATCGTGCCTATCGAAGAATCGATGGAGGCGCTGGACCGCCTGGTAGCGGCCGGAAAAGTGCGCTATCTCGGTACGTCCAATGAGAACGCTTATGGTCTGACCAAAGCCAATACCGTTGCTCACTATGAGGGCTTGGCGCGCTTCGAGTCGATTCAGAACAATTTCTCATTGTTGAATCGACGCTTTCTGGATGAACTGGCAACAGTTTGTCGCCGGGAAAACATCTCTCTTCTGCCTTACTCGCCAATCGGTGGTGGTGTGCTTAGTGGCAAATACAATGGTGAGAATGTGCCCAAGGATTCCCGCTTTGGTGAATACGAGAGTCAGACTAATCCACGCCAGCAGGCCATGGCCGCGCGCTTTGTCAATGAAGGCACGTTAGCGTCTACGGCACGCTATGTTGAGATTGCCAAGGAAGCGGGTATGTCGCCTGTGACACTCGCTACAGCGTGGAGTATGAACTTTGACTTTGTCGCCTCCACTATAATTGGCGCGCGCTATGTCGGGCAGCTGGATGAATCTCTGGCGGCGCTCGATGTACAATTAAGTGATGAAGTATTGAGACTATGTGATGAAGTCCATCAAGCAATTCCTTATCCCATGGGCTAGTGCCTGTTTGGCGCTGACCGTGGTCACAAGCAAAGCAGAAACCGTACATATCGCCCATTGCCAACAGGTTTGCCCGGAGCAATCTGATACCGCTAACGAACTGGTAGTACGTCATCTCTATGCAGCGTCCATTAATCCCGAGTGGGGATTGGCCGAATGGGTAGCCTATCGGGTGGTCGATGGCGGTGTCGGTATTGCCTCTCTGCTGCCCCGTTATTGGGAGCCTGACGCCTTGATGCGTTCCAGTATCGACATTGATCTGGATGGCGGCGAGGGGCCACGCGTGGTACGTCCGGATTTGAGCAATGCGCAGGACAGCGAATACCGCACCAGTGAGTTTTTGTTTAATCCCGAGGATCGTGGCCGGCTGGCACCAATGACGAGTTTTGGCGGCACGCCTTATTGGCAAGAGCTCAACAATCTGAGCAATATGGCGCCTATACCACCGGCGCTGCGCATCGGCAGTTGGTCGCGACTGGAACAGGCTATTAACAGGCTTGCCGAGCAAGCTGATTTGTATGTGCTTGCCGGCCCGTTACCCGACAGCAATGGCGAGGTGACTGCGTACTACAAAGTCGTGCGCGATAATACGGCCCAGGCGGCGTTCATCTTTGATACCGGTCTGGCAGAACATGTGAATTTTTGTGAGCAATCAAGCTCATTGGCAGTGATCGAGCAACAATTGAGTTTGTCATTGTTTCCAGCATTGCAACTGGACAACAGTTTGCTTGCTGACCTCGGCTGCGGTAATCCCTAATTCAAATCCGACGCACAAAAGACAAGCAAAGTTAACAATAGACAACGAACAGGCCCAGTGCCACGAGGATAGACTTTTGACCTACGCTTTTACTCCTGCCGCCATTCCGGCAGTACCCGTTTCCGAACTCGATTTGTTGTTTCCTGTGAATCGTATTTATTGTGTCGGGCAAAACTATTCTGATCATGTCAAAGAAATGGGTGGTGATGCCAAGTCCGGATCGCCAGTCTTTTTCAGCAAGCCGGCCAATGCGATTGTGATTGAGAACAACTCGGTTTCTTATCCGACCATGACCAATGAGTTGCATCATGAAGTCGAATTGGTTGTTGCGCTATCTTCAGGTGGTAAGAATATTGCCCAGCAAGACGCACTGAGCCATGTTTTTGGTTATGCCGTAGGGGTGGATTTCACGCGTCGCGACTTGCAGGCGCAGGCCAAGAAAAATGGCAAGCCTTGGGATGTGGCGAAAGGCTTTGATCAGTCCGCCCCGATATCGGCAATCAAACCAGTGCACAACAATGAGCACATAAGCGCAGGTACTATCGCGCTCAGCATCAATGGCGAGCAGCGTCAGCAAGCCGATCTGGCGGAAATGATCTGGTCGGTGCCTGAAATCATTGCCGAGCTCTCGCGCTATTATGAGCTCAAGGCTGGCGACCTGATCTTCACCGGCACGCCATCGGGAGTCTCAGCAACAGTAGCTGGCGATCACATCAAGGCGGAAGTGGCGGGTGTTGCAGAATTGGAATTCGATCTGATTGGTGATGTGTGACATTTCATCAGGTTAGTCTGATTGTCATACTGATTAGTTTGCTTGTTCTGCTGGTGTGGGGCAGATGGCGCTATGACGTAGTTGCGCTAGGCGCACTTTTCGTTGCCGGGCTGTTGGGTGTTGTACCGCAAGCCGAACTTTTCTCGGGATTCGGTAATCCAGCTACCATTACGGTTGTGCTTGTTCTGATTATCAGCTTTGGGCTGACCCGTTCCGGTGCTGTGGATTACGTGCTACCAATCATTGAACCACTGCAGAGTAAGCCCTTTCTACATATCGCCGCGTTAACTTTCCTTGCTGCTTTTCTATCGATGTTCATGAATAACGTTGGTGCGCTGGCGTTATTGATGCCAATTGCCATTCAGTCCACCACCAAGGCGGGACGCCCACCTGCGACCGTTCTTATGCCATTAAGTTTCGGTTCGATTCTCGGCGGGCTCGTGACTTTGATCGGTACACCTCCGAATATTCTGGTTGCCAGCTACCGCGAAGAAGTGACTGGTGAATCATTCTCCATGTTCGATTTTTCACCGGTCGGTGGGGTGGTTGCTCTGTGCGGCATTTTTTTCATGCTGATAGTCGGCTGGCGACTGGTCAAAGTTCGCAAGCAGACCGCCGGCATGGATTTGTTTGAGATTGAGGAATATCTGTTTGAATTGAAAGTCACCAAGGAATCGGAACTGATCGGCCAGACAGTGGGTACGATGAAGAAAATGCTGGTAGAAGCGAAGATGGACTTACTCTCCTATGAGCATGGCAAGAAAATGGTTCGGGTCGTGAGCGCTGACAATGATCGGGAGTTGGCTGACAACATGCGGGTTATGGTGCAAGGCCCTCATGACGAAGTACAGAAGTTTGCCAAGGATAATAATCTTGGCATGCATACCGCCATGAATGGAATGCAGGCTCTATTGCACTCTGAAGACAAAGAATTTTCCGAAGTGGTCATCACACCGAACTCACGTTTGATTGGCGCAACGCCATCATCGTCAAATTTCAATAACCGCTTCAAGGTCAATTTGTTAGCCGTGTCACGTTCTGGCAAGCCACATCGACAACGATTGCGTGATTTCAAATTTGCCGCGGGTGACGTGTTGCTACTTTATGGAGAGGAAGACAAGTTACAGGACGCGATATCCCGTATTGATTGTTATCCTCTGGCGCGGCGGATGCTCAGTACAGGGCAATCACGCAAAGCGCTTGAAGCGCTGGTAATATTTGTGTCTGGGATCTTGTTGGTCGCTGCCGGTGTTTTATCGATTCAACTGGCGCTTGGTCTGGCGACAGTAGCAATGGCATTGCGCGGCATTATTCCAGTAAAAGAGTTCTACGATGGTGTGGACTGGCCAGTGGTGGTCTTGTTAGGGGCGATGATCCCTCTTGGTGCAGCGCTGGAGACAACTGGCGTGATGGATCTGGTGGTGAGTGGTTTTCTCTCTGTTGCAGGCGGATTGCCGCCAGCAGTCATACTTGCCCTGTTGTTGATTGTCACCATGACAGTATCTGACGTGCTTAATAATGCGGCTACCGCGATTCTGATGGCGCCAATAGCCTATAACATTGCTATTTTTCTGAATCTGAATCCAGATGCCTTTCTCATGGCAATTGCCGTGGGTGCCTCATGTGCTTTTTTAACGCCGATCGGTCATCAGAATAACGCTCTCATTATGGGGCCGGGTGGATATCAATTTGGTGATTACTGGCGTATGGGTTTACCGTTGGAGATTGTTATTGTGTCAGTCTCGGTCCCGATGCTACTCATTGTCTTTCCGCTTTGAGGCTGGCGAATTGAAAACTGTGTGTTATGCTGTTGGCATACACAATATCAGTGCGACTTGAATTGTTCGCTGTCGGAAATATTGAGTCAAATACATGCGCGTAAACTGGAAGACCTATAATCCCGGCAAGTTCTTCGACGAATTGATCAGTAGCCCGGGTTACGCGCGTAAGCCAGCCCGGCGACTTGCCAGCTATCTCAAATCCCTTACCCATGATGAACTCTTGCAGAAAAAAACTGCAGCGGAGCTTGCCATCAAAACTATGGGTATCTCGTTTACCGTCTATAGTGACGCTGGCAATATCGACCGTGAATGGCCGATGGATATTATCCCGCGCCTGATCAGTGCGAACGAATGGGATACCACCAGCAAGGGTCTGGAGCAGCGACTCAAAGCGCTCAATTGCTTTATTCATGATCTCTACAACGACCAGAAGATATTGAAAGACAAGGTCGTACCCAAAGAACTGATTCTCAATTCCGCCAATTTTCGCAAACAGTGTGTCGGCATCAAGCCCAAGTACAATGTATGGGCGCATATTTGCGGCACTGATTTGATCAAGGATGCCGACGGTCAGTTCTATGTCCTGGAAGATAATCTGCGTGTGCCGTCCGGCGTCTCCTATATGTTGGAGAATCGCCGGGTTACCAAACGCGTTTTCCCGGAATTGTTTGAGAACAATTACGATATTCGACCGGTCACTGAATATCCGACACAGCTTTTCGATATGTTGGCGTCATTGTCGCCGCGCAATGTGAAGTACCCGGAAGTCGTGGTGCTTACTCCGGGCATCTATAACTCTGCCTACTTCGAGCATTCTTTTTTGGCTCAACGGATGGGTGCCGAACTGGTAGAAGGCGGAGACCTCATTGTTGAAAACGATAAGGTCTTCATGCGCACTATTGACGGTTTGTCGCCGGTTGATGTGATTTACCGTCGCATTGATGATTTGTTTCTTGATCCGTCAGTCTTTAACAAAGACTCGGTGTTAGGTGTGAGTGGCTTGTTTAATGCCTGGGTGAAAGGCAATGTAGCATTGGCCAATGCGCCTGGTGCCGGTGTAGCCGATGATAAAATTATTTATACCTACGTGCCGCAGATCATCAAATATTATCTGGATGAAGATCCAATCATTCCCAATGTGCCCAGCTACTTGTGTATCGACAAAGCGCAGCGCGATCATGTTCTGAAGAATCTCGACAAACTCGTTGTTAAACCGGCCAATGAATCTGGCGGCTATGGCATGCTGATTGGTCCACAGGCGAGTAAAAAAGAGCTAGAAGAGTTTGCCCGCCGTATCAAAGCCAATCCGCGAAACTACATGGCGCAGCCATTGATTGCATTGTCGACGGTTCCCATTCTTGGTGATCGCGTCGTCGAGCCTCGGCACGTCGATCTGCGACCGTTTGTCTTGCAAGGTGAGAAGAGCTATGTGACGGCTGGCGGCTTGACGCGAGTGGCAATGGTCAAGGGCTCTTATGTCGTGAATTCATCCCAGGGTGGTGGCAGCAAGGACACCTGGATTGTAGGGGATAACTAGGGCCAAGCGATGTTACTTTCCCGGGTTGCAGAACGAGTTTACTGGCAAGCACGCTATCTTGAGCGCGTTGAAAATCTTGCACGCCTGTTGAGTGTTTACTCGACGTTGTTAATGGATCTGCCCAAAGGCAGCAAGCTGGGCTGGCATACGCTGGTGCAGATTTCGGGAACAGAAAAGCATTTCAACGCCCGCTATAAACAACAATCCGAACGTAATGTAATTCGCTTTCTTCTCGCAGAACGTAACGGCTATTCAATTCTCGATTGTCTGGCACTGACCCGTGAAAATGCCAGAACGACGCGCGAGATCATGCCAACAGAAGCGTTCGAGATGATTAATAATCTTTATTATCTGGCACGCGATAAAGCCGACAAGGCCGTTGATCGCAGTACGCGCGGCGAGTTACTTGACCGGATCATCTCTGAGTGCCAGCAGATTACTGGCCTCCTCGGTGGCTGCATGAGTCGTGATGATGCCTATTGTTTTGTACGCCTTGGGCGTAGTCTGGAGCGTGCCGACATGACTACGCGGATTGTCGATGTAGGTTCCGGCGATCTGTTGGAGCCGTTAGGCGAAGGGGCGATTGGTGAAGATCAGAGTACTCCTTTTGAAAATATCCTCTGGGTGAATGTGCTGCGCTCGCAAAGCGGCTTTCAAATGTATCGTCAACATGTGCGAGAGCGCATTCGTGGTGAAGATGTGGTCAAGTTCCTGTTACAAAATGATCAGTTCCCCCGGGCGACTGCGCATAACCTGACTACGATCATCAAAGTGCTGCAAAAGTTACCGAACAGTTCCAAAGTGAAATGGCAGGTGGACAAGACCCAGCGATTGGTACGTAATGCCGAGATCGAAAAGAAGATGGAGAAGGGCTTGTTAGGTTTTCTGGATGAGTTGCAGCAAGAGATTGCTGCGATACACTTCAAGATTGCTGAAACCTGGTTCTTAGCTAACAAATAACGTGAAAAATTTCACTTGTAGCTGCGGCCAAACACTCTTTTTCGAAAACACCCGATGTCTGAATTGCGAAAAGCAGGTTGGTTTCGATCCAATCCAGCGAGCAATGTTTGCGCTTCCCGAACGACAAGACGCCAACGGCAATCTGGAAACTATCTACCTTTGTAAGAATTCTGCCGATTATGGTGTGTGTAACTGGCTAGTCACGGACCCCGGCGCCAGTTATTGCATGTCCTGCTCTCTTAATGAAACCATTCCCAATTTGCTGGAAGCCAAGCGGCGACGCTGGTGGAAAAGCATGGAGTATGCCAAGCGGCGCCTTATTTATTCGCTGTTGTCCTTGCAGTTGCCAGTCATCGGCAAGGCCGAGCAAGAGACGGGTCTGGCGTTCAAGTTTATCGAGGATCAACGTACCAACCCGGGCGTTTATGAAGAGCACGTAAATACCGGTCATTATAATGGGCTTATCACAATCAATATTGCCGAGGCTGACCATGTCAGCCGCGAAATCTCGCGGCAATATACGGGCGAGCTCTACCGAACACTGCTGGGCCACTTTCGTCACGAGAGCGGGCATTACTACTATATGAAGCTGGTTAGCAAGACGCCGGCACTCGCGCAGTTTCGCGAGTTATTTGGTGATGAAACACTGGACTATGGTATGGCGCTGCAAAACTATTACGCCAACAAGAAAGCACTTTCTCACGACCCGATGTACATCAGTCACTATGCCCAATCCCACCCGCTGGAAGACTGGGCTGAAGTCTGGGCGCACTATCTGCACATGGTGGATACACTGGAAACAGCTGGACAGTTTCACTTGCAGCAGGGCGCGACTTATCTGGATGATATCGAGGATACGTTGCAAAAGTGGTCAGAGCTGACCTTGATGATGAATGCGTTGAATCGCAGTATGGGGTTGGAGGATGCGTATCCCTTTACGCTGTCGGCTTTAACGATGGCTAAGCTTCGTTTTGTCCATGCTCTGATTTATCCCAATTAGTCGCCCAGGCCATCGGTGGCATCTGCCGAAAGGCTTCCTTCAGGCGCAAATCCCAACTGCGGCTCAAGTCACGCAAGAAGTCGCTGTCTGAATCGAAGCGGTGGGGCTTTTCCAGCACCAACGCATCCGTTTTGTACATCAACAGCTCGATGGGTGGGCCAACACTGAGATTGCTGCGCATGGTGGAGTCCATTGAGACCAGGGCACACATAGCGCTGGTGTCGAGATTCAATTCAGGGTGCAGGATACGATCCAGGATCGGCTTGCCATACTTGCTTTCGCCGATTTGCAGATAAGGGGTGTCGTCAGAGGTGGTGATGTGGTTGCCTTCGGGATAGATCATGATGATCTCGTGCTTGCTACCCCGAATCTGCCCGCCGATGATAAAGCTGGCTTCGAAATTCTTGCCTTCGACGATGCGTTTTTCCTGCTGTTCACGGCTCAGGTCACCGACGTAGTCAGCGGCCTCTTCAACAGTTGGCATGTTTAGCAGATTGTCTTTGGCATTCTGCTTGATATCGCTTTTTATCTTGGCGATGGTGGCCTGCGTGGTCGCCAGATTGCCAGCCGTGAGAATAACAAACGACTTCTCGCCTTCGACACCGAAACGAAACATCTTGCTGTAAGTAGATACCTGATCAATGCCGGCATTGGTCAGGGAGTCGGAACAAAACACCATGCCCGCGTTAACGGACACTGCTACACAATAAGTCATACTGGGACCGCGATCTTGCTGAGCGCACAATAGTACTAAGTTAGCCCGAAACTGGATAGCGCTATTTCCAATAGATTTCAGCGGTCTTGCAAGGTGGGGGGTATCGCCGCTTCGGGGAATAACTAATCAGCGGTGGCGAGTCAATTTACCGGGTGCAGTTGCCGCAAGGCCGGTCGCGAAGATCGGCCTATGGGTAGCCTGCCCGTCTACAGGGTAAGGCGCTATTGCAAGTTTTCGGAACTATCCAACTGGTCGGGTAGATCGTCCAGCATCAGGTAGTCATATTCCAGAGCAATGCGTTTGCTATCGAGGCGCTCCTCGATACGGCGGCGCATTTCTGTCACTCTGGTTTTGCCTTTGGCAACTGGTTGCTCATTGTCGTCATCATTGGCCGCTTCCGGCTCGATGTTAACGGCACCTGCTTCCAGTAGTTCTTTACCTGAATCGAAGTCATCCCACTTTTGCTCTTTCATGGACTGCCTCTCTGTTAACGTAAAACACTGCTTGGGTTAAACATTGCTTTGGTAGAAAAGGCACAACGGTGAACCGAGTGTCTAGTCAAGTTATCGGTGTTAATGGGCGCAATCTACAGCGAAAAAAAGGTCTCTGGGAAGAAATATTTTCACTGTCTGCATGAGCTGTATTTACTCGCGCCAAGACTAGGGCAGGAATATGACCATTTCGTGAATATTGCCGAGGTTTTTTGGGATTGATCTGCTGTAACGCAAGTGACTGAATTTTAAGCCGTTGCGGAGCGCGGGAAAGTGTTCTCGGGTACTGGAATCAGGCGTCAGCCAATTGCGCAATGGCATCCTGACGCAGTTCTTTCTTGGCAATCTTGCCAGTTGCCAGGCGGGGGAGTTGTGCGCTCTGGAAGAATACATGCGCCGGGATTTTAAAGGCGGCGATCCGTGTAGTGAGAAAATCCTGTATTTCGGCTTCTGTCACAGAAGCGCCTTTCTTCAACATGACGCTGGCAACCGGGATTTCTCCCAGTCGGGTGTCGGGAATGCCATAGACCGAGGCTTCGGCAACTTCCGGGTGCTCACTGATGGCATATTCGACTTCCGCACAACCAATATTCTCGCCGCCACGGATCACGATGTCCTTGGCGCGATCGAGAATGATCAGAAAGCCCAGAGCATCCAGCTTGCCGATATCACCGGTATGAAACCAGCCATCTCGCAAGACTTCAGCGGTGGCTTCGGGCTTGTTCCAATAGCCCTTCATGATGGAAGGGCCTTTGATGCAAATCTCCCCAATTTCTTCGGCTGCCAGAGCCTCGCCGGCCGCATTGGCAATTTTGATCTGCGTGACTGGTGGCGAAGGTCTGCCGGTACTTTGGGGCCTGGCCTCGTAGAATTGACCTGTGATAATGGCGCCGATCGCATTGGTTTCGGTCAAGCCATAACCCAGTCCGGGCAATGCTTTGCGGGGAAATTTCTGGATTATCAGATTCAAGTGTTCTGGAGGCCGCGGAGCGCCGCCACTTTGCACACTGCGCAGGCTGCGCAAGTCAGTGTCGGCGAATTTTTCAGCATGCATCAATTCCCATGCCATGGTGGGCACGCCATGGAAAACCGAAATACGCTCTTGCTCGATCATTTCCAGGGCGACGTCCGGATCCCACTTGTACATCATCACAAATTTGCGCTGTATCGGGAAACAGGCGAGAAACTGTGCATGGCTACCGGTGACATGAAACAGGGGTACGTTTGACAGGATCGCAGGTGGAAATTCGGGGTTGTCCTCGCGCAATTCGGGGCGCAGCACTTCGTTGATGTCTTTGACAAATTTCCAGGTATAGATCGAGCTTAAAATAGATCGATGGGTCGCCAGTACGCCTTTGGGTTCGCCGGTTGAACCAGAGGTATACATGATTGAGGCGTCGTCATCTGCTGCGACCGCCAGCGCTTCGATTTCCGTATCGCTGAGGGGGTCCACGCCATCCAGCAGGGCATAAAACTCAGGCTCGTTCGACGTGGTCTCAGGTTTGATCAGTACAGGTGAGAGTTCCAGCGGCTTCAGGTAGGCATCGATCTGTTGGCGGCGTGCCACATCGCAAAAGATGATCTTGCAGCCACTGTCGCGTAATCCATATTCCAGTTCAGGTCCCTGCCACCAGGAATTCATTGGCACAGCGATGGCACCAATACTGGTAGCGGCCATATAAGCAATACACCATTCCGGCGAATTTCGCGCACAGATAGCAATCCGGTCGCCCTTGGCAATGCCGTATTGAGTGATTAGCACGCGGCCGAGCTGACGGGTCATTTTTAATGTGTCGGCGAAACTATAGCGCTCTTCGTCGTAGACCAGAAAATCGCGATCGGGTGCTTGCAAGCCCAGAGCATACAATTGGCTCAGGTTTGCGGGGATATTGCTAAAGACTTCGAGTTCATAGCCATCGATGACTTCGGAATGCACGGCCAGTGGCATCCCCGGCGCTTTATGCTCTGCAACTATGTCTTTGAGTTGCGCCAGATCCTGACGGATTTCGTCATCGCTCATCATGAGGGGATTACTCAGTCTTGAATTCCAGGGTCACTTTGCCCATCACGCGGCGTTCGTGAAAGATGTTAAAAGCAAGCACGTAGTCTTGATAAGAAAAAGTCTGCGTAACAACTGGATTCAACTTGCCGTCGGCGTAGAACGTTAGCAACTCGCGGAAATTTTCTTCATAGGCGGCGGGCTCTTCCTTGCGAAAACGGCCCAGAAAAACGCCGACCATCGAGGAGCCTTTAAGCAGAGCGAGGTTGGCCTTGTATTCGGGGATGCGACCACTGGTAAAGCCAACGACGAGCAAGCGACCATTCCAGTTAATACAGCGGCAGCTTTGGTCAAATAAATCACCACCAACCGGATCATAGATGACATCAGCGCCGCGGTCATCGGTCAATGCTTTTACTTTGTCTTTCAGTTCGCCATCGCCATAATTAAGAACTGCATCGGGATTCCAGCGCTTGACGAATTCCAGCTTCTCGTCGCTGCTGGCTGCGGCAATCACGCGCGCGCCCATCATCTTGCCCAGTTCCACGGCGGCCAAGCCAACACCACCACTGGCACCCAGTACCAACAAGGTTTCTCCGGGCTGTAATCGGGCGCGTTGTTTTAATGCGTGGTAAGACGTCGTGTAGACCATGGCAAACCCGGCGGCTGTCGGGAAGTCCATTTGTTCGGGTATCTTGCGGATCGCCTTGGCATCCACAGCGACTTCCTGAGCCAGTCCGCCAATGCCCGGTGTAGCCATAACACGGTCGCCAGGTGACAAGTCAGTCACGCCTTCGCCAACAGATTTGATGACGCCGCTAATTTCGGAGCCGGGTATGAATGGCATGGGAGGTTGGAACTGATACTTGCCCTGAATCTGCAAGGTGTCCGGAAAATTCAATGATGCGGCATACACTTCAACAATGGCTTGTCCGGCTTCGGCGACTGGCGTGTACAACTCAACTACAGTGAGGTTTTCAGGCGGGCCGTAGCTCTGGCACTGAATTGCTTTCATGGGCTTTTCCGATAATTCAAGATGCCGGATTCAACCATGAATAGGCGGTAACTTCAAACCATGGCCAGCCGCATTCAAGCAGCTTTACGGCCGCTGCTACTGTGGGTAATTGGCATGGGGTGATGCCGTGTTGAGCAGGCACTGGCAAAGCGGTATATTGAGCGCTGCATACTAACCTGAAACAGTGTCAGCCTTCCCCCTCGATTAAACAATGTGCAGTGGTTAGCCAGTGAAACAATCATGTTAAGCGAAGAAAGGCGTCAGGCCTATCTGTCGGCTATGGGTATTGATGTTCTGTACCCACGGCAGCCGTTACCTGGTGCGCGTCCGTCGCCTGTCTATGAATTGCCGCCTGTCAAACCTGCAACTGATTCTCGACAGCTCGCCAGTACAGCGGCCCAGACTCGTCAGCCGGCGGTGAAGAACCCAAGCCATAGTGCCAACTTGCAATCAGTGCGCGAATCATTGGGAGGCGTTGGTAAAGCCCAGGCGCGGAAACCGGTTGCTGAGACTGCTGAGGGCGATCCCGTCACGGCTGCAACAAATGCCACGCCGGAGCAACCTGCGATTAAAGCGGCGCGAACCGAAACTCGCACGACCCAGGCACCGCAGAGTTTGCAATTCCGTCTGCGCTATTGGTCAGTGTCAGAACAACTTGGCTTGCTTGCCGAAGAGCCAATTGCCTCAGCCAACATGCAACAGGAATACCCGGCGCTATTGAAAGCAATTCTAGTCGCACTCGAGCTGGAAACGCCTACCCACAGCGAAGAGTTTGTGTGGCCGTTTTCAGCGGCTATGCCAGCCTCAGAGACTGGCGCCGACAAAGCAGCGCAGGCCTTGCGTGGATTTATCACGAAGCGTCTGGAGCGCGACAAATTCGCCAATTTGCTCGTGTTCAGTAGTCAGCTGCTGGAATTGCTGCCAGAAGCGCAGGCGCATCAGGATCTGGCTGACTACCAACTGGCCAGCAATGTCTATCTAACCCGTACGCATAGCCTGGGGGCCATGCTGCAGGTGCCTGAGCTGAAGCGGGAAGTGTGGGCACAATTACAACCATTGCGGAAACGACTGCAGTCCGGCAAGTAATGCCGAGTGTTATGCTGATGGAAGCCAATAAATCTGCCCAGTTCTTTGCTCGTAATATGCGCAGTAGCGATCTTGATCTGGTGGTTCAGAACGAGGCTGCTGCTTATGACCATCCGTGGAGTAAACGAATTTTCATCGACTGTTTGCGCGCGGGTTACCAATGTTGGGTGCTGGCTAACAAGAAGTTAATCGTTGCGCATGGCGTCATGTCGGTGGCGATTGGCGAATGCCATTTGCTAACCCTGTGTGTCCATCCCGAGTATCAACGGCAGGGCTATGGCCGTAAAATGTGCACGCTGTTGCTGGAGCGTGCCTACAAGATGGATGCTCATCAGTGTTTTCTTGAGGCGCGCGTTTCCAATGCCTCGGCACTGGCGTTGTATCGTACCTTAGGGTTTGTCCAGATAGGGGAGCGTAAAAACTACTACCCCGGGAATGATGGTCGCGAGGATGCGATAATCATGTCGCGAAACTTGCCGATGCCTTAAGTAAAGAAAGTATAAATTCTTACTCAGCCCGATCCTGATCGCTTGCTGAGGATTTACCAAGTAGCCGCATCAACAATTTAAAGCAGACAATGATCAGAACGGCGGCCACCATGATGGCTGCCAGCATGACCACGATGGCGAGCAAGGTTTGCAGTAGCTCCGCCATCGAGATGTCTTGCCACATCGACAATCCCCACAGACTTGCTGCAGCAATTGCGATGCCTGCCAGCGCGGCAGCTGTTTTTTTTCTGACGTTGAGTAGTGAAAAAATCAAAAGTCTGGATGTCCTTCGCTATCGTGATATGTCGCTTTGCATTCCGGGTAGCTGCGGCAGCCCCAGAATTCGCCGTGTTTACCTTTGCGTTTGGTGAGCAGATTGCCACATTTGCGGCACCGAAAGGCAGGCTCTGGGGCGCCATTATGATCGGCCAGACGCACTTTGCAACCCTTGCTATAACCACTGCAAAACCAGTATTCGCCTTTGTCCGCTTCTGCTTTGACCATCTGTCGCGTACACAGAGGGCAACGATAGTCTTCATTGATTTCGGTGCTGGGTTTGCCATGCAAGTCATTGAGCGTCGCCCGGCACTTCGGAAAATCACTGCAGCCCCAGAACGGGCCCTTCTTGCCCTCGCGGCGCAACATGGGTTTGCGACACTCCGGGCAGGGGTAGTGTTTGTCTCTTGCCGGTTTATCACTGATTGGTTTGTCGTTGTCAGTCATGCGCAGTTCCCGAGCAATAGACCGAGTGTCGAAACAGGTTTGGCAAGCAGCCAGAATCAGGCAAGCAGTTCGTGTAAAGCTTCCAGCAGTCGGTCGTTTTCAGCGTCAGTACCAATGCTGATGCGTAATTTGTCCCGCAAGCGATCCTGATCGAAATAGCGGATCAGAATTTTGCGTTCTTTCAATGCCAGTTGCAGTGCTTTGGCATCCATCTTGTCGGGCACTTGTGCAAGCACAAAATTGGCATGGCTGGGCAGGACAGTAAATCCCAGTGAGTTCAATTGCTCAGTGAGCGAGTTGCGCGACTGACGCACCCGCTCCCAGGTCGATTGGGCGTAGTCTTGATCGGTGATTGCCGCCAACGCGAGTTTTTGAGCGATCAAGTCGGTGTTGTAACTGTCCCGGGTCTTGTACAGCATTGGCGCAATGAGACTTTCGGCGCCCAGTCCATAACCAAAACGCAAGCCGGCCAGTGAATAGCCTTTGCTCATTGTTCGCAGGATCAGCACATTTTCGTGTTTGTCGATCAGTGGCACAGACTGGTAGTTCTGCTCGGGCTCGATGAAATCCACATAGGCCTCATCAACTAAAAGAATACCCGAAAAAGCCGCTGCCAATTCAGACAAGTAATCCTGACTCAGCAATTTGCCGCTAGGCGCGTGCGGATTCACCAGAATGCAAAGTTTGGCATTGGCCTGTTGCAGCTGCTGGGCGAAATCTGCCGGCATTGACCAGTCTTCCTGCAAGTCAATCTCGTGAAGTTTGCAACCCTGAACGTCGACCAGCACGGGGTACAGTGAGTAGCTCGGCCGTGTTACCGCAACGGTTTCGTTGCTGTCTACATAAGTGGTCAGAATCAATCGCAGCAGTTCATCGCCGCCATTGGTGGCCATAATATTGTCTGGACTTATGCCATGCAGTTGCGCTGCCGCCCGACGGAAATCATCAGCCAGTGGCGGCGGATAGCGTCTTAAGCTAGCAGCATCCAGATTGCGCAGTGCTGCTTGGGCTTTTTCTGAAACAGGGTAGGGGTTCTCATTGGTATTGAGCTTGATGACCGCAGGGTCATTGAGCTGTTCACCAGGAGAGTATCCTTGCATCTTTTCAATATTCGGGCGTTGATAGGTCATGGCCTGAGCCGGAGGGGCGGCGAAAAACAGTGAAGGTTAATGGGTATTGTATCAGTGGGCAACTGAATCTGCCTGGCATAGGCCAACTCGCAACCGGTTTCAATGTAGCAAGTCGGAGCAATTCGCAGCGATCCTAGTTCTCAGCAGCTGGCCGGTAGGTTTGCAATCTTGCCGTCCAGCCAGCCAACCAGCGCTGCTCATTGCGTGCTTCGGGTGCATTGCGCACGCGCCGCTCGAGCATCCGTGCCGCTGAGTTAATGAAGCTGTCAAGGTCGGTCGCTGCAGGTTCCATGTTCTGCAAGACTTGCAGTAAACCCCAACCTTGTCCCTGATAACGCTCACTGACGCGCAAGCCGCTACCCTTGAAATGCAAGTAGTCAATCAAGGCATACAAGCCATAAGGTGGGGCCGCTCTGGCGACTGACTCGAAGCGTTGTTCAATGACCGACACCTCCGCTGCAGGTAGGCCAGCTGTTAGTTCCGGCAGTGTTTGCCATAAACGTCTTGCTATAAACACTGCCTGTTCATTTCGCGTTGCATAGAGAAAGCGGCGCAGTTGTCCCATTTTAGGCATGGCAAACTGCGCATAAAACTCGGAACGGCTTTGCCACGGCGCCCCGCTGTGGCGGGCCGCAGCAATCCAGTCCGGTACGTCGAGACCTTCGGTGAGCATGAAATCGATTAAAGCCGGAAAAGTTTCCTCAAATGGGGCCTGCTGGCCGGCAGGAATCCAGATAAAGTGGCCAATTCCAAGGGAGGGGAATTGCTCACCTTCGTTCCAGCCGGTGAGGCAGTCCTGATCGCGGTTGCACTCATTGGTGAAAATCTGGTCGCCGAGCCAGGACAATTGCCGCGAAGACAATTCTGGTAATTGTGCCCAAACGCTGGAAAAAGTCGCGAATTGGAACAGCAATAACGCGAAAAACCTGTTGAATCTATTTGAATTTGCTGGCATTTTGAGTTGTTCTGTTAATGTGACAACCGGGCTATAAGCAGGTCTCGAAGGCATGGAAAAATGCTGCGCCGCTGTCTCGATCAAGGCCGGGACTCTCCAATGCGCCTGAGTCCTTGCGCGAAATTAAGCACAAGCAAGCGCGCTAACAGGAAACCGGGACAATACTATCAGCTTGCCGCGACCCATGATTACATAGTCGGCCAGCAACGCTGATTGCGTAGTAGAACGATAAACTGCACAAAAGACTGCACAAACGATAAGCGCAATAGAAAACTGGATCAGTGGTGCTAGTCAAAAACGGCTTGCACGGTTGACCAGAGGCTGAAAGGTAATGACTGAAACCGCAACCACAGATGATGTAGAGATCGAATCGGACGCATCCGATGTGCCAGGCGGTGCTTCGAAAGACGAGTTTGTTGCCAAGCTCTCGAAAATCTATCAGCGCCTGAAGTACAGCAAGAAATTAAAAGTGGCAATGAAGGAGGTTGAAAAAGACCTGCTTGAGTTGCTTGGTGTGCGGCTGTTTACCATTTATCAGTCCGTTGATAACGGCAAAGAGATCATGGCCAGCATCAAAGGCGGTGATCCTGATGACGACGACTCAATTGAAATTCGTGTGCCTTTCAGCACGACATCTCTGGCGGGATACGTAGCGCTTAGTCAGCGCGCGCTGGTTATTCGCAATGTTAAAGACAGTAAGGAATTGACGGATGTTCACCCCCGTCTGCAATTTGACAGCAAATTCAGCGACGCCAAAGGCTGGGCGGTCAAATCCCAGATTGTTGTGCCTATCAAGGATGAGATCCTGTTAGGGGTCATCCAGCTCATTAATTTTGAAGGTGATCGCGAGTTCACCAAGATCGACCTCAAGCATGCCTTGATGGTCAGTCAAATGTTAGCCAAACAATTTCGCTCTTCATTGCAAAGCACCCAGGGGCCTTTCGACTATTTGGTGCAAAAGGGCAAGATCACCAGCGCCGAGTTGGATGAGCTGAAAAATAAAACATCACTGTACGGCGGTTCAGTAACGCGTACGCTCATGGATGACTTCAAAGTTGAAGCAGACATGATCGGCAAGTCACTGGAATATTATTACCGCGTTCCGTACATGAAGTATGACCCCAACCATGAATTACCAACTGACTTGCTGGAAAACATCGGTGTAAGTTACTTGCGCAGCAATCTCTGGCTACCGGTAGCGGGCAACAAGGAAGAGGCTGTCATTCTGATCGACGACCCTTCCGATTATCAACGCATCATGGAAATCCAGGGCGTTGTGAATGCTCGCAACTATATATTCCGCGTCGGTTTGCCCGAGCATATTTTACAGTTCCTGCGGGGTGGCGGGCCGGACGATTATGAAGAGGGCTTCGACGATATTTTCTCCGGTATGGATGATGGGGGTATCGAGCTCGAAGACAGCGATGAGGATGAAGAAGACGAAGCGCTTGCCGAAACCTCGACCATCATCCAGCTCGTCAACCGGATTATTACTGAGTCGGATCGCTTGGGGGCTTCGGATATCCACATCGAACCGGGCAAGGACAACGCCCCAGGTGGCGTGCGCATTCGAGTGGATGGCATTTGTCGGGAATTGTTAAAAATCCCCAAGGAACACTGCGCGGCATTGATAGCCCGCATCAAGGTTATCTCGCGGCTCAATATTGCGGAAAAACGCTTGCCACAGGACGGCAAGTGCAAGCTGAAAGTGCGTGGCAAGAAGCTCGAGTTGCGTGTGGCCACAGTGCCAACGGTGCAAGGTGAGAGTGCCGTGTTGCGTATTCTTGCTGCTGGTAGTGCGATGCCGCTGGACAAGTTGAATATGCATCCTCTCAATCATCAGAAGGTGGTTGATCTGTCGGCACATCCCCACGGCCTGTTTCTGGTAGTTGGGCCAACCGGTTCTGGTAAAACCACTACGTTGCACGCGGTACTGGGTTACATCAACAAGCCGGAGCGCAAGATTTGGACCGCTGAAGATCCGGTGGAAATTACCCAGCCCGGATTGCAGCAAGTGCAGATGCTACCGAAGATTGATTTTACGTTTGCCACAGCGATGCGGGCATTCTTGCGTGCTGACCCGGATGTAATTCTGATCGGTGAGATGCGCGACCATGAAACCGCCAGTATCGGCGTCGAAGCCTCGCTGACAGGTCACCTTGTGTTATCAACCTTGCACACGAACTCGGCGCCAGAGACCATTACCCGTCTGCTCGATCTTGGCCTTGACCCGGTCAACTTCTCCGACGCCTTGCTGGGTGTATTGGCCCAGCGACTCATGCGAACTCTGTGTCCCAAGTGTAAAGAACCCTACAAGCCCGAACAGAAAGAGCTCGATCATCTGGCGGACAATTACGGTCGCGAGATGTTTGAACAGGACATGCAGGAATTCGATTTCAGCAAGCATGAGCTGATGCGTGCTGTAGGCTGTGACGAATGCGGTAATACCGGCTATAAAGGCCGAACAGGTATTCACGAACTGCTGGTAGGTACCCACGAATTGCAGAGCATGATCTACCGCAAAGCCGAGCTGGATGACATTCGTGCCCAGGCACTGAAGGACGGCATGCGTACCATGAAGCAAGATGGTATTCACAAGATTCTGACTGGTTACACCGATTATCAGCAGCTGCTGCGCGTCGTGGCTGAGTAAGACTGTTCCGCACCCACACTGGTTAGAGTGTTAGCTTACTTTTCTACCCATAAATCCCCCGCGAATACAGTGACTTGCAGTCATACTGTCGATTGCCGCACAGTCCTGATTTGAACTGGCTCCCACTCTGGGAAATTGCTATTTCCATTGCCTATGACGCGACATATAGTCGCCAAGTGTCAATTTTGAAATGAAATTGATCGGGAGGATTTATGCAAAAGTCGAATCGGGCTCTGAAGCCCTTTGCCTATATGGCAGTGCTGTTCGCAACGCTTGGTATTGCGATAGCCAATGTCACTCTGAGCCAATTGGGATTGGAGAGCAATTATGTCATCTTGTTCTCATTGGCTTTCGTATTGGCCATTTTGTTGGTTAGCCGCAACTGGTTCTTCATTGCCATTGTGCTGCTTGGTGTGGCCAGTATTAACTTGCCGGATGAAACTCTCTGGCTCTATGGTCTGGACCGGGACGTGCTGATAGCCATGGTATGCGCCATTATTCTGGTACCCACTGCCGCGAGTCTCTTCTCGCGTTAAACCAGCTGCAAGCTTCGCAACTGGCTTGCTACCTGTCACATGAACTGAGCAACCCGCTCGAGGACTCCTCGGGCGGGTTGTTTGCGTTTATCTATTATTAGTTAGCCAGCAAAGGGGAGGCGATATCATAAGACATGACGCGCCACTGTTCGTTCAGGCGTGTCAGTGTTATCCGCGCTTCGCCAGGCGCTTCGGTAAACATCAGTCCCACAGTGAACTGAGCGACACTCGGGGTACTCCCAAAGGGTAGCAACGGTATGTCAGCGCCACCGCTGAGCGTTGTCAGCGCCTCCAGGTCGCCGAGCGCGCGTGGGATAGACGCGACATAGGCGTTAAGCGACTCGGCCGGTATAGCGGTCAACAGGTCCGGGTGGGCGTATTCAATCAGGGTTTGTGCCGTGCCACTGCTCAGCGTGTTTTCGACCACCCGTAAGGTGAGGGTGCGGGCGGCGTCATCCATAGAATATTGACGCCAGACGCCACTGGCGAACAAAACCACTAACAAGCTGATGACAATCAGGGCGATTACAAGAGGGGAGCGTCGGGTCATATACTCAGGTCGATTAGGAGGTTTCTGGCAGCTTTGTGAACGAACGTTATTATAGATGTAAAAACTTCAATAAAAACAGCAACAAAAGAGAGGTTGATTACGGCAAGGTCAAAATCACCCTTGTTTTTATGCACATAATTTACCCGCTGGTCACAAAAATCTGTAAATACACGGGTATTATTTTTAACTGATCTTTCCATAACGTCTAACATACTGATATTTAACAACTAATTTGATTGCCTAATTTTTAATCAATTTGTGTCAATTGGGCGTATTTACGCGGTTTGCGCGATTTTTCGAGAATTTATTAACAAAGTTATCCACAGATTCTGTGGAGAAAAACCGGTAGCACAAAATTCTATGAAAAGCGTTACTCCTCAATAGTTTACTACAATGAGTTGTAAAGTCTTGCGAGCTTGTCGTCGTAAGTAAGGGTGTTCGGCGATGAATTTTACGGGTGAAAAATCTAACCTTGAATCTTATTCTGCCGACCCCATTAGTATGGTATGTTAACAATCACTTCTTACTTCGAAGTCGTAGTAAATGATTGAATTAAGTGGCGACATCCCTTTTCTCTGGCGCCTCAGCGCTGAAAGTAGCGAAGGCTACTGTTCGGTTGCCATGGTAGTGCCTTGTCCTCCCGAAACAGAGATCCATGATCTGACGATTGAGACCAGCGTGCTGAGTCTCTCGTCGGACAGTACGCGTTCGGAAACTGAAGAGACACTGGAGTGGAATCAGGAAGACATCAACCTGTTTCTGAAACTGGTCAATCAACGCAATATCAGCAGCAATCAACCTATGACTGATACTGTGCGAGTCGACCTGACTGATCCAGACATCATCGATATTATACACGTTGTCGCTGCCGCCGGTTTTGGCGTGGCTTTTACTTCTTGTGGTTTGTTAAAACAATCCGATGGCAGTTTGCCAGTGCACAATTTTGACGTCGGCTCGTTCGCTTCGCTCAATACTTTAAACGGCTTCAAGTCTTGTGTTGTTGTCGATGTTGAGGACGATGACGTGGTTTGTGTCTTGCTCGATGATATTGATGTGCGTTCGCTGGATGATTTTGACCAACTCTCGCGGCATGATTTGCTATTGGTCAAGCGTCTGGACATTCTGCATCCGGAGTTTGCTGAAAGCCGCATCAAGCCGTCCGGCGCTGTCCTGCACTAGCCCCTGGATACATTCCCGGTATCGATCCATTTCGCCGACTTGCAAATTGCTTACAACTGCAGCGATTCGAATATTCGTTCGGCTGCTTGTTGCGGCGACATGTTGACGGTATCGATTATCAGGTCCGGGGCTTCAGGTGCCTCATAGGGGCTGTCGATGCCGGTGAAATTCTTGATATCGCCGCGGCGGGCTTTGCCATAAAGCCCTTTCGGGTCACGTTCCTCACACACCGCTAGCGGCGTATTCACAAATACCTCAACGAATTGCCCTGCCGGCAACAGTTGCCGCGCCATGGCTCGCTCGGCTCGGAAGGGTGAGATAAAGCTGCTGATGACAATGAGGCCGGCATCCAGCATCAGCTTGGCGGTTTCAGCAACGCGGCGAATATTTTCCACGCGGTCGGCGTCGGTAAAGCCCAGATCCTTGTTCAAGCCATGTCGCACGTTGTCGCCGTCGAGTAAATAGGAGTGGCGACCACAGGCCAACAATTTCTTTTCCAACAAGTTGGCGATGGTTGATTTGCCTGACCCTGACAATCCGGTAAGCCAGATAAGTTTGGGTGTTTGTTGCTTGATAGCAGCGCGACTTTGTTGGTCCACTGCCAGGGCCTGCCAGTGCACATTGCTGGCCCGGCGCAGACCGTGTAACACGTGTCCGCGACCGAGCACTGTGTGCGAATTCTCACTGTGTAGCGTAAATTCTGCCAGTGCGGGGCATAGTGCTACCGGGTCGTAAGCGATGGCGTCCGACAAAGCCAGATTGACCACGCCGGTTTCACCTGTTTGTAATTCGCTGGCCGCAGCTTGCTGCCCGGCATCGAGGCGATACTTCAGGCGACTGATTGCGGCCCGGGTCGTGCCTGCTGGCGCCGTCAATTGGTAGTTGCGCCCCGGCAGCATAGGCTCTGGGTCAAGCCACTCGATCTGCGCCATAAATTGATCGGCAACTTCCGGCCGGGCATCGGCCTGCACAATAAGTTGCCCGGTTTGCACTGCAATGTTGGCAGACAATTGCAAATGCACTTCGGTATCAGGATTGGCACTTTGCAGGCTGTCGCCATCTGGCGTAGTAAGCAGGGCGGTTCCGAGCATTTCCCCGGAGGGCATGAGCACCAGCGCCATCGAGCTTGTCAATTCACCACTGAGTAGCGTGCCGGTGATACGGTCATCACTGGCAGTGCCGGTTATTAGTAAACGCATGGGCTGCATGGCTTGCGATTGTCTCCTGCTGGTCTGCGTTAAGTAGCGCGCTGATTAAAACGTCTGCCGGCGAGCGCTGCCGCGATATTAACCTTCTGAATATCGATGGCGCCACCGGCGATTCCCCAGCCCCAGCCGTCGCGCATTTTTTGTTCCAGTGGATAGCTCTTGGAATAGCCATAGCCGCCCATGAGCTGCAAGGCCTTGCCGGTAACATTGCGCACAGTTTCGTTGGCATAGCACTTGGCGATGGAGCTTTCTCCAACGCTTGGTAATCCGGATGCGGCATTGACCACGGCGCGGTAGAGCAACAGTCTGGCAGCATCAAGTTGCATTTTCATTTCAGCCAGATGAATTTGTACTGCCTGAAAGTCAATCAGCGGTTTGCTGAATTGTTGGCGTTCCTGTACGTAATCCAGCACATAGTCAAAAGATGACTGGGCAATGGCCAGTGACATCGTGGTATTACCACAGCGCTCCAGATCGAAGGCGTCCATCAGTTTGCCGAAACCTCCGGCCGGGACAATAACCTGATTGGCCGGGACTTCGACTTCATCGAAAAACATATCGGCGCTGCTAATGCCGCGAAAGCCCATGTGTTGTTCTGGCTGACCAAAGCTCAGGCCGGGGGTGTCTTTAGACACCAGGACGGCACCGATGCCTTTGGCGCCAGGCGTATCATCAAGGCGACAATAAACCACATAGGCATCGGCGTGACCGGCGCCGGAGCACCAACGCTTGCTGCCATTGATGCGTATCATGCCACCACTGGCTACGCCGCGAGTGCGCAGATCAGTCAAGGCAGAGCCGGCATCGGGTTCTGACATGGCCACCGCAATGACTTGTTCGCCGCTACAAACACGAGGCAATACCTGATTCTGCAAATCGCTATTGCCGAAATGGGCGATGGCCAGACAAGGGCCAAAGCAGGATTCGAAGACAGGAAAGGCCACAGCAATAGAGACTTTGGCCAATTCTTCGAGTACCAGCACGGCATCAAGATGGCTCAGTCCGGCGCCGCCAAGTTCTGTAGGCAGATTAATGCCAAGATAGCCCAGTTCGGCATAACGTTTACGTAACTCAATGCCGGGTGGTTGGTCGTTTAGCTCAATTTCCCGGGCTGGCCCGACAAGTTCAGCCTGGGCAAATTGCCTGACTGACTCCTGCAGAGCACGCTGTTCGGAGGTCAGAGTGAAATCCATGGTATCTCTCCACTTGGCTACATCATTTCAGCTGTGTAGCGGTTTGATTTTATGGGTGCCGCGTTCGCACAACTCTCACCGACGCACTGTTAGTGGTTGCGGAATCCGGGTGTGTGGGCTGTCGGCAGCTGCTATAATCGCGCCTTTTTTCAACCTGACCGGCCGCACCAGAGCCCGGTTACACAGAATTCGCCCATGTCTGCACAGTCATTGCTCAACCAAATCCAGCGCCGCCGGGTGTTGGCCATCATATCGCACCCGGACGCCGGGAAGACGACCATTACCGAAAAACTGTTGTTATTGGGTAATCTGATTCAAGTCGCGGGTGAGGTAAAGGGCAAGAAGGCTGACCGTCATGCGACATCGGACTGGATGGCCATGGAGCAGCAGCGCGGCATCTCGGTCACGTCTTCTGTCATGCAGTTTCCCTACAAAGAGCGCATGGTTAACCTGCTCGACACGCCCGGACACGAAGATTTCTCGGAAGACACTTATCGAGTGCTTACCGCGGTGGACTCGGCGCTCATGATAGTAGACGGCGCCAAAGGTGTGGAAGAGCGCACCATCAAATTGATGGATGTGTGCCGACTCCGGGATACGCCGATTTTTACGTTTGTGAATAAACTGGACCGGGACATCCGCGACCCGATTGAGATACTCGATGAGATCGAAACCGTCCTCAATATTCGCTGTGCGCCGATTTACTGGCCGCTTGGCATGGGCAAGTCACTCAAGGGTGTTTACAACCTCTATACCGATACAATTCATGTTTACAAGCAGGGGCAGGGGCACAAGTTGTCTGACGATCTGCGTATCGATGGCATGGATAGTGCGGAGGCGCGCGAGTTGCTGGGCAGTTATCACGGTGATTTCAAAGACGAGATTGAGTTGGTTAAAGGCGCAAGCCACGAATTTGATCGTGATGCCTATATAAAGGGTGAACTGACCCCTGTTTATTTTGGTACAGCGCTGGGTAATTTCAGCGTGCGAGAAATGCTTGATGATTTCATCGAGTGGGCGCCGTCGCCGCAAGACCGGGAAACAGAAACACGCGTTGTGAAAGCCGAGGAAGAAAAATTCAGTGGTTTCGTGTTCAAGATCCAGGCCAACATGGACCCGAATCATCGCGATCGCGTGGCTTTTATGCGTATCTGCTCGGGCGAGTTTCAAAAGGGCATGAAGATGCGTCATACGCGTCTGGGCAAGGACGTGAAAATTGCCGATGCGGTGACTTTTCTGGCCGGCGACCGGGCCGCGGCTGATAAAGCGGTGTCCGGCGACATCATTGGCTTGCACAATCACGGCACGATTCAAATTGGCGATACGTTTACCCAGGGCGAGGAACTGAAGTTTCGTGGCATACCGCATTTTGCACCGGAGCTGTTTCGACGAATACGCCTGAAAGATCCGTTGAAGTTGAAACAGTTACAAAAAGGCTTAACCCAACTGGCCGAAGAGGGTTCAGTTCAGGTTTTTATGCCGTTACGCAACAATGATTTGATCGTCGGCGCAGTCGGTGTGCTGCAATTCGAAGTTGTTGCCTATCGTCTCAAGGACGAATACAAGGTCGACTGTATCTATGAGCCGGCGACTATTTACAGCGCGCGCTGGGTCTACAGCGACGACAAGAAAAAGCTGGAAGAGTTTCGCAAGAAGGCCAATGACAATCTGTCTATAGACGGTGGTGGTTACCTGACTTATCTGGCGCCTACTCGCGTCAATCTGCAGCTGATGGAAGAACGCTGGCCGGATATTGAATTCAAGGCCACTCGGGAGCATTGATCAGCACCATGAGTAGCAGCCACATGACATTCACCGTCCAGGCCAATGATGGACAGGCACGCCGGGGCACAATGCAGTTTCCTCGCGGCGCCGTAGCGACCCCGGCCTTCATGCCCGTGGGTACCTATGGTTCCGTGAAAGGCCTGAACCCGGCACAGGTTGCCGATACCGGCGCCGAAATTCTGCTGGGCAATACGTTTCATCTCATGCTGCGCCCCGGCACCGAAGTGATTAATGCCCATGGCGACTTGCATGATTTCATGGGCTGGTCGAAACCCATACTGACCGACTCCGGCGGTTTTCAGGTTTTCTCATTGGGCGAGATACGCAAGATCACTGAAGAGGGTGTGCGGTTTCGCTCCCCGGTTGACGGTGCGCAGATATTTTTGGGGCCCGAGTCGGCCATTGAAGTACAGCACAAGCTGGGCTCTGACATCATCATGGCCTTTGACGAATGCACGCCATACCCGGCTACGGAAAAGGAAGCGCGGCATTCGATGGAATTGTCCATGCGCTGGGCGCAGCGTTGTCAGCAGGCTCATGGTGACAACCCGGCGGCCCTGTTCGGTATTGTGCAGGGCTCCATGTATCCGGCGCTGCGCGATGAGTCGCTAGCCATGCTCGAGACCATTGGTTTTTCAGGCTATGCGCTGGGTGGTCTGTCCGTGGGCGAGCCGAAAGACGAGATGGCAGCGATTGTCAGTCATTGCGCGCCGCGTATGCCGGCGGACAAGCCGCGCTATTTAATGGGCGTTGGTACCCCGAAAGACATTGTCCATGCCGTCCAGCAAGGCATCGACATGTTCGACTGCGTCATGCCCACGCGCAATGCCCGCAACGGCCATCTGTTTACATCGCAGGGCTTGCTGCGTCTGCGTAATGCCCGGTACCGCGACGACACCGGACCGCTGGATCCGAACTGCAGCTGCTACACGTGCCAGAATTTTTCCCGAGCCTATCTCTATCATCTTGATAAATGTAAAGAAATTCTCGGTTCACAACTGAATACTATTCACAATCTACACTACTACCAAACCCTGATGCAGGGTTTGCGTGGGGCTATAGAACAAGGTAGATTGAGCGCCTTCGTGAGCCGCTTCCATGCCGATCAGGCCACGGAAGACGCGGGTTAGCGCGGCATGCAGGCAGGCAAGATCGAAAAACTCGCCGGCCTTGCTTGAATTCAGCCCTTTTGGCCCAAGTTAAAGCTTAGGCTGGCAAGAGTGCGTATGATGCCTCGGGCCAAAGCGCAGCCAGGCAAGATCTGCGCGATTTCGACTGAGCACAAGATTGGACGCTAGCCGATGGCGCGAGCGAACAACCGACTTTTGACACTTTGTTTGACATATCGAGAGAACAGTAATGAGCCTTTTATTCCCTACTGCCTATGCGCAGGAAGCCGCGGCCCAGCCGTCCATGACCTATAACCTGATACTGTTTGGCGGCATGTTTCTGCTGTTCTACCTGATTTTGTGGCGCCCGCAATCCAAGCGTGCCAAGGAACATCGCGAACTGATTGGCAATATTGGCAAGGGCGATGAAGTAATGACTTCCGGTGGCTTGCTCGGCAAGGTCACTCGCGTCAGTGAAGAGTACATCGCTATTGAAGTGGCCGAAGGGGTGGAAATGAAGCTGCAGAAATCCTCTGTTGCTGCGGCGTTGCCCAAAGGCACGATCAAGGAAATCTGACTGCGCGCACTATACATTTTGATTGCACGTTATTTGCAATCTCAGCCAGTCATCGACTCGGGCCGACGGCCTGAAACCAATTATGTGAAACTGATCTTATGTTGAATCGTTATCCGGCCTGGAAAAATATCCTCATCCTGTTGGTTGTTATCTGGGGGCTGCTTTACTCCATACCCAATCTCTATCCGGATGACGAGGCCATTCAGATCAGCAATGCGACCTTCCCGGTCACAGAGGCTGATCTGGCGGGCATTACCTCGGCGCTGGAAGCGGCACAAATAGAGTTCTTTGGCGAAGAAGTTGAGGACGGTTCGGTTCTACTGCGCTTTAACGATGTCAACGATCAGTTGCGGGCCAAGTCTGCCATCGAAGAAGCCTTGACCGACGACTATATCGTTGCGCTGAATCTTGCGCCCACTACGCCTGGCTGGATGCAGGCAATCGGTGCTGGCAAGATGAGTCTTGGCCTGGATTTGCAAGGCGGCGTGCACTTTCTGATGGAAGTGGATATGGATGCGGCGCTGCAGCGGCGCATGGAAGATACGCTCAGCAATGCCCGTTCAATTTTGCGCGAAGAGCGAATCCGCTCACGCGGCATGAATCTGATTGATAACACCCATCTGGAACTGCGTTTTGGCAGTGCTCAGGATCGCTCGGCGGCACGCAGTATTCTCGCCGAGACATTCATCGAGATGCAGTTTCAGAACCGTGATGCCGAGGGCATGTCTATCCTCGATATTCGTCTGATGCCAGACACAATTTTGCAAATCCAGCGCGATACTTTGCAGGCTAATCGCACGACATTGATCAATCGTGTAGATGCCCTGGGTGTGTCGGAACCAACCGTGCAACAGCAAGGTTCTGATCGTATTGTCGTTGAGCTGCCAGGTGTACAGGACCCGGCGCAGGCGATCAGTATTCTGCAACGCATTGCGACGTTGCAGTTTCATCTGGAAGCAGAACCAGGTGCGCCAAGCACCAGTTATGAAACCTACGAATTCGAAGGCCAATTGCTGAATGTCGACAACGACGTCATCCTGCAAGGCGATCGTATCAGCAGTGTGCGGCCCTCACTCGATCAGAATGGTTTGCCGCAAGTGCAGATCAATCTCGATGCCCAGGGCGGCAACCAGATCAACCGTGTGACGCGCGACAATGTTGGTCGCAACATGGATATCCTGCTGATCGAAACCCGTTCGCGGACCAATACTTATCTGGACGAGAACGGCGAAGAAGTCGAAGAAACAGAATTTTATGAAGACAAGCGACTGATTAGTCATGCGACGATCCGTACCGCTTTACCGCGTACCTTTGTGATCACCGGTTTGTCGCAACGTGAAGCGATGGACTTGTCGTTGTTGATCAGCTCCGGTTCATTGGCGGCGCCGATGACGATCGTTGAACAATCGGTGATCGGCCCTTCCATGGGTGCAGAAAATCTGGCGCAAGGTATTGAAGGCGTTGAAGTCGCCGCAGCGCTGGTTGTGCTTTTCATGTTTGCTTATTACCGGGTCTTCGGTTTGGCAGCAAACGTCGCCCTTGTCATGAATATTTTATTGATCTTCGCCGTATTGTCGTCTGTATTGCCGGCAACACTTACCTTGCCAGGAATCGTCGGTATTGTTCTGACCGTGGGTATGGCCGTGGATGCCAACGTATTGATCTTCACACGGATCAGGGAAGAGTTGAGCGCCGGCATGTCGCCGCAGCAAGCTATCGATTCCGGCTATGACCGCGCCTTTACTACAATTTTGGATGCCAACCTGACGACCTTCTTGGTCGCGCTGGTGTTGTTTTCCATCGGTAGCGGCCCGGTCAAAGGTTTTGCCGTGACCCTGATGATCGGCATTATCACTTCCATGTTCACGGCGATTGTCGGCACGCGTGCCCTGATCAATCTGATCTATGGCGGGCGCAAAGTACAAAAACTTTCTATTGGTAGCTATCCAGCGCCTGAAAAAACTGCAACCTGATTGAGGCCGTTAGCGGATTAGCGAATGATTGATATACAAGATACAAGCATTGACTTCATGGGCGTGCGCAAAATCGCTGGCACTATTTCAGCGATTTTGGTGGTGGTGTCCATTATTTCGTTGGCAGTGAATCAGCTTAATTTCGGTCTCGATTTTACCAGTGGTACTGCGGTGCGTTTGAACTACTCAGAGGCTATTGATCTGGAAAGTGTCAATGCAGCGCTGAACAACAACGGCTACGACGAGGCCGTGGTTGTGAATTTTGGTTCGGACCGGGATATTCGTGTTTTGCTTCCGGTAGACGAGACTGTCGCCGTAACTGATCAGGCCGCGCAGGCGGCCGAGGTCGGTGAAACCATTGCAGCTTTGTTGCGCAATAACAGTGGCAGTGAAATAACCCTCATGGGGTCTGACTACGTCAGTGCCAAGGTGGGTGCAGAGTTGGCAGAGCAGGGCGGCCTGGGCATGTTGGTGGCGTTGGGCATTATCATGGTCTACATCGCCGTGCGTTTTCAGTTCAAGTTCTCGGTAGGGGCAGTGGTTGCGCTTGCCCATGACCTGATTATTACGCTGGGTATTTTTTCGCTGTTCAGAATTGAGTTCAATCTCAATACGCTCGCTGCCCTGCTGGCTATTATTGGTTATTCGTTGAATGACACTATCGTAGTGTCGGACCGTATTCGCGAAAACTTTCGGCGCATGCGCAAGGGATCGCCGCTGGAAATGGTCAATGTTTCGCTCAACCAGACTCTCGGCCGCACGTTGATTACTTCCTTTACAACCTTGCTGGTATTGTTTTCGATACTCTTTATCGGCGGTGAGGCGACACAAGGATTTGCTGTGGCGCTGATTATTGGTGTTGTGATTGGTACTTACTCCTCGATCTATATTGCCTCCAATGTGATTCTTTACATGAATGTTACGCGTGAAGACCTGATGGTACCTGTCAAAGAAGGTGCCGAGTTGGATGAGATTCCATAAGTTGACTGTCGGGCTGGCTGCCGCATGATGCGGCAGGCTCTGGCAATACGCGTACTCTCCCTGCATACCTGCTTTATTAGCTAGTCGGGCGCTGAATCTCTCGCCAGTCATCAAGTTGGCATTCGATTCGGCGATACATTGATAGTGACTCACCAATTTCGCTTGGCGATTGAAAACATAATTGATATGTTCTAGCCCGTTGCCCAACAAGGCTTTGCGACAGGTCGGAACAGTTTGAAAATTCTGATAAAAATGAACATAACTCTGGCAGAATCGTGGCGTACTACTCTTTTGACCTTTGTGCTGCTGGCCGCGTTCGGCTCGGCTAAGGTCGCTGTGGCGCAAGCAGATGCGCTGTTTCCCCATCCTCCGGAATTGGAACCGGCTGTTGATTTCTGGGTCAAGGTTTACACGCAAGTCGATACCCAGAGTGGTTTCCTGCACGATTCCCAGCATCTCTCCGTCATCTACGCGGCCCTGCCGCGCGATCGCCAGCGTATAGAATCAACGCGTACGCGGATTCGCGAGGATTTGCGGGTATTGGGTAGCGGCAAACGCAGTGGCTTGACTCGCAACCAGCGGGAAATCCTCGCCCTGTGGCCTGAGGATGTCAGTAACGAAACCTTGCGTGATGCAGCTTCCAACGTGCGTTGGCAGCTAGGTCAGTCCGACCGGTTTCTAGGCGGATTGCAGCGTTCCGGCGCCTACCGTGAACATATTCAGCAAGTCATCGCCGACAAGAATCTGCCGCCCGAACTGGGTGTCTTGCCGCACGTTGAATCGTCTTTCAATCCCGGCGCGTTCTCCAGTGCCTCGGCCGCAGGCATGTGGCAGTTTGGGCGTGCCACGGGCCAACGCTTTATGCGCATTGATCATATTGTCGATGAACGTATGGATCCCTACATTGCCACAGAAGCGGCCATGAGCCTGTTGCAATACAACTATTCAGTGTTGGGAACCTGGCCTTTGGCGCTAACGGCTTATAATCACGGCGCCGGCGGTATCGCTCGCGCCGTGCGTGAAACCGGCACGACGGATATCGAAACAATCGTCGCCAACTATCGTGGCCGGGCTTTCGGGTTTGCCTCGCGTAATTTTTATGCGCAATTTCTCGCCGTGCTTGAAGTAGAAGAGCGTGCCGAAGAATTTTATGGTGAAGTCAATTTCGATTCCTATCCGGATTTCGTAGAGGTCGTGACAGACTCATTTATCGATGCCGAAGTCTTTGCCAGATCCATTGGCGTCAGCCTTGAGCAACTCCGTGCCGATAACGCGGCCTTGCGCCCGGTGGTGTGGGAAGGCAACAAGCGCATCCCGCGCGGCTTTCCGATCAAAGTGCGAGCCGGTGCAGTATCCAGCAATAACTTGCTGGCCATGATTCCCAATGATTTCAAATTTGCCGTACAAACACCGGATGTGGCCTATGTCGTCGAGCGTGGCGATAGTCTGTCGGTGATTGCCTCACGGTTTAACACTACCGTTAGTCAGCTCGCCGCACTCAATCAATTGGCCAGCCGCAACCGTATTCAGATCGGCCAGCGCCTGCTGCTACCGCAAGACAATGCCAATGCGAATCAGCTCGCCGCGGCGGTTGATCAAGCGGTGAATGACAGTGGTGTCTATACCGTGCGGCGCGGCGATACCGTCTCGCTGATTGCGGCGCGTTACAGTGTTGCAGAACCGGAATTGCTCGGCGCCAATGGCATTGATGACCCGCATCTTATTTATCCTGGTCAGGAATTGCGTCTGCCCGGGTTTGGTCCCGATGGTGAGCAACTGGCGGCTATCGAAGCCGGTGGCCGACCCACACCGCCCACCGAAATAGTTTACAACGAAGCACCAGATACCACGCCCGCCGAGCAAGACACAACACCCGCAACACCACCTGCACAGCGTCCGGCACAAGCGCCCGCACAACCCAGTCGAGCCACGGCCGCCGTGTCAGCGCCTAACACACCGCCAGACCAGGCCAGCGTAGTCAATGACTTGTTACCACCGGCGGCAGTGTTACCTGACAATCAGGAGCTGGATTCGGCCGTGTCTGTTGCCGAACAGGATGTCGTGGCGCTTGATCCTGAAGTGGATGTGGCGGAAAACAATGAGCAGCTCAATGAGGAGCTCTCGGCTGACCCCTCGGATTATTCGGTAGCCAGTAACAATACGATTGAGATTCAGGCTTCGGAAACCTTGGGTCACTATGCCGAATGGCTGGACATTCGCGCCTGGGATCTGCGCCGATTGAATAACATGGCTTATCGTGATCCGGTCATTATTGGCGACCGTTTGCGACTGGATTTTACAGCGGTCAATATTGCCGAATTCGAAGTCAGAAGACGTGAATACCACTCTTCTTTGCAGCAGGAATTTTTCAGTAACTTTCGCATTCAAAACGTCGACAAGTACCGTGTCCGGCGTGGGGACAACATTGGCGTTATCGCGCGCAACCGCTATTCCACGCCAGTGTGGCTATTGCGCCAGTACAATCCCGAGCTGGACTTCAATCGCATTCAAATAGGTCAGGAAATTGATTTTCCTATTCTTGAGCCGGTGCAATAGTTTTAGCTAGGCCATCATTCTTTCGAAGAGTGCTGCATAGGAGGCTCGCAATACCGAGCCTTTGTAGTGCGAGACATCAGCCTGCGGCAAAGTCTTGCGACTCTCCTTGAGTTGACAGTAATGGCGCAGGCGCTTGCTAATCTGCTCCGCCGTCGCTGTAATATCACTCTCCACCTCATACAGAAATTCTGCGTCTAAATATTCCGGATAGGCAAGTGTAGCCGGTGCCAATGGTGTGCAACCAAGGGCGATGGCTTCCTGAAGGGCCAATCCCTGGAAGTCATGTGCTGCGGTTGAAAGGGTGGCATCGCAGTAGGCAAGAATTTGCAGATACTGCTGCCGTTGCGTGATAAAGCCGAATGCGCCTCGCACCCCATGTTGCTGTTGGGCAATCTTTGCCAATACTGTATCGAGTCTGATGAACGTGTCAGGGCATTGCCGGAACTGCTGGCCAACCACGTGCAGGCATACGGGTAGCGCCTCATCGAGCAGCGCTTCAGCCACTGCCAACAAAAGCTCCGGCCCCTTGTCATACTCCCAGCGGTGGTTCCAGACCACCTGCAGCAGCGAAGTTTCGTGACTGTCTGCCTCGCTCTCAGCTACGGTTTCGAATTCCTCATCGTCCAGTGGTACAGGGATAACGCAGCTGGACTGAAGTGCCAGATCGATAGCCCCACCCAAATCATCTGGCAGTTTGTTGAAAAGCGAGCTGGTGCCTTTCAGAAACGTGTCGCGATTGAAATTGCTATTGAACACGACTTGGTCTGCGCACAGGGCTGCATAGACAGGGACGAGCTGCGGCTCGATGTTGGTGGACGGCTGTTGACCGGGCGGGTAGAAGAACTGGTTCTCGTGAAAATACACGACAGTTGGAATACTACCCAGCTGCGGTATGAGTCCGCGCAGGCTGGCCAGATCCACCATGGAGGTCGCGATAATGAGATCGTAGTGTTGCCGCAGCACGGTTTTTTGCTGCAGCGCCCATTGCAAACTATTGCCACGAATGCGCCAGGTAAAATGGCGCGGAGGGAGTGATAGCTGTTGCCAGTCGTACTCCGGGAACAACGCCTGCAGTCGCTCCCGCCACAGTCGATGGCTGACGGCATCGTAGGCTGAGAGGAGTAATATTCGTTTTGGCATGGGCTATCCGGCGAGCAGTTTGCGAGTAATTGGTGGCTATCTGGCTATTCAGACAGGTCGCGACGTTGACTCAGCGGTGAGGATCGCGCTCGAGAATACCCGCGTTGCTGGTCATATCCAGTATCTCGTCAATATGCCCGGCGATATCTTCAACACTGGCATCGAGGCCCAATTCAACACCTTTGTTTTCGCGTACATCCGCTGCGAAGTAACGACCACCCATGGCCTGGATAATGCGTCCATTGGGTGCCTGTTCACTGCAAAGGAAGACAACTGCAGGAGTCACCAGTTCAGGTGCCAGCCGTTCGGCGCTGTCTTCGAAACCAGGCAGATTTTCTGTCATCCGCGTGGCGGCAATCGGCGCGATGGCGTTGGTATGGATATTGAACTTGGCGCCTTCGAAACGCAGCGTATTCATAAAACCAACCAATCCCAGTTTGGCAGCGCCGTAATTACTCTGTCCGAAATTTCCAAACAATCCGGACGTGGACGTGGTCATCACCAGTCGACCATAGTTCTGTTCGGTCATATGTGGCCAGACCAGCTTGGTGCAATTCAGACTGCCTGTCAGATGGACATCGATGACGGCATGCCAGTTGGCCAATTCCAGTTTGGCGAAAGTCTTGTCGCGCAGAATGCCGGCGTTATTGACCAGAATGTCCACGCGGCCCCAAGCGCTGATTGTGCGTTCAACCATGTCCCGGACGGCATCGATATCGGTGACCGATGCGGTATTGGCGATGGCGCTGCCTCCGGCGGCGCGGATTTCTTCTACCACCTGTTGTGCAGCAGATTCAGAGCCACCGCTGCCGTCGACACTGCCGCCGAGGTCGTTGACCACAACTTTGGCACCGCGTCGGCCAAGTTCCAATGCGTGTTGCCGGCCCAGGCCGCCTCCGGCACCAGTGACTATCGCGACGCGATCAGTAAAATCGATTTTCATAGGCTCTCCTTGTGAATCTGACTTTGCTACCAGCATTCAGATGTTAGCCATCCTTGGTCGATGTACAGGATGTGCTGTTGGCTGAAGGATTCTAGGTGGCAACAGCAAGCTCTGCAATCGCTTCTGGAGAGCCGGCATTAGAATTGGATATGGAGTAAGAGAGGTAAAAGTTAGCGGTACAAGAGAGAATTGAGAGGCCGCAAGAGGCGAAGAAGAAACAGGTATGGAGCTAGGGTGCCATAGCTGACTTGAGCTACACTGCATTGATCATGACTGAATTGGAACCCGTACCTGCGGCCACCGTCGCTGTGGTCCGTGAAAACCCGCAGCAGCAGCTGCTAGAGGTGCTGCTACTGCAGCGCAATGTGGATTTGGCCTTTATGGGCGGGCATTGGGTGTTTCCGGGTGGGCGGGTTGAGCAGCATGACTATGACGGTGAGCTCAATCTGCATCAGGCCGCCTGTCAGGCAGCCGTGCGGGAAACCCAAGAAGAGACCGGGCTTATTCTCGATCCGGGGTCACTGGTACATATCGCCCATTGGACGACGCCACCGAATCTGGTGCGCCGCTTCAGTACATGGTTCTTTGTCTGTCCGCTCTATTCACATGCATCGCCACACGTCGGTGTGCGGTCCGAAATTGGTGGTCTGGTTGGCGAGACCAATGCGCAAACGCCGGTCACTATCGACAACTCCGAAATTCTCGATTTTCGTTGGCTTGCACCGCCGCGCGCTTTAGCTGCCGCAGAGCAAGGTGATTTGGTGATAGCGCAACCGACCCGTGCAACGTTGGTAACGTTCGCCGGCCATGCGACTCTCGACGATCTCATGAGCAGTGTCACTGGCGGTAACATTCATGTGTATCCTGACAACTCTCCCTATTATCAGCCCGCTGACAAATGAGCAGCTGGCTGGCGCCACGCCTGCCAAATTCGAATTCCTCTATCGATAACGGCTGCGGCTTGGTTGTCCAGGGCGGGCCAGTAGTGCACCAAAGCCCATAGATTGGCCCGTTATAGTGGCTGAAACTGTGCCTAATTGTGGCAATTCGTCACTATCCAGACATGCTTCCAGCCCTTTCGCTGTGGGTCTTTCCGACTAACTGATCAGACCGGGTTTTTGTCCCTCGGCCCACCGGGCAAGCCTTGCTTTTGTGGGCGGGATAGTGGGATAGTTGGGAGGCGTTGCACTCTCGGCGACCCGGCTTCAGACACTGAACCGTGATTGCTCCGGGTACCGCTAACGACACGGGCTTGATCACCAGCACTCATGCAATCACAGAGTAAATAAACTGGCAGACTGACGAACCTTTATGTCCACTCCTACTTTTGAAAGTCTTCGCTCAACCCTGAAAAATCTGCGCCGTCGGCGCAGCAGTCTGTTTATCCTTAAACAGGTCAGCTTGTTTGCGATTGCAGCTGCGTTGCTGCTTCTGGCGGCGAGCGGGTTTTCAGCCTGGATGGATCTCAACAAGACCGGCACAACTGGCTTGTTCATTGTCACCATTGCTCTGTTCGCCGCATTGCTCGTCTGGCTCGTCACAAGACTGCGACGCTTGCATACCGATGACCGTGTACTTGCCCACTATGTCGAAGACCATATACCCGATCTGGAACAGCGGCTGCTGACTTCACTGGAATTCAGTGATGAAGACGTGCGCAATGGCAAGGCGGGCGTATCGAAACAGTTTATTCAGCAGTTATGGCAGGATGCGCAAGAGCATGTGGCACTGCAGCAGCGCCAGGTGGATACAGTCGCGCCCGCTCGCGACTCCTGGCTATCGTTTGCCTCAGCATTGGCTGTGGTTGCAGTCGTCAGCGCAATCTTTTTGACCTCCGAATTATTAAGCATTGCTGGCAGCCGTCTGGCCTGGCCCTTTGCTATCTCTGAGCCAGTGATTATTGAACAGCCAACATTGCCTGTGGAGATTTCCGTCGAGCCAGGCAACATGGAGATGCAACGCGGCGAGAGCGTGACGATTATTGCTCGAGTCAACAATGCCACACCTGGCGCAGTCAATCTGCGCATGCAAAATGACAATGTAAACTGGCGCGATGTCTCCATGACACAGGATGGCGCGGGCAGTGATAGTGCCACTTACAGTTATTTTATTCCCTCCCTGCAAGAAGACACCACTTACTACATCAGTTTTAATGAGGCCGGCGAACAGAGTTCGCCGCAATACGAAATCAGCCTGTTTGATCTGCCGCAGATCGAACAAATCGATGTTGCCTATGACTTTCCTGACTACACAGGCATGGAAGACACAACAGAAGAAGACAGTGGTGACATGATTGTGCCGGAAGGGACGGTAGTTGAATTGTCAGTTGCTTTTAACAAGGCGATTGCCGAAGCAGGCATTGAATTTGAGTTCACCCCACCACCGAATGAAGACGGTGAGATAGGCGAGCCAATTTTCGAGAACCTGCCGTTGCAGATCGATGGTGCAACCGGCGTAGCTTCCTTTACAGTGAACCAAACTGGTGTTTACCGAATCAACGCCACAGATTTGTCGAGCATGAGCAATCGTGATCCGCTGGATTACTTTATTCGTGCGATCGAAGACCGGCCACCTGAACTGGCTTTGCAACGTCCTGGTCGCGATCAGGATGTGATGCCACTTGAAGAAGTTGTACTTGAGGTGAGTGCCAGCGACGATTACGGGCTGAGCGAATTTACGTTGAACTACAGTGTCGTTGGCGCCGATGAGCAGCAAGTTGACTTTCTGCCTGAGCCTAACGTGCGTAATGTGGCGGGCAATGAGCTCATTTATCTGGAAGAGCTCGACGTAGAACCGGGCGATTTTGTCAGTTATTTTCTCACGCTGGCTGATAACAATGGACTTACTGGCCCCAATCAAGTGATCTCGGACATTTATTTTCTGCAAGTAATTCCGACTGATCAGGAATTTCGACGCTCCGGCAGCATGGGCGGCGGCCAGGGGGCTGGCGGCGGTCAGGGTGGTGATTCCAGTGCGCTTGTCAGCGTGCAAAAAGACATTATCGCGGCAACCTGGAAATTGAAAAACAGACAGAGCCAGGTGTCCCCCGAACAATTTACCGCCGATGCGGAAATTATCGCCGAATCGCAAAAAGAAGCCACTAACCGTGCCCGCATGTCCATTGATCGTCTGGCGGAGCGTTTGAATTTTTCTGACTCGACCTATGATGCCGCTGTCGAGAATCTGTCGCTGGCTATTGAGCAGATGAATGTGGCTGCTGGCGAACTGGATTTGGAACAGATTACCAGTGCCTTGCAGCCTGAACAGGCAGCGCTGCAGTACATTTTAAAGGCCGAAGCCAATATCAATCGCACTAACATCAGCATGCAACAAGGCGGTGGCGGTGGTGGTGGCGGAGGCGCCCAGCAAGAGCGTGAAGACTTGCGTGAGTTGTTCGAGATGGAAATGGGCCAGCTGGAAAACCGCTACGAAACACCTAATAGTGCTGGCGGTGGTGGCAACAACGAAAACAGTGAAGAAGTCGACAAGCTTGAAGAACTGGCGCGGCGTCAGGAAGGTCTGACCAGAGCACAGCGGAATCTGGCGCGCCGCGAAGATCAGATGACCGAGGAACAACGCCGCCGCGAACTTGAGCGGCTCATGCGTCAACAAGAGCAGCTGAGCCAGGAAGTACAGCAGCTCTCTCAGCAGTTGGCGCGCAATCAGCAGAACTCGCCCTCACAGAGCCAGTCGCAATCCCAGTCTCAATCTCAATCGCAGGCGCAGCAGTCCAGTGGCAGTTCCGGTAGCAGTGGCCAGCAACAACAAGGTCAGCAGCAACCACAGAATGCTTTGCAACGGGCTGCGCAGCAGATGCAGGAAGCTGCACAATCGGATTCCGCCTCTATCGCCGCAGCGCGCAGTCAAAAAGCTCTGGAGAATTTGCGTCAGCAACAGCAACAGTTGAGCGAGAGCGGTGAGCGATCGGTCAATCAGATTGCCCAGAATCTGTCACAACGCGGTCAGCAACTGTTGCAACAACAACGGCAATTGCAACAGGAGTTGGAGTCTACCAGTCGTCAGCAAGGGCTGGGCCAAACCCGGCAATCCGTCCGCAATGATGAAGGCCTGCAGGAATTAATAGAAAGACAGCAACAACAGCAGCGCGATCTGGAAGAAATTGAAGATATGTTACGCGCCATTATTGCTCGCGGTGATAACGATGATCAGCGGCTCATGTCGCAGGCCCAGGCGGCTAGCCGTGAGTTGCGTCCGATTCAGGAAGAAATGCAAACCAGTAATCGGGTGCTGCGTAATGGCATGGTCAATCTCTCAGTCGATATCGAAGAAGAATTGAGTGGTCAGATTGAAGCGCTGTCTCAGTCTCTGGCACGGCTCGATCCAGCCCAGGCCGCAGCTCCCGAGAATCAAGTGCAGCAAGCGGCGCGCGATGCTGAAGCACTGCGCCAACAGATGGAAGACCTCGAGCAACAAGCGCTGGCTTTTAATGAAGCTGGTCAGCAAGCGGGTACGCCCGGACAGGGCACGCCCAGTGTGCGTCAGATGCGCGACCAATTGGCACGCTCACAGCAACTAGCACAGCAATTGCAGCAGCAACTGGACCAGCAGAATCAACAGCAGGGCCAACCTGGCGGTCAACAGCCAGGCGGCAGTCAGCCAGGTCAATCCGGGCAGCAAGGACAGCAAGGTCAACAACAAGGCGTTGGCGGAGGTCGACAGCAACTTAGTGGGGCTGGTGGCAACAACAATCAACCCGGTGGTGGCACGACGCAAACAGATCGCTCTGGTAATAACTCACCTCTTGGCAATGCGCGTTCGATTCGTCAGCAATTAACGCAGCAGGATATTGAGGACTTTCTTAATCAGCCGGAACTCTTTCGACAGTTACTGCAACCCATCGTTGAGTTGGAAGAAGCGCTGCGCGCGCAAGCAGAACTGGAGTCCATCAACCAAAAACTGTATGCCACAGTTGATGAGGATGTCCCTGAGGAGTATCGCGCTCTGGTAGAGCAGTATTATCGTGTGCTGTCCGAAAGCCAGGGACCTGCAGAAACGACCCAGTAGCAATGCAATCCGTCGAGCCCAATTTATTCACTGCCCTCGCCGAGGGAAACCTCACTTTCGCCTACGGAATCAGTCCCCTGTGGTTTGCCTTACTGGTGGTATTGATTATCGCGGCAGTGTGGTTGACTTACCTTAAAACCACACGCCCACTGACCAAGGCCTGGAAAACATTTTTCATTACCGTGCGTAGCGCGGTACTCGTTTTATTGCTTTTCTGTCTGCTGCGCCCGGTGGTCACAACCACACAAATCTCGCCACAAGAAACCTATCTCGGTGTATTGATCGACGATTCTCAGAGTATGTCCATTGCCGATATGCCCGGTGAGCGCAGCCGTGAGTCGCTGGTCGAACAAGCGCTTTTCGCGGATGGGTTATTGGAAGAGTTAGGCGAGTCGTTTCAGATTCGCAGCTTCCGCTTCGACAGTTCCACACAGCGTATTGCTGATCTTAATGATCTCGCGCAGGAAGGCACAGCTTCATCAATTGATCAAGCACTGGCCTATGTCGATGATCAATTACGCAGTCTGCCGCTGGGAGGTTTGGTTGTTATTTCTGACGGAGCAGATAACAGCGCTATTGACCCAGCAATCAGAGCGCAAGATTTTGGTAACCGGGAAATACCTCTATTCACAGTCGGTATCGGCCAGGAAGAAATTCCACAGGATATTGGCATCATGGATGTCAGTTCCGCCAAGACCGTGTTGGAAGGCTCTGTCTTCAATGTTCAGGTGGCGCTGAATCATCGTGGTTATGAGGGTCAGGAAGTACAGCTATCCATCATGGATGGTGATACCCAGGTAGCCTCGGATGTCGTTACTTTAGGCGCCGAAGGTGTGACCCGGCGGTTTGAGCTGGAGTTAACTCCTGAGCGCCCCGAACTTATCGTCTATGACCTACAAGTGGAGTTGCAGCCAGGCGAGATAATCCCGGAAAACAATGCCTACAGTTTTTTGGTCGACAATACCGCCAAGGCACCGCTTGATGTGTTGTATATCGAAGGCCACCCACGCAATGAATACAAATTTATTCGTCGTGCCGTGCAGGGTGATAATTCGCTGCGACTGGCCACGTACCTGCAAACGGGGCCGGAAAAATTCTATCGCCAGGGCATTGAATCACCTACTGAATTAAGTAGCGGATTTCCGCGCGATAAAGAAACCCTTTATCAATATGAAGCCATTATGCTGGGTGATATCGAAGAGAGTTTCTTCACGCCTGAGCAACTGCAACTCATTGAAGACTTTGTCGCCGAACGCGGCGGCGGATTACTGGTTGGCGGCATGGTGGATGAGGATTTCATCGACACACCAATCGCCGATATTCTGCCTGTGACACTGGTGGCGGAGAATTTTTTGCCTGGCCATCTGCGCGGTGGTATTCGTCGCGGCACTCACCCGACCGGTGAGCTGTTCTTCCCACGCCTGACTCGTAATGGTGAGTTCTCACCCTTGCTGCGCTTGTCTGGCGATGATGCCGCCAATCGTGCTGCCTGGGGTGCGTTACCCGAGTTGCAGGGCGTATATGTCAATGGCCGCATCAAGCCGGGCGCCACAGTGCTGCTCGAACACCCGCTTTTGCAATACCAGAATCAGCCGTTGCCCATTATTGCCTCGCAGCGATTTGGCAGTGGCCGGTCGATGTCCATTGCCACAGCGAGTACCTGGCGCTGGCAGATGATGATGCCCTACGAGGATCAGTCACACGAGACGCTGTGGCGGCAAATGCTGCGTTGGCTGACAGTTTCGGCACCCGAGCGCATTACCATCAATTTTGATCGCGAGTTTTATAACGTCGGGGATGAAGTTAACGTGACGGCTACGGTTCTCAATGAAGAATATGAGCCTGACAACGACGCCACGCTCTGGATGCAGACTGTTAACCCGCTCGATCAGGTGACCGATACGCCGATGGAATGGGATATCACCGAAGATGGTGTTTACCGCTCCAACTTCACAGTGCAAGACGAAGGCGTATTCAGTCTGTTGGTGGATGTGGCCAGTGCCGCCGGTGAAGCCAATCCGGACAGTACAGAAAAGACAGCAGCCTTTGTCGTGACGCCGTCACTGCGTGAATACACAAACGCGGCCATGGATGCGGGCCTGTTAAGTCGCATGGCTGACGCCAGTGGCGGCCGCTACTTTAATTGGCAGAACGTTGCTGACTTGCCGGATACGATTCAATACACCCCGAATGCCTATTCGACCGAGGAGCAGATCGATCTTTGGGATCGCCCCTGGTTACTGGCGCTGTTGATTGCCTTGCTGTGCATGGACTGGATAGCGCGGCGGATGAAGGGGCTGTCCTGACAGGAACTGTTAAGCTGACGAACGATGATGAAACTACGCTTGATTAACTTGACGAATTCTATGCCGATGTTGGCTGCGGCAGGCCTGCTATTGAGTGCACTGTCTGCCTATGGGCAAGATGCTGATGACAACGCAGCCGTAGAGCGTGCGCCAGATTATTTTCTCGATACACCGCAAACCAATAAATACGCCGTCATTATGACTGGCCCCACAGTGGGCGATGAAAATGTCAGTCAGTTCCGGCAGTGGGCCTTTTCGCTGCACGATATTCTGATTCGCGATTACGGTTATACCTCCGATGGCATTACTTTACTTTACGATGACGGCAGCACTGATATGCCCGGTGGTGAACGCATTGATGGTGCCTGTGATATTACTGGCATTGAACAAGGCTTGAGCGCACTGGCGCAACAAGTGGAGACCGGCGATCAGGTGACGCTCTATTTGATTGGGCATGGTTCAGGCGCCGAAGAAGAGGCCAAGTTCAATATTGTCGGGCCAGATGTGACCGGTCCAGAGTTCGCCCGGTTACTGGACCCATTCGCTCAACAGGATGTGGTCATCGTGAATACCACCAGCGCGAGCTATGGATTTTCGACAGCGCTGTCGAGTGAAGGCCGCGTCGTGATTTCCTCCACGCGTTCGCCTTCGGAACGCTACGACCCGGTGTTCTCACGTTACTTCATTGAAGCGCTGGACGGGCGCAATGGCGATCGCGACAAGAACAATCGTGTTTCCATGCTGGAGGCATTCGAGTACGCCAAATTAAGCGTTAATCAGTTCTACGAAGATCAGGGCCGCTTGGCTTCCGAACATGCCGGACTGGATGACAATGGTGACGCCATGTTCGCCCTTGATCCGGCAGTGGATGGTGCAGACGGCCGCCTGGCAGAAATCGCCTATATCGACACTATGGAAAATGACACGGCTGGTTTGGATGAGCAGGGGCTGAGTCTGAAAGCCCGGATGCAGGAATTGGAACGGGAAATATTCATTCTGCGGGGCCGCAAGGCGGATTATCTGGAAGCAGATTACTGGCAACGCCTGGAAGCGTTGTTGGTTGATCTGGCCCGCACAACGGGAAGGTTCAATGACTATGTTACGCAATAAAATTGAGCGCGCACTGCGCTGCGCCGCTTGCCTGACTGTATTGACCAGCAGTTCATTACTGTGGGCCCAGGATGCAGATGTGACTGGGGTAGGCAATGAATCGCCGCTGTACCGTGGTGAGCAACTTTTGCAAACCGGATCTTATGCTGCTGCGGCAGAAATTTTACAGATGACGGATGGTCTTGATCGGGCCGATGGTCTGGTCGGTGCCAGTCGGGCATTGGTCATGATGGGTAACTACCAGCAAGCGATGGTGGTACTAGAGAATGAAATTGATGGTGAAAATCTCGCTGACCACCCGTTGTTGGCCACACAACTGGCCGAAGTGAAGCGTCTGGTCGGCGAGTCAGCAGAGGCGATCGAAATTCTTGCTGAAGTCATCGACGGTCTGGCTGAGCCACCGGTCCGCACGTTGGTTCAATATGGCAGTTTACTGGATTTTACCGGTCGCAATGGCGAAGCGCGATTGGTACTCGATCAAGCTGTGCAGCGCTATAACAATGGCATGGTGTTCGCATCCGAAGACGTTGGCATGGTGGCGCTTGCGAGTTGGTTGCTTGGCAATTTTCATGATGCCAACAGCCTGTTCGATGAAGCCACGCGAGCCAATCCGAACAATCTTGAAGCGCGCACATTGTGGGCAGATCTGTTCATGGAGAAATTCAATGCGGCCGATGCCGAACGCACTTATCAGGAAGCGTTGGACATCAATAGCCGTTATGTTCCCGCGCTGGTGGGTGTAGCACGAGTCATCAGTGACGAGCGTGCAATCCAGCGGGCATTGGCGATCAATCCGAATTCGGTACCAGCGATGGAGACCTACGGTCAGATGCTCATGCGCGCCGGTCAGGAAGATGCGGCCATGGAATATTTCACGCAAGCATTGGCGCTTAATCCCGAGGCGATTAAAACACTCAGCTTTCTCGCTGCTCAAGCGGCGCTGGAAGAACGCATGGCTGACTATGACGGCTATTACCAGCAGGTCGAAGCCTTCAGTCCTGGCAACCCGGAATTCTTGGGTGATGTAGCCGATGCCTTTGGCAATAACTACCGCTTCACTGAAGCCGTTGAATACGCCCGGGCGTCGATTGCCGCCGATCCGGAATACTGGCAGGGCTACACCTTGTTGGGTAGTAACCTGATTCGACTGGGCGAAGAAGAAGAGGGCAAAGCCAATCTTGAAATCGGTTTCGAGAATGACCCGTTCAATGTCATGACCTCCAATATGCTTACCGTCTTTGATGAGTTAGAGACTTACGAGACGCTGGAATCCGAGCACTTCAAGGTGCACATGAGTGAGCGTGATGCACGCATCCTCTGGCCCTATCTGGAACCGCTTCTGGAAGAGAGTTGGACAACGCTTACCGCCAAATATGATTTCGAACCGGAAGGGCCGGTTCTTATTGAGGTGTTTGAACGTTCCGAAGACTTCGCGGTACGTTCCGTGGGTTTGCCGGATATCGGTCCGCTGGTCGGTATTTGTTTCGGCAAAGTCATCACATTGATTTCACCGGATACCTTGAATGCCAATTGGCAGGAAATTGTCTGGCACGAGTTCATGCACGTGATCACCCTGCAAATGACCGACAATCGTATGCCGCGCTGGTTATCCGAAGGTATTTCGGTCTGGGAAGAAAAAGAAGGGCGGCCCTATTGGGGGCGTGATCAGGGTCTGGATCTGGTGCGGGCAGAACGCGAGGGCAAACTGATCCCGGTGGCAGATCTGAACTCAGGCTTCAGTGGCGCGCGAACCAATGCCGATTTGAGCTTCGCGTACTTTCAGTCGTATTTGGTCGTGGACTACATTACGCAGCAATACGGTTTCGAAAAGCTCGTGGAACTGGTACATCAGTACGCCTTCATCAAGGAAGACAGCGCTCGTTTTCGAGAAGTGTTCGATGCATCTTTGGATGAGTTCGATCAGGGCTTCCGTGGCTGGATCGATAATCGTGTGGCAGAAATTGATGTGTTTGTGCATACCGAAGATATGCCAGACGAGGGTACCGGACATGGTCATGGCGTCCGGGAGAACTCCAGCGCCATATTGGCTGAGTTATATAATAACGCTTCACTAAAACAACACATGCGCTCACGCATTGAAGAGAATGCAAGGGATTTCCAGGCGCATCTGCAGTTGGGTATTGTGCTGTTCAAAGAAGAGAATTATCAAGAGGCAAAAATGTCTCTGGAGACTGCCTACGACTTGCTGCCCAGTTATACCGGTTATCCCAGCCCGCCGCTGGTGATGGCGCAGATATTTCAGGCCGAAGGCAATGAAGAACAGCGGTTGGAATGGCTGAGTGTCTTGCTGGAGAACCAGCAGCATGATGAAGACTCAGCGCTTATATTGGCTGAAGCCGCCTTGCAAGGTGGCAATATGGAACGTGCTGACTACTATATCGATCGCGCCTTGCAGGTTGACCCTTATCGCACAGATGTCCATCGCCTCAAAGCACGTTATGCGGATGCGATCGGTGATAGTGGTTTGGCGGTTACCGAATATGAGGTGCTGATGAATCTTGATATTACCGATCCTGTTGAAGCACGCACCGATCTTGCTCAAGCTTATCTCAACAACGGGCAACACAGCGAAGCGCGTCAAAACATTCTCTTCGCACTGGAAATTGCGCCTAGCTACCGCCGGGCCCAGGAAGTCCTGTTGGAGTCCATCGATGAAGCGGGTAACTAAGTGCTGAAACTGTCCTTTGCCAAACGCCTGCTGCTAGCTCCATTGCTGCTGACTGCTTCGGCGGCTGCAGCACAGCAGTTCGATTTTGGTGGCAATGAGGATATGTCTATTTATGGCACCGATATAACCGAGTTCACCTGGATTCGCGGCCAATACACCAACTACGGCGGTGGCCGTGGCGGTTATGGTTATCGACGACGTGGTGGCTGGTGGGATACCGATTATCCGGATTCGGATGAGAATTTTTTGCGCGGTGTGCAACGTTACACCAATGTGGATACCAATCCGCGCAGCCATACCTTTATCGAATTGACCGATCCGCGCTTGTTCGAAAATACCTTCCTGTATATGAACTGGAAGCGCGTACCGATTGGCTCGTCTCATAGTGGGCCGAACTTCACACCTGAAGAAATCGAAGCGCTCCGTGAATTCATGTTCCGTGGTGGTTTTGTAATGGTGGATGATTTCTGGGGGCCGCCACATCTTGATGACATGCACGTGGAAATCAGCAAGATTTTCCCGGATCGGGAGATCGTTCAGCTCGATACCAATCATGAAATCTTCCATGTGTTTTTCGATATCGATGAGCTGGCACAGGTGCCGGGTCGCATGGTGACCTGGGATTTCGGTGGTTTTATGAATCTCGATGATCCCAGCTACCCACCGGAGGTGTATGCGGTGCTTGATGATGATGGGCGGGTTATGATGGTGGCAAATTACAATACCGATTTGGGCGACGGCTGGGAGCATACGTTTTATGAGGGTTACCCGACCAAGTACACCAATGAGGCTTACAAGATAGGCATTAACTTTTTAATTTACGCATTGAGTCACTGACTAGCAGGAACTGAACATGACAGACACAGAAGAAGTAGTTGAAATTGAGAACAGTGATGACCTGGCACTTGTTAAGCGCATGCAGGATGGTCGGGATCAAATTGTTACCGAAATCAGGAAAGTCATTATCGGTCAGTCCGATATCATCGACGAACTGCTAATTGCCATGTTTGGCGGCGGCCACGTGTTGGTGACCGGCGTGCCGGGTCTGGCCAAGACACTCTTGATCAAGACTGTCGCCGATATTCTACAAGTTGATTTTAGTCGTATTCAGTTTACGCCTGACTTGATGCCAGCTGACGTTGTCGGTTCCGAAGTGGTTGAAGAAAGCGATGGCAAGCGCGCTCTGAAGTTTGTCAAAGGGCCGATTTTTACCAATATACTGCTGGCAGACGAAATCAACCGCACGCCACCCAAAACCCAGTCCTCCCTGCTGGAGGCCATGGAAGAGCGTCAGGTTACCGCCGGTGGTGTAACACACCCCATGGCCAAGCCATTCTTTGTATTGGCCACCCAGAACCCGATCGAATTGGAAGGTACCTACCCACTGCCCGAGGCACAGCTTGACCGCTTCATGTTCAAGATCGAACTCGGCTATTTGTCTGAAGAGGAAGAAGTGCAGGTAGTAGCGAGCACGACGCAGACACACGACCGGGCATTGGCACACCCATTGACTGGCGAAGACATTCTGGAATTTCAACGCATTGCCCGCCAGGTGCCCGCAGCCGAAGCGGTTATTCAGTATGCCGTGCGTCTGGTCCATGCCACACGGCCGCAGACAGAAAACGCGCCGAGCTTCATCAAAGACTGGGTGAGCTGGGGTGCCGGCATTCGCGCCTCGCAGAACCTTGTGCTGGCCGGTAAAGTGCGCGCCTTGCTACATGGCCGCTACAATGTTTCTTATGGCGATATTCGCGCTCTGGCGCCATCAGTACTACGCCATCGCGTGTTGCTGAATTTCCATGCGGAGGCCGAACGTGTCACCACAGATGAGGTAGTCCGCTTGTTATTGGAAGCCGTTCCAGCACCGGCTTCACAGCTTTAATCGTCATGTCAGATTCGCTGAATTTCCTCGACCCCTCGGTACTGACCGGGCTCGACAATCTCGAGCTGCGGGCGCGTGTCGTTGTGGAAGGCTTTTTGTCCGGTTTGCACAAGAGCCCGCATCGCGGTTTCAGTGTTGAGTTCAATGACTATCGCCAATATCACCGCGGCGATGATATGCGTCATGTCGACTGGAAACTATACGCACGCAGCGACAAGTTTTATATCAAGCAATATGAAGACGAGACCAATGTTCGCTGCATGGTATTGCTGGATACCAGCGCCTCTATGACCTATGGTTCCGGCAAGATGACCAAGCTCAGTTACGGTGTCACGCTGGCGTCGGCGCTGGCCTATTTTGTTATGCGGCAGCGTGATGCGGTCGGACTGATGACCTTTGATGACGAAGTACGCAACTTTTTGCCAGCGCGTTGCCGTCAGCCACATCTAATGCGAATCTTGCGCGCCCTTGCCACCGTTGAAGGCGGCAAGAAAACCAATGTGGTGAAACCGCTCACGGATCTGGCTGTAAGCCTGACCAAAAAGAGCATTGTGGTTTTGATTACCGATATGCTGGACGACGAAGACCGTATTATCAGCACACTACAAAATCTGCGTGCGATGGGACATGACTGCATTATGTTTCACGTAATGGATGCTGATGAGCTGACGTTTCCTTTCAATGAGGCGTCCGAGTTTATCGATATGGAAAGCGATGAGTCTTATATCACTTCACCGGCGGCAGTACGCAAAGCGTATTTGGAAAACCTGCAGGAGTTTCTCGATTTCTGCAAAAAACAATGTCAGACCAGCGGCGTTGACTATTGTCTGATGAACACAGCGGAACCGCTTGATCAGGCCTTGTCCGCATACATGTCCAAACGGGCCAAGAGTTTTTAATTAGATAGCTATGGTATTTTTGACACCTCTTTTTCTGCTTGGTCTGCTCGCCGCCGCGATTCCGGTAGCTATTCACCTTATTCGTAAGGAAAAGCCGCCCAAGGTGATGATCAGTACCATCCGCTTTTTGAAGAAAACGTCAAAAAAGCTGGTGCTGTTTCAGCAGCTACAACAAATTCTCTTACTGTTATTACGTTCGGCGGTGATTGCCCTGCTGGTTCTTGCTTTCGCGCGGCCATTATTCAATGCCTCAGTAGCCAGGCTCATTGATGCCGATCCGCAGGCGGCGGTCATCATGCTGGATCTGTCCATGAGTATGCGCTATGGCGATACTTTTGAGCGGGCCCGCGATGCCGCGCTGGATGTGCTTGCTGATCGCTCGGCCGGAGACGAGGTCGCAATCATCGGCTTCTCGCAATCGGCTGACCTCGTGCGGGAATTGAATTCTGATCTGGATGCAGTGCGTAGCACGTTGAACGAGATTACCGAGGCAGGTTTTGGTACCACTCGTTACATCCCCAATATTCAACTCGCTGATCAGATTCTGGAATCATCCAGTTTTGATAATCGGGCCATCTATCTTATCTCCGATTTTCAGGCCGGGGCGCTAAGCGAAGATGATGAAGGCTTTCTGCTCGCACCAGGGGTGGCCTTTACCGGCATCGACGTCGGCGCAGAAAACAGCAACAACTTGACGATTACTGATGTGCGTTCGCCTGAACAACTACTTGAAGATGCACCCGAACAACAGATATTGGCGCGCATTCGTTCGACCGGTTCGGTGTATCAGGATACCGGGCAGGTTAGCCTGCTTCTCAATGGTCAGGTCGTGGATCGGGTAGATGTGGATCTGGGCGAGCGCTCAGAAGAAGTCGTAACGTTCACGGCTGATCTGTCTGCGGAAGGTAGCTACGTGGGTGAGGTGCGGGTCACCGGTGACGAGTTCGCGGCTGACAACTCCTACTATTTTACGGTCGATGTGTTGCCCAAGATTCGCGTGCTATTGGTCAACGGTGAAGCATCAGACAATTGGTTTGACGACGAAGGTCACTGGTTTGGTCTGGCAGTGAGTAGCACACAAGATTCACCGTTCGCACTGGAGGCCATTGAGCCCGCCGAACTGAGCACTGCGTCTCTGCGTGACCACGATGTTGCTGTACTGCTTAATGTCGGAGCCCTGAGCAACGCTCAAGCCAGAGCCATTAGTGATTACGTCAATGACGGCGGCAGCTTGCTACTGGCGCCAGGTGACCGTGTCGAAGCTGAAGTCATGAACCGGCAATTAGCAGATGTCTTGCCTGCCAGTTTACTGGGGCGCGGTGATCCAGGCATTGATGATTATTTGGTTATCGCTGACTTTGACCGGCGTCATCCGATTTTGCGCCCGCTGGACAGTGACTGGTCAGCTCGCTTTCAGGCGCACTGGAGCCTGGCACCGGTCGAGTCGGCCAATGTCCTGATGCAATTCGATAACACCGACCCGGCACTGGTAGAACGCGAAGTAGGGCAGGGCAGAGTGCTGCTGTTTGCTTCGACTCTGGATCTGGAATGGAATAATTTGGCATTGCAGGCACTGTACTTGCCCTTCGTCCATGAGACGCTGCGCCATCTGGTGCAACCACCAGTGAAAGAGCGTGCCTATAGCGTCGGTGACGTGATCAACTTCGATCCAAATCAAACTGCCAATTCGGTCTCGGTCGCTTATGAGAGCGGTGATAATCCAGTGTTCACCGGTGATCGCTATGTGCTGAATGCAGAGCGACCTGGCTTGTTGAATGCTCAAATCGATGGCACGCCTGCAGTTTACGCGGTCAATATTCAGCCCCGGGAAGCCAATCTGGCGCGCATTGCACCTTCCACTTTGTATGATCAGGTCATCAATCCTGACACCAGTCCTGTGCGCTCTCGTGCCGTACAGACTGCGCAGTTGGTTGAAGAGCTGGAGCGACCACAACGGGTCTGGTGGTGGTTGTTGGGGCTGGTCATGTTGCTGCTGTTAGTGGAAGCCATCATCGCCAATCGCACCTACCGTTAAACACCTCTTTTGGATTCTCGTTAACGTTACTTCATTGCAGTCGCTGAATCGGCACCGGTTTGCTGTCTTACAGCGAATGTTGTGCCGGCAATATGCTTGCCAGTGTGAGTTGTGTTTAGGGCTGTAGTCAGCACGACTGTTCTGCATTGTGGGCCTCTGGCAAGTGCTGTTTTAAAGGGAAATTACCGCTCAGACAGTTTGAAATTCAATATTGCGTAAGTTTCACGAAATTGTCATATTCACACTGATATGACACGATAAATTCCAAGTTACTGATATTGTTAGCTATTAAATTTTCAAATGTAACAATATGGTCATAATTTAGTAATTTATGCGCCGAAATTCATTGAAACGCGGAAAAGCTTGGGCCATAGTGAATCGCAGTAGGGGAGTTTCACTATGCATTTCAACGGCGTTTCTCAACTTGATACAAGTAAACGACAGGCGGCACCTGTCTGGTTAATGACGGCTCTGGCAGCCAGCCTGCTTCTTTTCGCCACAATAACGTCTGCGCAAAATCTTGCGTTGCCGACAATCCAAAACCCGACCTTTGAGTCCGACTCGGTTGTTTTGCCGAACGCGCTGCGCGAATCTGTAAGTCAGCTATCTGGCGATGACCTTGGTGAGAATTTCAGCAAGAGCTCCAACGATCAACTATTTAACCCCTTTCAATCCGAACAACTCGACCTGTTACTGCGCCAGGCCGTGGCCAGTCAGGAGAGTGGCGATCATCAGCTGGCGTTGTCTCTGTTTGAGCAAGCCTGGCAGATTAGCCGCATCAGTCACGGCCTTTATCACGAATCACAGGTCGATCTGATTGATCTGATGGTCTACAGCGCTATTGAGCTTGGCAGCTGGGACGTTGTGGACACGAATTACGACTATCTGAGTCATCTCTATCGCCGTCTGTACGACATTGATGATCCTCGATTGGAAACCGGCTTACAGAAAATCTCCTCGTTTCATGTCAATGCCTTCAATCTGAATATTGATGGCAAACGTGAGTATCACTTACGCAAGGCGGCGCAGATCTTTGATATTCGTTTGCAAGTAGCGACACTGACGCTAAGCGAAGGGCACCCCAAGTTCGGTTTCCTGCAAGAGAGTTTGGCAATTAGCAGGCATCAACTCTATCTGATGTCGCAGCAACACAAAGAAATGTTGACGCGTCATCGCCAATCACGCCGCGACCAGGTGTTGGCTGGGCTAGACTAGTTAGTTCAGGGCAGTATTGACCCGTTGCAAATCCCGTCAAAGAATCAATTTTTGTTGTCGATACTGTGGTACCGTAACAACGCTATTCTGTGCCCGTAGTCTTTCCTGTTGCCTCTTTCTTGCGCATCTGGTTTGTCCTGCCATTCGCTTCGCCAATCGCTGCCGTGCTTCGCAAAGCGAACATTGTCAATGTCGTTAGCATATAGAAACGGAGTAAAACCAATTCGGAATTTAAGGTGTGGAACTTTGATTTCGGAGCTTCGGATTTATCTTCGGGGCTGTCACTGAGCTGGCAAGAGTGTGAGGCAACACCGAAGGGGGTGAGGGCGCTAAAGCGGAGGCAAGGAAGTCGCTCGATGCTTTAGAAAAGGGGGGAACAAAGAATAACTCCCAGGCTCCAAACTTTAGCTGTTTACCGCCGCTGCGACATTTCCCTTATGCCCGCCTGCGATAAAGTGGAAAAATATTAGCACAGCTTCTCGGTGTGGTCGATGCGATTACAATTTGTCACAATGCATTCGAAAAATCGAGCGAACGCTTGATATTTTCATGCTGGGTAGATTGCCGGGACGTGCGCAGGCGCTCAGTCGCGCGGGATTATAAGTGCCATGTCGCACAATAAAGTGAAAATATACGGTAGCTTGCAGAGGGGTGGGGACTAGCGCTAAAAGTTGTTGTCTAAGGGTTAGTTGCAGCGCTTGGATTTTTACCTGTCTTGCTTCTCGCCGCTTGCCCCGCGCTTGCTGGCCGCTTCCAACTGCTCTGGTGTGATGAAGCCAAGCTTTCGAGCTCGTAGCTCCCAGTTTCGTCTGGCCAGCACTTGCATATCCACAGCATTATCGGACTCGTCGACAATTTCCAGGCCGAGCAGTGTCTCGATTATATCTTCCATAGTGACAATGCCTTCCATGCCACCAAATTCATCCACTACAAGCGCCATGTGTTCTTTTTTGCTGATAAAAATGTTCAGCAAATCCGGAATGGGAAGAGTCTTGTGGACGGTAATGATATCCCTGCGAATCTCTTTGAGCGTGCGGTGGTCATTGTCATCAACGAGATTGAGTAGTAACTCGTCGCGCAGCACGTAGCCGATTACATTGTCGTTGTTGTCCTGATAAAGGGGGATGCGGGAGAAAGGCAGGTTGGGGTGGCGGTCGTGAAAATCCCGTGCGGTGTTGTCAGCATTGGCGGCGACGACAACAATCCTTGGTGTCATGATATCTCTTACCAAAACCTTGGCGAAACGTAGCAGGTTCTGGATAATTTTTTGTTCATTCTCCTCGAGCACGCCCGCGTCTTTGCCAATCTTGCTCATGACCAGTATGTCCGAGCGGCTGAGAATCGGTTTGTCTTTGTCCTTTTTCAAATGACGTGTAAGGAACTGACTCAGCCAGACAAGCGGGGCAAGGGCAAACAACATGATTTTGAGCGCGAAGACTGAGAACGGCGCCAGCTTCTCCCAATTGTTCGCTCCCAGAGTCTTGGGAATAACTTCTGAAAAGATCAGTACAGCGAGTGTCATGAGCCCAGCAGTTAGCGCCTCCAGACTAATCAGGGAGACACCAAACAATTCGATGTTGGTGGCGCCAAAAACCGCACTGGCCTGCGCGCCGACACCGATAGCACCGACAGTATGCGCAATAGTATTGAGAGTCAGTATCGCGGCAAGAGGGCGATCGATATCTTCCTTGAAGCGAGCCAGATCCGCCGCGATCGGGTTACCTTTCTCTTCCTGCACGCCGATGTAAGCTGGCGTAATACTCAGTAAGACGGCTTCCAGAATAGAACAGAGAAAAGAGAAAAAAATGCTAAGGCAGAAAAACGCAGCAAGTAGGGCCATGAATAATCAGTGATGCTCAAATGAGGAGGAGCTATTCTGACACGAAAGAAATTGCCCTGACAAACCACCTGGCGGCGATTTGTCAGGAGCGGTCGATTACTGAGTGCTGGCAGCCTCTGCCTTGCGGCCGGGACGTGGGATCGCACGCAGCAATTCACGCAAGCGGTCAGGCAGTGCCAGCATGGCCGGCGTGACGATCAAAGTCAGAATGGTACCGAAGGACAAACCAAAGACGATAGCCGATGCCAGCGACACCCACTGAGACGTGATCGGTCCGCCCACTTCGATTTCGGCACCGATCAGGTCAATAGAGACGTGCATGGCCAGTGGCAGCAATCCGAATCCGGTCGTAAACGTGGTCAGGAATACCGGGCGCAGGCGCTGAACCCCTGTCTGCACAATGACTTCTTGCAGGGTCCACTCCGGGTGTTCACCGCGCAGCACATTAAACGTATCGATCAAGACGATGTTGTTGTTCACGATAATGCCAGCCAGCGCCACAATACCGATGCCGGTGAGAATCACCGAGAACGTCTGACCGGTCGTCAACAAGCCGAGCAGAACGCCAGTCGTGGAAAGTAGCACCGAAGACAGGATCAGCAGGGCCTGATAGTAGCTATTAAACTGGGTGACGAGCAGGATCGCCATCAATGCCAGAGCCAATGAGAAAGCCTGACCAAGAAAGGCCGCCGATTCTTCCTGCTCTTCATTGGCGCCTCGGAACTGATAGAAAACACCGGGTTCAGGAGGATTAGCCTCTAACCAGGCAGAAATTTCCTGCAGTTTGTTGTCGGCGATGATCCCAGGCGCTGGATTGGCGCGCACATAGACTACACGCTCACCATCGACACGTTGAATCGAGCTTACCTGCGGCTTGGCTTCAACAGTAACGAAGCTGCTGATCGGCACTGGGCCATTGGCTGTGCCGATGCGAATACTGTCGAGCTGATCCAGTCCGCGGTATTCGGCTGGGTAGCGAACACGAATATCAACTTCTTCTTCGCTGTCGTTGGGGCGATAGTCACCCATGAAGATGCCGTTGGTCATCAGTTGGATAGCTGCACCCACTTCCGACATACTGGCTCCCAGCATAGCGGCACGGGCACGGTCCACAACGATTTCCCATTCGATACCGGGAACGGGCGCCGTGTCATCGATATCGATCAGGTCAGTGCCCTGAACTTCTTCGAAATAGGTACGTATACGAGTGGCTTCGGCAAACAACTGGTCGAGGTCGTCACCGGAGAGTTCCAATTGAATTTGTTTGCCGACTGGCGGGCCTTGTTCAATGGTCGCCACTTCAGCGCGAATACCGGGAATATTTTGAATGGCATCGCGGTATTGGTTTTCGACCTCAAAGCCATCGACGTCACGATCGCGACGGTCAGTCATTTCAATAAAAATAGAGCCGACCAAATCAGGCGCAGTTTGCTGGTCGCCGCCCATTTGTTGGCCGGCGCCTGATTGCGTGACTATGCCTTTGATATGACCAACCGAACGAATCCGGTCTTCCACATCCAGCATTATGTCGCGTAGCTCAGCAGGTGAATAATTACCGCGAGCAAACACTTGAACCTGAGTTTGATTGGGTTCAACGGCGGTGAAAAATTCTACCCCGCGGCCAAACATGCCATAGGCAATGACGATTGAGACCATGACGGTAATACTGGTTAAAAACACCGCGATGGGGCGTGCTACGGCAAACTCCAACACATCAGCATAAAAACCGGTAATTGGGCCAGCTTTGTGTGGGTCACCTGTTTCCAGATTCTGTTTGTGGTCCTCACTGGCAGCAGTGGAGGCGCCAAGCAAAGCGCCGATTGTCGGCGCGAATAGCAGGGCATAGAACAGCGATCCAATCAGCACGGCGAACACGGTAATCGGCAGATAGCTCATGAACTGGCCAGCTACACCGGGCCAGAACATAATAGGCAGGAACGCTGCCAGTGTTGTCGCCGTGGACGCCATAATCGGCCAGAACATACGCGCTACGGCTTCCTTGTAGGCTTCCTGACTATCCAGGCCTTCAGCCATCTTGCGGTCAGCATATTCCACCATCACGATGGCGCCATCGATCAACATACCCAGCCCCAGTAAAAGACCGAAGATCACCATAAAGTTATAGGTGAAGCCGAGCATGCTGATGATGATAAAGGCGAAGAAAAAGGAAAACGGTACGGCCATGGTGACCAGCAAGCCAGAACGTACTCCCACCGACGCGATAACAACAATGAGTACCAGTACCATTGCAGTTGCCATATTGCCTTGGAGCCCCATGTTCTGTTCGACAACCAGAGGTGCCGTGTTATTGATATAGGATATGGAGACGGCTGGAGGCAATGAAGGAATTATTGCTTGCACAACGCCATCGATTTGCTCCATGGCTTCAATCAGATTGGCACCTTTACGCTTCATGACGTTCAGCGAAATAGAGGGCTCACCATTGGCATAGGAATAGCGCGTAGCGTCCTTGAAGGTGCGTCTGACATCAGCGATGTCCGACACAGTCATGACACCGAGTTCATTGGAGGCCAGAGGCAGGTTGAACAAATCATCGGCAGTTTCAATCAGGCCGGGGACCTTGATCGGGAAACTTCCCTGGCCGGTATCTACTTGACCCGCAGGAATCAGTCGGTTGTTCGAGGTGACGGTTTGCACCAATGCGCTATTGGGAATGCCATAGGTTTCGAGTTTGGCCGGATCGACGACGGCTTCCAGTAATTCTTCCCGATTGCCCACCATATTGGCTTCCAGCACTGGCGGCAGAATTTCAATCTCGCGCTGCAAGTCTTCAGCAATTCGCAGCAAAACCCGCTCAGGCACACCTGCACCGGCAACAGCGATTTGCACGACAGGGAAGGTAGCGGCAGAGACCTCCTGGATGAGTGGTTCTTCAGTGTTTTGCGGGAATCGGGCTTTGGCACGGTTGATTGCTTCGCGAACATCTGCCACTGCAGTATCGGAATCAAAATCGATATCGAACTCGACGATAATAGTCGCGGCGTTTTCGCTCGAAAAAGAGTCGATTTGAGTGATGCCATCCAGCGTCTTCAATTCCAATTCAACAGGCTTGGTCAGCAAGCGCTCAGCATCTTCCGGGGAAATACCATTGTGGATGACCGTGGTAACAATTACCGGGACTTCGACATCGGGATTGAGTTCCACAGGAATGGAGTTATAGGCCACCAAACCGGTGAGCATGACGGCAACAAACACACTCAGCGTTGTCCGCGAGCGCGAGATGGCTGAATCAATATAATTTTTCATTGGGGTTTGCCTTTAGCTGTCTTAGCGACGGTTTTCAGCCCAGTCAAAATTGGCTTCAACTTTTTGGCCATCGAAGACTACTTCCTGACCAAGGGTGACAAGAGTGACTGTGCCAGTCAGCCCGGTTACCCAAACACCTGGGTCCATCTGATCGGTGTCATCGCCAACAATACGGACGTTGCGAAAGACGATTTCATTGTTGCGATCGATCAGCTTGACGCCAACACCACCCGCATCATCCAGTGACAGGGCGGACGACGGTATGCGGTGTGCCTGAAACTCTGCAGCATCAACCAGCATCTCGGTTGTTACTCCGGCTCGAACGGCCTCAGGAGTAGCATCGACAGTGACTTCCATACGATAGCTGCGGGAAACCGGGTCAGCGGAACTGGCCAGGAAGGTGACTTCGCCACTCAACTGGCGGCCACCCAGCAAGATGCCAGTAACGTTAGCGCCGGTGGCAATGCGGTCCACTTGTTGCTCCGGCACGAGGCCGACCATGAGCATTGGATCGTCATCGAGAATTGACGCGCAGACTTCGCCGATGTTCAGCAAGTCGCCGACTTCCATGGTGCGTGTTTCCACCACACCAGAAAAAGGCGCGACCATACGGGTATTCTTGATCGCCAGCTCGGCGCGGCTAACGGCGGCGCGAGCAGACTCAACTGCTGTGCGTAGTTGCGCGACGGCGACATCAGATTGCAGGCTGCGACTTTGCAGGTCGCGGCTGGCCTGATATTCGAATTCGGCTTGCTCGAGGCGGGCTTCGGCTTCGGCCAGATCAGCCTCGCGATTATCGATAGCGATCTCACAAAGCACGTCACCTTCGTTGACGCGAGCGCCACGTGGTACAGGTTCACTGACAATGCGGCCAGCTTGTTCAGCGCGGACCTGGACCTGACGAAACGCCTGTGTGCGGCCGCGAACGCGTATGCGCTCAATGTAATTTTGTGGCTCGACGCGGCGCGCGCGCACGGTGAACTCAGAAGGGTCCTCACCCGGGGATGCGTCCTCGGGGATGGCAGCGATAGTGCGCTCTGCTGCCGGGGTTTCTTCTGCGCTACTTTGCCTGTCGCGTGGAATAATCATCCAAACGCTAACCAGAACCAGGATCGCGATAGCGACTACATGTTGATTTTTCACTAGGGCCTCCGTGAACCTGCACTTAGGGCAGGCTCAGGTTGATAATGAAGCGCACAGGTGTAGCGTAAGCTACGCTGCCCTGATTGCCGGGGTCGTGCGCTTGAGTTATGCGGTCTTATTGTTGGGTCTACTGTCTGATCTATCCCGAATGGCGGGCTTGGGATTGGTCAACTAATAACTATCGCTATAGCGCGACCAAAGTGTTACCTATTGTAACGTCAATCGTGGTGTTTGCAACGACTTTTTAATATGAAAAAAACATCGGTGCCACCGTCCTGTCTGGGCTCGCGGTCGGGGGGAAGGATTTTCGGGGTAAGTGTGTTAATTTGCGCTGCATAGTCAGAATTCAGCAGCCAAATTGGGGTACAAAAGAGTGAAAGATTTATCTGGTCGCGTCGCGATTGTTACCGGCTCCAGCAGCGGCGTTGGCGCTGCCACAGCGCTTGAGTTGGCGGCTCAGGGTTGCCATGTTGTGATTAATTACAACGCCAATTCGGCTGGTGCTGAGGCTGTCGCGACACGCTGTGATGAGGCAGGTGCGGCGGCTTTGGTCCTGCAGGCGAACGTAGCCAACGATGCGGATTGCCAGGCGCTTGTCGCAGCGGCTGTAGACAAGTGGGGGCGAGTCGATATTCTCGTCAACAATGCCGGTACCACGAAGTTTGTTGATCACGCGGATCTGGACGGGCTGGATAGCGATGATTTTCAGCGAATCTACGGGGTCAATGTAGTCGGCGCTTACCAAATGATACGGGCTGTGAACCCCCATTTCCAGGCCAGTGCCGATGGTGGTGTGGTGGTCAATGTCGCTTCTACAGCCGCGGTCACCGGGATCGGCAGCAGCGTGGCTTATGCCGCCTCCAAAGGCGCCTTGGTGACCATGACATTGTCGCTGGCACGCGCGCTCGGGCCCACTGTCCGCATGAATGCTGTCTGTCCTGGTTTCATCGAAGGTGACTGGCTGCGTGAAGGGCTGGGCGAGGAGAAATACGAGCAACTTATTCAAGTGAATCGCAAACAATCCGCATTGGGTGTCACAGCCACCGCCGAAACTGTCGCCGATGCCATTATGCACTTCATTACAGGCCCCCAGATTGTCACTGGAGAAACGCTAATCGTCGATGGCGGGCGACATCTCAGCATGACGCCGATGACGCGTCGTTAACAATCTCTTTTTCGTCATTCAGGAGTTTTCTTGATAGTTCTGGTGCGTTTCTTTCCAGCTTCGCTTCTCGCGCTCAACGGTCTGATTTATGGGCTACTGAGTGTGATGTTTGTGCTAGAGCCGCTGCGCTGGTTTGCCAATCTAAATATTGAGTTACAAGACCCGGTGGGTTACACAGAATTGCGCACAACCTATATCGGCTTGATGGCCAGTCTGGCTTTGTTTTCTTTGCTGGCGGCTTTTCATCAATCCTATCGCTGGCCCGGCTTGCTGTTGATGGCGGTAAGCTATGCCGCGCTGGCTATGACGCGATTGTGGGGCATTGTCGTGGAAGGGAGCAGCACGGCGTTTTATGAGCAGTTACTTGTAGTTGAAATTATCAGCTGTGGGTTGGCGCTGCTGGGCATGGTTGTGCAGCGTCAAGCCGATGCACGCCAGACAGTAAGCTGAGTTAAGCTGTCATAAACAGGAACTGGCGCGTTGCAGTGTTGATCGCCTCGTCAGCCTACTTCGCGACTGGGCGCTTTTGCAGCTTGCGCTGCAGGGTGCGGCGATGCATTTTCAGTTGTCTTGCGGTGGCCGAGATATTCCCTTCATTCTCTTGTAACACTTTCTGAATATGTTCCCATTCCAGTCGTCGGACAGACATGGGTTCCATTTGCGCCGGTTCCGGGGCTTCTCTGACAGACTCGGCATTACCGACTAGCAAAGCGGCAAGAATCTCATCCGTATCGGCCGGTTTGGCCAGATAATTGTCGGCGCCTAGCTTGATCGCCTCGACTGCAGTGGCAATGCTGGCGTAACCGGTAAGTATCAGGATGCGGATGTCGGGATTGTGTTGTTTGAGGGGTTGGATCAGGCTGAGTGAGGTCTCGCCGCCCAGATTCAAATCGAGAATGGCGTAATCAAAGGCGATTTCGTCGATCAGTTGGCGAGCAGAATCGGCACTGGCAGCATGAGAGACTGAGTACTCCCGCAAGCTCATAGCGCGGCTGACTACTCGTGCAAACACTTCGTCATCCTCGACCAGCAAAGTATTGGAAGCGGAACTGTCCAGATTCGTCATAATCAGACTGCCTTTGGTTTTGGTACAGGCAGCTTGATTACTGTCAATGCGCCACCAATTTTCAAATTAAACATTTCGATCGTACCACCCAAACGCTGTACAGCGGCGTTGGCCAGAAAAATACCCAGTCCCATGCTGTCCTTGCGCATGGAAATAAATGGTTGTCCTTTATTCTCCATGACCTGACTTGGTATGCCAGGTCCGTCATCGTTGATGGAGATTTCCAGCGGGGCGTTTGCCGCATCGTCAATCTTGAAAGTAATCGAGACTTGTTCTTTAGCTGCCTTAATACTGTTTTCAATAATATTGATGATGGCATGCTTAAGTGACAAGTCAGCTGCCACTTTGATGTCGTCTTTGCAAACTGTATTGAAAGCGACAGAAGCCGTAGGGTGAATGTTAGTAATATAGTCCTGAATATCATTGACGAATACTGATATCAGCGCCTGTTCATCGCGAACTGGCTTGTCTTTATTGTAATAGCGTATCAGTTGGTTGAGAGAATCTTTGCAGCGTGTGACTTGCTGGCGTAAGACCGTGATGTCTTCTTTGATGTCACTTTTGCGTAGGGCTTCGGCATCGAGCTTGTCCAATTCGGTTAGTACGACAGCCATGGTGGACAAGGGTGTCCCAAGGGCGTGGGCAGTGCCCGCGGCCAGTGTGCCGATGGCAACCAGCTGTTCATTGCGCATTTCGTTTTCCCGAGCCTTAGCCAGTGTTAGTTCGCGTTCTTTAATGGCTGACGCCATCCGCGTGATGAATACGCTGATCAGAATCGCGCTGACCAGAAAAATTACCCACATGCCTACCAGGTGCAGTTGGAAAACAACATCCTGGTCGGCATCCATGCTGCCTGGTTGATGATCTGTCTGCAGGTCGAGCAGCAGGAAAAAGGTATAGACAACAATGCTGCTGACGGCGAGCGAATAGACGTATTTGCGTGGCAGCAAAGTAGCGGTGACCGCCAGTAGTACCAGCAGATAGGAGATGAGCGGGTTGCTGACCCCGCCCGTATTAAAAACCAGAATGATGAGGAAGACGGCATCGATCATCAAGTGGCCAAACACTTCGGCTTCGCTTATGACCCAGGATTGCTGCAAGCGCCAGTAACCGACGCCAATCGAGATGACGACTGCCGAGATTAGTCCGGCGATAAAGATGAAAGGGATTTCCAGATCCGAAAACGTCTGAAAAATCAGCAAGCCCACGGTACTGGACAATGTCATGAATGCCCGTAGCAACAACAAGCGTTGCAAGCCTTGCCGGGCGGCGCTGGATTGATCGGCGCTGCCTGGAATCAGGAATTCAGCCAATTTGAAGCTGTGCTTGGAGTTGCTCATGGCAGTATTCTATCTGAATCGCACTTGCAAACCAGTCTGATGTGCCATTCCGCGGCGCCCTTTTTGCAGATACCTGAATCACCGGTGTGACAGCCCGTCAGCTGGCGGTTTCGGTGGACTTTGCAATGGCTACCTGTCAGGTTATATTGCAACGCCCGACACCCAAAGAATAATTCGAGTGGCCCTACTTGACGTCTGACAATCCCAATGACAAGCCTTCCTTTATCGAATTCGTTGCGCAGATATTGCGCTGTGAATTTGACGCGACAGTGGTACCTGGCTTTGGCCTGGATCTGCCTGCAGCCGACATCGCTCAACGGCAGCAGGCACTGCAAGTTGAGCTCATGCGACTATTGTCTGATCGTGTACCTGAAGGTGAAAAGATAGTGCTCTGCGGTCCCGGGATGGGACAGCTGGCGCTGCGCCTGAATGCGCAAGGCTTTGAGTGTGCGCATGTAGCAATTGATAAGCTCGATGTGCTGCGCAGTCAACAGCTGGATGGTCAACAAGCGTATGCGGGTTTGATTATTGAAGGGACAGTGCGAAGGCAGGATCAGCTGTCTGCTTTGCAAATAGGGAGATCGCTGGTTCGTGAAGGTGGGTGTTTGATTCTGGCTGGCGAGTATCTGGCGCCATTGCAGGAAAGAGGTATTGATGATGTGCCCAATCTCAGTTCCTGTCTGCAGCTGGCTGAGCGACTGGGCTTCAAACTCAACAAACAGGATGACTACAGCGCCGCTGCTATTGTCAGTTTGCAGGAACTCCAACAGCTGGCCGACAAGCATCGGAAACAGTTAGAGCCTGAGCTTGAAAAAATCGGTTGGACACATGAGGCCGGCAAAGAATATAGCCGAACATTGCTGCAGGCCTTTGAGTCGGGGCAGCGAACATTTCAGGTGCTCGCTTTCGAACATTGCGGATTGCCGGACAAGGAATTCAGTCGCGCTGAATTCGGGGGCATCGATTCGTATGGTGTGGAAGAAATCGCTGAATTGTTCTCAGCCAGTTTCGGGGTTGAATTCAATGCAGCGCTTTGGCGTTGGAAGTATCTGACGGGGAAGGGGCGTTGTGTACTGGCCAGACAGTATCCGCAAGGACCAATTATTGCTCACTATGGCGGTGCGCCAAGAACGATTCATTACTTTGGTGCTATGGATATCGCGATTCAGGTATGTGACGTCATGGTTATGCCGGGCGAGAGACGCCGTTACGGCCAGCAAAGTCTGTTTTTTAAAACAGCCACTACTTTTTTGGAACGAGAGATTGGCTACAATGTTGATCATCTGCTTGGCTTTGGTTTTCCAAATCAGAAAGCTATGAATATCGCCAAGCGACTTGGTCTATACCAAAAAACCGATGATTTTGTCGAGGTCATTTATCCTGTTGCTGAAGAGGAAACTGCCAGCCTCGCATTAGAAGCGGTAGAGCTGGAAGACTCGCAATCGCAAAGCGATTTGCAATCTGTGTGGGAGACAATGCATCCGGATTTTACTGCTGCCATCGTGGGCGTGCGTGATGTGGCTTATATATGGTATCGATATTTTCAGCATCCACACGCGGAAAAGTATCAATGCTATCGAGTGACGAATATCACAGGTGACTTTGTCGCATTCGTGGTGCTGAAAAAGCACAATGACAATTGGCTGATCATGGATTTGATCTGCCCGGTAAAAGCTATGCCAACAGTACTGCAAGGGCTACGAGAATGGGCTTCGGCACAACAAGGCAAGCCGGTAATGATGTTGTGGATTACCCGGGGATGGCTTGACACAGTGTTGCTGGATGGCGCGATTGTGAATGAGCTGAATATTGAGATACCCTGTAACGATTGGAACCCGGGCCCCGACGCGGACATCTTGCAAGGCGCATGGTGGTTGACTGCTGGAGATATGGACTTTATGTAATAATGCTGTGTAACAGGCAATTGGTCCGGCACTACCTGTCCCCCGGAATCCGCCATGACAAATTAGTAATTCAGATCGGACTAAAGTAAACGTAGAGAGCAATAAGAATAAAAGGTACGCAGAAGATGAGTAGTCGCAATATCTATGAAATGGACCTGTCCCAAAATGCCGCCAACTATGCTGCACTGACACCGCTGTCGTTTCTTGAGCGAGCCGCCAGCGTTTACCCCCTTCATACTTCGGTTATTCACGGCAAGACCAGCTATACCTGGTCGCAAACCTACGCGCGTAGTTGCTTGTTAGCGTCGGCGTTAGTTGGTATGGGTATTGGCAAGGGAGATACGGTCTCGTTTATGGGGGCGAATACTCCCGAGACTTTTGAGGCGCATTTTGGTGTGCCGATGACTGGCGCTGTGTTGAACGCGCTGAATGTCAGGCTGGATGCCAAAGCCATTGCCTTTATTCTTGGCCATGCCGAAACCAAAATATTGTTCACCGACCGGGAATATTCCGAGACCATCAAGGCTGCTTTGCTTCTGATGGATAAGCCCCCTCTGGTTATTGATATTGATGATCAGGAATATAGCGGCGGCGAGTTGTTGGGCGAGCAGACCTATGAGGATGTGCTTCAGCAAGGTGACCCGAACTATCGTTGTTTTCAGATTGACGATGAGTGGCAAGCCATTTCGCTGAACTATACCTCTGGCACCACGGGTGACCCCAAAGGTGTTGTCTATCATCATCGAGGCGCATACCTGAATGCGATTTCCAATGGCTTGTGTTGGGATCTGGTGTCCCATCCTGTCTATCTTTGGACTTTGCCGATGTTCCATTGCAATGGCTGGTGTTTCCCGTGGACACTCGCAGCGGTTGCAGGAACGAATGTGTGCTTGCGCCATGTTCGTGACGACGCCGTTTTCGCTGCGATCAAGGAGTATCAAGTTACACATTTTTGCGGCGCCCCGGTTGTTCTCAACACGCTGGTCAATGCCGCTGATGAACTCAAGGCGGGTATTGCCCATCAAGTCAAAGCCATGACGGCGGGTGCGGCGCCACCGGCAGCAGTTATTGCGGGCATGGAAAACATGGGGTTCAGTGTCACTCATGTCTATGGTTTGACTGAAACCTATGGGCCTTGTGTCGTTTCTGCGCCGCAAGATGATTGGGCTGAGTTGACTATCGAGGAGCGCGCTGAACGTGTGGCAAGGCAGGGCGTGCGTGCACCTTTGCAGGATGAATTGATGGTGGCTGATCCGGAGTCAATGGTGCCCGTGCCGAAAGACGGAAAAACCATGGGTGAGATCTTCATGCGCGGTAACATTGTCATGAAGGGGTATTTGAAGAATCCGGCAACCACAGAAAAATCATTTGCCGGTGGCTGGTTTCATTCCGGAGATTTGGCCGTTTGGCATGCCGACGGCTATGTAGAGATCAAAGACCGTTCCAAGGACATCATTATTTCTGGCGGCGAAAATATTTCTTCACTGGAAGTTGAATCGGTATTGTTCAAGCACCCAAACATACTGGAGGCGGCAGTTGTGGCATCCAGTGATGAAAAGTGGGGTGAAGTACCTTGTGCTTTCGTTACTTTGAAGAAGGGGGCAGAATTAAGTGCTGAGGAACTGGTAGCCTATTGTCGGGAAGAACTGGCAGGTTTCAAGATTCCCAAGAAAGTTTGTTTCGGTCCTATCGACAAGACTTCTACAGGGAAAGTGCAAAAATATTTACTACGCGAACGGGCCGAAACCATTAGCAAGGTGGCGAACAATTAAAACTCCCGGTTTTCATTGAGATTAATGACAACCATCAAGCAATTACACTGGCTAGGAATTGTTCATTAGCCGGGTACATTATTTAACAATAAGTATCGCAAGCAGCGAGGAGATCACGCATGAAGCGTTTAATCACAGCAAGTTTACTTTCGTTGGCAGCGGCTAGTGCCTGGGCGGCCGATGCGCCAGAGAGCATTACAGTGACCAGTACTGCGTTTGACCATCATGGCATGGTGCCGGAAGGTAATTCAGCTTACGGGGCCAATGAGTCAATCGAGTTGAGTTGGTCTGACTTGCCTGCAGGCACTGTCGAATTGGCGCTCATTATGGATGATCCCAAAGTCGTGGAACTGGGCATGATGCCAGAACCCTTTGTGCATTGGGTTGCCTACAATATTCCCGCGGATGCTGGCTCACTGCCGGAAAATCTTAGCAAGGAAGCCGAAGTGATGGGAGTGGCTAATCTTGATGGTATGGTGAATGGCCTGAATGGGCTTGGGCGAGCAGGCTATTTCGGTCCACGGCCGCCAGCCAATGGTGAGTTGCATGCATATCATTTTCGCGTCTACGCGTTGGACAGCGACATCGACCTGGCGCCCGGGCTGAACAAGGCCGACTTGCTTGCTGCAATTGAAGGTCACGTGCTCGCTACTGGTTTGTTGATGGGCCACTACGAACGCAAAGAATAATCTGCCAAGCAAAAAAACAACGCTGATAAAACGGGCCGATTGGCCCGTTTTTCGTTGATGGGGTGGTAGATCATTGGTATTGGCTATTAGCGGCTAATAGTGATGGTGAATCTTGCCAACTGTGGCGTCTTCGTCGATCAGCAGATCCACTTCCTGATGTAAGTGAATATCGCCATTGATCACAGTGCCGGCATCGATGCGAAGAACCGGTTTGCGTTTGCCAGAGTAATTCAAAATTCTATCGAGCAAAGAGTAATTGCCTTCGACTAGCAGGTCGCCGTTCACCGTGCTGCCTGCGGAAAGGAAAATATCGCCATTGCTGGTCTGCAAGTCGTTGATGATAGTTGCGCCATGTATGGAGATGTTGCCGTTCACAGAATGGACGTCGCCTTGTACGAGACTGCTTCGTGCGATATCGATAGCACCGTTGATGCTGTGGATGTCACCTTCAATCGTGACGTTGTTGCCCAGGCTAATTGCGCCATTGATGGTTTTCAGGCTGAGTGCTGCCACTTCATTTTGCACTTTGACATGGCCGTTGACGGTGTCGACATGCTGCGCTTTTACGCCGCAATGTAAAATCACCCCACCATTGACGGTGGAAACATTGCCAACCTGCTCATTATCACCGATTTCGATATGGTCATTGATGCGCGAAAGACTGTTTAGGTCCGAGCCTTCGGCGTTTGAGATAAATACATAACTGCCGAGAATCATGCCCAACAAGATCGATGTCCCCATGCGCATTGTGTGATTAGCAGAATTCATTGTTGTTCCCCATAAGCGGTATTGAAAGTGGATTTTTTTACCTATTTGAAATAGTAAGAGCAATAAGCTTGCCAGTTTGGAAAACACAATAAAAACAATAAGATAATGTTGCTCTGGTGGGAGAGAGTAAGGCTTTATGGCGATATTGACCAAGTTGGTTAGTCATATTTCACACTTGTTGTTGGGGCGTCACGGGGCGTCAGTCTGTGCCTGTATTGGTGGTTGCGGCAGCTTTACAGGGTGCATGGCTTGGGCTAATGTCCCCTTGGCATGCTGGCGGGCATGAGTCGTAAATCGTGTTGCACTTGTCAGATCCCCCCATTACTTATAACAACAGGTAAAATCCATGAAAACTTCCAGAAATCTCATTTTTGGTATCGTGAGCGCATTCACGACAGTGCTGCCATTGCACATGGCGTCGGCGCAACAAAACGTTGTGGAGTCTGACTCTCACCGTTTTGTCGAAGTGGCCGAAGGTGTTTGGCATGCCACCGGCACGGGCTCGGTCTACACAATGAGTAATGTCATGGTGTTGGTTGGTGAATTTGACACGCTGGTGGTGGATTCTCATGTAACTGGTGCAGCTGCTGAGGCCTTACTCGAATCATTGCCGGTGATTACCGACAAGCCGGTTCGCTACCTTGTAAACAGCCATTATCACTTCGACCATGCACATGGCAATCAGGCATTCCCGCAGGGCGTGGAAATCATTGGTCATGAGTTCACGCGCACCAAGCTCAATGGTGAGCAGGGCAATGTACTGGAAGAAAATACCTTCCGCAGTTTCTCAGATCCAGTGCCCTCAACAGTGGCGCGACTGGAGCGGGAGGCGGCGGCTGCAACCGATCCGGTAGAGCGGGCTCAACTTCAGGAACGGCATCGTGTACAGGAAGCCTATATGAATGCCATCGACGAAGTTCGACCAACACCGCCGAATATCACACTTGAAGAAAAAATGACGCTGTTTCAGGTGGTAGCCAACGGCAGCCGAGAAATACAGCTTCTACATTTTGGTCGGGCCCATACAGGCGGCGACGTGGTGATCTATCTGCCCCAGGAAAAAATAGTATTTACCGGCGACATGATGCTGCCTGGCTTGGCTTACATGGGAGACGGCCACGTTGATGAATGGCCTGCGACTCTCGAAGGCTTGAATACTCTGGATTTCGATTACTGGTTGCCGGGTCATGGTCCTGTGATGACAAGCCGAGAGCCCATTGTCAATTTTCAGGCGTATTTGCGTGACCTCTGGGGTAAGACAGCCGCTTTCTATGATGAGGGCGTTGCCTGGGAACATGCGGCATCACAGATCGACATGACTAATCATCAGGCAAACTATTCGCAACTTACAGAGCCTGGAGTAGACCCGCGCGCGATTCGTCGCATCTATCAATTGCTCAATGGTCAGTAATTACGTGATTTCTGGTTTGAATTAGATAAAAGGGGCCATGAGGCCCCTTTTTGTTAGTTGGAAATTGTAATTCGAAAGGACGTTAATCGAGCACCGGGTAGCCATACACTTGATAAGGCGCATTGCTGTAGCTATCCACAATTGCCTGCATGGCGGTGACACCGACTTCCTGACGTACGCTCAGGTGGCTGTAAGAAGTGATCTGGGTCATCATGATGCCGATCATGTTTTCAACCGGGTCAATCCAGAATACCGTGCCCCAGGCTCCACCCCAGGTGAACGTGCCGGGAGTGAGCGGGTCTCTTGCCACGCCCGTGTTGCTCATCAGGCCAAATCCCAACCCAAAGGTATAGCCCGGACCCCGCACATAAACATCGTGGTCGCCGCTATGATTGCTAATCATCAGATTGACAGTTTTTGGACTGAGCAGGCGAACACCGTTTAATTCGCCGCCATTGAGCATCATCTGGCTGAATTTCCAGTAGTCGGAAATCGTAGAAAAAAGCCCTGCAATACCACCGTAGAAATTATCGCCGAAAAAAGGCTTGCTGGCGTAGTCCGGCGAGCGTGAGTGTTCGATTGCATTGTTGCGTCCAGTTGGGCTGTAGACCGTGGCAACGCGATCCAGTTTATTGTTAGGTACTGCATAGAATGTATCGCGCATCTGCAGAGGGTCGAAGATCTCTCGCTGCAAGAATTCCTGTATCGGTTCGCCGGCGATGCGTTCGACCAACAAGGCAACGTAATCCGTGCTGCTGCCATACTGCCAGTCATCGCCGGGGTGAAAGGCCAAAGGCAAAGGGGCGCGTTTGAGCAGTGTGCTTTCCAGGTCATCTTCACGCTCCAGCAGCTTGCGTTCTGTAGCAGAGAGCATCGCTGGATCGGGATCGAGTCCGGCAGTGTGAGCCAGAACGTGGCGAAATGTCACTTCCTGTCTGGCCGGGACGCGGTGGGTGCCATACTGATCCTGAACAATAACCCGTTTATCAGCGAGTTCCGGAATCCAGTCGCTGATCGGGTCGGTGAGCAGGAAATGACCTTCTTCATAGAGCATCATCAATGCGGTTGAGACGATGGGTTTGGTCATGGACATGATGAAAAATATCGTGTCCTCAGTCATCGCTGCATTGTCTTCCTTGTTCTTCCAGCCTTGTGAATCGAGGTGAATAACTTTGCCATTGCGCGCGACAAGCGTAACTGTGCCAGCGAGCAGATCATCTGTCTCTTATACACATCTCCGAGCCCACGAGACAGGCAGAAATCTCGT